>Ga0268299_1000076_pt1 | contig 377667 bp, 345 predicted proteins | sample NOBtaG_FD_193484 | JGI IMG/M metagenome (GOLD analysis project Ga0268299, IMG submission 193484) | Activated sludge microbial communities from bioreactor in Nijmegen, Gelderland, Netherland - NOB reactor | ecosystem: Engineered > Bioreactor > Aerobic > Activated sludge | place: Netherlands...
CCAAGGGCCGTGCGCAAGGCGCGGTGCGCAGCCCGGGCTGGCCGCCCGGGCAAGCGGCGCAACACCGCGCACGGCCCTTGGGTACCCCGGCCCAAAGGGTGCGCCCCCACCAAGCGCCCACTCGGTGTTGCAAATGCTCGCCGTGCCGGCGGGCACGGCTGTGCTTTGCGCCTTGATTGGGCGCTTGGTGGGGGCGCACGCGGGCACGCTGGGTTCGTTCACAGCTTCTCAGTCTGCCGCCAGCTGCTCGACCGCCCGCCGCACGCCGTCGCGGCCGTGGCGGATGCCGAGCGACAGCATCGCCGCCTCGACGCCCCCGAGCGCACCGAGCACCATCGCCGGGTTCAGATCACCCAGGTGGCCGATGCGGAAGACGCGGCCGGCCAGCGGCCCGAGCCCGCCGGCGATCGAGACCTGGAAACGCTCGCGCGCAACGCGGCGCAGTGCCTCCGGGTCGTGGCCACCGCCGATCGTGACCGCCGTCACCGAGACCGACCTCGCCGCCGCGTCGCGGCAGAAGAAGCCGACCTCGCCTTCGGCCGACCAGGCCTGCACCGCGGCGTGCACCGCTCGCGCGAGCTGGCGGTGGCGCGTGTGCACCGCGTCGAGCCCCTCGCGGAACAGCAGATCGAGCCCGGCTCGAAGCCCGAACAGCAGGTTCAGCGGCGGCGTGCCGCAGAACTTGCGATACGGCTGCTCGCCGGCGCGGCGGCCCCAGTCCCAGTAGAAACGCGGCGCCGGGTTGGCCTGCGACACCGCGTGGGCACGCGGGCCGACGGCGACGAAGCCCAGCCCCGGCGGCAGCATCAGCCCCTTCTGCGACGCGCCGACGACGAGGTCGAAGCGTTGCGCGTCCATCGCGATCGGCAGCGCGCCGAGCGTCGCCACCGCGTCCACCACCAGCAGCGCCGGGTGCCCGGCGGCGTCGATCGCGCGGCGAAGAGCGTCGAGGTCGCTGGTGACGCTGCTCGCGGTGTCGGTGTGCACCGCGAAGACGGCGACAATCTCGTGCCGGCGGTCTTCGCGCAACAGCGCCTCGACCTCGGCAGCGTCGATCGGCAGGCCCTCGCGCCAAGGCGTTCGCACGACGCGCCGGCCGAGCGCCTCGCACTGCAGCGCCCAGGAGTCGGAGAAATGCCCGGTACCGGGGATCAGCACCGCGGCGCCGGGCGCGAGCAGGTTCTCGATCACCACCTCCCAGGCGCCGTGGCCGTTGGCGGTGTACATGAAGACTTCGCCGTCAGCGGTGCCGACCAGACGCTTGAGCCCGGCCTCGCTGTCGGCGATGGTGTCGGCCAAGCGCGGGTCGGCGAGATCGACCGGCTGGCGGTGCATCGCGTCGAGCACCTCGTCGGGCAGGTGGGTGGGGCCCGGGGAGTGCAGGAAGCGACGGCCTGGGATTCGTGCGGGGGTGGTCATCGCGCCATTCTCCGCCGACGAGCCGGCCGCCGAGGCTTGCTGCGGAACCGGCACTGCCGGTCCGCTGGCAAGGCCCCTGGGGTGCCGAGCCCGGACACGATCGGTCCGGAGGACGGGTCGTGGCCGGCGAGGGGCCGGGCCGCAGGCCCGGCGCGGCCTGCAAGGCGGCGACCGGGCGGAAGCCTGGGGCTCAACGGACCGGGTACCACCAGCCATCGGAACCACGAACGAAGTAGCGGCCACCGCCGTCGACGTAGTAGGTCTGGCCGCCGTGCTGGTGCATCGAGTTCGGCTGCCAGGTGTGCGGCAGCACCGTGCGGCCCTGCGGGCCCTGATAGGTGCTCTGCCCAGCGAGGCCTCGGCCGGCCTCCTGCTGGTGGCCGAAGTAGCCGTCGCGCTGTGCCTGCTGAGCGGCGGCGCGGTCGCGCTCGGCCTGCTGCAGGCCTTGCCGGGCGCGCTGCTCGGCCGCCTGGTTGCCGGCCTCGGTGCGGCGCGCGTGGGCGATGCCATCGGCGCTGAAGCCGTTGGTGTAGATGTAGTTGTAGGTGAAGGTGGGATAGTCCATCGCCGGGCGGCCGCCGGTCTGCGCCAGGTAGCGCTGCCAGGCCGCCTGCACCTGCGGGTCCTGCATGCGCTGCTGGACGATCTGGTTGATCTGCTGCTGCCCCTGCGCAAGCCGCTGGTTCATCAGGTTCATCTGGTGCTGGATCATCGCGCTCCAGTCCTGCGCCTGCGCCTTTGGCGCGAGGCCGAGGCCCAGCGCAACGAAGGTGGCGGCGGCCGCCAGGTGGGCGAGAAGTCGGGTCGGGGTGCTCATCGTCTTTCCTCGGGTCGGTGGTGGTGAAATCGCTCTTGCCCGGTAACGGCGCAAGCCGTCGGAAAAACGGGTCAGCTTCGGCTGGTGAATATGTCACTACGGGATTTGCGATGACCACCGCCGACGTCACCCAGCTGCTTCGCGCCGCGGAGGCCGACCCCGCTGCGCGCGAGCAGCTTGTCGCCGCCGTCTATGACGAGTTGCGCCGCGTCGCGCGGCGCATCCTGGCGCACGACCGGGCCCGCTTCGTCGTCGCCCCCACCGAGCTGGTGCACGGCGCAGTGCTGAAGCTGGTGGCGCAGCAGCAGATTTCGGCGCGCGACCGCTCGCACCTGCTGGCCTACTGCGGCCAGCTGATGCGCCAGGTGCTGGTCGATCAGATTCGCCGCGACGGCGCTGCCAAGCGTGACGGGGGCACCCAGGTGACGCTGGTGTCGTCGATCGCCGAATCGCCCCGCACCGCGATCGACTTCGAACCGCTGCACGAAGCGCTCGACGCGCTGGCGGTGGTCTCGCCGGACGCAGCGCGCCTGGTCGAGCGGCGCTACTTTGCCGGCTTGACGGTGGAGGAGATCGCCCAGCTCGACGGCGTCTCGCCCGCAACCGTCAAGCGCCAGTGGCGCGCGGCGCGCGCCTGGCTGCAGGATCGCCTCGGCTCTCCCTGATCGGCCCGTGGCACCGGCGCGGGCCTCGCGACATCTCCGGGCTTACAGCACCGGGACCCCGGTCTTGCCCTGCACCTCGTCGCGGGTGACCCCCGGCGCCAGCTCGACGAGCTTGAGCCCATGGGGGGTGACGTCGAGCACGCAGAGGTCGGTGATGATGCGGTCGACGACGCCGACCCCGGTGAGCGGCAACGAACACTTGGGCAGGATCTTGAGGTCGATGCCGCCGTCCTTCTTCTTCGCGACATGCTCCATCAGCACGACGACGTTCTTGACGCCGCCGACGAGGTCCATCGCCCCCCCCATGCCTTTGACCATCTTGCCCGGGATCATCCAGTTCGCGAGGTCGCCCTTCTCGCTGACCTGCATTGCGCCGAGGATGCTGAGGTTGATCTTGCCGCCGCGGATCATCCCGAAGCTCTCGTGGCTGCCGAAGATGCTCGACCCGGGGATCGTGGTCACCGTCTGCTTGCCGGCATTGATGACGTCGGCGTCGACCTCGTCGTCGTTCGGGAACGGGCCGATGCCGAGCATGCCGTTCTCGCTCTGCAGCCAGACCTCGATGTCCGGGGGCACGAAGTTGGCCACCATCGTCGGCAGCCCGATGCCGAGGTTGACGTAGAAGCCGTCCTGCAGTTCCCTGGCCGCGCGCGCGGCCATCTGGTCGTGGGTCCAAGCCATGATGGGATCCTTCGGATGTTCGGAGGGCGGGCGCCTTGCGGCGCCCTGAAAGGTGGCGGCCGGCTAGACGCCGGCCCTTTCGGTGATGGTCCGGCGCTCGATGCGCTTTTCCGGGTGGGCGTTCAGCACCAGGCGGTTGACATAGATGCCGGGCAGGTGAACCGAGTCGGGGTCGAAAGTGCCGGTCTCGACGATCTCCTCGACCTCGACGACGCTGACCTTGCCGGCCATGATCGCCGCCGGGTTGAAGTTGCGCGCGGTGCGCCGGAAGATCAGGTTGCCCGATTTGTCGGCCTTCCACGCCTTGCCCAGCGCGACGTCGGGCACGAGCGCGCGTTCCATCACGTAGACCTTGCCGTCGAACTCGCGCGTCTCCTTGCCCTCGGCGACCATCGTGCCGACACCGGTGCGGGTGAAAAACGCCGGGATTCCGGCACCACCGGCACGCAGCTTCTCGGCCAGCGTGCCCTGCGGCGTGAACTCGAGCTCGAGCTCGCCGGCCAGGTACTGGCGCTCGAACTCCTTGTTCTCACCGACGTAGCTCGAGACCATCTTGCGGATCTGCCGCGTCTCGAGCAGCTGGCCGAGGCCGAAGCCGTCGACGCCGGCGTTGTTCGAGACCACGGTGAGGTTCTTGACGCCGCTGTCGCGCAGCGCGGCGATCAGCGCCTCGGGGATGCCGCACAGGCCGAAGCCGCCGACGGCGAGCAACTGGCCGTCGTGGACGAGGCCGGCGAGCGCCGCGGCCGCGCTCGGGTAGATCTTGTTCATCGGGGCAGACTCGTCGGGTGCCGGAAAGCCCGCGAGCCTACACCCGCCCCGCAGCCCGGGGGTTACGTAGATTTCATTAACACGAAGCGCGCCTCCTAGAATGCCCCGAGGAGAACCACCCGATGGACAACCGCTCGGCCGCCGACATCGAGATGCTCGAAGGCGCACTCGCCCGCGTCTTCGCGCCCTGGGTCGGCGAGCTGGGGCTGAAGGTGCTCGAGGCGCGCGCCGGCGAGGTGCTGCTGGCGCTGCCGGTGGCGCCCAGGCATGTTCACGGCGGTGGCGTGATGTGCGGCCAGACGATGATGGCAGCCGCCGACACCGCGATGGTGCTGGCGGTGATGACGCGCATCGGCGGCTTCAAGCCGATGACCACCGTGCAGCTGCAGACCACCTTCATGAAGCCGGTGCCGGCCGATGCCGGCCAGGTGCGGCTGCTCGCCCGCGTGCTGCGCATGGGCAAGACGCTGGCCTTCGGCGAGATCGAGCTGCTGGGCGTCAACGACGAGCTGGTGGCCCACGCCACCACCACCTACGCGCTGCTCTGACTGCAGGGCCGGTGCCGTGGCCGCCGACGCGCCGCCGCTCGACTACCGCACCGCCTTCGAACAGGCGCCGATCGGGCTCGTGCTTTCGCGCGAGCGGCTGATGATCGACTGCAACCGCGAGTTGCTGGCGATGTTCGGCGCCTCGCGCGAGCAGCTGCTCGGCCGCTCCTTCGAGGTGCTCTACCCCACCACCGCCGAGTTCGAGCGCACCGGCGAGCGAATCGTCGCGCAGCTCGACGCCGACGGCCGCTACGCCGACGAGCGGGTGATGAAGCGCGTCGCCGGCCCGCGCGCCGGCGAGCTCTTCTGGTGCCATGTCTTCGGGCGTGCGCTCGACCCGAGTCGCCCTCACGCGGCCGGTATCTGGGCTTTCGAAGACCTGTCGTCGCGCCGCGTGCTGAAGGTGGAGTTCACCGCCCGCGAGCGCGAGATCGCCGCCGCGCTGGTGCAGGGCGCGACCAGCAAGCAGATCGGCCGCCAGCTCGCGATCAGCCCGCGCACCGTCGACGTCTACCGCGCGCGGCTGATGCGCAAGGTGGGTGCCGCCACCACCGCCGAGCTGGTGAACAAGCTGCTCTCCGGCTGATGCCGATGTCCGGCAGCGACAACGCCGTCGCCTCGCCGCCCGACCTCGAACTCGAACGCGAGGCGCTGGCGCTGTTCTGCGACGTGGTCGAGCTGGAAGCGGATGCGGTCGAAGACGCGCTGCAGCAGCGGGCGGCTGGCCGGCCGGCGCTGGTGGCGCGCGTGCGCGAGCTGCTGGCCGCCGATGCCGCGGCCACACCGGCAGGCCCGATGCGTGTCGAGACCACCTGGGTGATGCTGCCCGACGACGACCCGCCATCCGCGCTGCCGCCGGAGCGGGTGGGGCCGTACCGGCTTCGCGAGTTGATCGGCAGCGGCGGCATGGGGTCGGTCTACCGCGCCGACCGCGACGATGGCCTGTTCGAGCAGGCGGTGGCGGTGAAGTTCGTGCGCTCGGCGCGCGGCGCCGCTGCGGTGCAGCCGCTGGTCGACGCTGAGCGGCGGTTGCTGGCGCGCATGCAGCACCCGGGCATCGCGCGCATCCTCGATGGCGGCTGCACCGACAACGGCCTGCACTACCTGGTGATGGAGTTCGTCGACGGCCGCGCGCTCGACGAACATGCCCGGGCAGCGGCGCTCGACCGCCCGGCGCGTGTGACGCTGCTGCGCGAGGTGTGTGCCGCGGTCGCCCATGCGCATGGGCATGGCGTCATCCACTGCGACCTCAAGCCCGCCAACATCCTCGTCGGCAACGACGGCCGCGTGCGGCTGATCGACTTCGGCGTCGCGCGGCTGCAGGACATCATCGACGGCGCGCTGCCCCAGGGCTACACACCGGCCTACGCAAGCCCGCAGCGCGTCGCCGGTGGGGCGCCGACGGTGGCCGACGATGTCTACGCGCTCGGGGTCGTGCTTTGCGAACTGGTCGGCGGCGCGGTACCGGTCCCCTCGGGGGTGCAGGTCGACGAATCGGCGCTCGGAGTCGAACTCGCCGCCGTCGCGCGGCGGGCGACCGCCGCCGATGCCGCCGACCGCTACGCCACCGTCGCGGCCTTCGACGACGACCTGCGCCGCTGGCTCGAGAATCGGCCGGTGGATGCGGTGCCGGACGGCTGGCGCTACCGGCTGCACAAGCTCGTGCAGCGCCGCCCCTGGCACACCGCCGCGGCGGCCGCCGCGGTGGGTGGCATCGCGGTGTCGCTGGCGGTGATCTCGCTGCTGTACTCGCGCGCTGAGCAGTCGAGGCAGGAGGCCGAGCGCCGCTTCGCCGAAGTGCGCTCGCTGGCCAACTACCTGCTGTTCGACCTCGACCGCCAGCTCGAATCGACTCCCGGCACGACGCCGATCCGGCGCCAGATGGTCGGCCGCGCCCAGGCCTACCTCGACGCGCTGGCGCAGCACACCGGCACCAGCGCCGAGCTGAAGCGCGAGGTGGCCGTCGGCCTGGCGCGGCTGGGCGAAGTGCAGGGCGTGCCGGGGCGGCCCAACGTCGGCGAGCCGGGGGCCGCCGGGCGCAACCTCGAACGAGCCGAGGCGTTGCTGGGCGCACTCACCACCGAGCAGCCATCGCGCTGGGCGTGGCGCGGTGACCTCGGCCAGGTGCGCTACCTGCTCGCGCTGCTCTACGGCGGGCGAGACAACGACATTCGCCGCCAGCTTGCGATGGCGCGCGACGCCGAGACCCTGACCGCCGCCGCACTTCGCGACGCCGAGCAGGCCGGGGCACCGGTGGAGCGCTTGGCCGAACTGCAGGTGCAGCTGACGAGCGCGCGCCTGGTGCAGGCCGACGCGCACCGCCACATGAAGGACCACGCCGCCGCGCTGGCCCTGCAGCGCGCCGAGGAAGCGCGGCTGCCGGCGCTGCCGGAGGCCGTGCGCCGGCCGATCGAAATGGACTACCAGCTCGGCCGCATCGCGTTGCTGGCGGGCGATTCGTCGTACTACCTCGACCGCAAGGCCGACGCGATGCAGGCCTACCGCCGCGGGGCGGCGCACTTCGACCGCGGCCTGGCTGCGCAGCCGCTGCACCGCAAGATGCTCACCGGGGCCATGCACGCGCGCTGGTTCGTCGGCTCGCTGCTCGGAGAAACCGGACAGCACGACCAGGCGCTGGCCGAGATGGCCCGCGCCGAGGCCCTGGGGCAGCAGTTGCGCCTGCTCGATCCCGACAACCGCCAGGCCGGCCGCGAGCTGAGCTCGGTGCGTGCCGACCATGCCGGTGTGCTGGCCTCGGCGGGCCGGCTGCCCGAGGCGATCCGCCTCGTCGAGGCCGATCTGGTCGACCGCGAAGCCCGGTTGCGCCAGTCACCCGAGAGTGCCGAGGCGGCGCGTGACGCCGTGGTGCCGCTGCGTTTGCTGGCCGATTACCTGGAACAAGCCGGCCGGCGCGCCGATGCCTGCCGGGTTCGCGAACGGGCGTTGGCCGCGTGGCTGGCCATCGACCACCGCTGGGGCCTGACGGCGTTCGACCGCGAGGGCGACGTCGTGCAGCTGCGCCGGGCTTCGCTGCCATGCAGGCGGCGCGCCGGTTGAAGCCGGCGCGCCGCTCGCAGGCCCGTCACGAAGCGTGCGTCAGAACTCGTAGCGCAGCGTGATCTGCACCGCCCACTGGCTCTCGCCCTTCTCCTGGCGTGTCGTCAGATCCTCGAGCTGGCCCAGGCTGTAGATGTAGCGGCCCTGCGCGTCGCGGCCGTTGTAGTTGACGAAGCTGCGGTTGGACGGGAAGGCGATCTCGTCGATGCGGCCCCACTTCTTGTTCAGCAGGTTGCCGAAGTTGAAGATGTCGAACACGATCGACGCCTTGTGGCCGGCCATGAAGCCCGGCAGTTCCTGCGCAACACGGACGTCGAAGTTGTTGACCCAGGGCGCGTAGTTGTTGTTGCGGCCGACGATGCCGCCCTTGGCGGCCGCCAGGCCGGGGTTGGCATCGACGATCTCCCAGAACCGCGTCTCCTCCGTCGCACCGCCGCGGAACACCACCTCGCCGGACCCGGGCGCCGACGGGATGTACATCAGGTCGTTGCCGCCGACACCGTCGCCGTTGAGGTCATTCAGGTAGGTCCAGCTGTAGGGCTTGCCCTTGCGGCCCTCGTAGAACATGCCGAACGAGGTGCGGTAGTTGCCGATGAAGGCCCTGGACCAGCTGACGCTTGCGTTGACGCGGTCCTTCGTCAGGTAGTTGGAGTTCGACAGCACCTCTTCGTTGGGGTTGAAGATGTTGCGGTTGCCCCAGTTCGACGACGAGGTCGACGATGTCAGCGGGCTCACCTCCTCGGCGGTGGTGCGCGTGTAGGCGAGGTTCCAGCTCAGCGCGCCGCGCGCCTGGCCGACGCCGATGGTCAGCGCGTCACCGCCACCCTTGCTGGTGTTGGTGGCCAGCAGCACATTGCGGCCCCACAGCGGGTTCGACAGCGCGCGGTCGCGCAGCCCGGTGCAGGTGGTGCCGCTGGTGATCGACGTGCCGTTGGCGTTCCAGCAGGCCTGCTGGTAGGCGTTGGGGGTGTAGTACAGGTTGCGGCCGTCGTTGCCGGTGGCCGTCGGATTGCCCAGGTTCAGGTGGTGGTAGTAGATCGCGCTGTTGACCTTGGTGTGCAGCCACTCGGCAGTGACCTGCAGCGCGCCGACCACCGGCAGCGCCGGCGTCTCGGTGTCGAAAGCGAGGCTCGCCTTCCACACCGACGGCTGCTCCAGGCTCGACGAGATGAAGTCGATGTTCGGTGCCGGTGGCGTGCCGGTCAGGCGCGGCTGGTTGTCGGGGTCGGCACTGAAGCGCGCGTTGGCGGTGGTGCAGGCGTTGAAGTTGGGGCAGTTCAGCGTCGCCACCGCCGCCGCCGTGTTGCTGAAGGGGTTCGACAGCCAGACGTTGGCCGCCGCACCCTGGAAGAGGCCGATGCCGCCGCGCAACTGCATGCGGCGGTCCTTGTCGCCGAGGTTCCAGTTGAAGCCGATGCGCGGTTGCACCAGCTGGTCGCCGTCGAGCGTGACGGTGTTGTCGAGGCCGAAGCCGCCGCTGTCGCGCGTCACGGTGCCATTGGCCGCGACGCTGCCGGCCACGCGCGCGGCCGCTGCCGCGGTGTTGGCCAGCGGCTTGGTCGGCACGTTCTGCTGGTCGATGCGCAGCCCGAGCATGATGTTGAGCGCCTTGTTGACCTTCCACGTGTCCTGCACGAAGAGGCCGACGTTTTCGACCGACCAGATCGCCACTGCATCGTTGAGCGTGCGGCCGGTGAGCGGGAACTGCAGCGTGTAGGCCGACGGTCGGCCGAGGCGGAAGTTCTCCAGCGTCGCCAGGTCGCGCTGCTGCGGAGTCATGTCGTTGCAGTTGGCGAAGGTGCCGAAGCTGTAGGCGCCGGGCTCGCAGCCGAAGGTGTAGTTGCCGTTGACGTTCTGCAGGAACGCGTTGTAGATCTTGTTGTCGACGTAGTCGACGCCGAACTTCAACTCGTGAGCGCCGCGGTTCCAGGTGGCGCCGGCGTAGATGTCGGTGGTTTCGGTCTCGAGCACGTTGAAGTGCCGGCTCAGCTCGGTGCCGAAGTTCAGGAAGCGGTTGTTGGCGTTGACGCCCGCAGGCGTGCCCGCCGGCAGCGCGCCGGAGAAGCGCAGCCCGACCGCCGGCAGCCGCAGCCCGTTGACCGGGATCGGCCGGCTCGCGTAGTCGCGCTTCGAGACTTTCAGCTCGGTGCTGAAGGTGTCGGTCCAGTCGGCATACCACTGCGCGACGACAGTCTCGAGTTCCTTGACCTGGTTCCACCACCACGAACTGAGAGAGAGCCCGGTTGCGCTGAAGCCGGCGAGGTTCGGTTCGGTCTGCTCGGTCTTCGTGTAACGCAGGTTGGCGCGATGCTGGTCGCTGATGTTCCAGTCGAGCTTGAGCAGCGTGTCCTTCACGTCGACCGCCAGCCCCGAAGGCACCTCGGAGTTGCCGGCGTCGAAGCCCCAGGTGTCGCGCGCGATGCTGATCGCCTGGTCGATCGCCGCCTGCGTGATGCCGACGTTGGTGGCGCTGCTGCCCAAGGGGCCGAAGGTGGGCGCGACGCGCGAGCTCTTGTACTCCTCGTAGTTGGCGAAGAAGAAGAGCTTGTCCTTGATGATCGGGCCGCCGAGCGTGAAGCCCTTGGTGGTGTCCTCCGACGGCGGCGGCGCGAAGTAGGTCTGGCTGGTGCGGTTGTAGCGGTCGCCAGCCAGGCTGTCGTCGCGGAAGACGTAGTAGACGCTGCCCTTGAACTCGTTGGTGCCGCTCTTCGTGACGGCGTTGATGTTGGCGCCGGTGTAGCCCTTCTGCGTGACGTCGTAGTTGCTGAGGTTGACCTGCACCGACTGGATGGCGTCGATCGACACCGGCTGCTTCAGCAGCGGCAGGTTGTTGGCCTCGAGGCCGAAGGTGTCGTTGGTGGTGACGCCGTCGATGGTGATCGAGTTGAAGCGCGTGTTCTGGCCGCCGGCGGAGATCTCGCCGCGGTCCTTGTCGGTCTGTGCCAGCCGCGGGTCGGTGCGCGCGTAGTCCTGCAGGCTACGCTGGATCGAGCCGAAGGTGGCCAGCTCGCGGCTGCCGATGTTGGTGCCGGCGCCCATCGCGGCGCTGTTGAAGCGGTCGCTGATGGCCTGCCCGGTGACGACGACGGTGGCGGTGGTGCCGAGCTGCGAATCGATCGTCGCCGTCTCGGCGAGCGCGAGGAAGACGTTGTCGCGCTTGTCGGTCTGGCCGTCCTTGGCGATCGTGATCGTGTAGGGGCCGCCGGTGCGAAGCCCGCGCGCGGTGTAGCGGCCGTCGGCGCCGGTGGTGACATTGGTCGCGACGCCGGACTCGCGGTGCAGGATGGTCACCGTGGCCCCGGCAACCGGGCGGCCGTCGGCGCCGGTGACGACGCCGGAGACCGCCGACGTGGTGTTTTGCGCCAGCACGGGCAACGCCGCCATCGCGACGGCGATGCTGATGACGGTCCTCGGGAATCCGGTCCAATCGCTATGGGACATTGTTTCTCACCCCTTGGGTATGGCTTGGAAGTGTTCTCGCACCGGCAGGCAGCGCGGGTGGCGCGCTGTGGTGGCCTGATCGCGCGGGCAGCGGCGCGGCGACCCGCCCGTGGAGGTTAACGTCTTCGTCAGTTTGGCAACAGCGTGTGTAGCGGGCATGACACGCTCGACATGCAAGCGGCCTGCCCGGGCTACGGCGGCGGCGTCGACGCAGATGCCGATGCGGCCCCCGGCGCCTTCCGATCTACGGGAGAACCCTCAGAGGGTGCTTCCCAAATCACCCTCTCAGACGAGTTGCTCGCGCAGCCAGTCCGGCAGTGGCACCGACTTCGGCACCCGGGAGTCCACCCAGACGATGCGCGCCCCGCACTCGGCATGCACCACGCCGGGCCGATCGGTGCGCTCGAGCGTCAGGTAGGTGTCGAAACTGGTGCGCCCGATGTCGGCGACGAAGTGCCTCGCAAGCACGCTGCCCGGGTACTCGAGCTGGCGCAGGAAGTTGCAGAAGGCGTTGACGATCACCGGCCCTTCGCCCTGCGGCGTGGCCGGCGCCCGAATGCTGTCCAGCCACTCGAGCCGGGCGGTTTCGAAGTAGCGGAAGTAGACGGTGTTGTTGACATGGCCCATCGCGTCCATGTCGCCCCAGCGGATCGGGATCACCATCTCGTGGACCAGCTTGCGCGGGTCGGGCAGCGTGAAGCGCAGCATCGGCAGCGCAGCGTCAGCCGGTTTCGACGCCGAGTTCGCGGGCGAGCCGCTGCACCAGTGCCTTCAACGCTTCGACTTCGGCCGCAAGCCGCGTTTGTTCGGCCTTCAATGCCGCCAGCTCGCCGGCCGAGACCGATGACGTGAGCTCCGCGGCGGCAGCCACCGGCTCGCTGACCTCGCCGCACAGCAGGTGCGCCCAGCGCGCCTCGCGCGACCCCGGCGCACGTGCCAGCTTGACCGCCCGCGGGGGCTCCTTGGCCGCCAGTTCTTCGAGGAACCCCTCGACCGACGAGATGTCGGCGAAGCGGTGCAGCCGCTCGCAATTCAGCCGCAGCTCGGCCGCCGTCTGCGGGCCGCGCAGCATCAGCACCGCAAGCAGCGCCACCGCCTGCCCCGGCACCTGCAGCGCGCGGCCCATGTTGTGCTCGTAGCGAACGACACGGGCGCCCGAGACTTCGAACACCAGCGACAGCGACTTCAGTGCGTCGATCGTGATCGCCACCTCGGCCTCGGTGGCCTCGATCACCGGCGAGCGCGCCGTTTTCTGGTTGCAGCCGGCGACCAGCGCGTTCAGCGAAAGCGGGTAGGTGTCGGGCACGGTGGCCTGCTTCTCGACCAGCACGCCGAGCACCCGCGCCTCGAGCGGCGTCAGAGTCCTCATCACGGTTCGGCGAAGGCGAAGCGGACGACGGAGCCAGATCCGGGTCTCCCGGTCGGGCTCGCTCCCCCTCGGGGGTCGGAGGCCGGACGCGGGCGGTCCGGTGGACCGTCCGCGCCTGCCGACGAGCCGGGCCACTGGCCCGGCGCGGCCTGCAAGGTCCGGCCCGCAGGGCCGCAGGGGGTCGACATCAAATGCCGAATCCGTCGTCGGCGGCGAGCACCGCGCCGTTGATGAAGTGGCTCTGGTCGGCGCACAACATCAACAGGGCCGTGTCCAGGTCTTCGGGTTTGCCGACGCGCTTGCGCGGCAGCATCTGCACCAGCTTCTGGCCGGCATCGGTCTGCCAGTGGTGGTGGTTCAGCTCGGTGTCGATGTAGCCCGGGCAGAGCGCGTTGACGTTGATGCCGAAACGCCCCCACTCGAGCGCCATCGCACGCGTCATGTGGATCACCGCCGCCTTGCTCATCGCGTAGACGCCGATCATCCCGAGCGCGCGCAATCCGGCCATCGACGCGACGTTGACGATGCGGCCGCCGGTGAAGGTGCCCGGTGCCGCGCCTTTCGAGCGCGCGATCATTCGCTTGCCGACCTCCTGCGCGACGAAGAAGGCGCCGCGCAGGTTGGTGTCCATGATGTAGTCGTATTCCTCGGGCGTGACGTCGACCAACTTCTGCGTCGTGCTGACGCCGGAGTTGTTGACGAGGATGTCGATCGTGCCCATCTCGGTCTCGGCGTGCGCGACCGCGGCGCGGATGCTGTCGCTGTCGGTGACGTCGAGCTCGACGACATGCGCGGCACCGCCCTCGGCGCCGATCTCGGCGCGCAGCGTCTTCAGCCGCTCGAGCCGCCGCGCCGCCAGCACCACCGCTGCACCGGCGCGCGACAGCGTGCGCGCGAACTGCTCGCCGAGCCCGCTCGAGGCACCGGTGACCAGTGCCACGCGGCCGGACAAATCGATCTGGTAGGCCACCGCCTGCTCCTTCGCTGACGAAGGCCGGGGACGATAGCACGCACGAAAACGCCAGCCTCCGGGGCGTGGGCCGCATCGTTCGCGAGGGGTCTGTCGCCTGCGGGACAAGAGCGAACGCTCGTTCGATTCGTGCGGCACCGACGACTAGAATCGCCGCGCCTTTTCGAGCCAGGAGGACGACGATGACCAGCGAAGAACTGCTCGCCACTTACGGCCCGCGGGAATCGATGGAGTACGACGTCGTCATCGTCGGCGGCGGCCCCGCCGGTCTGGCCACCGCGATCCGGCTCAAGCAGCTCGACGCCGGGATCTCGGTGGTCGTGCTCGAGAAGGGCAGCGAACCCGGTGCGCACATCCTCTCCGGCGCCGTGATGGACCCGCGGGCGATGAACGAGCTGTTCCCGGACTGGAAGAACCAGGGCGCTCCGCTGCTGCAGCCGGTCACCGGCGACGACGTGCTCTTCCTCTCCCCCGGGCACGCGATGCGCATTCCCGACGCGTTGGTGCCCGCGCCGCTGCACAACGACGGCAACTACGTCGTCGCCCTCGGCACGCTGACGAAGTGGCTGGCCGCGCAGGCCGAGTCGCTGGGGGTCGAGATCTTCCCCGGCTTCACCGCCGCCGAGGTGCTGTATGCCGAGTCGGGGGCGGTGCGTGGTGTCGCCACCGGCAACCTCGGCATCGGCAAGGACGGCCAGCCGCACGACGGCTTCCAGCTCGGCATGGAGCTGCTGGGCAAGTACACGGTGTTCGCCGAAGGCGCACGTGGCCATCTCGGCAAGCAGCTGATCGCGCGTTATGCGCTCGACCAGGGCCGCGACCCGCAGAGCTACGCGATCGGCATCAAGGAGTTGTGGGAGGTGGACGCCGCCCGTGCGAAGCCCGGGCTCGTCGTGCACACCGCCGGCTGGCCGATGGACGAGCAGACCTACGGCGGCGGCTTCCTCTACCACCTGGAAGGCAACCGCGTCACGCTCGGCCTCGTCGTCGGGCTCGACTACCAGAACCCCTGGCTGAGCCCGTTCGAGGAGATGCAGCGCTGGAAGACGCACCCGGCCGTGCGCCAGCACATCGAGGGCGGCCAGCGAATCGGCTACGGTGCACGCGCGATCACCGCCGGCGGGCTGCTGTCACTGCCGAAGCTGGTGTTTCCCGGCGGCGCGCTGGTCGGCTGCGACGCCGGCACGCTGAATGCGGCGCGAATCAAGGGCAGCCACACCGCGATCAAGTGCGGCATGCTGTGCGCGGAGGCGATCGCTCCCGCGCTCACCGCCGGCCGCAGCGGCGACGAGCTTTCGGCCTACCCGCAGGCCTTCGAAGACAGCTGGATCCACGAGGAACTCGCGCAGGCGCGCAACTTCAAGCAGTGGTTCAAGCAGGGGCGCACCGTCGGCATGGTGATGACCGGCATCGAGGGCTGGCTGCTGCCCAAGCTCGGCATCAAGAGCCCGCCGTGGACGATCCACCGCCACGCCGCCGACCACACGCGCATGCACGCCGCCGGCCAGGTGGAGCCGATCCGCTACCCGAAGCCCGACAACGTGATCACCTTCGACCGCCTGTCGTCGGTGTTCCTCAGCAGCACCAACCACGAGGAGAACCAGCCGGCGCACCTGACGCTGAAGGACGCCTCGGTGCCGGTGGCGGTGAACCTGGCGACCTACGGCGGCCCCGAGAGCCGCTACTGCCCGGCCGGGGTCTACGAGTTCGTCGACGGCGACGACGGCCAGCCGCGGCTGGTGATCAACGCGCAGAACTGCGTGCACTGCAAGACCTGCGACATCAAGGACCCGACGCAGAACATCGTCTGGGTGACACCCGAGGGTGGCGGCGGCCCCAACTACGCCGGGATGTAGAGGCCGCTCCGCGGCCCAGGCACCCGAGAACGCGTGCCACGCCTGCGCGATCTCCTGTCGGGAGACTTCAGTTTCCGTTGGTAACGGCCGATAGCCGGGCATCAGCACGAACCGGAGGCCCCGATGCTCCCGAAACTGCGAAATCTCTGGGAACAGGCGCGCCAGCGCTACCAGCCCCAACGCCCGGCCGAGGCCTGGTTCCTGTCGTCGTTCATCAACGAGGACAAACTCAGCGTCGACGAGACGACGATCACCGAGTTCGCCCGCGCGGTCGAGTTGCAGGAGAAGCGCCAGCCGGCATGAGCGCCCCCAGGGCCGGGCTGCGCCCAGCTCGCCCCCCGCGGGGGTTTGAGGTGACCGGCCAAGCCGGATCACCTCAAGAGGCGACCGGCGGCCATCGAGGCCGCTACTGCTTCTCGATGCCGGCCTTCTGCACCAGCCGCGCGTACTTCGCGAGCTCGCTGCTGAAGAACGACGCCGCCTGCTCCGGCGTGCCGACGTTGATGACGTTGCCCTGCTTGGCCATCGCCTCCTTCACTGCCGGGTCGGCGAAGGCGGCCACCACCGCAGCGTTGATGCGCCGCACCTCCGCCGCGGCCAAGCCCTTCGGTCCGATCACCGCGAACCAGGCCTCGACCACGTAACCCGGCAGCCCCTGCTCGACGAAAGTCGGAATCTCGGGCGCCGCGGCCACCCGCTGCTGCGTCGCCATGCCGATCGCGCGCAGCGCGCCGGACTTCAGATGCCCCTGCACGCTCGGCAGCGCCGCGGTCGCAAACTCGACCTGGCCGCCGATGAGGTCGGTCAGCATCGGTCCCACGCCCTTGTACGGCACATGGGTCGCCTTCGCGCCCGCCTCGTCGAGGAACATCTCGCTCGCCAGGTGCAGGATGGTGCCGTTGCCACCCGAGGCGTAGTTCACCTGCCCGGGCTTGCTCTTCAACAGCGCCACCAGCTCCTTCGAGTTCTGCGCCGGCACCTTCGGGTTGACCACCAGCACCACCGGCGTGAAGCCGCAGATCGCGATTGGCGTGATGTCGCCCGGCAGCTCGAAAGGCAGCGTCTTGTAGACGCTCGGGAAGATCACGATGTTGTTCGACACCACGCTGAGCGTGAAGCCATCGGGCGCGGCGCGGGTCAGCGCCTGCACGCCGACGATGCCGCCAGCGCCGGGTTGGTTCTCGACCACCATCGCGTGGCCGAGCGCCTTCGCAAGCGCCGGCTGCGCGGTGCGCGTGATCGCGTCCACCCCGGAGCCGGTGGCATTCGGCAGGATGAAGCGCACCGTCTTGTCGCCGGCCTGCGACCACGACCGGCCCGGCAGCACTGCTGCAGCGGCGGTCAGCATCAACGCGTCGCGGCGGGTCGGGGTGGGGGCTCGTCGGGTCATCGTGTCGTCTCCGGGGTTCAGGCCACCGCGGCCTGCTTCAGCAGTTGTTCGAGTTCGGCCTCGCCGTAGCCCAGGCCGAGCAGCAGCTCGCGCGTGTGTTCGCCCTTCGCGGGCGGCGACAGCCGAATGCCGGGCCGCCGACCGTCGAGCGTGAACGGGAACAGCGTCGTCTTCACCGTCTGGCCGGCTTTGGGGCCGTCGCTGACGCGGATGTCGGCCAGCCCGCCGGTGGCCCGCAGGTGCGTGTCGTCGAGCAGGTCCTCGGGCCGCGCGATCGGCGCGAACGGCAGGCCGGCACCTTCCATCGCCCGCGCCAGCTCGGCCGCACTGCGGTGCGCCAGCCGCTCGCGCAGCGCCGGCATCATCCAGTCGCGCGCGCGCACCCGCTGGTTGTTGGTGGCCAGCCGCTCGTCGGCCCTCAGGTCGCCGAGGCCGAGGGTGTCGCAGAAAGTGGCCCACTGCGAATCGCTGACGGCGGCAAGGAAGATCTGCTCGCCGTCCTTCACCGTGAAGACGTCGTACACCGCCCACGGGCTCTCGCGTGCCGGCATCGGCGCCGGGTGGCGGCCGGTCAGCGCGTACTGCAGCATGTGCTGGCCGACGAGGAAGACGTTGTTCTCGAACAGCGCCGACTGCACCTCCATGCCCTTGCCGGTGATGCCGCGCTGCACCAGCGCGCCGAGCGCGGCGATGGCGCCGAACATGCCGCCCATGATGTCGTTGACGCTCGACCCGGCGCGCAGCGGGTCGCCCGGGCGGCCGGTCATGTACGCCAGCCCGCCCATCATCTGCACCACCTCGTCGAGCGCGGTGCGGTGCTCGTAGGGGCCGGGCAGGAAGCCCTTGCAGGCGACGTAGATCAGCCGCGGGTTGGCCTTCGCGAGCGCCGCGTGGTCGAGCCCGTACTTGACCATCGTGCCGGGCTTGAAGTTCTCGGCCACGATGTCGGCGCTGCCCGCCAGCCGCCGCGCCACCGCCGCCCCATCGGCCTTGTGCAGGTCGATCAGGATGCTCTTCTTGTTGCGGTTGAACATCGGGAAGAAGCCGGCGCCGGCGCCGAGCAGCGTGCGCGTGCGGTCGCCGTCGATCGGCTCGACCTTGATCACCTCGGCGCCGAGGTCGGCGAGCACCATGCCGCAGGTGGGGCCCATCACCATGTGGGTGAACTCCACCACCCGGAGTCCGGCCAGCGGCTGCGGGCAAGCGACGTCGTTCATGCCGCGATCATCGTCTTCGGCAGCCCGGCGCGCGCGATCGCCCCGTGCAGCGGCTCGCCATCCAGCCAGCCGGCGATGCGCGCGCGCAACGCCAGCAGCGCCGCGAGGTCGACCCCGGTGGGCACGCCCATGCTCGCGAACAGGTACGCCAGGTCTTCGCTCGCGACGTTGCCGCTGGCGCCCGGCGCATGCGGGCAGCCGCCGATGCCACCGGTGCTGCCGTCGAAGCGGCGGATGCCCAGCTGCCAGGCGGCGAACGCGTTCGCGAGCCCGAGGCCTCGGGTGTCGTGGAAGTGCCCGCAGGCGAGCCGGTCACCGGCCACCTGCAGGCAGCGCTCGAACAGCCTCGACACCGCCAGCGGATTGGCGTAGCCGACGGTATCGGCCAGCCCCACCCGCTCGGCGCCGGCGTCGAGTGCGGCCCGCACCAGGCGCACCACCTCTTCGGGCGGCACCTCGCCCTGGATCGTGCATCCGAACGCGGTGCTGATGCCGACCTCGATCTCGCAACGCGACCCCACCGAATCGCGCGCCGCGCGGATGCGACCGATCTCGGCCACCGCCTCGTCGGGCGTGCGGCGCAGGTTGGCCAGGCTGTGCGCGTGGCTCGCCGACAGCGGCAGCAGCATCGCGTGCGCGCCGCTCGCGATCGCGCGCTCGGCGCCCTTCAGGTTGGGCACCAGCACCGAGACCACGAGCCCCGGCAGCGACAAGGCCGCCGCCACCAGCTCGGCGGCGTCGGCCAGCTGCGGCAGCAGCCTGGGCGGCACGAACGAGCTGACCTCGATCTCGCGCAGCCCGGCGCGATGCAGTGCGCGCAGCCACGCGATCTTGTCGGCGGTGGGCACGGTGCGGGCGATGCTCTGCAGCCCGTCGCGCAGCCCCACCTCGCGGATCGTCACGGGGGCGGGGGTGCTCGTCATGGCAGCGAATCGTAGACCTTCCGGATGGCATCATCGGCGCCGCTTCGGCACCGCCGGCGTTCCCGCGCGGCATGGCTGCCGGGGCACCAGGCATGGCAACCCGCACCTTCGACCCGGTGACGTTGCGGCTCTTCGTCGCCGTCTGCGAGGAGCGCAACATCGCGCGCGCCGCCGACCGCGAGGCGATCGTCGCCTCGGCGGTGAGCAAGCGCATCGCCGCCGTCGAGGCCGAGCTCGGCACGCCACTGCTGCGGCGTGGGCGCCGCGGCATCGAGCCCACCGCTGCCGGCCAGGCGCTGCTGCGGCTCTCGCGCGAGGTGCTGGCGACGATGGCGCGCATGCACGCCGAGCTCTCCGAATTCGCCAGCGGCGTGAAGGGCAGCGTGCGGGTGGTCGCCGCACCTTCGGTGCTGGCCGAGGAGCTGCCCGAGGACATCGGCCGCTTCCTCGCGCGCTACCAGTCGGTGCGCGTGAGCCTCGACGAGCAGCTCAGCCACGAGCTGCTGCGCACCGTGCGCGAAGGCGCCGCCGACCTCGGCGTGCTGTGGGACGCCGCCGACACCACCGGGCTGCAGGCATGGCCGTACCGCAGCGACCACCTCTGCGCCGCGCTGCCCTCCGGCCACCGCCTGGCCGGGCGCGCGCGCGTTCGCCTGGAAGACCTGGTCGGCGAACCGGCGGTCGGCGTCATCGGCGGCGGGCTGATGGACCTGCTGCTCAAGCGCGAAGCCGCCAAGCTCGGCCGCGAGTGGGTGCAGCGAATCACCGTCTCGAGCATCGACGCCGCCTGGCGCATCGTCGCGGCCGGGCTCGGCGTCGCGGTGCTGCCGCGCGAAGCGGCGCCGCTGCCGTCGGCGGCGAGCCGCCTGGCGATGGTGCCGCTCGACCACGCCTGGGCGCAGCGGCGCTTCGTCGTCGTCTGCCGTGCAGAAGAGTCGCTATCGGCGAGCGCGCGCCTGCTGATCGAGCACCTGGCCCAGGCCGCGTCCTGACCGCCCCCAGAGTCGGGCCAGCCCGGCCCTCCCCGTGGGCGCTCGAGTTGCCCGGTGGAGCCGGATCCGCTCGAGAGCAGCGGCGCGACGCCGATCTGCGGCTGCGGCACCGCGGTCAGTGGATGCGCCAGCACAGGCGCACCTGCTCGTCGCGCCAGATGTCGTCCGGGCTGACGTAGCCGTCGCCCAGCCGCAGCGGGACCCCGGCGCGCCGGAAGGCCTCGTGCACGAGCTCGGAGCAGATGTACTTGCGGTCGCGCGTGCGGCGACCGCGGCGGAACAGGATTCGCATCGCGATGCGCAGGATCTCGAAGTTGTCGTACGGCTTCGTCAGCTCGTCCATGCCGAAGCTGATCGCCGCCCGCAGCCGCTCGACACCGACCTCGGGCTCGACCCGCGCGACGACGATCTGCCCGCGGTACGGGCGGCGGCGGCCATGGTAGTCGCGCAGGTACTTCGACACCGGCGCCAGGCGCACGCCGATCAGCGTCTCGCTCTCGAGCACGAACAGCCGCTGCAGCGCCACGTCGTGGTAGAGCACGCCGACGTGGCTCCACACCGACCGGGTGAAACGCTGGATCAGCCCGGAGAAGAAGTACGAGCCCGAGCAGAAGACGAGGTCGCCGGTGCGAAGCTCGCCGCGCACCGCGTCGTAGGGCTGCACCGGCAGCGCCTGGATCTCGCGCTTGGTGAGCGGTGCGGCCACCTCTTCGTCAGGCCCAGTTCGGCTGGCGCTTGTCGATGAAGGCCTGCACGCCCTCGAGCGCGCAGTCGTCCATCATGTTGCAGGCCATCGTCTGCGCGGCGTCGTCGTAGGCGGCGGCGATGCCCTTCTCGAGCTGGCGGTAGAACAGCCCCTTGCCGGCGGCGATCGCGGCGCGTGGCTTGGCGACGATCGCGGCGACCAGCTTCTCGACCTCGGCGTCGAGCGCATCGGGTGCCGCAACCCGGTTGACGAGGCCCTTCTCGCGTGCCTGCTCGGCGGAGACAAAGTCGCCGGTGACCAGCATCTCGAAGGCCGCCTTGCGCGACAGGTTGCGCGACAGCGCGACACCGGGCGTGCTGCAGAAGAGGCCGACGTTGATGCCGCTGACCGCGAAGCGAGCGTCGCTCGATGCAGCCGCCAGGTCGCACATCGCCACCAGCTGGCAGCCGGCAGCGGTGGCGATGCCGTGCACACGTGCGATCACCGGCACCGGCAGCCGCTGGATCGCCATCATCACCTGCGCACATTGCGCGAACAGCCGCTGGTAGTAGGCCAGCGACGGCTGCGAACGCATCTGCTTGAGGTCGTGGCCGGCGCAGAAGGCGCGGCCGGCACCGGCGATCACCACCGCACGCAGCGACGGATCGGCAGCCAGTGCGTCGAGCGCGCGCTGCAGCGCGTCGAGCATCTCCTCGCTGAGGGCGTTGAAGGCGCCCGGGCGGTTCAGCGTCAGCGTCATCACGCCGCGGTCGTCCTGGTGCTGCAGCAGCAGCGGCGCATCGCTCATGAGCATCTCCTTCAGCGCCCGCACCGGCCGGGCCGCGGGCATCCTACCGCGGCGGGGCCGGGGGATCGGGTGGCCGGCGCGTGGGGGCTGCGGCATCGGCGGCGGCGGCGAACGACCGCATGGCTGCCGCTGCCACGCCGGTGGCGGCGCCGATCACCATCGCCAGCCCGAGATCCGGGAAGTACACCAGCAACGTCGGCAACGGCACGCCCACCCACCGCGGCACGCCGATCAGCACGGCCGCCGCGATCGCCAGTTCGCCAGCCAGCGGCGCCACGGTCCGCCGCGACCATCGCAGCTCACGTGGGAAGCCGCGCCGTGCCCAGCGGCGCAGGCTCGTGAGCATCCTCACGAAACCGGTGGCCAGCAGCGCCAGCAGCGTGAGCTTGAAGAGGATCTCGTACGGTGGCCCGGCGCCTGCCGCCTCACTGCGAAGCAGGCGCAAGACCCCCTCCTCCACCGCCGCGATGCCGGCGAAGAAGGGGCCGCTGTTGACGTTGGCCAGCACGACCACCCCGGCCTGCTGCTGGTGCAGCAGCGAGAGCCGGGCACTGAAGGTCGGCGTTGCGCCGGCATGGCCGGCCCGGGTACGCCCCACCCCCCAGGCCATCGCCGGCCCGCTGGCGGCGCCGTCCCAGGGCACGAACATCTCCTTCAACACCGCCGGCGAGACGATCTGCCGGCCGCGGAAGCGGCCCTCGCCGAGCAACATCTCCAGAAAGTGCCCGAGGTCGCGAGCACTCGAGACCAGAAAGCCGGCCGGCACCAGCGGCTCCGGCTGCGCGGCCTCGTCCCAGGGGAGCGGCCAACCGTAGAGGAAGCGGTGGCCGCGCACCAGCCCGGCCGACCGCGCCTGGGCGAGATCGGAGAAGCTGTTCTTCATCTCGAGCGGCACGAAGACATGCTCGCGCAGGTAGTCGGCGTAGCGCATGCCGGAGACGGCCTCGATCACGCGGCCGAGCACGATGTAGTTCAGGCTCGAGTACTCGAAGCCGCCGCCCGGGGCGCGCGCAGGCGCGATGTGGTCGAACTTCGCTTCCTGCTGCGCGGCCCGGTCATGGCCGCTCCACGTCCGCAGCCCGCTGGTGTGCGTGAGCAGCTGGCGCAGCGTGATGGCACGCCCGCGCTGCGGGGCATCGAGCGCGAAGCCGGGCAGGTGCACGACGACCGGATCGTCGAAGCGCAGCCGGCCGGCGTCGGCCAGCTGCGCTATCGCCAGCGCGGTGATCGTCTTGCTCACCGAGCCGATCAGAAAGGGCGTGTCGGGCCCGACCGCGGCGCCGGCAGGCCCGAAGCCGCCGACAAAGACCTCCCGATCCGGTCGCACCACCGCCACCGCCACGGCCGGCAGCATCGACAGCCGCATCTGACTTTCGACGAGACGATGCAGGGCCGCGGCATCGAGCCCCTGCGCTCCCGCGGGTTGGACCGCTGCGGCCAGGATCGACGCCGCTGCGGCCGGCAGCAGCCCTCGAGTGACGGCACCGATCGCGGCCAGCAGCGCGGTGCGGACGGTGCGATGGCACCAGCAACCGTTGCAGGACATGACCGACAGCATGGCCGGCCGCGGCTCGATGTCGAGCAGGTGCCGACGGTTGGCGCCGCAACAGTCACGGATCGACGGTGCGCCGCCACGAGTGGCCGGCCCTGGCCAGCGGCGTGGCACCATGACGCGATGGCCGGCGAGCAGACGCTTCGATTCGGGCGCTTCGCGTGGCAGCCTGCGCGCCGCCGGCTGCTCGCCGACGGCACGCCGCTGCCACTGGGCGCCCGCGCGATCGACCTGCTCGCGGCCCTGTTCGAGCGCCGCGACCGCGTCGTGACCAAGGGCGAGCTGCTCGACCTCGTGTGGCCAAACCTGGTGGTCGAGGAGAACAACCTCCAGGTCCAGGTCAGCGCGCTGCGCAAGGCGCTCGGGCCCGACGTCATCGCCACCGTGCCCGGCCGCGGCTACCGGTTGACGCTCGAGCTCGACGGCAGCTCGACGGATGAGGAGCGCAAGCCGCTCCAGCCGGCAGCCGATGGCCTCGAAGGCAACCTGCCCCGCCTGCCGCCACCGATCGGCCGCGACGATGAGCTGGAGACGCTGGCCGCCCTCGTGCTGGCGCACCCCCAGGTGACCGTCACCGGCACCGGCGGCATCGGCAAGACACGGCTCGCGATCGCTGCCGCGGCGCGGCTGCAAGCCCACTGGCGAGATGGGGTCTGGTGGGTCGACCTGGCTGCCTTGACCGACCCCGAGCAGCTGCCGCTGGCGGTGGCGCGCGCACTGCAGCTCTCGCTGGGAAGCGGCGAACCGTCCACAAGGCTGGCGGCGGCGATGCGCCCACGCGAACTGCTGCTGGTGCTCGACAACTGCGAACACCTGCTGGACGCGACGGGTGCGCTGGCCCGGGCACTGCTCGCCGCCGCACCGCAGCTGCACCTGCTTGCCACCAGCCAGCAGAGGTTGAACCTCGGCGCCGAACAGGTGTTCGCGCTGCCACCACTGGCGCTGCCAGCGGCCGGCGAGGCCGACCCCGACGGCCGTTGCGGCGCCGTCGCGCTCTTCACCGCGCGTGCCCGCGCCGCGGACCCGCGCTTCACGCTCGGCCCCGACAACGCCGCCGCGGTGGCCGGGATCTGCCGCCGCCTGGATGGACTGCCGCTGGCGATCGAGCTTGCCGCGGCACGCGTGCGGCTGCTCGGCGTGCCGGGCCTTGCCGACCGCCTCGACGAGCGGCTGCGGCTGCTGACCGGCGGCGCCCGCGACGCGCCGCCACGCCACCGGACGTTGCGCGCCGCGCTCGACTGGAGCCATTCGCTGCTCGATGCCACCGAGCAGGTGGTGCTGCGCCGGCTGGGCGTCTTCGTCGGCGGCTTCACGCTCGAGCTGGTGCAGCGCCTCGCCGCCGACGAAGGCAGCGGGCCGCTCGACGACTGGGCGGTGCTCGACGCGCTGGCGACGCTGGCCGACAAGTCGCTGATTGCGGTCGAACCCGGCGAACCGCCGCGCTACCGGCTGCTCGAGACGATGCGTGCCTTCGCGCTCGAGCAGCTGGCCAAGCAGGGTGAGCTTCACTCGCTGCGGCGGCGCCACGCGCGGGTGATTCACGATCTCTTCGTCGACGTCGACGAGCAGCGCAATGGCGACGGTGGCCGGCTGGGCAGCGCCGCGCTGATGCAGCTGCTCGCCCCCGAGATCGACAACGCACGCGCCGCGCTCGACTGGGCGCTTGCCGACGGCGGCGAGCCGGCGACCGCGGTCGCACTCGCCGCTGCTTCGGCGGCGGTCTTCACACAACTTGGGCTGACGCGCGAGCACCTGCCGCGGCTGCGCCGCCTGCGCGCGCAGATCGACGCCGCGCCGCCGGCCTGCCAGGTGAACCTGCTCTTCCGGCTCGGCCTGGCGATCGGCATCGGCGCACCATCACACGCCGAGCAGCTCGAGGTCTATGCCGACGCGGTGCGGCGCGCGCGCAGTGCCGGCTCGTTGCGCCGGCTGCAGGCGGCGCTGGGCAGCCTGGGCTGGGCGCATGTCGCCGGCGACGACTTCGAGGCTGCGCAGCGTGTGGTGGATGAACTGGCCTCGCTCGAGGGCGACGGCGAGCCCCGTGTGCGCTTCACGCGCCTGGGCGTGCTCGCGCGCATGCGGCACCGGCGGCACGATCACGAGGGCGCCGTCTCGGCGCTGCGCGAGCAGGAGGAACTCCTGCGCCGGAGCATGCCGGACGACACGCTGAACTGCCTGCTGGTGCAGGTGAACCTCTGCACCAACCTCGGCGCGCTCGGCCGCCACGAAGACGTGGTGGCGCTCGCGCGGCCGCTGCTCGCCCACCGCGAGTTGCCGCGCGGCCTGCACCACCTGGCGTTCGACCTCATCGTCGCGTTGTGCGAACTGGGTCGTGCCGGCGAGGGCCTTGCCGTCGCCCGCGAGCGGCGGCGCGATTGGCACCTGGCACCGCTGCGGCCCTTCGTCCATGCGCTGGCGGCGCTGGCGCTCGCCGGTGATCGCCTCGCCGACACCGGCCGCCTGCTCGCGGCGGCGCGCCGGCCGCTGCCCGCGGGGCCGGTGGACATCGCGCCCGAGTTGCGCCGCGTTGGCGACCGCTGGCGCCGCCGCTGCGCCGAGGCCGGGGTCTCGCTCGAAGACAGCGAGCGCTGGCGCCGCGAAGGCGAGTCACTCGACGACGACGCGTTGCTGGCGCTGGCGATGCAGGTCTCGGACTGACCTGCCGGCGGCGATCACCACCGGCCGACGGCCGGTGGTCACTCGATCGCCGAAGCCGACTTCGCCCGCTCGCGCAGCTGGAACTTCTGGATCTTGCCGGTGCTCGTCTTCGGGATCGGCTCGAAGCGGACCTCCTTCGGCACCTTGTAGCCGGCGAGCAGCGACTTGCAGTGCGTGATCAGCTCGGCGGCAGTCACCTCCGCGCCGGGCTTGGTCTCGACATACGCCAGCGGCGTCTCGCCCCATTTCGGGTCGGGCCTGGCGACCACCGCGCAGGCCAGCACCGCCGGGTGGCGGTAGAGCGTGTCCTCGACCTCGATCGAGCTGATGTTCTCGCCGCCGGAGATGATGATGTCCTTGCTGCGGTCCTTGATCTTCAGGTAGCGGTCGGGCTCGATCACCGCCAGGTCGCCGGTGTGGAACCAGCCGCCGGCAAAGGCCTTCTCGCTGGCCGCCGGGTTCTTCAGGTAGCCCTTCATCACGATGTTGCCGCGGAACATGATCTCGCCCATCGTCTGCGCGTCGGCCGGGGTCTCGTGCATCGTCTCCGGGTCCATCACCGTCATGCCTTCCTGGAGCGGGTAGCGCACGCCCTGGCGGCCGTTGAGCCGGGTCTGCTCCGACAGGCTCTCGCCCGCCCAGGCAGGCCGCTTCACCGCCACCGCGGCCGGGCCGTAGACCTCGGTCAGGCCGTAGACATGGGTGATGTCGAAGCCGATCCGGGCCATGCCTTCGATCATCGCCGCCGGCGGCGCGGCGCCGGCGACCATGCCGCGCACACGTTGCACGATGCCTTCGCGCCATTCGGGCGGCGCGGCGACGATCAGGTTGTGAACGATCGGCGCCGCGCAGTAGTGGTCGGCGCCATGCTCACGCATCGCGTCGAGGATCAGCCTCGCCTCGACGCGGCGCAGGCAGACATGGGTGCCGCCGAGCATCGCCACCGTCCACGGGAAGCACCAGCCGTTGCAGTGGAACATCGGCAGCGTCCACAGGTATTTCGGGAAGTGCGGCATCGTCCAGGTGGCGGCGTTGCACACCGCGTTGAGGTAGGCGCCGCGGTGGTGGGTGACCACGCCCTTGGGGTCGCCGGTGGTGCCGCTGGTGTAGCTGACGGCGATGGCGTCCCACTCGTCGGCCGGGCCTTCGAGCCGCGGCAGCGGCGCGTGGCCGTCAGCCAGGCTTCGTACTCGTGCGTGCCGACACGATCGCCGGGGCCGGTGTACTCGCTGTCGCAAACGTCGACGACGAGCGGCATGCGGCCGTGCCGCTCGCGCAGGATGCGCAGCGCCTCGGCGGCCACCGGCGCGAACTCGCGGTCGGTGATCAGCACCGCCGCCTCGCAGTGGTTCATCTGCCAGGCGAGCAGCGGCGCATCGAGGCGGGTGTTCAGCGTGTTCAGCACCGCGCCGATGCCCGGCACCGCGTAGTGCACCTCGACCATCTCCGGCGTGTTCGGCAGCAGCGCGCTCACCGTGGCGCCGCGGCCGACACCGGCCGCTCGCAGCGCCGCGGCCAGCCGGCGCGAGCGATCGTGCACCTGCGCCCACGTGAGGCAGCGAGCGCCGTGCACCACCGCCGGCAGGTCGCCGAAGACCTCGGCGCTGCGCTCGACGAAGCTCACCGGCGACAGCGCAACGAAGTTGGCGGCGTTGCGGTCCAGGTCCTGGTCGTAGATGTTCATCGCGGCAACCTCCGGCGGCGTGAGCGCATCGTACGGCGCGGCCGATTACGTGTTTCACGTTAAGCACAAACCCGCTGTCGGCGGGGGGACCGGCCCCGAATAATCGCCGGCTTCCGCACTGCACAATGGCCGCGACGCGGCCGCCCACGTTTGTCCGCACCCATGCCCGGCGACGTCATCCTCGAAACCCGCGGGCTCGTGAAGGAGTTCAAGGGCTTCGTCGCGGTCGACCAGGTGAACCTGCAGGTGCGGCGCGGCCAGATCCACGCGCTGATCGGCCCCAACGGCGCCGGCAAGACCACCTGCTTCAACCTGCTGACGAAGTTCCTGCCGCCGACCCGGGGCCAGATCTTCTTCGAAGGCGACGACATCACGCACGAGAAGCCGGCACAGGTGGCGCGGCGCGGCATCATCCGCTCGTTCCAGATCTCGGCCACCTTCCCGCACCTGACGGTGCTCGAGAACGTGCGCGTCGCGTTGCAGCGCGAGCTGGGCACGGCGTTTCACTTCTGGAAGTCCGAGCGCACGCTCGAGGCCTTGCACGACCGTGCGCTCGAGCTGCTCGACACCGTCGGCCTGCGCGACCACGCCGGCCATGTCACCGTCGAGCTGCCCTACGGCCGCAAGCGCGCGCTCGAGATCGCGACCACGCTGGCGATGAACCCGAAGATGATGCTGCTCGACGAGCCGACCCAGGGCATGGGCCACGAGGACGTCGAGCGCGTGACGCAGCTGATCAAGAAGGTGGCCGCCAACCGCACCGTGCTGATGGTCGAGCACAACATGAACGTCGTCTCGAGCATCGCCGACACCATCACGGTGCTGGCGCGCGGGGCCGTCATCGCCGAAGGGCCCTACGAGAAGGTGTCGAGAGACCCCCAGGTGCTGCAGGCCTACATGGGCAGCGAAGACGTCGAGCTGCAGGGAGCCCATTGAGATGGCCCCCACGCTCGCTCCGCTCGCTGCCCCCCGGGGGGGCTGTCCCGGCCCGGCGGAGCCGGATCCGCGACGGCCTGCGGCCCGCGGCGATGTGCCGCAGGGAGCGGGCTCGTGACCGAACTCCTGCGCCTGACCGACGTGCACGCCTGGTACGGCGAGTCGCACATCCTGCACGGCATCGACCTCACGGTGAACCGGGGCGAGGTGGTGACGCTGCTCGGCCGTAACGGCGCCGGGCGCACGACCACGCTGAAGGCCATCCTCGGCCTCGTCGGGCGGCGCAGCGGCTCGATCATGATCAACGGCACCGAGGCGGTGGGCCTGCCGCCGCACCGCATCGCCCACCTCGGCATCGGCTACTGCCCCGAGGAGCGCGGCATCTTCACCAGCCTGAGCTGCGAGGAGAACCTGCTGCTGCCGCCGCCGGTGGCCAGCGGCGGCATGAGCATCGACGAGATCTACACGATGTTCCCGAACCTGAAGGAGCGCCGCGCCAGCCCCGGCGGGCGGCTCTCGGGCGGCGAACAGCAGATGCTGTCGGTGGCGCGAATCCTGCGCACCGGCGCCAAACTGTTGCTGCTCGACGAGATCTCCGAAGGCCTGGCGCCGGTGATCGTGCAGGCGCTCGGCCGCGCCATCCGCACGCTGCGCGAGAAGGGCCTGACGATCGTGATGGTCGAGCAGAACTTCCGCTTCGCGGCGCCGCTTGCCGACCGCTTCTACGTCGTCGAACACGGCCGCGTGATCGAGACCTTCGCCGCCGCCGAGCTCGAGTCGCGGCGCGGCATGTTGCATGAGGTGCTGGGCGTCTGACGCGCCCGTCACCGCTTTTTTCACCCCGAAGGAGATGTCGATGAAGACCCTGCTCAAGTCCACCCTCGCCGCTGCGGCGACTGCGTTGCTCGGCGCCGGCGCCCAGGCGCAGATCTCCGACGGCGTGATCAAGATCGGCGTGATGAACGACATGTCGGGCCTGTACGCCGACATCACCGGCCCCGGCTCGCTGCTCGCCGCGAAGATGGCGGTCGAGGACTTCGGCGCCGCCCGCAAGGGCATGAAGGTCGAGGTGCTCGGCGCCGACCACCAGAACAAGCCCGACGTCGGCTCGACGGTGGCGCGCACCTGGTACGACGTCGACAAGGTCGACGCGATCTTCGACGTGCCGACGTCGTCGGTGGCGCTCGCGGTCAACCAGATCACGCGCGACAAGGGCAAGGCCTTCATCGTCTCGGGTGCTGCGACGTCGGACCTCACCGGCAAGGCCTGCAGCCCGAACACCATCCACTGGACCTACGACACCTGGATGCTGGCCAACGGCACCGGCAGCGCGATCGTCAAGACCGGCGGCGACAGCTGGTTCTTCCTGACCGCCGACTACGCCTTCGGCCACGCGCTCGAGCGCGACACCGAGGCCGCCGTCGTCAAGGGCGGCGGCAAGGTGCTCGGCAAGGTGCGCCACCCGTTCCCGGGCACCGACTTCAGCTCCTTCCTGCTGCAGGCACAGACCTCCAAGGCCAAGATCATCGGGCTGGCCAACGCCGGCGGCGACACCATCAACAGCATCAAGCAGGCGGCCGAGTTCGGCATCACGAAGGGCGGCCAGAACCTCGCCGGCATGCTGGTCTTCATCACCGACGTGCACGGTCTCGGCCTCGCCACCGCGCAGGGGCTGGTCTTCACCGAGACCTTCTACTGGGACCTCAACGACCAGACCCGCGCCTGGACCAAGCGCTTCGCCGCCGCCAACAACGGCAAGTACCCGTCGATGGTGCAGGCCGGCGTGTACTCGTCGGTCATCCACTACCTGAAGGCGGTCGAAGCGGCGAAGACCGACGACGGCACCAAGGTCGTCGCGCAGATGAAGGCGATGCCCACCGACGACCCGCTGTTCGGCAAGGGCAGCATCCGCGCCGACGGCCGCAAGCTGCACCCCGCCTACCTGGTGGAGGTGAAGAAGCCGGCCGAATCCAAAGGCCCGTACGACTACTACAAGATCCGCGCGACGATCCCCGCCGACCAGGCCTTCCGCCCCATCAACCAAGGCGATTGCCCGCTCGTGAAGTAGGCGCTGCGCGCCTGATCCACGTTCGGGCTTGTTCCGTGGGCACCCCCTGCCCCCGCCGGGCGGGGGTTCCGTCCAGAAGATTGCCCGGGCCGCCCAGGCGGCCCTCTGAATCCCTCCGATGACTGAACTGTTCGGCGTCCCGACTCAGGCTCTCTTCGGCCAGTTGCTGATCGGGCTGATCAACGGCTCGTTCTACGCGCTGCTGTCGCTCGGGCTGGCGGTGATCTTCGGGCTGCTGAACATCATCAACTTCACCCATGGCGCGCAGTACATGCTGGGCGCCTTCGTCGCCTACCTGCTGCTGAACAAGCTCGGCATCGGCTACTGGTGGTCGCTGGCGATCGCGCCGGTGATCGTGGGCGCCACCGGCATCGTGATCGAGCGGCTGATGCTGTCGCGGCTGTACCAGCTCGACCACCTGTACGGCCTGCTGCTCACCTTCGGCCTGGCGCTGATCATCCAGGGGCTGTTCCGCAACGAGTACGGCTCGTCGGGGCAGCCCTACGCGATCCCGCCGGAGCTGGTCGGCGGCAAGAACCTGGGCTTCATGTTCCTGCCCAACTACCGCGCCTGGATCGTCGCCGCGTCGCTGGTGGTGTGCCTGGGGACCTGGTTCGTGATCGAGCGCACGCGGCTCGGCGCGTACCTGCGAGCCGCCACCGAGAACCCGACGCTGGTGCAGGCCTTCGGCATCAACGTGCCGCGCATGGTGACGCTGACCTACGGCTTCGGCGTCGCGCTGGCCGCGCTGGCCGGCGTGATGGCGGCGCCGATCTACCAGGTCAGCCCGCAGATGGGTGCCGACCTGATCATCGTCGTCTTCGCGGTGGTGGTGATCGGCGGCATGGGCTCGATCATGGGTGCCATCGTCACCGGCTTCGGGCTCGGGCTGATCGAAGGGCTGACCAAGGTTTTCTACCCCGAGGCCTCGAGCACCGTGATCTTCATCATCATGGCCATCGTGCTGCTGGTGCGGCCGGCGGGGCTGTTCGGCACCCAGAAGTAACCACATGAGCGCGGTGATCGCCCCCACCTCCACCGCCGACGCGCAGCGCCGCGCCGCCGAGCAACGCACCCACCGCATCGCCTTCGTGGCGATGGCGGTCTTCCTGATCGTCGCGCCGGCCTTCGTCTACCCGGTCTTCATGATGAAGGTGATGTGCTTCGCGCTCTTCGCATGCGCCTTCAACCTGCTGATCGGATTCGGCGGGCTGCTGTCGTTCGGCCACGCGATGTTCCTCGGCTCGGCGGGTTACGCGTCGGCGCACGCGGCCAAGATCTGGGGGCTGACGCCCGAGCTGGCGATCCTCTTCGGCACCGCCTGCGCCGCCGTGCTCGGCTGGCTGTCGGGATGGCTGGCGATCCGCCGCCAGGGCATCTACTTCGCGATGATCACGCTCGCGCTGGCGCAGATGGTGTTCTTCTTCTGCCTGCAGGCCAAGTTCACCGGCGGTGAGGACGGCATCCAGGCGGTGCCACGCGGCAGGTTGTTCGGGCTCGTGGACCTCTCTCAGCCACTGGCGATGTACGCATTGGTGCTGGTGATCTTCCTCGGCGGCTTCGCGCTCGTCTACCGCATCATCCATTCGCCGTTCGGCCAGGTGTTGAAGGCGATCCGCGAGAACGAGCCGCGCGCCGTCTCGCTCGGCTACGACACCGACCGCTTCAAGCATGTCGCCTTCGTTCTCTCGGCCACGCTGGCCGGGCTGGCCGGCGCGACCAAGGCGCTGGTGTTCCAGCTGGCGTCGCTGACCGACGTGCACTGGACGATGTCGGGCGAGGTGGTGCTGATGACGCTGGTCGGCGGCCTCGGCACCGTCTTCGGCCCCGTGGTCGGGGCCGCGGTCATCGTGACGATGCAGAACTACCTCGCGCAGCTCGGTGCCTGGGTGACCGTCGTGCAGGGGGTGATCTTCGTCGTCTGCGTGCTTGCGTTCCGCCGCGGCATCGTCGGCGAGATCGCGCGGCTGCTCGGCAAGTCGCTGTAGAGGCGCCGGCCGCGGGCGGCGCACCGCGGTTCGGCGTTGCACCCTGCCCTTGCGGCTCGGCGACTCATGCGCTCGCGCGCGACAGGGCGGTCGTCGTCGCTCCCGCTGCGCTGGCTCGCAGAGCAGGCCCGCATCATCGGGGCGGCGACTGGATCTCGAGGATGTTGCCCTCCGGGTCGGTGACGTAGACCCAGGTCAGCCGCTTGCCCATCGCATTGGTGAGCGTGACGATCTCACCGACCGAACCTCCCCCGGCGGCGAGCACCGCTTCTCGCGCCGCGACCACGTCGTCGACCACGAATGCGATGTGACCGAAACCCGGTCGGTTGACCGCCGGCACCGGCGCTTCCTCGAGAACGTTGTAATTGAAGATCTCCAGCGTGGGACCACCGGGGCCATGGCCCGGAAGCAGCAGGTGCTCGCCGCGCAACTCCGCCCCCGGGATGCCCGTCCCGCGCTCGAGGTCCTTCCCTTTGAAGTCGCGCTCCGGCGGAACGGGTGTGCAACCGAACAAGGCCTGATAGAAGCGTGACAGCGATCGCCAGTCCCTGGCGATCAGGTTGGTGTGGCCGTAGCGGACGCCTGCGATCATCGAAACTCTCCTTGATGTGAATGGGGCGCAGAAGGACCCTTGCCTCCCTCGCGCGGCGAATTGTTCCGACGCGCCGTTCCTCGAGCGTTCCGCCCGCTCGATCGGATGTCCACACCGCCGAAGCCGAAAGTGGGCCGCAGGCATCGGGCGGCAGTGCACGCGCCCACGGCTGGCGTCGGCCTTCCGCCGGACGGCACCGGGCGGTGCCGCGCGGCCGGCTGCTCGGCCGGGGGGCAAGCTTCGTCGTCACGTGCTCGCGCTCCGGCGGCAGCGTCGGTGGGATCGCGCAGCTGCCCGGCAAGGCGCCGCGCGGGAACCCGGGCCCGGGCGCGGCCAGCGCCCTTCAGCGCTGCGCCTTGTCCTTCTGGTTCTGCGCCTCGATGCGCTCGCGCGCGGCCTGCCAGTCGGCGTCACTCCAACTGCGCAACTCGTAGAAGTTGCCGCCGGTGGCGAGCGCACTGCCGCCGTCCATCATGATGCTCTGGCCGGTGAGCCAGTCGCACCGTCCGGGGGCCATCAGGAAGGTGGCCAGGTTCTGCAGCTCGTCGAACGTGCCCGGCCGGCCCATCGGGTTGCGCTCGCGGCTGCGCGCGCCGGGCTCCTCGCTGGGGTTCAGCCGCTTGCTCATGCCCTCGGTCGGGATCTCGCCCGGCCCGACGGCGTTGAGCCGGATGCCGTGCTTCGCCCATTCGACCGCGAGCGACTTGGTCATCACGTCGATGCCCGCCTTGCTCATCGCGCTCGGCACCACGTAAGGGCTGCCGTTGTCGACCCAGGTGGTGATGATGCTCATCACGCTGCGGTACGGCTGCCCGGGCTTCCAGGCCCCGCTGCGCGCCTGCGCCACCCAACGCTTTCCGACCGCCTGCGTGACGTAGAAGGTGCCGTGGAAGACGATGTTGGCGATGGCGTCGAAGGCGCGCGGCGACAGGCTCTCGGTGGGCGCGATGAAGTTGCCGGCGGCGTTGTTGACGAGGCCCGCGAGGCCACCCGAGTCGAACAGCGACTGCACCATCTCGTCGACCGCCTGCGCGATGCGGATGTCGACCCCGAAGGTGTCGATGCGCGCCTTCGGGAAACGCTCGCGCCAGGTGGCCGCGGTGTCGTCGCAGACGCTCTTGCGGCGACCGCAGATCGCGACATCGGCCCCCAGCTCGAGAAAGCGCTCGGCCATGCCCTTGCCGAGGCCGGTGCCCCCGCCGGTGACGAGGTAGCGCTGGCCGACCAGCAGGTTCGGTTGGTACACGGGCGCCTCCTCGGTTGAACGTCGCGGCGATGCTACGCCGCGCCGCCCGGCGCCCCGCCCGGTGGCGCCGCTACTTGACGCCGAGCGTCGCCATCGCCTTGGCCAGCGTGTCGACCGACTCCTGATGCTTGCCCGCCTTGTGCAGCGCCTCGCCGTCGGCGCGCTGCTTCTTCACCTGGGCGAGCTGCTCGGCGCTGAGCTTCGGGTTCTTCGCCAGCGCGTCGTCGATCTTCTTCATGTCCTGCGGGCAGTGGAATGCGAAGGCCAGTCCCGATGCCAGCAGCGCGGCCAACCCGATTAGTCTCTTCATTGGTGTCTCCTGTCGTCTCGGTGGGGCGCGTAGCGTAGGCGCAGCGGGCGATGTCGGCAAGCTCGGCGGGTCCCGCGGGCGACGACATCGCCGGCTGCACGGTGCGATGATGCGGGCATGGCTTCGATGCTGTTCCGCCTGTGGATGCTGCTGGTGCTTGCCGCGGGGGGGGCGGCCACTGCCGCACCGCAGCCCTCGCCACATGCGATCGAGATCCCGCGCTGGTTCACGCCGAGCCTGCTCGACCTGCCCGACGAAGTGGCCGAGGCCGCGCGCCACGGCAAACGCGTGATGGTGTACTTCGGCCAGGACGGCTGCCCGTACTGCAAGGCGCTGATGCAGGTCAACTTCGGCCCCGGGCCGATCGCCGACAAGACCCGCGCCAACTTCGTCGCGGTGGCGATCAACATCTGGGGCGACACCGAGGTCACCTGGCTCGACCGGCGCCGCTTCACCGAGAAGACCCTGGCGCGCGAGCTGCAGGTGCAGTTCACACCGACGCTGATGTTCTTCGAGACCGACGGCCGCCTCGTGCTTCGCGTCGACGGCTGGCAGCCGCCGGAGCGCTTCGCGCCGCTGCTCGAGTGGGTGGTCGGCCGGCACCACCGGCAGGTTTCGCTCGCCGACTGGATGGCCACCCGCGAGGGCAGCGGCCCGGCGCTGGCCTGGCCGCCGATGCCCTACCTGCTGAAGAACCCGGCCGAGCTGTCTCGCCAGGGCCGCGGCCGGCCGCTCGCGGTGATGTTCGAGTCGGCGCGCTGCCCGGCCTGCGCCGAACTGCACCGCGACGCCTTTGCGCGCCCGGCGCTGCGCCGGCTGCTCGGTGGATTCGACGTCGCGCGGCTGGTGCCGGGCGCCCCGGACAAGCTGCAGACGCCCGACGGCCGCCGCCTCACCGCGCGTGAGTGGTCCCGCGAGCTTCGCATCCAACTGCACCCGACGGTGGTGTTCTTCGATGCCCAGGGGCGCGAGGCCTTCCGCTTCGACGGCACGCTGCGGCCGTTCCACGTCGAGAGTGCCTTCGACTACGTCGCCTCCGGTGCCTACCGCAGCGAGCCGCAGTTCCAGCGCTTCGTGCAGGCCCGGGCCGACAAGCTTCGGGCCGCCGGGCAGACGGTCGATCTGTGGCGTTGATCGCGCGCCGCGGCAGAGATCCCCTCCAGTCCGCCGCCGCGAGGCCGAATCCCCTTCGATGCGCGCCTTTCTCGCCGCCGCCTGGCTGTTCGCCTGGACCCCTGCGCCGGCGGCGGTCGTGCTGCCGCCGGCGGTGGAGGAGGTGTTCCGCCAGGCCGACGACCACCCGCGCCAGGCCCTGGCCGCGATCCAGCGCCAGACCGAACGTGCCGAGCGCGAAGGTGACGCCGATGGCCGTTTCTGGTGGCCTCTGGCCGCTGCCCATGTGCTGGCCCGGCTCGAGCGCCACGGCGAGGCTGTCGGCGCCGCCGCCGCCGCCTCGGGCGCTTTGAGGCAATTGCCGGCCGCCGACGAGGCCCGCCGGCTCTGGGCACAACTGGCCGAGCTCGATGCCAGTGCCGGAACCGCCGAACCCACCGCGCTGCTGCCGCGCGTCGCCGCGGTCCGCCAGCGCGCCGACGCCGTCGACGAACCCCGGCTCTCCTGCGAGGCCTATGCGCTCGAGCTCTACCTCTTGCTGAACCTGCGCAGCGACGACGAGGCCTGGCTGGCCGCCGAAGGCGTCGAGCGCTGCGGCCAGCGCATCGGCACCGCCGAGATGGTGGCGACCGCGCAGCTGGCCTTCGCGACGCTCGGCCGCTTCCGGCTCTCCGACGGCATCGCTCACGCGAGGCCGCAGGCCCACCTGGAGCGAGCGTTGCAGGTGCTCGGCGAGCGGCCGGCACGCTTCCAGCGCAGCCTGATCGAGTGGGAGGCCGGTATCACGCTGCGCCACCTGAAAGAACACGAGGCCGCTCTCGACCGCCTGCAGCGCGCCCGCGCGCTCAGCGTCGACCTGCAGGACGACGCCGGAGTCGCCGCCGCGAACCTCGAGATGGCAGCCGTGCTGCTGGAGCTGAACCGCCCGGCGCAGATGCTGCCGCTGCTCGACGAAGCCCCTCGCCTGCTGACTGCCGGCGGCGAGGGCGACCTCGCGTTCCGGATGCCGCGGGTGATGGAGCTGCGCATCCTGGCGCTGGACAAGCTCGGCCGCACGCAGGTGCTCGGCGAGGTCGAGCTGGCTCGGCGCTGGGCAGGTCCCGGCGCAGCCCCGACGGCACGCGCCAAGCTGCTGCACGCGATGGCGCAGGCACTCGCGAACCAGGGCCGCCACGCTGCCGCCTACCAGACGCTGCGCGAAGCCGTCGACGCCGAGCAGCAGTCGCGCAGCGCCGCGCGCGATGCGCAGATGCTCCGGCTGCAGGCCCGCTACGACTCCGCCCGCCGCGACGCCGAGAACGCCGAGCTGCGGCTGAAGACCGAGGCCGCCAGGCTGCAGCTCGAGACCGAGGCCGAACGCCGGCGCACGCTGACCGTGGGCTTCGTTGCGCTGGCGGCGCTGACGCTGCTCGCCTTCATGCTCGCCGGTCGCCAGCTGCTGCGCCGCCGCCGCATGGCCGAGCTGGCGCTGCGCGACGAGTTGACCGGCGTACCCAACCGCCGCGCGGTGCTGGCCTACGCGCGGGAGCAGTTCAACCAGGCGCGGCGGCTCGGCGTGCCGCTGACGGTGGCGCTGATCGACCTCGACCATTTCAAGCGCATCAACGACAGCCATGGCCATGCCGCCGGCGACGAGGTTCTGCGCGCCTTTGCACGGGCCGCTTCGGCAGTGCTGCGGGGTCAGGACCGGCTCGGCCGCTGGGGCGGCGAGGAGTGGCTGCTGGTGATGCCCGGCACCCACCTCGACGAGACCGAGGCGGTCTTCGCCCGCCTTCGCCAACGCTTCACGTCGGCCGCGGTACCCGGGCTGCCGGCCGATGCACGGTGCACTTTCTCGATGGGTGCGGCGGAGCACGGCCCGGCGATGCGCGACATCGACGCGATGATCGCCGCCGCCGACCGCGCGCTCTATGCCGCCAAGCACCGCGGCCGCGACCGCCTCGAGCGCGAGCCCCTGGAGGCGCCACCGCCGGGGCCGGAATCGGTGATCGGGGTTCCGACCGTCTGACGCCGGGCCTCCGGTTGCCTTGCGTCAAGCGAGCGACCGTGGTCGCCGCCGAGAATGTGGCAGCCATGAAGACCCGCCGCCGTCCCGCTCTCAGCCTGGTGCCGGGGTTCGCGCCCGACACCGTCCCGCAAGCCCCCGCCGTCGACACCAACCCTCTGGCCGACCTCGCGCCTGCCGTGCCGGCGGTCGATGCGCCAGCGCGGGTCGAGACCCGCCTCACCGTCGTCACTCCGGGCGACAGCGTCAACCACCTCGCCGCCGGGACCGAGTCACCGACACAGAAGCTCGACCGCCTGCTGCACGCCAGTGCAGCGCCGTTCACCGGCGGGCTGAGCCCGGTGTCGCTGAGCCTGGCCTGGGCCGACTGGGCTTGGCACCTCGCGGTGTCGCCGGGCCGGCAGATGGAGCTGTCGGCGCTCGCCGCGCAGCATGCGCTGCAGACCTGGCAGGTGGCCAGCGGCCAGACCGAGCCCGAGCCCGCCGGCGACGCCGACGACGACCCGCGCTTCCGCCACCCGGCGTGGGCTGGCTGGCCCTTCAACGTGCTGCGAAGCGGCTTTCGCCATGCCGAGGCGTACTGGCGAGAGGCCTCGGTGATGCCGGGAATGACCCGCCACCACCGCGAGATGACGCAGTTCTTCGCCAAGCAGTGGCTCGGCGTGATGGCGCCGGCCAACTGGCTGCCGACCAACCCGGTGGTGCTGGCCGACGTGGCCGAGTCCGGCGGCGCGCACCTCGTGCAGGGGGCGATGAACTGGCTTCGCGACGTCTCCGGCCAGCCCGACCCGCGGCCCGCCGGCACACCGGAGCGCTTCCGCGTCGGTGTCGACGTCGCGGCGACGCCGGGCAAGGTCGTCTTCCGCAACCGGCTGATCGAGCTGATCCGCTACGCGCCGCAGACGGCGATGGTCCACCCCGAGCCGCTGCTGATCGTGCCGTCGTGGATCATGAAGTACTACATCCTCGACCTCAGCCCGCACAACTCGATGGTGCGCTACCTGGTCGGTCAGGAGCACACGGTATACATGCTGTCGTGGCGCAACCCCGACGACGGCGACCACGATCTGACGATGGACCACTACCTGCGGCTCGGCCTCGTCGGCGCGCTGCGCGCGATCGGCGAGATGCACCCGCGGCACGCGGTGCATGCGGCAGGCTACTGCCTGGGCGGCACGCTGCTCGCGATCGGAAGCGCGGCGCTGGCGCGGGACGGCACCGCCAAGGGCTTGCCACGGCTCGCGTCGCTGACGCTGCTGGCGGCGCAGACCGACTTCTCCGAGCCGGGCGAACTCGGCCTTTTCATCGACGAGAGCCAGGTGGGCTTCCTCGACGAGATCACACGCGGCCAGGGTTACCTCACCGGCGAGCAGATGGCCGGCTCGTTCCAGTTCCTGCACTCGCGCGATCTCGTGTGGACACGCCGCATGCGCGAGTACCTGATGGGCGAGCGTGAGCAGCCGAGCGACCTGATGGCCTGGAACGCCGACCACACGCGGCTGCCGGCGCGAATGCACCACGAGTACCTGACCGCGCTGTACCTGCACAACGCGCTCGCCACCAGCAGCTACCGCGTCGACGGGCACACGGTGTCGCTGAACGACATCCACCTGCCGATCTTCGCCGTCGGCACCGAGCGTGACCACATCTCGCCGTGGCGCTCGGTCTACAAGCTGCACCACCTGTGCGACGCCGAGATCACCTTTGTGCTAACCGCCGGCGGCCACAACGCCGGCATCGTCTCCGAACCCGGCCACCCGAAGCGCAGCTACCGCATCGCGCGCCGGCCGGCACACGGCAGCTGGGTGGAGCACGACCGCTGGCTGCAGCGCGCGAAGACGCACGAAGGCTCGTGGTGGCCGGCCTGGCAGCGCTGGCTGGCCGAGCGTTCGTCGCCGAAGCAGCGTGCAGGCGAGATCCCCGCCAGGGTGGCGGTCGACGACGCCCCCGGCCGCTACGTGATGCAGCGTTACAAGGACTGAAGAAGCTGTCGACCGAACCCAGCGTGCCGCGCCGGCACGGTCAGGCCCGCTGCACCGGCAGCCAGACCTCGAGCTCGAAATGTTCGAGCCCATGCGCAAAGGGCCGCCCGATCCAGGCCTCGAAGCAGGGCTGGTCGGCGGGAACGAAGTCGCTCGACGGCAGCCAGGTGCCGTAGAGCCAGTCGAGCGCACGCAGCTCGAGGTCGATGCCACCGCGCAGCGTCAGCTCGGCCACCTGAACCGGCGCGAAGCGGCACCGGCTGACCCCGCCGCCGATGGGCACCTCGTCCGGAACCGTCAGCCCGACGTCGTAGCGGCAGTTGGCCAGCGCGACCACCTCGGGGTCGTCCCACATGTAGCCCAGCCACTGGCCGCCGGCGAGCCCACGCGTGTCGGCCCACTCGAACAACCGGCTCGCAGCGTCGACGACGGCACCCTCGCGGTACGAGTCGGCCACGCGCAGGTAGGCAACCGTGCGCGCCGGCAGCCGGCGCAGCCTGACTTCGAAGCCGTCGGGGTTCTGACCCGGTGGCAGTCGTGCGAGCCGCTCACCGCCATCCGGCAGCGTGCGCTGCAACGACTCCCGCTGATGCGCGCGATGGGCGGCAAGATCAAAGGCGCTCGGCGAGATGCCGAAGCGCTGCTTGAAGCAGCGCGAGAAGTCCGACAGCGACGTGAAGCCGCTTGCCAACGCCACCTCGGTCAGCGTTCGCCGCGGGTGGCGCAGCCGCAGCGACAGCGAGCGCTCCAGCCGCAACCGGGTGACGAACGGGTTCAGTGTCTCGCCGGTGATGGCCCTGAAAACGCGGTGGAAGTGGTACGGCGACAGGTGAGCCGCCCGCGCCACCTCGTGCAGAGGCAGCGGTTCCGCGAGATGGCGCACGATGTGGTCGAGTGCGCGGTCGACCCTCGCCCTGCAGCGGGCAGCGCCGCCCGCGTGTGGCCGCGGCGGCGATTCGCAAGATCCGGCAAGCGCGGCCGGCAGGCTTCGGGCAAGCTCCGGGTTCCTCACTTCGGAGCCCCACCCATGCGACTCGGAGCCTTCTCGGTCAGCCTCAACGTCAACGACATCGCCGCCTCGCGCACGTTCTACGAGAAGCTCGGATTCTCGGCCGTCGCCGGCGACGCCAGCCAGAACTGGCTGATCCTGCGCAACCCCGACGCGGTGACGATCGGTCTCTTCCACGGCATGTTCGAGCGCAACATGCTCACCTTCAACCCCGGCTGGGACCCGCTGTGCAACGACTTGCCGGAGTTTGCCGATGTTCGTGAACTGCAGAAGCAGCTCGACGAGGGTGGCCTTACGCTGCTCACCCGCGCCGACCCGTCGACCACCGGGCCGGCGAGCGTGATGCTCGTCGACCCCGACGGCAACCCGGTACTGATCGACCAGCACCGCTGATCGTGCGGCAGCCCCGCCACGCGTTCGCGTGAGCGAGCGCCATGGGCTACGCGCTCGCGTGAGCAAACGCCAGGGCTGCGAGCGCCCGCGCAAGCGAGCGCCTGGTCGCTACGCGCCCGCGCGAGCGAGCGCCTGGTCGATGTCCCAGAGGATGTCGTCGATGTGCTCGAGCCCGACCGAGATGCGAACCATGTCGGGCAGCACGCCGGCGGCGAGCTGCTGCGCGTCGTCGAGCTGGCGGTGCGTCGTGCTCGCCGGATGGCTGATCAGCGTGCGCGTGTCGCCGATGTTGACGAGGTGGCTCATGAACTGCGCACTCTCGATGAACTTCACGCCGCGATCGACACCGCCCTTGACGCCGAAGGCCAGCAGCCCGGAGGCACCCTTCATCTGCCGCATCAGCAGCGCGTGCTGCGGGTGGTCGTCGAGCCCGGGGTAGTTGACCCAGCTCACCGCCGGGTGCTCGCGCAGGAAGCGCGCCACCGCGAGCGCGTTTGCACAATGCCGCTCCATGCGCAGCGGCAGCGTCTCGACGCCCTGCAGGATCTGCCACGCGCTCGTCGGCGCGAGCGCGGCACCAAACACGCGCAGCGCTTCCATCCGGCAGCGCATCGAGAAGCCGAAGTCGCCGAAGGTCTCGTAGAACTTCACGCCGTGGTAGCCGGGCGAGGGTTCGGTCATGCCCGGGAACTTGCCGTTGTCCCAGGGAAAACGGCCGCTCTCGACGACCACGCCGCCGAGCGTCGTGCCATGCCCGGCGAGGTACTTGGTGGCCGAGTGCACGACGATGTCGGCGCCAAGGCCGAGCGGGTTGCACAGGAACGGGCTCGGCACCGTGTTGTCGACGATCAGCGGCAGCCCGTGTGCATGCGCGACCTCGGCCACCGCCGGGATGTCGAGCACCACCAGGCTCGGGTTGCCGAGCGTCTCGGCGAACACCGCACGGGTGTTCGCCTTGATCGCCGCGGCGAAGGCCCGCGGGTCCTTGGCGTCGACGAAGCTCGTCTCGATGCCGAACTTCGCGAGGTTCACCGCCAGCATCGTCACCGTGCCGCCGTAGAGCGCTCCGGCGGCGACGACATGGTCGCCTGCCTGCAGCAGCGTCATCAGCGCGAGCGCTTCGGCGGCCATTCCCGACGCGGTGGCCACCGCGGCGCGGCCCCTCTCGAGCGCCGCCACGCGTTCCTCGAGCGCCGCGACGGTGGGATTCGACAGCCGCGAGTAGACGTTGCCGAAGGTCTGCAAGTTGAACAGCGACGCCGCGTGGTCGGCGCTGTCGAAGACGAAGCTCGTCGTCTGGTAGATCGGCAGCGCGCGTGCGCCGGTGGCCGCGTCCGGGATCTGCCCGGCGTGGATCGCCAGCGTCTCGGGCTTGAACTCGTGGTCCGGCACCTTCTGCACCTCAGCGCTGCAGCGTGGGCACCGCGGCCCGCGCCGCCGACACCACTTTCGTGTTCACTCCCGCCCAGTGCAGGCCGCCGAAGAGCCTGGCGTGCTCGATCTTCACGCAGCGGTTCATCACCGAATCCATCCCCGCTGTGCGCACCAGCGCGTCGGCCTCGGAATTGACGACACCGATCTGTTGCCACAACCCCTTGGCACCGATCGAGACCGCGTCGTGCGCGATCGGCAGCACGTCCTCGGTGCGGCGAAAGACGTCGACCAGGTCGACCGCGAACGGGACTTCCTTCAGCGAAGGGTAGGCCTTCTCGCCCAGCACCTCGGCGTAAGCCGGCGTCACTGGAACGATGCGGTAGCCGTGCTCCTGCATGTACTTGGCGGCAAAGTAGCTCGGCCGGTGCCATTGCGCCGAAAGGCCCACCACGGCGATCGTCCGCGTCGTGGCGAGGATGCGGCGCAGCGTCGGGATGTCGTCGGCGGCCATGAACGCGATGGTAAGCCGGGCGTGGGCGCCGGCAGCAGGGCGATTGACACTCGTCAACCCGGCGCACCCGGGGCAAACCAAGAATCGGTGCCATCGAAACCCGCTGGAGCACAGGCATGTTGCAGGTCCGCATCCACGGGAGAGGGGGTCAGGGGGCGGTCACCGCGGCCGAGATGCTGGCCACCGCGGCGTTCGTGCAGGGCCGTCATGCGCAGGCTTTCCCGAACTTCGGATCGGAGCGCACCGGTGCCCCGGTGGTCGCCTTCTGCCGCATCGACGACCGCGAGATCCGCCTGCGCGAACCGATCCTCGAGCCCGACGCGCTGATCGTGCAGGACCCGACGCTGCTGCACCAGGTCGATGTCTTCCAGGGCCTGCGGCCCGACGGCTACGTGCTGATCAACTCCAGGCGCAGCTTCCACGACCTCGGTGTCGCGGACGCCGTCCGCGGCCAGCATCCGGAGCGGCTGGCGACGGTGCCGGCGACCGAAATCGCGCTCGCGCACCTCGGGCGCCCGCTGCCCAACGCGGTGCTGCTGGGTGGCTTCGCCGCGCTGTCCGGCCTCGTCGCGATCGACGCGGTCGCCGAGGCGATCCGCCGCACCTTTCCCGGCCGGGTCGCCGAGCAGAACATCGCCGCGGCCTCCGAGGCCTTCCGTCACGTCCGCCGCTGGGTCGAGGAGCCCGCCGATGCTCGAACAGATTGAAGGCAGCCGCGCAGTGGCGCGCTCGGTGGCGCTGGCGCGGCCGGAGGTCATCTGTGCCTACCCGATCTCGCCGCAGACCCACATCGTCGAGGCGCTCGGCGAGCTCGTGAACGCCGGCGCGCTGCGGCCCTGCGAGTTCATCAACGTCGAGAGCGAGTTCGCCGCGATGAGCGTGGCCATCGGTGCCTCGGCCGCCGGCGCACGCAGCTACACCGCCACCGCCAGCCAGGGCCTGCTGTTCATGGCCGAGGCGGTCTACAACGCGTCGGGCCTGGGCCTGCCGATCGTGATGACGGTGGCCAACCGCGCGATCGGCGCGCCGATCAACATCTGGAACGACCACAGCGACAGCATGAGCCAGCGCGACAGCGGCTGGCTGCAGCTCTTCGCCGAGACCAACCAGGAAGCCGCCGACCTTCACCTGCAGGCCTTCAAGCTCGGCGAGGAGCTGAGCATGCCGGTGATGGTGTGCATGGACGGCTTCATCCTGACGCACGCCGTCGAGCGCGTCGACCTGCCGACGCAGGCCGAGGTCGACGCCTTCCTGCCGCCGTACGAGCCGCGCCAGGTGCTCGATCCGGCGGAGCCGGTGTCGATCGGCGCGATGGTCGGGCCCGAGGCCTTCATGGAGGTGCGCTACCTCGCCCACGCCAAGCAGACGCTGGCGCTCGAGCGCATCCCGCAGATCGCCGCCGAGTTCGCCGACCGCTTCGGCCGCGCCTCGGGCGGGCTCCTGCGCGCCTACCGGTGCGAAGACGCCGGGACCATCGTCGTCGCGCTCGGCTCGGTGCTCGGCACGCTGAAGGACACCGTCGACGAGCTGCGCGCCGCCGGCCACCGCGTCGGCGTGCTCGGCATCCAGTCGTTCCGCCCGTTCCCGCTCGCGGCGGTCCGGCAGGCGCTGCAGGGCGCGCAGCGGGTGATCGTGCTCGAGAAGAGCTTCTCGGTGGGCCTGGGCGGGGTCGTCTCGACCGACGTGCGAATGGCGCTCTCGGGGCTGCACCTGCACGGCACCACCGTCGTCGCCGGGCTCGGCGGCCGCGCGATCACCAAGGCCTCGCTCGCGCGCACGATCCACGACGCGATGGCCGACCGGCTGCCGCCGCTGAGCTTCCTGGACCTCGACCGCGGCATCGTCGAGCGCCAGCTGCTGCGCGAACAGGCCACCCGCCGCAGCGGCCCGGTGGCCGAGAACCTGCTGCGCGACCTCGGTACCGTGGCCTCGAAAGTGCGCTGAGATGCAACCGCTCAAGTTCTACCAGACCGGCACCTTCACGGTGGGCAACCGGCTGCTCTCGCCCGAGCAGCGCAGCGTGCAGGCGAGCATCGAACGCAGCAACGCGCTGACCTCCGGCCACCGCGCCTGCCAGGGCTGCGGCGAGGCGCTCGGTGCGCGTTACGCGGTCGACGCCGCGATGCGCGCCACCGGCGGGCAGCTGATCGCCGCCAACGCCACCGGCTGCCTCGAGGTGTTCTCGACGCCATACCCCGAGACGAGCTGGCAGTTGCCGTGGATCCACTCGCTGTTCGGCAACGCCGCCGCGGTCGGCACCGGCATCGCTGCGGCGCTGAAGGTCAAGGGCCGGACGGCCACGCGAGTCATCGCCCAGGGCGGCGATGGCGGCACCACCGACATCGGCTTCGGCTGCCTGTCTGGGATGTTCGAGCGCAACGACGACGTGCTCTACATCTGCTACGACAACGAGGCCTACATGAATACCGGCGTGCAGCGCAGCAGCGCGACACCCGCCGCGGCGCGCACCGCCACCACCACGGCCCACGGCCTCCAGCCCGGCGCGCCGTTCGGCCAGGGCAAGAAGGTGCCGCTGATCGCGATGGCGCACGAGATCCCGTATGTCGCCACCGCCACCGTGGCCGACCTGCACGACCTCGAGGCCAAGGTGGCGACGGCGATGGCGCTGCAAGGCGCGCGCTACCTGCATGTGCTGGTGCCCTGCCCGCTCGGCTGGGGTTCGGCCAGCCACGACACCATCCGCCTCGCGCGGCTGGCGCAGGAGACCGGCCTCTTTCCGGTCTTCGAGGCGCGCGACGGCGAGGTCTCGTCGGTGACCAAGATCCGCCGCCGCACGCCGGTGACCGACTACCTGCGCCCGCAGAAGCGCTTCGCGCACCTGTTCGATGGCGATGGCCGACCCGACATCGTCGCGCGGCTGCAGGCCGAGGCCGACCGCAACATCCGCCGCTTCGGGCTCGTCGACCTCGTCGACGTGGAAGGGTGACCGCGATGGACAAGCCCTTTGCGATCACGCTCGACCCCGGTTCGTCGCTGGCCAACAAGACCGGAAGCTGGCGCACCCGCCGCCCGGTGTACGTCGACCGCCTGCCGCCGTGCAATGCCACCTGCCCGGCGGGCGAGGACATCCAGGGCTGGCTGTACCACGCCGAGAGCGGCGACTACCACACCGCCTGGACCCATCTCGTTCGCGACAACCCGTTCCCGGCGATCATGGGCCGCGTCTGCTACCACAGCTGCGAAGGCGCGTGCAACCGCGGCAAGCTCGACACCGCGGTCGGCATCAACGCGGTGGAGCGGTTCCTCGGCGACGAGGCGATCCGCGCCGGCTGGGCGTTCGAGCCGCCGGCCAGCGAGAGCGGCAAGCGCGTGCTGGTGGTCGGCGCCGGTCCGTCGGGCATGTCGGCGGCCTACCACCTGCGCCGGCTCGGCAACCGCGTGACGGTTCACGAGGCGGGGCCGGCGATGGGCGGAATGATGCGCTTCGGCATCCCGAAGTACCGGCTGCCCCGTGACGTGCTCGACGCGGAGATGCAGCGCATCGTCGCAATGGGTGTCGATGTCAGGCTCGGCTCCAAGGTCGCCGACATCGCCGCCGCGATGAAGGATGGCGCCTTCGACGCCGCCTTCCTCGCCGTCGGCGCACACATCGGAAAGCGGGCGTTCATCCCGGCCAAGGACAGTGCGCGCATCCTCGACGCCGTGTCGGTGCTGCGCTCGATGGAAGGTGAGACCCCGCCGCTGCTCGGCCGCCGCGTCGTCGTCTACGGCGGCGGCAACACCGCGGTCGACGTCGCCCGCACGGCACGCCGCCTCGGCGCGACCGAAGCGGTGATCGTCTACCGCCGCACGCGCAAGGAGATGCCGGCGCATGCGGCCGAACTCGAGGAGGCGCTGCAGGAAGGCGTGATGGTCAAGTGGCTGTCGACGATCAGCCAGGCCGGCGCCGACGCACTGACGATCGAGAAGATGGTGCTCGACGACCAGGGGCGCCCACAACCCACCGGCGAGTTCGAGACGCTGCAGGCCGATTCGCTGGTGCTCGCGCTCGGGCAGGACGTCGATCTCTCGCTGCTCGACGGTGTGCCCGGCTTGGTGCTCGACCACGGCACCGTGAAGGTCGACCCGGCGACGATGATGACCGGCCACTCCGGTCTGTTCGCCGGTGGCGACATGGTGCCGGCGGAACGCAACGTCACCGTCGCGGTCGGTCACGGCAAGAGGGCCGCGCGGCATATCGACGCCTGGCTGCGCGGCACCGGGGTGAACCCGACCCCCAAGCACCCGACGGCCACCTTCGAGCGGCTGAACACCTGGTACTACAGCGACGCGCCGCACAAGGTGCGTCCGCAGCTCGACGTCGCCCGCCGCACCGGCGGCTTCGACGAGGTGCAGGGCGGGCTGACCGAGGACAACGCGCTCTTCGAGGCCCGACGCTGCCTGAGCTGCGGCAACTGCTTCGAGTGCGACAACTGCTACGGCGTGTGCCCCGACAACGCCGTCGTCAAGCTCGGCCCCGGCAAGCGCTTCGTCTTCGACTACGAGTACTGCAAGGGCTGCGGCATCTGCGCCGCCGAGTGCCCCTGCGGCGCGATCGACATGGTGGCCGAAGAGATCTGAGCCCCCACGCTCCCTCCCGGTCGCTGCCCCCCGAGGGGGCTTTGCCGGCGGACCGGCGGAGCCGGATCCGCGGCAATCCTGGGGGAATACCGCGCTTCGACGGAGTTAGTTTCGCTCTCTTGGGGCCGCCGGCGGGTACGGCGGTTCAGGGCAGGAAACCGCGGGCTTCGAGCAGCGCGCGCAGTGCGTCGGAGTCGACGCGGAAGCGGTCGGGGTCGTACTTGGCCTTGCTGGTGTAGAACTGTGCGAGCGAGGTGATGCCGAGGCTCTCCATGCGCTCGATGACTTCCGGGCCGAGCGCGCGGTAGCGGGCCCAGCCGCGAACGTCGCGTTCGCGGTAGCGGTCGTCGATCTCGTCGGCGCTCGGCCGCTGGTAGCGCTCGTCGTGGATCCAGGCCCGCGGCGGCAGCCGGTCGCGCTGCGCCGGCGCCTCGGCCGGCCAGCCGGCGACCATGCTCGTCACCGGCAGGCAATGGTCGGGCATCTCGAGGAACTCGGCGATCTCGCCCATCCGGTGAAGCGTGGTGCCCATGTAGCAGATGCCGACGCCGTGGCTCTCGAACGCGAGCGCGCAGGTCTGCGCGAGGATGATGGCGTCGAAGGCGGCGACATGCCAGCTGATCAGGTCGCCGAAGCCCAGCCGCGCGCCGCGCTGCGCGAGCCACTGCCGGGTGCGAAAGGTGTCGGCGCAGAAGGTCAGCACCAGCGGCGCCTGGCTCACCATCGGTTGCCCGAAGTGCAGCTCGCGCAGCCGCTCCTTGCGCGCCGGGTCGCGGGTCTTCACCACCGACACCATGTTCAGGTTGCCGCTCGACGACGAGCCGTGCAGCGCTTCCTCGAGCACGCGGTCGACCAGCGAGTCGGGCAGCGGCCGCGCTTCGTACTGGCGGATCGAGCGGTGCGAGCGCATCAGCTCGGTGAACGGTGACGACAGGTCCATCGCAGTTCCGTGGGCAAAGGGCGCGCATGATGCCAAGCGGGGCGGCCTTGCCGCCAGCCCACGGGCCGCTGCTACACTGGCCCGAGCCAGGAGAGAGCCTTCGCGAAGGCGCGGGCCGCCGAAGGCGCCAAGGCCGCGGGAACGATGCCGCGGCCCCGAACGCTCAGGCAAAAGGACTGGCCAGAAGATCCTCACTGGAGAGAGGCCGGCTGCCGCGGAGCGGCACCGGTCCACCGAAGGGGCAAGGGGCGGTGGCTGCGCAACGGCAGTGCACCGCGCCCGAATCTCTCAGGTAAAGCGGACAGCGAGGGCACCACGACGCCGGGAGCCGGCGTTTGGCTGACGTGCCCGAGGAGTCCGATGTCCGAGTCCGAACTGCGCAAGACCCCGCTGCACGCGCTGCACCGGCGGCTGGGGGCGCGAATGGTGCCGTTTGCCGGCTACGAGATGCCGGTTCAGTTCGAGGGCGTCATCGCCGAGCACCGCCATTGCCGCAGTTCGGCGGCGCTGTTCGATGTCTCGCACATGGGCCAGCTGCAGCTCGTCGGCGACGACGCCGCGGCCGCGCTCGAGACGCTGGTTCCGGTGGACGTGATCGGCCTCGCCGAAGGCCGCCAGCGCTACGCGTTCTTCACCAACGATGCCGGCGGCATCCTCGACGACCTGATGATCGTGCGGCCGGCCGCCGCCGACGGGCTCGGCACGCTGATGCTGGTCGTCAACGCCGCCTGCAAGGAGGCCGACACGCGCCACCTCGTCACCCACATCGGGCACCGCTGCCAGGTGGTGTCGATGCCCGAGCGTGCGCTGCTCGCGCTGCAGGGGCCGCTGGCGGTGCGAGCGCTCGCCCGGCTCGCACCGGCAGTGGCGTCGTTGCCGTTCATGGGCGGGGGCAGCTTCGATGTCGCAGGCGCGCGCTGCTTCGTCACCCGCTCGGGCTACACCGGCGAGGACGGATTCGAGATCTCGGTGCCCGAGGGGCACGCCGAGGTCGTCGCCAAGGCCCTTCTCGCCGCGCCCGAGGTGCGGCCCGCCGGGCTCGGCGCGCGCGACACGCTGCGGCTCGAAGCCGGGCTGTGCCTCTACGGCCACGACATCGACACCACGACGACGCCGATCGAGGCCGCGCTCGGCTGGGCGATCCAGAAGGTGCGGCGCCCCGGTGGCCAGCGTGCCGGCGGCTACCCCGGTGCGGCGGCGATCGAACGCCAGATCGAAGGCGGCGCGCCTTGCCGGCGGGTCGGCCTCGTCGGGCTCGAGCGGGTGCCGGTGCGCGAAGGGTCGCTCGTCTTCGATGCCCACGGCCACGGCCTCGGGCGCGTCACCAGCGGCACCATCACGCCCACGGTCGACCAGCCGGTGGCGATGGCGTACCTGCCGCTCGACCACGCCGCCGCGCAGCACGAGGTCTACGCCGAGGTCCGCGGCCGCCGGCTGCCGATGCGTGTGACACCGCTGCCCTTCGCCCCCCACCGCTACCAGCGCTGAACTCCCCTCCACCACCCCGCGACCACCAAGGAGCACGCCCGATGACGACCATGTTCACCCCCGAACACGAGTGGATCAACATCGAAGACCACGAAGCCGCCGTCGTCGGCATCACGCCGCATGCACAGGAAGCGCTGGGCGACGTGGTCTTCGTCGATCTGCCGACGGTCGGGCGCACCTACAAGCGGGGCGAGGTCGCGGGGGTGGTCGAATCGGTGAAGGCCGCGGCCGACATCTACATGCCGGTCGAAGGCGAGGTGGTCGAGGTCAACGAGAAGCTGAAGGAGGATCCCGGGCTCGTGAACCGCGACCCGATGGGCGAGGGCTGGTTCTTCAAGGTCCACGTCACGCACATGGAGCATTTCGACGAGCTGATGGACCCCCCGGCCTACGACGCGCTGCTGAAGAAGCTGTGAACCCCGACCGACCACCCTCCCCGACCCCGCTCGCCGCGCTCGAACACTGCGGCGAGTTCGAACACCGCCACATCGGCACCGACGCCGCCGCGCAGCAACGCATGCTGTCGGTGATCGGCTGCGCCAGCCGCGAAGCGCTGGTCGACGCGCTGGTGCCCCCGAGCATCCGCCGCACGTTGCCGATGGTGTTGCCGCCGCCGGCCACCGAGGCCGCGGCATTGGCCGAACTGCGCACCATCGCGGCGAAGAACCGCGTGCTGAAGAGCTTCATCGGCCAGGGTTATCACGGCACCCATGTGCCCGGCGTCATCCAGCGCAACATCCTGGAGAACCCGGCCTGGTACACCGCGTACACGCCGTACCAGGCCGAGATCTCGCAAGGCCGGATGGAAGCGCTGGTGAACTTCCAGACCATGGTCTGCGACCTGACGGCGATGCCGATCGCCAACGCGTCGATGCTCGACGAGGCCACCGCCGCCGCCGAGGCAGTGACGCTGGCGCGGCGAGGCGTCAAGGCGGCCAGCAACAACGTCATCGTCGCCGGCGACTGCCACCCGCAGACGATCGAGGTCATCCGCACCCGCGCGGCGCCGCTCGGGCTCGAGGTGATCGTCGGCTTCGCGCCCCAGCTGATGGAGGCACACGACTACTTCGCGGTGGTGGCGCAGTACCCGTCGACCAGCGGGCTGATCCACGACCTGGCGCCCTATGTCGAGAAGGCGCACGCCAAGCAGGCCGCCTTCATCGTCGCTGCCGACCTGCTGGCGCTGACGCTGCTGGTGCCGCCGGGCGAGTTCGGCGCCGACATCGCCGTCGGCACCACGCAGCGCTTCGGCGTCCCGATGGGCGGCGGCGGCCCGCACGCCGCCTACCTGGCCTGCCGCGACGAGTTCAAGCGTTCGATGCCCGGGCGGCTGGTCGGCGTCAGCGTCGACGTGCACGGAAAGCCCGCCTACCGGTTGGCGCTGCAGACGCGCGAGCAGCATATCCGCCGCGAGAAGGCCACCTCCAACATCTGCACCGCGCAGGTGCTGCTGGCGGTGATGGCGAGCATGTATGCCGTTTACCATGGCCCGCGGGGGCTCGAGCGCATCGCGCGGCGGGTCGCCAGCTACACCGCGGTGCTGGCCAAGGGCCTCGAGCAGCTCGGCTGCAAGGTCGTGCTGCCGCATGTCTTCGACACGCTGACCATCGCCACCGGCGAGCGCACCGACGAGATCCTGCAGCGCGCGCGCGACGGCGGTGCCAATCTGCGGCTGATGTGGCCCGGGCACGTCGGCGTCACGCTCGACGAGACCACCACCCGCGACGACCTCGCCGCGCTGTGGCGCTGGTTTGCGCCCGCGGGCGCGACGCTGCCCGAGGTGGCCGCGTTCGAGGCCGGCATCGAGCCGCTGATCCCGCTGCCGCTGCGCCGCACCAGCGCTTTCCTGACGCACCCGGTCTTCAACTCGCACCACAGCGAGACCGAGATGCTGCGCTACATCCGCAGCCTGGCCGACAAGGACCTCGCGCTCGACCGCAGCATGATCCCGCTCGGCTCGTGCACGATGAAGCTCAACGCCACCGCCGAGATGCTGCCGGTGAGCTGGCCCGGGTTCGCCGACATGCACCCGTTTGCACCCTTCGATCAGCAGCAGGGCTGGCGCGAGCTCGACGAACAGCTCCGCACCTGGTTGTGCCGGGCCACCGGCTACGCCGGCGTCAGCCTGCAGCCGAACGCCGGATCGCAGGGCGAGTACGCCGGGCTGCTGGTCATCAAGGCCTGGCACGCGTCGCGCGGCCAGGGGCACCGCCAGGTCTGCCTGATCCCGGAGTCGGCACACGGCACCAACCCCGCCAGCGCGCAGATGGCCGGCATGACGGTGGTGCCGGTGAAGTGCGATGCCGCCGGCAACGTCGACCTCGACGACCTGCGCGAGCGCTGCACCCGGCACCGCGACGACCTCGCTGCGGTGATGATCACCTACCCGTCGACCTACGGGGTCTTCGAGCCCCGCGTCAAGGCCTTGTGCGAGATCGTCCACGGCGCCGGCGGACGCGTCTACGTCGACGGCGCCAACCTCAACGCGCTGGTCGGCCTCGCCGCGCCGGGTTCGTTCGGCGGCGATGTCAGCCACCTCAACCTGCACAAGACCTTCTGCATCCCGCATGGCGGTGGAGGGCCCGGCGTGGGCCCGGTGTGCGTCGTCGACGACCTGGTGCCGTTCCTGCCCGGCGGCGAGAGAGGCATCGGCGCCGTCTCGGCGGCGCCGCTGGGCAACGCCGGCGTGCTGCCGATCTCGTGGATGTACATCCGCATGATGGGCGCCGATGCGCTCCGGCGCGCCACCGAGGCCGCCATCCTGGCCGCCAACTACGTCGCCGCGCGGCTGGCGCCGCACTACGACATCCACTTCAGCGGCGGCATCGCCGGCATCCACGGAGGTGGTGTCGCACACGAGTGCATCCTCGACCTGCGGCCGCTGCAGAAGACCAGCGGCGTCAGCGCCGAGGATGTCGCCAAGCGGCTGATCGATTACGGCTTCCACGCGCCGACGCTCAGCTTTCCGGTCGCCGGCACCTTGATGGTCGAGCCGACCGAGAGCGAGCCGCTGCCCGAGCTGGACCGCTTCTGCGACGCGATGATCGCCATCCGCCGCGAGATCGCGCATGTCGAGAGCGGTGGCTGGCCGCAGGACGACAACCCGCTGAAGAACGCGCCGCACACCGCCGAGGCGCTGCTGGCCGCGGACTGGAAGCACCCCTACACCCGCGAGCAGGCGGCCTTCCCGCTGCCGGCGCTGCGCGTGGCCAAGTACTGGCCGCCGGTGGGGCGCGTCGACAACGTCTGGGGCGACCGCAACCTCTTCTGCAGCTGCGTGCCGATGGACGAGCTGGCAGGCGCCACGCCGTCGGAGTAGCCCCTTGGCCGTTTCGGTGTTCGATCTCTTCAAGATCGGCATCGGCCCGAGCAGCAGCCACACCGTGGGGCCGATGCGGGCCGCCCGCATCTTCGTCCAGCGGCTCGATCACGACGGCCGGCTCGGGCGCACGGCGCGCGTGTGCGTCGGGCTCTACGGCTCCCTCGGCGCCACCGGCAAGGGCCATGGCAGCGACAAGGCGGTGTTGCTCGGGCTGGCGGGCCACGAGCCCGACACCGTCGAGGTCGATGCCATCCCGCGGCTGCTGGCGGCGATGCGAAGCGGCGGCCGGGTGGCGCTGGCCGGCCGGCACGAGGTGGCCTTCGCCGAAAAGGACGACCTGAAGTTCCACCGCCGCGAGACGCTGCCGGCGCACCCCAACGGCATGCGCTTCACGGCCTTCGATGCCGCCGGCGCGGTGCTCGCCGAGCGCTGCTACTACTCGGTCGGCGGTGGCTTCGTCGTCAGCGACGAAGTGCTTGCCGACGGCAGCCGGCAGAAGGTCATCGCACCCGATGCCACCGTGCTCACCCACCCCTTCCGCAGCGGCGACGAGCTGCTCGCGCTGACCTCACGCCTGGGCTGCAGCATCGCCGAGGTGATGCGCCGCAACGAGCGCCACTGGCGCAGCGACGCCGACACCGACGCCGGGCTGATGAAGATCTGGCAGGCGATGCAGGACTGCGTCGAACGCGGATGCCGCAGCGACGGCGTGCTGCCCGGCGGCTTCAAGGTGCGCCGCCGCGCGAAGGCGCTGCGCGAGGCGCTGACCGCACGTCCCGAGGAGGCGCTTCGCGACCCGCTGCAGGTGCTGGACTGGGTGAACCTCTACGCGCTGGCGGTCAACGAGGAGAACGCCGCTGGCGGCCGCGTCGTCACCGCGCCGACCAACGGCGCCGCCGGCATCGTGCCGGCGGTGGTGCACTACTACACCCGCTTCACCCCCGGCGCGAGTGAGAGAGGGGTCGCCGACTTCCTGCTCACCGCCGCCGCCTTCGGCATCCTCTACAAGGAAAACGCCAGCATCAGCGGCGCCGAGGTCGGCTGCCAGGGTGAGGTGGGCGTGGCCTGCAGCATGGCCGCCGGCGCGCTGTGCGCGGTGATGGGCGGCACGCCGGCGCAGGCCGAGAACGCCGCCGAGATCGGAATGGAGCACCACCTCGGACTGACCTGCGACCCCGTCGGCGGGCTGGTTCAGATCCCGTGCATCGAGCGCAACGCGATCGCGGCCGTGAAGGCGATCAACGCCGCCCGCATGGCGCTGCGCGGCGACGGCACGCACCATGTCAGCCTCGACCAGGTGATCAAGACGATGCGCGAGACCGGGGCCGACATGATGACCAAGTACAAGGAGACCGCACGCGGCGGCCTCGCGGTGAACATCGTCGAGTGCTGACTTGTGGGCCCCCGGCGCCGGGGGCCCACATGACGCGCCGGGGTCAACCCATGTGCAACCCGCCGTTGCAGCTGAAGTCGGCACCGGTGGTGAAGCCCGAGTCGGGGCCGGCGAGCCAGGCCACCACCGAGCCGATCTCCTCCGGCGTGCCGAGCCGCTTGACGGGAATCGTCGCGACGATCTTCTCGAGAATCTCGGGTTTGATCGCGCGGACCATGTCGGTGCCGATGTAGCCCGGGCTGACGGTGTTGACGGTGACGCCCTTGGCCGCCACCTCCTGCGCCAGCGCCATCGTGAAGCCGTGCATGCCGGCCTTGGCCGCCGAGTAGTTGGTCTGCCCGGCCTGGCCCTTCTCGCCGTTGACCGAGCTGATCTGGATGATGCGGCCCCAGCCACGCTCCACCATGTCGGGCACCACCTGCTTGGTGACGTTGAACATGCTGTTCAGGTTGGTGTCGATCACGGCCTTCCAGTCGTCGGGTGACATCTTCAGGAACATGCGGTCGCGCGTGATGCCGGCGTTGTTGACGAGCACGTCGATCGGGCCGTGCTCGGCCTTGGCCTTGGCGAAGGCCTGCACCGTGGATTCCCAGTCGGCAACATTGCCGACCGAGGCGAAGAAGCTGTAGCCGAGCGCCTTCTGCTCGGCGAGCCACTTCTCGAAATCGCGGCTCGGACCGCAGCCGGCGATGACGGTGAAGCCGTCCTTCGCGAGCCGCTGGCAGATGGCGGTTCCGATGCCGCCCATGCCGCCGGTGACGTATGCGACTTTGGCCATGTTCTCTCTCCTTGGTTGGAATGACAGGTGGAAGGGTGGATCGGTGCCGGCTCGGCAGTCAACCGGGTTCGCCCGGTGTTGCACGCCGCCGTTGACGGCGGTTGCGCCGGTTCAGGCCTGGGCTTTGACGTATCGCCCGGGGGCCGGTTCGATGGCCTTGTGCTGGCGGTTGCCATAGCTCCTCGGCGCGGCCACCAGCTTCCCCGCGTGGCCGCCGAGCCAGCCGGTCCACTGCGGCCACCAACTGCCCGGGTGTTCGGTCGCTCCCGCCAGCCAGGCCTCGGCGTCGGGCGGGAGCTTCGGGTTCGTCCAGTGGCTGCGCTTGCCGCTCTTCGGAGGGTTGATCACGCCTGCGATGTGACCGGAGGCACCGAGCACGAACTTGCGCGGCCCCTTGAACAGCCGCGTCGACGCGTACGCCGCCGGCCAGGGCACGATGTGGTCCTCGCGCGAGGCATAGATGAACACCGGTGCCTCGATACGGCCGAAGTCGACCTTCTCGCCGCAGGTGGTGGTGGCGCCTGGCACCTTGAGCTTGTTCTCGAGGTAGGTGTTGCGCAGGTACCAGCAGTACATCGGCCCCGGCAGGTTGGTGGCGTCGCTGTTCCAGTACAGCAGGTCGAAGGGCGGAGGCGCCTCGCCCTTCAGGTAGTTGCCGACGACGTAGTTCCACACCAGGTCGTTGGGCCGCAGGAAGCTGAAGGTGGTGGCCAGCTCGCGCCCGCGAAGCAACGCCGGGCCCCCGGGCGCCTTCTCCGACAGCGTCATCTCGCGCAGGCGCACCGAAGCCTCGTCGACAAACAGGTCGAGCACGCCGGTGTCCTCGAAATCGAGCAACGTGGTCAGCAGCGTCAGGCTTTGCGCGGCCTGCTCGCCGCGCGCCGCCAGCACCGCCAGCGCGGTGGCGACGATCGTTCCGCCGACGCAGAAGCCGAGCAGGTTGATCTGCTCCGCACCGCTGATCGCCTGCACCGTGCGGATGGCGCGGATGGCGCCCTCTTCGATGTAGTCGTCCCAGGTCTTCGCGGCCAGGCTCTCGTCGGGGTTGCGCCAGCTGGCGACGAAGACACGGTGCCCCTGCTCGACGGTGTGGCGGATGACCGAGTTCGCGGGCTGCAGGTCGAGGATGTAAAACTTGTTGATGCAGGGCGGGATGAAGAGGATCGGCCGCTCGTGCACCTTGGGTGTCAGCGGCTTGTATTCGATGAGCTGGATCAGCTCGTTCTCGAACACCACCGCACCCTCGGTGGTGGCGACGTTGCGGCCGACCTCGAAGGCGCTCTCGTCGGTCTGCGACAGCCGCCCCTTGCCGACGTCGGCCAGAAGGTGCTTCATGCCGTCGGCGATGCTTTTGCCGCCGGTGTCGATCGCCTTGCGGATGGCCTCGGGGTTGAAGGCCAGGAAGTTGCTGGGCGAGGCGGCGTCGATCCACTGCTGCACCGCGAATCGCACGCGTGCGCGGGTCTTCTCGTCGCCCTGCACCGAATCGGCCATCTGCATCAGCGTGCGCGCGTTCAGCAGGTACATCTGCGCGGCGTGCACCGCGGCCGGGTTGGCCAGCCAATCCTGGCCACCGAAGCGCTTGTCGGCCAGCGGCGGTGGCGCAGCCGGGGTTTCGCCGTGCGCCCTCTCGAGCGTGTGGTTCCAGACCTCGGCGGCGCCTTTCAGGTACTCGCGCTGCAGCCTCGTCAACTCGGTCGGCGGCAGGTTCAGCCCCGCGGCGGCCTGCCAGGCCTGCCCCATGGCCTGGCCAACGGCGGAGGGGTCGGGCTGGGGCACCGGGGGGGTGGTCGCGGTCGATCGGGCCAAGTTGGTCTCCAGAGGCATCGGTGTTGTTCGAACCCGGCTTCGCAGCCTAGGTGCGCTGACTTACCCCGCCATGACATCATCGCCCGATGCTGCTGGTGACGATCGCCTGGCTGTACGTGGTGCTGATGATGTCGCTCGCCGAGGCGATGTCGCCGCAAGGCACCGTGCTCGGTGCGGTCTTCACCTTCGTCGGCTATGGCGTGCTGCCGCTGGCGGTCGTGCTCTACATCCTTGGCACCCCGGCGCGCAAGCGTGCGATCGCCGCGCGCGAGTCAGCCCGCGATCGTGACGCCGGCGGCCATGCGCCCGGAGAGCCCGTCGCGGCGAAACGAGAAGAACCTTGACGCGTCCTCCACCGTGCACCAGTGGCCGCCGCTGACATGGTGCACGCCGGCTGCGTGAAGCCGTGCCCGGGCGAGCCGCGGCAGGTCGGCCAGCCAGCGGCGGCTGCCGTCGGCGCGGTCGCGGCGCAGGAAACCCGGTGTCGAGACTTGGCAGGGATCGGTGCCGAATGCCTGCAGCACATCGGCGCCGACCTCGAACATGCGCGGTCCGATGCACGGCCCCAGCCAGGCGTGCACATCGCCGGCATCGCACCCGGCGGCCTGCTGCAGCGCCGCGAGGGTGTTCTCGAGCACGCCAGCCGCCAGCCCCCGCCACCCGGCATGGGCTGCTGCCACGGCACGGCCATCGGCGCTGCACATCAGCACCGGCAGGCAATCGGCCACCAGCACGACGCAGCCGAGGCCCGGCTCGGTGGTGACGCCTGCGTCGGCCTCGGGTGCGGGCCCGCAGCCATCGCCGGCCGTCAGCCGCACGACCGCCGCACCGTGCACTTGCGACAGCCAGCGCGGCGTGGCACCCAGGGCTTCGGCGAAGCAGCGCCGGTTCTCGGCCACCGAATCGGCACCGCCGCCGTGCAGCGACAAGGTGTCGAAGGGTGGCGCGCCGCCGCCGCCTCGCCGGGTGCTCATCGCCGCACGAACCTGCGGTGGTGCACCCCAGACGGGGCGCAGCAGCTCAAGCGGCATCCGGGCAGGCCTCGGGGCGGGTGCGCTCGAAGGCCGGCAGCGCCATGCAGTGGTCGAAGACCTTCATCACCTGCGGCACATGGTCGAGCCGGCAGTCGAAGCGCTTGGCGTTGAAGATCTGCGGCACCAGGGTGCAGTCGGCCAGCGTCGGCGCGTTGCCGTGGCAGAACTTCGACGGCTGCTGCTGCAGCTGGCGTTCGACCACCTCGAGCCCGGTCTCCACCCAGTGCCGGTACCAGCGGTCCTTGTCGTCCTCGCTCACCTTCAGCGACTGCGTCAGGTAGCGAAGCACGCGCAGGTTGTTCAGCGGGTGGATCTCGCAGGCGATGTCGAGCGCGAGCGCACGCACGCGCGCACGGCCGGCGGCATCGCTTGGCAGCAGCGGCGGCTCGGGGTGGGTCTCGTCGAGGTATTCGATGATCGCCAGCGACTGCGTCAGCCGATGCTCGCCGTCGACCAGCATCGGCACCAGTCGTGACGCCGACACCGCGGCATACGACTCGGCGAGGTGCTCGTTCTTCGGCAGATGCACCGCGCGGTAGTCGTAGTCCAGACCCTTGAGCGCGAGCGCGATGCGCACCCGGTACGACGCGCTCGAACGGAAGTAGTTGAAGAGTTCCATGGGTTCCCCGGCCGTTCGAGACGCTCAGCGCACCGCGACCCGCAGCGTGCCGACACCCTCGACGCGGCCCTCCATCACGTCGCCGCGGACGACCGCGGCCACGCCGGCAGGGGTACCGGTGAAGATCAGGTCGCCGGGGGCCAGCGTCCACGCCTTCGAGACCTCCTGGATGATTTCGTCGACGTTCCAGATCAGCTCCTTCAGGTCGCCCTTCTGGCGCTGCACGCCGTTGACCGAGAGCGTGATCGGGCCCGAGGTCAGCACGCCTGTCTTCGCCAACGGCACCACGGGACCGATCGGCGCCGACTGCTCGAAGGCCTTGCCGATGCACCACGGCCGGCCGAGCTTCTTCATCTCGCCTTGGATGTCGCGACGGGTCATGTCGAGGCCGACCGCGTAGCCCCAGATGTGCCGGCGTGCGTTGGCGGCGGCGATGTCGCGCCCCCCGACGCCGATGGCGACCACGAGCTCGATCTCGTGGTGCAGGTTGGCGGTCAGGCTCGGGTACTCGATCGAGCCGGTCTCGCCTTCGGGCACCGGCACCACGGCGTCGGCCGGCTTCATGAAGAAGAACGGCGGCTCGCGGCCGGTAAAGCCCATCTCCTGCGCGTGCTCGACGTAGTTGCGGCCGACGCAGTAGATGCGGTGCACCGGAAACTGCCCGCCGCCGGCCACGGGCAGCGCGACGATGGCGGGAGGGGTGATCACGTAGCTCATCGAGAGGCTCCTGCAAGGCATTCGAAGCGATGATGCCACGCGACCCCCCGCTACACTGGTTGCCGATGTTCCAGCCGCGTCGAATCAAGCACTGCCGCCAGTGCGGGCAGCCGGTGGCCTACCGCGTGCCGGCCGACGACAACCGCGAACGTGCGATCTGCACCGTCTGCACCGAGATCCACTACGAAAACCCGATCAACGTCGTCGGCACCGTGCCGGCCTGGCAGGACCAGGTGCTGCTGTGCCGGCGCAACATCGAGCCGCGCTACGGGCTGTGGACGCTGCCGGCGGGCTTTCTCGAGATGGGCGAGAGCACCGCGGCGGGCGCGCTGCGCGAAACCGACGAGGAGGCCGGCGCGCACATCGAGCTGGGTGAGCTGTTCACAGTGCTCAATGTCGTTCGCGTCGGCCAGCTGCACCTGTTCTATCTGGCCAAGCTGCTCGACACGCAGTTCGCTCCCGGGCCCGAGACGATCGAGGCGCAGCTTTTTCGCGAGAACGAGGTGCCTTGGGACCAGATCGCGTTCCGGACCGTGCGCACGACGCTCGAGCACTACTTCGCCGACCGCCGGCGCGGCCGGTTCGGGGTTCACACTGGCGACATCGCCTGAGCGGCGGCCGCCGTCGTGCCGTCGCTGTGCTGCCAGCGCTGCGTCGCCGCCTTTCCGGTGGCGCCATCGAAGCCCAGCTCCCACAGCGCCTGCAGGTCACCTGGATCGTCGGCACCTTCGGCGATCACGCGCGCGCCCATCTCGTGGGCGAAGGCCACCAGCGCATGCGCGCGCTCGCGCTGCCCGGCGTCGGCCGAAACACCCTGGACAAAGCCGGCGTCGACCTTCACGTAGTCGAGGTCGAGGTCGCCCACCCGGACCAGGCTGCGCAGCGCGGCACCGGCATGTTCGATGCCGACCCGCGCGCCGCAGCGCCGCCACACGGTGCCGGCATTGCGCAGCCGTGGCGGCAGCCGCTCGAAGGACACCTCGGAGATCTCGATCCACAGCTGGCGCGCCGCCACCGGCTGCGCCTCGAGCCGCGAGCGCACTGCGCTGACGAAGCCGGCGGTGGCGAGCGACTCGGCGGAGACATGGACGCAGCGGGCGCGGCCGTCGCCTGCGCAGGCGGCGAGCGCCAGTTCGAGCCCGGTGAGGTCGATCTGGGTCATCAGCCGGTAGCGCGACGCGACGGCGAGCCAGGCGCTGGCCGGCTCGTAGCGCTCGCTGCCGGGCATTCGCAACCGCATCGGGCACTCCAGGTGCAACAACTCGCCCTGCGCGTCGAGCACCGGAAACTCACCGAGCTGCACCTGCGCGCCGCGCAGAGCGTCGACGATGGCCTTGCGCATCGCGGTGTCGGCGGCCTGCGGGTGGCCGTCTCGCCCCGACCGGCATTCGACATGGCCGACCCCGGCGCCTTCGGCGCGGCCGATCGCCGCGTCGACCATCGCCAGCGTGCTGCCGAGAGACAGCCCGCCCAGGTGGTCGGCGGCCGCGATCACGCAGCGCAGCCGCCCAGGGGCGACCTGGATCGCCGCCATCAGGCTGCCCGCGGTCTCGTCGGCTTCGCCGTGCACCGGCAGGCAGAGCGCGAAGTCGCGCTCGCCGAGGCGGCCGACGAAGGCACCGGCCACTCGCGCGGGATAGGTCCGCAGCAGCTCGGCGAGCGTGTGCTCGGGCGGCGGCGGGTCGGCATCGGTGCCGGCCGGCTGGCGCTCGCCGAGCAATCGCACCACCACCAGCGCCGTCTCGGGGCCCTGCCGGTCGGCGAGACGCTCGGTCAGCTTGCGCAGGAAGGTGAAGCGGCTGTCGACGCCGGTGTCGGGGTCGGCGGGGGCACAGCGCCGCAGCGCATCGACCGGGCTCGCCGGCTGCGTCGCCAGCGTCTGCTGCAGCTGGCGCACCGCGGCGTTGGCGCGGTGCGAGAGCGTGGCCACCTCGTCGCACGGCGGCTCCTCGACGAGCACGAACCGTCCCTGCTCGAGCGCGGCTGCCTGGTCCTCGAGCAGCGCCAGCGACCGGCGCAGTTCGGCCAGTTGCCGGTGCGCACCGAAACCGACTGCCGCGGCGATCACCAGCGTCAGCCCGACCTGCAGTGCGACCGGCAGCCACAGGTCGGCCACCGGCGAAGACGCGTTGACCACCAGCCAGAGCCCGGCGAACCAGCCTGCCTGGCCGAGGCCGGCAACGACGACGCCCACCGCGGCCAGGGTGGCGATGCGATTCGCGAGCTTCATCGGTGCTGCTTCGTGGGGAGTTGCGGGGATACAGAGGCGGCCCACCGCCGGCAGGCCGCCCACCCCGGCACTTCGACTTCGCAGCGTGAAACTTGAGCGCTACTTGCGCGGCGGGGGCAGGTCGGTGCAACTGCCGTGGGCCGCTTCGGCCGCCAGCCCGATGCTCTCCCCCAGCGTCGGGTGGGGGTGGATCGTCTTGCCGATGTCGACCTCGTCGGCGCCCATCTCGATCGCCAGCGCGACCTCGCCGATCATGTCGCCGGCATGGGTGCCGACGATGCCGCCGCCGACGATGCGACCGTCATCGCCGAACAGCAGCTTCGTGAAGCCTTCGTCGCGGCCGTTGGCGATCGCGCGGCCCGAGGCCGTCCACGGGAAGAGCCCCTTCTTCACGACGATTCCGCGCGCCTTGGCCTCGTCCTCGGTCAGACCAACCCAGGCGATCTCGGGGTCGGTGTAGGCCACGCTTGGGATCACGCGTGCGTCGAAACGCGCCTTGCCGTCGCCGGCCGCCACCTCGGCCGCGACATGCCCCTCGTGTACCGCCTTGTGCGCCAGCATCGGCTGGCCGACGATGTCGCCGATCGCGAAGATGTGCGGCACGTTGGTGCGCATCTGCACGTCCACCGGGATGTAGCCGCGCGAGTCGACGGCGATGCCGGCCTTCTCGGCGCCGATCTTGCGCCCGTTGGGGCTGCGGCCCACGGCCTGCAGCACGAGGTCGTAGCGCTGCGGCCCGGTCGGCGCGCCCTCGCCCTCGAAGCGCACGACGATGCCGTCGGCGGCGGCCTCGGCGCCGACCGTCTTGGTCTTCAGCATCACGTGGTCGAAGCGGTGTGCGTTGAACTTCTGCCACACGCGCACGAGGTCGCGGTCGGCGCCGGGCATCAGGCCGTCGAGCATCTCGACGACGTCGAGCCGGGCGCCGAGCGTCGAGTAGACGGTGCCCATCTCGAGCCCGATGATGCCGCCGCCGACCACGAGCATGCGTTGCGGCCGGCCCGCGAGCTGCAGTGCGCCAGTGGAGGTGACGATGCGCGGGTCGTCGGGCAGGAACGGCAGCCGCACCGCCTGCGAACCTGCGGCGACGATGCACTGCGCGAAGCGGATCACCTGCTTCGCACCCGTCGGCGCCTGGCCGTCGCCCTCGGTGGTCTCGACCTGCAGATGGTGCGCGTCGACGAAGCTGCCGAAGCCACGCACGATGGTGACCTTGCGCATGCGTGCCATCGCGGCAAGGCCGTGGGTCAGCTTGCCGACCACCTTGTTCTTGTGCACGAGCAGCTTCACCGTGTCGATCACGGGCGCGCCGAAGGCGACGCCGAGATCGGCGAAGTGCGCCGCCTCGTCGATCACCGCCGCCACGTGCAGCAACGCCTTGCTCGGGATGCAGCCGACGTTGAGGCAGACGCCGCCGAGCGTTGCATAACGCTCGACAAGAACGGTCTTCAGGCCCAGATCGGCGGCGCGAAAGGCCGCCGAGTAGCCACCCGGGCCGCCGCCGAGCACGACCAGGTCGCACTCGAGGTCCGAGGCGCCGGCAAAGCCGGCCGCCGGCGCCACCGCGGCGGCGGTCGTCGCAGCCTGCGCAGGCGCCCTCGCCGCCGCAGCTTCCGGAGCGACAGGCGCGCCACTCGAGATGCCGGCATCACCTTCGAGCAACAGCAGCACCGAGCCCTCGCTGACCTTGTCGCCGAGCGCGACCTTCAGTTCGCGAACGACGCCGCCATGCGACGACGGGATCTCCATCGACGCCTTGTCGCTCTCGACCGTGACCAGGCTCTGCTCGGCGCGCACGGCGTCACCCGGCTTGACCAGCAGCTCGATCACCGCAACGTCCTTGAAGTCGCCGATGTCCGGTACCTTGATCTCGATGAGGGCCATGTCAGGCTTTCTTCAGCTTGAGGGTTTGCACGCGCACCGGCGCGGCGGAGTTGGTGTCGAACTCGCAGCCCGCGAGTGCACCGGCTTCGGCCACCTCGCGCGCGCTGCGCACATGGTCGTAGATCGCGTGCATCGCGCCGAGCGCGAAGCGCCGGCCGGAGCCGATCGCCCAGAAACGCTCGAACTCGAACACCTCGCGGTAGGACTCGACGCCGAAGATCCCGTGTGCGTTGGCGATCACCAGCGTGTACTGGCTGCTCTCGTAGGGATCGGTGTCGTGTTCCTTCGGGTTGAGGAAGAAGCGCTCCTTGAGCTTCGGGTGCAGCTTCAGGAAGGTCTCGAACACCTCGTCGCGCGAATGGAGCTTCAGTTCCTCCGGCGTGAGGCTGCCGAGCGCCTGGCGCAGCACCGGAAAGTGGGCGGTGGAACCGACCGCACCGACCAGCGAGCCGCCAACCTCGAACACCTTCGAGTTGGCCTCGTAGCCGTGCGGCAGCCGCATCTCGCCGAAGGTGACGAGCGAGTCGGCGGCGATCGCCACCGTGCCGCCCTTCTTGGCGACGACGACCGTGCTCATGCTGGCCCCCTGCGGCCCTGCGGGCCGGTCCCCCCGAGGGGGAGCGAGCCCGACCGGGAGACCCGGATCGGGCTCCGCCGCACCTGTCTCGACGTCACAGCAGCACGCGCCGGAAGTCAGCGAGCAGCTGCGCCAGGTAGGCGTTGAAGCGCGCCGCGGCGGCACCATCGATCACGCGGTGGTCGTACGACAGCGACAGCGGCAGCGTCAGCCGCGGCTGGAAGGCCTTGCCGTCCCACAGCGGCTTGATCGAGCTCTTCGACAGCCCGAGGATCGCGACCTCGGGTGCGTTGATGATCGGCGTGAAGTGGGTGCCGCCGATGCCGCCGAGCGAGCTGATCGAGAAACAGCCGCCGGTCATGTCGGCCGGGCCGAGCTTGCCGTCGCGTGCCTTCTTGGCCAGCTCGCTCATCTCCTGGCTGATCTGCAGCAGGCCCTTCTTGTCGGCGTCCTTCAGCACCGGCACCACCAGGCCGTTGGGGGTGTCGGCGGCGAAGCCGATGTGGAAGTACTGCTTGTAGACCAGCGCGTCGCCGTCGAGGCTGGCGTTGAATTCCGGGAACCTCTTCAGCGCCGAGACCGCCGCCTTGATCACGAAGCCGAGCATCGTCACCTTGATGCCGCTCTTCTCGTTCTCCTTGTTGAGCTGAACGCGCAGCGCTTCGAGCTCGGTGATGTCGGCCTCGTCGTTGTTGGTGACGTGCGGGATCAGCACCCAGTTGCGGTGCAGGTTGGCGCCGCTGATCTTCTTGATGCGCGAGAGGTCCTTGCGCTCGACCGGCCCGAACTTCGCGAAGTCCACCTGCGGCCACGGCAGCAGCCCGGGAAACGCGCCGCCGGCAGCGGGTGGCGGCGCCTTCGCGCGCTGCGCGGAGGTCTGCTCGGTGCCCGACATCACCGCCTTCACGAAGCCCTGCAGGTCGGCCGGCGTGATGCGGCCGTTGGGGCCGCTGCCCCTCACCTCGGCCAGCGGCACGCCGAGCTCGCGTGCCTGCTTGCGGATCGATGGTGATGCGTGCGGCAATCGGGCATTGGCCGTCGCGGCGGGTTCGTGCGCCTGCATCGCCGCGGGCGCGGCAGCCATCGGTGCAGCGGGCAACGGCGTTGTGGCGCTCGACGCCGCGGGCGGGGCGGCCCCGGCCGGTGCAGGCATGGCTGCGGGCACCGTGGGCGCGGTGGCAGGGGCAGCAGCCGCCGCTTCCTTGCCCTGCAGCCGCACGATCACCGAACCTTCGCTGACCTTGTCACCGAGCTTGACGAGAACCTCCTCGACGACACCGCCGTGCGACGACGGGATCTCCATCGACGCCTTGTCGCTCTCGACGGTGATCAGGCTCTGCTCGGCGCGCACGGTGTCGCCGGGCTTCACCAGCAGTTCGATGACGGCGACTTCCTCGAAATCGCCGATGTCCGGGACCTTGACTTCGACCATGGCCATGGCGCGCCCTCAGGCGTAGAGCGGGTTGATCTTGTCGGGCTGGATGCCGTAGCGCGCGATCGCCTCGGCGACGCGCGAAACCGGCACCACACCCTCGTCGGCCAGCGCCCTCAACGCCGCGACGGCGATGTAGTGGCGGTTGACCTCGAAGTGCTCGCGCAGCCGGCTGCGGAAGTCGCTGCGGCCGAAGCCGTCGGTGCCCAGCACCTTGTAGCTGCGGCCCTTCGGGACGAAGGCGCGGATCTGCTCGGCATAGTTCTTCATGTAGTCGGTGCTGGCCACCACCGGGCCGGCATGGGCACCGAGTTGCTGCGCGACGAAAGGCAGTCGCGGCGGCGCGGTGGGATGCAGCAGGTTGAAGCGTTCACAATCCTGGCCATCGCGCGCCAGCTCGTTGAAGCTCGGGCAGCTCCAGACATTGGCGCCGACGCCCCAGTCGGCTTCGAGCAGCGCCTTCGCGGCGATGCTCTCGCGCAGGATGGTGCCGCTGCCGAGCAGGTTGACCACCGGCCCCGCGACGCCGGCGCGCTGCAGCAGGTACATGCCCTTGATGATCTGCGCCTCGCTGCCCGGCTCGAGCCCGGGCATCGCGTAGTTCTCGTTGAGCAGCGTCAGGTAGTAGAAGACGTTGTCCTGCTTCTCGACCATGCGCTTCAGGCCATGGTGCAGGATGACGCCGACCTCGTGCGCGAAGGTCGGGTCGTAGCTGATGCAGTTGGGGATCGTGCCGGCCAGGATGTGGCTGTGGCCGTCCTCATGCTGCAGCCCCTCGCCGTTGAGCGTCGTGCGGCCGCTGGTGCCCCCGAGCAGGAAGCCTCGCGCCTGCATGTCACCCGCCGCCCAGGCAAGGTCGCCGATGCGCTGGAAGCCGAACATCGAGTAGTAGATGTAGAACGGCACCATGATGCGGTTGTTCGTCGAGTACGAAGTCGCCGCCGCGATCCAGCTCGCCATGCCGCCCGCCTCGTTGATGCCCTCCTGCAAGATCTGGCCGTTCTGCGCCTCGCGGTAGTACATCACCTGGTCCTTGTCGACCGGCGTGTACTTCTGCCCCTCGGGGTTGTAGATGCCGATCTGGCGGAACAGCCCTTCCATGCCGAACGTGCGCGCCTCGTCGACGAGGATCGGCACCACGCGCGGGCCGAGCGCGGCATCGCGCAGCAGCTGCGTCAGGAAGCGCACGTAGGCCTGCGTGGTGCTGATCTCGCGCCCTTCGGCGGTGGGTTCGAGCACGGCCTTGAAGGCCTCGAGCGGCGGCACCTGAACGCTCTCGTCGGCACGCATGCGGCGTTTGGGCAAGTAGCCGCCGAGCGCCTGGCGGCGCTCGTGGAGGTACTTCATCTCCGGCGTGTCGTCGGCGGGCTTGTAGAACGGGATCCTCGGCAGCTCGCTGTCCGGGATCGGGATGTTGAAACGATCCCGGAAGTACCGGATGTCGTCGTCGCTGAGCTTCTTCGTCTGGTGCGCGGTGTTCTTGCCTTCCCCGGCCTTGCCCATGCCGTAGCCCTTGACGGTCTTCACCAGCAGCACCGTCGGCCGTCCCTGGTGGCTGTTGGCGGCATGGAAGGCGGCGTACACCTTGCGTGCGTCGTGGCCGCCGCGCCGCAGGTTCCACACCTCCTGGTCGGTCATCTTGGCCACCAGCTCCAGCGTTCGCGGGTCGCGGCCGAAGAAGTGCTTGCGGACGAAGGCACCGTCGTTGGCCTTGAAGGCCTGGTAGTCGCCGTCGAGCGTCTCCATCATCACCTGGCGAAGCGCACCATCCTTGTCGCGGGCGAGCAGCGGGTCCCAGTTGCTGCCCCAGAGCAGCTTGATGACGTTCCAGCCCGAGCCCCGGAATTCACCTTCGAGTTCCTGGACGATCTTGCCGTTGCCGCGCACCGGGCCGTCGAGCCTCTGCAGGTTGCAGTTGACGACGAAGATCAGGTTGTCGAGCTTCTCGCGGCTGGCCAGGCCGATCGCCCCCAGGCTTTCGGGCTCGTCCATCTCCCCGTCACCGCAGAACACCCACACCTTGCGGTTGGCGGTGTCGGCGATGCCGCGTGCGTGCAGGTACTTCAGGAAGCGTGCCTGGTAGATCGCCATCAGCGGCCCGAGGCCCATGCTGACGGTGGGGAACTGCCAGAACTCGGGCATCAGCTTCGGGTGCGGGTAGCTCGACAAGCCTCTGCCGCCCACCTCCTGGCGGAAGTTGGCGAGTTGCTCGGCGCTGATGCGGCCCTCGAGGTAGGCGCGGGCGTATATGCCGGGCGCGCTGTGGCCCTGGATGTAGAGCAGGTCACCGCCGTGGCCCGGGCTCTCGGCGTGCCAGAAGTGGTTGAAGCCCGCCGCCATCATGTGTGCCAGCGACTGGAACGAGCTGATGTGGCCGCCGAGGTCGCCGCCGTCCTCGGGTTCGAGGCGATTGGCCTTGACGACCATCGCCATCGCGTTCCAGCGCATGTAGGCGCGCAGCCGGCCTTCGAGTTCGAGGTTTCCCGGGCTGCGCGCTTCGTCCTTCGGCTCGATCGTGTTGACGTAGGCGGTGGTCGCCGAGTACGGCATGCCGATGCCCGACTGGCGGGCCTGCTCGATCAGCTGTTCGAGCAGGTAGTGCGCACGCTCTTCACCTTCGTTCTCGACCACCGCGGCGAGGGCCTCGAGCCACTCACGCGTCTCCTGGGCGTCGGGGTCGTTGGCGGCGGGGCCGAGGAAGGATTCGGGCACTGCGGACATGGCTTGTCTCCTGGCTTCTTGGCGTGGCCGCGAGTGTGGCACAACCCGGTCACATTTCAAATAGTGCCTATCAATTTCATATTATGGCAATCAGCAACCGCCGGCAGGCGCTGCGGCAGGCACCCACCGGATAATCCGCGGCATGCCGACCCTTCGCCCAGCCGCCCCGGGACCCTCGGCCCCGCTGCCCGACGCGAGGCGGCTGTTCGGCAAGTGGTGGCGCCGCCAGTCCCCGGCACGGCAGGACCGCTTCGCGACGTTGGCGCCGCTGTCGTCGGTGCTGCTTTTCCTGGCAGCGATCATTTCGGCCTTCTGGTACTTGCGCAACGAGGAAATCGACCGCGAGACCGACTCCGTCCGCCGCGACACCGAGATCACCCAGCAGCAGCTCGGGTTGCGGCTGATCCAGAACCAGGAACAGTCGATCCGCATCGCGCGCGAGCTCGTCACGCGCGAAGTCGACCAGGCAGCCTTCGCAACCCTGGCCTCCGAGTTCTCGCGCGACCGACCCGAGATCACCCACATCAGCTGGCTCGGCGCACGGCGCAACCTCAAGGCCTCGCACTGGCCGCTGCTGTACCAGCCCGAGGTCCCGCACACCGGCGCCGGTACCGACCCCTCGCTGCCGGTGGCCGGACGTGACAACGAGCCCGAGCTCGCGTTCCGCGCCGCTTCGCAGACGTACCAGCCGACCTACACGCGCGCGTTCACGTCGAAGGCCGGCACGCCGGCCTTCCAGCTGCACCTGCCGCTGATCGAACGCAACGCCTTCGCCGGCATGCTGGTGCTGGAGTACTCGGTCGACACGCTGGTGCGCAACTTCGTGCCGCCCGATGTCTCGCGCCGCCACATGGTTTCGGTCATCGACGAGCGCGAACAGGTGCTGGCAAGCACCGTCACCCCACTGCCCGGCCACGAAGACAGCCGCCGCCCGGCGATCTACAGCGATGCGCCGCTGACCCCCGCCGGCAACGGACTGATGCTGCGCGGGCACGGCTACCGCACCTCGATCGGCCTGATCGGCAACACGCTGTTCTGGATGGTGGTGGCGCTCTCGGTGCTGACGGTGTGGATGCTGCTGGGCACCTGGCGCCATGTGCGGCGGCGGGGGCAGATCCAGGCCGCGCTGGTGCAGGAGACGAACTTCCGCCGCGCGATGGAGAACTCGATGCCGACCGGCATGCGCGCGATGGACCTCGAGGGCCGCATCAGCTACGTCAACGCCGCGTTCTGCCAGATGACCGGCTTCGGCGAGGCCGAGCTCGTCGGCCGCCTGCCGCCCTACCCTTACTGGCCGCCCGACCGCATCGACGAGAACAGCCGGCTGCTGCAGCAGGAACTGCTCGGCCGCAGCCCCGCCGGCGGCATCGAGGTCAAGGTGATGCGCAAGGACGGCTCGCGCTTCGACGCCCGCATGTATGTCAGCCCGCTGATCGACCCCCGCGGCGCCCAGACCGGGTGGATGACGAGCATGACCAACATCACCGAGGCCAAACGCATCCGCGACCAGCTCTCGGCATCGCACGAACGTTTCACCACCGTGCTCGAGGGACTCGATGCCTCGGTCTCGGTGCTCTCGGTGCAGCAAGGCGAGCTGCTGTTCGCGAACCGCTCGTACCGGCTTTGGTTCGGCGGCGACGCCCGCGGGCACCTGCTGATGGCCGGCGGCACCGCTCCCAACGGCAGCGAGGCCGACGAGTCGGTTGATCAGCTCTCGGGGCTGCCGACGCAGGAGCTGACCGAGCTCGGCACCCACCCGCGCGAGGTCTTCGTCGAATCGATGCAGAAGTGGTTCGACGTGCGCTCGCGCTATCTGCAGTGGACCGACGGTCGCCTGGCGCAGATGCTGATCGCCACCGACATCACCGCCCGGCTGCGCGCCGAGGAACAGGCCGCGGCGCAGGCCGAGAAGGCGCAGGTGACGAGCCGCCTGGTGACGATGGGCGAGATGGCCTCGTCGGTGGCGCACGAACTGAACCAGCCCCTGACCGCGATCACCAACTACTGCGGCGGCATGGTCTCGCGCGTGCAAAGCGGAAGCATCGACCGCGACGACCTCGTCGCCGCGTTGCAGAAGACCGCGCGCCAGGCCGAGCGGGCCGGGCAGATCATCCGCCGCATCCGCGCCTTCGTGAAGCGCAGCGAGCCGCAGCGCCAGCCGGCACAGGCGCGGCAGATCGTCGAGGACGCGGTCGACCTGGCCGGCATCGAGCTGCGGCGCCGCAACGTCGCGATCCACACCTACGTCGCACAGAGGCTGCCGGTGCTGATGTGCGACCCGATCCTGATCGAACAGGTGGTGCTGAACCTGCTGAAGAACGCCGCCGAGGCGATCGACAGCGCGGGGCTGCCGCCGGCGAGGCGCCAGATCGAGCTGAGGGTCGTGCCGCGGCACACGCTCGAGGAAGGTGGCGTGATCGAGTTCAGCGTCACCGACATGGGCCCGGGGCTGACGGACGAGGTGATCGCGCGGCTGTACGAAGCCTTCTTCTCGACCAAGGCCGAGGGCCTGGGCATCGGGCTCAGCCTTTGCCGCTCGATCGTCGAGTCGCACCGCGGCCGGATGCGTGCGCAGAACCTCTACAATGGCCGCGCCATCGTCGGGTGCCGCTTCGCCTTCAGCCTGCCGGTCGAACTGCCGCCCCGCAACGACGCCGGCACCGCCCCGCGCGCCGACACCGCCACGAACCCCACCGTCACTCCGCAATGAGCCTGATTCCGAAAAGAGGCACCGTCTACGTGGTCGACGACGACGAGGCGGTGCGCGACTCGTTGCAGTGGCTGCTCGAGGGCAAGGACTACCGCGTCAAGTGCTTCGACTCGTCGGAGTCGTTCCTGTCGCGCTTCGACCCACGCGAGGTCGCCTGCCTGATCGCCGACATCCGCATGGACGGCATGAGCGGCCTCGAGCTGCAAGACCGCCTGCTCGAGCGCAAGAGCCCGCTGCCGATCGTCTTCATCACCGGCCACGGCGACGTGCCGATGGCGGTGACGACGATGAAGAAGGGCGCGATGGACTTCATCGAAAAGCCCTTCAAGGAAGAGGAGCTGCTCGGTCTGGTCGAACGCATGCTCGACCAGGCACGTTCGGCCTTCAGCCAGCACCAGGAACAGGCCAGCCGCGACGCGCTGCTCAGCCGGCTGACCACCCGCGAGGCGCAGGTGCTCGAGCGCATCGTCGCCGGGCGGCTGAACAAGCAGATCGCCGACGACCTCGGCATCAGCATCAAGACGGTGGAGGCGCACCGCGCCAACATCATGGAAAAGCTCAACGCCAACACCGTGGCCGACCTGCTCAAGATCGCGCTCGGCGCGCCGAGCAAGGCGTCTTGAGCGCACAGCTGATCGACGGCACCGCGATCGCGCGGCGCCTGCGCGTCGAACTCGCCGAACGCGCCGCCCGGCTGGCCGCACGCTGGCGGGCGCCGGGGTTGGCGGTGCTGCTCGTCGGTGACGACGCGGCGAGCGCGGTCTACGTACGCAACAAGGTCAAAGCCTGCGCCGAGCTCGGCCTGCACTCGCTGCTCGAGAGGCACGACGCGTCGCTTTCCGAAGAGGCGCTGCTGGCGCGCATTTCGGCGCTCAATGCCGAGCCCGCGGTGCACGGCATCCTCGTGCAGCTGCCGCTGCCGCCGCACATCCACGCGGCGCGGGTGATCGAGGCGATCGCACCCACCAAGGACGTCGACGGCTTCTCGCTGATGTCCGCAGGCGAGCTTCTCACCGGGCTGCCCGGGCTGCGGCCGTGCACGCCTTACGGGTGCATGAAGCTGATCGAGTCCACCGGCGTGCCGTTGCGCGGCAAACACGCGGTGGTGGTGGGTCGCAGCAACACGGTCGGCAAGCCGATGGCGCTGATGCTGCTGCAGGCCAACACCACCGTCACGGTCTGCCACAGTGCGACGCCCGATGTGGGCGTGCATACGCGTCAGGCCGACATCGTGGTCACCGCGGTCGGCCGCCGCGACACGCTGCGGGGCGAGATGGTCAAGCCAGGGGCGGTGGTGATCGACGTCGGCATGAACCGCAACGCCGAGGGCAAGCTCTGCGGCGATGTCGACTTCGCGTCGGTGCGAGAAGTCGCCGGCTGGATCACGCCGGTGCCGGGTGGTGTCGGCCCGATGACGGTGACGATGCTGATGGCCAACACGCTGCAGGCGGCCGAGGCCGCCGCGGCCGCAGCCGCCGCCGGTCGCTGACCAACCGGCGCCGGAACCGGACGCCTTGAACCCGCTGCTCGACACCGCCGCCGAGTGCCCCGACTTCGCGGCCTTCCGCGCCGAGCATGTCGCGCCGGCCATCGACGAACTGCTTGCCGATGCCGAGGCGGCGCTCGAGCACGCGGTTTCGCCCGCGGTGCCGGCCGACTGCGACAGCCTTTCGCGGGTGCTCGATGTGCCGGTCGAGCGGCTGCGCCGCGCCTGGGGCATGGTCGTGCACCTGCAGGCGGTGGCCGACACGCCGGCGCTGCGTGACGCCCACGCCCAGGCGCTGCCCCGCATCACCGACTTCCACACCCGGCTCGGCGCCGACCGGCGCCTGTTTGCGAAGGTCAAAGTGGTGGCGGAATCGCCCGCCGCCGCCGGGCTGCCGCCGGCCCGGCGCAAGGCGCTTGCCGACGCGTTGCGCGACTTCCGCCTCGGCGGTGCCGAGCTCGATGGCCTGGCGCGCGAACGCTTCACCACCATCCAGGCCCGCATGGCCGAGCTGTCGCAGCAGTTCGGCAAGAACCTGCTCGACGCCACCGACGACTACGAGCTGTACGTCGATCCCGCGGCGATGGCCGGCGTGCCGGCGCATGTGGTCGAGGCGGCAACCGCCGACGCCCATGCGCATGGCCGCGACGCGGCACGGCTGACGCTGCATGCGCCCTGCCTGGTGCCGGTGCTGCAGTACGCCGAGAGCCGCGCGCTGCGCGAGACGATCTACCGCGCCAACCACATGCTCGCCAGCGAGTTCGGCCCCGCCGCCTGGGACAACACCGCCGTGATGCGCGAGCTGGTGCACCTGCGCGACGAAGAGGCCCGCCTGCTCGGCTACGAAAGCTATGCGCAGCTGGCGCTGGTGCCGAAGATGGCAAGGACGCCGCCGACGGTCGAGCGCTTCATTGCCGACGCGACCGGTCGGGCCCGGCCGCATGCCGAGCGCGACCTTGCCGGGCTGCGGCGCTTTGCCACCGAGCAGCTCGGCCTCGCCGAACTCGAGCCCTGGGACCGCACCTTCGCCTCCGAGAAGCTGCGCCAGCATCGGTTCGCCTTCGGCAGCGACGAGCTGCAGCAGTACTTCACCGAGCCGCAGGTGCTGCTCGGTCTCTTCGAGCTGATCGAGGCGCTGTTCGATGTCTCGGTGCGCCCGGCCACGGCTGCCGTCTGGCACGACAGCGTTCGCTTCTTCGAGCTGCATCGCGCCGGACAGCGGGTGGCCGGCTTCTACCTCGACCTGTACGCCCGCCCGGGCAAGCAGTCCGGCGCCTGGATGGACGAAACACGCAGCCGCTGGCGGCGGCCCGACGGCCGCGGCCTGCAGCGGCCGCTGGCCCACCTGGTGTGCAACTTCGCGCCGCCGCGGGCCGGGCGCCCGGCGTTGCTCAGCCACGACGACGTGATCACGCTGTTCCACGAGTTCGGCCACGGCCTGCATCACATGCTGACGCAGGTCGACGAGCTGGCGGTGTCGGGCATCGCCGGCGTCGAGTGGGATGCCGCCGAGCTGCCGAGCCAGTTCATGGAGAACTTCTGCTGGGAGTGGCCGGTCCTGCAGCGGCTGACCGCCCATGTCGATACGGGTCAGCCACTGCCGCGGGACTTGTTCGAAAAGCTGCTCGCCGCGCGCCACTTCCAGCGCGGGCTGCATGTGCTGCGCGGCTGCGAGTACGCCGCCTTCGACCTCCGGCTGCACAGCGAATCCGGCGCCGCCGATCGCATCCAGGCCATCGCCGACGAGGTCAACCGCGAGATCGCGGTGCTGCGCAACCCGCCGTTCATGCGCTATCCCAACGCCTTCAGCCACCTGTTCGACGGCGGCTACGCGGCCGGTTACTACGGTTACGCCTGGGCCGAAGTGCTCTCGGCCGACGCCTTCGCCGCGTTCGAGGAAGCCGGCCTTTTCGACCGCGAAACCGGGCGGCGCTGGCGCGAGCAGGTGCTCGAGACCGGCGGCAGCCGGAGCACGCTCGAGAGCTTCGTCGCCTTCCGCGGCCGTGAACCACGCATCGACGCGTGGCTTCGGCACCAAGGCATGGCTTGATGGCGAAGGCACTTGACGGCACCATGCACCGATCCATGGCGCGAGGAGCATCCCCCGTGCAAACGACCCCCCGCACCGTGCTGCTGGTGCTGCTTCTTGCCACCTTCGTTGCCCCTGCGGCGGCGCAGTACAAGATCGTCGGCCCCGACGGCCGCGTCACCTACACCGACCGACCTCCGGCCGACACCACGGGGCGCGTGTCGACCTTCGGTCGCGGCGGCGTGGCGGCGGCGGCCGGCACCGACAACAGCCAATTGCCCTTCGAGCTGCGGCAGGTGGCCGCCCGCTACCCGGTGACCTTCTTCAGCGGCGAGAACTGCCAGCCCTGCGACAGCGCGCGACAGCTCCTGCAGCAGCGCGGCGTGCCCTACACCGAACGCCGGGTCACGAACGACGAGGATCAGCAGGCGCTGGAACGCCTGGTCGGCGGCCGCATGATTCCCGCGATGACCGTCGGCGCACAGCCGCTGCGCGGCTTCAACCCGGCTGACTGGTCGAGCTTCCTCGACGCCGCCGGCTACCCGCGCGAGTCGCGGCTGCCGCGGGGCTGGCAGCCGCCACCGGTGGCACCGCTGGTCGAGCGAGTCGCGGCGCAGCGCCCGGCGGCAGCGTCTGCACCGGCGCCTGCGCCGGCGCGTCCCGCGACCCCCCCGGCCGAGCCGCCGCCAGGCGACGCGCCGACGATCAAGTTCTAGCTGCGGCGGGCCGGTGCAGGCCGGCCCCTGGAGCGCTTTCGAGTTGGTCCGGCTCCGCCGGGCAACTTGAAGCCCCGCGGGGGGTGGGCCGGGCTGGCCCGGCGGGTGCTCAGGAGACCGTGGCCTCGTCGCTGCGGCTGTCGCCCTTGTTGTCCTTCCAGCTGATGGCCACCTTGTCGCCGGCCTTCGCGCCCTTGAGCGTGAACTGCAGGAAGGGGTTCTTCGCCACCGACGGCCCCCACTGCGCGCTCATCACCGGCCTGCCGTTGTGCGTGGCGACCACTTCCTGGATGAACCAGGCGGGCACCGGCTTGCCGGACGAATCCTTGCGCTGCCCGGTCTCCATCTCGTGGCTCATCAGCACACGCACGGTGGTCTTGTCGCCCTGCGCCTGGGCGCGGATGCGCATCGGGTCGGCCATCTCGTCACTCCTTCGCTTCAACCACCGCAGCCACCGAGAGTCACCTTGATCTCCTTGACGGCGTAGTGCACCTTGTTGTCGGCGGTGATCGCCACCGCGAAGACGTTCGACGACTGGCCCATCTTCACGCGCGTCGAGATGTTCGGCTCGACCGCGTCGGTGACGTCGAACACCGCGGCCAGCATGTTGGGGTTCTTCTCGACCAGCAGCAGCAGGCGCCTCACACCGGGCAGCGCGCTGGCGGCGCCGACCGGCACCACCGCGCCGTTCTCGGCGATGTCGGGGCCGTTGACCGTGACGCCATTGCTCTCGGTGGGGCCCGAGGTGCCCAGCGCCTTCATCAGGTCGCCCATGTTGCGGGCCTCGAACGCGGCCTGCGACCAGGCGGCCTGCGCATCCCGCGGCAGCATCTGCAGCCCGGCCAGCGCGGCGGCGACGGAGACGCTGCGCAGCAGCACTTCACGACGGTCGGACATCGGCGCTCTCCTTCGAGTGGCCCGGATCGTGAAGCGCCGCAGGCCGAAACCCCATTACCCAAATGGGCTATCGAGGCTCACCCATCGCGGTAATAGACGTTGCAGGGCCCCGGAAACGCTAATTGCCGCCAGTGTCCGCGGAGTTCAGCATGGTTTTCGACAAGGAATTCGACGCCTCGGGACTGGCCTGTCCCTTGCCCATCGTCAAGACGAAGAAGTCGCTGGCCGACATGGCCCCGGGGCAGGTGCTGCGCGTCGTCGCCACCGACCCCGGCTCGGTGTGCGACATGGCCGCCTTTGCCGAGCAGACCGGCCATGCGCTGCTGCACTCGGGCACCGAGGGAGGCAAGTACGTCTTCCTGCTGAGGAAGGCCTGAGCCGATGGCGACCAAGCGAATGGCGATCATCGCCACCAAGGGTGCGCTGGACATGGCGTACCCGCCGCTGATCCTGGCGTCGACGGCGGCCGCGCTCGGCTGGGAGGTGCAGGTGTTCTTCACCTTCTACGGCCTGCAATTGCTGCGCAAGGACCTGAGCGGCATCGCCATCAGCCCGGTCGGCAACCCCGCGATGCCGATGCCGGTGCCGATGCCGGTCATCGTCTCGGTGCTGCCGGGCATGCAGTCGATGGCCACGTCGATGATGAAGGCGAAGATGAAGAAGAAGGGTGTCGCGTCGCTCGAAGAACTGCGCGACCTGTGCAAGGAGGCCGACGTGAAGTTCATCGCCTGCCAGATGACGGTCGACCTGTTCGACTTCAGCAAGGACGACTTCATCGACGGCATCGAGTACGGCGGCGCGGCCACCTTCATGAAGTTCGCGGGCGAGACCGACGTCTGCCTGTTCATCTGATCCCTGAAGCGCCTGGCCCGGCCGCACTGCGAAGCTGCGCCGGCAGGCCCACGAGGAGCCGAGATTGGAGACCGCAAGCAACCCCGCCGCGGTGGTCGTCTGGGGCGGGTTCGCACTCGCCTTCCTGTTCGGTGCGGTCGCGAACAAGTCCAACTTCTGCACCATGGGTGCGGTGTCCGACGTCGTCAACATGGGCCACTGGGGACGCATGCGCATGTGGTTGCTGGCGATCTCGGTGGCCATCGTCGGCGCCAGCGTGCTCGCCCAGACCGGGCTGATCGACATCGGCAAGAGCGTCTACCAGCGGCCGACGCTGAGCTGGCTGTCGCTGATCGTCGGCGGCACGGTCTTCGGCGTCGGCATGTCGCTGGCCGGCGGTTGCGCCAACAAGAACCTGATCCGGGCCGGCGGCGGCAGCGTGCGGTCGCTGGTCGTGCTGACCTTCCTCGCGATCTCGGGCTACATGACGCTCAAGGGCCTGTTCGGGCAGTGGCGGGCCACCTGGCTGGACCCGGTGGCCATCGACCTGACGCGGTTCGGCTGGAAGGACCAGGGGCTGCCTTCGCTGCTTGCCGTGGCCGGCATCACGCCCTCGATCGCGCGGCCGGTCGCGGCCGGTGCCGTCGTCGTGGCGCTGCTCGCGTTCGTGTTCGCCGACCGGCGCTTCCGCGCGAACCCGACGCAGTGGCTCGCCGGCCTTGCGCTCGGCGTGCTCGTCGTCGGCGGCTGGTACGTCAGCGGGCATCTGGGCTTCGGCGAGAACCCGGAGACGCTGGAGACAGGCTACTTCGCCACCAACAGCCGCACGCTGGAGTCGCTGAGCTTCGTCGCGCCGCTGGCGTACAGCCTGGAACTGCTGATGCTGTGGACCGACAAGTCGCTGCACGCAACCTTCGGCATCGCAACCGCGGTCGGCGTCACGCTCGGTTCGGCCGCGTGGGCGCTGGCGACGCGCAGCTTCCGCTGGGAGGGCTTTGCATCGCTGGCCGACCTGCGCGACCAGCTCGTCGGCGCCGTGCTGATGGGCTTCGGCGGTGTCACCGCGATGGGGTGCACCGTGGGCCAGGGTCTTACGGGTGTGTCGACGCTGGCCGTCGGCTCGTTCATCGCCCTCGCTTCGATCGTCGGTGGCGCCGCGGCGACGTTGAAGTACATCAGCTGGCGCGCCGAGCGTGAAGCCTGACGAGCGGTGAGCCTGCCGGCGCCCGCTGCGCGGCGGGCGATGTCACGGCACGCAGATCGCCTGCGGGGACGAAAGCAGCGCCGCGATGGGCGCTCCGGTGCCGGGGCGACGCTCGGCGTGGAGCTGCAGCACCTGCCGCGCCAGGCGATCGAAGTGGCACAGACCGGCGGCGCACGCGTCCACGAGCGCCGCGCCGCGATCGCCTGCGGACCAGGCGCGGTACGCATCGCCCAGCCCGGGAAAGAGCTGCCGGCGCAGGCCATCGTAGCCTGCGAACCAGAAGTGGATCGAGACCTCGTCGCGGCGCTCGAGCAGCGTCGGCAGCGTGGTCTCGAGGTCGGCCAGATGGTCCCGAAGCGCGCGCAACAGCAGCTCGCTGCGGCGATCGTCAAGGTCGAGCCGCATCGTGTCCCATGCCGGCCCGAGCCGGCGCCCGGCGCGGTGCTCGCCGATCTCGTGCAGCACGAGCGTCTCGCCCTGTTCGTCGATCAGGCGCGGCAGGCCGCCGAGGAAGTCACGCTCGAGCCCGTAGGCCCTTGCCACGGCCTCGAACGGGCCCTCGGTGCGCCGCTGGCCGAAGACTTCGTGCTTCTCCCACAGCCAGCGCGCCATCGACTCGCGACGCAGCACGATCGTCGACCCAAGCAGCGCGGCCGGCGGCGCGAACAGGCCGCGCGCCCACTCCCGGCCGCAGACCTGCACCACCAGATCGCCGCCCTCGACGCGGCGAAGCTCGTGCAAGGCGGCGACGAAGAAGGCAGGGCGGTCCGTCGCGGCCCACCCGGCGCCATACACCCAGCCCTGGGGATGAAGCGCCGCGTTGACCGCATCGACGTCGAAGGGGCCGGCCGCGGGTGCCCCGCCGCCGGCCGGTACCGGCACGAACTCCCGCGACTCGAGCTCGGCCCACAGCACTTCCCGGCGCGCGATCCAGGCCCCCACCTCGGTCCGTGCCAGCGGTGCATCGAGCGGCAGACCGCGTTCCCAGCGATGGAACTCGCGCATCTGCATCAGGAAGGTGCAAAGGCCGAGATCCTGCGCATGCCGCGCATCGGCGATGTCGCAATTGGTCTGCACCGCCCCGACCAGTGCCGCGGGCGGGCCGGTCACGACCCCGGTCGCCTTCGCTTGCGCACCGTTCACTCGTCGCCGCTCGGACCGGCCTCGCGCACCTGCCCGAGCAGGTCTTCGGCCTGCAGCTCGTTGTCGGCGAACATCACCTTCACCCGCCCCGGCGCGCCCGGCGCGTCGGCACCCCGCAACGCCTTCGCGTGCGCAGAGGCTTCGATGAAGCGTTCGAACTCGGCCAGCTTGCGCAGCACGCCGAGCGGCATCACACGGTAGATGTAGTACGGCATCGGTCAGAGGTAGCTCTTGGCGGCGCGGCGGCGTCCGGGCCGCACCTTCTGGATGACGACGCCGTGGACGGCCTCGAGATCGGGCAACCGCTTCGCCGGAAAGGCCGGGTTCAGCGCCTGCAGGCACCAACCCCCGCCGTCGCTGCGCAACTGCCGGAAGATCCACTCGCCATCGATGCGCGCGAGCACGAAGCTGCCGTCGCGCAGCGCGCCGCCGGGCTCGACGACGATGATCTCGCCCTCGGCGAACTCGGGCGCCATGCTCTGGCCGAGCACCCGCAGCGCAAAGACCTCGGCGCCGCTGCAATCGCTCATCCGCAGACCTCGGTGTGGATCTGGCCTGCCGCGACCCCGCCGGCGCAGAGCTCGTCGAACACCGCTTGCACGAAGGCCTCGGGGCCGGCGACGTAGAAGTCGCACGCGATGTCGAAGAGGTCGGCACGCATCGCGTGGGCCATCTGCCTTGCACCGGCCGCCGCGTCGCTGTGGTAGCTGAGGTGATGCTCGAACCCGTCCAGCGCAGCCGACCAGGCGCGGCATTGGTTGGCGATGAAGTGCCCGTCGGGCCGCGTCGCCAGCCAGAACAGCGCCAAGGACGGCGCCTCGTCGCGCGCCAGCGCGTGCTCGATCAGGCTCTTCACCGGCGCGATGCCGAGGTCGCAGGCCGCGAAGACCAGCGGCCGCTCGCCGCTTTCGAGCACGAAGTCGCCCTGCGGGCCCCAGAGGTCGACCGCCTTGCCCGGATCGAGTGCGCCGCCGAACACCAGCCGCGAGAAGGCATCGTCGCCGCGGCCGACGAAGAACTGCAGGTTGCGGTCGTCGCAAGGGCAGCTGGCCACCGGCAGCGTGCAGTGCAGGTCCTCGCCGCCGTCCAGGCCGCCGAAGCCGAGCGTGACCGACTGCCCGGCGAGGAAGCGCAGCCGGTGGCTGCGCGGCGTCTGCAGGTGCACCAGCCGCGTGTCCGGCGCGAGCGCGCGCACCTCGCGCACCGTCGTGACGACCTGCTGCGGCGCGATGTCCTGCGGGCCCGCGGCCTCCAGCGTCTCGATGGTCAGCTCGCCACTGGCGGGCGTGTGCGCGCACAACAGCGTGTAGCCCTGCGCCTTCTCGGCCTCCGACAGCGGGTAGTCGACATGCTGCACCCGCGCCACTTCGCCGTCGATCACGCGCACCTTGCACATGCCGCAGGTGCCGTTGCCGCAGCCGTAGTTCAGCCGCAGTCCGGCCCGCAGGCCGGCCTGAAGCAGCGTCTCGTGGCCCTCGACGGCGAACTGGTGGCCGCTCGGCCGCACCGTCACCTGCGCGAACATCACCTTCATGGCGTCGTCGATCGCGTCGAGGCGATCGACCGGTTCGGTGGCCAGCACCCGTGCCAGGCCCGACGTCGCCGCCGCGGCCAGGCGCTGCGACGCGACATCGCCGGGCCTGGCGTCGGCCTCGGCCTGCGCCGCGTCGCGCAGCTCGAGCACCAGCGCGTGGTAGCGCTGCAGGTGCCGGCGCAGATCGGCCAGCTCCTGGCTTTGCCGGAACAGCCGTTGCGCGAGCACCTCCTGGCTGGGCAGCACTCGTTCGCGAACGCGCCGCGCGAAGGCCAGCTCCTTGATCCGTGCCACCTGCTCGCTGGCACCACCGTCCTCGAGCTGCGCCCGCGGGTACAGGCGCAGCAGCGCCTCGGTCGACACCAGCCCGTCGCTGATCGGCAGCTCGCCGTTGCGCACACGCTGCTGCAGCACGCCGCGCGACACGCCCACGAGTTGAGCGGCGCGCCAGACGGTGAGCCAGTGGGACATCGGCGGCTAGCTGACGCGAACACGGTCGAGAAAGCGCGCGCGGTAGAGCAGCCGGGGCTGCCGCGGGTCGTCGACGAAGGCTTCGCGGTCGTGCAGCACGTTGTTGCACACCAGCCCCATGCCGGCGTGCAGCCTCGCCTGCAGCACAAAGGGCGAGGTGGCGAGGACGCCGCGCAGCGCCGCCACCGCGGCTTCGGTCGCGGCACCCTCCTTCCACGCGATGCTGCGCGTACGCGCCGTGTAGCGCATCTGCAGGTGGCCGTCGCCTCCGACGCCGAACACCGGGCCGGGCTGCGCCGGCCGCGCCACGCCCGCCTCGTCGGTGCGGGCGGGGATCGTCATCACATCGGGTGCCATCAGCGCCTGCACATGGGCCGGGTCGAGGTCGCGCAACGCGATGTAGGCCAGATCGGGGTCCAGCAGGCGGTTGGCGCCGCCGCGCAAGGCGGGCCGCACGCAGTGGAGGATCATGCCGCGGATGTGGCGCCCCGCCGGGTGGTAGTAGCCGTCGGTGTGCCACTGGATCGCCCGGTCGGTGTACGGGATGTAGGCCGCGGCCGGCCCGGCGCCCGCACGCACGGTGATCGGCGAGATGCCATCGTCGTCGGCCAGCCAGTTGGCATCCAGCCGCTCCAGCCCGAGCTGCCGACCGAGCGCGCGCGGCAGCGTGGGATCCGGTGCACCCGGCGCAGTGGCGTAGATCGCCATGTTGAAGCGCGCGCAGCGCTCGAGCAGCGCCCGGCTCTCGGTAGCGCGCAGCGCGAAGGGATCGTTCAGCTCGACCACCAGCGCCCCGGGGTCACGCGGCGCGGCGTCCAGCTTGGACTCACGCCAGCGGCGGTAGCTGCGCTCGTCGTCGAGGTCGAACGGGCCGCCCCGTGTCCGCACCTCTGCACAAACATCCATGTTCACTCCCCGCTCACCGACTCGCGGCGCGGCCGGCGCGGCTCGGTGGAGAAGACGCCGTCCATCGCGCGCTGCAGCAGGCCCGCCGCCTCCGGCGCCTCGGCAGCCGTCACCTGGTCGATCACCCAGCGGCGGTCCTTCTCCGGCAGCAGCGGCTCCAGCCGGTGGCCGAGGTAGCGCACGAAAGCGAAGTCCGGCCCGTCCGGCTCGCGCCAGTCGAACTCGGCATAGTGGCCGGACAGCAGGTTGAACTGCTCGACGAACCGCTCGGCGTAGCTCGCGCCCTCGACCGGCCCCAGCAGGTCGGCTTCGTTCTCCTCGAGGATCTCGGAGGCGCGCAGCACCAGCGCGGTGGTGAACGGCGTCCGCCCCTCGGCACCGAGCCTGGCGTAGGCGATGCGGTCCGCCCCGGCGAGCAGAAACACCAGCACCTCGCGCACGAAGCCGAAGTACGGCGGCCCGGGGTCGATGTCGAAGCCGGCCTCGCGCATGCGGCGGATCATCTGGCCCGCGATTCGCCAGGTGATGAACGCGATCGCGCTGCCGGTCTGCGCCGGGTTCTTCGCCTGCTCGGGCTTGAACCAGTGGGCCTTCAGCCGGATCGGGGTGGCCATCGTCGTCGCGGCTCAGAAGCTGTGAACGAACCCAGCGTGCCCGCGCCGGGGTGGCCAAGGGCCGTGCGCAAGGCGCGGTGCGAAGCCCGGGCTGGCCGCCCGGGCAAGCAGCGCAACACCGCGCACGGCCCTTGGGTAGCCCGGCCCAACGGGCGCGCCCCCACAAAGCGCCCACTCGGTGTTGCAGATGCTCGCCGTGCCGGCGGGCACGGGTGTGCTTTGCGCCTTGATTGGGCGCTTTGTGGGGGCCCACGCGGGCACGCTGGGTTCGTTCACAGCTTCTCAGTACCCGCCCTTGCCGAGGGGCTGGGGCAGGCCGGCGATCTTGGCCGCCTGCTTCGCCGGGCCGATCGGGAACAGCGCATACAGCGACCGGCTGTCGCAGCCGGGCAGCACCTCCTCCAGGCACTTGAGCAGGTTGCGGAAGTTCGGCGTGTGGCCATGCTCGCGGTACTCGTCGCGCATGCGGCGGATGACCTTCCAGTGGTCGTCGGTCAGCTCGACGTTCTCGGCCGCCGCGATGACGTGCACGACCTCGTCGCCGAAGTCGGCCTCCAGCAGGAAGCCCTGCTCGTCGGTGGCCAGCTCGCGGCCGTTGACGGTGTAGCCCATCGCTCGTCGCCTCTCCTTGTCGTCAATCGACCTCGCCGACCGCGGCGGCCGAACGGTGCGGCACGAACACGCCGCAACCCATCAGGCGGTGCTCGCCGAGGCCGCGCTCGAGGATGCGCAGCGCGGCGGCCTGCCGCAAGCCGTGAAGCATCAGGCTGTAGCCGTGCAGCGTGTGTTGCGGCCCGCGAAGCCGCTGCTCGCGGCCGCAGATGCGCTGGCAGCGCACCTCGAGCCGCGCCAGCTCCTCGCCCGCCGCCGCCAGAAAGCCCGCCTCGTCGGCATCGCCGGCATCGACGAAGTGGGCGTACAGCGTCGTGTGCGGCAGCAGCTCGCGCAGCTGTGGCGCGCCGAGCCGGATCTCGCAGCCGGCCAGGTCCAGCGTCCGCCCCGCCAGCGCCTGGACACCGGCGACGGCGTCGCGAGACACCCGCAGCGCCAGCCGCGATCGCGTCGACACCAGGGCCGGCTCTCCGCACCCCGGCACCAGCCTGACCGGATGAACGGCGGCCAGCGGGTCCTCGGCCAGAGCCGGCAGTACGCGTGCCAGCGCCTGCGCGAGCACCCAGCGGTGGTCGCGCGGCAGCGTGCGGCCCTGCAGAGGAAACACGACGTCGACCCGGGCCGGCGCGGCGTCCACGTCAGCCGGCCCCCTGCGACTCGGCCCAGCGCAGCAAGGCGCGACCCCAGTCGGCGGCGGTGCGGGCGTCGATCTCGAACACGGTGAAGCGGCTCTTCTCGCGGATGCGCGTTCGCAGCAGGCTGATGCCGCCCGCCTCGTAGTCGAGCTGCTGGAGTTCGATCTCCTGCCCGCCGAGGGGCACACGCAGCTTCTCGAGCGGTGTCACGCGGGTCATCCACATCTCCCGATGCCCGGCATTGGGCGCGGGGGCGCCGCGCACCGTCTATCACCGCGACGGGTGAGCGGCGGATAACCCATTCGGGTAGTGCGACCGCACCCATCCGGAGTGATGGCGCGCGCCGGTGGCGCTACCTAGCATGCGCCCATCCCTCGAGGAGACCCGTCCCATGGCCAAGAAGATGCACGACACGCCAATGCTCGACGAACTCGAGAGCGGCCCGTGGCCCAGCTTCGTCACCGGGCTGAAGCGGCTGGCACAGGACAAGGACTACATGGTCGACTTGGTCGGCCAGCTCGAGACCTCGTACCGCACGCGCAAGGGCTACTGGAAAGGTGGCACGGTCGGCGTGTTCGGCTACGGCGGCGGCGTGATCCCGCGCTTCACCGAGCTGAAGGACGAGAACGACAAGCCGCTGTTTCCCGACGCGGCGGAGTTCCACACGCTGCGTGTGCAGCCGCCCGCGGGCATGCACTACACCACCGACGTGCTGCGCAAGCTGTGCGACATCTGGGAGAAGCACGGCTCGGGCCTGATCGCCCTCCACGGCCAGTCGGGCGACATCATGTTCCAGGGTGTCACGACGGCGAAGGTGCAGGCGGCCTTCGATGATCTGAACGAGCTCGGCTTCGACCTCGGCGGCGCCGGCCCCGCGGTGCGCACCTCGATGAGCTGCGTCGGCGCGGCGCGCTGCGAGCAGAGCTGCTACGACGAGGCGAAGGCCCACCGCCAGGTGATCAACACCTTCCTCGACGACATCCACCGCCCCGCCCTGCCCTACAAGTTCAAGTTCAAGTTCAGCGGCTGCGCGAACGACTGCATGAACTCGATCCAGCGCTCGGACATGGCGGTGATCGGCACCTGGCGCGACAACATGCGCACCGACGAGGAGCTGGCACGCAAGTGGTTCGCCAAGCACGGCATGAACGAACTGGTCAACGACGTCATCGCGCGCTGCCCGACGAAGACCATCATGCTCAAGGAGGTGAACGACGTCGCCGAAGGCGACAAGATCTCCAGCGTGAAGGTCAGCGATACCCACGCACTCGAGATCGACAACGCCAACTGCGTTCGCTGCATGCACTGCATCAACGTGATGACCGGCGCGCTCGCGCACGGCACCGACACCGGCGCGACGATCCTGATCGGCGGCAAGCGAACGCTGAAGATCGGCGACCTGATGGGCACCGTCGTCGTGCCCTTCATGCCGCTGAAGACCGAGCAGGACTTCGAGGCCCTGGTCGAGCTGGCGCAGAAGGTGATCGACTTCTTCGCCGAGAACGCGCTCGAGCACGAGCGCACCGGCGAGATGATCGAACGCATCGGCCTCGTCAACTTCCTCGAGGGCATCGGCGTCGAGATCGACCCGAACATGGTTGCGACACCACGCACCAACCCCTACGTGCGAACCGACGGCTGGGACGACGAGGTCGCGCGCATCAACGCCAAGAAGTCGGCCGCCTGATCGCGGCGAGGAGCAAGAGATGGCCCAGATGCGCACCCCGATCGAGAGCGGCGTCCCCGACAACCGGCCGTTCCTGCACCCGGCCCTGCTGAAGAACTACGGCAACTGGCGCTACCACGACCGCCCCCGCCCCGGCGTGCTGCACCATGTTGCGCACGGCGGCGACGAGGTGTGGAGCGTGCGCGCCGGAACGCAGCGGCAGATGGACGTGCACACCATCCGCAGGCTGTGCGACATCGCCGACCGGTACGCCGAAGGCCATGTGCGCTTCACGATCCGCAGCAACATCGAGTTCATCGTCTCCGACCCCGCCAAGGTCGACCCGCTGGTCGACGCGCTGACGACCGCCGGCTTCCCGGTCGGCGGCACCGGCAACTCGGTGTCGATGATCGCGCACACGCAAGGCTGGCTGCACTGCGACATCCCGGGCACCGACGCCTCCGGTGCGGTCAAGGCGCTGATGGACGAGCTGCACCAGGAGTTCGTCCGCGAGGACATGCCCAACCGCGTGCACCTGTCGACCTCGTGCTGCGAGATCAACTGCGGCGGCCAGGCCGACATCGCGATCATCGTGCAGCACACGAAGCCGCCGAAGATCAACCACGACCTCGTCGCCAACGTCTGCGAGCGCCCGGCAGTGGTGGCCCGCTGCCCGGTGGCGGCGATCCGCCCGGCGCTGGTCAACGGCAAGCCCAGCCTCGAGGTCGACGAGAAGAAGTGCATCTGCTGCGGCGCCTGCTACCCGCCCTGCCCGCCGATGCAGATCAACGACCCCGAGCACAGCAAGCTGGCGATCTGGGTCGGCGGCAAGAACAGCAATGCGCGCGGCAAGCCGACCTTCATGAAGATGGTCGCCAGCGGCCTGCCCAACAACCCGCCCCGCTGGCCCGAGGTGTCGGCGATCGTGAAGAAGATCCTCTACACCTACAAGGCGGACGCGCGCTCGTGGGAACGTGTCTCCGACTGGGTGGAGCGAATCGGCTGGCCGCGTTTCTTCGAGAAATGCGACCTGCCCTTCACGAAGTACCTGATCGACGACTGGCGCGGCTCGAGAGCCAGCCTCAACGCGTCGACGCACATCCGCTTCTGAGCGAGGCCCGACGATGAAGTTCGGCATCCTCGTCGCCGAGGGCCCCTACACGCACCAGGCGAGCGACAGCGCATACCAGTTCTGCGTCGCAGCGATCGCGCAGGGGCACGAGATCCAGCGCGTGTTCTTCTATCACGACGGGGTCTACAACGCGACCCGGCTCACCGAGCCCCCGCAGGACGACCGCCACATCGTCAACCGCTGGTCGGCGCTGAAGGGCGACCATGGCGTCGACCTGGTGGTCTGCGTCGCCGCCGCGCTGCGGCGCGGCATCAAGGACGAGGTGCTGGCGCCGGGCTTCCGCATCAGCGGGCTCGGCCAGCTGATCGACGCCGGCATCAAGGCCGACCGCACCGTGGTCTTCGGGGGCTGAGAACCTGTGAACGAGTCCAGCACACCCGCGAGCGGCCCCGGAAAGGGCCAAATCAAGGCGCCGGGCGAAGCCCAGGTTGGGAACCTGCGCGAGCCCGGCAACGCCGAGTCGGCCCTTTCCGGGGCCGCTCCCTCCGGGCTGGGGTCGAGAAAGGCGCTGCGCGGCGTTGCGTCGCTTGCCCGGACGGTCAGTCCGGGCTGCGCGCCGCGCCTTGCTCAGCGCCTTTCTCGACCCCAGCGCGGGTGCGCTGGATTCGTTCACAGGTTCTGAGGTGACCCGTCCCCACCCGCATCGCCCGCTGCCCTGCGCCCGGGCGGCCCGGCAGGAGCCCCGATGAAGAAGTTCATGTTCGTCAACCGCAAGGCGCCCTACGGCACGATCCATGCGCTCGAGAGCCTCGAGGTGGTGCTGATCGCCGCCACCTTCGACCAGGACGTCAGCCTCGTCTTCGTCGACGACGGCGTCTACGAACTCGCCAAGGGCCAGGACACCCAGGGCATCGGCATCAAGAACCACTCCAAGACCTACCGTGCGCTCGAAGGCTACGACGTCGAGAAGCTCTACGTCGAGCGTGAATCGCTCGAGTCGCGCGGGCTGACCGCGGACGACCTGATCGTCGACGTCGAGGTGATCGGCAGCGCCGAGATGGCGGCGCTGATGACCGCGCAGGACGTCGTGCTGAGCTTCTGAGAGGGTGTCTCCCAAATGAACGAGCCCGCGTGGGGCCCCGCAAAGGGCCCAATCAAGGCGCGAAGCACAGCCGGGTTGGTGGACCCGGCGAAGCTTCGCAACACCGAGTGGGCCCTTTGCGGGGCCCCACCCGAAGGGCCGGGGCGGCCAAGAGCCCTGCGCGGTGTTGCGTCGCTTGCCCGGGCCTCCCGGCCCGGGCTGCGCGCCACGCCTTGCTCAGGGCTCTTGGCCGCCCCGGCGCGGGCACGTTGATATGGGAAACACCCTCTGAGGGACACCGATGCTGCACATCGTCGTCAAGTCGCCCGCGCAGACGCGCACGCTCGAGAGCTGCCTGCGCCTGGCGCAGGACGGGCACGCGCTGCTGCTGATCGAGGATGGCGTCTACGCCGCCACGCAGGCAGGCGCGGCGGCCTCGGGCCTGGCGGGAGCGCTGGCCCGGCTGAAGGTCTACGCGCTGAAACCCGACCTCGACGCCCGCGGCATGACGGCGTCGCTGGCCGCGGGTGTCGAGACCGTCGACTACGCCGGCTTCGTCGACCTCGTCGCCGCGCACCCGAACAACCAGACCTGGCTCTGATTCCGAAGGAGAACACGATGCCCATCGAACTGAACGGCAAGACCTACGACACCGACGAGGAGGGCTACCTCGTCAACCTGGGCGACTGGAGCGAAGAGGTGGCCAACGTCATCGCCAAGCAGGAGAACGTCGACATGACGCCCAGCCACTGGGAGGTCGTCAACTTCCTGCGCGAGTACTACAACGAGTACCAGATCGCCCCCGCCGTTCGTGTGCTGACAAAGGCGATCGGCAAGCAGCTCGGGCCCGACAAGGGCAACAGCAAGTACCTGTACGAGCTGTTCCCGTACGGCCCGGCCAAGCAGGCCTGCAAGATCGCCGGCCTGCCCAAGCCGACCGGCTGCGTCTGAGCGGCGACGGGCCCTGCCCAAGCGGCGCCGCATGTCCGTGCTGACCGTCACCTACGCGCTGCTGTTCTACGCCGCCACCGCGGTGCTGGTGTTCGGGCTGGCGTGGCGCATCCGCTTGTACCTGCGCACGCCGGCGCCGCTGAAGATCCCGACCACGCCGGCACCCACCACCCGCCGTGGCGTCGTGCTGCGCATCACCCGCGAGGTGCTCTGGTTCGAGAGCCTGTTCAAGTCGAACAAGTGGACCTGGCTCTTCGGCTGGCTGTTCCACGCCGCTCTGCTGCTGGTGCTGCTTCGCCACCTGCGCTACTTCCAGGAGCCGGTGTGGGCGCCGATCGTCGCGGTGCAGTTCGCCGGCACCTACGCCGGCTTCGCGATGGCAATCGGCCTCGCCGGGCTGTGGGCGCGGCGGTTCCTGGTCGACCGCGTGCGCTACATCTCGACGCCGTCGGACCACCTGCACCTCGTGCTGCTGCTGGCGATCGCCGCCTCGGGGCTGGCGATGCGCTTCGTCGCGCACACCGACATCGTCGCGCTGAAGGCCTTCGTGCTCGGCCTGATGCACTTCGACTGGCAGCCGCTGCCGCAGGACCCGCTGCTGCTGCTTCACCTGACGCTGGTGGCGCTGCTGATGCTGGTGTTTCCGATCAGCAAGCTGCTGCACGCGCCCGGGCTCTTCTTCAGCCCGACGCGCTACCAGGTGGACAACCCGCGCGAGGCGCGGCATGTCGCCGCCTGGGCGGCGGCGCTGGACAAGTGAACGCCGGGTCGGTCCACAGCCGCTGACACGATGGCCGCGCCCACCTTCGAGACCCCGGAGGTCAAGCCCTACCCGGTGATCCCGCTGGTCGCCGAAGGGGCGATGGCGCACAGCCGGCCCTACGTCGCGTCGCCGCAGATCCAGCAGAACATCGGCTTCCCCGGCGAGCTGGCCGAGGGCTGGGAGCAGCGCGCGATCGCGAAGCTGGGCGAGCTGCTCGGCAAGTACCGCAGCCTGCAGGTCTACATGGACGCCTGCGTGCACTGCGGCGCATGCTCCGACAAGTGCCACTACTACCTCGGCACCGGCGACCCGAAGAACATGCCGGTGGCGCGCCAGGACCTGATGCGCGCCGTCTATCGCCGCCACTTCACCTTCGCCGGCAGGCACTTCCCGAAGCTGGTCGGTGCCGTCGACCTGACGAAGGAGGTACTCGACCAGTGGTACGCGTACTTCCACCAGTGCTCCGAGTGCCGCCGCTGCTCGGTGTTCTGCCCCTACGGGATCGACACCGCCGAGATCACGATGGCGGCGCGCGAGGTCATGGACTCGGTGGGGATGGGCCAGAAGTACAGCAACGAGATCATCGGCAAGGTCCACCGCATCGGCAACAACCTCGGCCTGCCCGGACCGGCGCTCGAGGACACGCTGCAGGGCCTCGAGGAGGACGTCAAGGAGGAGACCGGCGTCGACGTGCGCTACCCGATCGACGTGCACGGCGCCGAGGTGCTGCTGGTCACGCCGAGCGCGGACTTCTTCGCCGAGCCGCATGTCGAGAGCCTGATCGGCTACGGCAAGGTGTTCCACGCCGCGGGCATCTCCTGGACGCTGTCGAGCAAGGCCAGCGAGGCCGGCAACTTCGGCATGTTCATCGGCAGCTACGAGCAGCTGCGCAAGATCGCGCTGCGCATCCGCGAGGCGGCGCTCGAGCTGGGCGTCAAGCGCATCGTCGTCGGCGAGTGCGGGCATGCCTGGCGCGTGGCCTACAGCTTCTGGAACACGCTGGTCGGCATCGGCGCCGGCGGCAAGGACCCCTTCGCCGTACTGCTGCAGAGCCAGCTCGACCCGGGCGTGAAGCAGCCGATGCACATCTGCGAGCTGACCTGGGATCTGATCCGGCGCGGCGCGCTGAAGTTCGACAAGGAAAAGAACGACGACCGCATCGTCACCTTCCACGACTCGTGCAACGTGGCGCGCGCCTCGCGCATGGGTGATCTGCCGGGCGGCCAGTTCACGATCCCACGCGACATCATCAAGGCGGTCGCCAACCGCTTCCACGACATGGCGCCGGGAACGATCCACGAGAGCACCTTCTGCTGCGGCGGGGGCGGCGGCCTGCTGACCGACGATCTGATCGAGCTGCGCGTCAAGGGCGCGCTGCCGCGCATGGAGGCGCTGCAGCAGGTGGTCGACCGTCACGGCGTGAACTTCATGGCCACGATCTGCGCGATCTGCAAGGCGCAGTTCAGCAAGGTGCTGCCCTACTACGGCTTCGACATGGGCATGGTCGGCGGCGTGCACCAGCTCGTGAGCAAGGCGATCCGGCTCGGCGAGCCTCACTGATCCGATTTCCGAGGAGACCCATCATGTCCGGCCCCGCAGACACGGCGAAGGCACAGCCGCTGACCTTCCGCCGCTACAAGGACGGCGACCAGCAGGTCAGGCGCTGGCAGGACGAGATCTTCGACGCCGACCACTCGCACAAGTGCCCGACCTACATCCAGAGCACGCCACCCTGCCAGGGCTCGTGCCCGTCGGGCGAGGACATCCGCAGCTACCTCAACATCGTTCGCGGCATCGAGAAGCCGCCAGTGGGAATGCCCTGGCAGGAGTACGCCTGGCGGCGGCTGACCGAGGCCAACCCGCTGCCGTCGGTGATGGGCCGGGTCTGCCCGGCGCCCTGCGAGTCGGGCTGCAACCGCAACGAGGTCGAGGACTTCGTCGGCATCAACTCGGTCGAGCACTTCCTCGGCGAGTACGCGATCGCGAACCAGCTCGCCTTCCCGAAGCCCGAGAAGCTCTCGGGCAAGAAAGTGGCGGTGATCGGCGGCGGCCCCGCGGGCCTGTCGGCGGCCTACCAGCTGGCGCGCAAGGGCCACGCGGTGACCATCTTCGACGAGCGCGCCGAGCTCGGCGGAATGATGCGCTACGGCATTCCCGGCTTCCGCACGCCGCGCACCGTGCTCGACGCCGAGATCCGGCGCATCCTCGACCTCGGCGTGACGGCGCGCACGAACACTCGCGTCGGCACCGACGTCACGATGGACCAGATCCGCGCCGATTTCGATGCGGTGTTCCTCGGCCTCGGCGCGCAGGCCGGCCGGCCGCTGCCGGTGGAAGGGTGCGAGGCGCCCAACGTCGTCACCGCCACCGCCTTCCTGAAGGCCTTCAACGACGGCCGCATGCGGCATGTCGGCAAGCGCGTGGTGGTGGTCGGCGGCGGCGACACCTCGATCGACGTCGCCACGGTGGCGCGCCGCCTCGGCCACATCGAGCAGCTTCACGAGGCCGACCACCCGGAGATGGCGATCGCCGGCCATGCCGCGCACGACGTGGCCTCGGTGTCGGCCCGCCAGGGCGCCGAGGTGACGCTGACCTCGATCTTCGCCGTCGACAAGATGCAGGCCAGCAGGCTCGAGGTGGAGCATGCGCTCGCCGAAGGCATCACGATCCGCGGCGGTTACGCGCCGGTGAAGGTGATCCGCGACGCCAGCGGCCGCGCCACCGGGCTGCGCGTCGTCCGCTGCGAGGCGAAGATCGCCGGCGGCCGGCTCGAGATCAAGAACATCGAAGGCACCGAGGAAGACCTCGAAGCCGACCTGATCGTCTCGGCGATCGGCCAGGCGGTCGATTTCACCGGGTTCGAATCGCTGAACAACGGCAAGGGCGCCATCACCGCGGACCGCAACTACCAGGTGCAGGGCGAGCCCGGCATGTTCGTCGGTGGCGACGTCGTTCGCCCGCACCTGCTGACCACCGCGATCGGCCACGGCGCGATCGCCGCCGACGGCATTCACCGCTTCCTCGCCGGCGAACCGCTGGACAAGCGGCCGAAGATCGACGTGCACACCTGGGACATCCGTCGCAAGCTGGTCGAGAAGGGGCTGACGCTGTCCGAGGTGCACGAGCCGATCCGCGGCACCGACCACAGCACGGCGGCGATCCACAACTTCGACAACCGCTCCGACCGCTACGTGATCCCGCACGAGGAGCTGTTCCTCGGCCACTTCCCGTACACCGCGCGCCACCGGCGCAACGTGGTGATGCTCGACGCGCAGCAGGCGCTCGACAACTTCGACGAGCGTGTGATGCCGCTCACCGAGGCCCAGGCCCAGGCCGAAGCCAAGCGCTGCATGAGCTGCGGCCTGTGCTTCGAGTGCGACAACTGCGTCGTGTACTGCCCGCAGACGGCGGTCTTCAAGGTGCCGAAGTCGAAGGCGACCACCGGCCGCTACGTCGACACCGACTACGACAAGTGCATCGGCTGCCACATCTGCAAGGACGTCTGCCCGACCGGCTACATCCAGATGGGGCTGGGGGAATAGACCCATGGTCTGCGGCCTGCCGTGCCAGCTGCTGCGCCGCCCGCTGGCGGTGGCGCTGGCGGTGGTGCTGCTGATCGCCACGAGCGCCGCAGTCGCCGCCGGGCCGGCCGGACGCACGCCGAAGCCCGCGATCGAGCCGGCAGCGGCCGGCACGCAGTGCGTCGCGCCGACGGAGGTGATGCGCCGCGACCACCCCCGGCTGCTGAAGCACCAGCGCGACATCACCGTGCACCGCGGTGTCCGCCAGGCCCGCGACAGCCTGCAGGGCTGCGTGGCCTGCCATGCCAGCACCGCCACCGGCAGCGTCGCCCAGGCGGGAACCGACTTCTGCAGCAGCTGCCACGCCTACGCCGCGGTGAAGATCGACTGCTTCGAGTGCCACGCCAGCCGGCCGGCGCCACGTTCGGCTTCGGCCCGGGGGGTCGAACGGTGAGCCCGACCGGCTCCACCGAGGCGCTGGCCGGGCGCCGCAAGCTGCTCGGCCTCGCCGCCGCGGGCGCCGGTGCGGGCCTGCTGCTGGCCCCCGGCATCCACCTGATCGAGATCGCTCGGGCGGCCACGCCGGCGGTGTCGTCCGCGGTCCGCTGGGGCCTGCTGATCGACACCACCCGGTGCGCCAGCGGCTGCACCGCCTGCGTCGACGCTTGCAACACCGAGAACGGGCTCGACCCCCGGCCTTCGCCGACCTCCGCGCAGTGGATCCGCAAGGTCGAGATCAAGGAGGTCCGCACCGGCCGCGAGGCCTCGGTGCCGGTGATGTGCCAGCACTGCGCCGAGCCGCCCTGCGTCGACGTCTGCCCGACCGGGGCCTCGTTCAAGCGCGCCGACGGCATCGTGCTGGTCGACCGCCACAGCTGCATCGGCTGCCGCTACTGCGTGATGGCCTGTCCCTACAAGGCCCGCAGCTTCGTGCACGAACCGGTCACCGCCCAGAAGCCCGACGTGCCGCGCGGCAAGGGCTGCGTCGAAGGCTGCACGATGTGCGTTCACCGCGTCGACCGCGGCGACACGCCGGCCTGCGTCGAGGCCTGCACGAAGGCCGGCCACCACGCGATGCTCTTCGGCGACCTCAACGACCCGGCGAGCACGATCTCGCAGCGCATCCGCACGGTGGCGACCCGCACGCTGCGCGCCGACCTGCGGCTCGACCCCGGGGTCCGCTACCAGGGGCTGTGACGATGGACCGCGAGCACTTCCAGCGCATCGAGCCGCGCGCCTTCTGGGCGCTGCTCGCGATCGGCGCCGCCGTCACCGCAGCCGGGCTTGTGGCCGCCCATGCGATGGAGGACCACGGCCACGCGATCACCGGCATGACCAACCAGGTGGTCTGGGGGCTGCCGCACGTGTTCGCGATCTTCATGATCGTCGCCGCCTCGGGCGTGCTCAACGTCGCGTCGGTCGGCTCGGTGTTCGGCCAGGCTGCCTACAAGCCGCACGCGCCGCTGTCGGGCCTGCTGTCGCTCGCTCTGCTGGCCGGCGGTCTGATGGTGCTGATGCTCGACCTCGGCCGCCCCGAGCGTGTGATCGTCGCCGCCACGCACTACAACTTCATCTCGGTGTTCGCGTGGAACGTCTTCCTGTACTCGGGCATGGCGGCCATCGTCGCCATCTACCTGTGGACGATTCTCGAGCGGCGAATGAACCGCTTCACACGCGCGGCCGGCATCGCGGCTCTCGTCTGGCGGTTCGCGCTGACCACCGGCACCGGGTCGATCTTCGGCTTCCTCGTCGCGCGCCAGGCCTACCAGTCGGCATTGCTGGCGCCGCTGTTCATCGTGCTCTCGCTGGCCTGGGGGATGGCGGTGTTCCTGATCGCGCAGGCGGCGATGGCCGCGTGGAACGGCCAGACAATTCCCGCGGCGCTGCGCACCCGCATGGCGCGGCTGCTCGGGGTGTTCGTCGCGGCGTCGCTGTACATGGTCGCCGTTCACCACCTGACCAACCTCTACTTCGCCAGGCAGTCGGCCTTCGAGGCCTTCGTCCTGCTCGGCCGCGGCGACCCGGTCGGCGTGTTCCCGGGGCTTCTCTGGGGCGGCTACGTGCTGCTCGGATCGGTGGTGCCGATGGCGCTGCTGCTGCACCCGCGCGGCCCGGGGCCGGCCGCGACGCTGGCGGCCAGCGCGATGGTCGTGGCCGGCGCCTTCGCGCTGCTGTTCGTGTTCGTCGTCGGCGGGCAGTCGTTCCCGCTCGAGATCTTCCCCGGCCACGAGGCGACGAGCACCTTTGCCGACGGCGCGGTCGAGCTGTACCAGCCGCGCTGGCCCGAGTGGCTGCTCGGCCTGGGCGGGCTCGGTGCCGCCTTCGTGATGACGCTGATCGGCGTGCGCGCGCTCGACGTGCAGCCGCGGGACGAGGGCGCCGCGTGACCGCCGCGTTGCTCGTCTCGGCAGCGCACAAGTCTTCGGGCAAGACGACGGTCACGCTCGGCCTCGCGGCGGCCCTGGCCGCGCGCGGCCACGCGGTGCAGCCGTTCAAGAAGGGCCCCGACTACATCGACCCGATGTGGCTGACGCTGGCCGCGGGCCGGCCCTGCGTCAACCTCGACCCGCAGCTGATGGGCTGGGACGAGATCGACGCCGCCTTTGCGTCCCGCATCGCCGGCGCGGGCATCGGGCTGGTCGAAGGCAACAAGGGCCTGTACGACGGCCTTGCGCTCGACGGCAGCAACAGCAATGCGGCGCTCGCGCAGCGCCTCGGCCTGCCGGTGCTGCTGGTGCTGGACTCGCGCGGCATGACTCGCGGCATCGCGCCGCTGATCCTCGGCTACCAGGCCTTCGACCGCGGCATCCGCATCGGCGGCGTGGTCCTCAACCGCGTCGGCGGCTCGCGCCACGAGGCCAAGCTGCGCTCGGTGATCGAGCACTACACCGACGTGCCGGTGCTCGGCGCGGTGCCGCAGGATGCGCGGCTCGCGATCACCGAGCGCCACCTCGGGCTCATGCCCGAGCGCGAGCTCGGCGACGCGCCGCGGCGCGTGCACGAGATCGGCGAGCGGGTCGCGGCCTGCGTCGATCTCGACCGCGTGCGTTCGCTCGCCGCATCGCGCCGGCACGAAGATCCGCGGTCCGCCACCCTGCCGCTGCGCCGGGCGGGCGCGCCGGTGCGCATCGGCATCGCGCGCGACAAGGCCTTCGGCTTCTACTACGCCGACGACCTCGACGCACTGGCGGCCGAAGGCGCCGAGCTGCTGCCCTTCGACACCCTCGCCGACCGTCATCTGCCGCCGGCGCTGGACGGCCTGTTCATCGGCGGCGGCTTCCCCGAGCTGTTCATGCCCGAGCTCGAGGCCAACGTCTCGCTGCGCACCGCGCTGCACCGCGCCATCGTCGACGGGTTGCCGGTCTACGCCGAGTGCGGCGGGCTGATGTACCTGTCGCGATCGATCTCGTGGAACGGGCGCTGCGCGCAGATGGTCGGCGTGATTCCCGGCGATGCGGTGATGCACGAGCGCCCGGTCGGCCGCGGCTACGTTCGGCTCGAGGAGACCGCGGAGTTTCCATGGCAGGACGAGGCCACCGAGCCGGTGCTGCGCCAGGGCCACGAGTTTCACCACTCGAGCCTGGAAAACCTCGACCCGTCGGTGTCCTTTGCGTACCGCGTGCAGCGCGGCCACGGCGTCGACGGCCTGCACGACGGCGTGATGGTGCACCGCGTGCTGGCGAGCTACACCCATCTGCGGCACACCGGCGGCAACGGCTGGACGGGCCGCTTCGTCGCCCACCTGCGCCGCGTGCGCGACCAGGCCCACACGCCGCAGCGGCAACGAGTGCGAGTCGGAGCAGGTGCATGGTCGGCGCGCTGAGGGACACCGTCCGCGTCGGCGGCCGGGCGGTCGACGTCGACTCCGAAGGCTACCTGCTGAACCTCGACGACTGGTCCGAGGACTTCGCGCGCGCGCTCGCGCGGCGCGAGGGGCTCGTGCTGACCGAAGCGCACTGGGAGGTGATCCGCTTCCTGCGCAGCCATTGGGCCGAGCGCGGCGTGCAGCCGCAGGTGCGCGTGATGGTGCGCCACTTCACCGAGCGCTGGGGCCCGGCGCGCGGCAGCAACCACCACCTGCACGAGATGTTCCCGCGCGGCGGCCCGCAGAAGCAGGGCAACCGCCTCGCCGGGCTGCTTCGCACGAAGGGTGAACACTGAAGGACCGACGATGAACGCCTGCATCGAGTTCCCCCTCTCGAGACGTGCCGCCGACACCCCGCCCCGCCGCGGCAAGGTCTACCTCGTGGGTGCCGGCCCGGGCGACCCCGAGCTGCTGACGCTGAAGGCGGCCCGGCTGCTCGCCGCCGCCGAGGTGGTGGTCATCGACCACCTGGTGTCGGCCGCCGTGCTCGAGCTCGTCCACCCGAGAGCGCAACGCATCCACGCCGGCAAGCAGCGCAACCACCACACGCTGGCGCAGCCCGAGATCAACGCGATGCTGGTGCGGCTGGCACGGCAAGGCCGCCAGGTCGTCCGCCTGAAGGGCGGCGACCCCTTCGTGTTCGGCCGCGGCGGCGAGGAGATGCAGGAACTGGCGGCCGCCGGCGTCGACTTCGAGGTCGTGCCCGGCATCACCGCAGCCTGCGGCGTCTCGGCCTATGCCGGCATCCCGCTGACACACCGCGACTTCGCGCAGAGCTGCATGTTCGTCACCGGCCACCTCAAGGATGGCAGCCCCGAGCTCGACTGGGCCGGGCTCGCGCGGCCGCGCCAGACGGTGGTGATCTACATGGGGCTGACGGCGCTTCGGCAGATCTGTACGCGGCTGGTCGAGCATGGGTTGCCGCCGCATTGGCCGGCTGCCGTCGTGCAGCAGGGCACCACCGAGGCGCAGCGGGTCGTCACCGGCACGCTCGCGGACCTGGCGCAGCGGGTTGCCGAGGCGGGGCTGGCCTCGCCCTGCCTGACGATCGTCGGCGAAGTGGTGCGGCTGCGCGAGGCGCTCGACTGGTACGCCGCCCGGCCGGAGGTGCCGGAGGCGCCGCTCAGCGTGTCGTTCGCCTAGCCCCCTCGACGAGGCTGCCACCCGCCGGAGCCGCGACACGCTGCTCGACGGCGAGCACGGCCGCCTCGACGCGCGAGTTCAGGTTGAGCTTCGTGAGGATGTGCCGCACGTGCAGCTTGACGGTGTCGTGGCTGATGTCGAGTGCACGCGCGATCGTCTTGTTGCTCTCGCCGCGCGCCAGGTGCCCGAGGATCTCGCGCTCGCGCTCGGTGAGCGACGACAGCAGCTCGCGCCGCTCCGGCGCCCCCGACCCGGTGCGCAGCATGTCGGCAAGCTTGAGCGTCAGCGCCGGCGCCACCACCAGCTCGCCGCGGGCGGCACGCGCGAGCGCCGAGACGATCTCCTCGGGCTCCATGTCTTTGAGCAGGTAGCCCTTGACGCCGGCGCGCAGCGCGGCCGCCAGGTCGTCCTGCGAATCGCTCATCGTCAGGATCACCGCCGGCGTCTCGATGCCCTCGCTGCGCAGGTGGCGCAGCAGGCTCAGGCCGTCGGTGGTGGGCAGCCGCAGGTCGAGCACGACAAGGTCGGGTTGGTGCTCGCGCAGCAGCGCGGCCACCTGGGTCGGATCGCCGGTGGCGCCGGCGACGCGCATGCCGCCCCGGTGCTGCAGCAGGTCGGTCAGGCCGTTGCGGCACAGCGAGTGGTCGTCGACGAGAACGACCGTCGGCAGCCGCCCGCTCACCGCCGGCCCCTGAGGCCCGCGTCGGCCAGCCCGGACCCCGCCGGCGTGGACGATCGGGTGCGGTTCACGGTGCCGCCACCGGGCCGCCCGCGTGCCAGGCCAGCCGCACCTGCGTGCCGCCGCCGGGCCGGGGGCCGATCGTGAAGTCGCCTTGGAGGCGCTGCGCGCGTTCGCTCATGATGCCGATGCCGAAATGCGAAGCCTCGTCGCATTGTTCGTCCAAGGGGCGCGGCCCGACGCCGTCGTCGTCGACCCGCACCTCGAATCCGACCGGGCCACCCACCACCGTCAGCCAGGCGTGCCGCGCCTGCGAATGGCGCTCGATGTTGGCCAACGCCTCTTGCACGATGTGGAAGACCTCGGTCTGCACCTCAGTGGACAGGCTCAGCGGCAGGCCGGAATTGACATAGCGCAGATCGATCGCATTGCGCTCGCGGAAGCGCGCCACCAGTGCCTCCAGCGCATGGGCCAGGCCGCGGGGGTCGATTCCGGCTCGGAACTGGGTGACGATCTCGCGCAGGCTGCCATGCGCCTCGCCGACCGCACGGCGGACGTCGCCGAGGTACTTCAACGCATGCGGCTCGTCGTGCTCGACCACCGCGTCGTGCAGCAGCGGCAGCCGCATCTTCACGAAGGTGAGCGTCTGTGCGATGGTGTCGTGGATCTCGGCGGCCATCTGCTGGCGCTCCTGCACGACGGTGGCGCGCACGATCTCGGCCTCGAGGCGGGCGTTGTCGAGCGCCAGCCCGAGCAGCTCGCCCACCGCGCGCAGCAGCGCCATCACCGGCGGCGGCGGCTCGGTGGCATCGGCGAAGAACAGGTTGTAGACGCCGAGCACACGCCCGCGATGCTGCAGCGGCACCGCCAGCAGCCGCTGGCAGGCCTGGCCGAAGAAGGCCTCGCCGCCACGTTCGGCGCAGCGGCGCAGGTCCGACGACCAGACGATGCGGCGCGCGTCCGCGGCGCGGCCGCAGGTGCCGCAGTGGCGGTCGACCGTCGCCTCGCAGCGGTGCACCGCCGCCGGCAGCCCGACCTCGCCGACCAGTTCCAGCCGCTCGGCCGACTCGCTGAGCAGGCGCACGGCGCCGGCCCGGGCGCCCGAGAGCGCAACCACTGGCTCGAGCAGCCGCTCGAGCAGGCCGCGCAGGCTGCCGCCCTCGGCGACGCCGGCCGCGAGCTGGACGAACAGGTCCGCGCCGCCCATGTCCGCGGGCATTGCCCTGACGTCGGGGCGAGTCGGGTCCATGGCTTGCACAACCATCCGCCTGCGATTCCAACGCACCCGAGGCGGCGGCGCCATCGGCAACAACCCGATACCCTTCACGGTATCTGCGCAGGGCTCGAGCCCGGTCGACCGACCGCCCGCCGCGCGCCTCGTCAATCGCCCTGCCGCTCGGCGGCCGCCTCGATGCAGTGGTCGATGAAGGCCTCCATGCCGCGGCCCAGACGCTTGTCGCGGTGCAGCACCATCGACAGGCGCCGGCGCGGGCGCGTCAGCCGCGTCGTGATCTCGACCAGCGACCCCTGCTCGATCTCCCGCGCCACCGTCTCACGCGGCACGCAGGCCAGCGCGGCTCCCGTCGCCACCAGCCGCTTGATGGCCTCGGCGCTGCCCAGCTCGAAGCCCACGTTCAGCGGCCCCAGCTCCTCCACCAGCCAGCGGTCGGCGGCCTCGCGCGTGCCCGAACCGGGCTCGCGCAGCGCCCACACCGCCTGGCGCAGCTGGCGGACACCGGCCTGACGGCCGGCCAGCGGGTGCGTCGGCGCGGCGACCACGAGCAGCTCGTCGACCAGCCAGGGGCGCACGACGAGCTGCGGGTGCGTCTGCGGCCCCTCGATGAAGCCGACGTCGACCTCGAAGGCCACCACCGCCCGGATCACCTCGCTGGTGTTGCCGATCATCAGGCGCACCGGGCTCGCCGGATGGCCCTGCTTCCAGCGGCCCAGCAGCTCGGGCAGCAGGTATTCGCCGACGGTCAGGCTTGCGGCCACGCGCAGCGGTGCCTCGTGCTCGCCCGAGAACAGTTCCTGCAGGCCCGCGGCCCGATCCAGCAGCGCCGCCGCCTCGGGCAGCAGTGCCAGGCCGTTCTCGTTGAGCAGCAGGCGACGCCCGACGCGGTCGAAGAGCTGCGCGCCCAAGGTGCGCTCCAGGTCCGCCAGCGTCGCGCTGGCGGCCGACTGCGAACGTGCCACCTGGTCGGCGGCGGCGCGCGTCGAGCCGGCGCGGGCGGTGGCCACGAAGATCTCCAGCTGCCGCAGGCTCAGCCGCAACCGGGCGGAGCCGGCGGGGTCCGGTGGCTGATTGGTTTTTCGGGTCACTGTGACCGGGATTGTCGAGTTTTCTTCAGGGAACCTCTCTAGGGGCCAGCGAGTGCCGCAGCGGGAGACTCGGTGTCGGCGGCCCGCCTGGCGGGCCGCGGCACCCCAGTCGCGTCGCGGCAGGAGATCAGACCTTCACGATGAACCCGCTGGTCGGCCCCCATGGGGCGTCGGAACTCAGGCCGCTCTTGCTGGAGGGTGCCGCACTCGAGGCCGAGCGCGCACGTGCACAGGCCCTGCCCAAGTGGCGCGTCAGCTCGCGCGAACGGGGTGACCTCATCATGCTGGGCATCGGTGGCTTCACGCCGCTGGCCGGGTTCATGGGCGAGGCCGACTGGCGCGGCGTGTGCGACCACATGCGGTGCGCCGACGGCCTCTTCTGGCCGATCCCGATCACGCTCTCGGTCGACGAGGCGACGGCCTCGGCGATCCCTCCGGGCGGCGAGGTCGCCCTCACCGACCCCGACGACGGCCACCTGCTGGCCACCCTGCGCGTCACCGAGCGCTACCGCATCGACAAGGCGCACGAGTGTCGGGCGGTCTTTCGCACCACCGACCCGTCACACCCGGGCGCGAAGATGGTGCTCGAGCAGGCGGCGGTCAACCTCGCCGGCCCGGTGAGGGTGCTCTCGCAAGGCGGCTACCCGGAGAAGTACGGCGCCCTGTACATGACACCGGCGCAGACGCGCGCGCTCTTTCTCGAGAAGGGCTGGTCGCGCGTGGCCGCATTCCAGACGCGCAATCCGATGCACCGCTCGCACGAGTACCTGGCCAAGTGCGCCATCGAGGTCTGCGACGGCGTGCTGGTGCACTCGCTGCTCGGGGCGCTGAAGCCCGGCGACATCCCGGCCGAGGTGCGCACGCGGGCCATCGCCGCGCTGGCCAAGGACTACTTCGTGCCCTCCACCATCGTGCAGGCCGGCTATCCGCTGGACATGCGGTACGCCGGGCCGCGCGAGGCGCTGCTGCACGCCCTCTTCCGCCAGAACTACGGCTGCTCGCACCTCATCGTCGGGCGCGACCACGCCGGGGTGGGCAGCTACTACGGCCCCTTCGACGCGCACCGCATCTTCGACGACATCCCTGCCGGCTCGCTGCAGACGCAGCCGCTGCGCTTCGATGTCACCTTCTGGTGCTACCGGTGCGGCGGCATGGCCAGCGGCCGGACCTGCCCGCACACCGATGCCGACCGCCTGCAGGTCAGCGGCACCCAGTTGCGCCGGTGGCTCTCCGAGGGCCAGCCGGTGCCGTCGGAGTTCAGCCGGCCCGAGGTGCTCGACATCCTGCGCGAGTACTACGCCGGTCTCGACGGTGGCGCCGCGCCGGCGCCGCTGGCCGCTTCCGCGAGGTGAGCCGCCGGTGAAGCTGTGCATCGTCTCCGACAGCCACGACCGCGCCGATCACCTGGCGCAGGCGGTGCGCGACGCCAAGGCGCTCGGCGCCGAGGCGGTGATCCACTGTGGCGACCTGATCGGCACGCAGACGCTCGGGCCCGCGCTGGCACTGGGGCTGCCGGTGCACGTCATTCACGGCAACAACATCGGCGACCCGGGCTCGATGCACCGCTGGGCCGCCGGGAGCAGCGGGCAGCTGAAGTACCACGGCGCCGACGCGCGCATCGAACTCGTCGGCCGGCGGATCTTCCTCGTTCACTACGACGACTACGGCTATGCGATGGCCTGCACCGGGCATTGGGACCTGGTGTGCTGCGGCCACTCGCACCGGGCCGAGGTGCGCCAGGTTCCGAGCGTGAACGGCCGGTCCACCTGGCTCGTCAATCCCGGCACCGTGGCCGGGCTGGCCGCACCCGCGACCTGGGTCATCGGCGACCTGGCAACGATGCACTTCGAACTGCAGCCGCTCGGCGGCCCGCCGCACCCGCCCGACCCCAACGCCCAACACACACCCAGGTGATGGCCACCGGGCCGTGAACCAAAGACGTCGAGGAGACCGCCCCATGCTCGCCCAGAACCCGTTCGCCGCGTTGAACGCCGCGCTGCCCCCGAGCGCCTTGCAGATCTACGTCGTGGCGATGGTGCTGGCGGTGATCGCCGGCACGCTGCTCGACATGGCGCACAAGGGCAGCGCGAAGTACTTCTTCGCCAACTGGCGCAAGACGCGGGGCCGGGGCAAGCCGGTCGACGCGGCGTCGATCGCGATCAAGACCGCCGTCGTGGACGTGCTGGCCTCGGGCGAGTTCTGCAACCCGCGGCGCCGCGTCGCCCACCTGCTGACGATGTACGGCTTCGTGCTCTATCTCGTCACCACGGCGACGATGGTCTTCGCCTACCCGACGGCGGCGACGCCGACCCCCGCCCTGGTGGCGCAGCTGTGGTGGCTGGGCGCTGCGATGGTGCTCGTCGGCGGCTGCTGGTTCTGGTTCTTCATCCGCGTCGACGTCGCGGCCGAGGGCGGCTCGCCGTGGCGCGTGATGCGCGCCGACCTCTTCATCCTCTCGCTGCTCGCCAGCGTCGCGCTCGGCCTCCTCTGGGCCGGGCTGCAGGCGGCCGGCAGCGCGGCCTCCGCCCTCTTCTTCGGCCTCTACATGCTTGCCACCACGGTGCTCTTCGGCGGTGTGTACTGGTCGAAGTTCGCGCACATGTTCTTCAAGCCCGCGGCGGCGTTCGAGAAGCGGGTTGCCGAGGCCAACGGCACCCACGCCAACCTGCCCACGCTGAGCCGGGACGATCCCGCGCAGCGCCAGAGGCACTCGATGGAGCTGCTTCGCGATGCCCCGATGGACATGGGGCTCGGCATCAAGCGCGAAGCGCCGCGCCACTACTAGCCACGCAGGTCGCTGCAAAACAAGACAAGGAGCCAGCCCATGCCCACCTTCGTGTACATGACCCGGTGCGACGGATGCGGACACTGCGTCGACATCTGCCCCTCGGACATCATGCACATCGACAAGACCTATCGGCGCGCCTACAACATCGAGCCGAACATGTGCTGGGAGTGCTATTCCTGCGTGAAGGCCTGCCCGCAGCATGCGATCGACGTGCGCGGCTACGCTGACTTCGCGCCGCTGGGCCACAGCGTTCGCGTGCACCGCGACGAGCAGAAGGGCACGATTGCCTGGCGCATCAAGTTCCGCAACGGCACCGAGAAGAACTTCCTCTCGCCCATCACCACCAAGCCCTGGGGGCAGGCGATCCCCAAGCTCGCGGAGGTCCCCGCACCGAGCAAGGAGCAGCGCGACGGCGAGTTGCTCTACAACGAGCCGAAGTACATCCGACTCGACGACGGCGGTCTGCGCACGCTCGCAGGCGCGGGCCTCAAGCTGAGAAAAGGGGTGACCTACTAATGGCCTACGAGACCATCATCGAAGAGGGCATCGACATCCTGGTCGTCGGCGCGGGCCTCGGCGGCACCGGGGCCGCCTGGGAGGCGAGGTTCTGGGGCCAGAACAAGAAGATCGTGATTGCCGAGAAGGCCAACATCGACCGCTCGGGCGCGGTCGCGCAGGGGCTGTACGCGATCAACTGCTACATGGGCACACGCTGGGGCGAGAACCAGCCCGAGGACCATGTGCGCTACGCGCGCATCGACCTGATGGGCATGGTGCGCGAGGACCTGCTGTTCGACATGGCGCGCCACGTCGACTCCACGGTGCACCAGTTCGAGGAGTGGGGCCTGCCGATCATGAAGGACCCGAAGACCGGGCGCTACCTGCGCGAAGGTCGCTGGCAGATCATGATCCATGGCGAGTCCTACAAGCCGATCGTCGCCGAGGCGGCGAAGAAGTCGGCCGACAAGGTCTTCAACCGCATCTGCGTCACCCACCTGCTGATGGACGACAGCCGCGAGAACCGCGTCGCCGGCGCTGTCGGCTTCAACGTGCGCACCGGCAACTACCATGTCTTCAAGTCCAAGACGGTGATCTGCGGCGCGGGTGGCGCGTCCAACATCTTCAAGCCGCGCTCGGTGGGCGAAGGCTCCGGCCGCACCTGGTACGCGCCCTGGTCGTCGGCTTCGGCTTACGGCCTGCTGATCAACGCCGGCGCCAAGATGACCCAGATGGAGAACCGCATCGTGCTGGCGCGGTTCAAGGACGGCTACGGCCCGGTCGGCGCCTACTTCCTGCACCTGAAGACCTACACGCAGAACTGCCTCGGCGAGGAGTACGAGTCCAAGTGGTTCCCGGCGCTGCAGCAGATGGTCGGCAAGGAGTACCTCGATCCGGAAGCGTCGCACCTGACGCACCGGCCGATCCCGACCTGCCTGCGCAACCACTGCATCATCAGCGAGGTGAATGCCGGCCGCGGCCCGATCCACATGGTGACGATGCGCGCCTTCCAGGACCCGCATCTGGAAGAGGTGGGCTGGGAAAACTTCCTCGGCATGACCGTCGGCCAGGCGGTGCTGTGGGCCGCCACCGACGTCGACCCGAAGAACGAGAACCCGGAGCTGACCACCTCCGAGCCCTACGTGATGGGCTCGCACGCCACCGGATCGGGTGCCTGGTGCTCCGGCCCCGAGGACGTGTCCCCGCCCGAGTACTTCTGGGGCTACAACCGCATGACGACGATCGAAGGCCTGTTCGGCGCCGGCGATGCGGTCGGCGGCACGCCGCACGCCTTCTCGTCGGGGTCGTTCACCGAGGGGCGCCTGGCCGCGAAGGCGGCCTGCAAGTACATCGACGACGGCAAGGGCGAAGGCATCGTCGTCTCCGATGCGCAGATCGGGCGCCGCAGGGAAGAGATCTACAAGCCCCTGGAGCACTACAAGATTTACCGCAACGAGATCGTCGCCGGTGACGTCAACCCGCACTACATCAATCCCAAGCAAGGCCTGGACCGCCTGCAGAAGCTGATGGACGAGTACTGCGGCGGTGTCACCGTCAACTACATGACCAACGAGAAGCTGCTGCACATCGGCCTGAAAAAGCTCGCGATCCTCGAGGAAGACCTCGAGAAGCTCGCCGCCAAGGACACCCACGAACTGCTGCGCGCCTGGGAGCTGAAGCACCGGCATCGCGCCGCCGAGTGCGTCACCCAGCACACGCTGTTCCGCAAGGAGACGCGCTGGCCCGGCTACTACTACCGCGGCGACGCGATGAAGGTCGACGACGAGAACTGGCATGTGCTGACGGTCTCGCGCCGCGATCCGAAGACCGGCGAATACACGATGGAAAAAGCGCCCTGCTATCACCTGGTGGCCGATGAGAAGTAGCCGCATCCGGCGGGCTTGCGCGGAAACGATCGCGTGAACATCACCGAGAAGACCGACGAGGAGATCCTGGCGATGGCCAAGCCCCTGTGGCGCGACCTCGTCCGGTACTCGAACGAAGGCAAGTACGGCGAGTTCTCGCGCAACTTCGCCGGTTCGCTGGCGCGCGCCATGGACCAGGTGGCGGCCGGCCACCAGTTCGCGCACAGTGAACTGGCGCGCAACCTGTCCGAGGAGTTCGACTCGCTCGGCATCATCCGCCGCGGCGAGCATGTGACGGTCCTGTACCGGCAACGCAGCACGAAGAAGCCCGGCGAGTGGCTCGGCCGGCTCGTGCTCGGCTACGAGGACGGCAAGGTCAGGATCTTCGGTGCGTCGATCTTCTGACCCTCTCTTCGGAGCCTGACGTGAGCGAGACCATCCGGGCCGGCAAGTTCGTCGAGCTGACCTACAAGGTCACCGACCGCAAGACCGGACATGTGCTCACCCGCGTCGAGTTTCCGCTCGGTTATGTGCACGGGCACAACGAGATCCTGGCCCCTGCGGTCCACATGCAGCTCGACGGCAAGGCCTCCGGCGACACCATCGAAGTGACGATCGATGGCAACCAGATCTTCGGCCCCCGGGACGAGTCGCTGGTCTTCTCCGACGACATCGAGAACGTCCCCGAGGAATACCGGCAGGTCGGCACCTCGATCCTGATGGAGAACGACCGCGGGCAGACGCGCAGCTTCCTCGTCACCCACCTGGACGACGAGAGGCTGACGGTCGACGGCAACAACCCGCTCTGCGGCAGGGAAGTCGTCTTCACGCTCGAAGTGCTGACCGTGCGCGAGGCCACCGACGAAGAGATCCGTGCCGGCGGGGCCATCGGCGCAAGCGCCGCCGTCGACCCCTCCCGGCTGAGGCCCGTGTGAGCGGCGGAGGCCGACCGCAATGGCCGAAGCCCGGCGCATCGGACCGCCGACGCAGTCCCCCACTTCACGGCAGGAAGGGTGAAACATGAGCGATCACAAGCCTCCCCCCACCAAGGTCCCCGACGGCGTGACGCCGTACGTGACGACACGTCAGATGCCGCCCAACGAGAAGGGCTTCGTCGGCTTCGAGACGATCTGGAAGCCCTTCCAGAAGGAGGCCGAGTACAAGACGCCGAAGAAGCCGTAGCGCGCACGCCGCTCAGCGGCGCGAGGCCTTCACGGCGTTGCCTCGCGCGCGCTCGACCGGGTACCTGCGCGCGTTGGCCTCCAGCTTGCTGCGCACCGCTTCGTCCAGGTCCACCTCGAGCACGGCAGCCAGCCGCACCAGATAGATCAGTACGTCGGCCAACTCGTCGCGCACCGGGCGGGCGGTCGCGGGGTCACGCCCGACCCCGCGGGATGCCTCCTCGGTGAGCCACTGAAACAGCTCCACCAGTTCGCCGACTTCGCCGGTGAGCGCCATGGCCAGGTTTTTCGGCGAGTGAAAGCGCTCCCATTCGCGCTCGCCCGCGAAGCGGGCAATGGCCTGCTGCAGCGGGGTCACGTCGACCAGGCGAGGTGCGGGGGTGGCTTGCGTTTCGGGTGAGCTCGGGTCCACTCGAACATCGTAGCCGCCGGCCGGCGCACTACCCATCCGGGTAACCCAGTCGGGTAGGTCACCAGCCCGCTCCCGCGCCCTAGACTCCCCACGAAGCTCTCCTGTTCCATGGCGCAAGCTCCCCTGCACGACCCCCTGGCCGATCCTCATGCGGGCGCTGCGCAGGCGACGCGCAACACCACTTGCTACATGTGCGCCTGCCGCTGCGGCATCCGTGTGCACTTGCGCGATGGCAAGGTCCGCTACATCGACGGCAACCCCGACCATCCGCTGAACCGCGGCGTGATCTGCGCCAAGGGGTCGTCGGGGATCATGAAGCAGTACTCGCCGGCGCGGCTGACGCGGCCGCTGAAGCGCCGCGAAGGTGCGGCGCGCGGCGACGGCGACTTCGTCGAGATCGAGTGGGAAGAGGCGTTCGCCACGCTCACCGAGCGGCTGGCCAGGATTCGCGCCACCGATCCGAAGAAGTTCGCCCTCTTCACCGGGCGCGACCAGATGCAGGCGCTGACGGGCCTGTTCGCACGCCAGTTCGGCACCCCCAACTACGCGGCGCACGGCGGCTTCTGCTCGGTGAACATGGCCGCCGGGCTGATCTACACGATCGGCGGCTCGTTCTGGGAGTTCGGCGGCCCCGACCTCGACCGCGCCCGGCTGTTCGTGATGCTCGGCACCGCCGAGGACCATCACAGCAATCCGCTGAAGATCGCGATCGCCAAATTCAAGCGCGACGGCGGCCGCTTCGTTTCGGTGAACCCGGTGCGCACCGGCTACAGCGCCATCGCCGACGAGTGGGTGGCGATCCGCCCGGGCACCGACGGCGCCTTCCTGCTGGCGGTGATCCACGAGATCCTGCGCCTGGGCCTGTACGACCGCGAGTTCGTCGTTCAGTACACCAACGGTGGCGAGCTCGTGAACCTGGACCAGGCGCACGACGAGTACGGCATGTTCGTGCGCACCGAGGTGCCGCAGGAAGAGGCCTGCTACGACCCGCAGAACAAGCTGTGGTGGGACCGGCACACGAACCGGCCGGTGCTCAGCCACGCGCCCGGGGCCGACGCCTTCCTGCTCGGCGAGTTCGTGCTGGACGACGGCACGCCGGTGAAGCCGGCCTTCCAGTTGCTGCAGGAGCGCGTCGAGGACTACACCCCCGAGTGGGCGTCGCAGATCACCGGCATCCCGGCCGAGACCATCCGCCGCCTGGCGCACGAGATGGGCGTCACCGCGCGCGACCAGCGCATCGAGCTGCCGATCGCCTGGACCGACGCCTGGGGCAAGGAGCACGACACCGTCACCGGCAACGCAGTGGCCTTCCACGCCATGCGCGGGCTGGCAGCCCACAGCAACGGCTTCCAGACCATCCGCGCCCTGGGCATCCTGATGTCGCTGCTCGGCACGATCGACCGCCCCGGGGGCTTCCGCCACAAGGCGCCGTTCCCGCGGCCGATTCCGCCGTGCGCGCGCACGCCCAACGACGCTCGCGCCGTCAAGCCCGGCCATCCGCTGGACGGCATGCCGCTCGGCTGGCCGGCCGACCCCGACGACCTCTTCGTGAACGACGACGGCTCGCCGGTGCGAATCGACAAGGCGTTCTCGTGGGAGCACCCGCTCTCGGTGCACGGGCTGATGCACAACGTCATCACCAACGCCTGGCGCGGCGACCCTTACCGCATCGACACGCTGCTCATCTTCATGGCCAACATGTCGTGGAACTCCACGATGAACACGGCCGAGGTGCGCAAGATGCTGAACGACCGCGACGAACAGAGCGGCGAGTACAAGATCCCCTTCCTCGTCGTCGCCGATGCCTTCCATTCGGAGATGACGGCCTATGCCGACCTGATCCTGCCCGACACCACCTATCTCGAGCGGCACGACGTGATGTCGATGCTCGACCGGCCGATCAGCGAGTTCACCGGCCCGGTCGACGCGGTGCGCATCCCGGTGCTGCCGCCCAGTGGCGACTGCAAGCCGTTCCAGGAGGTGCTGATCGAGCTCGGCAGCCGGCTGAAGCTGCCGACCTTCGTCAACCGGGACGGGCAACGCAAGTACCGCGACTACCCGGACTTCATCGTCAACTGGGAGACCGAGCCCGGCAGCGGCATCGGCTTCCTCGCGGGCTGGCGCGGCAAGGGCGGCGAGAAGTCGCTCGTCGGCGAGCCCAACCCGCGCCAGTGGGAGATGTACGAGCAGAACAACTGCGTCTTCCACCACGAGCTTCCGCGCAGCTACCAGTACATGCGCAACTGGAACCAGGGTTATCTGGAGTGGAGCCGCGCGCACCGCATCACACGCTACGCCGAGCCGATCCTGATCCACCTGTACTCCGAGGTGCTGCAGCACTTCCGCGCCGCCGCGCAAGGCCGCGGACTCACGCGCAAGCCGCCCGAGCATCTGAAGAAGCGCATCGAGACCTACTTCGACCCGCTGCCCTTCTTCTACGAGCCGCTCGAGTCGCATGTCACCGACAAGCACAAGTACCCGCTCGCGGCGGTGACGCAGCGGCCGATGGCGATGTACCACTCGTGGGACTCGCAGAACGCCTGGCTGCGCCAGATCCACACCTACAACACGCTGCACATCAACACCCAGACCGCGCGCGCCGCCGGCATCGACGACGGCGACTGGGTGTGGGTGGAATCGCCATGGGGCCGCGTGCGCTGCCGCGCAGCGCACTCTCAGGCGGTGGAGCCGGGCACGGTGTGGACCTGGAACGCCATCGGCAAGGCCGCCGGCGCCTGGAACCTCGACCCCGATGCGAACGAGGCGCGCGAGGGCTTCCTGCTGAACCACCTGATCGCCGACGAGCTGCCGGTGCGCGGCGGCACGCTGCGGACCTCCAACTCCGACCCCATCACCGGGCAGGCCGCCTGGTACGACGTGCGCGTGCGGGTGGTCAAAGCCGACCCGGACGAGCCCGCGCACAGCGAGCCGCAGTTCGAGCCGCTGCGGCGCTACCCGGGAATGGCCGGGCGCCCGCAGCAGCTGGGCGGCCCGGGCGGCGTTGCCGCCCCCACCAAGGCGCGCCCGTGAGCCGCAAGCAGCTCGCGCTGGTCATCGACCTCAATGTGTGCGTCGGCTGCCACGCCTGCGTGACCAGCTGCAAGGAGTGGAACACCGCCGGCGCGGCGGGCCCGCTGAGCGACCAGAACCCCTATGGCAGCGATCCCAGCGGCACCTTCTTCAACCGCGTCCAGACCTTCGAAGTGGGCGAGTTCCCGCACACCGAGACGGTGCACTTCCCGAAGAGCTGCCTGCACTGCGAGGACCCGCCGTGCGTGCCGGTGTGCCCCACCGGCGCCAGCTACAAGCGCGAGGAAGACGGCATCGTGCTCGTCGACTACGACAAGTGCATCGGGTGCAAGTACTGCTCCTGGGCCTGCCCCTACGGCGCGCGCGAGATCGACGAGAACCAGAAGGTGATGAAGAAGTGCACGCTGTGCGTCGACCGCATCTACGACATCCGGCTGCCCGAGGCCGACCGCCAGCCGGCTTGCGTGAAGGCCTGCCCGACCTCGGCGCGCATCTTCGGCGACGTGCACGATCCGCAGTCCGCAGCCTCGCGCGCGATCCGCGAGAACGGCGGCTACGCGCTGATGCCCGAGTGGGGCACGATGCCCGCCAACCACTACCTGCCGCGCCGCAAGACGCGGCTGCGCATCCACGAAGACGAGCTGGTGCGCGCCGACAACCCGCTGCGCGCCGAGGGCCACCTGCCGCGGCCCGCGCCGGGCGCCTCGACGATGGAGGACGTCAGTCCCTGAGCCCGGCACGCAGATGAATCCGGCCTTTTCCGTCGTCTTCCTCACCACGCTGATCGGCGCCGCGCAGGGGCTGTTCCTGGCGCTGTACGTGGCTGAGTGGACCGCCGCCGCCGGCGAGGGCGCCGGGGCCGGCTTCTTCGCGCCCGGCGGCGTGCTGGCCTTCACGCTGGCCACGGCCGGGTTGCTGGCCTCGTTCTTTCACCTCGGCCGCCCCGAGAGGGCCTGGCGCGCAGCGGCGAGGTGGAGGACCTCGTGGCTCTCGCGCGAGGTGATCGTGCTGCCGCTGTTCCTGGCCGGGGTCTTCTTGTGGACAGTCGGCCACCACAGCGCCGCCTGGCCGACGCTGGTGCTCGGCGCGCTGACCACCGCGCTGGCGCTGCTGCTGTTCCTGTGCACGGCGATGATCTACGCCAGCCTGCGCTTCCTGCAGGAATGGGCCAGCCCCTACACACTGGCGAACTACACGCTGCTGGGCGGCGCCAACGGCACCGTGCTGGCGAGCGCACTGGCCGGATTCCGCGCCCCGGCGCTGACCGACGCCTTCGCGCTGACGGCGCTGGCGCTCACCGCCGTGGCCTTCGTCTCGCGTGCGCTGTCGCTGGCGCGCAATGCGCGGCTCCGGCCGCGCTCCACGCTGCAAAGCGCGATCGGCGTCCGCCACCCGGTGGTGCACCAGCGCAGCATGGGCTTCATGGGCGGCTCGTTCAACACGCGCGAGTTCTTCCATGGCCGCAGCGTCGCCGCGCTGCGCCTGGTGAAGTGGGGGTTCCTGGTCGGCGCCTTCGCGCTGCCGGCGCTGCTGCTGGGTGTGGTGCTGGCCGCGGGCCTGCACGCCGGCACGCAGCAAGGGGTGCTGGCCCTGGCCTTCGTCGTGCAGTACCTGGGGTTGATCGCCGAGCGCTGGTTCTTCTTCGCGCAGGCCAACCACCCGCAGAACCTCTACTACCAGGCGGTCTCGTGATGCAGCGGCGGGCGGCCTCACGCAGCGGTTCGCCACCGGCGGCCGCGATGGTCTCGCTCGTCCTGCTGGCCGCCCCGGCGCACGCCGCCGCCGGCGCGGTTGCGGGGGCGCCTTGGTGGATGTGGCCGGCGCTGCTGTTCGTCGTCTGCTTCGCGATGGGCATCGTCGCGGTGCCGGCGGGCATCGGCGGTGGCATTCTCTTCGTGCCAATCGTCGGCGGCTTCTTTCCGTTCCACCTCGACTTCGTTCGCGGCGCGGGCCTGCTCGTGGCGCTGGCGAGCGCGCTCGCCGCGGCGCCGATGCTGCTGCGCTCGGGACTGGCCAGCCTGCGGCTGGCGCTGCCGCTGGCGCTGCTCGCGTCGGCGAGTTCGATCGGCGGTGCGCTGCTCGGCCTGGCGCTGCCGACCGCGGTGGTGCAGACCGCGCTCGGCGTGATCGTGCTCGGCATCGTGGCGCTGATCGCGGTGTCGAGGAAGTCCGAGTTCCCGCTCGTCGCGGCGCCCGACCGGCTGGCCTCGGCGCTGGCATTGCACGGCGTGTTCGTCGACGGCGCGACGCAGCGGCGCATCGATTGGCGGGTGCACCGCAGCGCCGCCGGCCTCGCGGTCTTCCTCGGCATCGGCGTGCTGGCCGGCATGTTCGGCATCGGCGCCGGCTGGGCCAACGTGCCGGCGCTGAACCTGCTGATGGGCGCGCCGCTGAAGGTCTCGGCCGGCACCTCCGGGCTGGTGCTGTCGCTGGTCGACTCGTCGGCGGCCTGGGTCTATGTCAACCAGGGTGCGGTGCTGCCGATGATCGCCGTGCCGTCGGTGGTGGGGATGATGCTGGGCGCGAAGATCGGCGCACGGCTGCTCGACGTGCTGCAGGGCGCGGTCATCCGGCGCCTGGTGATCGGCCTGCTGCTGTTCGCCGGCTTGCGCGCGCTGCTCAAGGGCACCGGGGTGTGGGCATGAGGCCGCCCGGACCCGCCGCGCCCGGCGTCGAGCCGGGGCGCATCGTCCAGCCCGCTGAACAGTTGCGTTATGCACGCTGGCTCGAGTGGGGGACCCGCTTCGGCCTGGCGCTGCTGGTGGTGCTGTTCGTGGCCTACGCCGCGGGCCTGGTCGAGCCGCACGTGCCGCACTCGCGTCTCCCCGAGGTGTGGAACCTGCCCGTCTCGCAGTTCCTCGCTGCCACCGCGCTGCCCGCCGGGTGGACCTGGCTGGACCATGTTCACCGTGGCGACATCGCCAACCTGGTCGGCATTTGCCTGCTGGCCGGCATCTCGGTGCTGGCGCTGGCAGCGCTGGTGCCGCTGTACCTGCGCCGGGGCGACCGGGTCTACGCGGCGCTGTGCATCACCGAGATGGCGGTACTTCTGCTCGCCGCCTCGGGCCTGCTGGCCGGTGGCCACTGACCCTGGAACCGACAGTTGACCGCTTACCTCCGCTGGCGGCACCGCATGAATCAAGCACTTGCGCTCACGACAACCGTCACCGGTTGGGCGACAGCGCTATGCACCCGATCGAGCCGCCCTCGGGCGCTCTGGCGGCGTTGTTCCTTCTCGCGGGCAGCGAGCCCGCGTCGTCGTCGCGCCTTGCCGGCGAGCCCGATGACGGCCCGCTCGGGCGCGTCCAACTCCCGGATCTGGGTTGACGAGCGGTGACGGGGGCCATGGTGTCGCATCCCTTCTCGCGGCTGTTGCTCGCCACCGAGGGGTCGGAACAGGACCGCGGCGCCGAGGCGCTCGCCTTCACGCTGGCGCAGCGCTGCGGCGTGCCGTTGCACGCCGTGCTGCCGATCGCCAGCAACCCGGAGTACGAGGCCATCGCGCCGCAGCTCGCCGCCCATGCCGAGGCCTTGGCCGCCGAGCGCATCGCCGCGCTGGCGGCCGATGCCCGGCGGGCTGGTGTCGAGCTCGACTTGCAGGCGCGCCGCGGCCCCGAGCCCTGGCGCGAGATCGTCGACGAGGCCACCCGGTGCGGCGCCGACCTGCTCGTCGTGCGGCGGCGGGGCCGGCGCGGCCTGCTCGCGCGGCAGCTCGTGGGCGAGATGGTGCGCAACGTGCTGACCCACGCGCCCTGCGACGTGCTGGTGGTCCCGCGTGAGGCTGCGATGTGGTCGCAACGTGTGCTCGTCGCCGTCGAGCCCGGTGCCACCGACATGACGCCGGTGGCCACCGCCGCGGCGACGGCCGCCACCTGCGGTGTGCCGCTGACGCTGGCCTGCGTGGCCGAAGACGCCGGCCAACCCGGCACCGCCGAACGCACGCTTCGCGTGGCGCAGGACACGGCGCGCGCCTTCGGCATCACCGCCGAAGCGCGGCTGCTCTCCGGCCGCGCCCACGCCCGCATCGTCGAGGCGGCGAACGACACCGGGGCCGACCTGCTGGTGATCGGCCGCCACCGCGACGACGGGCTGCCGCGCGCCTGGCTCGGCGGCGTCGCGCAGAAGGTGATCGGCCTCACCGAGCGACCGGTGCTGGTGTGCGCATCGGCTTCACCCACGACCCGGAGGGCGCCATGAGCGATGCACTGAACTATCTCGTCAAGGCCCGCCCCGACGCGATGGGCCACTACTTCAAGTTCCTGAAGGACTGCGGCAAACACCTCGACCCGAAGACGCGCAACCTGATCTCGGTGATCACCAAGGTGCACGCGCAGACCGAACGCGGCTTCAGGCAGTACCTGAACCGCGCGTTGCGCGAGGGCTGCACGCCGATGGAGGTGCTGGACGCGCTGCTGATGGCCTTCCCCGCGCTCGGGCTGGCAAAGATCGTCTGGGCGACCGACATCATCCTGGCGATGAACCTGCCGGGCTTCAGCCCGGAGGCGCTGCACGGCGAGACCCGCTGGCACGACGTCATCGGCGCCGCCGAGCTGGCCAGCGGCGAGACCCGCCGCGTCGACTGCGACGGCCGCTCGCTGTTCGTGCACCGCGACGGCGAGGACTGGCGCGTCTACGACAGCCGCTGCCCCCACCAGACCACCGACATCCCGCACCTCGCGCTGCGCGGCGACACGCTGACCTGCCCCAAGCACGAGTGGGCTTTCGACATCCGCGATGGCCGCTGCATCGCCAAGGGCGACACGCCGCTGACCCGCTGGGAAAGCCGCGTCGAAGACGGCCGCGTGCTCGCCCGCTGGTAGCCCGGCCCCTCACCCGACCCTCGACTTTCTTTCACAGACCAGGAGACGACCGTGACCCGATCCCGCAACCCGATCAGACCGATTGCGCTCGCCGCCGCAATCATCGCCACCCCCGCCTTCGCCACCGACGGCTACTTCCCGCACGGCTACGGCATCCGTGCCAAGGGCATGGGCGGCGCCTCGGTGGCGATGACCCACGACAGCATGGGCGGTGCCAACAACCCGGCGACGATGGTCTGGGCCGGCGAGCGGCTCGACGCCGGCATCGAGCTGTTCTCACCGAAGCGCAGCGCCGAACGCAGCGGCGCCGGCTTCACGTCGCTGAACGGCAAGGTCGACAGCGGCAGCACGAGCTTCTTCGTGCCCGAGTTCGGCTTCAACCGCATGGCCGGCAACGACCTGTCGCTGGGCGTCACCGTCTACGGCAATGGCGGCATGAACACCGACTACCCGCAGGGCAACTTCAACTGCGGCGGCGGGCCGGCCAACATGCTCTGCGGCGGCGGCGGCCTCGGCGTCGACCTGATGCAACTCGTCGTCGCGCCGACGGTCGCGTACAAGCCCAGCCCGCGGCACTCGCTCGGCGTCTCGCTGCTCTTGGGCTACCAGCAGTTCAAGATCAGAGGCCTGCAAGCCTTCGACAACGCGCCGGGCTTCCCGCCTTTCACCGGGGCCCCGGGCAGCGTCACCAACCGCGGCTACTCGCGCTCGCAAGGCATCGGCCTGCGAGTCGGCTACCTCGGGCGCCTGAGCGACCAGGTCAGCGTCGGCGCCGCCTACGCACCGAAGATGAACATGAGCCGCTTCAAGGAGTACGCCGGGCTGTTCGCCGACCATGGTGACTTCGACATCCCGGCGCACTACACCGTCGGCATCGCCTTCGACGCCACGCCTTCGCTGACGATCGCGGCCGACTTCCAGCGCATCGAGTACAGCGGTGTCGGCGCGGTGGGCAACCCGAGCTCGGTGCGGCTGCCGCTGGGCGCCCCCGGGGGCCCCGGCTTCGGCTGGCGCGACGTCAGCGTGCTCAAGCTCGGCGTGCAGTGGCGCGGCGGCGGCGGCTGGACGCTGCGCGCGGGATTCAACCGCTCCGACAACCCGGTGCGCAGCGAAGACGTCACCTTCAACATCCTGGCGCCGGGCGTGATGCGGGAGCACTACACCGCCGGCTTCAGCTGGGCGATCAACCCGGGCGACGAACTGAGCGGCTTCCTCATGGTGGCGCCCAGCCGGTCGGTGAGCGGCGCGTCGATGTTCAACGCTGTGCTCGGTCCGGGCGCCGGCGGCAACGAGACGGTGCGCATGCGCCAGACTTCGATCGGCGTGGCCTGGAGCCGCCGGTTCTGAGTGCCCCCAGGGCCGGGCCAGCCCGGCCCCCATGGGGGATCGAGTTGCCCAGTCGAAGCAGGGTCAACTCGACAGCCGCCGGGCACCGGCGGCATCGTCGCGGCGGATCGGCGATGAGACCGAAGGTCGATTCCGTCCGCCCAGGACAAAGGGCTTGGCGTCGCCGCCAAGCCCTTGATCTCACTGCCGGATTGGTAGGCGCGATTGGACTCGAACCAACGACCCCCACCATGTCAAGGTGGTGCTCTAACCAGCTGAGCTACGCGCCTGAAAGCCGCGCAGTATACAGGCTCGATGCAGCCCGATTTCGAGCGCTGGCCGGTGTTCGCCGACGAAGCATTGGTGGTCGTCGACAAGCCCGCGGGGCTGCCGGCGGTGCCCGGCCGGGCCGCGCATCTGCACGACTGCGCCGCGTCGCGGGTGGCCGCACGCTGGACCGATGCACGCGTCGTGCACCGTCTGGACATCGCCACCTCGGGCCTGCTGCTGTTCGCCCGCGGCGCGGCGATGCAGCGAGCGATGAGTCTCGCGTTCGCCGAGCGCAGGGTGCACAAGGGCTACACGGCCTGGGTGCACGGCCTCGTCGCGGGGGCCGAGGGCGTGATCGACCTGCCGCTCTCGGCCGATTGGCCGCGGCGTCCCAGGCAAAAGGTCGATCTGCAGCACGGCAAGCCTTCGACGACAGGTTGGCGCGTGTTGTCGCGCGACGCGGCCACCGGCCGCACGCGCCTGTGGCTCGAGCCGCTCACCGGGCGGTCGCACCAGTTGCGGGTTCACCTGCAGGCCATCGGTCACCCGATCGTCGGCGACACGCTGTATGGCAGCGACGACACGCCGTCGCCACGGCTGCTGCTCCATGCCAGCACGCTCGGCTTCGAGCATCCGCTGCTGCACGAGCCACTTCACCTGCACAGCCGGGCCCCGTTCTGACCGCGGCGCCGCGGCTATGCTCGGCGGCATGACCCCACCGACCCCCTTGCACATCGTCACCGGCGGTTCACGCGGCCTCGGGCTCGCGGTGGCGCAACGCCTGCTTCGGCGTGGCGACCGCGTGCTGACGCTCGCCCGCGGCACGCCGGTGATGCCGCCCTCGCCGCAGCACGAACACTGGGCGGTGGATCTCGCCGAGCCGGCGCCGGTGGCGGTGCGGCTCGAAGCCTGGCTCGAATCGCTGCCGCTCGGCGCCGTCACGCTGATCAACAACGCCGCGGTGGTGACCGATCCCGCCCCGCTGGCCGATACCGCGATCGACGCGCTGATGCAGGCCGCCCGGGTCGGGCTCGAGGCACCGCTGGTGCTGACCGCCGCCTTCCTGCGGGCCACGCGTGGCCGCGCAGCTGGTGCGCGCAAAGTGCTGTTCGTCTCGTCGGGGCTCGGCCGGCGGCCGATGGCCGGCGCCGCCGCCTACTGTGCGGTCAAGGCGGGGCTGGACCACCTGGCCCGCGCGCTCGCGCTCGATGAGGCCGCCCTCGGCGATGGCGGTGCCCGCGTCGTCTCGCTGGCGCCCGGGGTGATCGACACCGACATGCAGGTGCAACTGCGCAACGCCGACCCGGCACGCTTCGCCGAGCGCGCGCGCTTCGTCGAGTTGGCCGCCACCGGGCAGCTCGATTCACCCGACCGGGCCGCGGCCCGGCTGGTGGCCTATCTCGACCGCGCCGACTTCGGTTCGCAGCCGGTGGCCGACGTCCGCGACGCCTGAGCAAGGTCGCCGTGATGTCCGATCCACCCCTCGTCCTCGTCGACCGCGAAGCCGCTGGCTTCGCGGTGTTGACGCTCAATCGCCCCGCCGCGCTGAATGCACTGTCGACGGCGCTGATGGCCGAGCTGGCGGCGGCGGTCGACGCGCTGGCCGCCGACCCGGCGGTGCGCGTGCTGATCATCACAGGTGCCGGCCGCGCCTTCTGCGCCGGACTCGACCTGAAGGAGATCGGCGCCGGCCGCGCCGCGCTGGGCAGCGGCCGCACCGGCACCGGCCCGGCCGACCCGTTGCGCGCGATCGAGCGCTTCGCGGGGCCGGTGATCGGCGCGGTCAACGGCGCCGCCGTCACCGGCGGCTTCGAGCTCGCGCTCGCCTGCGACGTGCTGCTGGCCAGCCCCGAGGCGCGCTTCGCCGACACCCACGCCCGGGTTGGTGTTGCGCCGGGATGGGGCCTGTCGCAGAAGTTGAGCCGCGTGATCGGCCCCTACCGTGCGCGCGAGGTCTCGTTCACCGGCAACTGGGTGAGTGCCGAACAGGCGGCCGCCTGGGGGTTCGTGAACCGGGTCGTGCCCGGCGAGCGGCTGCTCGCCGAAGCCGCCACGCTCGCGCGCGACATGCTGAGCACCCTGCCCGAGGCGTTGGTGCGCTACAAGGCCACCATCAACGACGGCTACGCACTCGCCTTCGGCGATGCGATGGCGCTCGAACGGGAGCGTGCCCGGCGCGACAACGCAGGGGTGGAGTCGGGTGCGGTGGAAGCGCTTCGCGAGGCCGTGCGGGCACGCAACCGCGGCGCTTGAGCGGCAAGGCGGCACACCGGGCATGCCTGCATCACCGTCGCACCCCCGTGCCGCCGAATTGGTGGCCACGCTCGGGCTGCAGCCCCACCCGGAAGGAGGCTGGTACCGCGAGCTGTTCCGCTCGCCCCGTGAGGTTCAGCCCGTCGATGGCCGCGGCACCAGGGCCGCGTTGACGACGATCGACTTCCTGCTCTGTGCCGGTGAGCACTCGGCGTGGCACCGCGTGGCCTCCGACGAGGCTTGGCATCTGCTCGAGGGTGGGCCACTGCGCTTGTGGCTGCTGGCTCCGACGCTCGACTCGCTGCAGAGCGTCGACCTCGCCGGTCCGGAAGCGGGCCTCGCCAGGACGGTGCGCCGCCATGTCGTTCCCGCGCACTGGTGGCAGGCCGCGGTGCCGCTCGGCGAGTACGTCCATGTCGGCGCGACGGTCGGTCCCGGCTTCGACTTCGCCGACTTCGCGTTCGGGCGCGAGCAGGCCACCTTCGCGGCAACGGTGCGGCAGCGATGGCCGGAGCTGGCGCCGCTGCTCGGCTGACCCGGCCGGCTACTGCCCCAGCATCACCCCGGTGCCGCGAGCGACACGCAGCAGTTCGTGGTCTGCGGGCACGCTGCGCGTGCAGCCGGCCACGCTGTCCAGCGGCACGTTGGTGACGGTGTCGCCCTGCAGCGCCACCATGCGCCGGAAGCGCCCGCCGCGCACCAGCTCGGCCGCGTGGTAGCCGAAACGGGTGGCGAGCACGCGGTCGAACGGCGTCGGCGTGCCGCCGCGCTGCACATGGCCGAGCAGCGTTGTCCGCACTTCGCTCTGCAGCTGCGGCTGCAGCGCCTGCTGCAGCGTCTGCCCCACTCCGCCCAGGCGCAGCGGGTCCGGGCTGTCGGCGATGCGCTCGCGCACCGTGAAGTCGGACCCGGCAGCACGCGCCCCTTCGGCGATGCAGATCACCGTGTAGCCCTCGGCCGCCTCGCGCTGGCGGCAGGTGGCGGCCACGGCGTCGGTGTCGTACGGCAGTTCCGGCAGCAGGATGACGTCGGCACCGCCGGCCAGGCCGCCGGCGAGGGCGATCCAGCCGGCATAGCGCCCCATGGTCTCGACGATCATCACGCGGCCATGGCTGCGCGCGGTCGTGCGCACGCGGTCGATCGCGTCGGCGACCACCGCCACCGCACTGTCGAAGCCAAAGCTGCGGTCGGTGTGGCAGAGGTCGTTGTCGATCGTCTTCGGCACGCCGACGATCGCGACCCCCAGCGCCGCGAAGCGGTCGGCGATGTCCATCGTGCCGTCGCCGCCGACGACCACCAGCGAGTCGATCGCCAGCTCGCGCAAGTACGCGAGCACGTCGGCCGACACATCGGCCCCACCGGCGCCGAAAAAGCGGAAAGGGTCGCACCGGTTGTGGGTGCCGAGCACGGTGCCGCCCTGCATCAACAGCCCCTGCACGCCGGCCGGGTCGAGGCCCCGGGCCTGCCTGGCCACCAGCCCGTAGAAGCCGCGTTCGATGCCGGTGACGCGCGCGCCGCACTCGCCGACCAAGGCCAGCGTGACGGCACGGATGACCGCATTCAACCCCGGGCAGTCGCCCCCGCCGGTGAGCAGGCCGACGTGCATCGCCTCACCCCAGCCACTTGGCGAGGTCGTTCTTCATCTTGATGAGGTCGGCGCTGCGTGTGTACATCATGTGCCCGGCATCGTAGTAGTGGTGGTCGAGCCGGCGCGCGACTTCGTCGGGAATGTCGAGGTGCGCCAGCGACCAGTCGGTGGCGCTGTACGGCGTGCCGAGGTCGTAGCGCCCGCTCGCCACGAACACCCGCAGCTGCGAGTTGCGTCGCATCGCGCGCGCGAGGTCGGGCGAGGTGCAGGCAAAGGCGTTGCCGTTGCCTTCGCCCCGGTTCCAGTTCCAGGACTTGTGCGCCGTACGGTTCAGCACTTCGTAGCGCTGCTCGTTGACGACACCGAGCGTCTGGCCGTAGTAGGCCATCGCCGCCATCGTGTAGGGCGCGGCGATGGTCTCGATGCCGGGGTCGAACTCCCACTCGTGGGTGCGGCTGGCGGCCATCGGGCCGCTGACCCGCGCGTCGAGCCGGCCGACCACCCGCCCCTGCGGCCGCAGCGCCTCGAGGAAGAAGGTGCGGTCGCTGATGCGCAGGTTGCGGTCCTCGACCAGCGGCTGCGGCAGACCGGTCAGCTCCGAGAGGCGCTTCGCGATCCGGGTCGCGCGCTTGCCGTCGACGCGCGCACCGAGGTGCAGCACGGCGGCGTAGTCCTCGGCGACGAACTCCTCGGCGGCGGCACGCGCCGCCTCCGGCGAGCTGCCGGGTGCCCCCTTCAGCAGCCCGTGGTACTGGGCGACATTGGCCAAGCCGGGCAGGAACAGGCCGTACGGCAGCTCGTTGCCCGGCGCGAAGACGATCGTCTGCAAGTCCATCGCGCAGGAGACCAGGATCAGCCCAGACAGCGCGACCCCCATCTCCTGCAGCTTGTCGGCCATCGCCGCGCCGCGCGTCGTGCCGTAGCTCTCGCCGGCCAGGTACAGCGGCGAGTTCCAGCGTTGGTGTCGCGTCAGCCAGAGGCGGATGACCTCGCACAAGCCGGCGACATCGCCGTCGACCGAGAGCAGCCGCTTGCGTGCCGCCTCGCCGGCCGCCAGCGACCAGCCGGTGTGCGGCGGGTCGATGAAGACGAGGTCGAAGTGGTCGAACCAGGTGAGCGGGTTGTCGACCACCGCGAAGGGCGCTTTCGGCGCCGAGCCGTCGTCGGGCACGACCACCCGCTTCGGGCCGAGCGCACCGAGGTGCAGCCAGATCGACGCCGACCCGGGCCCGCCGTTGAATGCAAAGCACACCGGCCTCTCGCCCGCCCGAACGCTCAGGCGACGGTAGCTCGTGACCATCACCGCGGCCAGGGGGTCGGCACCGGCACCTTCGAGCCCCTCGGCGGTGATCGGCAGGAATTCGACCTGCGCCTCGTAGCGCAGCGGCCCCGGGCGACCGACGGGGGCGACACCACCCTCGCTGACCACCGCGGGGCGCGCAAGCAGCCGCTCGACCGCCTCGCGTTGCTTCTTGACGGCGTCGCCGTCGTCCTTCGGTTCGCCTTTGGCGGCGGCGGCTTCGGCCATCCCGGTCTCCCTTCCTTGGGTCTTTGTCTGCGTCCGGCACCGACCATACCCCAGGCGGCACCGGGTCGGCCCTCAGGATTTCAGCAGTTGGCTGTAGAGGCCGAGATCGACGTTGCCGCCACTGACGATGACGCCGACGCGCCGGCCCCGCAGGTCGACCACGCCCTCCATCACCGCCGCGGCGGCCAGGCAGCCGGTGGGCTCGACGACCATCTTCATTCGCTCGGCGAAGAAGCGCATCGTCGCGACCAGTTGTGAGTCGCCGACGGTGACCACGCGGTGCACGAGAGAGCGCATCACCGGAAAGGTCAATCGGCCGCAGGCCTGCGTCTGCGCGCCGTCGGCGATCGTGCGCGGGGTGTCGATGTGGACGATCTCGCCGCGGGCCAGGCTTTGCTGCACGTCGTTGCCGGCCTCGGGCTCGACGCCGACCACCTGCACACCCGGCGAGCGCGCGTGGGCCGCCACCGCACAGCCGGAGATCAGCCCGCCGCCGCCCACGCACACCAGCAGCGTGTCGAGCGCGCCCACTTCCTCGATCAGCTCGAGCGCCGCGGTGCCCTGCCCGGCCATCACGTCCGGGTGGTCGAAGGGCGGGATCAAGGTCATGCCCCGCTCGGCGGCGATGCGCCGGCCGATCGCCTCGCGGTCTTCGCGGTAGCGGTCGTAGAGCACGACCTCGCTGCCCGCTTGGCCCGCCTGGTAAGCGCGGGTGGCGGCGAGCTTGGCCGCCGGCGCATCCTGCGGCATCACGATCAGCGATGGCAAGCCGAGCAGCCGCGCCGAGAGCGCGATCGCCTGCGCGTGGTTGCCCGACGAGAAGGCGATCACACCGCCTCGGCGCTGCTCGGGCGAGAAGCGCGACAGCGCGTTGTAGGCGCCGCGGAACTTGAAGGCGCCCATGCGCTGGAAGTTCTCGCACTTGAAGAAGAGCTTCGCGCCGGTCCGCTCGTCGGCGGTGCGCGAGGTGCGTGCCGGTGTGCGGTGGGCCACCCCGCGCAGCCGCTCGGCGGCGGCGGCGACGGCGGCGAAGTCGATCGCGAGGTCGGGAGCGGCTGGGTTGCTCATGCCGGCGAGCATAGCCGGCACCCGCGCCGGCCGGTCGGTCAAGGCCCCTGGAAGCCCTCGCGGCGGCAGGTCAGCACCAGCGTGTCCCGCCATGCAGGCTCGGGCGGGTGCTGCGGCTGGATCGGTGTGGTCTCATGGATCACACGGGCGTCGTCGAGCAGCAGCACACTCCACGGCTGGCCGAGGGTGAAGCGCACGCCCTGCGTTCCCCGCATGTCGAAGACCCGTGTCTCGCCACCCTTCATGCGGTGGCGATCGACGAGCACGACGGCGACGAGATCGACCCCGTCGCGATGCGCACCTTCGGGCGTCGGCCGCCCGATGCCGTCGGTGGTGTCGATGCGGAACATGTGCGCCTCGACATACCAGCGCTCGGCTGCCCGGACGAGCCCGGCCGCTCGCGCCAGGCCGAGCAGCAGCGCGTTCCAGGCCGGGTCGTCCACCAGCGACGGCGGCAAGGGCTCGAACCAGCGCTCGATGCCGCCGTGCAGCGCGTTGTATTCCACCGGCTGCCAGTGTGCGCGGTGCGGCACCGGCTGCACCGACACGCCCGGCCCGACGACGAAGCAGCCATGCCGGCGGCGCCGATAGCGCCCGCCATCGCGCAGGTAGCGGTCGGCCGGTAGGTCGTTCCACAACGGCACCCAGCGCGCCAGCGTTGCCGCGTCGACCGCGCACCACCGCTGCCAGGACGCGGCGTCGAGCACTGCATAACCGGACGCGGCGAGTTGCGCCGGCAGGTCCGTCAACATGGTCAGTGGGGGCGGGGGGCTCGGCGTGCTCATCGCGTCTCGATCGGGAACGGCATTGCGGCAGGATGTCGCGGGCACCGGCACCTCGGCTGTCGGCGAGGTGTCAGCTTCGCGGCGGGTTCTGCCGTTAAGGTCGGTACGCCCACCACCCGGCTGCCCCGATGAACGCTTTTGGTCAGGTCGACAAGTTGCCACTGCAGCTGGTGGACATCGTCGACTTCAAGTGGCTGATGGCGGGGGACGGCGTCCACGTTCACGTCGAGCGGCTGCAGAGCGACCGAGTCTATGCGCTCGAAGTGCTGGCCGCGGCGGCGCGCTCGACGCAGCAAGCGGTGCGCCAGGCGGCGGCGAGGTTGCGCACACAGCTCGGCCTCGACGATTCAGCCGGCCCCGCCGCGGGCTGACTCGATCGCCCTCAGTTCGGTCTTCAGCACCTTGCCGTAGTTGTTCTTCGGCAGCGCGTCGACGAAGCGGTAGCCCTTCGGGCGCTTGTAGCGAGCGATGTTCGCCAGGCAATGCTGGTCGAGTTCGGCCGCGGTGGCCGGCGAGCGCAACACGACGTAGGCGACGATCGACTCGCCCCACTCGGGGTCGGCGCGGCCGATCACGCTGGCCTCGGAAACGGCCGGGTGCGTCAGAAGCACCTCCTCGACCTCGCGCGGGTAGATGTTGTTGCCGCCGCTGATGACCAGGTCCTTGCTGCGATCGAGCAGTGTCAGGAAACCTTGTTCGTCCAGACGCCCGATGTCGCCGGTCCACAGCCAGCCGTCGCGGATGGCCGCTGCGGTGGCCTCCGGCACGTTCCAGTAGCCGGCCATCACGACCTCGCCGCGGACGCAGACTTCGCCAATGCCGCCCGGCGGCAGCAACTCACCGCCAAGCCCACGGATCGTCACCTCGACCATCGGCTGCGCCATGCCGACCGAGGCCATGCGTTCGCGCCAGCGTGGATGCTCTCGGTCCTCGATCACCGCCTTGGGCAGCACCGTGATCGTCATCGGGCTCTCGCCCTGGCCGTAGATCTGCGCCAGGTGCGGCCCGAGCGCGGCCCTCGCCGCCTCCAGGTCGGCCAGGTACATCGGCGCGCCGCCGTAGACGATGGTCGCCAGCCCCTCGGGCCGCAGCCCATGCGACCGGGCATGCTCGGCGAGCCGGCGGACGATGGTTGGCGCCGCGAAGCACGATGCGTTGCGCCAGTGGGCGGCGAGTGCGAAGAACTCGGCCTCGTCGAAACCCCTCGACGCCGGAACGACGTTGACGCCCGCGTTCATCACATACGGCAGGTGGTACAGGCCACTGCCGTGACTGAGCGGCGCAGGGTGCAGGCAGCAGTCGCCCGGCGCCACCGCCTGCACGGTGGCGGTGTAGGCCAGCGTTGCCCAGCGCAGGTTGCGCATCGTCAGCACGACGCCCTTCGGCCGGCCGGTGGTGCCGCTGGTGTAGAAGAGCCAGGCGGCATCGTCTTCGCTGCGCTCGGCCGGCGCGGCGGCTTCGTCTGGCGCAAGGGGTGCGGGCTCCTGCCACAGATCCACCGCCTCGGGCCGGTGCGGCGCCAGTTCGGCGGCATGGCGGGCGTCGACGATGCAGCCGCGGGCACCACACTGCCCGAGGATCCAGCCCGCCTCGCGGCCGTGAAGCCGGGCATTGAGCGGCACTGCGACCGCGCCCCGCCACCACAGGCCCCACAGCGCCTCGAGGTACAGAGGCGAGTTGTCCATGAAGAGGCCGACCCGATCGCCGGCAGCAACACCCTGCCGCTGCAGCCACGCCGCGAAGCCGGCCGCCGCCGCGGCCAGCGAGCGGTAGTCGTGCACGACCTCGTTGCCGAGCGCGACCGCCGGCCGCCCGCCATGTGCGAGCGCCGAGCGTTGCAGCCACAGCGCCAGGTTCATCGACGGGCGATTATCCCGGAGCCACCATCGCCCAGGCCTTGTCGAGCCGCTTGGCGCTGACCGGCTGCGGCGTGCGCAGCTCCTGTGCGAACAGGCTGACGCGAAGCTCCTCGAGCAACCAGCGGTACTCGTCGAGGCGCGCGTGCGGTGCCCCTTTCAGCTCGGCCAACTTGCGCAGGTAACGCTGCTCGAGCGGGCGCAGCTCGGACAGGCGGGAAGCGTCGCGCGCCGGGTCGCCGCGCAGCTTGTCCAGCCGCAGCTGCACCGCCTTCAGGTAGCGCGGGTAGTGCTGCAACGCAGCCCATCCGGTCTCGACCAGGAAACGCTTCGGTGCCAGCCGCTGCAGTTGCGCGGTGATGTCGTCGGCCACCTCGCGTGGGGGGCGGCTGTCCTTGAGCTTGCGCTCGGCCGCGGCCAGCTCGGCGAGCACGGTGCCGGCCAGCCGAGCCACCTCCTGGGCGATCAGCGTCAGGCGTGTGCGGCCTTCGTCGAGGCGGCGCCGGAACGACGCGGCATCGGCGGGCAGCGGCTCGGCCATGAAGGCCCTGTCCAGCGCCACCTGCACGATCTGCTCGCGCAGCTCCTCGAGCGTGCCCCGGCCCAGGTAGGCGGCAGCCAGGCGCTGCAGATCCGGGATGTTCTTCTCGACGTACTTCAGCGGCTCGCGCAGCTGCAGCGCGAACAGCCGGCGCAGGCCGGCACGGTGCTTGCTCGCCGCCGTCTGCGGCTCGTCGAACACCTCCAGCACGGCATGGTCGCCCTTGTCGACCAGCGCCGCAAAACCGACCAGCGACTGCCCGCCCCGGCGCAACTCGAGCAGTTCGGGCAGTTCGCCGAAGGTCCAGTCGGTCAGACGTTGCGGCAGGTCGGATGCCGCGGGTGCAGCGGTCGCGGCGTTCACGCCGCGGCCGGTGGTCGACGCGTCCGGAACCGGCGCCGCGGGTCGATCGCCCGCGGCCGGCCCCCCGGCGGCGATCTTCGCCACCTTCAGCGCCGCCAGCGCCTGGAACGCATGGCGCGCCTGCCCGCCGAGTTCGGCCTTCAGCCCCGCGAGGTCCCGGCCGGCACCGAGCTGCCGGCCATGCTCGTCGACGACACGGAAGTTCATGAACAGGTGCGGGCTCACCTGGTCGAGCTTGAAATCGTTGCGCTGCACCGGCAGCTGCGTGCGCTCGCGCACGGCGGCGAGCAGCGTCTCGACCAGGCTGCCTTGCGCAAACGGGTGCGCGGCGGCGAAGGCCGCGGCGAACTCGGGCAGCGGCAGCAGCCGCGAGCGTGGACGCTGGTGAAGGCTCTTGGCGAGCGCCAGCACCTTCGCTTCCAGCATGCCCGGCACCAGCCACTGGCAGCGCTCCTCGTCGACCTGATTGAGCGCGAAGATCGGTACCGTGACGGTCAGCCCGTCCTTGGGGTCGTCGGGCTCGTGCAGATAGCTCGCGGCGCAGTCGATGCCACCCAGCCGCACGGTGCGCGGGAAGGCCGCGGTGGTGATGCCCGCGGCCTCGTGGCGCATCAGCTCGTCGCGCGAGAGTTGCAGCAGCGTCGGCTGGCGCTTGACCTCGGTGCGGTACCAGCGCTCGAGCGCGGCAGTGGAGCAGATGTCGGCCGGCAGCTGCTGATCGTAGAAGGCGTGGATCAGTTCGTCGTCGACCAGCACGTCCTGGCGGCGCGCCTTGTGCTCGAGCTCTTGCACCTCTCGAACCAGACGCGCGTTGTGCGCGAGAAACGGCAGCCGGCTGTCGATCTCGCCGCCGACCAGCGCCTCGCGGATGAAGATCTCGCGCGCCGAGCGCGGGTCGACGGTGCCGAAGCCGACGCGCCTGTCGTTGTAGATCACCAGGCCATAGAGCGTCGCACGCTCGATCGCGATCACCTCGCCGGCCTTCTTCTCCCAATGCGGCTCGAGCAGCTGGCGCTTCAGCAGGTGGCCGGCGATGCGCGGGATCCACTGCGGCTCGATCGCCGCCAGCCCGCGACCGAAGAGCCGTGTCGTCTCCACCAACTCGGCAGCCACCAGCCAGCGCCCGGGCTTCTTGCTGAGGTGGGCCCCCGGGTGGCGCCAGAACTTGATGCCGCGCGCGCCCAGGTACCAGTCTTCGGTGTCCGACTTGCAGCCGATGTTGCCGAGCAGCCCGGCGAGCATCGCCAGGTGCACCTGCTCGTAGGTGGCCGGCGTGGTGTTGAGGCGCCAGCCATGCTCGGCGACCACGGTGTGGAGCTGGGAGTGGATGTCGCGCCACTCGCGCACGCGCCGCGGGCTGATGAAGTGGTCGCGCAGCCGCTGCTCCTGCTGCCGGTTGGAGAGCTTGTGCTGGTCGTGCCCCTCGCCATGGCCGCGGCCGTGCTCGATCCACTTCCACAGCTTCAGATAGCCGTTGAACTCGGACCTCTCGTCGTCGAACGGGCGCTGCTTCTCGTCCGCGGCCTGCGCCTGGTCGAGCGGGCGGTCGCGCACGTCCTGGCCCGACAGCGCCGACGCGACGATCAACACCTCGGTGAGCGACTGGCGGTCCTTGGCCTCGAGGATCATTCGGCCGACCCGTGGGTCGAGCGGCAGCCGGGCCAGCTGATGGCCGGTCTCGGTGAGCTCGTTGTCGTCGTCGACAGCGCCGAGTTCGCCGAGCAGCGCGTAGCCGTCGGCAATGGCCTTGCGCGGCGGCGGCTCGACGAAGGGGAAGTCCTCCACCACCCCGAGGTTCAGCGACTTCATGCGCAGGATCACCCCTGCCAGCGACGAACGCAGGATCTCGGGGTCGGTGAAGCGCGGCCGCGATGCAAAGCCGGCTTCGTCGTAGAGGCGGATGCAGATGCCGTCGGCAACCCGCCCGCAGCGCCCGGCGCGCTGGTCGGCCGCGGCCTGGCTGATCGGCTCCACCTGCAACTGCTCGACCTTGTTGCGCCAGCTGTAGCGCTTGACACGGGCGAGACCGGAGTCGATCACGTACCGGATGCCCGGCACCGTCAGCGAGGTCTCAGCCACATTGGTCGCAAGCACGACTCGCCGGCCGTTCCCCGCGAAGAAGACACGCTCCTGCTCGGCCTGCGACAAGCGCGCGAAGAGCGGCAGGATCTCGGCCGGGGGCCCCGCACGGTGCTGCGCCGCGAGGTGTTTGCGCAGATGGTCGGCGGCGTCGCGGATCTCGCGCTCGCCGGGCAGGAAGACGAGGATGTCCCCCCCACCACCGCCGCGCCACAGTTCGTCCACCGCGTCGGCGATGGCGTCCTCGAGGTCGACGCCGCTGCGCTCGTCGATCGGCCGCCAGCGCTTCTCGACCGGGTAGAGCCGGCCCGAGACGCTGATCACCGGTGCCGGCCCGTGCGCCGACGCGAAGTGGCCGGCGAAACGCTCGGCATCGATGGTGGCCGACGTCACCACCACCTTCAGGTCGGGCCGGCGCGGCAGCAGCTGCTTCAGGTAGCCGAGCAGGAAGTCGATGTTCAGGCTGCGCTCGTGGGCCTCGTCGATGATCAGCGTGTCGTAGGCCGAGAGCAGCGGATCGCCCTGGGTCTCGGCGAGCAGGATGCCGTCGGTCATCAGCTTGACCGAAGCGCCGGGCTGCAGCCGGTCCTGGAAGCGAACCTTGTAGCCGACCACCTCGCCGAGCGGCGTTGCCAGCTCCTCGGCAATGCGCTTGGCGACGCTGGTGGCGGCGATTCGCCGCGGCTGCGTGTGGCCGATCAGCCCGCGGCCACCCGCGCCGAGGCCGCGGCCGAGCGCGAGCGCGATCTTCGGCAGCTGCGTCGTCTTGCCCGAACCGGTCTCGCCGCAGACGATGACCACCGGGTGCTCGCGTATGGCGCGCGCGATCTCTTCGCGCCGCGAGCTGACCGGCAGCGATTCGGGGTAACGGAGCGGCGGAACGGGGTTCACCGGGCGCGTGCCGGCCGGCCGCGCCGCACGGCTCTGGGCAGGCGCGTTCACGGGGCGCGGATTATGGCCGCGCCCGCGTCGTCGTCAGGACGACGAGTACGTGATGACGCTGAGCACCGCGCCTTGCGGGTCCTGAAGCACCGCCATGCGGCCGACACCGGGCACCACCATCGGCGGCATCAGCGTCCTGCCGCCGAGCGACTCGGCCTTGGCCAGTGTGGCATCGACATCGTCGACAGTGACGTAGCAGCCCCAGGCGGGCGGCATCCCCGGCGCACCGGGAGGCGGGCTCATGATGCCGGCGACCGAGGTCTCGCCGACCTTGGCGACATGGTAGGGGCCGGTGCCCATGTCCATGTTCTGCACGGTCCAGCCGAAGAGCGCGCCGTAGAACTTGGCTGCTGCCGCGGGGTCGCTGGTCGTCAACTCGCTCCAGCTGAACGCGCCGTGGGTCTTGTAGGTGTCGATGCTCACTCGTTGCTCCTCTCTGCAGGGTGTACCGATGGCCGGGGAAGGAACGCCGATCGTGCGAGCGTGACGCGGTGCTGTCAACGCGTGACACCGGACCGGGCATCCGCAGGTGCTGCGGCACAATCGTCGGCCGCAGCGCCGCCGCCCATGAGCCTCGTCTTCCCGCACACCTTCGTCCCCTGGTTTCGCTCGGTGGCACCGTACATCCACGCCTACCGCGGGAAGACCTTCGTCGTCGGCCTCGCCGGCGAAGCCATCGCCGCCGGCAAGCTCAATGCCTTCGTGCAGGACCTCGCGATCCTGCACGCGATGGGCATCAAGCTCGTGCTCGTGCACGGTTTCCGGCCGCAGGTCAACGAGCAGCTGGCCGCCAAGGGCCATGTCTCGCGCTTCAGCCACGGCATCCGCATCACCGACGCGGTGGCGCTCGACGCGGCGCAGGAGGCGGCCGGGCAGCTGCGGTTCGAGATCGAGGCCGCGTTCTCGCAGGGGCTGCCGAACACGCCGATGGCCAACGCCACCGTTCGCGTGGTGTCGGGCAACTTCCTCACCGCGAGGCCGGTTGGCATCGTCGAAGGTGTCGACTTCATGCAAAGCGGCCTCGTGCGCCGCGTCGACGGGGCCGCGATCCGCCGCGCGATCGATATCGGCGCGCTGGTGCTGCTGAGCCCGTTCGGCTTCTCGCCCACCGGAGAGGCCTTCAACCTGACGATGGAGGACGTGGCAACCGCCACCGCGCTGGCGCTGCAGGCCGACAAACTGGTCTTCGTGACCGAGATGCCCGGCATCCGCGAGAAGCCCGACGACCCCGAGAGCACGATCGACACCGAACTCGCGCTTGCCGACGCGCGGCGGCTGCTGGCCGCGCTGCCGGCGCCGCAGCAGCCGACCGATGCCGCGTTCTACCTGCAGCACTGCGTGAAGGCCTGCGAAGGCGGCGTCGAGCGCTCCCACATCCTACCCTTTGCGGTGGATGGCGCGCTGCTGATGGAGATCTTCACGCACGACGGCATCGGCACGATGGTCGTCGACGAGAAGCTCGAGAGCCTGCGCGAGGCCACTTCCGACGACGTCGGCGGCATCCTGCAGCTGATCGACCCTTTCGAGCGCGACGGCACGATGGTCCGGCGCGAGCGCACCGAGATCGAACGCGACATCACCAACTACACGGTGATCGAACACGACGGCGTGATCTTCGGCTGTGCCGCGCTCTACCCCTACCCCGAGGCGCGCACCGCCGAGATGGCAGCGCTGACGGTGTCTCCGACTGTGCAGGGCCAGGGAGATGGCGAACGCATCCTGAAGCGCATCGAACAGCGGGCGCGCGCGGCGGGGCTGGACAGCATCTTCGTGCTGACCACACGCACGATGCACTGGTTCATCAAGCGCGGCTTCGTCCCGGCAGACCCCGACTGGCTGCCCGAGGCGCGCCGGCGCGCCTACAACTGGGACCGGCGCTCGCAAGTGCTGGTCAAGAAACTCGTCTGAACTCGACTCGAGGAGCAACCGTGGCCCGCATGGTTCAGTGTGTGTACCTGAAGAAGGAAGCCGAAGGCTTGGTCTACCCGCCCTATCCCGGGGACCTCGGCAAACGCATCTACGACAACGTCAGCAAGGAGGCGTTCGAGCACTGGAAGCGGCACCAGACGATGCTCGTCAATGAGAACCGCCTGAATCTCGCCGACGCCCGCGCCCGCCAGTACCTGGCCCGGCAGATGGAGCAGTTCTTCTTCGGCGCCGGCGCCGACAAGCCTGCCGGCTACGTTCCGCCGGCTGAGGCGTAGTCTCGGACCAGCGGCGGCCCTGCCGCTGGCTAGGTATTGATTGCGAATGGTTCTCGTTCGTGTATACAATACCGGCACCATGCAAAGCACCACCCGCTCCTTGATGCGCCGCGCCAGGGCCGTCGCGATCGCCAGCTGCCTCGGCGCGCTGGTCACCGCCACCGGCGCCCAGGAAAGAGTCCTGAATCTGTACTCGGCCCGTCACTACCAAACCGACGAAGCCCTCTACCAGAACTTCACGCGCAGCACCGGCATCCGAATCAACCGTGTCGACTCCGACGATGCCGGGATCCTGGCCAGGCTGCAGAGCGAAGGAGTTTCGAGCCCGGCCGATGTAATTTTGCTCGTCGACGCGGCCCGGCTTTGGCGAGCCGAACGAGACGGGTTGTTCCAGCCCGTCCGCAGCAAGATTCTCGAAGAACGGATTCCGGCCACGCTGCGGTCGCAGGACACTGGCCAAGGCTCGGCTTGGTTCGGCTTTTCGACTCGGGCACGGGTGGTGGTCTACGACAAACTGAAGGTCCAGGCCGGCGATGTCGATCGCTACGAAAAGCTGGCCCTGCCGATGAACAAGGGCCGCCTCTGCACGAGGTCGGGGTCCCACCCCTACAACCTCTCGCTGTTCAGCGCCATGTTCGAACACCTTGGTGCCGAACCGACCGAGTCCTGGCTCAAGGGCTTGGTTGCCAACATGGCGCGTGCTCCGAAGGGTGGCGACACCGACCAGATCCGTGCTGTGGCCAGCGGCGAGTGCGCAGTGGCCGTCACCAACAGCTACTACCTGGCGCGGCTGATGCGTTCGGCGGCGCCGGCCGACCGGGCGGTGGTGGAAAAGATCGGCGTGGCCTTCCCCAACCAGGCCGACCGCGGCACGCACATCAACATCGCCGGCGCGGCGGTGGCGCGCCACGCCAAGAACCGCGAGGCCGCGGTGCTGTTTCTGGAATACCTCTCCGGCGCCGAGGCGCAGGCGTATTTCGCCGATGGCAATAACGAATGGCCGGCGGTGCCGGGAACCAAGGTCAACAACCCGGCGCTTGACGCGCTGGGACCCTTCAAGACCGAGAAAGTCCCGGTTTCGGTGATTGGCGCGAACCAGGTGAAAGTGCAGCAGATTCTCGACCGCGTCGGATATCGCTGAGGTTTCTCCGGATTCGACCCGGGATACCCCGGTCGGCGACGGTGCTATATTGCACGGCCAACGTCGCCGCCGGAGATTCCCGATGACCGCCTCGCTGAACGACCTGCTCGCCCAGAAAGCCGCCCTCGAGAAACAAATCGCCGAAGCGCAGCGCAATGAGCGGGCGCAGGCGGTGACCCAGGTCCGCGACTTGATGGCACGTTATGGCCTGAGCCTCTCCGACCTGAACCCCCGGTCCGGCGCGCCGCGCGGGAGGTCCGGCGCCAAGGTGGCACCGAAGTACCGGGACCCCTCCACCGGCAACACCTGGACCGGACGCGGGCTGCAGCCGAAGTGGCTCAAGGCCGCCCTCGCGTCGGGACGCAAGCTGTCCGACTTCGTGATCTGAGAGCACTCGGCGCCCTCCCGCGATGAGTCTCGCAAACCGGGGCTTCGTGCCGGTGCCCGATCCACCCGACGGATCCGCGGCGCCCACGGCATGAGCCCAGGCGAACGCCTTCTGCCTCCCGCGCTGCTCGAGCGCCGCCCGGGGCTGCTGGCCATCCTCCGCTGGCTGCTGGTCGCGCTGGCCTGCTGCGCGCTGGTGATGTTGCCGGCGCTGGTTGCACCTCCGGTGCCGGGCTGGCTCCATGCCGGCTGGGGGCTGGCCGCCGGGGTCGGCCTCGCTGCCTGGCGCCGGATCGGCAGCAGTGCGGTCGCCGCGGTGGCGGCAGGCGTCTTTGCAGCCACCCTGGTCTCCCCCGCCGGCACCACCGAGGCCCTGCTGGTGGCGTCGCTGGCGAGCGTGCCGCTATGGGCCATCGGGGCCGTGCTCGAACGGACCCGCTTCGACGGGCGGCTCGAGCGCGCCCGCGACATCGCCGCGTTGACCGCTGCCGCGCTGGCATGGGCCGGTTCGGCAGCCGTGCTGGTCCCGCTTGCGGCACCGTGGCTGCCCCAGGTTTCGCTGCTGTCGCCGGCCGCCGTCGGCGCATTGCCCGGAGCCATCTCGATCGGGCTGGGGGCATTCGCGCTCGGAGGCTGGAGCGCGGCTTCGCTGCGGCCGGGGCAGACACCCCACGGGGTCGGCCGGCGCTTCGCGGTGGCCTCCGCGCTGCTGCTGCTTGCCGCCGCTATCGTGGCACCCGCGCTGGGATGGGCCGGCGCCGCCGTCTGGTTGGCGGCACCGGTGCTGATGCTCGCGGTGATCGCCTGGGGGGGTGGTGCGGTGGCATCGGTCGCAATGCTGGCCGCAGCCTTCGGGCTCTCGTGGCTGGCATTCCAGCCGGGAACCGACTTCCAGGCGATGGCGCTCGGCGTGCTGGCCTCGATGCTGGCATTGGCGCTCCTCGCCCATGCGCTGATCTCTGAGGCGGCATGGCGCGAACAGCGGTGGGAGTGGGCACTCGATGGTTCGCGCCTCGGCGTCGCCGACTGGCACCTGCGCAGCAGCGACAGCTTCGTCTCGGCGGCCTGGCGCTCGCTGAGCGGCCAAGACCCGACACGCTGGAGCGCCCGCAGGTGGGTGGAGACGGTTCACGCCGAAGACCAAGCCGCACTTCGCGATGCCATCGACCAGCTCACCCGCGGCGAAGTCGGGCGCGCCCGGCTCGAGCTTCGAATGCCGCGGGGCGAGGCTTGGCGCTGGCTGGAGGCGACGCTGCTGGTCATCGAGCGCGAACCCTCCGGCACGCCGTTGCGGCTGCTCGCGACGCTCGCCGACGTCGAGGAACGCCACGATGCCCAGGAGCGCCAGCGCCTGTCGGCGAGCCTCTTTCAGCACTTGCACGAGGGGCTGCTGATCACCGACCCCGAGCTTCGTGTGCTCGATGCCAACCCGGCTTACACGCAGATCCTCGGCGTGCCGCGGGCCGAGATGCTGGGCAGCGTACCTTCGCTGCTGAGGCCGACGCCGGCCGATCCGCTGGCGCGCCAGCAGCGTGCCGCGATGTGGGCCGCGCTGCGCAGCGACGGCGGCTGGCGCGGCGAACTGCTCGAGCGCCGCCGCAACGGCGAGATCTGCACGCTGCAGGTGACGATCTCGTCGGTGAACGGGCCGCAGGGCACTGTGCGCTACCACGTGCTGGTGATCTCGGACATCACCGAGCAGCGGGTTCAGCGCGAACGTCTCGAACGCCAGGCGCACTTCGACGAGCTGACCCGCCTGCCCAACCGCGCCCGGCTTTCGCAGCTGCTCACCGAGGCGATGCGTGCGGCCGACCGCGACGGCTACCTGCTCGTGGTCTGCTACCTCGACCTCGATCGGTTCAAGCCCGTCAACGACCGCTTTGGCCACGCCGCCGGCGACCGGCTGCTGGTCGAGCTCTCGGGCCGCCTGCGCAGCGCGCTGCGAACGCGCGAGACCTGGGCCGACACCGCAGCGCGGCTCGGTGGCGACGAGTTCGTGCTGCTGCTGCGCGCCGGCACCGTCGAAGAGGCCCGCATGGCGGTCGAGAGGGTGCTGCGCGTCGTCTCGCAGCCTTATGCGGTGGAGCCGGCCGCGGAACCGGTGCAGATCACCGCGAGCATGGGGGCCACGATCTACCCGATCGACCACAGCGACGCCGACACGCTGCTGCGCCACGCCGACCACGCGATGTATGGCGCCAAGCAGTCGGGGCGCAACGGCTACCTGTTCTTCGACCCCGAGCACCGCCGCCGCACCGAGGAGCGCGTGATGGCGATCGGCCGCGTGCAGGAGGCACTCGACCAGGCTGAGTTCGTGCTCTTCTATCAGCCCAAGGTCGACATGCGCTCCGGCCGCGTGCTCGGCTTCGAGGCGCTGCTGCGCTGGGAGCATCCGCAGCACGGGCTGATTGCGCCGCTGCAATTCCTGCCGCTGATCGAAAACACCGGTCTCTCGGCGCGCGTCGGCGACTGGGTGTTCTCGCAGGCGCTCGACCACCTGACGTCGTGGCGTCGCGCCGGGCTCGACATCTCGGTCAGCGTCAACGTCTCGGCGCGGCACCTGCAAGAGAGCGACTTCGCGCAGCGGCTGTCCGAGCTGCTGGCGCGGCACGCCGAGCCTCTGGCACCGTACTTCGAGCTCGAGATGCTCGAAACCGCCGCGCATGCCGATGTCGAGGCGACCTCGGCGCTTCTCGCCCGCTGCCGTGCGCTCGGGCTGCGCTTCGCGCTCGACGACTTCGGCACCGGCTATTCCACCCTCACCTACCTGAAGCGGCTGCCCGTCGACGTGCTGAAGATCGACCGCAGCTTTGTCCACCACATGCTCGACGACCCGCAAGACCGGGCGATCGTCGAAGGTGTGATCGGCCTTGCGCGCACCTTCGGCTGCACTGTCGTCGCCGAAGGCGTCGAGTCACCGGCGCAGGCGCGCATGCTGCTGGAGCTGGGTTGCGACATCGGCCAGGGCACCGGCATCGCGGCACCGATGCCAGCCGGACAGGTGGCGGTCTGGGCGAACAACTACCGCGGCATGTTCGCGCTTGCCCCGGCAGCCCAGGGCGCCGAGCCCGGGGCGGCGGCCGGGAGCTGACCTGCGCTCATCCCCGTTGCGGCCCGCCGCAGTGGCATGCACTTCCGTGGCAGGACACTAGACTCGCCGCGTGATTCCATCCGGCTTCCTGCACGACCTGCTCGCCCGCGTCGACATCGTCGACGTCGTCGGCCGGCATGTCGAACTCAAGCGCGGCGGCGCCAACCTGATGGGCCTGTGCCCCTTTCACGCCGAGAAGTCACCGAGCTTCTCGGTCAGCCCGTCGAAGCAGTTCTACTACTGCTTCGGCTGCGGCGCCAACGGCGACGCGATCCGATTCCTTGTCGAACACACCGGCATGAGCTTCGTCGACGCCGTCACCGAGCTGGCGCAGGGCGTCGGTATGCAGGTGCCGCAGGAGGACGTGAGCCCGGAGGAACGGCAGCGCCGCCAGCGCCTGGTCGAACGCCGCCTGTCGATCACCGATGTGTTGCAGCGCGCCGCGGCCTTTTTCCGGGCGCAGCTGCGCCAGTCTCCGGAGCCCATTGGGTACCTGAAGTCGCGCGGGCTCAGCGGCGAGATCGCGGCGCGCTTCGGCCTCGGCTGGGCGCCCGCGGGCCCTCGTGCGCTGGCGGGTGTCTTCCCGGCCTACGACGACCCGCTGCTCGAGGAGGCAGGTCTCGTTCGCGTGGCTGCCGACGAGACCCCCGGCGAGAGCGGCCCGCGGCGGTACGACTGGTTCCGATCGCGCGTGATGTTCCCGATCCGCGCGGTCGGCGGCGAGGTCATCGGCTTCGGCGGGCGTGTGCTCGACGACGGCAAACCCAAGTACATGAACTCGCCGGAGACGCCGGTTTTCAACAAGGGGCGCGAGCTCTACGGTCTCCACGAGGCACGCCAGTCGGTCCGCGAGCGCGGCTTCGCGCTCGTCGTCGAGGGCTACATGGACGTCGTGGCGCTTGCCCAGAGTGGCTTCGCCAACGCGGTGGCCACACTCGGAACCGCCTGCACGGCCGACCATATCCAGAAACTCTTCCGCTTCACGGACTCGGTCGTGTTCGCCTTCGACGGCGACGAAGCCGGACGCCGCGCGGCTGCGAGGGCGCTCGAGGCGGTGCTGCCGCATGCCTCGGACCTTCGCCAGGCGAGATTCCTCTTTCTGCCGCCCGAGCACGACCCCGACAGCTACGTACGCGCGCTCGGCGCCGCCGCCTTCGAGGCTGCGATCGCCGAGGCACTGCCGCTGTCGGGGCAATTGACGGCGCTGGCCTCGCAGGGAGCAGACCTGGCGCAAGCCGAAGGCCGCGCGCGCTTCCTCGCGCAGGCGAGACCGCTGTGGTCGGCGCTCCCCGAGGGAGCGCTTCGCGGCCAGCTGCTCGCGGAACTGGCCCGAACGGCTCGAGTCGAGCCGGCCGAACTGGCTCGGCTCTGGCGCGTGTCAGGCGCCGGGCCGTCGGCCGCGGGGCCGGCGCGACGGCCGGTGCGCTCGCCCTCGCGTCCGCCACCCGCCGCATCGGCAGACTTGGCGCTGAGGCTGTTGTTGCGCCACGCCGACTGGTGGGACCGGCTGACCGCCGAAGACCATCAGCTGCTGCACGAACTCGGGGGGGGCCACGGTGAACTGGTGGCCTGGTTCGAGCGCCAGCTGACCGACCATGGCCCGCAGACCTGGGCTGCGCTCAGCGAGGCCCTGCACGACCAGCCGATCGAGGCGCTGGCCCAGCGCATCGCCGATCCGGCGTCGCTGGACATCCAGAACGAGTTCGAGGACCTGCAGCGCGTCGTCAACCGCCTCCACATTGCCGTGCTGAAGGACGAGTCGCAGGCGCTGGCCGCCACCGCTTCGGTCGGACCGGAGGTGCTGCAACGCATCCGCGAGATCAACAGCCGCATCGACCAGCTGCGCCCGCTCGCCTGACCCGGGTTTTGACTTCACTGCCCGGAATCGACGACAATTCGCGGTTCACCGCAGCGGCAAGAGTGAGCGCAGCACCTCCGGGCCCCGACCGCCCTCCGACCGAGGGTTCGAGAAATGGTCAACCCTCCCCGCAAGGGCTGCAAAACAGACTGTTCACGCGAACTTGCCTGCCGGAAACCCGTCGCCATCTGAAGCTTGGCTGGCTCTGCCGTGCGTGCGTGTACGTACGTCTTTTAGAAGCCGGCCAATGAACTGAACTGCGCCCGGGACCGACAAGTGCCCCTTCAGCCTCGAGGATCGCTATGACCGCCAAGAAGCCTGCCGCCAAGCCCCACGCCGAGCCTGCCCACGTCGCGAAGGGGGCCAAGGGCAAGGTCGCCACGCCTGCATCAGCGCCGAAGGCCGTGGCAAGGCCGGCTCCGAAGCCCGAACCCAGGGCGGCGGGCCACGCTCCGGCGAAGCCGGCTGCCAAGGCCCCCGCCCCCGCACCGAAGGCGGCCGCCAAGCCGACCGCTGCGCCGGCCAAGGCGGCGCCCGCGCGCCCCGATGCGAAGGCGGCCGCGAAGGGTGCCGCCAAGAAGGGGGCCGAAGCCGCACCGAAGGCTCCCCAGGCCGACGAGGAGGACCTCGGCGACATTGAAGCCGAATTCGACGCCGAGGCGGAAGCCGAGGTCGAGGTCGAGGTCGAAGTCGTCGACGAGAAGGAGGCCAAGGCCAAACCGCTTCGCATGAAGGTCAGCCGCGCGAAAGAGCGCGCGCTGATGCGAGAGTTCGGCCTCGACGAGACGCTTCTCACCGAGGAAGAGGTCACCAAGCGCCGGCAGGAGCTGAAGACGCTCATCAAGATGGGCAAGACGCGTGGCTTCCTCACGCACCAGGAGATCAACGACCACCTGCCCGAGAAACTGGTCGACAACGAGATCCTCGAAGCCATCGTCTCGATGCTCAACGACATGGGCATCGCGGTCTACGAACAGGCGCCCGACGCTGCGACGCTGCTCATCAGCGGCAGCAACACCGCCACCGCCACCGACGAGGAGGCCGAGGAGGCCGCCGAAGCCGCGCTGTCGACAGTCGACTCCGAGTTCGGTCGCACGACCGACCCGGTGCGCATGTACATGCGCGAGATGGGCACCGTCGAACTGCTGACGCGCGAAGGCGAGATCGAGATCGCCAAGCGCATCGAGGGCGGCCTCCAGGCGATGATGCTCGCGATCAGCGCGAGCCCGACGACCATCGCCGAGATCCTCGCCTACGCCGACAAGATCGCGGCCAGCGAGATGCAGATCTCCGAGGTCGTCGACGGCTTCGTCTCCGACGACGAGGCCGACGACTACGTCGCCGAGGAGGACTACGACGAGTTCGACGAAGAGGACGACGACGACGGCCAGGGGGGCAGCAAGGCGCTGACGAAGAAGCTCGAGGAACTCAAGAAGCAGGCGCTCGAGAAGTTCGACCTGCTGCGCAGCCACTTCGAGAAGATGCGCAGGGCCTACGAGAAGGAGGGCTACAAGTCGACCTCCTACAACAAGGCCCAGCTCGCGATCAGCGACGACCTGATGACGATCCGGTTCACGGTCAAGACGATCGAGAAGCTGTGCAACATCCTGCGTTCGCAGGTCGACGACGTGCGCCGCTACGAGCGCGAGATCCGCAAGATCGTGGTCGACAAGTGCGGCATGCCGCAGGAGCACTTCATCCGCACCTTTCCGCCGAACGTCCTGAACTTGAAGTGGGCGGAGAAGGAGGTTGCGCTCGGCAAGGGCCATAGCGCCGTGCTCGCGCGCAACCTGCCGGCCGTGCAGGAGCTTCAACAGAAGCTGATCGACCTCCAGGCGCGCGCGGTGGTGCCGCTCGAGGACCTGAAGCAGATCAACAAGAAGATGAACGAGGGCGAGAAGGCCAGCCGCGACGCGAAGAAGGAGATGATCGAGGCCAACCTGCGCCTGGTGATCTCGATCGCGAAGAAGTACACCAACCGTGGCCTGCAGTTCCTCGACCTCATCCAGGAGGGCAACATCGGCCTGATGAAGGCGGTCGACAAGTTCGAATACCGACGCGGCTACAAGTTCTCGACCTACGCCACCTGGTGGATCCGCCAGGCGATCACCCGCTCGATCGCCGACCAGGCGCGCACGATCCGCATCCCGGTGCACATGATCGAGACGATCAACAAGATGAACCGCATCTCGCGCCAGCATCTGCAGGAGTTCGGCTTCGAACCCGACGCGCCGACGCTGGCCGAGAAGATGGAGATCCCCGAGGACAAGATCCGCAAGATCATGAAGATCGCCAAGGAGCCGATCTCGATGGAGACGCCGATCGGCGACGACGACGATAGCCACCTGGGCGACTTCATCGAGGACACCAACAACGTCGCGCCGGTTGACGCCGCGATGCAGGCCGGGCTGCGGGATGTGGTCAAGGACATCCTCGACTCGCTGACCCCGCGGGAGGCCAAGGTGCTGCGCATGCGCTTCGGCATCGAGATGAGCACCGACCACACGCTCGAGGAAGTGGGCAAGCAGTTCGACGTCACGCGCGAGCGCATCCGCCAGATCGAGGCCAAGGCGATCCGCAAACTCAAGCACCCGAGCCGCTCGGACAAGCTGAGAACCTACCTGGACAATCTCTGATTGGCCAGGCAGGTGCCGCCGCCAGGTGGACGCGGTCGCGCAGCGAGCGCATCTCAGCATGCGCCGGAGGCACAAGCTGCGTACGTACCTGGACAATCTCTGACGGGCCGGATGGGGCGGCTGCCTCAGGCAGCCTCGGCCGCGCCGCGGCTTGCGCCGGAGGCACATGCCGCGCAGGTGCCGTGAGGCAGGAGCCGTGCGCCCCCCGATTACACTTGCGGCCGGCATGACCCAGATCGCCGACCGCACTGTCTTGTTCGCCGACCTGCGTGGCAGCACCGCGCTCTACGAACAGCTGGGCAACGCCGAGGCCACTTCGGTGGTGACCCACTGCGTCAACGCGCTCGCCAAGCCGGTCGCCGACGTCGGCGGCCATGTCGTGAAGACCCTTGGCGACGGACTGATGGCGGTATTCGACGACTCGGCCGCCGCGGTCCAGGCGTCGATCGTGATGCACGAGGTTCTCGATGGCATCGTCTCCAAGGGCAGCGAGCGCGGTGCATCCCCCGGGCTGCGGGCACTGCGGCTGCAGATCGGCCTTGCGCGCGGCGAGGTGGTCGAGATGTCCGGCGACTGCTTCGGCGACGCGGTCAACGTGGCCGCCCGGCTGCTCGACCACGCGGGCGACAACGAGACGCTGGTCACCGCCGACGTGCTGCCCGGGCTGTCGCCCGAGCAGCAGGCGCGCTTTCGCAGCCTCGACAGGCTGGCACTTCGCGGCCGCGCCGAGCCGGTGCAGGTGCATGTGCTGACGCGTCGCCGCGGCGGCGATGCGCCGGTGACCCAGTTCGGCGACGTCTCGATCGCCGGCGAGCCCGACGGACTGCGCCTCACCTGGAGCGACCTCAACCGCGTCTTCGACAGCCACCAGATGCCGGTGGTGCTCGGCCGCAGCCCGCAGGCGACCTTCTGCGTCGACGATTCCCGCGTCTCGCGCTCGCACGCCCGCGTCGACTGGTACAGCGGCAGCTTCCAGCTCGCCGACCTCAGCTACAACGGCACCTACGTGCGCTTCAACGACGGCGAGATCGTCAGCCTGCGCCGTGGCAGTTGCACGCTGCACGGCAGCGGCATCGTCGGCCTCGGTGCATCGCCGAACGAGCCTGGATCCGCCTGCGTGCGGTTCGAGGTGCTTCGTTTCGGCGACACGCAGCCCCAGGGCGTCAACGCCTCCCGCCACCGCGTGGCCTGACCGGCGGCGATGCGCTTCCGCCCAGAGCCGCCGCCGTCGGCGGGTCCGGCCCCGCGCACCGGGGTGCTGCTGGTCAACCTCGGCACTCCCGACGAACCGACCGCCGCGGCGCTGCGCCGCTATCTCGCCGAATTTCTATCCGACCCGCGTGTCGTCGAGATCCCTGCGCTGGTGTGGCAGCCGCTGCTGCGCGGCGTGATCCTCACGGTGCGACCATCGAAGTCGGCGGCGAAGTACCGCTCGATCTGGGGACCCGAGGGGTCGCCGCTGGCGTGGTGGACAGCGCGCCAGGCGTCGGCGCTCGGAACGACGCTATACGCTCGTGGCCACGATCTCGTCGTCGATCACGCGATGCGCTACGGCTCACCCTCGGTGCCGGCAACCCTCGACCGCCTGCGTGCCGCTGGCGTGACGCGACTGCTCGTGCTGCCGGCCTACCCGCAATACGCCGGCGCCACCACCGGCAGCGTCAGCGACGCCGTTGGCCGCTGGCTGCTCGGCGCCCGACGGGTGCCCGAATTGCGCTTCGTCGCCGACTACCCTGAAGACGCCGGTTATGTCTCGGCGCTCGCGGCGCGCCTGCAGCAGCACTGGCAGCAACACGGCCGCGGCGAGAGGCTGCTGCTCAGCTTCCACGGCATCCCGGAGCGCACCGCGCGGCTCGGCGATCCCTACCCGGACCAGTGCCGCGCCACCGCGCAGGCACTGCAGCGCCTGCTCGGCCTGCCCGACGCGCAGATGCGGGTGACCTTCCAGAGCCGCTTCGGCCGGGCACGCTGGCTCGAGCCGTACACCGAGCCCACTCTGCGCGAGTTGGCCTCCGGTGGGGTGCGCAGCGTCGACGTGATGTGCCCGGGCTTCGTCGCCGACTGCCTCGAGACGCTGGAGGAGATCGGCCAGGAATGCCGCGACGCCTTCCTGGCCTCCGGCGGCGAACGCTTCGCGTACGTGCCCTGCCTCAACGACGAGCCCGAGTGGATCGACGCCCTCGCCGCGCTGGCCGAGCGTCATCTGCAAGGCTGGCCGACGCAGCGCGAAGGCAGCCGCTGACCTCACCGAGGCAGCGGGGCCGCCGGCATCAACGCCGCCACCACTTCCACAGCCGGGGCAGCAAGAGCACCGCGGCGACGACGACGAGAAGCGTCACCGACATCGGCCGCTCGACGAAGACCGTCCAGCGGCCCTCGCCGATCGACAGCGCATTGCGCATCTGCGCCTCGGCCAGCGGGCCGAGGATCAGCCCGACGATCACCGGCGCCACCGGGAAGTCGAAGCGCCGCATCAGCACACCCACCGACCCGAGCGCGAGCATCAGCCAGAGGTCGAATGCACTCTGGCGCATGCCGTAGACGCCGACGGTCGCGAAGATCAGGATGCCGGCGTAAAGCGGCGCCTTCGGGATCTTCAGCAGCTTGACCCACAGCCCCACCAGCGGCAGGTTCAGCACCAGCAGCATCACGTTGCCGATATACAGGCTGGCGATCAGCGCCCACACCAGCGTCGAGCTGGTCTGGAACAGCTGCGGGCCGGCGTTGATGCCGTAGTTCTGCAATGCGGAGAGCAGGATCGCCGCGGTGACGCTGGTCGGGATGCCGAGGGTCAGCAGCGGCACCAGCGTCGCCGTCACCGCCGAGTTGTTGGCCGCCTCCGGCCCCGCCACCCCCTCGATGGCGCCTTGCGTGCCGAACTCCTCCGGGTGCTTGCTGAGCTTGCGCTCGGCGGCGTAGCTCAGGAAGGTCGGGATCTCCGATCCGCCCGCGGGGATGGTGCCGAACGGAAAGCCGATCGCCGTGCCCCTCAGCCAGGCCGGCCACGAACGGCGCCACTCTTCGCCCGTCATGTGGACCTTTCCCATCTTGTTCAGGTCCGACGACGACCGGCCTTCGTAGAGGGCGTTGTACAGACACTCGCCGACGGCAAACAGACCGACGGCGACCAGCACCACCTCGATGCCGTCCATGAACTCCGGCACGCCGCCGGTGTATCTCACCTGCGCGGTGATCTGATCGATGCCGACCAGACCCATCGCGATGCCGATGAACAGCGCCGTAAGGCCGCGCAGCGAGCTCTTGCCGAGCACCGCACTGACGGTGGTGAACGCCAGCAGCATCAGGCAGAAGTACTCCGGTGGCCCGAGCTGCACGGCAAACTCGGCCATCACCGGCGAGAACAGCGTCACCAGCACCGTGGCGATGGTGCCGGCCACGAAGGACCCGATCGCGCTCGTGGCCAGCGCAGCACCGGCGCGGCCGCTCTTGGCCATCTTGAAGCCTTCGAGCGCGGTGACCATCGTGCCCGTCTCGCCGGGCGTGTTCAGCAGGATCGAAGTCGTCGAGCCGCCGTACATCGCGCCGTAGTAGATGCCGCAGAAGAAGATCATCGACGCCGTCGGCTCGACCTGCGCGGTGATCGGCAGCAGCATCGCCACCGTCACCGCCGGCCCGAGGCCGGGCAGCACCCCGATCGCGGTGCCGACGGCGCAGCCGACAAAGGCCCACAGCAGGTTGACGGGTGTCGCCGCGGTGGCGAATCCCGCGAGCAGCTGGCCCCAGAGATCCATCGCGCGCCCCAGCCTGCTACAGCCAGCCGCTGCCGGTGATGCCCGGCAGATTGACCTTCAAGACCTTCGTGAACAGCCAGAACACCGGTGCCGAGATCAGCACGCCGGTCACGGCATCGAGCACGAGCTTGCGCGGACCTCCCCAGCGATGCCCCTCGGCGCTGCGCAGGCCGTGCACGGCCAGCGTGTAGCACGCCGTGCATGCGACGACAAAGCCGGCGCGTTCAATCAGTAAGGCATTCACCGCGACACCCGCAGCCACCCAGGCCACCGCCTTCCAGTCGCCGCGCTCGGCGCCCGAAGGAGGATCCATCTCGCGGAAGCCGCCGGTCCGGGCCTCGAACACCAGCCATCCGCCGCACAGCGCCAAGGCGACAGTAACAACCCAGGGCAGGAAGTTCGGTCCGACCCCGGCATAGCCTGCCTGCGAAGAGATGCCCGTCGCGCCCCAGGCGAGCAGGCCGGCGACGAGCAGAGCCGCGACGCCGATCAGCGTGTGGATGCTCCGCGACGACTTGGTTGGGTCCATCGTGTCCTCTCCTGATCACCCGCACCCGGAACGGGCGGGTGACGTGCGCGGCGGCGCCCGCGCTCTCAAGTTGATCCGGCTCCGCCGGGCAACTTGAACCCCCGCGGGGGGCGGGTCGGGCGGGCCCGGTCCTGGGGGTGCTCAGATCATGCCGGCTCTGACCATCGTCGCACGAAGCGACGCGAAGTCGCGGTCGACGAAGTCCTCGAACTCCTTGCCGGTGAGCAGCGCCGACGTCCAGTTGTTCTTCTCGAGCGCCTCGGTCCATGTCTTGTGCTTGGTGGCCTTGCCAATCATCTCCACCAGCGCCTTCTTCTGTGCGTCATTGATGCCGGCGGCGCCGTACACCCCCCGCCAGTTGCCGATCACGACATTGACGCCCTGCTCCTTCAGCGTCGGCACCGCGATACCCTTCAAGCGCGCGTCGGAGGTGACGCCGATCGCCTTCATTCGCCCGCTCTCGATGTACTGCTGGAACTCGCTGTAGCCACTGCCGCCGATCGTGACGTTGCCGCCGAGGATGGCCGCCACCGCCTCGCCGCCCCCCCGGAAGGGCACATAGTTGATCTTCGCCGGGTCGACCCCGACGTCTCGAGCGATCATCGCCGCCGCGATGTGTTCGGTGCTGCCGCGCGAGCCGCCGCCCCACTTGACGCTGCCGGGGTCCTTCTTCAGCTGCGCGATGACGTCGGCCATCGACTTGAACGGCGAGTTTCCCGGCAGAACGAAGACGTTGTACTCGCTGGTCAGCCGCGCGATCGGCGTCACCTGCGTCACCGACACCGGTGGCTTGCCGGTGATGATGCCGCCCAGCATCACCTGTCCCATCACCATCAGCGCGTTGCCGTCGCCGCGGCTGGCGTTGTAGAACTGCGCGAGTCCGATCGCTCCCGCCGCGCCACCCTTGTTCTCGTAGGTGATCGAAGACACCACACCGGCGTCCTGCATCGCCTTGCCGAGCGCGCGCCCGGTCGAGTCCCAGCCGCCGCCGGGGTTGGCCGGGATCATCATCTTCAGATTGACGCTGGCCCATGCCGACAGCGGCAGCGATCCGGCCGCGGCCGCGGCGGCAAGGCTCTTCAGGAAGGTGTCGCGACGCATCGCAAGTCTCCATTCGGGGTTTGTCGGGGTCCGGAACGACCACCACGGCGGATGATCATCGCCTGCGCTGTCAAAGTGCTTTCGTCGCCCCTCGGGTAAACACCAACCCATCGCCAGAATGAAGCTGTTGCTGGTCGAGGACGACCCCGCGCTGCAGACGACGCTGCAGCGCAGCTTCGAGAGGCGCGGCTTCCAGGTCGTCGTCTGCGGAGACGGCGCGCGTGCACTCGACCGCTGGCGCGCGAGCCTGCCGGACGCGGTGCTGCTCGACTTGAGCCTGCCAGGCGCCGACGGCCTGTCGGTCCTCTCAGCGGCGCGTGCCGAGGGGCTGGACACGCCGGTGATCGTCGTCACCGCGCGCGGCACCGTCGGTGATCGGGTGCTGGGGCTCAACACCGGCGCCGACGACTACCTGCCGAAGCCCTTTGACCTCGACGAGCTGGAAGCGCGGGTCCGCGCGCTGGTCCGCCGGCGCGCCGGCGGCCGCGCCGGCGAGGGCACCCGGCAGGAGTTCTGCGGGCTGCGTGTCGACGGCGCGAGCGGCGCCGTCTGGATGCGCGGCGAGCCGCTCGAGCTCTCGGCGCGCGAGTCGGCCCTGCTTCGCGCATTGCTCGCGCGGCCCGGCCAGGCGGTGGCCAAGGAGAGGCTGACCGGCCTCGTCTTCCCCGATCAGCCGGATGTCGGCGCCGATGCGATCGAGGTTGTCGTCTACCGGCTGCGCCGACGGCTGCTGGGCACGCCGGCGCAGCTGGTCACGCTGCGCGGGTTGGGCTACCTGTTGCGCGACGCCGGATGAACAGGCACACGACATCGCTGCGCCGCCGCCTGCTGGTCGGCATCCTCCTGCCGGTGCTCGGGGTGGCGCTGCTGGCCAGCGCCGCGATCTACCGCCGGGCGCTGCATGCAGCCGACACGGCGTACGACCGCACGCTGCTGGCCTCTGCGAAGGCGCTGGGCGAACTGCTCGAGGTCGAAGGTGACCCCGGCCGGCCGCGCCTGCGCTCAACGGTGGCCTACAGCGCGCTCGAGGCCTTCGAGGCCGACAACCGCAGCCGGATGGTCTTCCGCGTCACCGGCTTCGGCGGCGAGATGGTGTCCGGGTTCGGCGACCTGCCACCGCCCCGGCCCGACCCCGGCGGCAGCAACGTCTACGCGGCGCTGGTGCACTTCTACGACGATCGCTACCGCGGCGAGCCGGTGCGCATGGCGGTGCTGCTGCAGCCGGTGGCCGGCGCCGCTGGCCAGGGCATCGCGGTGATCCAGGTCGCCGAGACGCTCGAGTTGCGGCGCACGCTGGCGCGGCAGCTGCTGCTCGACACCGTCTGGCTGCAGCTGGCGATGGTGCTGCTGATCGGCGCCGTGGTCACGCTGGTCGTGCAGGCGGCGACGAGGCCGCTGCGGTCGCTCAGCGAGGGCCTCGGCGCGCGCGCCGAGGGCGACCTCTCGCCGGTGCAGGCGCCCGTGTCGCTGCGCGAGCTGCAGCCGGTGGTGGATGCCATCAACGCGGTGATGGCCCGCCTGTCGCACCTGCTCGAGCACCAGAAGCGCTTCGTTCGTGACGCGTCCCACCAGCTGCGTACGCCCCTGGCGGTGCTGAAGGCCCAGGTGCAGTCGGCGCGCCGCGGCGACTTGCCGCCCGCCCAGGCCTTGCTGGAGATCGACACCACCGTCGACCGTGCCACCGAACTCGCGAACCAGATGCTCGCGCTGGCCAAGGTGGAGCAGCTGCGCCAGCAGGGTGCGGCACCGGTGGTCGACGCCGAGGCCGTGCTGCGCGCGGTGGCGCTCGACATCGCGCCGCTGATCGCCGAGCGCCAACTCGACTTCGACCTCCGCGCCGATCGGGCGCCGGTGCGTTCCCACGAGTGGTCGCTTCGCGAACTGGCGCGCAACCTGCTGCACAACGCGATCAAGCACACCCCGCCGAAGGGCTTGCTCGCGATCCACCTCGAGCGCGATGGCTCCGACGCGGTGCTTCGCGTCGACGACGGTGGCCCGGGGATCGGCGACGAGCAGCGCCAGCGCCTGTTCCAGCCCTTTGCTGCCGGCGACCCTCGCAGCGGCTCCGGGCTCGGGCTCGCGATCTGCTTCGAGATCGTTCGCGCGGCCGGAGGCAGCATCACCCTCGACAACCGGGTCGTGGGCGGGCAGGTCGTGGGTCTGGCGGCCACCGTCCGGCTGCCGCTGGCCGACAATCCGGCGCGATGATCTCCCTGCCCCCTGCCGACCGCGTGCGACTGGACAAGTGGCTGTGGGCCGCGCGACTTACAAAAACTCGCGCGCTGGCGGCCGAGGAAGCCGGGCTCGGGCGCGTCAGCGTCAACGGGCAGGTGGCCAAGGCTTCGCGCGAACTGCAGCCCGGCGACGAGGTGGCGTTCCGTCAGGGCGGCATCGTGCGCGTCGTGGTCGTTCGGGCGCTGAGCCTGGTGCGAGGCCCGGCCACCGTGGCACAGGCTCTGTACGAAGAGACACCGGCGAGCGTCTCCGCCCGCGAGGCCGCCGCCGCGGCACGCCGCCAGGGGGTTGAACCGGCGCTGACACTCGCGCAGGGCCGGCCGACCAAGCGCGACCGCCGCACGCTGGCCGAATGGCAACGCTGGACCGCCAGCAGCGACGACCTCGACCGCGGCGGCGGCCGCTGAAACAAGCCAACCCCTTGAATTCCGGCCGGGCGCCCGCAGGTCCCCGCTCGACCGGAGGAATCCCTTGCCCCACTCCCAATGACCAACGAGCCCACCCCCCAGGAAGGTGCCGCGGCCGCGGCAACCGCGGAGTCGACTTTTCCGCTCCCACCGGAGGCCCAGCTCGCCGAGCTGCAGGCACGGCATGCCGAGGTCTCCGACGCTTACCTCCGCGCCAAGGCCGAGACCGAGAACATCCGCCGCCGAGCCGAGGAAGAAGTGAGCAAGGCGCGCAAGTACGCCGTCGAGTCGTTCGCCGAGAGCCTGCTGCCGGTGAAGGACAGCCTCGAGGCCGCGATCGCGATCGACAATGCCACCCCAGAGCAGTTGCTCGAGGGTGTACACGCGACGCTGCGCCAGCTGAAGCAGGCGCTCGAGCGGAACAAGGTGGCCGAGATCAGCCCGCCCGCCGCCACCCGCTTCGACCCGCACCACCACCAGGCGATCAGCGTCGTGCCGGCCGACCAGGAGCCCAACACCGTGGTCGCGGTGCTGCAGAAGGGCTACCTGATCGCCGACCGCGTGCTGCGCCCGGCCCTGGTGACGGTGTCGGCACCGAAGTGACAGCCATCGGCATGCCTGGGCCTTGAAAGGCCGCACGCGGTCCACAACTCGAAGACAACCTCATTTCAGCGACGGAGCACCCTCATGGGAAAGATCATCGGCATCGACCTCGGCACCACCAACTCCTGCGTGGCCATCATGGAGGGCAACAGCACGAAGGTGATCGAGAACAGCGAGGGTGCCCGCACCACGCCGTCGATCATCGCCTACCAGGACGACGGCGAGGTTCTCGTCGGCGCCTCGGCCAAGCGCCAGGCGGTCACCAACCCCAAGAACACGCTGTACGCGGTGAAGCGGCTGATCGGCCGAAAGTTCACCGAGAAGGAAGTGCAGAAGGACATCGACCTGATGCCCTACAAGATCGCCGCCGCCGACAACGGCGACGCCTGGGTCGAGGTGCGCGGCAAGAAGCTGGCGCCGCCGCAGGTCAGCGCCGAGGTGCTGCGCAAGATGAAGAAGACCGCCGAGGACTATCTCGGCGAAGAGGTCACCGAGGCGGTGATCACGGTGCCGGCGTACTTCAACGACAGCCAGCGCCAGGCCACCAAGGACGCCGGCCGCATCGCCGGCCTCGATGTCAAGCGCATCATCAACGAGCCGACCGCAGCCGCACTCGCATTCGGGCTGGACAAACACGGCAAGGGTGACCGCAAGATCGCGGTCTTCGACCTCGGCGGCGGCACCTTCGACATTTCGATCATCGAGATCGCCGACGTCGACGGCGAGAAGCAGTTCGAGGTGCTGTCCACCAACGGCGACACCTTCCTCGGCGGCGAGGACTTCGACCAGCGCATCATCGACTACATCGTCACCGAGTTCAAAAAGGAACAGGGTGTCGACCTGACGAAGGACGTGCTCGCGCTGCAGCGCCTGAAGGAGGCCGCCGAGAAGGCCAAGATCGAGCTCAGCAACAGCACGCAGACCGACGTCAACCTGCCCTACATCACCGCCGACGCGTCGGGCCCGAAGCACCTGAACATCAAGCTCACGCGGGCCAAGCTCGAGGCGCTGGTCGAGGAACTGATCGAGCGCACGATCGAGCCCTGCCGCATCGCCATCAAGGACGCCGGCGTCAAGGCGAGCGAGATCGACGACGTCATCCTCGTCGGCGGCCAGACCCGCATGCCCAAGGTGCAGGAAAAGGTCAAGGAGTTCTTCGGCCGCGAGCCGCGCAAGGACGTCAACCCCGACGAGGCGGTGGCCGTCGGCGCCGCCATCCAGGGCCAGGTGCTGGGCGGCGAGCGCAAGGACGTGCTGCTGCTCGACGTGACGCCGCTGTCGCTGGGCATCGAGACGCTGGGCGGCGTGATGACCAAGATGATCAAGAAGAACACCACCATCCCGACCAAGTTCTCGCAGGTGTTCTCCACCGCCGACGACAACCAGCCGGCAGTGACGATCAAGGTCTACCAGGGCGAGCGCGAGATGGCCCAGGGCAACAAGAGCCTGGGCGAGTTCAATCTCGAAGGCATCCCGCCGGCGCCGCGCGGGCTGCCGCAGATCGAGGTCACGTTCGACATCGACGCCAACGGCATCCTGCATGTCGGTGCCAAGGACAAGGCCACCGGCAAGGAGAACAAGATCACCATCAAGGCGAACTCGGGCTTGAACGAGGCCGAGATCGAGAAGATGGTCAAGGACGCCGAGCTCAATGCCGCCGAGGACAAGAAGAAACTCGAGCTGGTCCAGGCCCGCAACCTCGCCGACAGCACGATCCACTCGGTGAAGAAGAGCCTGGCCGAACATGGCGACAAGCTCGATGCCGGCGAGAAGGAGAAGATCGAGGCCGCACTGAAGGACGCCGAAGAGGCGCTCAAGGCCGACGACAAGGCAACCATCGAAGCCAGGACCGAGGCGCTGGTGACGGCGAGCCAGAAGCTCGGCGAGAAGATGTACGCCGAGCAGGCGGCGGCCGCCGCGGCGGCGGGCGGCGGCGGCGCGCAGGCGGGCCCGCAGGAGGCTCAGGCTTCGGCGAAGCCGGCCGACGACAACGTGGTCGACGCCGAATTCAAGGAAGTCAGGAAGTGACGAGCCGGATGGGCCTCGCGGCCCATCGGCCGATCTCGCCGCGTCCGGGGTTGCAGGCTCCCGCCTGAACCCGACGCGGCGGATTCACTTCTCGGACTGCAAGAGACACCATGGCCAAGCGCGACTACTACGAAGTCCTCGGCGTCCCGAAGAACGCCAGCGACGAAGACATCAAGAAGGCCTACCGCAAGCTGGCCATGAAGCACCACCCTGACCGCAACCAGGGTGACGAGGCCAAGAAGGCCGAGGAGAAGTTCAAGGAGGCCAAGGAAGCCTACGAGATGCTCTCCGACGCGCAGAAGCGTGCGGCCTACGACCAGTTCGGACATGCCGGCGTCGACCCCAGCATGGGTGGCGGGCGCGGCGGGCCGGGGCCGGAGGGTTTCGGTGGCTTCGCCGAGGCCTTCGGCGACATCTTCGGCGACCTCTTCGGTGGCGGCGGTGGCGGCCGTCGGGGCGGCGGCCAGCAGGTCTACCGGGGCAGCGACCTCTCGTACGCGATGGAGATCACGCTCGAGGAGGCAGCCAACGGCAAGGACACGCAGATCCGGATTCCGAGCTGGGACAAGTGCGACACCTGCCATGGCACCGGCGCCAAGCCCGGCACCAGCGCGAAGACCTGCCCGAGCTGCAACGGCGCCGGCACCGTGCATCTGCGGCAGGGCTTCTTCAGCATCCAGCAGACCTGTCCGCACTGCCGCGGCAGCGGCAAGATCATTCCCGAGCCCTGCACCGCCTGCAACGGTGCCGGCCGCATCAAGCGCCAGAAGACGCTCGAGGTGAAGATTCCGGCCGGCATCAACGAAGGCATGCGCATCCGCTCGGCCGGCAACGGCGAGCCCGGCACCAACGGCGGCCCGCCGGGCGATCTGTACATCGAGATCCGCATCAAGCAGCACGAGATCTTCGAGCGTGACGGCGACGATCTGCACTGCACGGTGCCGGTCGGCATCACCACTGCGGCACTCGGTGGCACGATCGAGGTGCCGTCGCTCGGCAGCAAGGCCGAAATCGAGTTGCCCGAGGGCACGCAGCACGGCAAGACCTTCCGGCTGCGCGGCAAGGGCATCAAGGGGCTGCGTTCGAGCTACCCGGGCGACCTCTACTGCCACGTCACGGTCGAGACGCCGGTCAAGCTCACCGAGCACCAGCGCAAGCTGCTGAAAGAGCTCGACGAGTCGATCCGCAAGGGCGGCGAGCGCCACTCGCCGAACGCCAAGAGTTGGACCGACCGCGTGAAAGACCTCTTCAAGTAGCCGCGATCGCGCCGTCCCCACGCAGCGGACGGCGGCGTCGGGCGCCGGATGGCCTCGACATCGGCGACCCCGTGCAGCAGTAGACGCCCGGCGAGGCGGCCGGGCTGCAGCGGCGGCCCGCAGGCGCCGATATCTGCACCAAGATGCCGTCACGGGTACCGGCTCGGCCAGCTGGTCGCCCGGCCAGCGCGTGAACCGCCCCCCCTCGAAGATGCCGCAGCAACCCGCCGCCAGCCCGTGGCCGGAACCGCCACCCGCGACGCCGCTGGCCGACCAGGAGGCTTGCGAGGCGCTGCTGCCACGGCTGCAGGCTGCGGTCGCGCATCCCGAGGGTGACAGCCTGGTCCTTTGTGATGCCGCCTGGTCGCTGCTCAGCGGCTGGCCGGCGGCAAGCGCGAGCGGTGCACGCATCGAGTGCCTGCTTGCGGTGGCGCACTGCCGCTATCTGCTGTCGCGCCACTTCGACGCGCTGGACGCGGCCCGCGCCGCAGTCGAGCTGGCCAGGCCGATCGGTGCCGATCCGCTGCTGCGCAAGGCGCTGACCTTCCTCGGCGTGTGCCTGATGGAGACGGGCAACCTGCCCGATGCCATCGCCACCCTGTCGCACGCGCTGGAGGTTGCCGGCCGCACCGGCGACGCGGGCGCGCTGTCGTCGGTGTGGACCAATCTCGGCCTCGCGCTGCAGCGCTCGGCCCTGTACGACGAGGCGGCTCCTTGTTTCGAGCGCGCGGCCGAACTCGGGCAGCACGCATCGGCTGCCTTCCTGACCGCCCGCCGTGCTGCGTACACCAACCTTGCCAACTGCGCGCTGCACCTCGACGACATCCGGCCCGGCTTGAAGGCGGCGCGCCGCTCGATCGAGCTCAACAGCGAACCGGCGACTGCGCAGGACTGCCTGTCGCGGGCGGTCGCCGAGTCCAACCTGGCGCGGCTGCTGCTGAGCGTCGGCGATGTCGGCGGTGCCTCGCGCCACGAAGCGCTGGCGCGCGAATACGCGGCACGCTTCCCGAGCGCGCGCGGCGAGCTGATCGCGTTGATCACCGGCGGCCTGGTCGACGTGCACAGCGGAGCTGTCGAAGCCGGCCTCGGCCGGCTCAAAGCCGGGCTCGACTGTGCCCGCCGGCGGGTCCTCTCCGAAGTCGGCGACGCGCTCTCCGCCTGCGTCGCCGGCTACGAGGTGGCGGGGCAGCCCGATGTGGCGCTCGTCTTCATGCACGAGATCCTGGCCGCGAACCGCGAAGGCCGATCGGTACAGGTGCTGATGCACCACCAGCGGCACCTCGACCGGCTCGACCGTCAGCCGCCGCAGCCGCAGACCATCGACGCAACGCTCGAACGGCGTCAGCAACGGTTGCGCGGCCACCTCGGCGCCGAGCGCGAGTGGACACGCAACCGCATCCTGCTGCTCGAGCAGCAGTCGGTGGCCGCCGAGCTGCACGACGACACCACCGGCGAGCATTGCTATCGCGTCGGCAGGCTGGCTTCGATCCTCGGCCGCGAGATCGGGCTCGAGGACGAAGTCTGCTTCCTGATCGACCTGGCGGCGCGCATGCACGACATCGGCAAGCTCGTCGTCCCCGACGCGATCATGCTCAAGCCGGGCCGGCTGACGGCGGGCGAACGCGAGATCATGGAGTCGCACGCCGCCGCCGGCGCCGAGATCCTGGCGAGGTCGAACGTGCCGCAGATGCATGTGGCCGAGGAGATCGCCCGCCACCACCACGAGCGCTGGGACGGCGGCGGCTACCCCGGGCGGCTGGCGCGCACCGCGATCCCGATCGCGGCGCGGGTGACGGCGCTGGCCGACGTCTTTGACGCGCTGACGCATGTGCGGCCATACAAGCCGGCGTGGCCGGTGCACGAGGCGCTGGCCGAGGTTCGCCGGCTGCGCGGCCTGCAGTTCGACCCCGACCTGACCGACGTCTTCCTGGCGCTGGTGCCGCGCCTGCAGCGCGAGGCGGGCGATCTCGACCGCTTCCTGGGCGCCGAGGCGCAGCGATCGCCCTTCGTGCAGGCGCGGCGGCAGATCGCTGCCGCGCTCAAAGGTGCCGACCCGGCGACGACCTTGTTCGAGCTGCGGCGCTGAGCCGGCGCGCGGCTCCCGCGCCCGCGGCCCTGGCGCAATCGGTCAGAACAGGCAGCCCTGCACCGGAGGCGGCGGCCCCGCACCACGCACGAATTGCGTCAAGTCAAGCTCGAAGCGCTCGCGGTTGAAGCCCAGGCGTGAGCAGGCCTTCTCGAAGCGCTGCCGGAGAAGCTCGGCCCAGACACCTTGCCCGGTCATCCGCGTGCCGAAGCGAGCGTCGTTGTCACGGCCACCACGCATCTCGCGCAGGCGGGCCATCACGCGGTGCGCGCGGTCGGGAAAGTGCTGCTCCAGCCAGCGCTGGAACAGCGGGTTCACCTCCCACGGCAGGCGCAGCACGATGCTGAAGGCGCGGGTGGCGCCGGCGTCGCGGGCGGCTTGCAGGATGTGTTCGAGTTCCGGCTCGTTGATGAAGGGGATCATCGGCGAGGCGCTGACGCCCACGGGCACACCGGCTCTTGCCAGCGCTGCGATCGCGCGCAGCCTTCGCGCCGGCGAGGCTGCACGTGGCTCCATGGTGCGGGCCAACGTCGGATCGAGTGTCGTCAGCGACAGGTAGACCGCCGCGAGCTTTCGGCCCGCCAACGGCACGATGAGGTCAAGGTCGCGCTCGACGCCGGCCGACTTGGTGATCAGCGAGAAGGGGTGGCTGAACTCCTTCATCACCTCGATCACCGAGCGGGTGACTCGCAACCGCCGCTCCACCGGCTGGTAGGCATCGGTCACCGAGCCGATGTTCAGCAGCAGCGGCTCGTAGCCGCGCCGCGAGAATGCCGCGCGCAGGCGCTCCGCGGCATTCACCTTGGCGACGATGCGGGTCTCGAAGTCGAGGCCGGGCGAGAGGTTCAGATAGCTGTGGGTGGGCCGTGCGTAGCAGTAGATGCAGCCGTGCTCGCAGCCGCGGTAGGGGTTGATCGACAGGTCGAAGCCGATGTCCGGCGAGTCGTTGGCGGCGAGGATATTGCGGACACGCTCTTCGATGATCTGGGTCTCTGGCGCGACGGTCTCCTCGCTCGCGAGCTGCTCGAGCGTGCCCCAGCCATCGTCGAAGGCCTCGCGCGCGTCGCCCGCGAACCGGTGCTCGATGGCCCAGACCGTGCCGCGCCCCTTCGGTGCCCGCGCAGGGGCACCGATACGCGCTGCCGCAGGTGGGCTGTGGGGAGTGGTAGCCCGGCTCATGGCTGTACGAATATACAGTTTCGACGGGGGCCTGTCGAATGGCACCGAAACGGGGCCGAAGGCAGACGAAGATCAAGGCGGACGTGCAACGCAGTGGGTAAGCTTTTGTTTGTTGGGCACTTTGCAGTCACTGACCGAAGGCGGGGCGTCGGTGCCCGCCACGGCCGCTGAGGATGCGGCGATCTGCCAGCTCTTGCTGCGGGAGCTGGCCAACATCGTCGCGCACCCCGACGACGAGAGTGCCGCGACTTGTGACGCGGTCTTCGAACACCTCGCCGCGTGGCCGGCCGACACCGCGAGCGAGGCGCGTGTCGAGTGCCTGCTCGCGGTTGCGCACTGCCGCTACTTGTTGTCGCAACCCCTGGCGGGTCTCGGGCCGGCGCGAGCCGCCGTCGAGCTGGCCCGACAGCATCGGTGGGCCCCGGTCCTGCGCAAGTCCCTGACCTTCCTCGGCGTGACGCTGATGGACAGTGGCGATTTGCCCGAGGCGATCGTGTGTCTCTCCGAGGCACTGGATGTGGCTGGCACCACCGGGGACGCCGGACAGCAGGCGTCGGTGTGGAACAACCTCGGGCTCGCGCTGCAAAGGTCGGCGCAGTATGCCGACGCCGGACGATGCTTCGAGTGTGCCGCGGACCTCGCGGCCGACGTGCCGGGCTTCATGGTTGCCCGCCGCGCCGCCATCGGCAACCTCGCGGACTGCGCCCTGCACCTGCACGAGGTCGGCCCCGGGCTGCGTGCGGCGCGCAAGGCGATCGAGCTGAACGCCGCACCGGTGACCGCGCAGGACTGCCTGTCACGAGCCATCGCCGAATCGAACCTCGCCCGTTTGATGCTGCTCGGTGGGGACTTCGATGGTGCCGCCCGCCACGGCGCGCTGTCACGCGACTTCGCGCGCCGCTTTCCGAGCCCGCGCGGCGAGGTGATCGCGGAGATGACCGACGGCCTGATCGACGTCCACCGCGGCGAATGCGAGACCGGTCTGACGAAGCTGAAGCTGGCGCTCGAGTCCGCGAGGCGCCGCGTGCCGTCCGAGATCGGTGACGCGCTGGCTGCCTGCGTCGCCGGCTACGAGGCGGCCGCGCACCCCGACGTCGCGCTGGTCTTCGTCCACGAGATGCTCGCGCGCAACCGCGAAGGAAAGCCGGTGGAGGTGCTGCTCCACCATCGGCAACACCTCGATCGGGTGGACCGGGACCGGGTGCCAGCGGCGTCCATTGCCGACACGCTCGGCCGCCAGCAGGACCGCCTGCGCGGCCGGCTGGGCGACGATGGACGCGTGTGGATGCGCAACCGCATCCTGCTGCTCGAGCAGCAGTCGGTAGCCGCCGAGCTGCACGACGACACCACCGGCGAGCACTGCTATCGCGTCGGCAGGCTGGCTTCGATCCTCGGCCGCGAGATCGGGCTCGAGGACGAAGCCTGCTTCCTGATCGACCTTGCGGCGCGATTGCACGACATCGGCAAACTGGTCGTGCCGAGCTCGATTCTGCAGAAGCCAGGCCGGCTGGGCGTGGGCGAGCGCGAGATCATGGAGACCCATGCCGCGGCCGGCGCGCAGCTGCTGGCGCAGTCGAACATCCCGCAGATGCACGTTGCCGAAGAGATCGCCCGCCACCACCACGAGCGATGGGATGGTGGCGGCTACCCGGCGCGGCTGGAACGCGCGGCGATCCCGATCGCGGCGCGGGTGACGGCACTCGCCGATGTCTTCGATGCGCTTACGCACAGACGGCCGTACAAGCCGGCCTGGACCGTGACCGATGCGCTCGACGAGATCCGGCGCCTGCGCGGCGCCCAATTCGACCCCGACCTCACCGACGTCTTTCTTGCGCTGGTGCCGCGTCTGCAACGCGAGGCGGGCGACCTCGACACCTTCCTCGGCGCAGAGGCTCGAAAGTCGCCGCTGGTTCAGGCGCGACGTCGGATCGCGGCTGCACTCGACACCGCCAGAGCAGCCGGCCCTGGGAGTCTTTCGAGTTGATCCGGCTCTGCCGGGCAGCTCGAGCCCCCGCGGGGGTCCGGCGTCGACCGGCCTCGGGGGACCTCTGAAGTTGATCCGGCTTTGCCGGGCACAACTTGATCCCCGAAGGGGGCGTGCCGGGCGGGCCGGCCCTGGGGGTGCTCATATCAGTAGTCCCCGGTCGAGGCACCCGGAGCCAGGTTCTCGAAGCGCGTCAGCGGTTTCAGGAAGGTCAGCCTGACAGTGCCCACCGGCCCGTTTCGCTGCTTGCCGACGACGATCTCCGAAATGCCCGGTTCCCTAGATTCCTTGTTGTAGTAGTCGTCGCGGTAGATGAACATGATGACGTCGGCGTCCTGTTCGATCGCACCCGACTCCCGCAGGTCGCTCATCATCGGCCGCTTGTCGTTGCGCTGCTCGACACTGCGGTTGAGCTGCGACAGCGCCATCACCGGGCACTGCAGCTCCTTGGCCAGCGCCTTCAGCCCGCGCGAGATCTCGCCGATCTCGGTGGCACGGTTCTCGTCGCTGGTGGCCGAGCCGCTCATCAGCTGCAGGTAGTCGACGACGATCAACCCCAGCGTGCCGCCGAACTGGCGCGCCATCCGCCGGGCCCGGGCCCGCAGCTCGGCTGAGTTGAGCGCAGGCGTCTCGTCGATGTAGATCTGCGTGCGGCCGAGGCGGTCGACCGCGTCGGCCAACTGCTCCCACTCCGACTCGTGGAGCTTGCCGGTGCGCAGACGTTGCTGGTCGATGCGACCGATCGACCCGACCATTCGCAGCGCCAGCTGCGACGCGCCCATCTCCATCGAAAAGACCAGCACCGGCAGCCCTTCCTGGACTGCCGCATGCTCGGCAATGTTGAGCGCTAACGCCGTCTTGCCCATCGAAGGCCGGGCGGCAAGCACGATCAGGTCGCCCTTCTGCAGGCCGGCCGTCATGCGGTCGAGGTCGTAGAAACCGGTGCGGACCCCGGTGACCTCGTCGGCACCGTGCTCGTGTAGCTCGTTGACACGGTCGAGCAAGGCCACGACGAGCTTGTCGATGCTCTGGAAACCCTGCCGCTGGCGCGCACCTTCCTCGCCGATCTTGAAGACCTTGCTTTCGGCTTCGTCGAGGATCTGACTGACCGCCCGCCCCTGCGGGTTGAATGCGCTGGTCGCGATCTCGTCGCTGGCGGCGATCAGCTTGCGCAGGATCGAACGCTCGCGCACGATCTCCGCATAACGTCTAAGATTAGCGGCACTTGGCACGCTCTGCGCCAGCGCGTTGAGGTACGAAAGCCCCCCGCACTCCTCGGCCTTGCCGATGCTCTGCAGCTGCTCGAAGACGGTGATCACGTCGGCTGGGCGGCTCGCGGCCACCAGGGCTGCGGTCGCCGCGTAGATCTGCCGGTGCTCCCAGCGATAGAAGTCGCTCTCGGTCAGCAGGTCGGCGGCGCGGTCCCAGGCCAGGTTGTCGATCAGCAGCCCGCCGAGCACACTCTGCTCGGCCTCCACCGAGTGCGGCGGAACGCGCAAGCGCGCGACTTCGTCATCGCGCGGCGGAGCCGCGGGCTCGCGGGGGTCTTGCAGGGTGCTCACGGGGCTACCTTCGGGCTGCGCCCGCCGGTATCCGCCCCTCGGGGCGGCGCGGCGGGCTCGTGCGACGGATCATGCCGCAGCAAAGTGCCGCGGGCTGTGGACAACGCTGGGTACATCCGGCGAGGCGCCTGGGGAGAAGTGGTCGGCGCGGCCCCAAGGACGAAGGGCCGGCGGAGCCGGCCCTTCGCTGGGGGTGAGATCCCGGTCAGTCGGTCTGCGCGACCACCTGCACCGTGACTTCGGCCGTCACGTCGCCATGGGGCGCCACCGTGACGACATGTTCACCGACGATCTTCAGCGGCCCGTTGGGCATTCGCACCTGGGCCTTCGCGACCGTCAGTCCCATCTTCGTCAGGCCCTCGGCGACGTCGGCATTGGTGACCGACCCGAACAGCCGGCCATCGACGCCGGCCTTCTGCGCGATGCGGACGACCTTGCCTGCGAGCTGCTCGCCCAGCGACTGCGCGGCGGCCAGCTTCGCGGCAGCCGCCTTCTCCAGCTCGACGCGGCGGGCCTCGAATTCCTTGATCGCCGCGTCGGTGGCGCGGCGTGCCAGCTTCGACGGGATCAGGTAGTTGCGGGCGAACCCTTCCTTGACCTTGACGACATCGCCGAGGTTGCCGAGCTTGCCGACCTTCTCGAGAAGAATCACTTGCATGGCGTGCTCCGTCAAACCTTGTGTTGATCGGAGTACGGCAGCAGCGCGAGGAAACGCGCGCGCTTGATGGCCGTCGTCAACTGGCGTTGGTAGAAGGCGCGCGTGCCGGTCAGGCGGGCGGGCGTGATCTTGCCGTTCTCGCCGATGAAGTCGCGCAGCACGTCGACCTCCTTGTAGTCGATCTCCTGGACGTTGGCGACCGTGAAGCGGCAAAAACGCTTGCGCCTGAACAGCAGCGACTGGGTGTTGCGCTTGGGCCGCTTGTCCTTCGAGAACCGGCCTTTTCCGCGGGGTGGGGGCATGACTGACCTCCGAGAGAATTGAAAGTTGACTGGGGCGCGCCGGCTTCAGGCCGGCTCGACCGTGGTGACGTGGAACACGAGCCCTCGCCCGTTGCGTGCGCCGGCAACGAAGCCGGCGAACAGCGCCTGGGCGCCGAGCGCGAGCGTGTGCAATGCCTGGGTGACTTCGCCGATGGCCACCGCACGCAGTTCGGCGGCGACCTTGCGCGACTGCCCGCTCTCGCTGACCTCGGATTCGTGCCGAAGCACGAGATCGAAGACCGGCAGCCCGGCAGGGGTGTAGCGCAGGCTGCGTCGCTCGACCATTGTCGCGGTCAGCATCAGCCGGTTCACGGCAACGCTCGTGCCCGGTCGGGCCTCAGCTCGCGGCCTCCTGCCGCTCCTTGCGGGCCTCTTCGCGCTCCACCGCCTTCATCATCACCGAAGGCGTGGTCTCGGCCTTGTTTCGGGCCACCGTCAGGTGGCGAAGCACGGCGTCATTGAAGCGGAATCCCGTCTCGAGCTCGTTCAGTGCTTCCTTGCTGCACTCGATGTTCAGGCACAGGTAATGTGCCTTCGCGAGCTTCTGGATCATGTAGGCCAGCTGGCGCCGGCCCCAGTCTTCGACGCGGTGCACCTTGCCGCCGGCGGCGGTGACCAGGCCCTTGTAGCGTTCCAGCATGGCCGGAACCTGTTCACTCTGATCCGGGTGGATCAGGAGAACGATCTCGTAGTGACGCATGAATGCTCCTTGTGGTTTCCCTGGGGTGCCCCCGAGGGAAGCCGCCCCCGATGGGCGTCGGGTGGGGTGCGGCAAGGTGGGAAAGCCGCGGAGTATAACCCGCTAGCGTGCGGCAGCCAGGCGCGTCCAGGTGTCGACCACGGTGTCCGGGTTCAGCGACATCGAGACGATGCCCTCCTGCGCCAGCCAGTCGGCAAAGTCCGGGTGATCGCTGGGGCCCTGGCCGCAGATGCCGACATACTTGCCGGTGGCGCGGCACGCGGTGATGGCGCGCGAGATCAGCGCCTTCACCGCCGGGTCGCGCTCGTCGAAGTCGCCGGCCAGCTGCTCGATCCCCGACTCGCGGTCGAGCCCGAGCGTCAGCTGCGTGAGGTCGTTCGACCCGATCGACATGCCATCGAAGTGCTCGAGGAACTGCTCGGCGAGGATCGCGTTGCTCGGCACCTCGCACATCATGATCAGCTTCAGCCCCTGGGCACCGCGCTGCAGGCCGCGCTCGGCCAGCATTCGCGTCACGCGCTCGGCCTGCTTCACGGTGCGGACAAAGGGCACCATGATCTCGACGTTGACGAGCCCCATGTCGTTGCGCACCCGCTTCAGCGCCTCGCACTCCATCGCGAAGGCATCGCTGAACTCGCCACTGATGTAGCGGCTGGCACCGCGGAAGCCCAGCATCGGGTTCTCCTCGTCGGGCTCGTAGCGGGTGCCGCCGATCAGCTTGCGGTACTCGTTGCTCTTGAAGTCCGACAAGCGGACGATCACCGGCTTGGGCCAGAAGGCGGCGGCGATCGTCGCCACGCCCTCGGACAGCTTGTCGACATAGAAGGCCCGCGGCGACGCGTGCCCGCGGGCCACCGACTCGACCGCCTTCTTCAGCTCGGGGTCGATGTTCGGGTAGTCGAGGATCGCCTTCGGGTGAACGCCGATGTTGTTGTTGATGATGAACTCGAGCCGCGCGAGGCCCACGCCCGAATTCGGCATCTGCGCGAAGTCGAACGCAAGCTGGGGGTTGCCGACGTTCATCATGATCTTGATCGGGCAGTACGGCATCTCGCCACGCCGCACTTCGGTGATCTCGGTCTCGAGCAGGCCGTCGTAGATGTAGCCGGTGTCGCCCTCGGAGCAGGCGACCGTGACCAGGGCGCCTTCCTGGATGCGCTCGGTGGCGTTGCCGCAGCCCACCACCGCCGGGATGCCGAGTTCGCGGGCGATGATCGCCGCGTGGCAGGTGCGGCCGCCGCGGTTGGTGACGATGGCGCTCGCCTTCTTCATCACCGGCTCCCAGTTGGGGTCGGTCATGTCGGTGACGAGAACGTCGCCCGGCTGCACGCGGTCCATCTCGGCCACCGAGTGCACCAGCCGTGCCGGGCCGGTGCCGATCTTCTGGCCGATCGCGCGGCCTTCGGCGAGCACCGTGCCCTTTCCCTTGAGCTTGTAGCGGTGCTCGACACGGCCGATCGTGTGGCTCTTCACCGTCTCGGGCCGTGCCTGCAGGATGTAGATGCGGCCGTCGCGGCCGTCCTTGCCCCACTCGATGTCCATCGGCCGGCCGTAGTGGCGCTCGATGATCACCGCGAAGCGCGCGAGTTCGACCACGTCGGCGTCGGTGATCGAGTAGCGGTTGCGCTGCTCGGGCGGGGTCTCGACGGTGCGCACCAGGCGCCCTGTCGCGGCCTGCTCGTCCCCCGGCGCGAACTCCATGCGCTGCAGCTTCGACCCGAGCGAGCGCCTGATGATCGGAAAGCGCCCGGCTGCGAGCGTCGGCTTGTGGACGTAGAACTCGTCGGGATTGACCGCCCCCTGCACCACCGTTTCACCGAGCCCGTAGCTCGAGGTGAGGAAGACGACATCGGGGAAGCCCGACTCGGTGTCGATCGTGAACATCACGCCGGCCGAACCGAGATCGGAGCGCACCATCTGTTGAACGCCGGCGGAGAGCGCGACATCGCCGTGGGCGAAGCCCTTGTGGACGCGATAGCTGATCGCGCGGTCGTTGTAGAGCGACGCGAAGACCTCCTTGACCCGGTGCAGGACGCTGTCGATGCCGCTGACGTTGAGGAAGGTCTCCTGCTGCCCGGCAAACGATGCGTCCGGAAGGTCCTCGGCCGTAGCCGAAGAACGCACCGCATAGCTCGAGCCGGGGTGCGCCACCTCGAGGGCTGCGAAGCGCGAACGCACCTGCTCTTCGAGCGCGGCGGGGAACGGCGTCTCGACGACCCAGCGGCGGATCTCGGCGCCGGCCTCGGCCAGCGCCCGGACGTCGTCGATGTTCAGGGCCGCCAGGCGCGCGTTGATGCGTTCGCCGAGACCGCCGTGGCGCAGGAACTCGCGGAAGGCCAGCGCGGTGGTCGCGAAGCCGCCGGGCACCCGCACGCCCGATGCGGCCAGCTGGCTGATCATCTCGCCGAGGCTGGCGTTCTTGCCGCCAACCGCCTCGACGTCGGTCATCCTCAGTTGTTCGAACGGTACGACCAGGGCGGTCGCCAGAGGTGCCTGAGACATGGGAAAGCTCCGTGATGGTGGAAAACCGGTGCTTCCGCATGCGCGTGCGCCGAACCGCACAGCCGGGGGCTCTGGTGTTCGATTTGGTGTCCCCGGGGGTTCATCGGCGTCGCGGCTCGAGAGGCGGAAAAGTGCGGCGGATTCTAAGGAGATCTCCGTATCATGGCCTTGCGTTCGGTCGCCTTGCGCGCCTTCGCCCAAGCTCCATGCCCGACCGAACCGTGTTCTATGTCTCGGACGGCACCGGGATCACCGCCGAAACCTTCGGCAACTCGATCCTGGCGCAGTTCTCGGCCCACCCCCGGCAGGTGCGGCGCCCGTTCATCGATTCGGTCGAGAAGGCCGCAGCGGTCTGCGAAGAGATCAACCACGTCGCATCCCGCGAGGGCAAGCGGCCGATCGTCTTCGTGACGCTGGTGCGCGACGAGGTTCGCGACGTCTTCACCGGCATGAGTTGCCGCGGGCTCGTGCTCGACATGTTCCGCACCTTCATCGAGCCGCTCGAACACGAATTCGGTGTCAAGTCGAGCCACCGCGTCGGCCGCTTCTCGGACGCCAGCAAGAGCGCCGAGTACCACGACCGCATCGAGGCGATCAACTTCTCGCTCGCGCACGACGACGGCCAGTCGGCGCGCAACCTCGATGTCGCCGATGTCATCCTGGTCGGCGTCAGCCGCTGCGGCAAGACGCCGACCTCGCTGTACCTCGCGATGCAGCACGGCATCAAGGCCGCAAACTACCCGCTGATCCCCGAGGACTTCGAGCGCGGCCGGCTGCCAAGGCCGCTCGCGCCGCACAAGCCGAAGTGCTTCGGCCTGACGATCGACCCCGAGCGGCTGTCGCAGATCCGCCACGAGCGCCGTCCCGACAGCCGCTACGCCGCACTCGACAATTGCCGCTACGAGGTGCGCGAGGCCGAGTCGCTGATGCGCCGCGAAGGCATCTCCTGGCTGTCGTCGACGCACAAGTCGATCGAGGAGATTGCCACCACGATCCTGCGCGACATCCGGCCCGACAGGCTGGTGTACTGACGCCGCAGCGCCGCGGTCAGGCGCGGCGGCGGGCCGCTTCGTAGAGGCAGATGGCGGCCGCCGCGGCGACGTTGAGCGACTCCTCGCCGCCCGGCTGCGGGATCCGCACTCTCGCCTCGCAGCGCGCGGCCAGCGTCGGCGAGATCCCCTGCCCTTCGTGGCCGAACACCCAGGCGCACGGCTGTGGCAGCGACGCGGCCGGCAGCATATCCCCGGCGTGGGCATCGGTGGCGACCAGGGCCAGCTTCGCGGAGACCACGTCGGCCTCTTCCAGGCCTTCGTGCAACCGCAGGGCGAAGTGCGCGCCCATGCCGGCGCGAAGCACCTTGGGCGACCACAGTGCCGCGGTACCGGCGATCGACAGCACCTGGGTCACACCGAGCGCCGCCGCGCTGCGCAGGATGCTGCCGACGTTGCCGGCGTCCTGGACCCGGTCGAGCACGACGCTTTGCGCCTGCGGATCGATCGCCTGCGCCTTCGGCCCTTCGATCACCAGACCCAACCTCGACGGCGACTCGAGCGTGCTGAGCTCACGGTACAGCGCATCGGCGAGCACACTGCACTGCGGCACACGCGAAGCGAGCGCAATCGTCTCCGGATCGTGCTGTGCCGCTTCGGCGAGCACCAAGCGAATCACGGGCCAGCCGCGGCCGAGCACGGCCGCGCAGAGGTGCTCGCCCTCCACCCACACCTGCCCATGGCGGCGGTAGGCGCTGCCCTCGTGCGCCAGACGGCGAAGGCGCACGACGAGCGGGTTGCTGCGTGATCGGATCACCTCGGCCGACTTCGATTCGATCGGGTGCTGTCGAGCGCCTCGATCCGTTGCGGGCTGCGGGCCCGGCCGGACGGGTCCTGGCGGTGCTCTCAAGGCAACACCTCCAACTTCATGCTTCGCACCAGTCGCGCACCGGAGCGAAGCTGCGCCGGTGCGCGGGACAGGGTCCGTGCCGACGCAGCGCGGCGAGATGCCCGGGCGTCGCGTAGCCCCTGTGCGCGGCGAAGCCGTACTGCGGATGTGCCTCGTGCAGCGCATCGCACAGGCGATCGCGATGGACCTTGGCAACGATCGACGCCGCGGAGATCGCCGGCACCTTGGCATCACCGCCGACGATGGCTCGCGCCGGCACCCGAAGCACCGGCAGGCGGTTGCCGTCGACCCACACTCGCTGCGGTGGCAACCGGAGGCGGGCCACAGCACGCTCCATCGCGAGCAGCGTCGCCTGCAGGATGTTTAGTCGATCGATCTCGTCGACGCTGGCTTCGCCGACGCCGACACACAGCGCCTTCGCCAGGATCAGCTCGTAAAGGCGTTCGCGGCGTCTCGGCGCAAGCACCTTGGAGTCGGCGAGGCCCCGCACCGGCCGCTCGTCGTCGAGGATCACCGCAGCCGCCACCACCGGGCCGGCCAGAGGGCCGCGGCCGGCCTCGTCGACGCCGGCGAGCAGCCCGCCGCCTTCCTCCCAGGGCAGCGCCAGCTGCTCAGGCGCCGATGACCTGCGCGATCGCATCGGTTGCCCGGCGGGCGGTGTCGCAACGCAGCTCCTGGTGCAGCGCGGTGAAACGCCGCACGAGGCCGTCCGCGCGGGAGCGGTCGTCAAGGCTCGCCAGCGTCGCTGCTGCGAGCGCCCCGGGCGTGCAGTCGCCCTGGATCAGTTCCGGCACGACGAACTCGCGGCAGAGGATGTTCGGCAGCCCCACCCAGGGCTGCAGCCGCATGCGCTTCATGATCTGCCAGCTCAAGGGGTGCATTCGGTAGGCGATGACCATCGGCCGCTTGAAGAGCGCCGCCTCGAGCGTGGCGGTGCCGCTGGCGATCAGTGTCGTGTCGCACGCCGCCAGCACCTCGTGCGAGCGACCGTCGGTCAATGTCACCGGCACCCCGGAGGCACAGGAGGCGACGAGGGGCTCGATCATCCGGCGAAGGCCGGGTGCAACCGGCAGCAGGAAGCGCAGCGCGGGGCGCTGTGCCGACAGCAGCGCCGCCGCGCGCAGGAAGGCGGGCGCGATGGCTTCGATCTCGGAGCGGCGGCTGCCGGGCAACAGCGCCACCACTTCGGCCTCGAGTGGGACACCGAGCGAGCGTCGCGCCGCCTCGCGCGGCGGCTCGAGCGGGATCGCGTCGGCCAGCGGGTGGCCGACGAAACTGGCGCCGATGCCATGTGCCCGCAGCAGCTCCGGCTCGAAAGGAAAAAGGCACAGAACATGGTCGCAGCTGCGGGCGATCTTCGCCACCCGCCCGGCCCGCCACGCCCACACCGATGGGCAGACGAAGTGCACGGTGCAAATCCCGCGCGCCTTCAGCCGTGCCTCGAGGCCGAGGTTGAAATCCGGCGCGTCGACGCCGACAAAGGCCGCCGGCGGGTCGGCCAGCAAACGGGTGGCGAGTTCATCGCGGATCGTCGAGATCGACCGGTAGTGCCGCAGCACCTCGACATACCCGCGCACCGCCAGTCGGTCGCTCGGCCACCAGGCGTCGAAGCCCTCGGCCGCCATCCTCGGCCCACCGATGCCCTGGCATCGCAACCCGGGCCAGCGGCGGCACATGGCGCCGAGCAGCATCGAGGCAAGCAGGTCGCCCGAGGCCTCGCCGGCGACCATGCCGATGCGCATCGCGGCCGGGCCTCGTTCAGCGCGCGATGCCGCGGCGGGAGCCAGCCAGGAAGTCGAGCACGAGCCGGACATCGGCATCGCCGCCCTCGACGCTGCCGAGCAACGCCTCGATCTCGGAGCGCGCCTGGTCGAGCGTGAGCCCGTCCCGATACAGCAGGCGGTGCATGCGCTTGATGAGCGAAATCCGCTCGCGCGAGAAGTCGCGCCGACGCAGGCCCTCGACGTTGAAGCCGTGCACCGCCAGCGGATTCCCGGACACCAGCATGAAAGGTGGCACGTCCTGCGAGACATGGCTCTGGAAGCCGACCATCGCGTGCGCCCCGACATGGCAGAACTGGTGCACGCCCGAGAGGCCGCCGACGATCGCCCAATCGCCGACGTGCACATGGCCCGCCAGCGTCGCGTTGTTCGCGAGGATCGTCCGGCTGCCGAGCTGCACGTCGTGCGCGATGTGAACGTAGGCCATGATCCAGTTGTCGCTGCCGACGCGCGTGGTGCCGACGTCCTGCGCCGTGCCGCGGTTGAAGTGGCAGAACTCGCGAATCGTGTTGCGTTCGCCGATCTCGAGCGCGGTCGGCTCGCCGCGGTACTTCATGTCCTGCGGCGGGCCGCCGAGCGCGCAGTGCGAATGGACGCGGTTGTCGCGACCGATCGTCGTCGGGCCCTCGATGACGCAATGGGCGCCGATCGACGTGCCACCCGCGATGCGCACCGACGGGCCGATGACGGTGTACGGGCCGACGACGACACCGGGATCGAGCTCGGCGCCGGCGTCGACCAGCGCAGTGGCATGGATCGTCGCCACGCGAGCCTCCTCAAGACACCTTGCGCATCGTGCACATCAGCTCGGCCTCGACTGCGAGTTCACCGTCGACCGCTGCGCTGGTGCGGTACTTGAAGATGCCACCGCGGGCGCGCTCGATCGCCACCTCCAGGACGAGCTGGTCGCCAGGCACCACCGGGCGCTTGAAGCGAGCACCGTCGATGCCGACGAAATAGACGACCGTGTCGTCTCCCGGCTCGGTGCCCGCCGACTCGAACGACAGCAGCGCCGCGGTCTGCGCCAGGGCCTCGAGCATCAGCACCCCGGGCATAACCGGCCGGGACGGGAAGTGGCCGGTGAAAAACGGTTCGTTGATGGTGACGTTCTTCAGCGCCTTGATCCGCTTGTCGCGCTCGAACTCGACCACGCGGTCGACGAGCAGGAACGGGTAGCGGTGCGGAAGTTTCTGCAGGATGCGCTGGATGTCGAGCACGCCAGGCATGGTCATGGCTTCTTCTCCAGCGCGCGGATGCGGTCGCGCAGCGCATGCAACTGCCGCAGCGTGGCGGCGTTCTTTTCCCACGAGGCATTGTCGTCGAAGGGGAAGAGGCCGCTGTACTGCCCCGGCTTCAGGATCGATCGCGTGACGACGGTGGCGGCGGTGATGTGCACGTGGTCCACCAGTTCGAGGTGGCCGAGGATGATGGCGCCGCCGCCCGCCGTGCAGTGGCGACCGATCTTGGCGCTGCCGGCGACGCCGACGCACCCGGCAAAGGCACTGTGTGCGCCGATGCGCACGTTGTGGCCGATCTGGACGAGGTTGTCGAGCTTGACCCCGTCTTCGATGACGGTGTCCTCGAGCGCCCCGCGGTCGATGCAGGTGTTGGCGCCGATCTCGACCTCGTCACCGATCCACACCGCGCCGAGTTGCTCGATCTTCTCCCAGCGCCCGTCGCCGTCGGGTGCGAAACCGAATCCGTCGGCGCCGATCACCGCCCCCGCGTGCACGATCCCCCGCTCGCCAATGCGGCAGCCCTCGGCAAGTACCGCACGGGGGCCGATCCGGGTGCCACGCCCGATGGCGGCGCCGCAGCCGACATGCGCCTGCACACCGACGACCGCTCCCGCATCGACGCGCGCGCCAGCGCCGACGAAGGCCAGCGCGCCGACTCGCGCCTCGGCGTGAACGACCGCACCGGGCTCGATCACCGCGCTGGCGTGCACCCCGGCGGGCGGTGTCACACGCTCGCGCGCCGCCCACCATTGGGTGAGGCGAGCGAAGTACAGGTACGGGTCGGCAGTGACGATCGCGGCACCCCGTTGCAGCGCCGCGTCGCGCAGGTCGGGGCCGACGATCAAGCAGCCCGCTTGGCTGGCTGCCAACTGCGAACGGTAGCGAGGGTGGGCGACGAAGCCCAGCGTGTCGGGCTGTGCGCCATCGACTGCGCCAAGCCGCGCAATCGTTGCCTGAGGGTCACCGAGCAGCTCGCCGCCGAGCGCCGCGACCACGTCGGCCAGCGTCGTCTGCATCACCGCCCCCGGGCGGCGCCGCGCCGTCAGCGCGGCGCCCCGCCGCTGGCGTTGAGCGCCTTGATCACCTTGTCGGTGATGTCGACGCGACCGCTGGCAAACACCACCTCCTGCAGGATCACGTCGTACTTCTCCTGGTCGAAGATCTGCTTGATGACACGGTTGGCGCGCTCGATCACGCTCGCCAGCTCTTCGTTCTTGCGCTGGTTCAGGTCTTCCTGGAACTCGCGGCGCTTGCGCTGCAGGTCCCGATCCTGTTCGAGAAGTTCGCGCTGCCGGCGGTTTCGCTCACCCTCGGAGAGCGTCGGCTGGTCCTTGTCGAGCTTGTCGGCGGTGGCCTTCAGCTTCGCCGCCTGGTCCTGCAGTTCGCGGTCGCGCTTGCCGAACTCCGCCTCGAGCTTGGCCTGCGCGGCCTTGGCCGGCGAGGCCTCTCGAAGCACACGTTCGCTGTTCACGTAGCCGATCTTCAGGTCCTGGGCCAGCACACCGAAAGAAAGCGCGGCCAGCGTCGCGGCCACGGCCATCGCCTTGAATGGGGTCGTCTTCATCAGAACGCGGTCCCGATCTGAAACTGGAAACGTTGGATTCTATCGTTGGGCTTCGCCCTCAAAGGCGTGCCCCAGCTGAGCTTCAGCGGGCCCACCGGCGAGATCCAGCTCAGGCCGAGGCCGGCCGATGCGCGCAGGCTCGCGGCGTCGATCTTCTCGTCCTCGCGCCAGACGTTGCCGAAGTCGGAGAACGCGAAGATGCGCAGTGTCTTGTCGTTGCCGGTGCCCGGCACCGGGAAGTACAGCTCGGCGTTGAAGTTGAGCTTTTTCGCGCCACCGATGAATGCTCCGGTGGGGTCGATCACTCCGAGCGAACTCTGCTCGAACACACGCACACTGCCGAGGCCGCCGCCGTAGAAGTTCTTGAAGATCGGAAACGGCTTGCCGCCCATGCCCTTGCCAAGGCCGAGTTCGGCATTGATGCCGAGCGACATCTTCGCCGGCAGCGGCCAGTACTGCTGGTACTGCAGGTTGGTGCGCAGGTAGCGCACGTCGCCGGCGGCGCTCCACTCGAAGTTCACGCGCTGGTAGCGGCCGGTGGTCGGCACGAGCGCGCTGTCGCGCGCGTCTCGCGCCCAACCGAGTGTGATCGGCAGCGATGTCGTTCGCGCGCCGTAGGTTTCGCGGTAAAGGTAGTAGCTGTTCGGGATGCCGACCGACGTGCCGATGTGCGTCTGCTCGACGCCGATGCCGAGGAAGACGGTGTCGAAGTCGGAGAACGGCACACCGAAGCGGATCGCGGCGCCCGGCGTCGCGAGCTGGTACTCGTCGCCGATGGCGTTGAACGGCCGGCTCGTGCGGTAGTAGAGATCGAAGGCGCGGGAGATTCCGTCGACGGTGAAGTACGGGTCGACGGCGTTGAACACCAAGGTGCGTGAAGAACGGCTGGTGTTCAGATCGACGCCGAGGTAGTTGCCCGAGCCGAAGACGTTGTCCTGCCGGACCGATGCCGTGAAGCCGAGCTTCTCGGCGTTGGAGTAGCTGGCACCGATCAGCAGGTTGCCGGTGGGCTTCTCCTCGACGGTGACCACCAGGTCGACCTGGTCGGGCGCACTCGCGACTTCGCTGGTGTCGACCGAGACGTCCTTGAAGTAGCCGAGCCGGTCGACGCGATCTCGCGAGAGCTTGATGCGGTTTCCGTCGTACCAGGACGACTCGAGCTGGCGGAACTCGCGGCGAACGACCTCGTCGCGCGTGCGCGTGTTGCCGGCGACGTCGATGCGGCGTACGTAGACGCGTCGCTGCGGGTCGGCCGCAAGAACCACGACCACCTGGCCGGTGGTGCGGTCGATCACCGGCCTTTGCTCGACGCGGGCGAAGGCATAACCATAGGTGCCGAAGAGGTCGGAGAAGGCCTTTGCGGTCTCGGTCACGGCCTCGCCGCGGTAGGCTTCTCCGGGACGCAGCCGCACCAGCGCCTTGAACTCGTCTTCCTTGCCGAGATAGTCGCCGTCGAGCCGCACCGCGGTCACCGTGTAGGGCTGCCCCTCGCGGACCGAGATCGTGATCGTGATCTCCTGCTTGTCGGGCGAGATCGTGACCTGCGTCGACTCGATCGCGAACTCGAGGTAGCCGCGGTTGACGTAGTAGGCACGCAGCGTCTCGAGGTCGGCATTCAGCTTGGCGCGCGAATAACGGTCCGACTTCGTGTACCAGGTCAGCCAGCCGCCGGGAGTGAGGTCGAACAGCCCGAGCAGCGTCGACTCCGAGAACGCCGTCGCGCCGACGATGCGGATGTCGCGGATGCGCGCCGCATCACCCTCGTTCATCGTAAACGTGACGTTGACACGGTTGCGCTCGAGCGGTGTCACCGTCGTCACGACCTCGGCCCCGTAGAGGCTGCGCGAGAGGTACTGGCGCTTGATCTCCTGCTCGGCACGATCGATCAGAGCGCGATCGAAAGGCAGGCCCTCACCGATGCCGGCGTCCTTCAGCGACTTCGTCAGCGGGTCCTTGTCGAACTCCTTCAGGCCGACAAAGGTGACGGTGGCGATGATCGCGCGCTCGTCGACGATCACCACCGCGACCTGGCCTTCGATCTCGATTCGCACGTCCTTGAAGAGGCCGGTGGCAAACAGCGATCGCAGCGCGATCGCTCCCTTCTCGTCGGTGTAGGTGTCGCCGATGCGGAACGGCAGCGCCGCGAACACGGTGCCGGGGTCGCCCCGCTGCAGGCCCTCGATGCGGATGTCCTTGATCAGGAACGGCTCGACGGCGCGCGCCGATGGCACGCAAACGGCAGCGGCCACCGCCACGACGGCCACGAGCGCGCGCGGCGGAGCTAACGGGAAGACAGCGAACATCAGGCGGCGATCAGTGCAGGCCCAGCAGCCGGGCCACGTCGTTGAAGAGGGCCACCGACATCATCATCAGCAGCAGCGCGATGCCGCCTCGTTGGAGACGCGCCAGCCACAACTCGGAGATCGGTCGGCCGGTCAGACCCTCGAAAAGATAATACATGAGGTGCCCGCCATCGAGCATCGGCAGCGGCAGCAGGTTCAGCACACCGAGACTCACGCTGACCAGTGCGAGGAATCCAAGGTAGTAGGTCAGGCCCTGCTGCACCGACTGGCCGGCGTAGTCCGCGATCGTCAGCGGGCCGGAGAGGTTCTTCAGCGAAGCCTCGCCGACGAGCATTCGGCCGAGCATGCGTACGGTCAGCGCCGAGACCTCCCAGGTGCGGCGGGCTCCGAGCTCCAACCCATCCCAGAGGCCATGGCGCACGCTGACCATCTCGGGCGCCGTGCCCACGTAGGCATCGATGCGGCCGAGTTCGCGGCCGTTCTCTGCGACGACACGGGGCTGCACCTGGAGTTCGAGCACCTGGCCGGCACGCTCGACGCGCCACGACTGCACCATGCCCCTGCCCTGCACGGCCGCCTGGCGGATGCGCTCGCGCAAGGTCGCGGCGTCGGCCACCGGCGTGCCATCGACCACGAGCACACGGTCGCCGGCCCGCAGCCCGGCCCTGGCTGCCGGCCCGTCGGCCTTGACCTCACCCATCGTCGGCTCGCTGAATGCAGCGCCGAGCCCGATGCGCTTCATCGTCGCTGCGTCGATTTCGCGCGAACCCAGCCCTGCGAGGTCGACTCTCACCGCCCGCCGGCCATGGCCGGCACGGTCGGTGACGAGCAGGTGCAGCGCTTCGCCGTGCAGCAGCGACTGGGTGACCTCCCAACGAAGGTCGGTCATCGAGCGCAGGTCACGCCACTCGACCCCGTCGTGCGAGGACGAGTGCACCCAGTCCCCGGCCCGCAGCCCGGCGCTCTCGAGCAGGCTGCCCGACGGTGGTGCGCCGAGCACGGCCTTCGGTTCGTTGATGCCGATCCAATGCGCAGAGGCATACAGCAGCACTGCAAGCGCGAGATTCGCAAGCGGGCCGGCGGCGACGATCGCCGCCCGCTGCATCAGCGGCTTGCGGTTGAAGGCACCACCGAGCTGCGACGTGGGCACCGGCGCTTCGCGCTCGTCGAGCATGCGCACGTAGCCGCCCAGCGGCAGCGCGCAGACGACGAACTCGGTGCCGCCCGGCCGCTGCCAGCGCCAGAGCACACGCCCGAAGCCGACCGAGAAGCGCAACACCTTGACCCCGCATGCCACGGCGACACGGTAGTGACCGTACTCGTGGATCACGATCAGCACCGCGAGGGTGAGCAGGAACGCAAGTACCGTGGTGATCACGAAAGCTCCTTGACATGCCGGCGCGCGGTCTCGCGCGAACGGCGGTCGAGATCGATCAGGCCGGCCACCGACCGCACGGCCCCGGGTTCCGGCGCAACGCCATCGAGCGTGCGCGCGTTGACCTCGTGGATCGCAGTGAAGGCGATGCGCCGCTCGAGAAAAGCGGCTACAGCCTCCTCGTTGGCCGCGTTGAGGACCGCGGTCGTGCCCTCCGCGGCCGCGAGCGCCTGCCAGGCCAGTTGCAGGCAGGGGAAGCGCCGGTCGTCGGGTGGCTCGAACGTCAATGCCGCAAGGGAAGTCAAGTCGAGCGCTGCGGCACCCGACTCGATGCGCTCCGGGTAGGCCAGCCCGTATGCGATCGGCACCCGCATGTCGGGCGTGCCGAGCTGGGCCAGGACCGATGCGTCGCGCAAGACCACCATCGAGTGCACGATGCTTTGCGGGTGCAGCACGACACGGATCTGTGGGGGCGCGAGACCGAACAGCCAGTGCGCCTCGATCACTTCGAGCGCCTTGTTCATCATCGTCGCCGAGTCGACCGAAATCTTTCGACCCATCACCCAGTTTGGATGTGCGCAGGCTTCTTCGGGTGTGACGTCGCGCAGCGTGGCCGGGTCCCGGGTGCGGAATGGGCCACCCGACGCAGTGAGCACGATGTGGTCGATGCGCCTCGCCCAGCCGGCGCGGTCGTCGGGAAGGCACTGGAAGATCGCCGAGTGCTCGCTGTCGATCGGCACCAGCGTCGCGCCACCTTCGGCCACCGCAGCCATGAAGAGCGCCCCGCCGAGCACCAGCGCCTCCTTGTTGGCAAGCAGCAGCCGCTTGCCCACGCGTGCAGCGGCAACGCAGGGGGCGAGCCCGGCGGCGCCGACGATCGCGGCCATCACGATGTCGACCTCGGGCATCGCGGCCAGTTCGGCGAGCGCGGAGTCGCCGCTCATCACCTCGGTCCTCGGCGACACCTCCGCCAGCGCCGCGCGCAAGCCAGCGGCACGTGCTTCGTCGCCGACCACCACCCAGCGCGGCTGCCAGCGCCGGCACTGCGCGAGCAGTGCATCGGTGCGGTTGAGTGCGCTCAGTCCAACGACTTCGAAACGACCTGGGTGGCGCCCGATCACGTCAAGCGTGTTCACACCCACCGAACCGGTCGAGCCGAGGATCACGACACGCCGACGCGGCATCGTCACCGGCTCGCTCATCCGAGCGTGGCGAGTGCAACCGCCGCCGGAAACACCGGCAGCAGCGCGTCGATGCGGTCGAGCACGCCACCATGGCCCGGCAGCAGTGCGCTGCTGTCCTTGACTCCGGCGGCGCGTTTGACCAGCGACTCGAAGAGGTCGCCCATCACGCTCATGCCCGCCAGCACGAGCAGCGCGGCAACCGCTCCGGCATCCCCGAGCGAGCGCTGAAGCGTCGCGGCGAGGCTCGGGCTGTCGAAGCCGGCCCGCGACTCGATCCATGTCCAGCCGAGCGCGAGCAGCAGAACGCCGGCCATGCCGGCGCCGACACCCTCCCAGGTCTTGCCCGGGCTGATCGAAGGGGCCAGCTTGTGCCGGCCGAGCAAGCGGCCACCGGCATAGGCCGCGATGTCGGCCACCCACACGAGGGCCATCACCGAGAGCACGAAGTTGATGCCGACGTGGCGCGCCTGCGCCAACGCCAGCCATGCCAGCCACAACAGCACGAAACCGATCGCAATGCGCGGCCATCGCGGCCAGTGCTGCCAGCCGCCCGCACCCCGGTGAAGCACCCAGGCGCCTCCGATCAGCCACAGCAGCGCCGTCCACCACCACAGCGCTGCCGGTGTGCTGGCCACCCACCCGGCGGAGGCGGCAGCCAAACCAGCCGCCGCCAGCAGCGAGCCAAAGAGGATCGACAGCGAGGTCCCGGGCATCCCGTTGAGCCGAGACCACTCCCATCCCGCGGCTCCAATCAGCACCAGCGTGACGAGCGCGAAGGGCCAGGGGCTGGCGGCGAACAAGGCCGGCAGCAGCAGTGCCAGCAGCACCACGGCGGTGACGATGCGCTGGCCGAGCATGGCTCGTCAACCGTCCTGCGCCTCGGGTTCGGCGACACCGATGCCGCCGAAGCGGCGGTCGCGACTGGCATACGACTCGAGCGCAGCGTCGATCTGCTCGACCCCGAAATCCGGCCACAGGCAATCGGTGAAGTACAGCTCGGCGTAGGCCGCCTGCCAGAGAAGGAAGTTGCTGATGCGCGTCTCGCCGCCGGTGCGGATGAAAAGGTCGGGGTCGGGCGCGAACGACATCGCCAGCTGGCTCGCGAGCATCGCCTCGTCGACCTCGGCCGGCGCGACACCGCTGCCCAGCAGCTTGCGGCATGCCTGCACGATGTCCCAGCGACCGCCGTAGTTGAACGCCACGCTGAGGTTGATGCCACGGTTGCCGGCGGTCATCCGTTCGGCGCGCTCCCAGGCTTCGCGCAGCTTCGGCGATACCGTCTCGCGGTCACCGACGATGCGGATCCTGACCCCCTCGCCGGCCATCCGCACCAGGTGCTTGGCCACCGACGTGATCACCAGTCCCATCAGCCCGGAGACCTCCTCCTGGGGACGTTTCCAGTTCTCCGACGAGAACGCGAACACCGTCAGGTACTCGACGCCGCGCCGTCGGAAGACGTCGATCGCTCGCAACAGCGTGTCGACGCCCTGCTCGTGGCCGAAGAAGCGCGGCATGAACCGGCGACGCGCCCAGCGGCCGTTGCCGTCCATCACGATGGCCACGTGCCGCGGCACCGAGGCCGCCTGCGGCGATGCGTGCGACACCGTGCTCAGACCGCCAGCACGTCGGCTTCTTTGGCATGCACCAGCCGGTCGATCTCGGCGATCGTCCGGTCGGTCATGCGCTGCACCTCGTCCTGCGCACGGCGCTCCTCGTCCTCGGGCACGTGCTTCTCCTTCAGCAGCTTCTTCAGGTGCTCGTTCGCGTCGCGGCGGATGCTGCGCACGGCGATCTTGGCCTCTTCTCCGGTGTGGCGAACCACCTTGGTCAGTTCCTTGCGCCGCTCTTCGGTGAGCGCGGGCATCGGCACCCGCAGCAGGTCGCCCTGAGACGATGGGTTCAGCCCGAGGTCGGATTCGCGGATGGCCTTCTCGATCTTCGGGCCCATGCCCTTTTCCCAGGGCTGCACGCTGATCGTCCGGGCGTCGAGCAGCGTGACGTTGGCAACCTGGCTGATCGGCACCGAAGAACCGTAATAGTCGACATGCACCTGGTCGAGCAGACCCGGGTGCGCCCGACCGGTGCGGATCTTCTGCAGCTCGTGCTTCAACGCCTCGAGCGACTTGCCCATCTTCTGCTCGGCCGCCTTCTTGATGTCTGCAATCGTCGCTGTCGTCATCGTCGTCGCCTCGTCAGTCCGAGCTGCCAGCCCCGCGGTCACACGTGGACCAGCGTGCCCTCGTCCTCGCCCTGCACCACCCGCTTGAGTGCACCGGGCTTGGTGATGCTGAAGACCCGGATCGGCAGCTTCTGGTCGCGGCACAGCGCGAAGGCAGTGGCGTCCATCACCTGCAGGTTGCGCGCGATCGCCTCGTCGAAGCCGATTCGCGCGTAGCGTGTTGCAGTGGAGTCTTTGGCCGGATCGGCGCTGTAGACGCCGTCGACCTTGGTGGCCTTCAAGACCACTTCGGCGCCGACTTCGGCACCGCGAAGTGCGGCCGCAGTGTCGGTGGTGAAGAACGGGTTGCCGGTGCCCGCGGCAAACACCACCACCTTGCCTTCCTCGAGATACTGCAGCGCCTTCGGCCGCACATACGGCTCGACCACCTGCTCGATCGAGATCGCCGACATCACGCGCGCCGTCATGCCCTCCTGGCGCATCGTGTCGGCGAGCGCAAGCGCATTCATCACCGTCGCCAGCATGCCCATGTAATCGGCGGTGGCGCGGTCCATCCCCACCGCCCCACCGGCGACCCCACGGAAGATGTTGCCGCCGCCGATCACCACCGCAACCTCGCAGCCGAGCTGCGTGACGTCTTGGATCTCGCGCACCATGCGAACAATCGTGGCACGGTTGATGCCATACGCATCGTCGCCCATCAGGGCCTCGCCCGAGAGCTTGAGCAGGATGCGCTTGTACGCCGGCATTCGGGGTTCCGTGACCTAGGGCACCGCGGGAGTGTACCGGCCGGCTCGAACGGGCCGGCACCGGAGACGCTCCGCGAGGCGACTTACTGGCCGCCGTCCTTCCTCGCCGCGGCCACCTGCGCCGCAACCTCGGCGGCAAAGTCGTCCACCTTCTTCTCGATGCCCTCGCCGACAACGTAGAGCGTGAACGAGGCAACCTGGGTCGCCGCGCCCTTGAGCATCTGCTCGACCGTCTGCCTGTCGTTCTTGACGAAGGGCTGATCGAGCAGCGAGACCTCCTTCAGGAACTTCTGCACTGCGCCCTCGACGCGACGCGCGACGATCTCCGGGGGCTGGGCAGGCTTGCCCTGCGCCACGGCGGAGGCGGCATCTTCGGCGGCCTTTTGGGTTGCGATTCGGCGTTCGGTCTCGACAAGGTCCGACGGCACGTCGGCGGCACGCAGCGCCTTGGGCTTCATCGCCGCGACGTGCATCGCGACATCCTTCGCGGCCACCTCGCTGCCCGTGTACTCGACGATGACGCCGATTCGTGTGCCGTGCAGGTAGTGCGCGAGCGAGCCACCACCGGCGTAACGCCGGAAGCGACGGATGGTCATGTTCTCGCCGATCTTGCCGACCAAGCCCTTGCGGACATCCTCGACGGTGGGCCCGAAGCCCTCTTGAGCCAGCGGCAGCGCCGACAGCGCCGCCACGTCGGCCGGCCCATGCTGCGCCACCAAGTCGGCGCAGGCCTTCGCGAACGCGAGAAAGGCCTCGTTCTTGGAGACGAAATCGGTCTCGCAGTTGATCTCGATCAGCGCACCGGTGGCGCTGCTGACCGACGCCGCCACCACGCCCTCGGCGGTGATCCGCGACGCCGCCTTGCCGGCCTTGTTGCCGAGCTTGACGCGCAGGATCTCCTCGGCGCGTTGCATGTCGCCGTCGGCCTCGGTGAGCGCCTTCTTGCACTCCATCATCGGCGCGTCGGTCTTTGCGCGCAGCTCGGCCACCATGCCGGCGGTAATTGCAGCCATTGGACTTCTCCGTTCAAGCATTGACCCGGCCCGCGTCGATGACGCGGCACCCGGGAGGATCGACGGTGGCCCGCCCGCGTCAGCGGCCGGCGGGTCTCGGCATCAGCCTTCCTCGCGCACCTCGACAAACTCGTCGCCGCCGGATGCCGCCTGCACCACCTCGGCGGTGGCGTTGGCCTTGCCCTCGAGCACGGAGTCGGCCACCGCACGTGCATACAGCGCCACCGCCTTGGCCGAGTCGTCGTTGCCGGGGATCACGTAATCGATGCCGAGGGGCGAGTGGTTGGTGTCGACAACGCCGATCACCGGGATGCCGAGCTTCTGCGCCTCGGCCACGGCAATCTTGTGGTAGCCGACGTCAATCACGAACATCGCGTCGGGCAGCGCGTTCATGTCCTGGATGCCGCCGATGTCCTTCTCGAGCTTGAGCAACTCGCGGTCGAACAGCAGCGCCTCCTTCTTGATCATCTGCTCCGTGCCAGCCTCCTTTGTGGCCTGCATCTCCTTGAGCTTCTTCAGCGAGCCCTTGACCGTCTTGAAGTTCGTCAGCATGCCGCCGAGCCAGCGTTGGTCGACGTACGGCATGCCGCACCTCTGGGCCTCCATCGCGATGACCTCCCGCGCTTGACGCTTGGTGCCGATCATCAGGATGGTGCCGCGCCGCGCGGCGAGCTGGCGAATGAACTTCATCGCCTCGTTGAAGAGCGGCTGCGTCTTCTCGAGATTGATGATGTGGATCTTGTTGCGATGGCCGTAGATGTACGGGGCCATCCGAGGGTTCCAGAAGCGCGTCTGGTGCCCGAAATGGACACCGGCTTCCAGCATTTCCCGCATGGAGACAGACATGGACACTCCGAAGGTTGGGTCTAGAATCCCGGCGCTCATCGGGCCGCAGCGCGCATCGATGCCGCCGTCACCGGCCGCCGATGCTTTGCCGCGGGCCGACACCTCAGGGGGCCGGGTTCGCGATTGGTCTGCCTCGCTGGCACGGCGTCGCGGCCCGGGTCGACGGACGACCCCCACCACGAACCCGCACGCTCCAAGGCAAACCCGATGAGTTTAACACGCGGTCCCCTGCCCGATCTCCACGACGCGCTCGCCGCCCTCCGAGCCGGCCGGCTGTCCGCCGCTGCCGGCCTCGAGTCGTGCCTTGCCGCGGCCGACGGCGATGCCTGCCGTGCTGCGTTCCTTCGCCGCTTCGACCCCGCCGCTCGGGCCGTCGCGTCGGGCGTCGATGCCACCTTCGCCAACGGTGCACCGTTGCCACCGCTGGGCGGGCTCGCGGTCTCGGTGAAAGCCCTCTTCGACATAGCCGGGCAGCCCACCACCGCCGCGTCGCGCGCGATGGACGATGCCCCACCAGCTGCTGCCGACTGCAGCGCGGTTCGCAGGCTTCGCGAGGCGGGAGCCGCGATCGTCGGTCACACCAACCTGTCGGAGTTTGCATACTCCGGCGTCGGCATCAACCCGCACCACGGGACGCCGGTCAACGCGGGCACGCTGGCTCTCGACGGCATCCCCCGCGTTCCCGGCGGGTCCACGTCGGGAGGTGCCACCTCGGTGGCCACCGGCGCCTGCTACGCCGCGCTGGGGTCCGACACCGGCGGTTCGATCCGCATTCCTGCCGCACTGCAGGGGCTGGTCGGGTTCAAGAACACGCAGGCCGCGACGCCGCTCGACGGCTGCGTGCCGCTGTCGCCGACGCTCGACACCAGTTGTGCCATCACCCGCTCGGTGCGTGACGCGGTGCTGGTGCACGAAGTCATCGCGCGACGGGAGATGCGCCCGACCTTCAGGCCTCCACGGCTCTGGCGGGTGGCAGTGCCGACCACGCTGATGCTCGACTCGCTGGAGCCCGCTGTCGCAGACGCCTTCGAACGCACCCTCGCGCAAGTCAGTCGAGCCGGTGTGGTGATCGAGCGGATCGCCCTCGAGCCGCTCGCGCGGCTGGCGGCCATCAACGCCAACGGGGGCTTCGCGGCGTCCGAGAGCTGGCATTGGCACCGGCAGCGCCTGGCCACCCGCGGCGACCGCTACGATCCGCGGGTCGCGGGCCGCATCCGGCGCGGCGAGGCCATCTCGGCGGCTGACTACCTGGATCTTGTCGCCGCGCGGCGGCAGTGGATCGATGCCGTCACCGCAGCCACAGCCGGCTACGACGCGCTGCTCTCGCCGACAGTGCCGATCACCGCCCCGCCGCTGGCACCGCTGCTCTCCGACGACAACGCCTTCTTCGCCTGCAACGCGCTGCTGTTGCGCAACCCTTCGGCAGTGAACTTCCTCGATGGTTGTGCCCTCTCGCTTCCCTGCCACGAGCCCGGGGGGCTGCCGGTCGGGCTGATGGTCTGGGCCCCGGCAGGGTGCGACGACGACGTGCTGGGGCTTTCGCTGACGATCGAGTCGCTGCTCGCTGCCGAGGTCCGGTGATGCGGGTGGCCGTGATCGGCGCCGGCATCATCGGCGTCACCACTGCATACGAGCTCGCGGCCGACGGCCACGAGGTCACGGTATTCGAGAGACGTTCCGGCGTCGCCGCCGAAACGAGCTTCGCAAACGCCGGTGTCGTCGCCCCGGGCTACGTCACGCCGTGGGCCGCTCCGGGCATGCCGCGCAAGGTGCTGGCCCAGCTGTTCGGGCGTCACGCCGCGATACGCTTCGGTGGCATCGACAGCCTGCGGCTGCTGCCGTGGATGTGGCGCTGGTGGCGGGCGTGCCGCGCTGCCGTTTACCGACCCAACCGCGCGAGCATGCAGAGGCTGGCGCACTACAGCCGCGCCCGGCTTCGGCATCTCGCGCAGCTTCTGCAGCTCGACTATGAGCAATCCAGGGGCTACCTCGTGCTGCTGCGCACACCGCGCGAGGCGGCGGCGGCCCGGAAGGGGACCGACCTGCTGCTGGAACTCGGGGTTCGTTTCGAGTGGCTCGACGGCGAGGCCGCTCGTGCGGTCGAACCCGGGCTGAACCGGTCGACGACGCTGACCGCCGCGATCCATCTGCCCGACGACGGGGTCGGCAACTGCCGCCAGTTCGCCCATCTTCTGAAGGCGCACGCGCAGCGCCTCGGTGCCGAGTTCTGCTTCGACCACGAGGTGCTCCGGATCGAGGCCGGGCGGGCGCCCACCGTTCGGCTGCGGGACGCCGCGACAGCGGTGCGCGAGTTCGATGCCCTTGTGGTCTGCGCCGGTCCGGGAGCGAACCGGGTGCTCGAAGGCATCGGTCTTTGGCTGCCGCTTGCTGCTGTGCACGGCTACTCGGTCACGGCGCCGCTGCGCCCTCACCATGGCGCGGGCGAAGTCGCGCCTCGCTCGGCGCTGATGGACGAACGCTACAAGGTCGCGATCTCGCGGCTCGGCCAGCGCCTGCGAGTCGCAGGCAGCGCGGAGATCGGTGGCAGCATCGATCGCTTCAACGGGGCCGCAGTGGCTACGCTGTACCGCGTGCTCGACGACTGGTTTCCGGGCGCGGCGCAGTCCAGCCAGGCGCAGCTGTGGAAAGGCGCTCGCCCGATGCTGCCCGACGGCCCGCCGGTGCTCGGCGCCAGCGGGGCTCCAGGCATCTGGCTGAACCTCGGCCACGGCTCCAGTGGCTGGGCGCTGTCTTGCGGCTCGGCGCGCGTGCTTGCCGATCTGATCGCCTCGCGGGAGCCCGGGCTCGACATCCGGGGGCTCGGCGTGCAACGGTTGACCGGCCAGCCCTGAGCGGCTGGCGCATACTGGCTGCGCGATGTCGCACACCCCACCTCGGCATGTGGCCACGGCGGCCCCGACCTGGCGGCTGCACGGCGCGGAAGCCAGTCGGCGCATCGAGCAGGCTGCACTGGCATCGGTTCCCCCCCACACGCTGATGGCACGCGCGGGCCTCGCCACGGCGCGCTTGGCCGTCGCGCTGCATCCTCACTCGCGACGCACGCTCGTGCTGGCCGGTCCCGGCAACAACGGCGGCGACGGGCTCGTGGCGGCAGCCCATCTGGCGGCGCTGGGTCGTGACGTTCGAGTGGCTCTGTTCGCCGACCCGGGCCGGTTGCCCCGCGACGCGGCACAAGCGCTGCAGCTCGCACGCCAAGCCGGCGTGACGTTCACCGACACGCTGCCCTCCGGGAAGATCGACGGCGACGAGCTGCTGATCGACGCTCTGCTCGGCCTCGGCACCCGGCGCGCGCCGGAGGGTGCGATCGCCGACGCCATCCAAGCCGCCAATCGGGGGCCGGCGCCGGTCTTGGCGGTTGACCTGCCCTCCGGGCTGGATGCCGACCATGGCCGGGTGCTCGGTGCTGCCGCGATCCGGGCGCGCTGGACGATCTCGCTGCTGACGCTCAAGCCCGGACTGTTCACCACCGACGGGCGTGACCATGCGGGAGACACCTGGCTCGACACCCTGGGCGTCGACACCGGCGCCGAGGCCCCGGTCGCGATGCTCGGTTGCGCCGATCCAAGCCCCCCGACGCCGCGACGACACGCGCAGCACAAGGGCAGCTTCGGCGACGTCTTGGTCGTCGGAGGCTCGGCCGGCATGTCCGGCGCACCGCTGCTCGCCGCCCGCGCAGCGCTGCGCGCAGGCGCCGGCCGTGTCTACCTGAGCCCGCTCGACCCGACCACCCTCGCGCCGCCCCCGGCCTGGCCGGAGCTGATGCTTCGCCCGCGCGCGTGGGAGGCGGCGCCCGGCGTGCTGGACCGCTGCACCGTCGTCTGCGGCTGTGGCGGCGGCAACGCCGTGGCGGCTGCATTGCCGGCGCTGCTGCGTCATGCCGCACGGCTTGTTCTCGATGCGGATGCGCTCAACGCGCTGGCGGCAGATGCCGCGCTCGGGGCATTGCTCGAGTCACGCGGACGCCGCGGCGCGCCGACGGTGCTGACACCCCACCCACTGGAGGCGGCGCGGTTGCTGGGCGCGGATACGGCCCGCGTGCAGTCCGATCGCATCGGTGCCGCCCGCGAGTTGGCGTCCCGCTTTGGAGCCGTCGTGCTGCTGAAGGGCTCCGGCAGCGTGGTCGCCCGCGACGAAGGCGCCCCATGGATCAACCTTGCGGGCAATGCGCTGCTCGCGACCCCCGGCAGCGGGGACGTGCTCGCAGGATGGATCGGCGGCGACTGGTCGGCCCGCGGCGACTCGGGTGCGGCATGGAACGCCACCCGCCACGCCGTGTGGCGTCATGGGGCCGCCGCCGACCGCTGGGCACTGTGCAACCAGTTGCCCATGCCGGCTTCCCGCCTGGCTGACCTCATGTCGGACGCGGGAGCGCGCGCCCGCCCGACACTCGGCTGAACCGTCGGCTACCGCCGCGCGCGCCGCGGCCCCTTGCCGGCGGAAGGAGGCCGCCCGGAGCCGAGGCGCGCCACGGCGGTCTTGCTCGCGCGGGTGGCAGCCTTGGTCTCGCGGTCCTTTCCGCGCACGGCTGCCAGTTCCTCGGTGGCGGCTCCACCCCGGGTCCGATCTGCTCGCCCCTGACCGAGCAGGCGCTCGCCTTGACCTTCACGCACCATGCGGAAGTCGATGCGGCGGCCGTCGAGGTCGACCCGGCTGACCTGGACGCGGACGCGCACGCCGATCGTGTAGCGCACGCCGGTGCGCTCACCCCGCAGTTCCTGCCGCGCTTCGTCGAAGCGGTAGTACTCACCGCCGAGCTCGGTGACATGTACAAGGCCGTCGACATACAGCGAATCGAGCGTAACGAAGAGCCCGAAGCTGGTCACTGCGCTGACGGTGCCGGTGAACTCCTCGCCGAGGTGCTCACGCATATAGCGGCACTTGAGCCAGGCCTCGACATCCCGGGTCGCCTCGTCGGCACGCCGCTCGTTGGCGCTGCAGTGGGCACCCGCGGCCTCCCACAGTGCCAGTTCCTGCGACACCGGCTTGGCCGTCTGCCGTGCGCTCACGGATCGGCCGCCGCGACGAACCTCGGGTACTCGGCTGCGCGCACTCGGCGTCAGGTGATAGCGCCGCGCGCCGAGCAGCGCCTTGATCACCCGGTGAACGAGCAGGTCCGGATAGCGGCGGATCGGGCTCGTGAAGTGGGTGTAGGCCTCGTACGCGAGCCCGAAGTGCCCGGCGTTGGTTGAGGTGTAGATCGCCTGCTGCATCGAGCGCAGCAGCATCATCTGGATCTGCTGCGAGTCCGGGCGGTCCTGCGTCGCCTGCGCGATGCCCTGCATCTCGAGCGGCGTTGGCTGGTCGCTCAGATGCAAGCCGAGACCGAGCGCACGCAGGTAGGCCTGCAGCGCCAGTCGCTTCTCCGGCGTCGGCCCTTCGTGCACACGATAGAGCGCCGGGTGCTCCCCGGCGGAGATGAAGTGCGCCGCGCAGACATTGGCGGCGAGCATCGCCTCCTCGATCAGCCGATGGGCCTCGTTGCGGGTGCGGGGCACGATGCGCTCGATGCGGCCTTGTTCGTCGCAGACGATCTGGGTTTCGACGGTGTCGAAGTCCATCGCGCCGCGCTTCGCGCGCTGCTTCAGCAGCGCCCGGTAGACCTCGTGCAGGTGCACCAGGTGCGGTACCAGTGCCGTCCGACGCTCGGCCTCGGGTCCCCGCGTGTTGGCGAGCACCGCCGCGACCTCGGTGTAGGTGAGCCGGGCCTGCGAGCGCATCACCGCCGGGAAGAACTGGTAGGCGTCGACGCTCCCGTCGGCGGCGATCAGCATGTCGCACACCATCGCCAGCCGGTCCTCGTCGGGAACCAGGGAACACAGCCCGTTCGAGAGCTTCTCGGGCAGCATCGGGATCACCCGCCGCGGGAAGTAGACCGATGTGGCACGCTCGTAAGCGTCTTCGTCGATCGGCTCGCCGGGTTTCACGTAGTGGCTCACGTCGGCGATCGCCACCACCAGCCGCCAGCCGGCGAATGCCGTCTTGCCGCGCCCCCGCTTGAAGGGCTCGCAGTAGACGGCGTCGTCGAAGTCGCGCGCGTCCTCGCCGTCGATCGTCACCAGCGGCACGTCTCGCAGATCGACGCGGTGCCGCAGGTCGACCGCGCGAAGGTGATCCGGAAGCCCGGCAGCCTGCGCCAGCGTCTCCGGCGAGAAGCGATGCGGCACTTCGTACTTGCGAACCGCGATCTCGATCTCCATGCCGGGATCGTCGATCTCACCCAGGACCTCGACCACGCGCCCCACCGGCTGGGAGTGCAGCGACGGCGGCTCGGTCAGCTCGACCGAGACCACCTGCCCTGCGGTGGCAGTTGCGGTGGCGTTCTTCGGGATCAGGATGTCCTGTCCATAGCGCACGTCTTCGGGTGCCACCAGCCACTGGCCGCCTTCGTGGAGCAGCCGGCCGATGATCGGCGTCGGGCGTCGCTCGAGGATGTCTAGCACCCGGCCCTCCGGGCGGCCGCGGCGGTCGAAGCGCAACACACGAACGCGCACGCGGTCGCGATGCATCACCGCGCGCATCTCCTCCGGCGCGAGGTAGATGTTCGGCTCGCCATCGTCGCGCGTGACGAAGCCATGCCCGTCACGGTGGCCTTCGACGAAGCCTTCGGCTTCGCCGAAGAACCCGCCGGACCCGGATGCGGCCTTCAGGGGTAGTTTTTCTTTGATGCTAAGATCCTCGGTTCCTGGAATGCCCAGGTGGCGGAATTGGTAGACGCACTAGTTTCAGGTACTAGCGCTTAACGGCGTGGGGGTTCGAGTCCCTTCCTGGGCACCACTCGATACATCGGCAAGGCCGTCGCTCCGCGACGGCCTTGTTCGTTTCAGGGCGTGAATCAAAGCTCGAACTTCTTCGCCAGCTTCTCCGGGCGCATCGTGTCGTAGTCCTCGAACGGCTGATGGATCCACGGGCTCGTGGGCAGCAGTTCGACGAAGTAGTCGGGCCGGTACGTCGAGACGCCCTTCACCCAGATCACCGCACAGCGCAGCTCGCTGATCGCAGGCATGCCGCGCAGGCGGTCGACCACCGCGCGCAGCGTGATGCCGGTGTCGGCCAGGTCGTCGACCAGCAGCACGCGGCCGGCCAGCTCACCCTTGGGCATCGTGATGTACTTCGCCAGGTCGAGCCGGCCCTGGATCGTGCCCGCCTCGGCACGGTACGAGCTGGTCGACATGATGGCCAGCGGCTTGTCGAAGACGCGGGAGAGCACATCCCCCGGTCGCATGCCGCCGCGCGCCAGGCACAGAATCTGGTCGAACTGCCAGCCCGAGTTGTGGACCTTCAGCGCCAGCCGCTCGATCAGGAGATGGTATTCGTCCCAGGAGACGTACAGATGTTTGCCGTCGTCGGTCAGCATGCGGTTCGTTTCCTCGTGGCGATGGATGCGGTCATGCGCGGAACGGGTGGCGCAGCAGGATCGTATGCACGCGGTCGGGGCCGGTGGAGACCATGTCGATCGGCGCGCCGATCAGCGACTGCACGCGCTCCAGGTAGCGCCTCGCAGCGGCCGGCAACTGCTCCCAGTTTGTCAGGCCCGCCGTGGTTTCGCTCCAGCCAGGCAGCGTCTCGTAGACAGGCCGGCAGGCACCGACCTCGTCGACGTCGAGCGGCAGGATATCGAGCTGATGGCCACCGAGTTGGTAACCGACGCAGACCTTGATCTCGGGCAGCCCGTCGAGCACATCGAGCTTCGTGATGCAGAGCCCCGAGACCCCGTTGATGATGATCGCGCGCTTCAGCGCCGCGGCGTCCAGCCAGCCACAACGCCGGGCGCGGCCCGTTACGACGCCCCTCTCCTGCCCCACCGTCGACAGGTGGTGGCCGACCGTGCCGGGCTCGTCGATCGCGAGCTCGGTCGGAAACGGGCCCCCGCCGACGCGGGTCGTGTACGCCTTCGTGATGCCGAGCACGTAGTGCAGCAGTCCGGGGCCGATGCCCGCGCCGGCAGCCGCGTTGCCTGCGACGCAGTTGCTCGACGTGACGAAAGGGTAGGTGCCGTGGTCGATGTCGAGCAGCGTGCCCTGGGCGCCTTCGAAGAGCAGGTTGTCGCCCGCGTGGTGCGCCTTGTAGAGGCGGTAGCCGACGTCGGCCATCAGCGGGCGCAGCAACTCACCGGCGGCGACTGCGTCGTCGAGCAGTTGCTGCAGCGAGGGGGTCTCGGAAGCGGGCGACAGCGAGCGGAGTTCGGCGGTGTGGCGTTCGAGCAGTTCGCGAGCCTTGGCCTCGAAGCGGACCGGGTGCTTCAGGTCCTGCACGCGCAGCGCCCGTCGCCCGACCTTGTCCTCGTAGGCGGGCCCGATGCCTTTGCCGGTGGTGCCGATCGCGCCGCTCTCGGTCTGCTCGCGGCGAGCCTCGCGGGCGCGGTCGACGGCGACGTGGAAGGGCAGGATCAGCGGGCAGGCCTCGCTGACGAAGAGGCGGGAACGCACGTCGATGCCGAGCGCCTCCAGGCGTTCGATCTCGGTCCGAAGGTGGCTCGGGTCGACGACGACGCCGTTGCCGACGAAGCAGCGCACGCCCTCGCGCATCACGCCCGAGGGAATCAACTGCAGTGCCGTCTTGCGTCCGCCGATGACGAGGGTGTGCCCGGCGTTGTGCCCGCCTTGAAAGCGAACCACGCCCTGCGCATGATCGGTGAGCCAGTCGACGACCTTGCCCTTGCCTTCGTCACCCCATTGGGTGCCCACCACCACCACATTGCGCCCGACGGCGCTCCGATGGCTCGTTTGCATTTGATTCGGATCCTCGTTGCCTGTACCCGCAGCTTGTCAGGCGTTGACCATCGCCCCAGCGCCGCCGCCTGCGGGCTCGCGCACGCACACCACCCAGCGGCCAGCGGTGAAGACGAGCTCGCGATCGCACTCGATCGCCTGCCCTTCCGGTGTGTGGCCGGGAAGCGCGCACACGACGACGTCGCCGACCTCTCGCAGGCGGCGAACCGCGGCGCGCAGCCCGGGGTCCTCGCTCCAGGGCGCCAGCACGGCGCCGCGAGGGGCCAGCAGAGGGCCGATCGACGCCAACGCCTTGAGATCGAGGCTGAAGCCCACCGCCGGGCGGTTGCGGCCGAACACCGCACCCACCTCGTCATAGCGGCCCCCACGGGCGAGCGCGTCGTTGGAGCCGGCACCGTAGAGCGCGAACCGCGGCCCGCTGTAGTACGCGTAGCCGCTCATGTCAGAGAGGTCGAAGCCCACTTCGAGCTGTGGGTAGGCGGCACGCAGGTGCGATGCCAGCCACGCCAGATCATCGAGCGCAACGCGGATCAGCGAGCGTTGCGGCAACTCGCGCGCTGCTCGCTCGAGAACCTCGGCGCCCCCGTAGAGCGTCAGCAGCACGTGCAGCGAGCGTCGTGTCTCGGACGACGCCGCCGCGGCCAGCACGTCGATCGATGGAGCATCCTTCTCCGACAGCGCATGCACGACCTCTTGCAGCTGCGCCGGCGGCAGCGGCACTCCCGCGAGCACGCCACGGAGGATGCGCGCATCGGCGAGATCGATCACCGGGCGCTCGACACCGGCCGCCTGCACACAATCGAGCACCAATTCCTGAGCCTCGAGGTCGGCCTCGAGTCCCGCATGGCCGAAGATCTCGGCGCCGAACTGCAGTGGCTCTCGCGTCGCCAGCAGGCCGGCGGGACGTGTGTGCAGCACCGGGCCGCAGTAACACAGGCGCGTGATCCCCTCGCGGTTGAGCAGGTGCGCGTCGATGCGTGCGGCCTGCGCGGTGGTGTCGGCACGCACGCCGAGCATGCGGCCGCTGAGCTGGTCGACGAGCTTGAAGGTCTTCAGGTCGAGTTCACGGCCGGTGCCCGACAGCAGCGACTCGAGGTGCTCGAGCAGCGGCGGGACGATCAGCTCGAAGCCGTACCGTTCCGCCCGGTCGAGAAGCGTGCGGCGCAGCCGCTCGATGCGCCTCGCCTCGGCGGGCAGCACATCGGCGATGTGCTCGGGCAGCAGCCAGGCAGAGAGCATGAAAATGCGGGCTCGACTAAAACCGGCATTCTATCGGCCGGCCGCCGCGCGCCGCCCGCAGCCCGCGCCTCAGCGCCAGAACAGCAACAGCAAGAGTCCGGCGACGATGCTCACCAGGCCGACGAAGCGGATCTGCCCGTCGCTCATCGCGATCGCCTGCATGAACACCTTGCGCCAGGCCTGCGGGTTCAGGAACGGCAGCAGGCCTTCGAAGACCAGCATCAGCGCGAACGCGCCGAGCAGCCAGTCGACCATCCGAACCGGCCCGGCAATCGACCGTCAACGCCGGCTGTCTGCCGAGGGCGCCGGCGTCGCGCCGCGCATGACCTTGAAGAACTCGCTGCTCGGGTCGACGACGATCAGGTCCGAGCGGTTCCTGAAGGAGGCACGGTAAGCCTCGAGGCTGCGGTAGAAGTGGGCGAACTGCGAATCGCGTCCGAAAGCGTCGGCGTACAGTGCGGAGGCCTTCGAGTCGCCTTCGCCCTTGATCTTCTGCGCGTCGCGGTAGGCCTCCGCGATGATGATCTCGCGCTGACGGTCGGCGTCGGCGCGGATCTTCTCGCCCTCGGCAGCACCTTGCGAGCGGAGCTGGTTGGCCACCTGCTTGCGCTCGGACTCCATGCGCCGGTAGACCGAGTCGGTGATGTCGGCGACGAAGTCGACACGCTTGATGCGCACGTCGACGATCTCGATGCCGAAGGCCTTCGCCTCGTCGGCGAGCCGGTTGCGCACGTCCTGCATGACCTTGTCGCGTTCGCCCGAAAGCACGCCGCGAACGTCGCGCCGCGTGATCTCCTCGTTGAACGCGGCCTGCACGACCGGGCTCAAGCGGCTCTCGAGATTGCGCAGGTCGGTGCCGTTGTTGCGGATGAACTGGCGCGGTTCGGCGATGCGCCACTTGATCAGCCAGTCGATCACCAGGCTCTTCTTCTCGGCGGTGAAGATCGGCCGCGTCTCCGGGCTGTCGAGCGTCTGCACACGTCGGTCGAGGAAGACGACGTTCTGGAACGGCGGTGGCATCTTGATCTTCAGCCCGGGCTCGGAGATGACCTCCTTGATCTCTCCGAGCGCGTAGACCACGGCGAGCTGCCGCTGGTCGACGATGAACAAGGTCGAGCCGAGCGCCACCAGCAGCAGCAGCGCAGCCCCGACGAACAATGCGATGCGGTTCATGGGCGGCGCCTCCGTCAACGTCCTTCGCGGTCGCGCGAACGGCCGCTGTCACGCGCCCGCACGTCGACACTCTGCGGCGCCGCCGATTCGGCAGGCGGCTGCACCAGCGGCGCAGCGCCACCACCTGCCGCTCCGCCACCGAGCTGGAGCAGGCGCTCGAGCGGCAGCGACAGCAGGTTGGTGCCCGATCGGCTGTCGATCATCACCTTCGTGACGTTGGTGTAGATCTGCTGCATCGTCTCGAGGTACATGCGGTCGCGCGTCACGGCGGGCGCCTTCTGGTACTCGGCCAGCACCGCCCGGAAGCGCTGCGCGTCACCTTCGGCCTGCGCGATCACACGCGCACGGTAGCCCTCGGCCTCCTCGATCAGCCTCGATGCCGCGCCGCGCGCCTTCGGCACGACATCGCTGGCGTAGGCCTGGCCTTCGTTCTTGAAGCGGTCGCGGTCGGCGCCCGCCTTCACGGCATCGTTGAAGGCTGCCTGCACCGAGTCGGGCACCTGGACGTTCTGCACGTTGACGTTGGAGATCACGATGCCGGCCTTCAGGCGCTCGAGCTGCGCCTGGACCGACTTGACAAGGTCTGCGGCGATGGCGTCCCGCTGCTCGTAGAGCACCGAGTCGACCTTGCTGCGTCCGACGATCTCGCGCACGGCCGATTCGGCCGCCTGCACCACCGCCTCGTCCGGGTTGCGGTTCTCGAACAAGTAGGCTCGCGCGTCGTTGAGGCGGTATTGCACCGTGAAGCGGATGTCGACGATGTTCTCGTCCTGCGTCAGCATCGACGAGTCTCGCAGCCCGGTGGCCTGCACCACCGAGTTGCGGCCGACATCGACCGACCGCAGCTGCGTGACCGGAACCGTCTCGTGAGCCTGGAAGGGGTACGGGAACCGCCACTGGAAACCCGCGTCGGCGGTGTAGGCGTAGCGTCCGAAAGACGTGACCACCGCCTGGTGGCCTTCCTGCACGATGAAGAAGCCGCTGCCGAGCCAGGCCAGCACGATCACGCCGCCGATCAGCCCGACGCCGATGCCGGCGCTCTTCATATCGGGCTGAAACGACGGTCCATCGCCACGCCCGGGTGACGGACTGCCGCCGCCCTTGCCCCCGAACAGCCCGCTGAGCTTGCGATTGAAGTCGCGCCACAGTTCGTCGAGGTCTGGCGGCCCCTCGTTGCGGCCGCTGCTCCAGATCAGCGAGCCGAGGCGGCCGAACCGGCGCCGGGGCGCCGGGGCCGCGCCGGCGGTGTCGGTGGGGTCGGTGGGGTCGTGCATGGTCAGGCGTGAAGCGAACTCTCGGCGGAATCGGCGGGCGGAGCCTCGATCGGCGACCCGGATGAAGTCACGGCGTCTGCGGCCGAGCGTCCGGTGGCCAGCTCGGCGATCACGCGGCGCAGCGTGTCCAGCCCGCTGCCGTCGACGGCGCTGACAAATACACGCGGGCAGCGCACGCCGGGTCTGCGCTCGACCCAGTCGGCGGTCGCGCGCGGGCGCTGCGAAGGCTCGAGCCGGTCGCACTTGTTGCAGACCAGCACCTGGGGGATATCGCCGGCGCCGATCTCGTCGAGCACCCGCTCGACCTCGGCGCGCTGTTCGTCGGCGTTCGTGCCGGAGATGTCGACGACGTGCAGCAGCAGGTCGGCCTCGGCGGCCTCCTGCAACGTCGCCTCGAAGGCCTCCACCAGCTTGTGCGGCAGGTCGCGGATGAAGCCGACGGTGTCGGACAGCGACACCGAACGCCCGGCCGCCGCGGCACGGGCGCTGGGGGTCCCTTCGTCGCTGCCAACGGCGGAGTTCGGGTCGGCAAGCCACAACTGGCGGGTCGTCGTGTCGAGCGTCGCGAACAGCTGGTCGGCGGCATAGGCACGGGCCTTCACGAGGGCGTTGAACAGCGTCGACTTGCCGGCGTTGGTGTACCCGACCAGCGACACGCGAAAGGTGCCGCGCCGCTCACGTGCCTTGCGTTGCGTCCCGCGCTGCCGCTTGACACGCTCGAGCCGCTCTTTCACCGACTTGATGCGGTCGCCGATCATTCGCCGGTCGAGCTCGATCTGCGCCTCGCCCGGGCCTCCTCGCGCGCCAATGCCGCCGCGCTGCCGCTCGAGGTGCGTCCAGCGTCGAACGAGCCGGGTCGCCTGGTACTGCAGCCGAGCCAGTTCGACCTGCAGCTTGCCCTCGTGGCTCTGCGCGCGCGACGCGAAGATGTCGAGGATGAGTCCGGTGCGGTCGGCCACCGGTACGCCGAGGTGACGCTCCAGGTTGCGCTGCTGCGCCGGGCTCAGTGGCTGGTCGAAGATCACCCCGTCGGCTTGGGTGTCGGCCACCAGCGCCTTGATCTCGTCGGCCTTGCCGCTGCCGACGAACAACGCCGCGTCGGGCGCCTTGCGGCGCGTGACGACGCGCGCCACGGCGAGATCGCCTGCCGAGTGCGCGAGCAGCGCGAGTTCGTCCAAGGTGGGGTCGAAGGCGGCCGTACCGCCAAGGTCGACGCCGACCAGCACGGCGCGGGTCGGGCCGTCGTCGCGGGCCGGGGCCGCGGAGGGTTGAACCATCGAAACGATATGGGGGTGTTCCGCGAAGCGGCAAGAGCCGCAGCTGTCGGTCAGGCGGCGTCGCTGCTTTCGCTGGGATGGAAGTTCACCGCACGGCCCGGCACCACCGTCGAAATGGCGTGCTTGTAGACCATCTGCGTCACCGTGTTGCGCAGCAGGACGACGTACTGGTCGAACGACTCGATGTGGCCCTGCAGCTTGATCCCGTTGACGAGGTAGATCGAGACCGGGACATGCTCCTTGCGCAGCAGATTGAGGAAGGGGTCCTGCAGGAGTTGACCTTTGTTGCTCACGATATGCTCCGTGATGTGGCGACGATGCTGCCCACGTTATCACACGAGGCGTGCAGTCAGGGGATCAGGCCCGCATTCCCTCCGGCCTCAACCCTCCCCGGCATCGAAGGGGTTGCGCGACGAGCGCATCTCGATTCGCAGCGGGGTCCCGACGAGGCCGAAGTGGTCGCGGATGCGGCCCTCGAGGTAGCGCTTGTAGGCGTCGGTCACGTGCTCGAGCGAGTTGCCGTGCACCACCACCCGCGGCGGATTGCTGCCGCCCTGGTGCGCATAACGAAGCTTGGGCCGGAAGCGCCCCTCGCGCCGCGGTGCCTGGTGTCCCACCGCCTCGCGCAGCACCCGGGTCAGCGCCGGGGTCGGCAGCTTCTTCGTCGCCGACGCGTGCGCCTGCAGGATGGCCTTCCACACCGCCGACAGCCCCTGCCGACGCAGCGCCGAGATGTGCAGCACGGGGGCGAACCTCAGGAACGCCAGCCGGCTTTCGATCGACCGCTGCAGCATCTGCCTCTGGTAGGCATCGACCGCGTCCCATTTGTTCACCGCCACCGCCACCGCGCGGCCTGACTCGAGGATGTAACCGGCGATGTGGGCATCCTGCTCGCCGACACCCTGTGTCGCGTCGAGCAGCAGCAGCACGACGTTGGCGTCGGCGATCGCCTGCAGCGTCTTGACGACCGAGAACTTCTCGACCGCCTCGAACACGCGGCCCTTGCGACGAAGCCCGGCGGTGTCGACAAGCTCGAAGCGCCGCCCGTCGCGCTCGAAGGGCACCCGGATCGCATCGCGCGTCGTGCCTGGCTGATCGAAGGCGATCAGGCGCTCCTCGCCGAGCCAGGCGTTGATCAGCGTCGACTTGCCGACGTTCGGCCGTCCGGCCACCGCCAGGCGGATCGGGCGCTCGGCATCGTCGTCACCGCCTCCAGGGGTTTCCGCGTTCTCTTCGGGGGCGAGATCCTCGAGCGCCGCCTCGAGCAGACTGCGAACGCCCTGGCCATGCGCCGCCGACACCGGGTGCGGCTCTCCGATGCCGAGCTCGTGCAACTCGGCAAGCAGCGGCGAATCGATCATCCCCTCGGCCTTGTTGCCGGCCAGGATGACACGCTTGTGCCGGCTGCGAAGGTAGCGGGCGATGTCGTGGTCCTGCGCCGAGATACCGGCACGCACGTCGACGACGAGGATCACCGCGTCGGCCTCGGCCACCGCCTGGCGGGTCTGGCGCGCCATCTCCTGCACGATGCCGCCGGTGCTGTCGGGCTCGAAGCCGCCGGTGTCGATGACGATGAACTCCCGCGAACCGAGCCTCGCGTCGCCGTAATGGCGGTCGCGCGTCAGTCCGGCGAAGTCGGCGACGATCGCGTCGCGGCTCTTCGTGATGCGGTTGAACAGCGTCGACTTGCCGACGTTGGGCCGGCCGACGATGGCGATCACCGGCTTCACGGTGGCCAGCCTGCTCAACCGGGCCGGAAGGCAAAGAGGCCGCCCGCGCGGGTCGTGACGAGCAGGATGCCGCCCGCCACCACCGGTGTGCCGACGACTGCCGAACCATCGGTGGGCAGCCGCTGCAGCGTCTCGCCGCTGGAACCGGCAAGGAAGTGCACGAAGCCTTCGGCATCGCCGAAGACGACGCCGGGGCCGGCCGCCACAGCGCCCGACAGGCCGCGGTTCAGCAGACGTTCGTGCGTCCAAACGATGTCGCCGCTGGCCGCGTTCCAGGCGGTGATGCGGTCGCTGGCGTCAGCACCGTAGACCCGGCCATCGTCGCCGCCGACCGACTGAATGCCACCGACGTTGCGCGACCACAGCGAGGTTCCTCGCGAAACGTCGACACACCCGACCGCCGACTGGAATGCGCGGGCGCACAGCCGCTCGCCGACGCGCACCGGTGGGCCGACAAGGTCGGCCAGCCGCTCGACCTCGTTGGAACCACGCGGCGTCGCCAGCGGCACTTCCCAGACCACGCTGCCCCGCGCCGGATCGACCGCCGCCAGCCGCGCGCCCTGGCCCACCAGCAGCTGGTTGGCGAAGGCACCCAGCACCCCCGCCTGCGCGAGCGTGAGCGAGTCGCCGGGCCGTTGCAGCCGCCACAGCAGCCGCCCATCCGCGGCGTCGAACGCGTTCACGCTGCGGTCGACGGCGAGCACGAACACCCTCTCGCCGGCCACCAGCGGTGCGGTCACGACGCGTGACGAGACTCGCTGCCGCCAAAGCACCTTGCCGCCCTCGAACGCGACGACCTCGTTGTTGCGGGTGACGACGGCGGCAAAGCGGCCGTCGCTGCCGACACCGGCGGTCAGCGGCGCGCCGGCATCGCCGCGCCACAGCTCGGTGCCACTGTCGGCCTGTACCGCGACCACGGTGCCCGCGCCGTCGGCGACGAAGAAGCGCCCCCCACGGGCCGCCACCGCGAGCGGAAAGCCGATCGGGCCGAGCTTCGCCGACCACAGTGGCCTCGCCTCCAGCCGGGGCGCAAAGGTCTCGAGCGGGGTCGGTTTCGGGCGGTCGGACGAACATCCGGCGAGCCCGAGCGCCGCCGCGAGCCCGACCGCTGCGAGCGCGGCCCGCGTCACCGCGAGGCTCCGGACGCCGCCGGCGAGGCCGCGGCCGCAGCACCCGGCTTGACGCCCATCGCGAGCAGCTTTGCCTCGATCAGCCGTCGGTACTCGAGCTTGTCGGACATGGCGGCGTAGGCGCCCTCGTAGGCGGCCCGGGCCTCGGCCGCCTTGCCCTGCGCCGAGAGCACGTCACCGCGACGGTCGGCGACCAGCGCCTCGAAGCCTTCGCCCTTTGCGGCGTCGAGCTGGCGCAGCGCCTCCTCATGCTGCTTGCCGTCGAGCAAGAGCCCGGCCAGCCGCAGCCGCGCGATCGTGCGGTAGGCCTCGTCGCCACCGCTCTCGGCGACCCAGCCGAGCGTAGCCTTGGCAGCATCGGTCTTCTCCTTCTCGAACTGCACTTTGGCCGCAAGCAGCCCTCCCTGCAGCGCAAAGGTAGTTCGGGGGTAGCGCCCCTTCAGGTCCTCGAAGATGCGACCGGCGCGCTCGGCGTCGCCGGCCGTCACGGCGCGGTCGAGCTCGTCGAACATCGCCGCCGCCTTCGCGCCCTGGTCGCGCTGCCACCACTGCCAGGCGTTCCAGGCGCCGATGCCACCGAGCGCCAGCACCAGCACCCAGGTGATGAGGTTGCCGTACTGCTTCCAGAACGCCTTCAGCGCGTCGAGCTGTTCCTGCTCCTGCAGGTCGAGGGATGTGGCCATGGGAAGAACGGGCGGCGCGGCTGCAAAGCCGGCGATTATGCGTTGCGCAGCTCGGCGGCCCAGCCGGTCACCTCGGCCAGCGCCCGCAGCTGCTGCGGTGCCGCAGCGTCACGGAGCGGCTTCACAGCCACCATCCCGCGCGACAGCTCGTCGAAGCCGAAGATCAGCGCGTGTGCGGCGCCGCTCGCGTCGGCGCGTTTGAACTGCGACTTGAAACTGCCGCCGCCTGCATGCATCAGGACATCGACGCCGCAGGCTCGCAGCGCCTCCAGCGCCGGCAGCACGGCGGCCGGCGCGACCCCGTCGGGCACCACGGCGTAGGCGTGTGGCGCACTCGGCGGCGGTGCGAGGCCGACCTCTTGCAGCAGCAACAGCAGCCGCTCGATGCCGAGGCCGAAACCGACCCCGGGTGCCGGCTTGCCGCCGAGCTGCTCGATCAGCCGGTCGTAGCGGCCGCCGCCGCACACCGTGCCCTGCGCGCCGAGGCGGTCGGTGACCCACTCGAAGACCGTCAGGTTGTAGTAGTCCATCCCACGCACGAGGCGCGGGTTGATGCGGTAAGCCTGCCCTGCAGCGTCGAGCGCGGCCTTGACCGAGTCGAAATGGGCGAGCGAGGTCTCACCGAGGAAGTCGATCAGTCTCGGCGCCGATTCCACCACCGGCTGCATCGCCGGGTTCTTGCTGTCGAGTATTCGCAGCGGGTTGCTGTGCAGCCGGCGCCGTGCGTCGTCGTCGAGCGCACCGGCATGGGCCTCGAAGTGCGCGACCAGCGCCGCGCGATGGCGTGCACGCTCCTCGGGCTCGCCGAGGCTGTTGATCTCGAGCCGCACGTCGCGCCCCTCGACGAGGCCGAAGTCGCGCCACAACGCACGCAGCATCAGGATCAGCTCGGCATCGACATCGGGGCCGGACAGGCCGAGCGCTTCGACATCGAGCTGGTGGAACTGCCGGTAGCGGCCCTTCTGCGGGCGCTCGTGGCGGAACATCGGCCCTAGCGTCCAGATTCGAAGCGGCCCGTTGTACAGCGCGTTGTGCTCGATCACCGCGCGCACGATGCCGGCGGTGGCCTCGGGTCTCAGCGTCAGGCGGCCGCCGTTCATCGCATCCTCGAAGGAGTACATCTCCTTCTCGACGATGTCGGTCACCTCGCCGAGGCCGCGGACGAACAGCGCCGTCGGCTCGACGATCGGCGTGCGCAGGTTGCGGTAGCCGTAGCGGCGCATCAGCACGCGCACGGTGTCTTCGAACCATTCCCAGCGCGCCGATTCCGGCGGCAGGATGTCGTTCATGCCTTTGACGGCCTGCAGGGTGTCTGCCATGAGGGTGGGTCTTCGCGGCGGCGCCGCGACGAAGAGGGTCAATGCGCCACGGTGGCGCCGAAGCGGCGTTCGATGTAGCTCTCGACGATGCGGTGGAACTCGTCGGCGATGCCTTCTCCCCGCAGCGTCATCGCTTTCTCGCCGTCGATGAAGACCGGCGCCGCCGGCGCCTCGCCGGTGCCGGGCAGGCTGATGCCGATGTCGGCGTGTTTGCTCTCGCCGGGGCCGTTGACGATGCAGCCCATCACCGCGATGCGAAGCGTCTCGACACCGGGGTAGCGCTCGCGCCAGACCGGCATCCTTGCGCGCAGGTGGTCATCGATCTGCTTGGCGAGCTCCTGGAACACGGTGCTCGTCGTGCGACCGCAGCCCGGGCATGCCGTGACACTGGGGTTGAAGCTGCGCAGCCCGAGCGCCTGCAGGATCTCGAGCGCCACCACCACCTCCTGCGTGCGTGCCTCGCCCGGCTGCGGCGTCAGGCTGACGCGGATGGTGTCGCCGATGCCCTGCTGCAGCAGCACCGCGAGCGCGGCCGCCGACGCCACGGTGCCCTTGGTGCCCATGCCGGCCTCGGTGAGGCCGAGGTGCAGTGCGTAGTCGCAGCGCTGAGCGAGCGCGCGGTAGACCGCGATCAGGTCCTGCACGCCGCTGACCTTGCAGCTGATGATGATCTGGTCGGCATCGAGCCCGACCTCGCGTGCGAACGCCGCCGAACCCAGCGCCGACTGCACCAGCGCTTGGTACATCACCTGGCGAGCGTCCCAGGGCCGCGGGCGGCGCGCGTTGTCGTCCATCAGCTGCGCGAGCAGTTCCTGGTCGAGGCTGCCCCAGTTGACGCCGATGCGAACCGCCTTGCCGTGGCGCACCGCGGCTTCGACCATCTGAGCGAACTGGCGGTCGCGTTTGTCGCCCTTGCCGACGTTGCCGGGGTTGATGCGGTACTTCGACAGCGCCGCCGCGCAGCCCGGGAACTCGGTCAGCAGGCGGTGGCCGTTGTAGTGGAAGTCGCCGATCAGCGGCACTTCGACACCCATGCGGTCGAGTTGCTCTCGGATGTGCGGGACCGCCCGGGCTGCCTCGGGCGTGTTGACGGTGATGCGCACCAGTTCCGAGCCCGCCAGCGCGAGCTCCTTGACCTGGACCGCGGTCTCGATGATGTCGACGGTGTCGGTGTTGGTCATCGACTGCACACGCACCGGTGCGTCGCCGCCGATCGTCACCACGCGTGAACCCCAGGCGACCCGGGCCTGACGGGTGCGGCGCGGCGGCGGCGACGTGGTGTCGATCGCCTCGTCCTCGGCCGGGGAGGCTGGGATGACGCCGCGGCCGTTCATCGCGACCCCCTCATCAACGCAGCTCGACCCGCGCGACGTTGTCGCGGGTGTGTGCCGCCAGGTCCACCGGCTGGCCGCGGAAGGTGAGCTGGGTGCTGGCCGCATTGCCGATTCGAAGCCGCAGCGGCAGCGTGCCGTCGACGCCGACGCTCTCCCCTGGCTGCAACGTCCGCGAGAGCAGGATGCGGGCGGCGCTGTCCTGGACCTCGACCCAGGACTCGGCGCTGGTCGACAGCCGCGCGATGCCAGCACGGACCGGCGGCGCAGCGGCGCTGGCCGGCGCCGGTGGCACCGATTCCGGTGCGGCAGCCGCCGAAGCCGCGGCCGCCATCGAAGTCGGTACGGTGCCGGGCGCGATCACTGCGGTCGGGGTCGCCGACGTGACCGGCGGGGTCGACGCGGCCAGCGGCGAAGCCGCCTGGGCAGGCTGCGCCGACGCTGCGATCGGCGCCGGAGGCAACGCCGTCGGTGCGGCGGCCGGCACCGTTGCGGCGGGTGAACCGCCGGCGCCCGCGACCGTCGTGGGGGGGTCGGCGTCGATCCAGTGGGCGGGCAGCCAGTACACCGCCACCGCGGCCAGCAGCAGCAAGCCACCGGCCCAGAACAGCGGCTTCGAGGTCAGCGTGAAGGCGGCCGACTCGCGCGCCGGCCGGTCCAGGAACGGCGTGTTCAAGGGCCCAACCGTCCCTTCGAGCGGTGGCGCGTCGGCAATCGGCAGCAGCTGCAGCACGGGGCGCGGGTCGACCTTCAGCGACCGGCAGACCGACTGGGCGAGCGCGCGCGCAAACGTCGCGTTGGGCAGTGCGTCGAGCCGGTCCTGCTCGAGCGCCTCGAGCTTGGCAGTCGAGACCTTGATCGTCGCCGCCAGCACCGCGATGTGGATACCCTGCTTCTCGCGCGCGGCGCGCAGCATCGCACCGGCGCTGCGGCCGGCGGGCGCTTCCGCGGCCACCACCGGCGGGGGCATCGGGTAGCCCTCGTCGACGGCCTTGCGCAGCGGCTCAGTCATCGAACCGGCCCTGCTGCAGGCGCAAGGCCTCGGGCGACTCGGGGAAACGCTCGCGAAGCTGGCGCCCGAGGTCGTCGGCGCCGGGCTGGTTGCCGATCCGACGCTCGATGCGCGCTGCGAGCCAGAGGCTCTGCGCGTTGGAGAACTCGGGCTGCGCGTTGACACGCCGGGCATAGAACCGCGCCCGTTCGTACTCGCCGCGTCGGTAGAGCACCTCGGCGAGGTTGAAGGCCGTGGCCGGGCTCGACGGGTCGAGTTCGAACGATCGCGACAGCGTGCGCTCGGCATCCTGCCAGCGTCCGGCCCGTGCGAGGCACACGCCCTGCGCGAGCAGCGTTCGTGCCGCGGCGACGTATGCCGGTGTCGACAGCGCGGCCTGGAACTGCAGCTGCGCGTCGTCGAGGCGGCCGGTCTGGCACAGGAACCAGCCGTAGTTGTGCAAGGTGTCGCCGTCGCGCGGCTTCAGCTGGAGCGCGCGCCGGAAGCTCTCTTCGGCGAGCTGGGTCTCGCCCTGGCTCGCATAGACCAGGCCGCGCAGGTTGAAGGCCTCGGCAAGATCGGGCTTGGCAGCCAGCGCCGACTTCAGCTCCTCGAGTGCGGTGGCCGCCTGGCCACGGCCGAAGTAGGCCGACGCCAGCTCGAGCCGAAGGCGCGCACGACGCTCGATGTCCGCCGGTTCGGGCGGCGGCGTGCGCACCTCCACCGGCGGCGGTGGTTCGTTGCGGCTCGCACAACCGGCAAGCACAGCGGCGGCCAGCGATGCCAGCGCCAACCACAGCAGCCGGGTCACGTCACCGCTCCCGCCGCCGCGGCGGCGCGGATCGGAACCACCTGTCGCTGGCGTGCCAGCCGCTCCGGTGCGTGGGTGCGATCGAGCACCTCGCCCGCCAGCTGGCCGCAGGCCGCGTCGATGTCGTCGCCGCGCGTTCGGCGCACCGTGGTCACGATGCCAGCCCGCTGCAGCACATCGGCGAACGCCTCCACGCGCTGCGGGCTCGACCGGGCGAGACCCGAACCCGGGAACGGATTGAACGGGATGAGGTTGAACTTGCAGGGAATCGTCACGCGGCTTGCCGGGCTGCGCCCCGTCACCAGCCCGACCAGCGCCTGGGCATGCTGCGGTGAATCGTTGACACCGTCGAGCATGCAGTACTCGAAGGTGATGAAGTCGCGCGGCGCCGCCGCGAGGTATCGAGAGCAGGCGGCCATCAGCTCGTCGAGCGGGTGCTTGCGGTTGAGCGGCACCAACCGGTCGCGCAACGTGTCGTCGGGCGCGTGCAGCGAAACCGCCAACGCAACCGGGCAGTCCTCGCGCAGCCGGTCGATGAAGCGGACCATGCCCGAGGTCGAAACGGTGACGCGCCGGCGCGACAGCCCGTAGCCGTGATCGTCGAGCATCACACGCAGCGCCGGCAGCAGCGCGCCGTAGTTCTGCAGCGGCTCGCCCATGCCCATCATCACGACGTTGGTCACCGCGCGCTGCGACGGCCCGAGCGAGAGGCGCTGGCGCAAGGTGCGCTCGGCGTGCCAGAGCTGGGCGACGATCTCGCCGGTGGAGAGGTTGCGGCTGAAGCCTTGGTGGCCGGTGGAGCAGAAGCGGCAGCCGACGGCACAACCGGCCTGCGACGAGATGCACAGGGTGCCACGGTCGGCCTCGGGGATGAACACCGTCTCGACGGCGTTGCCCCCGCCGATGTCGAACAGCCACTTGACGGTGCCGTCGGCCGAGGCGTTTTCGGCGAGCACTGGCAGGGAGCGCACCTCGCAATGCTCGAGCAAGCGCGCGCGCAGCGAACGCGCGAGGTCGCTCATGGCATCGAAGTCACCTTCGCAGCGGCGGTGCATCCAGCGAAACAGCTGCACCGCCCGAAAGCGCTTCTCGCCCCACTGCGCACACAGCGAAGCGAGCCCGTCGAGATCGAGGTCGAGCAGATTGCGCTTGGTCATCGCCGCCGCCTGAAGCTTCCGTGGACCCGTCGCGGGCCGCCGCGTCAGCGGCCGTAGACGCTCATCGCCGGGAAGAAGAACGCCACTTCGACCGCCGCGGTCTCGGCCGCATCCGAACCATGCACTGCATTGGCGTCGATGCTGTCGGCAAAGTCGGCGCGGATGGTGCCGGGCGCAGCCTTCTTCGGGTCGGTGGCGCCCATCAAGTCGCGGTTCTTCGCGATCGCGCCCTCGCCTTCGAGCACCTGCACCATCACCGGCCCCGAGATCATGAACTTGACGAGGTCGGCGAAGAACGGGCGCGCCTTGTGCACCGCATAGAAGGCTTCGGCCTCCGGGCGCGACAAGTGCACCATTCGCGCGGCGACGATCCGAAGTCCTGCGCCTTCGAATCGGGCGTAGATCTGGCCGATCACGTTCTTGGCCACGGCATCGGGCTTGATGATCGACAACGTGCGCTCGATGGCCATTTCGGGGATCTCCTGTGCTCGAAGGTTAAACCGCCGGATTCTAAAGGGGCGCGGCGCACGCAGCCGCGGTCATCGGCCGCGCCCGCCGCGGCCTCGGCCGCCGCCGCGACCCCCCTTGTTGCGCAAGGCATCGGCGCCGATGTAGCCCACCGAGGTCTGCATCGGATCGGGCTGCTTGCCGCCGCCGCCCGCCCGCGCCGCGCCGCGTGCTCCACCGCGCCCGCCGCCCTTCTGCACGAAACGCTTGTCGAAGGTCTGCTGCAGCGGGTTCGGAATCGGACCGTCCTCGGGCACCTCACGTTGCGGTTGGCGGTCGCGCTGGAGCGCTCGCTTGTCGTAAGTCTGCTGCAGCGGGTTCGGGATCGGTCCGTCCTCGGGTATCTCGCGCCGGGGCTGGCGGGCCTGCTGGATGGCGCGCCGGTCGAAGGTCTGCTGCAGCGGATTCGGGATCGGGAACCCCTCGCCCTCGCCGCGCGGCGCACGTTCCGGCCTCGGCCCGCGCTCGGCACCCTCGCGCTGGCGGTTGTCGCGGTTGTCTCGGACTTCACGGCCGTCACGGTTGCGAGCGCCGCGCCGCCGCTTGCCGCGCCCGCCCCCACCCTCGGCATCACGCTCGCGTTCGCCACCGGCCAGGCGCCTGAGCGAGCGCACGTCGGCCTCCGGCAGATCGACCCAGACGCCGCGACGCAGGCCGCGCGGCAGCACGACGCAGCCGTAGCGAATGCGGATGAGCCGGCTGACGGCATGGCCCACCGCCTCGAACAGCTTGCGCACCTCGCGGTTGCGGCCTTCGGTGATGACGACGCGGTACCAGTGGTTGGCCCCTTCGCCTCCGCCGTCCTCGATGCTCTTGAAGGAGGCGCGCTGGCCATCGATTTCGACCCCCTCGAGCAGCCGCGCTCGCTGCTCGTCCTCGAGCGTGCCGAGCGACCGCACCGCGTACTCGCGTTCGACTCCGAAGCGCGGGTGCATCAACTGGTTGGCGAGGTCACCGGAGTTGGTGAACAGCAGCAGGCCCTCGGTGTTGATGTCGAGCCGGCCGACCGACTGCCACTTGCCCTGCTGCAGGCGCGGCAGGCGGCGAAAAACCGTCGGGCGGTGCTGCGGATCTTCGTGGGTGACCACCTCGCCGGCCGGCTTGTGGTAGGCCAGAACGCGCGGCGGCGGTGGCGCGATGCGCACCTTGATCGCCTTGCCTGCGACGGCGATGCGGTCGCCGTAGGAGATGCGCTGGCCGATGTGCGCCGGCTCGCCGTTGACCGTGATGCGGCCCTCGACGACGAGCTGTTCCATCTCGCGCCGCGAGCCGATGCCTGCCTGGGCCAGCACCTTGTGGAGTTTCGGCGCATCGGGTTCGGCAGCCAGAATGCGCCGCGCCGGCTCGGCTGCTGCAGGACCTTCCCCGACCTCGGGCGCGTCGGCATCGAAGGCGCCCGACAGGACCTCGGCAAACACCTCGCCGGGGTCGACAGCGGGAAGCGACGGCGGTGCCGGCGGGGCGGCCTGGCCCTCGTCGCCGCCATCGTCAGCGTCGGCATCGGCGCCGGTCGACGCAGCCCGCGAAGTCGCGCGATCACCACCTCGGCCGCGCCTCCGGTTGCGCTTGCGCCGCGGCCCCCCTTCGCGCGGGCCGCCGGAAGCGGCCGCGCCTTCGGCGGTGGCGGGCGCGTCGGCAGCCATCTCGCCCGACAAGCCCGCTTCGACCTCGGGCGCCGCCGGAGCACCTGCCGCGGGCCCGGTGGTCTCCGGGCTTGGGGCCGCGGCCGCCGCCGGCTCGGGAGCAGCCGCCGGCGCCCCGGCGGGCTCGACTGCAACCTGCTCGACCTTGGGCATCGCCTCGCTGCCACCGACCGCCGGCGCAGGCAACGCCACCGCTTTGCGGCGGGGCGCACGCCGCGGCTTCGGGGGAGGTGGGTCGCCTTCGGCCGGCGCCCCGGAAACTGGGGCCTCGTCGATCGGCGGCGAGTCGGGATCGTGCTCGTTCATGGGGCGGCATCCGTCGAAGGAAGGGCTGCGGTGGGCTCGGCTTGCGGCTCGGCGGCCGGAGCTGTGGCGAGAGTTTCGGCAGGGACCACGGCGGCACCCGGGGCGGACTCTTCGAGAGCCAGCTGAGGCTGCAGAGCGTCCTCCAGCAGCGAGGGCTGCACCTCGCCGGCCGGCATCGAACCCAACGGCACGGCACCGGCGCCGGTGAGTGGTGGCAGCTGGTCGAGCGAGGCGAGCCCGAGGTCGTCGAGAAACTGTCGCGTGGTCGCGTACAGCGCCGGGCGTCCAGGCGCCTCGCGAAAGCCGATGCTCTCGATCCAGCCGCGGTCCTCGAGCTGCTTGACGATCTGGCTGGCCACCGTCACGCCGCGGATCTCTTCGATGTCGCCGCGAGTCACTGGCTGGCGGTAGGCCACGATGGCGAGCGTCTCCATGGCCGCGCGCGAGTACTTGGGCGGCTTCTCCGGATGAAGCCGGTCGAGATACGGGCGCAACTCGGGCCGGCTCTGGAAGCGCCATCCGCTGGCCAGCGCCACCAGCTCGACGCCACGATCCCGCCACTCCTGTGCCAACTCGTCGAGAAGCTGGCGCAGGGTGTCGGGACCCAGCTCGTCGTCGAACAAGACGCGCATCTCGCGCACGGGCATCGGCGCGCCGGCGCAGATCAACGCCGTCTCGAGGATGCGCTTGGCTTCGGCACTGGTCATGCTTGGCGGTGTGGACATGCCCTGCACTCGAGGCGGGCGGCTGGATCATCGGGGGGCGGCTTCCACGGCGGGCCGCTGGCGCGGCCGGCCCGGTGGGAAGGCGGCGGGTACTTTGGGGATCTAGGGCCGCATCCTGCGCCAGCACCTGCGAAGAGGCCGGCCGGCAGCAATGCGCGAGGCAGCGATTCTAACCACCCGGGGCGCTTGCGTCACGAGCGCAGGCAACGGCCGGGTAGACCTGCCGCCACGCGGCCGCGAAGTCGGCCGGCGGCGCGGCGACGAAGCTCATCGGCTTTCCCGATGCCGGGTGGTCGAAGCCCAGCCGTTCGGCATGCAGTGCTTGGCGCACCATCCCGAGCGCGGGGCGCCCGCCGTAGGTCGGGTCGGCCACCAGCGGGTGGCCGGTGTGGGCGAGGTGCACCCGGATCTGATGCGTGCGCCCGGTGTGCAACGTGCAGCGTAGCGCACTGAAGCCGCCCGCCGTGGCAAGGCGCTCGACGTCGGTCCGCGCCGGTTTGCCCGAACTCCTCACTGCCATCCGGGTTCGCACGGACGCGTCGCGGGCGATCGGCGCCTCGATGCGCATCGTGGCCTGCGCAAGCTCACCATGCACGATCGCCAGGTACTGGCGCCTGACGCGCCGCGCCGCGATCTCGCGCACGAGCGACGTCACCGCTTCGAGCGTCTTGCCGACCACCATCAGTCCCGAGGTGTCCTTGTCGAGCCGATGCACGATGCCGGCCCGCGGCAGCGCCGCGGCGCCCGCGTGATGGGCGAGCAGGCCGTTGAGCAAGGTCCCCGACCAATTGCCGGCTGCCGGGTGCACAACCAGACCGGCCGGCTTGTCGACGACCAGCAGTTGTTCGTCCTCGTAGACGATCGGCAGGGGCAGCGCCTGCGGCCGGAAGGCCTTGCTTTCGGCTGTGGGCACAAGTTCGACGCGGACGCGCTGCCCAATCCGCAACCGGCGCGACGGCACGATGCAGGCCGCGTCGGCCACCCAGGCGTGACCGCCCGAGATGAGCTGCTGCAGATGGCTGCGCGAGAACTCGGGGGCGGCAGCGGCCAGGACCTTGTCGAGCCGCTGCCCGTGTCCGGCCTCGTCGATCAGCAGCTCGCGCCACTCGGCTGCCTCGGAGGCCGCGTCTTCGTCTTCGGGCCCGAGATCGGCTCGAGCGGCGGCCAGGTCGGCGTTCATCGGCGATTTCTATAATCCCGGGCTTCACATCCCGCCTGAGGGCCGCCACGCGACCCGATCTGGACCCATGCCCCGAACCCGCCTGGCGCGCTTGGCCGCGTCCGTGATCGTTCCGATGGCCGCCCTGCTGGTGTCGGGTTGCAGTTCCGATCCGAAGGACGAGTTCGCCGGCCGATCTGCCGAGAGATTGTATTCAGAGGCCAAAGCCGATCTCGAGGCCGGCAGCTACGAACGTGCGGTCAAGGCGCTCGAGCGCGTCGAGGGTCTGGGCGCCGGCACACTGTTGGCGCAGCAAGCGCAGCTCGATCTCGCCTACGCCCACTTCAAGTCGGGCGAGAAGGCGCAGGCGCTGTCGACGATCGACCGCTTCATCAAGTACAACCCCTCGAGCCCGGCGCTCGACTATGCGCTCTTTCTGCGCGGCGTGATCAACTTCAACGACAACCTCGGGCTGCTGGGCAACCTTGCCGGCCAGGATCTCTCGGAGCGCGACCAGCGGGCCTCGCGCGACGCCTATCAGTCGTTCAAGCAGCTCGTCGACCAGTTCCCCACCTCGCGCTACAGCGCCGATGCACGGGTGCGCATGGACTACATCGTCAATGCGCTCGCTTCGTACGAAGTGCATGTCGCGCGTTACTACTTCAACCGCGGCGCCTACGTCGCCGCGGCCAACCGCGCGCAGCAGGCGGTGGTGGAGTTCCAGCAGTCGCCCGCAGCCGAGGAGGCGCTGGCGATCATGGTGCGAAGCTACGACAAGCTGCAGCTGCCGACGCTGCGCGACGCCGCCGCGCGCGTGCTGCGAACGAACTTCCCGCAAAGCCCGTACATCAGCGGCGTCATGCCCGCGAAAGACCGGCCGTGGTGGCGTTTCTGGTAGCGATCGTCGCCAGCCAGGCGAACGCCTCAGCCTCGCTCTCGATCCGGCCCATCGGCGGCAGCGCCGCCAACAGCCGCGCGCCGTAAGACATGCGCGCCATGCGGGGATCGCACACGACCAGCAGCCCGAGGTCGGTCTCGGTGCGAATCAGCCGCCCGGCGCCTTGCTTCAGCGACACCGCAGCCTCGGCGACGAAGTACTCGTCGAACGCGTTGCGCCCTTGCTGCTGCAACAGCTTGACGCGGGCCTCAACGAGCGGGTCGTTGGGGGGCGGGAAGGGCAGTTTGTCGATCAGCACGCACTGGAGCGCCTCGCCTGGAATGTCGATGCCCTCCCAGAATGTCTGTGAACCCACCAGCACACGGCCTTCACCGTCGCGATAGCGCTCGAGCAGCGCCCGCCGCGGCTGCGAGCCCTGAGTCAGCACGTCCAACGAGGCGCCCAGCGCCGCCGCTTCGTCGGCCAGTGCCTGTGCGACCACCGGCAGCACGCGCAGCGTGGTGGTCAGCACGAAGGTGCGGCCACCCAGCGCCGCCGCCAGCCTTGCCGCGAGCGCCCCGACCGCCTCCGGGTGGCCCGGCTCGTTGGGCCGCGGAAGCCTCGAAGGGCACCACACGCGGGCGTGCGCAGGGTAGTCGAAAGGGCTCGGCACGCGGGCGATGTCGGCATCCTCGAGCCCCGCTGCCGCGGTGAACCAGCCGAGCTTGTCGTCGTCGCCGAGCGTGGCCGATGTGAAGATCCAGGCCTTCGGTGCCGCACGCCGCTGCTCGCCGAGCAGACGGCGGATGTCGAGCGGCGACTCGACCAGCCTCGCCTGCTGGGCCGTGAGGTCAATCCATCGCACCGTGCCGGCCGCTGCGTCGCCGTCGAAAGTGCGCGCCAGCAAGGCCAGTTCGGCCGCTCGCTGCTGCAAGCGCGCCAGATCGGGAGACATCTCGGCAACCCCTCCGAGCGTTTCGGCGGCGGCTTCGACAGCCGACGCCACGGCGGAGAGCGCGGGTTCCAGCCCAAGCTTGCCGGCCCGTTCGTCCCAGCGGAGCTTGCGCACGCCGCGCACATCACGCAGCGGCCCGGCGCAGGCCAGGCGCAGCTCGCGCGCCGCCAGCTCGGCCCGCGAAGCGACCTGCGGCCATGGCGCAAGCCCCCGTGCATGGGCCTGCCCTGCTGCCAGCAGGTCACGCGCGAACTCGATCAACTGAGACGTGCCGAGCGTGGTGCCGAGAAACTGCAACGCCGCGTCGACCAGCTGATGGGCTTCGTCGAAGACCGCCGCGTCGACCGTCGGCAGCAGCTCGGCGACGCCGCTGTCGCGCAGCGCGACATCGGCGAAGAACAGGTGGTGGTTGACGACGACGAGATCGGCCGCCATCGCCTCGCGACGCGCCTGCACGACGTGGCAGGCACGGAACTGCGGGCACTCGGTGCCGAGGCAGTTGTCGCGCGTCGAGGTGACCAGCGGGATCACCGGTGAGCGCTCGTCGAGGCCCTCGACCTCGGCCAGATCCCCGCTGCGAGTCGATGCCGCCCAGGTCTCGACGCGCGCAAGGGCGCGTACCGCAGAACGGTCGGGCAGCTGCGCCGTCGTGCGGGCCTGGTCCAGCCGATAGCGGCAGAGGTAGCTCGCACGGCCCTTCAGCAAGGCGCCGTGAACCGGGACGCCGAGCGCGTTGACGAGCCGCGGCAGGTCTCGCAGGTACAGCTGGTCTTGCAGGCTCTTGGTTGCGGTGCTGACCAGCGCGCGACGGCCGGACAACAGCAGCGGCACCAGGTAGGCGAAGGTCTTGCCGACCCCGGTTCCGGCCTCGACCACCAGCGTAGCGCGCTCATCGAGCGCCCGCGCCACACGCTCGGCAAGCTCGATCTGCCCCGGCCGGCAGCGGTAGCGGCTGTCGCTGCGGGCGAGCGGGCCGCCGTTGTCGAAGGCCCGCGCCACGTCGGACACGAGCGCCGAGGCGTCCTCCCGTGTCGTCACGCCCGGCCGGCGAGCCGGGTCACGCCGGCTCGGGAGGGTCGAGTTCGCCTTCGAGCCGCGCGATCTGGTCGCGCAGCAGCAGTCGGCGCTTCTTCAGGCGGCGAAGCATCAGCTCGTCGGTGGCGCGGTCGAGCGTGTTGCGGTCGATCAGGTCGTCGAGGTCGGCGTGCTCGATCCGCAACTCGATCAGGCGGCGCTGCGGTGAATGAAGGTTCTCGTTCATTGCTGCACGCTCGTCGAGATGGCGGGAGTTTATATTCTGGAACATGAATTCGGTCACGCAGGCGTTCCGCCTGTCGGCAGCAACCGGGCTGCACAAGGGGGACAGAGCCTACCAGCAAGACCAGGTGGAGATCCTCACGCACGCCCGGATCAACGGCTGCGCGCTGGCCATCGTCGCCGACGGCATGGGCGGCAAGAGCGGCGGGCGCAAGGCGGCAGACCAAGTGCTGCTGACCGGTCGGCAGGTGTTCGAGCGTTATGTGCCGAACCAGGACGATCCCGCCGAGCTGCTTCGCCAGCTGGTGATGGAGGCGCACCTGATGATCAAGCTGACCGCGATCACCGCCGAGGAGGAGCCGCACAGCACGATCGCCGCCTTCCTCGTCAACCCGTCGCTCGAGTGCTGGGTGGTGCATGCGGGGGACTCCCGCGTCTACCACTTCCGGGGCGCCGAGATGCAGCGCCGGACCACCGACCACTCGTTCGTGCAGCGCCTGATCGACGAAGGCAAGCTCACCGAGGAAGCGGCCAACACGCACCCCCAGTCCAACCTGCTCACCGGCTGCCTCGGCACCCAGGCCGATCCACCGCTGACGCTGTGGAGCATCGACCAGTTGCAGTTCGGCGACACGCTCCTCGCCTGCAGCGACGGCCTCTGGCACTACTTCACCGCCAAGGAGATGGGGGCGATCGTGCACGCGTTGCCGCCACGTGAAGCCGGCGAGATGCTGATCGCCAAGGCGCGCCAGCGTGCCCGCGGCGGCGGCGACAACCTCTCGGTGGCGCTGATGCGCGTCGACGCGCTGAAGTAGCCGCTCGGTCGCGCGGCGGCGCTACCGCGGCGCCGCGCTGGCAGCCGACGCCGGAACGGTCGCCACCTTGCCCTTGGCACGCTCGGCGCGGCGCGCCTGGCGCTGCTCGATCTTCTCGCGATCGGCCGCCGCCTCGGCGCGCAGCCTCTCGGCATCGCGGGCGCGACGCGCCGCCTCCGACGCACGTCGCTCACGATCGGCGGCCTTTTGTCCCGCCGTCGCCGACGATCCCGCTTGCGGGGATGCACTCCCGGGAGCGGCCGGCGTCAGGGCACGGAGCGGTGGCGCCACACCGTCGCGCGAGTCGGACTCGATGCGCTTGCGATCGATCTCGCCGATCCGCGCCGCAGCCTTTTGCCGTCGCTCTCGCTCGTCGAGAACCTGTTCCTGTGCACGAAGCTCGCGCAGCCGGTCGCGGCGGCGTGCACGGGCCTCGTCGACACAAGCGTTGACCGCGAAGCGCGAACGGCACTCGACCTGCTCGCGCTCGAACGCGGCATCGGCCGCGGCGCGCTCGGCCCGTATGCGGTCGCGCTCGCTGTCGGCGGCCGCGGGTGGCGCAGCCATGGCGGCGGCGATCACCGCCGCACAGCCCATCACCGTCAGCCCTCTTCGCATGCCGTCCCCGCGACCGGTCAAGTGAGTGAAGTGTCGACGTCGCGCCTCGCCGATGCGAGGTACTCCGCCGACCGCATCTCGTGAAGCCGCGACACCGTGCGCGGGAACTCGTGCGCGAGCGGCCCTTCGGTGTACAGCTCCTCCGGAGAGCACTCGGCCGACAACACGAACTTGACGCGCCGGTCGTAAAGCACGTCGACCAGCCAGGTGAAGCGGCGCGCCTCGCTGGCAAGCCGAGGAGACATCCGCGGCACCCCGGACAGCAGCACGGTGTGGAACTGCGTCGCCAGCTCGAGGTAGTCGTTCTGCGATCGCGGGCCGCCGCACAGCGTGCGGAAGTCGAACCACACCACGCCGCCCGCCCGCCGCAGTGCGCGCAGCCCGCGCTGCTCGATGTGCAGCACTGGGTCTTCGTCGCGGGTCTCGGCCAGCTGTTCGAAGGCACGCGTCAGTGCCGCGTCGGCCCCGGCGTCGAGCGGCCAGTGGTACAGCTCGAGCTGCTGCAGCGGCCGCTGGCGGTAGTCGGTGCCGGCGTCGACGTTGACCACCTCGAGCCGCTGCTGCAGCAGCTCGATTGCGGGCAGGATGCGGTCGCGATGCAGCCCGTTCGGGTACAGCCCATCCGGAGGGAAGTTCGATGTCGTCACGATGCCGACACGGTGCTCGAACAGCGACGTCAGCAGCCGGTGCAGGATCATCGCGTCGGTGACGTCGGCGACGTGGAACTCGTCGAAACAGATCAGTCGATGGCGCCTGGCGATGCGGCGCCCAAGCTCGTCGAGCGGATTGACAGTGCCTTTCAGATCCTGCAGCTGGCGGTGCACCTCGCGCATGAACTCGTGGAAGTGCAGCCGTGTCTTGCGCGTCAGCGGCACGGCCTGGAAGAAGCAATCCATCAGGAAGCTCTTGCCGCGCCCGACGCCACCCCACAGATAGACGCCGCGCGGGATCGGCGGCCGCGCGATCAACCGCGTCAGCGTACCGCTGCGGCGCGCCTTGTACGCGATCCACTCGTTCTCGCAGCGCTCGAGCGAGTCGACCCCGCGCAACTGCGCCGGGTCGGACTCGAATCCCCGCTCGGCAAGCGTCGCGAGATAGAGCTGACGGACCGGCACGTCAGAGGTTCAGCGTGCGCTTGTCGACGGCCAGCGCGGCCTCCTTTGTGGCCTCGGACAGCGAAGGGTGGGCGTGACAGATGCGCGCGATGTCCTCGCTGCTGGCACGGAAGGACATCGCCACCACCGCCTCGGAGATCAGCTCGCTGGCCATCGGGCCGACGATGTGCACGCCGAGGATCTCATCGGTGGCGGCGTCGGCGACGAACTTCACCAGCCCGGTGGTGTCGCCGAGCGCGCGCGCGCGGCCGTTGGCGGTGAACGGGAAGCTGCCTGCCTTGTAGGCCCGGCCCTCGCCCTTCAACTGCTGCTCGGTCTTGCCGACCCACGCGATCTCGGGGCTCGTGTAGATCACCCACGGGATGGTGTTGAAGTCGACATGACCATGCTGCCCTGCGATGCGCTCGGCCACGGCGACCCCCTCCTCCTCCGCCTTGTGCGCGAGCATCGGCCCCCGAACGACGTCGCCGATCGCCCACACGCCGGGCAGGCTGGTGCGGCAGTCGTCGTCGACGACGACTGCGCCGCGATCGTCGAGCTTCAGGCCGACGGCCTCACCGTTCAGCCCGGCGGTGTTCGGCACACGGCCGATCGAGACGATCAGCCGGTCGACTTCGAGCACCTGTCCTGCGCCGGCAGCGTCGGTGTAGGACACACGCACACCCCCCTTGCCGCGCTTCACCTCGCCGACCTTGACGCCGAGTTCGATCTTGAGGCCTTGCTTCGTGAATGCCCTGTGCGCCTCCTTCGCGACTTGTGCATCGACGGCCCCGAGAAAGGTGGGCAGCGCCTCGAGCACGGTGACCTCGGAGCCGAGCCGCCGCCAGACCGAGCCCATCTCGAGCCCGATCACGCCCGAGCCGATCAGCCCGAGCCGCCGCGGCACCGACGGGATCCGCAACGCACCGTCGTTGCTCAGAACGATCTCCTCGTCGAAGGGCACGCCGGGCAATGCACGGGCACTCGAACCGGTGGCGACGATGACGTTTCTGCCCACCAGGCTCTCGGTGCCGACGGCGATCTCCCAACCACCTTCGGCGGCCTTCACGAACGAACCGCGGCCATGAAAGAAGGCGATCTTGTTCTTCCTGAAGAGAAACAGGATGCCGTCGTTGTTCTGCTTGACGACGGCGGCCTTGCGGTCGAGCATCTGCGCGAGGTCGAGCGTCAGCTTGCCGACGCCGATGCCGTGGGCCGCGAAGTGATGGCCGGCATGTTCGTAGTACTCGCTCGACTGCAGCAACGCCTTGCTCGGGATGCAGCCGACGTTGGTGCAGGTGCCGCCCGGGGCGGGGCCGCCGGCGGCGTTTTTCCCGTCGTCGATGCAGGCCACCGAGAAGCCGAGCTGTGCGGCACGGATGGCGGCGATGTAGCCGCCGGGGCCGCCGCCGATGACGATGACGTCGAAGTTCTTGGACATGTGTTTGTTGCGCCGCGTCACTCGTCGGGGACGAAGATCCACAGCAGGACATAGAGCAGCACGCCGGTGCCGCCGAAAAGGGCGAGCGCCGCGAACACCAGGCGCCACACCCAGGACTCGACGCCGGTGATGACGCCGATGCCGCCGCAGACGCCGGCGAGCCAGCGGTCGCCCCGGCTGCGGCGAAGCCGGTTGACCGCCGCCACCGCCGGCGGTGTGCCCTCGCCGTCGAGAAGGCGCGCCTTCGCACGCACGAACTCGTCGTCGCTCAAAGTGCCGTCGGCGCGCAGCGCACGCAGGCGTTCGAGTTCGTCGGTCAGCGCCATCGTGGCCTCCCCGATCCGTGGGTATGTCAGATGTCGAACAGCAGCCGCGCCGGGTCTTCGAGCGCTTCTTTCATCGTCACCAGCCCGAGCACGGCCTCGCGGCCATCGATGATGCGGTGGTCGTAGCTCATCGCGAGGTAGTTCATCGGGCGCACGACGACCTGGCCGTTCTCGACCACGGCTCGGTCCTTGGTCGCATGCACGCCGAGGATCGCGCTCTGCGGCGGGTTGATGATCGGCGTGCTGAGCATCGAGCCGAAGACACCGCCGTTGCTGATCGAGAAGGTGCCGCCGGACAGCTCCTCGATCGAGAGCTTGCCGTCGCGCGCCTTGGTGCCGTACTCGGCGATCTTCTTCTCGATGTCGGCGAAGCTCATCTGGTCGGCATTGCGCAGGATCGGCACCACCAGCCCGCGCGGCGAACCGACCGCGATGCCGATGTCGAAGTAGCCGTGGTAGACGATGTCGTTGCCGTCGACGCTGGCGTTGATCACCGGGTACTTCTTCAACGCCGCCACCGCCGCCTTCACGAAGAAGCTCATGAAACCGAGCTTGACGCCGTGCTCCTTCTCGAACTTCTCCTGGAAGCGTTTGCGCATCTCCATCACCGGGGCCATGTTGACCTCGTTGAAGGTGGTGAGGATGGCGTTGCTGGCCTGGCTCTGCAGCAACCGCTCGGCAACGCGGGCGCGCAGCCGCGACATCGGAACGCGTTGCTCCGGCCGGTCGCCGAGGTTCGGCAGCGCAGGTGCCGCCACGGCGGGTAGCGGCTTGGGAAGCACAGCCGCGGCCTGCCCCGCAGCGGCCGGCGCGGGGACCTTGACCGCCGGTGCTGCGAGCGCCGCGAGCACGTCGCCCTTCGTCACGCGGCCGTCCTTGCCGGTGCCGGCCACCGATCCCGGTGGCAGCTGGTGGTCGGCCATCATCTTGGCCGCCGCCGGCATCGCGACGCCGGCCTTGCCCGCGGCAGCTGCTGCTGCAGACGCAGGGACGAGGGCCGCCGGCGCAGGTGCCGGCGCCGCAGCCATCGCACCTGCTGTGGCGGTGGTGTCGATCTTCGCGATCAGCTGCTCGCTGACCACGGTGCCGCCATCGGCGACGACATGCTCGGCGAGCACGCCGGCCGCCGGCGCCGGCACCTCGAGCACGACCTTGTCGGTCTCGATCTCGATCAGGATCTCGTCCAGCGCCACCGCCTCGCCGGGCTGCTTCTTCCACTGCAACAACGTGGCCTCGGCAACCGATTCGGAGAGTTGCGGGACCTTGACTTCAACGATGGCCATGATGGGGTCTCTGTTCTGGGGTCGTTCCGCGGGCCGGTGCGCGCGACGGGCGCTGCACCCACCCGCGGGCGTGGTCCCCGTACGATGCGTGCGAGGACCACGCGGGATTCACTTCGTGAGCACGAAGCCCTTCAGCTTGCCGAAGGCCTGGTCGAGCAGCGCCTTCTGCTGCTCGACGTGCAGGTGCGCATAGCCCACCGCCGGCGATGCCGAGGCCGGCCGGCCGGCATACCCCAACCGCTGGCCCTCGCCCATGTTCTCGTGGATGTAGTGCTGGACGAAGAACCACGCCCCTTGGTTCTGCGGTTCGTCCTGGCACCACACCACCTCGGTGGCATTGGGGAAGCGACGCATCTCGGCCGCGAAGGCCTTGTGCGGGAAGGGGTAGAGCTGTTCGACCCGGACGATCGCGACGTCCCAGGCCTTCTTCTCGTCGCGCCGCTTGATCAGGTCGTAGGCGACCTTGCCCGAGCAGGCGATCACGCGCTTGACCTTGTCGCCCTCGACTTCGGTGCGAACGGGGCCGATCACGGTCTTGAATTCGCCTTTGGTGAAGTCCGACAACGGTGAGGTGGCGTCCTTCGCACGCAGCAGCGACTTCGGCGTGAAGATGATCAGCGGCTTGCGGAACTGCCGCACCATCTGCCGCCGCAGCAAGTGGAAGATCTGGCTCGCACTGGTGGGCTGGACGACTTGCATGTTGTTGTCGGCCGCCAGCTGCATGAATCGTTCGAGCCTCGCCGAGCTGTGCTCCGGGCCCTGCCCCTCGTAGCCGTGCGGCAGCATCAGCGTGAGGCCGTTGACGCGGCCCCACTTCACCTCGCCGCTGGCGATGAACTGGTCGATCACCACCTGTGCGCCGTTGGCGAAGTCGCCAAACTGCGCCTCCCAGATCACCAGCGTGTTCGGCTCGGCGCTGGCATAGCCGTACTCGAAGCCGAGCACGGCCTCCTCCGACAAGATGGAGTCGATCACGACAAAGGGTGCCTGGCCCTCGGCGACATGCTCGAGCGGCGTGTAGGTGCCGATGTCCCACTTCTCGCGGTTCTGGTCGTGCAGCACCGCGTGGCGGTGCGTAAAAGTGCCGCGGCCGCAGTCCTCGCCCGACAGGCGCACACCGTAGCCACTGGCCACCAGCGACGCGTAGGCCAGCGTTTCGCCCATGCCCCAGTCGACGTTGATCTCGCCTCGGCCCATCGCCGCGCGGTCGGCGATCACCTTCTCGACCAGCGGGTGGAGCTTGAAGCTGGACGGGATGGTGGTGATGCGTTCGGCCAGCCGCTTGACCTCGGCCAGCGGCAGCGCGGTGTCGGCAGCGTCGGTCCACTTCTTGCCGAGGAAAGGTGCCCAGTCGACGGCGTACTTGCTTTTGAAGTTGGTCAGCACCGGGTCGACGGTGTGCTTGCCGGCGTCCATCGCGGCGCGGAAGGTCTTGACCATCACGTCCGGGCCGTCCTCTGCCAGCACGCCCTGGGCAACCAGCTTCTCTCCGTAGAGCCTGCGCGTGCCCGGGTGCTGGCCGATCTTCTTGTACATCAACGGCTGGGTCAGGCTCGGCGTGTCCTGCTCGTTGTGGCCGAGCTTGCGGAAGCAGATGATGTCGACCACCACGTCCTTCTTGAAATGCTGGCGGTAGTCCATCGCCAGCTGCGTGCACAGCACCACCGCCTCGGGGTCGTCGCCGTTCACGTGCAGCACCGGTGCCTCGATCATCTTGACGACGTCGGTGCAGTACAGCGTGCTGCGGCTGTCGCGCGGGTCGCTGGTGGTGAAGCCGATCTGGTTGTTGATGACGATGTGCACCGTGCCGCCGGTGTAGTAGCCGCGCGTCTGCGCCAGCGCCAGCGTCTCCATCACCACACCCTGGCCGGCGAACGCGGCGTCGCCGTGGACCAGCACCGGCAGCACCTGATCACCCTCCTTGTCGCCACGGCGCTCCATTCGGGCCTTCACTGAGCCCTCGACCACCGGGTTGACGATCTCGAGGTGCGAGGGGTTGAAGGCCAGGCTCAGATGCACCGGGCCGCCGGGCGTGGTGACGTCGCTCGAGAAGCCCTGGTGGTACTTGACGTCGCCCGCCGGCAGCACCTCGGCCGCGGTGTGCTCGAACTCGGCGAAGAGGTCGGCCGGCATCTTGCCGAGCGTGTTGACGAGCACGTTCAGCCGCCCCCTGTGGGCCATGCCGATGACGATCTCCTGCACGCCCTTCTCGCCGGCACGCTGGACCAGTTCGTCCATGCTGGCGATGAAACTCTCGCCGCCTTCGAGCGAGAAGCGCTTCTGGCCGACGTACTTGGTGTGCAGGAAGCGCTCCAGGCCTTCGGAGGCGGTCAGCCGGTCGAGGATGTGCTTCTTCTCGTCGGCGCTGAAGCTCGGTTTGCTGCGGATCGACTCCAGACGCTCCTGCCACCAGCGCTTTTCGGCCGGGTCGGTGCAGTGCATGAACTCGGCGCCGATGGTGCCGCAGTAGGTCTCGCGCAAGGCCTGCACGATCTCGCGCAGCGTCATGTTCTCGGCCTTGCCGAAGTACGTGTTCGCGGCCGAGAAGGTGATGTCCATGTCGGACTCGGACAGGTCATAGAAGGCCGGTTCGAGCTCGGGGATCTTCGGGCGCTCGGTGCGCTTCAGCGGGTCGAGATCGGCCCAGCGGCTGCCGAGGAAGCGATAGGCCGCGATCAGGCTCTGCACGTGCACCTGCTTGCGCGCCACCGCGAGGTCGGCTTCGCTGGCCTTCAGCGCGAAGGCGTTGGCCTTTGCGCGCTGCGCGAAGGACTCGACCACCGGCGCGTGGGCGACGTCGCGGTGCTCGGTGCCGTCGGCGGCGGGGACGTTCTGCAGGTTGTCGAAGTAGGTGCGCCAGTTGTCGGGCACGCTGCCGGGGTTGTCGAGATAGGCCTCGTACAACTCCTCGACGTAGGGGGCGTTGCCCCCGAACAGGTACGAGTTCGACCTGTACTGCTGCATCATCTCTCGCTCACCTCTCGCCCCGGTTTCCGGGGCACAGATGGGTTGCCACACCTTCCGCGCCCCGGCTTCACCGGGCAAGCGGACTAGCGAACCGCCCTGCTGTCGCCGCGGCCAGGCGCGACACGGCAAGGGGACGGGAAGGACCAAGACCTCCGAGCGCGGGACTCTAGCACCAAGCCCCTGCCGCCAGGCTTACGCCGCGCGCCGACGGCGACGGTTCGATGGCCGCCGGCACGATCCGGCGGTGACGGTTGTGGCCGCGCCGCGACAGCGGCCGCCGGCTGCGCCCCGGGGACCCACGTGCCGGCTGGGGCTTTCCCGGCCCGCGGCACCTGCGTTCGGGCCTAGCATTGCCGGCTTCGTCATTCCCTGGAGCCGATCGATGACCCTGAAACCCCTGCTCGCCGCGATTGCCGCAGCGGCAGCGCTGGCAGTCATGCCTGCGCATGCGCAGACGCTGCGCTGGGCCGCGCAGAACGACATCCTGACGCTCGACCCGCATTCGCAGAACCACGCCACCACCAACGCGATCATGATGCACGCGTACGAGGGGCTGGTGCGCTACGACGACAAGTACAACATCGAGCCGGCGCTGGCCACCAAGTGGACGCAGGTCAGCCCGACCCAGGTGCGCTTCGAGCTTCGCCGCGGCGTCAAGTGGCACGACGGCACGAACTTCTCCGCCGACGACGTGATCTTCTCGTTCGGCCGCATCCGCCAGCCGCAGGGCACGATGGGCATCTACGTCGCCGGTGTCAACGAGATCCGAAAAGTCGACGATCACACGATCGACATGATCCTCGCGGGGCCGAACCCGATCCTGTTGCGCAACCTCGAGGGGTTCCGCATCATGAGCAAGGCTTGGTCGGAGAAGAACAACACCACCAAGGTTCAGGACTACAAGGCCAAGGAGGAGAACTACGCCTCCCGCAACGTGATGGGCACAGGGCCCTACCGCATCACCGGCTGGGCCCCGGAGCAGCGCATCACGATGGAGGCCAACCCGAACTGGTGGGACAAGAACAACGGAAACGTCAAAAGCGTGATCTACACGCCGATCAAGTCCGACCCCACGCGCGTCGCGGCGCTGCTCTCGGGCGACGTCGACATGCTGACCGACCTGCCGACGCAGGATGTGGCCCGGCTGCGTGCCGATCCCAAACTCAAGATCCTCGACGGCCCGGAAGTGCGCACGATCTTCTTCGCGCCCGACCTCGGCAGCCCGGAGCTGAAGTACAGCAACGTCAAGGGCAAGAACCCGTTCGCCGACAAGCGCGTCCGGCAGGCCCTGTCGATGGCGATGGACCGCGAGGCGATCAAGCGCAACATCATGCGCGGCCTGTCGATCCCGGCCGGCGCAATGGTGGCACCCGGCGTCAACGGCAACGCGCCGGACATCGACACGCCGGTGAAGACCGACGTCGACGGGGCCAAGAAGCTGCTCGCCGAAGCCGGCTACCCCGACGGCTTCGAGGTTCGCCTGAACTGCCCGAACAACCGCTACGTCAACGACGAGGAGATCTGCCAGGCCGTGGTCGCGATGTGGGCGCGAATCGGCGTCAAGGTGCAGTTGGCGGCCGAGAACATGGCCACTTTCATCCAGAAGGTGCAGAACTTCGATTCCTCGATGTACCTTCTCGGCTGGGGAGTCCCCACCTACGACGCGCTGTACATGGCGCAGTCGCTGGTGCGTACGCGCGCCAGCGGCGCCGACGGCAATTTCAACTTCTCGAAGATCAGCGACCCGGTGGTCGACCGCCTGGTCGACGCGATGAAGACCGAGACCGATACCGCCAAGCGCAACGGCATCATCCGCGAGGCGCTGCAGCGCATCAAGGACGAGGTGCTGCTGATCCCGATCCACCACCAGATGCGCCCGTGGGCGATGAAGGCTGGCGTGACCACCGTGCACCGGTCGGACGACCGACCCGAGGCGCGGTTCACGACCGTGCGCTGAGCGCCCCCATTCGAACCACCAAGGGCCCTGCGGGGCCCTTTCTTCTTGTCATTGCGGGTCCGGCGGGCCGGTGCGGGAACAGGTCAGGCCGCCAGCGACTCGCGCACGATGCGACCGCCTTGCATCAGCAGCCGGATGCCCTTCGATGGCTGTGCGAGCATCTCGAGCGACCGCGTCGGGTCGCCGTCGACCACCAACAGATCGGCAAAGGCCCCGGGACACACCTCGCCCACCTGCCCTTCGAGCTTCATCAGCTGGGCGGCGGTGAGGGTGGCGCTCCTCAGAACCTCGACCGGCGTCAGCGCCGCCGCCCGCAGTCCGAGCTCGCTCGTCTGGCGCGATTGCATGTGGCCCAGCAGGTCGGTGCCGAAGGCGATCGGCACCCCCTCGGCACGCGCCAGGCGAACGGCGTCGAGGCCTCGGCCCTGCACCTCCCGCAGCTTGTCGAGCATCGACGCCGTCCAGCCGAGCTTCTCGCCCTCGGCGGCCAGCGCGGCATAGGTGGCCAGCGTCGGCACCAGGTAGGCGCCGTGGCGCTTCATCTCGCGCACGGTGGCTTCGTCGATCAGGTTGCCGTGCTCGATGCTGCGCACGCCGGCGCGCACCGCACGCGTCACCGCGCGCGGCGAGTAGGCGTGCGCCAGCGCGTAGAGATTGGCGGCCTCGGCCTCCTCGACCGCGGCGCGAAGCTCCTCTTCGGAGAACTGGGTGCCGTCGATGGGGTCGCTCGGGCTCGACACGCCGCCGCCGGCCATGATCTTGATGTGGTTGGCGCCGGTGCGCACCTGCTCGCGCACGGCGCGCCGCACCTCGCCGACGCCGTCGGCGATTGCTCCCACGAGCCCGAGGCCGGCACAGGAGCAGAACATCGCGGTCGAACGAACGCCTCGCGGCCGCATGTCGGCATGGCCACCGGTCTGCGAGATCGGCGCACCGGCGATGAACAGCCGCGGCCCCTCGTAGAGCCCGCGCGCCACCGCCTCCTGCAGGCCCCAGTCGGCACCGGCGGCGTCGCGCACGGTCGTGAAGCCGCGGTGCAGCATCGCGCGCATGATCTCGGCGCTCTGTGCACCGACCAGCGACGGTGGCTGCAGCGCCAGCGCCACGAGGTCGTGGGAGGCGGCGACGACGTGCACGTGGCAGTCGATCAGCCCCGGCAGCACCACCCGGCCGCCGACGTCGATCAGCCGCGCGTCGTCCACCGTGATCGGCTCGGCCGTGACGGCGGCGAAACGATCGCCCTCGACGACGATCGTCGTGCCGGGCTGCAGCTCTCCGCTGGCGCTGTCGAACAACGTGGCGTGGCGCAGCGCCAGCCGGGGGGCCGTCATGCCGCTGCCAGCAGCCCGACCCGCGCCGCTTCGTACTCGCGCTTCAGGCGTGCGATCAGCTGTGCCGCGGGAACGACCTCGCTCACCGCGGCGACACCCTGGCCGGCGCCCCAGATGTCCTTCCAGGCCTTGGCCTTGGAGCCCTCGCCGCCGGCAAAGCTCATCTTGCTGGGGTCGCTGACCGGCAGGTTGTCGGGGTCGAGGCCGGCGTTGCGGATCGAGGCCTTCAGGTAGTTGCCATGCACGCCGGTGAAGAGGTTGGAGTAGACGATGTCGTCGCTGGTGCTGTCGACGATGCACTGCTTGTAGCTGTCGGCGGCACGCGCTTCGGTGGTGGCGATGAAGGCCGAGCCGATGTAGGCGAAGTCGGCCCCCATCGCCAGCGCCGCGAGCACCGCGCGCCCGTTGGCGATGGCGCCGGAGAGCGCAACCGGCCCGTCGAACCAGGCTCGGATCTCCTGCATCAGCGCAAACGGGCTCTTGACGCCGGCGTGGCCACCGGCCCCGGCGGCCACCGCGATCAGCCCGTCGGCGCCCTTCTCGACGGCCTTGTGCGCGAAGGCGTTGTTGATGATGTCGTGCATCACGATGCCACCCCAGCCGTGGACGGCGTCGTTCACGTCGGTGCGCGCGCCGAGCGAGGTGATGACGATCGGCACCTTGTACTTCGCGCACATCTGCATGTCGTGGTCGAGCCGGTCGTTGCTCTTGTGCACGATCTGATTGATGGCGAAGGGCGCGCTCGGTGCCTCCGGGTGTGCGCGGTCCCAGGCGGCCAGCGTCTCGGTGATCTCGGCCAGCCACTCGTCGAGCTGCGACGCCGGGCGCGCGTTCAGCGCCGGCATCGATCCGACCACGCCGGCCTTGCACTGTTCGATCACCAGCCTCGGATTGCTGATGATGAACAGCGGCGCACCGATGATCGGCAGCGGCACGCGCTGAAGCACAGGGGGCAGACGGCTCATCAGAAAGACTCCAGCTCGAGGGCGGTGACGGCGTCGGCGCCTTCGACGATGCTGTCGCGCAGCGCGCCCGCCTGGTTGAGGATGTGGTCGGCGAAGAAGCGGCAGGTGACGACTTTGGCGCGCATGAACGCGGCGTCGTGGCCGGCGGCGAGGTGCCGTTCGGCAGCGAGCAGCGATCGCGCCATCTGCCAGCCGGCGACCGTGATGCCCGCCAGCCTCAGGTAGGGAACGCTGCCGGCGAAGGCGGCATTCGGGTTGCTGCGACCGCAGTCGGCGACGAAGTTCACGGTGTCGACGAAGGCGCTGCGCGCGGCCTGCAGCCTCGCCGCCATCACGCGCGCGGCCGCGCTGCCGTGCGACACCAGCTCGCGCTCAGTGGCTTCGATGCGGGCCGCCACCGCGCGGGCAAGTTCGCCGCCGTCACGCACCGTCTTGCGGCCGACGAGGTCGTTGGCCTGGATCGCGGTCGTGCCTTCGTAGATGGTCAGGATGCGGGCATCGCGCAGCAGCTGCGCGGCGCCGGTCTCCTCGATGAAGCCCATGCCGCCATGCACCTGCACCCCCAGGCTCGCGACCTCGAGGCTCATCTCGGTGGACAGGCCCTTCACCAGCGGCACCAGGAACTCGTAGAAGAGCTGGTTCTCCTGCCGCACCTGCGCGTCCGGGTGCACGTGGGCGGCGTCGAAGGCGGCCGCCGCCACCAGCGCCATCGCCCGGCAGCCTTCGGTCCAGGCGCGCATCGTCATCAACATCCTGCGCACGTCGGGGTGGTGGATGATCGCCGCCGCGCGCGGCAACGACCCGTCCACCGGGCGGCTCTGCACCCGCTCGCGCGCATAGCCCACCGCCTTCTGGTAGGCGCGCTCGGCCACCGCGACACCCTGGATGCCGACGCCGTACCGCGCGGCATTCATCATGATGAACATGTACTCGAGGCCGCGGTTCTCCTGCCCGACGAGGTAGGCGGTGGCACCGCCGTGGTCGCCGTACTGCAGCACCGCGGTGGGGCTGGCCTTGATGCCGAGCTTGTGCTCGATGCTGACGCAGTGCACGTCATTGCGGCGGCCGTCGGCAAGAACCTTCGGGCAGATGAAGAGCGAGATGCCCTTCACCCCTTCCGGCGCGCCCGAGACCCGCGCCAGCACGAGATGGACGATGTTCTCGGCCATGTCGTGCTCACCGTAGGTGATGAAGATCTTGGTGCCGAACAGCCGGTAGCTGCCGTCGGGCTGCGGCTCGGCGCGCGTGCGCACGAGCGAGAGGTCCGAACCCGCCTGGGGCTCGGTGAGGTTCATCGAGCCCGTCCAGGTACCGTCGATCAGCCTTGGGATGCAGTCGCTCTTCTGCTCGTCGCTGCCAGCGGTGAGCAATGCCTCGATGGCACCGTCGGTCAGCAGCGGGCACAGTGCGAAGCTCAGGTTCGCGGCCTGGACGATCTCGCTGCAGGCGGCATGGATCAGCTTCGGCAGCCCCTGGCCACCGTACTCCGTCGGGTGCTGCAGCCCCTGCCAGCCGCCGGCGGTGAACTGGCGGAAGGCCTCCTTGAATCCAGGCGTGGTGGTCACTTCGCCGTCGCTGAAGCTCGAGGGGTTGCGGTCACCAACGACGTTCAGCGGCGCGAGCACGCCTTCGGCCAGCTTGGCGCACTCCTCGAGCACGGCTGCGGCGGTCTCGGCACCAGCATCCTCGTAGCCGGGCAGCCCCGCCACCTCCGACAGGCCGGCCACCTCCTGCATCACGAACAAGAGGTCCTTCATGGGTGCGCGATAGCTCATCGCCGGTCTCCAGACAGTTCAGGGCGCCGCGTGGGCGCCCTGAGGATCGATTGCGATCGGCCTCGCTGCCCGGGCGCCACGCCTTCGAGGGGCACGAGGGAACGAAGGAACTAGAGGCTGGCCACCAGTTCGGGCACCGCGACGAACAGGTCGGCCTCGAGCCCGTAGTCGGCGACGCTGAAGATCGGCGCCTCCGGGTCCTTGTTGATGGCGACGATGACCTTGCTGTCCTTCATGCCAGCCAGGTGCTGGATGGCGCCGCTGATGCCGCATGCGATGTACAGGCTGGGCGCGACGATCTTGCCGGTCTGCCCGACCTGCCAGTCGTTCGGAGCGTAGCCGGCATCCACCGCGGCACGGCTGGCGCCGAGCGCGGCGCCGAGCTTGTCGGCCAGCGGCGTCAGCACCTCGGTGAACTTGTCGCTGCTGCCCATCGCGCGGCCGCCGGAGACGATGATCTTGGCGGCAGTCAGCTCCGGGCGGTCGCTCTTCGCGATCTCGGAGCCGACGAAGTTCGACAGGCCGCTGTCGGCGACCGCGGCCAGGCTCTCCACCCCCGCCGTGCCACCGACCGCGGCGGCGGCGTCGAAGCCGGTGGTACGCACGGTGATGACCTTGATCGCATCGTCGCATTGCACGGTGGCGATCGCGTTGCCGGCGTAGATCGGGCGCTCGAAGGTATCGGGCGAGATCACCTTGGTGGCATCGCTGATCTGGGCAACGTCGAGCAGCGCCGCCACGCGCGGCGCGATGTTCTTGCCGCTGGCGGTGGCCGGGAAGAGCAAGTGGCTGTAGCTCTTCGCGAGCGCGACCACCTGCGCCGCCAGGTTCTCGGCCAGGCCGTGGTCGAGCGCCGGGGCATCGGCGTGAAGCACGTTGGTGACACCGGCGATCCGCGCCGCGGCCTGCGCGGCGCCCGCGGCAGCGGCGCCCGCCACCAGCACGTGAACCTCGCCGCCGCAGGCGAGCGCAGCGGTCACGGTGTTCAGCGTGGCGCCCTTGACGGACTGGTTGTCGTGTTCGGCAATGACGAGGGCGGTCATCTCAGATCACCTTGGCTTCGTTCTTCAGCTTGGCCACCAGCGTGGCGACATCGGGCACCTTGACACCGGCGCCCCGCTTGGGCGGCTCGGCCACCCTCAGCGTCTTGATGCGCGGCGCGACGTCAACGCCGAGGTCGGCCGGCTTGACGACGTCGAGCGTCTTCTTCTTGGCCTTCATGATGTTGGGCAGCGTGACATAGCGAGGCTCGTTGAGCCGAAGGTCGGCGGTGATCACTGCCGGCAGCCTGACCTTCACCGTCTCGAGGCCGCCATCGACCTCGCGCGTGACGCTGGCGTGGCCGTCGGCGACCTCGACCTTCGATGCGAAGGTGGCCTGCGGCAACCCGGCCAGCGCCGCGAGCATCTGGCCGGTCTGGTTGCAGTCGTCGTCGATCGCCTGCTTGCCGAGGATGACCAAGCCCGGCTGCTCCTTGTCGACCAGCGCCTTCAGCAGCTTGGCCACCGCCAGCGGCTGCAGTTCGTCGGCGCACTCGACGAGGATCGCGCGGTCGGCTCCGATGGCCATCGCGGTGCGCAGCGTCTCCTGACATTGCGTGACGCCGCACGAGACGGCGATGATCTCGGTCGCGACACCCTTCTCCTTCAGCCGCACTGCCTCCTCGACGGCAATCTCGTCGAAGGGGTTCATGCTCATCTTGACGTTCGCGAGGTCGACCCCGGTGCCGTCGGACTTCACGCGCACCTTGACGTTGTAGTCGACGACCCTTTTCACGGGCACCAGTACCTTCATGGGGCTCCTTGGATGGCGATGACGATCGCCGCAAATTCTAGTGGCCGAGGGTTGCCGCGCCCGTCGCAAGCGCGACGCAAAAGCGAACGCTCGTTCTATTTTAGCTGGCCACAGCCGCACCGGCGGCCCGCGCGCCGCGGTCGACATCGACATGGCGCAGCAGCACCAGGCCGCCGACGAAGAAGATCCCGGTGGAGAGGATCGCGACGCGGTGGTTTCCACCGGTGACCCAAGTGACGACACCATAGGTCATCGGCCCGACGATCGCCGCCAGCCGGGTCGCGAAGGTCCACAGTGCCAGGAACTCGGCACGCCGGTCAGCCGGCGACAGCAGCGCGGCCACCGCGCGCCCGGCCGACTGGCTGGAACCCATGCACAGCCCGGCGACCACCGCCGCGCACCAGAAGAGCCCCGGCCCGGTGGCGATGAAGGCAAGCAAGGTCATCACGATCCACCCGACCAACGTCAACGCCAGAGCACGGCGGTGCCCGAGCGAGTCCTGCCAGTAGCCGAAGCCGAAGGCACCCACCGCCGACGCGATGTTGACAAGGAAAACGAGCATCATCGTCTCCGCCTGCTTGAAGCCGAGCACCTGGTCGGCGTAGACGGCGGCGAGCGCGATCACCACGGTGATACCGGCCTGGTAGCACGAGCCGCAGGCGAGCAGCCAGGCGAAGTCGCGCAACTCGCGTGCCCGTCGCCAGGTTTGCGCCAGCCGCCGCAGCGACTCGCGCCACGACGATGATTCCGAAGGCTGGGGCACCGCCCGCTCGCGCAGCAAGAGGAAGGTCGGCAGTGCTGCAACGAGATAGATGCCGGCGGTGATCACCATCGTCACCGGCACCAGCTGCTCGGCCTTCGAGCCGGGTGGCGCGGTCAACACATAGGCCAGGCTGATGCCGAGCGCGAGCATCCCACCGAAATACCCGAAGCTCCAGCCCCAGCCGGACACCGTGCCCATCGCCTCGCGCCGCGCCAGTTCGGGCAGGAAGGCGGCGATCAGTGATTCGCCGATCGCGTAGAAGAGGTTCGAGACGACGATCGCGGTCATCGCCCACCAAAGGTCGCCTGGGCCGGCGGCCGCCAGCGCTGCCGTGCTGGCGACGCAACCGATCGTGGCCAGCAGCAACAGCCGCTTCTTGCGCGCCCTCAGGTCGGCATAAGCTCCAAGCCCGGGCATCACGAACATCACGATCGCGTTCGAGACGCCGAGCGCCGCGGTCCACGCAAAGGTCGCCCAGTCAGCCTTGGCCGCCACCACGGCGACGAAGTAGGCGTTGAAGACAGCCGTGAGCACGACCGTCGTGTAGCCCGAGTTGGCGAAGTCGTACATCGCCCAAGCCACGACTTCGCGGCGCCGGACACCGTCGTTCAGCAGCGCGGCGCGCGAGGGGGTGGTTGGCATCGGCGACCTCCGGGGTTTGGGTGGTGCCCGGAGCGGGGATCGAACCCGCATGGCCTCTTGCCGAGGCCGGCGGATTTTAAGTCCGCTGCGTCTGCCAGTTTCGCCATCCGGGCGGCCGGCCATTATCGGCAGCGCGAAGCTGCGCGGGCCCCCGAAGGAGCCCGCTGACGGTGTCGTGCTGGAGGCGCGAGCCGGAGTCGAACCGGCCTAGACGGATTTGCAATCCGTTGCATAACCGCTTTGCTATCGCGCCACGGTCCGGAAGAGAAAAGGGAAGCCGGATCAGCTTCCCTTCACCCGAACAACCTGGAGCGGGAAACGAGTCTCGAACTCGCGACCTCAACCTTGGCAAGGTTGCGCTCTACCAACTGAGCTATTCCCGCATGCCGCGGCGGCCATCGCCCCCGCAAGACGCGGCAGTATACACGGCGCTGGCGGGGCGCCGAGGCCCCAACCAGCCCCGCTTTCAGTGCGGCAGCCCGTCAGCGCTCACCTGCGCCGGCACATCGGTTGCGGAGGCCGCGGGTTTGGCGATGGCTTCGTCCTCGGACAGCACCTCGGGCACCGACTCGAGCGCGATCTCGAGCACGCGGTCGATCCACTTGACCGGGATGATCTCGAGGTTGTTTTTCGCGTTCTCAGGGATCTCCTGCAGGTCCTTGACGTTCTCTTCCGGGATCAACACCGTGCGGACGCCGCCGCGCAGCGCGGCGAGCAACTTCTCCTTCAGTCCGCCGATCGCGGTGACCTCGCCGCGCAGCGTGATCTCACCCGTCATCGCGACATCGGCACGAACCGGGATGCCGGTGAGCGCGGAGACGATCGCGGTTGTCATCGCGATGCCGGCGCTCGGCCCGTCCTTCGGCGTCGCGCCGTCGGGCAGGTGGATGTGGATGTCGCGCTTCTCGAACATCTCGTCCTTGATGCCCAGCCGGCGAGCGCGCGAGCGCACCACCGAGCGCGCGGCCTCGACTGACTCCTTCATGACATCGCCGAGCGAACCGGTGCGGATGATGTTGCCCTTGCCCGGCATCACCGCCGCTTCGATCGTCAGCAGGTCGCCGCCGACCTCGGTCCACGCCAGCCCCACCACCTGGCCGATCTGGTTCTTCTTCTCGGTGCGGCCGAAGTCGAACTTGCGCACGCCGAGGAAATCGTTGAGGTTGTCCTCGGTGACGACCACGGTGCCGTCGTACTTCTTCAGCTGGACGCCCTTGACGACCTTGCGGCAGATCTTCGAGATCTCGCGCTCGAGCGAACGAACGCCGGCTTCGCGCGTGTAGTAGCGGATGATGCCGCGGATCGCACCCTCGGTGATCTGCATCTCGCCGCGCTTGACGCCGTTGTTCTTCTCCTGCTTGGGCAGCAGATAGCGTTGTGCGATGTTGAGCTTTTCGTCCTCGGTGTAGCCGGCCAGCCGGATGACCTCCATGCGGTCGAGCAGCGCCGGCGGGATGTTCATCGAGTTCGACGTGGCGACGAACATCACGTCGGAGAGGTCGAAGTCGACCTCGACGTAGTGGTCGCTGAAGGTGTGGTTCTGCTCGGGGTCGAGCACCTCCAGCAACGCGCTCGACGGGTCGCCGCGGAAGTCCATGCCGAGCTTGTCGATCTCGTCGAGCAGGAACAGCGGGTTGCGAACGCCGACCTTGGTCAGGCTCTGCAGCACCTTGCCCGGCATGCTGCCGATGTAGGTGCGGCGGTGGCCGCGGATCTCGGCCTCGTCGCGCATGCCGCCGAGAGCCATGCGGACGTACTTGCGTCCGGTGGCACGCGCCACACTCTGGCCGAGCGAGGTCTTGCCCACGCCGGGCGGCCCGACCAGGCAGAGGATCGGTGCCTTTACCTTGTCGACGCGCTGCTGCACCGCGAGGTATTCGAGGATGCGGTCCTTGACCTTCTCGAGGCCGTAGTGATCTTCGTTCAGCACCGTTTCGGCGAACGAGAGGTCGTGCTTGATCTTGCTCTTCTTCGCCCAGGGCAAGTTGACCAGCGTGTCGATGTAGTTGCGCACGACGGTGGCCTCGGCCGACATCGGCGACATCAGCTTGAGCTTCTTCAGCTCGCCCTCGGCCTTCTTGCGCGCCTCCTTGCTCATGCGCGCGGCAGCGATCTTCTTCTCGAGCTCCTCGAGGTCGGCACCTTCCTCGCCGTCGCCGAGCTCCTTCTGGATCGCCTTGACCTGCTCGTTCAGGTAGTACTCGCGCTGGCTCTTCTCCATCTGTCGCTTGACGCGGCCGCGGATGCGCTTCTCGACCTGAAGGATGTCGACCTCGTGCTCGAGCAGCTCGAGCAGCTTCTCGAGCCGCTTGGCCACCGAGAAGAGGTCGAGCACCGCCTGCTTGGCCTCGAGCTTGAGCGGCAGGTGCGCGGCGATGGTGTCGGCCAGCCGGCCGGGATCGTCGATGCCGGCGATGCTGGTCAGGATCTCCGGCGGGATCTTCTTGTTGAGCTTGACGTACTGGTCGAACTGCTGCGTCACCGCACGGCGCAGCGCTTCCACCTCGGGGCTGGTCTCGCTGCTCGGGGCGACCGGCACCACCTCGCCGACGAAGTACTCGTCGCGCTCGGTGATCGAGTTCGTCGTCGCGCGCTGCACACCTTCGACCAGCACCTTCACGGTGCCGTCGGGTAGCTTCAGCATCTGCAGGATGCTCGAGACGCAACCGATCTCGAACATGTCGTCGGCCTTCGGCTCGTCCTTGCCCGCGGCCTTCTGGGCGACGAGCATGATCTGCCGGCCGGCCTCCATCGCCGCCTCGAGTGCCTTGATCGACTTCGGGCGCCCGACGAACAGCGGGATCACCATGTGGGGGAAGACGACGACGTCGCGCAGCGGCAGCAGCGGCAGCGTGATCGCTTCGGAAGGGAGAACGGGGTTGCCGGACATCGGGGGTACCTCTCTTTCCCGGCGGGAGTTGGGGGCCGGGAGAGGAAATGCAAGCCGGCACCGCCATGGCGGCGCCGGCACGGGCGGGGTCAGGCGCTGGCCTTGGCCTGTTCCCGGTAGACGAGCAGGGGTTTGGCCCCGTCTTCGATGATGTGCTCGTCGATCACCACCTTGTCGACACCCGCCATGGTCGGCAGGTCGAACATGGTGTCAATCAGCGAATGTTCCATGATCGAACGCAGCCCGCGCGCGCCGGTCTTGCGGGCGAGCGCCTTGCGCGCGATCGCCGCCAGCGCCGAAGGCCGCACCTCGAGCTCGACGCCGTCCATCGCGAACAGCTTCTGGTACTGCTTGACGAGCGCGTTGCGGGGCTCGGTCAGGATCTGGACCATCGCCTCTTCCGTCAGCTCGGACAGCGTGGCCACGACCGGCAACCGGCCCACCAGCTCAGGGATGAGCCCGAACTTGATCAGATCTTCGGGCTCGACCTCGCGGAAGAGGTCGGAGACCTTCTTCTCGCTCTTGCTGTGCACGGTGGCCGAAAAGCCGATGCCCGACTTCTCGGTGCGGTTCTGGATGACCTTCTCGAGCCCGTCGAAGGCACCGCCGCAGATGAACAGGATGTTGGTCGTGTCGATCTGCAGGAAGTCCTGGTTCGGGTGCTTGCGCCCGCCCTGCGGCGGCACGCTGGCCATCGTGCCCTCGACCAGCTTGAGCAGCGCCTGCTGCACACCCTCGCCCGAGACGTCACGCGTGATGCTGGGGTTGTCGGCCTTGCGGCTGATCTTGTCGATCTCGTCGATGTAGACGATGCCGCGCTGCGCGCGTTCGACGTCGTAGTTGCAGTTCTGCAGCAGCTTCTGGATGATGTTCTCGACGTCCTCGCCGACGTAGCCGGCCTCGGTGAGCGTGGTCGCGTCGGCAATCACGAAGGGCACGTTGAGCAGGCGGGCCAGCGTCTGTGCAAGAAGCGTCTTGCCCGAGCCGGTGGGGCCGATGAGCAGGATGTTGCTCTTCGTCAGCTCGACCTCGTCCTTGGCATTCGCGCCCATGTGCTTCAGGCGCTTGTAGTGGTTGTAGACAGCCACCGACAAGGTGCGCTTCGCGACCTCCTGGCCGATCACGTACTGGTCGAGGCTGGCCTTGATCTCGCTGGGCACCGGCAGGTCGGAGCGGCCGGCGCGCGGAGTGCCGCCGTCGGCCGGCACTTCATCGCGGATGATGTCGTTGCACAGCTCGATGCACTCGTCGCAGATGAAGACCGACGGGCCGGCGATCAGCTTCTTGACCTCGTGCTGGCTCTTGCCGCAGAAAGAGCAGTACAGCACCTTCTCGCTGGAGGCGCCTTTCTTGTCGGCCATGGTGGGTGCGCTCGGCTGCCGCGGTGACTGGGTGGAAAGCCATGATAGACCAACTCCCCCAGGCGCCGAGGCGGCGAAAAGAGCCCCGGTTTGCCGGCCAGAAACCCGCCTTTGCAGCGGGAAACTCGCGCTCAGGCCCGCTTCTCGAGCACCTGGTCGATGAGGCCGTAGTCCTTGGCTTCGCCCGGCGACATCCAGTAGTCGCGTTCCATGTCGGCCGCGATGCGATCGACCGTCTGGCCGGTGCGCTCGGCATAGATGCGGTTGAGCTGCTCGCGCGTCTTGATGATCTCGCGCGCCTGGATCTCGATGTCGGTGGCTTGGCCCTGAGCGCCGCCCGAGGGCTGATGGATCATCACGCGCGCGTTCGGCAGCGCAAAACGTTTGCCCTTGGCGCCCGCCATCAGCAGGAACGAGCCCATGCTGGCGGCCATTCCCATGCACAACGTGGAGACATCGGGCTTGATGAACTGCATCGTGTCGTAGATCGACAGCCCGGCACTGACGCTGCCGCCGGGCGAGTTGATGTAGAGGAACACGTCCTTGTCGGGGTTTTCGCTCTCGAGGAAGAGCAGCTGGGCGACGACGACGTTGGCCGTGGCATCGTTCACCGGCCCGACCAGGAAGACGATGCGCTCGCGGAGCAGCCGGCTGTAGATGTCGTAGGCGCGCTCGCCCCGGCCCGACTGCTCGATGACCATGGGCACCAGGCCCAGGTTCTGAATCTCATGCACGCTCATGTCGCTGTGGGTGTCGGCGGTGTCGATGAGCCCATTATCGGCGCGCGGCGGCTTCAGCTCGCGACCATCAACTCGTCGAAAGGCACCAGCTTGTCGACCACCCGTGCCTTGCCGAGCACGAAGTCGGCGACGTTGTTCTCGATCACGACCGCCTCGACCTCGGCCATGCGCTGGCGGTCGCCGAGGTACCAGCGCATCACCTCGGCCGGCTTCTCGTAGCTCTGCGACTGCTCCTCGATGTGCTTCTGCAGCTGCTCGGGACGGGGTTGCAGCCCGTTGGCGCGTACCAGCTCGGCCACCACCAGGCCCAGCCGCACGCGGCGCTCGGCCTGCGGGCGGAAGACATCCTGGGGCATCGGCGCCTTGTCGGCGTCCTTGAAGCCGCGCTGCTTGAGATCGGCACGCGCAGCTTCGACCAGGCGCTCGAGTTCGCTGGCCACCAGCGAGTTCGGCAACTCCAGCTGCGCGCATTTCAGCAGCGCATCCATCACCGCCGACTTGTTTCGCGCCAGCACGCGGAACTTCACCTCGCGCTCGAGGTTCTTGCGCACGTCGGCGCGAAGGCCGTCGACGGTGGCCTCCTTGATGCCGAGGGCCTTCGCGAACGCGTCGTCCACCTGCGGCAGGTGCACGGCCTCGGTTTTCTTGACGGTGACGAGGAAGTCGGCCTCCTTGCCGGCGACGTCCTTGCCCTGGTAGTCGGCCGGGAACTGCAGCGGGAAGGTCTTCGACTCACCGACCTTCATTCCCCGCACCGCCTTGTCGAACTGCTCGAGCATTTGGCCCTCGCCGACGACGAACTGGAAGTCGTCGGCCTTGCCGCCGGCGAAGGGTTCGCCGTCGATCTTGCCTTCGAAGTCGATCGTCACCCGGTCGCCCTCCTGCACGCCTTCGCCGGCCGCGCGCAGCCCGAAGCTGCGTCGCTGCTTGCGCAGGATCTCGATCGTGCGGTCGATCGCGGCTTCGGTGACCTCGGTGCCGACGCGCTCGACCTCGACCTCGGAGACATCGCCGATCGTCACTTCCGGGTAGACCTCGAAGGTGGCGTCAAAGACCACCTGGCCTTCCGGGGCCTCGGCCTTCTGGGTGATGCGCGGCGCGCCGGCGACGCGCAGCTTGGCCTCGCTGGCGGCGTCGGCGAAGGCCTGGCCGACGCGGTCGTTCATGACCTCGTACTGAACCGAGTAGCCGTAGCGCTGCGCCACCACCGACATCGGCACCTTGCCGGGGCGGAAGCCGTCGGCCCGCACGGTGCGCGCCAAGCTGCGCAGGCGGCTCTCGACCTCCGAGCTGATGGTGCTGGCAGGCAGCGACAGGGTGATGCGGCGCTCGAGCTTCTCGAGGGTCTCGACGGTGACGGGCATGGTGGGCAACGGAGATGTCGGGGGTTGTCGATGCGTGGTGCGCGGGGCCGGACTCGAACCGGCACGCCCGTGAGGGCGTCAGGACCTAAACCTGGTGCGTCTACCAATTTCGCCACCCGCGCGGATGGGTGGATTCGAGTGGGTCGGAGGGCTTGCCTGCTACGCACGCCGGCAGTGCCGGCGGCGAAAAGGGCGGGATTCTAGCCCCCGCCACGGCACCGGCGGTCAGGGGTCGTGCCCCACATCGAAATCGGCCGCGGCACGACCCGGTCAGGCCGGCCGCTTGACGCGGAACCACGCGGCGTACACCGCGGGCAGGCTGAGCAGGGTCAGCGCGGTGGCGACAATCAACCCGCCCATGATGGCCACCGCCATCGGACCCCAGAAGACGCTTCGCGACAGCGGGATCATCGCCAGCACCGCCGCGGCAGCGGTGAGCACGATCGGGCGGAAACGCCGCACCGCGGCCTCGACGACGGCGGTCCAGGCCGCAACGCCGCGGGCACGGTCCTGCTCGATCTGGTCGATCAGGATCACCGAATTGCGCATGATCATGCCCATCAGCGCGATCACCCCGAGCAGCGCGACGAAGCCGAACGGTCGGTCCAGCGCAAGCAACGCGGCGGCGACGCCCGCGATGCCAAGAGGGCCGGTCAGGAAGACCAGCATCGCGCGGCTGAAGCTCTGCAGCTGCAGCATCAAGAGCGTGAAAGTGATGAACAGCATCACCGGCAGACCGACCGCGATCGACCCCTGACCTTTGCTGCTCTCCTCGACCGCGCCGGCCACCTCGATGCGGTAGCCCGGCGGGAAGCGTTGCGCCATCGCCTGCAGTTCCGGCCAGACCTGCGCGGAGACGGTGGGGCCCTGCACGCCGTCGACGACATCACCCTGCACCGTCACCGCATAGGTGCGCGCCTCTCGCCACATCAGCCCGGGCTCCCAGGCAAAGTCGGCGTGCGCCACCTGCGCCAACGGGATCGACCGTCCGGATGCGGTCTGCACATAGGCGTTGTGCAGGTCGGCCAGCGCGCTTCGCTCGTCCGCGGGCTGGCGAAGCACGATGTCGATCAGACGGTCGCCCTCGCGGTACTGGCCCACTGTCTGACCCGACAGCATCAGCCGCAGCGCCTGCGCCACCGACTGGCTGCTGACACCCAGGCTGCGGGCCTTGTCCTGGTCGACCTCGAGGCGCAGCACCTTGATGCGCTCGTTCCAGTTGTCGTTGACGCCGCGCAGGTTCGGGTTCGCGCGCAGCACCTGCTTGGCCTGTTCGGCCCACGATGCGACGGTTGCCGGGTCCGGACCCATCACCCGGAATTGCACCGGGTACGGCACCGGCGGGCCGTTGGGCAGCAGCTTGACGCGGGCGCGCACCTCCGAGAACTCCTCGGCCAGGATCCGTGGCAGCCGCGCGCGCAGCGCCTCGCGCGCCGCGAGGTCCACCGGCAGCACGATCGACTGGCTGACGTTGGGTGCCTCGAAGACCAGGTCGAGCGGCAGATAGAAGCGCGGCACGCCGGTGCCGACCCAGGTGGTGACACTGCGAACCCCCGCTTCCTTCGCGAGCCGGGCCTCGAAGCGCTTGGCCACCGCCTCCGACGCGCCGATCGTCGAGCCCTCGGGCAGCCAGAGGTCGACCAGGATCTCCGGACGGCTCGAGTCGGGGAAGAACTGCTGCTGGACCTTGCCCATGCCGGCAATGCCCAGCACGAACAGCGCCGCGGTGGCGGCGATCGTCTTCCAGCGGTTGTGCACGCACCAGTCGACCACCGCGCGCAGCCGCGAGTAGAAGGGCGTATCGAACAGTTCCTGCGGGTGACCGGACGCCACCGGCTTCGTGCGCAGCAGCTTGGCGCCAAGGTAGGGCACGAAGACCACCGAGGCCAGCCAGCTGATCACCAGCGCCGCGGTGGTGACGGCGAAGATCGCGAAGGTGTACTCCCCGACGGTCGATTGTGCGAGCCCGATCGGCAGGAAGCCGGCGGCGGTGATCAGCGTGCCGGTGAGCATCGGCATCGCGGTGATCTCGTAGGCGAAGGTCGCGGCACGCAGCTTGTCGTAGCCTTCCTCGAGCTTGCGCACCATCATCTCGACGGCAATGATCGCGTCGTCGACGAGCAGGCCGAGCGCGATGATCAGCGAGCCGAGAGAGATCTTGTGCAGCCCGATGCCCCAGTAGTGCATCACGACGAAGGTGATCGCCAGCACGAGCGGGATCGTCACCGCCACCACCAGACCCGGGCGGATGTCGATCCGCATCGGCCGGAACTGCAGCCCGAGGCTGACGAAGCTGACCGCGAGCACGATCGCCAGCGCCTCGATCAGCACACCGACGAACTCCCTCACCGAGCGCGACACCGCCTGCGGCTGGTCCTGGATCTGCTCGAGCTCGAGCCCGACCGGCAGTTCCTGGCGCACCGCTGCCGCCACCACCTTGAGCTCGCGGCCGAGTGCGACGATGTCCCCGCCTCGCGCCATCGAGATGCCGAGCGCAACCACCTGGGCGCCCTGGTGGCGGACCACCGGGCCCGGCGGATCCGCGTAGGCCCGGCGGATGTCGGCGATGTCGTCGAGCCGCAGCATGCTGGCGGCGCCGGTGGCCGGGTTGACGGCGCGGATCGGCAGCCGCCGCAGGTCGTCGATCGAGCCGAACTGGCCACCCACCCGCAGCGCGAGGTTTTCGCTCCCGGCATCGAGCGTGCCGGCCCCTTCCACCGCGTTCTGCGCCGAGAGCTGCGCCACCACCTGGCCGAGGTCGATGCCGAGTTGCGCCAGCTTGCGCTGCGAGACCTGCACGTACACGCGCTCGGGCTGCACGCCGTAGAGCTGCACCTTGGCGACGTCGGGTACCTTCAGGAAGCGGTCGCGCACACGCTCGGCGTGCACACGCGCCTCCTCGGGCGAAAAGCCATCGGACCGCAGCGCGAACAGCGAACCATAGACGTCGCCGAAGTCGTCGTTGAAGGTCGGCCCGACGACCCCGGCGGGCAGCGTGTGCCGCATGTCGCCGACCTTCTTGCGCGCTTGGTAGAAGGTGTTGGCCACCTCCTTCGGCGGCGTCGAGTCCTTCACCTGCAAGAAGGTCACCGATGAACCCGGCCGCGTGAAGCTGCGCAGCTTCTCGGCGTACGGCACCTCCTGCAGCGCCTTCTCGATGCGGTCGGTCACCTGGTCGGCCATCTGCTGGCTGGTGGCACCTGGCCAGTGGGCCTGCACCACCATCGCACGGAAGGTGAAGGGCGGGTCCTCGTCCTGGCCGAGCTGGAGGTAGGCGGCGGCACCCAGAACCAGCATCACGACCATCAGGTAGCGGGTGAGCGCCGGATGGTCGAGCGCCCACCGCGAGAGGTTGAACCGGCCCTTTCGGGCGGCGGCAGGCGGCGCCGGAAGCGCCTCGCCTGCTTCGGAGGAGGCAGCCATCGCGCCCTCTATCGGCGGGGCGCGGCGTGGCCCGGCGGCGCCGCCTGTGCTGTGCGCGCCGCCGCATCGGCACCGCCGGCTCCGAGCAGCTGGACCTTCTGCCCTTCGGTCAGCACGTGCACGCCGGCGGTGACCACCAGTTCCCCGGGCGTGACACCACCCTTGACCACGAGGTCGTTGCCATCGGCCCCGGCGAGGGTCACCGGGCGCGACTTCACGGTCATTTCGCTGCGGTCAACCACCCACACCGCGTGGCCACCCTGACGTTCGGCCACCGCGGTCAGCGGAAGGCGAGCGACGCCGTCGGGCGGCGGCAACTCGATCAGCACGGTGGCCGTCTGGCCGAGCCGCACCGGCTGGGCACCAAGGTCGGCCTTGACTTGGAAGGTGCGGGTGACCGGGTCGGCCGCGGCGCCGATCTCGCGCACCGTCGCAGGCATCTGCGCACCGGTGGCCCACAGGCGAACCCGCAGGGCACCTTCTTTGCCCAGCCGCGGTCGCAGCGCGTCGATGGCGTCTTCAGGCACCGAGAAGACGACGTCGCGCGGCCCGTCGAAAGCCACGCGCACGACTGGCACGCCGGCGGACAGCACCGCGCCCGGCTCGGCCTCGACCGCGGTGACGACACCGGCAGAGGGCGCCGTGAGCGTGGCATAGGTGGCCTGGTTGCTCTGGACACCGGCCTGCGCCCGGGCCTGCTCCCATTGGGCGCGGGCGGAGTTCAAAGCGGCCTCGCGCCGGTCGAGTTCGGCCCCGCTGATGAAACCCTGGTCGCGAAGGTCCTTGAACCGCCGGTACTCGGCCTGCGCCCAGTCCAGGTTGACCTGGGCGGCATTCACTGCCGCACGCGCTGCGTCCTGGCCGAGGCGGAGGTCTTCCGGGTCGAGCCGGGCAAGCACATCGCCGGCCCGCACCTGCCGGCCCACTTCGGCGGGCCTGGCGACCATCTTTCCGCTCACCCTGAAGCCGAGCCGGGCCTCGGTCCGTGCGCGGATGTCCGCAGCGTACTCGAGCACGCCGCCGCCGCGTTCGAAACCGACCACAGTGGTGCGAACGAAGCGCACCGGCTCGGGCGGAGCCGGCGCCCTGCCGCAGGCGGCCAGCAGCACGGCTGACGCCACCACCAATGCGGCCGGGGTGATGTTCTGCATCTTTGCTCCTTAATGACTGACCGGTCAGTACTGTAGGGAGACACCTGACCGATGTCAACGACGGAACGACGTTCCAGGCGCGGAGATGCACCCTCGCCTCCCGCAGCGACAATCCGGCCCGTGGCGGTCGATCACTACGAGAACTTCCCGGTGGCGTCGTGGTTGTGCCCTGCGCGGGTGCGCGGGCCGGTGGTGGCCATCTACCGCTACGCGCGCACCGCCGACGACATCGCCGACGAAGGCGACGCCACGCCCGCCCAACGGCTGCAGGATCTCGCCCGTTATCGCGCCGACCTTCACGCCAGTGGCGTTGGCACCTGCAGCCGTCGCTGGCCGGCAGTCTTCGGGCCCTTGCAGCAGGCGATTCGCGAACACGCGCTGCCACTGCCCCTGCTCGACGCGCTGCTCGACGCCTTCGAGCAGGACGTGCGCAACCCGGCGTACCCCGACCGTGCAGCGCTGCTCGACTATTGCAGCCGCTCGGCCAACCCGGTCGGGCGCCTGCTGCTGCACTTGTACGGTGTCGAAGATGAAGCCGCCCTGGAGCGCTCCGACGCCATCTGCAGCGCACTCCAGTTGATCAACTTCTGGCAGGACCTCGGCGTCGACCAGCGCCGCGGCCGCAGCTACCTGCCACTTCGAGATCTGGAGGACCGCGGCATCACGGCAGCCCCGGGCGCCGTCGAGGACTCGCCGCCGCTGCGGGCACTGGTGGCCGATCTGTGCCGCTGGGCGACCGAGCTGATGCAGGAGGGGGCACCGCTGGTGTACCAGCTGCCCGGTCGCGCCGGATGGGAACTGCGGGCCGTGGTCCAGGGTGGCCTGCGGGTGCTCGAGAAGATCGCTCGCAGCGGCTTCGCGACGATGCAGTGCCGCCCGACCCTTGTTCGCGCCGACCTGCCGGTGCTGGCTTGGCGCGCGCTGAGGATGTCGGCGCCGTGACTCCCGAGGCCTATGTCCAGCAGCGGGCTGCCCGCAGCGGCTCTTCCTTCTACTACGCGTTCCTGTTCCTGCCGCCGCCGCGGCGCGCCGCGATCACCGCCTTCTACGCCTTCTGCCGCGAAGTCGACGACGTCGTCGACGAGGCGCGGGAACCCGCCGTGGCCGCCGCCAAGCTCGACTGGTGGCGGCAAGAGGTGAACTCCACCTTCGAGGGGCGCCCGACCCACCCGGCGACGCTCGCGCTGCAACCGCATCTCGCGCTCTACGGGATCGAAGCGGCGCATCTGCAGGCGGTGATCGACGGTTGCGAGATCGATCTGCGCCAGACGCGCTTCCTCGACTTTGCGGCGCTGCGCCACTACTGCCACCTGGTGGCAGGCGTCGTCGGCGAGGTCGCCTCGGCGATCTTTGGTCGCAGCCAGCCCGCGACGCTCGCCTTCGCGCACCGGCTCGGCCTCGCGATGCAGTTGACCAACATCATCCGCGACGTCGGGGAGGATGCCCGCCGCGGTCGAATCTACCTGCCGCTCGACGAGCTGAAGCGCTTCGAGGTGAAGTCGTCGGAGTTGCTGACCCTCGGGCCACCCTGGGGCTACAGCGAACGCTTCGACGCGTTGATGCGCTTCCAGGCCGCGCGCGCCGACACCACCTACGACGAAGCGCTCGCTCTGCTGCCGCCGCAAGACCGCTCAGCGCAACGCCCCGGGTTGATGATGGCCGAGATCTATCGCGCGTTGCTGCGCGAAATCGAGTCCCAAGGCTTTCGCGTGCTGCATCAGCGCACCTCGTTGACCCCACTGCGCAAGCTCTGGATCGCCGCACGAACGCGCTGGCAGCAGCGATGAGCGTCCGTTCGGTGGCGGTGGTCGGCGCGGGTTGGGCCGGTCTGGCAGCGGCAGTGCGGGCGTGCGAGGCCGGGCACCGTGTCGTGCTGTTCGAGATGGCCGCCCACCCGGGTGGTCGTGCGCGCAGCAACGAACACGAAGGCGAGGTGGTCGACAACGGCCAACACATCCTGATCGGCGCCTATCGGCGCACGCTGGCGCTGATGCGAACCGTGGGCGCCGACGTGCAGGAGGTGCTGCTGCGGCGGCGGTTCGAGCTCCGCTTCGCCGGAGGCCCACACCTGGTCTCGGGCGGCGGGCCGGCCGCACCGGCGTTCGCGCTGGCGGTGCTGCGGGCCCAAGGCTGGCGCTGGCGCGACAAGGCGGCATTGCTCGCTGCCTGCACCCGATGGGCCGCGCGCGGCTTTCGCTGCGCTCCGGCGCTCTCGGTGGCGACGCTGACCCGCGCGCTGCCGGAGCCGGTGAGGCGAACGCTGATCGAACCGCTGTGTGTCGCCGCGCTGAACACCCCGGCCGACCAAGCCAGTGCGATCGTCTTCCTGCGCGTGCTGAAGGACGCCCTGTTCTCGGCGCCCGGCTCGTCGGACCTGCTGCTGCCCCGCGCCGGTCTGAGTGAACTGCTGCCCGCACCAGCCATGCGATGGTTGCAGGCGCGTGGAGCCGAGGTGCGACTGCGCTCGAGAGTCACCCGAGTCGACGCGCGAGGTGCCGCCTGGGCGGTGGACGGTGAAGCCTTCGACCGTGTGATCGTCGCCACCCCGCCGTGGGAGGCCGCGCGCCTGCTCTCGGCGCTCGCCCCCAGCTGGGCGATCGCCGCCGGGGCGCTGCACTACGAGCCCATCGTCACGGTGACCATCGATTGCCCCGGGGCGAGGTTGCCTTCGCCGATGGTCGCGCTGCCGAGCGACGACCTGCACGCACCGGCCCAGTTCGTGTTCGACCTCGGCCAGCTTGGGCGGCGGGAAGGGCGGCTGGCCTTCGTCGTCAGCGGAGCCGCCGGCTGGGTCGACGCCGGGATGCCGGCGACGGTTCGGGCGGTGGTCGGGCAGGCGGCAGTCCAGCTCCCACGCGGCACGTGGCGGACGGGCGCCGCCGGCGGCACGATGTGGCGGTGCGAGCGCCGCGCGACCTTTCGCTGCACACCGGGGCTCGATCGCCCCCCCGGCGAAGTGGCCCCGGGCTTGCTAGCAGCGGGTGACTACGTCGATGGCCCCTATCCAGCAACGCTGGAAGGCGCTGTGCTCGCCGGCGAAGCCGCCGCGGCACGTTGCTGACCACGCCTGTCGGCGCTGCCGCCGCGGTGGGACGCACGCTTCCGCGATGCATCCGGCACTTTCACGATGCAGAATGCACGGGAACGACCGGCGACGCCATGTCCTCGAAGAACTCCACGACCCCGACCATCCAGGTCCTCGAACGCTGCTTCGCGATCCTCGACACGCTGGCCGCCCACCGCGACCCGGTGTCGCTGAAGGAAGTCAGCGAGAAGACCGGGCTTCACCCCTCCACCGCGCACCGCATCCTGAACGACCTGGTGATCGGCCGGCTGGTCGACCGCCCGCAGTCCGGCAGCTACCGGCTCGGGATGCGCCTGCTCGAGTTGGGCAACCTGGTCAAGGCCCGGCTCGACGTCCGCGAGGCGGCGATGGCGCCGATGCGCGAGCTGCACAAGATCACGCACCAGCCGGTCAACCTGTCGATGCGTCAGGGCGACGAGATCGTCTACGTCGAACGCACCTACAGCGAACGCTCGGGCATGCAGGTCGTGAGGGCGGTTGGTGGCCGCGCACCACTGCACCTGACCTCGGTCGGCAAGCTCTTCCTCGCCCACGACGATCCGCAACGCGTTCGCGCCTACGCCACCCGCACCGGCTTGGCCGGGCACACCCGCAACAGCATCACCGACCTCGGCCGGCTGGAAAGGGAGCTCGGCCAGGTTCGCCAGCTGGGCTATGCACGCGACGATGAAGAGCTCGAGCTCGGCGTGCGATGCATGGCCGCCGGGATCTACGACGACCAGGGGCAGCTCGTGGCAGGGTTGTCGGTGTCGGCTCCCGCCGACCGCCTTGAAGAAGGCTGGCTCGAGAAGGTACGCGCGACCGCGGCACAGATCTCGGCCGCGCTCGGCCACCGACCGAGCAGCGCCGGCGGCAGCTAGGAGTCAGCGGCGGTCGGCCGCGGAGGCTTCCACCTCGCCATGCTGGGCGACCCAGCGGCGGATGCGTTCGGCGTCGCCGATGCGCGAGTACTTCCCGGCAGAGTCGAGCAGCACCATGATCAGCTTGCGGCCGGCCAGCTGCGCCTGCATCACCAGGCAGCGGCCGGCCTCCGCGATGTAGCCGGTCTTCTGCAGACCGATCTCCCACGCGGGGTTGCGAACGAGGCCATTCGTGTTGCGGAATTGCAGCTGCCGGTTGCCGACCGGGATCAGCGTCTCCGGCGTGATGGACATTTCGCGGATCTGCGGGTGTGCAAGCGCCTCTTTCACCAGCATGTGCAAGTCACGCGCGCTCGAGCGGTTCTGGCTCGACAGCCCGGTCGGCTCGACAAAGCGCGTGTCGTTCATCTGCAGGCGCTTCGCAGTCTCGTTCATGGCCTCGACAAACGCCGTCTGCCCGCCCGGGTAGTTGCGGCCGAGTGCGTGGGCGGCGCGGTTCTCCGACGCCATCAGCGCAAGGTGGAGCATCTCGGCGCGGGTGAGTTCGGTACCCACCTTCAGCCGAGAGCGGCTTCCCTTCTCGGTGTCGACATCGTCCTGGGTGACGACGAGCTTCTCGTCGGGGTCCTGGCCGGCCTCGGCGACGACGATCGCCGTCATCAGCTTGGTGATCGACGCGATCGGCAGCACCGCCTGCGGGTTTTTCGCGAACAGCACCTGATCGGTTTCCTGGTCGACCACCAGCGCGACGCTCGACTTCAACTCCAGCGGGTCCACTGTCGCTCGCAACCCGGTGCGCTCGCCCATCGAGGTCCGGCGCGGCGCCACGCGGGCCTGCGGACGTTTGGCGGGCACGCCGGCCTTCGACCGCTCGGCGCGCTGCGCCACCGGCAGCGCCGACCGCGCCGCCACCGCGTACGCGGAGGCCGGGCGGTCGGGCTCGAATGCAAGCGCGTCGCGGTCCAGCGACAACAGCAGCGCGCCCAGCAGCAACGCCCAACCGAAGCTCCAGGTTCGCCGCATCCCCACGCCCACTCCCTCCGACGGCCTCGACCGATGCCGCAGATTATCGAGGAAGCAGCGATGAATCAATTACTTGCAGATCGTTTTTCAACCACTTATTCGGGTTTAACCGGAGCCCAGCCGGCACCCCCGGGCACGTTCAGCCCTGTGCCGCAACCCGTTCCGCGGTGTTGTGCAGCTTGTTCAGCGCCGCCAGGTAAGCCTTGGCCGACGCCACGACGATGTCCGGATCGGCACCGACGCCGTTGACGACCCGCCCGCCCCGCTGCAGCCGCACCGTGACTTCACCCTGCGACTCGGTGCTGCCCGACGTGATGGCGTTCACCGAGTACAGCATCAGCTCCGCCCCGCTCTTCACCTTCGATTCGATCGCCTTCAGGCTGGCATCCACCGGCCCGTTGCCGTCGCTCTCGGCGTGGTACTCGACATGGCCCGCCGAGAAGGCCACCGTTGCGTGCGGCCTCTCGCCAGTCTCGGAGTGCTGCGACAGTGCCAGCAGCCGGTAGTGCTCCTCCTCGCTGGTGACGCTCTCGTCGCCGACGAGCGCGATGATGTCCTCGTCGAAGATGTCGCTCTTGCGGTCCGCCAAGTCCTTGAAGCGCGCGAAGGCGGCGTTGATCTCGGCCTCGGATTCCATCTCGATGCCGAGCTCCTGCAACCGCTGCTTGAAGGCATTGCGGCCGGAGAGCTTGCCGAGCACGATCTTGTTGGCCGTCCAGCCGACATCCTCGGCGCGCATGATCTCGTAGGTGTCGCGTGCTTTGAGCACGCCGTCTTGGTGGATGCCGCTGGCGTGGGCGAAGGCGTTCGCACCCACCACCGCCTTGTTCGGCTGGACGACGAAACCCGTGGTCTGGCTGACCATTCGCGACGCCGCCACGATCTGCGTCGTGTCGACGCCGATGTCGAGGCCGAAATAGTCGCGCCGCGTCCTGACGGCCATCACCACTTCCTCGAGCGAGCAGTTGCCCGCCCGTTCGCCGAGACCGTTGACGGTGCACTCGATCTGCCGCGCCCCGCCGATCTTCACCCCCGCCAGCGAGTTGGCCACTGCCATCCCGAGGTCGTTGTGGCAGTGCACGCTCCACACCGCCTTGCCCGAATTGGGCACACGCTCGCGCAGCATGCGGATGAAGTCGCCGAAAAGCTCCGGCACCGCATAACCGACCGTATCGGGGATGTTGATCGTCGTCGCCCCCTCTCGGATCACGGTTTCGACAACGCGGCACAGGAAGTCGGGTTCGGAGCGGTAGCCGTCCTCGGGGGAGAACTCGACGTCGTCGCAGAGGTTGCGAGCGAACCGCACCGAAAGCCGCGCCTGTTCGAGCACCTGCTCGGGCGACATGCGCAGCTTCTTCTCCATGTGCAGCGGCGAGGTGGCGATGAAGGTGTGGATGCGGGCTCGGGCAGCGCCCTTCAGCGCCTCGGCAGCGCGCGAGATGTCGCGGTCGTTGGCGCGGGCGAGTGAGCAGACGGTCGACTCGCGCACATGGTCGGCGATCGACTTCACGGCCTCGAAGTCGCCGTTGCTCGAGGCGGCAAAACCGGCCTCGATGACGTCGACGCGAAGCCGCTCGAGCTGGCGCGCGATTCGCAGCTTCTCCTCGCGCGTCATCGACGCGCCGGGCGACTGCTCACCGTCGCGCAAGGTGGTGTCGAAGATGATCAGCTTGTCGCTCATGGTCGGGTCCCAGGGTCTGACAACGTCAATGGTGGAGGCCCTTCTCGTCGGGCTCGTCGGTCGAGATCGCGATCACGCTCACCGGCTTGCCCTGCATCTTTCGCCAGGCGTAGACGACATAGCCCGAGATCCCGTAGGCGCAGAACAGCGAAAACAGCGCCACCGGCGGATGCAGCGCCACCAGCGCAATGCCGAGCGCGATGGCGACGATGACGACGAATGGCACCGTGCGCCGGCCGCCGACCACCTTGAAGCTGTAGAAGGGCGCGTTGGTGACCATCGACAACCCGGCATAGAGCGCCATCGCGAAGGCCGCCCACGCCAGCCAGGGGATCGTATGCACGTTGCGGTAGCCGGCGTCGTCCATCACCCAGATCAACCCCATCACCAGCGCCGCCGCAGCCGGGCTCGGCAGCCCCTGGAAGTAACGTTTGTCGACAATGCCGATGTTGGTGTTGAAGCGTGCCAAGCGCAGCGCGGCGCCGGCGATGTAGACGAAGGCCGGGATCCAGCCGATCTTGCCCATGCCCTTGAGCGCCCACTCGTACACGATCAGGGCCGGGGCAGCACCGAAGCTGACCATGTCGCACAGGCTGTCCATCTGCTCGCCGAACGCACTCTGCGAGTGCGTCATGCGGGCGATGCGGCCGTCCAGGCTATCGAGCACCGCGGCGCAAAAGACGCCGATCGCAGCCGCTTCGAAGCGGCCGTTCATCGCCATCACGATCGAATAGAACCCGGCGAACAGTGCCGCCAGCGTGACCGCGTTGGGCAGGATGTAGATGCCCTTGCGGCGCGGGCGCGGAGGCTCGCCATCGAGCGGAACGGCCTGTGAATCGTCGGTCATGGGGCAGCGAGTATCGCAGTGCCCGCCGGCCGCGGCCAGCGAGGCTTCCCCGCTGGCCCGGGCGCCCGGTGAACCGTCAGTTGCGGGAACGGTCGACGAGCTTGTTGGCCTTGATCCACGGCATCATCGCTCGCAGCTTCTCGCCGACCACCTCGATCGAGTGTTCGGCGGTCAGCCTGCGGCGGCTCATCAGCGTCGGCGCGCCGGCGCGGTTCTCGAGGATGAAGCTCTTCGCATACTCGCCGGTCTGGATGTCGCGCAGCGCGGCCTTCATGGCCGCGCGCGTCTGGTCGTTGACGATCTTCGGCCCGGTGACGTACTCGCCGTACTCGGCGTTGTTGCTGATCGAGTAGTTCATGTTCGCGATGCCGCCCTCGTAGATGAGGTCGACGATCAGCTTCAGCTCGTGCAGGCACTCGAAGTACGCCATCTCGGGCGCATAGCCGGCATCGACCAGCGTCTCGTAGCCGGCCTTGATCAGCTCGACGGTGCCGCCGCAGAGCACGGCCTGCTCCCCGAAGAGGTCGGTCTCGGTCTCCTCGCGGAAGTTGGTCTCGATGATGCCGGCCTTGCCGCCGCCGTTGGCTGCGGCATAGCTGAGCGCGAGGTCGCGCGCCTTGCCCGACTTGTCGGCATGCACCGCGATCAGGTGCGGCACGCCGCCGCCGGCAACATAGGTGCTGCGCACAGTGTGGCCCGGAGCCTTCGGCGCCACCATCCAGACGTCGAGGTCGTCGCGCGGGACCACCTGACCGTAGTGCACGTTGAAGCCGTGCGCGAAGGCGAGCGAGGCTCCCTTGCGGATGTGCGGCTCGACGTCGTTCTTGTAGACGGCGGCGATCTGCTCGTCGGGCAGCAGAATCATCACGACATCGGCGTCGCGCACCGCGTCGCCGACCTCGGCCACCCTGAGCCCGGCCTTTTCGACCTTCGCCCACGATGCGCCGCCGCGGCGCAGCCCGACCGTGACCTTGACGCCGCTGTCGTTGAGGTTCTGCGCGTGGGCATGCCCCTGCGAGCCGTAGCCGATGATCGCCACCTGCTTGCCCTTGATTAGGCTCAGGTCGGCGTCCTTGTCGTAGTAGACCTTCATGGGTTCTCTCCAGTGGGAAAAGCGTCAGACACGCAGGATGCGCTCACCGCGGCCAATGCCGCTGGTGCCGGTGCGCACCGTCTCGAGGATCGCGGTGCGGTCGATGGCGAGCAGGAAGGCGTCGAGCTTGGCGGCGTCGCCGGTCAGCTCGACCGTGTAGCTCTTCTCGGTGACGTCGATGATGCGGCCACGGAAGATGTCGGCCATGCGCTTCATCTCCTCGCGCTCCTTGCCGACGGCACGCACCTTCACCAGCATCAGTTCGCGCTCGGTGAAGCTGCCCTCGGTGAGGTCGACCACCTTGACGACCTCGATCAGCCGATTGAGGTGCTTCGTGATCTGCTCGATGACCTCGTCGGAACCGGTGGTGACGATGGTCATGCGCGACAACGACGCGTCCTCGGTGGGGGCGACGGTCAGGCTCTCGATGTTGTAGCCACGGGCCGAGAAGAGGCCGACGACGCGCGACAGCGCACCCGGCTCGTTTTCGAGCAAGACAGCGATGATGTGTTTCATGGTTGATCGTCCTTCGGGGCCTTCCGGCCTGCGGTGGTGACCGCCGGCCCTAGACCACGTCGCTCGATGAGGAAGTGGAAGATGACGCCGAGGTTCGTCGGGCACGCCCGTCGGTCAGCCTGCGGGCCCGGCGGGTGAGCCGGGCCGTCGCTGCCGACGCCGCTGCCTTCAGAGGTCCTCGGAGCCGAGCAACATCTCGGTGATGCCCTTGCCCGCCTGCACCATCGGCCAGACGTTCTCGGTGGGGTCGGTGCGCACGTCGAGGAACACCGTGCGGTCACGCAGCTTGATCGCCTCGCGCAGCGCGCCCTCGACATCCGATGGCCTTTCGACCAGCAGCCCGACGTGCCCGTAGGCCTCAGCGAGCTTCACGAAGTCCGGCAGCGCATCCATGTAGCTGTGCGAGTAGCGGCCGCCGTAATCGAGCTCCTGCCACTGCCGCACCATGCCGAGGTAGCGGTTGTTCAGCGAAACGATCTTCACCGGGGTGCGGTACTGCAGGCAGGTCGAGAGTTCCTGCAGGCACATCTGGATCGAGCCCTCGCCGGTGATGCAGAAGACGTCGGCCTCGGGCTTTGCGAGCTTGATGCCCATCGCGTACGGCAGGCCGACACCCATCGTGCCGAGCCCACCGGAGTTGATCCAGCGGCGCGGCTGTTCGAAGCGGTAGAACTGCGCCGCCCACATCTGGTGCTGGCCGACGTCGGACGTGATGTAGACGTCCTTGTCCTTCGTGAGCTGCCAGAGCTTCTCGACCACCATCTGCGGCTTGATGACTTCGCTGCTGGTACGGTAGGCGAGGCAGTCGCGCTTGCGCCACTCGTTGACCTGGCTCCACCAGGCCGAGAGCATGCCGGCGTCGGGCCGCGTCTGCTGTTCGCGGATCTGCGCGACGAGTTCCTGAAGCACCTCCTTGACGTCGCCGACGATCGGGATGTCGACCTTGACGCGCTTGGAGATCGACGATGGGTCGATGTCGATGTGGATGATCTTGCGCTCGACCTGCGCGAAGTGCTTCGGGTTGCCGATCACGCGGTCGTCGAAGCGCGCGCCCACCGCGAGCAGCACGTCGCAGTGCTGCATCGTCATGTTGGCCTCGTAGGTGCCATGCATGCCGAGCATGCCGAGGAAACGCGGGTCGCTGGCAGGGATCGCGCCCAGCCCCATCAACGTGTTCGTGCAAGGGTAGCCGAGCAGATCGACGAGTTGCCGCAGCTCCTCGGAGGCGTTGCCGAGGATCACGCCGCCGCCGGTGTAGATGTACGGGCGCTTGGCCTGCAGCAGCAACTGCACCGCCTTGCGGATCTGACCGCCGTGGCCGCGGCGCACCGGGTTGTACGAGCGCAGCTCGATGGTCTCCGGGTAGCGGTAGGGTGCGGTCTTGAGCGAGACATCCTTCGGAATGTCGACCACGACCGGGCCCGGCCGGCCGGTGCGTGCGATATGGAAGGCCTTCTTCATCGTCGGCGCCAGTTCGCGCACGTCCTTGACGAGGAAGTTGTGCTTGACGATCGGCCGCGTGATCCCGACCGTGTCGCACTCCTGGAAGGCATCGAGCCCGATCGCCGGCGTCGGCACCTGGCCGGTGACGATCACCATCGGGATCGAGTCCATGTATGCGGTGGCAATGCCGGTCACGGCGTTGGTGACACCAGGACCCGATGTCACCAGGGCGACACCCACTTCGCCGGTGGCCCTGGCGTAGCCGTCGGCCGCATGAACCGCGGCCTGCTCGTGGCGCACCAGCACATGCTGGATGCTGTCCTGCTTGTACAGCGCGTCGTAGATGTAGAGCACCGCCCCACCGGGGTAGCCCCAAAGGAACTTGACCCCTTCGGCCTGCAGGCAGCGGACGAGGATCTCGGACCCGTTCGGGTCTTCGGGAGGAGTGGATTGCGGCTGTGCCGAGGCGGCACGCTTGATTTCCGCGGGCGACATGTCCATGTCGGGTACCTCTGTGAATTTCTCTGACGAAAAACCATCGGCGCACCTCCGTCGCGTCCTTGTGGGACGGCTTTGGTGCTGTACGCGGTCGAATCACCGTCGACCAGGTCGGTCGGCCGGCATAGGACCAAAAAGAGCGTTGTGCGAAGCAACATTATGTCATCGACGCGGGACGCGGGCGCGACGCATCGGGGTGTGCAAGCCCGATGTGATAATCCCGCGCCTGCCTCCCGGAACGGGCGGCTTCATGCTCGTCGGAGCTACGTCTTGGCCAGCGAGAAAGAGCTCTCCGACTTCCTGAAGAGCGTGGAGAAGCGGGCGTTCAAGCGCACCGTGTTCGCGGTCCGCGACGACGAGTCGGCGCTTGACATCGTGCAAGACTCGATGATCCGCCTGGCCGAGAAGTACGCCGACCGCCCTGCGGCCGAGTTCCCGATGCTCTTCCAGCGCATCCTGTCCAATGCGACGATGGACTGGTTTCGGCGGCAGAAGGTGCGCAATGCCGTTCTCCAGAACCTGTCGGACTTCGAAGGCGACGCCGGAGACAGTGACTTCGACCTGCTCGAGACGCTTCAGACGGTCGAGGGGTCGCTGGGCGCCGAGAGCGCGGCCGACGCCGTTTCGCGCACCCAGATCCTGGCCCTGATCGAGGAAGTGGTTGTCGAACTGCCCGCGCGTCAACGGGAGGCGTTCTTGCTTCGTTATTGGGAGGAATTCGACGTGGCCGAGACTGCAGCGGTGATGGGTTGTTCGGAGGGCAGTGTCAAGACGCACTGTTCGAGGGCAGTGCATGCACTGGCGAAGGCACTCCGGTCGCGGGGTATCGCACCATGACGCGTCATCCGCCCAGCGCTCTCGCCGACCATGAAGTTCTCGAGGCCCGGTTTGCCGGCCGCGTGGCTTCGGCGTTGGGCGAGGGCGCCTCCGCTGCGCCGCACGACATCTCCGAACGGCTGCGCTTCGCCCGCGAGCGGGCGCTTGCGCGCGCCCGCGAGGTCCGGCGCGCTCCAGTTGCCGTTGGCATCGCCGCCGGGCCGGTCGCCCTGCTCGCCGGCGGACCGTCGCCGTGGTGGCTGCGCCTGGCGACCTGGTTTCCGCTCGTGCTCCTGGTCTGTGGTCTGGTGGCGATCGAGGAGTGGACGGCGCAGGAGCAGGTCCTTGCGGCGGCCGAGATCGACGCCGTGCTGCTGACCGACGATCTGCCGCCCGACGCCTGGGCCGACCCCGGCTTCCGCGAGTTCCTGAAGTCCCCGCTCAGCCGCCAGACGCCATGAGCACACGCCGGGTCGTCGGGTTGTCCACCGCCCTGTTGTTGGTGGCTTTCGCTCCGCTGGCGGCGGCACAACGTACGCCGCCGCAGGTGGCACCTGTCCCTACCTCGGCCGAAGCGGAAGCGAGCCCGAAGTGGTCTGCCTTGACGCCCGCGCAGCAGTCCGCCCTTCGCCCCTTGCAGGCCGAATGGCCCAAGCTGGATGCGACACGCAAGGCCAAGTGGCTGGTGGTCGCCGGCAGATTCCCGACCTTGCCCGAGGCCGACCGCAAGCGGCTGCAGGACCGAATGGCCGAGTGGGCCCGGATGTCGCCAGCCGAGCGAGGCAGAGCCCGTCAGAACTACCAGGCGCTGCGCACCATTCGCCCCGAGGACCAGCGCGCGCTGTGGGACGCCTACCAGGCACTGCCAGCCGAGACCCGCCGCGAGCTCGCGCGGCAGCCCGTCGCGGCGAAGCCGGTGCCGGGCGCCGATGCCAAGGTCCAGGCGGCCGGCAAGCGCAACATCGTCCCGCCCACCACCCAGCAGGTTGCGGGAAGACCCGCGACGCCCACGCTCATCCAGGCGCGCCCCGGAGCCACCACCACGCTGGTGACCAAACGTCCGAGCCCACCTCCGCACAACCAGCCCGGACTGCCGAAGATCGCTGCCACACAGGGCTTCGTCGACCCGTCGACCCTGCTGCCCAGCCGCGGCCCGCAGGGGGCGGCAGCCGTGGTTCCGGCGGCCTCGGTGCCGGCGGTGGCGCAGTGACGCACCGGTGACCGCGCCGGCCGCACCGCAGCGGCTCGACTCCGTCCCCGGCATCCCCCGGCGGCTCGCGAGCCTGCTCTACGAGGGAGTGCTGCTCTTCGGCGTGCTGATGGTCACCGGGCTGGTCTATGCCACCGCCACCCAGCAGCGGCATGCGCTCCAGGGCACCTTCGGGCTGCAGCTCTTTCTCTTCGTCGTGCTCGGCATCTACTTCGTCACCTGCTGGTCGCGCGGCGGCCAGACGCTGGCGATGAGGACCTGGCGCATCCGCGTCGTCGCCAGCGACGGAAAACCGCTGTCTCCCGGAAGGGCGCTGGCGCGGTATGTCGCCAGCTGGCTGTGGTTCCTGCCGGCGCTGGCCACCGTCCGGCTGGCCGGGCTCGGTGGCGCCTGGCCCATCACGCTGTCGCTGGTGATCGGCATCCTCACCTACGCCGCGCTGGCCCGGCTCCATCCCGAACGGCAGTTCCCGCACGATGCCGTTTGCGGCACGCGTCTCGTCGACTGCCCGCCAGGCACATCGAAGAACGGCTGAGCGGGCGCGTTTGGCAGAATCGCCACGCATGTCCGAGACACACAAGCGCCGCACCGGGATCGACCGCCTGGCCCATGCCACTGCCCACTCCTGGCACGGCCTCCAAGCGGCGGTCCGCCACGAGAGTGCTTTCCGACAGGAGCTTGTCCTCGGAGTGCTGCTGCTGCCCGCGGCATGGTGGCTCGGCACCAGCTGGCTCGAGAGGGTCATGCTGGGAGGATCGGTACTGTTGGTGCTGATCGTCGAACTGTTGAACTCGGGTATCGAGGCGGTGGTCGACCGCGTCTCGCTCGAGCTTCACGAGCTCTCGAAACGCGCCAAGGACTACGGCAGCGCCGCCGTGATGCTGTCGTTGGTGCTGTGCGGCTGGATCTGGGCCGAAGCACTCTGGGCCAGGTGGGCATCGTGACCCGGCAGCGTTCGATCTGCGTGTTCTGCGGCTCGCGAGCAGGTGAAACACCGGCCTATAGCGAGGCGGCGAGATCGTTCGGCTGGCAACTCGGGCAGCGGGGGTGGCGGCTCGTCTATGGCGGCGGCAATGTCGGCCTGATGGGCACCTTGGCCGACGCCGCGCTGGCCGCCGGAGCACAAGTGGTCGGCGTGATACCGGACTCGCTGCTGCGTCGCGAAGTCGGGCACCGCGGGCTCACCGAGATGCACGTGGTACCGACGATGCATGTGCGCAAGCAGATGATGGCCGAGCGGGCGGACGCCTTTGTCGCGCTGCCGGGCGGGCTCGGCACGCTCGAAGAGCTCTTCGAGGTGTGGACATGGCGTCAGCTCGGCTACCACCGCAACCCGATCGGGCTGCTGAACACCGCGGGCTATTTCGACCCCCTGCTCGGCTTCGTCGCGCGGGCCGTCGAAGAGGGCTTTGTCTCGGCCGAGCAGTGCGAACTGCTGAGCGTGACCGCCAACCCCGCGGAACTGCTCGACCGCCTCGCCGCCGCCATGCCCCCTGCCGGCACGGGCTCGGACTACAAGCGCGTGTGACCGGCGGAACGCCTCACGCACGCGCCCGAAGACGATCGAGTGGATCCGGCTCCGGCGGGCTGCCCTTCCCTCGCGGGGGAAGGGGTGGGCAACGGCAGGCCCAGGTGGCGCTCAGACCGCGGCTTCGTCGGTCTCGCCGGTTCGGATCCGCACCACCTGCTCGACCGAGGTGACGAAGATCTTGCCGTCGCCGATCTTGCCGGTCTTTGCCGCCTTCACGATGGCCTCGATGCAGCGGTCGACGTCGTCGTCCTTGACCACGACTTCGATCTTCACCTTGGGCAGGAAGTCGACCACGTACTCGGCGCCACGGTACAGCTCGGTGTGGCCCTTCTGCCGCCCGAAGCCCTTGACCTCGGTGACCGTCAGACCGGAAACGCCGACATCGCCCAGCGCCTCGCGGACTTCTTCGAGCTTGAAGGGTTTGATGATGGCCGTGATCTGCTTCATCGTGGCTCCATAGGAGTCAGGGGGGACTGGCGAGATTTAAGCACGGAACTTCGACGTGATGGGGTAGCGCCAGTCACGGCCGAACGCGCGGTGCGTGATGCGGATCCCGACCGGCGCCTGGCGACGCTTGTACTCGTTCACCTTGATCAGGCGCGTCACGCGCTCCACGTCGGCGCTCGAATAACCGGCTTCGACGATCTGATCGATGCTTCGGTCCTCCTCCATGTACATCGCGAGGATGCCGTCGAGCACCTCGTAGGGTGGAAGGCTGTCCTGGTCGGTCTGGCCGGGGCGCAACTCGGCCGACGGGGCCCGCGTGATGATGCGTTCCGGGATCACCGGCCCGGTGCTGCCGTCAGCGCGCCGTGTCGGTTGCCGGTTGCGCCAGTTCGCGAGCCGGTAGACGAGGGTCTTGGCGACATCCTTGATGACGGCAAAGCCGCCCGCCATGTCGCCGTAGAGCGTGCAGTATCCGGTGGCCATCTCGCTCTTGTTGCCGGTGGTCAGCACGATCCAGCCGCTCTTGTTCGAAAGGGCCATCAACAGCGTGCCGCGGATGCGCGCCTGCAGGTTCTCCTCGGTCGCATCCTCGGGCAGGCCGGCGAAATGGGCGGCAAGAGACTGGCGGAAGGCGTCGAACATCGGCGCGATCGGGATCTCGTCGTAACGCACGCCGAGCCTCGCGGCCATCTCGCGGGCGTCGGTCCACGAGATGTCGGCCGTGTACGGCGAAGGCATCATCACCGCGCGCACCTTGTCCGGTCCGAGCGCGTCGACCGCGACCGCCAGCACGAGCGCCGAATCGACCCCGCCCGAGAGACCGATGATCGCCCCCGGAAAGCCGTTCTTGCCGAGGTAGTCGCGCACGCCTTCGACCAGCGCCGCCCAGGCCTGCGCCTCGACTTCGGGCACCGCTTGCACGATGCCTCGCGGCACGCGGTCGCGCCCGACCTCGACGGCGAGCAGTTCCTCGGTGAACGCGCCGGCTCGCGCGGTCACGTGGCCGGCCGAGTCGAGCGCGAACGAAGCGCCGTCGAAGACCACTTCGTCCTGACCGCCCACCAGGTGCGAGTACAGCAGCGGCAGGCCGACCGCGCGCGCGCGCTCGGCCATGCGCTGCTCGCGTTCACCGGCCTTGTCGAGGTGGAACGGCGACGCGTTGATCACGCACAGCAGTTCGGCACCGGCGGCGCGGGCTGTTCGTGCCGGTTCGTCGAACCAGGCGTCTTCGCAGATCAGCAACCCGACGCGGCAGCCGTCGACCTCGACCACCACCGGCCCCAACCCGAGGTCGCGCCCCGAAGCGAAGTAGCGGCGCTCGTCGAACACCTGGTAGTTGGGCAGTTCACGCTTGCAGTAGGTCGCGACAACCCGGCCGCCATTCAGCACCGAGGCCGCATTGAGCCTGCGCTGCACCTGGTGCGACTTGGACCTAACATCACCCTGCTCGCCGAGCTGATGCGGATGCCCGACCACGACGAACAGTCCCTCGCAGCCCGCCAGCTCGGACGCCACTTGCTGCAGCGCCTCGGCGCAGGCGGCCATGAAGGCCGGACGCAGCAGCAGGTCCTCCGGCGGGTAGCCGCTGAGCGCGAGTTCGGGCGTCAAGAAGAGCCGCGCGCCGTCGCTCCAGGCCCGACGGGCCAGCTCGACAATACGTCGGGCGTTGCCGTCGATGTCGCCCACCGTTGCGTTGAACTGCGCTAGTACCGCCTTCATGCCGTGAGAGCCGATCGCCCGCTGCCACCCGGCGACGAGTATCGCATCCGCATCGTCGAGAACCCGGCCGGGATCGACGCCGATGACTGGAACCGCCTGCTCGCGCTCCAGGCGCAGCCGACACCGTTCATGCGCCATGAGTACCTGCTGGCGCTGCACGACTCGGACAGCGCCGCCGCCGAGACGGGCTGGCAGCCGCAGTTTCTGGCGGTGGAGCGGTCCGGCACGCTGGCGGCCGCCGCGCCCTGCTATCTGAAGTCGCACTCCTACGGGGAGTATGTCTTCGATTGGGCCTGGGCCGACGCCTACCGACGCCATGGGCTCGCGTACTACCCCAAGCTGCTCGTGGCCGTCCCCTTCACGCCGGTGCCGGGGAGCCGGCTGCTCGCCGAAGACCCTGGCGCGCGCCGCCTTCTCGCGCAGTCGATGCGTGCGCTGGTCGACGAGGCCCGGCTGTCGTCGGCACACATGCTGTTCCACGACGAAGCCGATGCCGCGGCGACCGATCCCGCCGCCTGGTCACGCCGCAGCAATGTCCAGTTCCACTGGCAGCGCGACGAAGCGGAACCGGTTGCCGACTTTGCCGAGTTGCTCTCGCGAATGCAGCGCGATAAGCGCAAGAAGATCCAGCAGGAGCGGCGCCGGGTTGCCGACGCCGGCATCACCTTCACGGCGCACGAAGGCGACGGGATCTCACCCGCGCTGTGGGATTTCTTCTACCGCTGCTACCGGCTGACCTACCGCGCCCACGGCTCGACGCCCTACCTCACGCGCGACTTCTTTCGCCGCGCGGCTGCGACGATGTCGCCGCACTGGCTGATGTTCGTCGCCCGCCACCAGGGTGAGCCGCTGGCCGCTTCGCTGCTGGTGATCGATCGGGACCGCGGCGCCGCCTGGGGCCGTTACTGGGGCGCGCTGCGGCACGTGCCCTGCCTTCACTTCGAGGCCTGCTACTACCAGCCGCTGCAGTGGTGCATCGCCAACAACTTCGTGCGCTTCGAAGGCGGCGCGCAAGGAGAACACAAGATGGCTCGCGGGCTGCTGCCGGTGGAGACCCGCTCCTCGCACTGGATCCGCGACCCCCGCTTCCGCGCCGCCGTCGACGACGCCACCGAGCGCGAGCGCTCGGGCGTCGAGCGTTATGTCGACGAACTGCGCGAACGCAGCCCGTTCAAGGCCGTCGAAAGCGAGAGGCCCTGATGAAGGCGGCGTTCAGCGCGCGCCCGACGCCGCCACGTGACGGGCCTGCCAGGCGGCGATGCCCGATCGGACCTCGGCGCGCGCGTCGTCGGGGCCGGTCCAGCCGAGCACCTTGACCCATTTGCCCGGCTCGAGGTCCTTGTAGTGCTCGAAGAAGTGCTGGATGGTGTGCAGGCGCATCGGGTTCAGGTCCTCGTGGCGCTTCCACTGCGAGTAGATCGACAGGATCTTGTCGATCGGCACCGCAAGCAGCTTGTTGTCGCCACCGGCGTCATCCTCCATCTTCAGCATGCCGAGCGGCCGGCAGGTGACGACCACGCCCGGAATCAGCGGCACCGGCGTGATCACCAGCACGTCGACCGGGTCGCCGTCGTCGGCCAGCGTCTGCGGGATGTAGCCGTAGTTGCACGGGTAGTGCATCGCGGTCGACATGAAACGGTCGACGAACAAGGCCCCGCTGTCCTCGTCGACCTCGTACTTGATCGGGTCGGCGTTCATCGGGATCTCGATGATGACGTTGAACTCGTCGGGCGCGTTCGACCCCGGGGTCACGTTGTGCAGGCTCATGGCTGCCGATTCTAGGCAGCCACTCTTCGCATTTCCTGACGCCACGCGCGGTCCGACGGGCCGGCCCCGGGGCGCAGGGAAACCCGGCATGACCCGCGTTGGTGCGTTCCCTTAACATTCACGGGTTTTGCCGGGCACCGCCCTGCCGAGGGTGCGGCGTCTGGCGGCTGAGGCCCCGCCCGTGGAGCGGCGAGCCTCAGCACAACGATCCCGAAACGAGGAAGGAGAGCCCTCCATGTCGACAACGATGGCGCTGTACGTGGCGCTGGCCTGCGGCCTTGCGGCCGTGATCTACGGCTTCGTGCAGCGAAGCTGGATTCTCGGCAAGGATGCCGGCAACGCGCGCATGCAAGAGATTGCCGGCGCAATCCAGCAAGGGGCCGCGGCCTACCTGGCACGCCAGTACCGCACGATCGCAATCGTGGGTGTCGTGCTGGCGGTGCTGATCGCAATCTTCCTCGACCTCCGCACCGCCGCCGGCTTCGTGCTCGGTGCCGTGCTCTCGGGCGCCTGCGGCTTCATCGGCATGAACGTCTCGGTTCGCGCCAACGTGCGCACGGCGCAGGCGGCCACGCAAGGCATCGGCCCGGCGCTCGACGTCGCCTTCAAGGGTGGCGCGATCACCGGCATGCTGGTGGTCGGCCTCGGGCTGCTGGGTGTGGGCGTGTTCCTGCTCGTCATCGGCGGTGTCGACAAGCCCGACTCGACGACGCTGAAGCCACTGCTCGGCCTGGCCTTCGGCTCCAGCCTGATCTCGATCTTCGCCCGTCTCGGCGGCGGGATCTTCACGAAGGGTGCCGACGTCGGTGCCGACCTCGTCGGCAAGGTCGAGGCCGGCATCCCCGAGGACGATCCGCGCAACCCGGCGGTGATCGCCGACAACGTCGGCGACAACGTCGGCGACTGCGCCGGCATGGCTGCCGACCTCTTCGAGACCTACGCGGTGACGCTGATCGCGACGATGGCGCTCGGCGCGCTGATGGCCACGGGCGCCGGCGCCGCCACCGTCGTCTACCCGCTGCTGCTCGGCGGCGTGTCGATCATCGCGTCGATCATCGGCTGTGCCTTCGTGAAGGCCAGCCCCGGCATGAAGAACGTGATGCCGGCGCTGTACAAGGGCCTGATCGTCTCCGGCGTGATCTCGCTGATCGCCTTCTACTTCGTCAGCAGCGCGATGTTCCCGCAAGGGCTCAAGCTTTCCGACGGCAAGACGGTGAGCGCGATGGCACTCTTCGGGGCCTGCGTCGTCGGCCTCGTGCTCACCGCGGCGATGGTCTGGATCACCGAGTACTACACCGGCACCGACTACAAGCCGGTCAAGCATGTCGCGCAGGCCAGCACCACTGGGCACGCGACGAACATCATCGCCGGCATCGGCGTCAGCATGAAGAGCACCGCCTGGCCGGTGATCTTCGTCTGCATCTCGATCCTCGCGGCGTTTGCGCTCGGCGGGCTCTACGGCATCGCGATCGCCGCCACCTCGATGCTGAGCATGGCCGGCATCGTCGTCGCACTCGACGCGTACGGACCGATCACCGACAACGCCGGCGGCATCGCCGAGATGGCCGAGCTGCCCGACAGCGTGCGCGACATCACCGACCCGCTCGACGCCGTCGGCAACACCACGAAGGCAGTGACCAAGGGCTACGCGATCGGTTCTGCCGGTCTCGCCGCACTGGTGCTGTTCGCCGACTACACGCACTCGCTCGAGAGCCGCGGCATCTCCGCGAGCTTCGACCTCAGCAACCCGAAGGTGATCATCGGCCTGTTCATCGGTGGCCTGATTCCTTACCTCTTCGGCGCGATGGCGATGGAAGCGGTCGGCCGCGCCGCCGGCTCGGTGGTCGAGGAAGTCCGCCGCCAGTTCCGCGAGATCAAGGGCATCATGGAAGGCACCGCGAAGCCCGAGTACGGCAAGGCGGTCGACATGCTGACCAGCGCGGCGATCAAGGAGATGATGATCCCGTCCCTGCTGCCGGTGGTGGTGCCGATCCTTGTCGGCCTCGTGCTCGGCGCAGAAGCCCTCGGCGGCCTGCTGATGGGCACCATCGTCACCGGCCTCTTCGTCGCCATCAGCATGTGCACCGGCGGCGGCGCCTGGGACAACGCCAAGAAGTACATCGAAGACGGCCACCACGGCGGCAAGGGCAGCGACGCGCACAAGGCGGCGGTCACCGGCGACACCGTCGGCGACCCCTACAAGGACACCGCTGGCCCGGCGGTCAACCCGCTGATCAAGATCATCAACATCGTCGCCTTGCTGATCGTGCCCCTGCTGCCAGCAGGCGCAGGAAGCAAGCCTGCGGCCAGCCACACCATGCCGCCGGCGGTGTCGGCACCGGCCGCGACGACGGCGACACCTGCCGCGGCGCCCGCTCCGGCGGCGGCGACGGCACCGGCCTCGGCCGCGTCGAACTGAGCGTTATCGGGTGCCGGCACCTGCCGGCACCTGACAGCGCCGCGAGGTGGCCGCGGGGCCTACACGGCGCTGTCCCACGGCGCCGACAGGCGCACCGCGCCATTGACGATGCCGACCATCGAGTAGGTCTGCGGGAAGTTTCCCCATAGTTCGCCGGTGGCCGGCGCGAGGTCTTCGCTCAGCAACCCGACGGCATTGCGGCGCGCGAGCAGCGCCTCGAAGGCCTCGCGCGCGCGCTCGCGCTCGCCGATGCGCGCCAGCGCGTCGACCCGCCAGAACGAGCAAACGTTGAAGGCGGTCTGCGGCTTGCCGAAGTCGTCCTCGGCCTCGTAGCGACGCATGAAGGGGCCGTCGCACAGTGTTTCCTCCATCGCCCGCACGGTGGCGACGAAGCGCGGGTCGTGCGGCGGCAGGAAACCCACCTCGGCCATCAGCAGCACACTGGCGTCGAGGTCGTTGCCGTCGAGGCTCTCGACGAAGGCATTGCGCCCGGGACTCCAGGCGCGCTGAAGGATCAGGTCCTTGATCGCCGCCGCGCGGTCGCGCCACAGCAGCGCCCGCTCGGGCCGCTGCAGAACCTCGGCGATTCGCGCCAGTCGGTCGCACGCCGCCCAGCACATCAACGCCGACGACGTGTGCACGCGTGCGCGGGTGCGCAGCTCCCAGATGCCGGCGTCCGCGCGGTCGTGCAGCAGCCAGGCCTGCTCGCCCATGCCCTCCAGCGCCGCGAAGTCGGCGGCGTCGCCGCGGCGGAACAGCCGGTGGTCGTGAAAGGCCTGGGCTGCGCCGAGAACGATGCTGCCGTAGACATCGTGCTGGAAGTGTTCGTGGGCCTGGTTGCCCACGCGCACCGGCCCCATGCCCCGGTAGCCGGCAGCCTGCGGCACCACCGTCTCGGCCAGGGCGCTCTCGAGGCCGATGCCGTACATCGGCTGCACATGCCGCGACGAGCCGGCGGCACGAACGACGTTGTAGAGCCACTGCAGGTAGCTCTCCATCGTGCCGACCTCCGACAAGCCGTTGAGCGCACGAACGACGAAGAAGGCGTCGCGCAGCCAGCAGTAGCGGTAGTCCCAGTTGCGGCCGCTGTCCGGCGATTCGGGGATGCTGGTGGTCAGCGCGGCGACAATCGCGCCGGTGTCCTCGTATTGGCACAGCTTGAGCGTGATCGCGGCACGGATCACAGCGTCCTGCCACTCCAGCGGCAGCGCCAGCCGCCTTGTCCAATGGCGCCAGTAGAGCGCGGTCTGTTCCTCGAACTCGCGGGCCGTTTCGTCGATGCTGCCGGCCAGCGTTTCGTCAGGCCCGAGCAGCAGGCTCACAGGGCCGTGCAGCGAGAACCAGGTCCCCTCGGCAACGTAGGTCAGCGGCGCCGAGGTGTTGAGCCGCAGCGTGACCTGCGGCAGCTCGTAGCGCAGGTGGTGGCTGCCGCGGGTCACGACCGGCCTCGCCGCGCCCCAGTCGCCCTGTGGGCGCACGAGGATCCGCACCCGAGGGTGGCCGGCAAGCGGCCGCACCCGGCGTACCAACTGCGCAGGGCGGAAGACACGGTCGCGGGTGATGAAGCGAGGCGCAAAGTCGACCAGCTCCACCCCCTGCCCCTGCGCGTCCCACAGCCGCGTACGGACGATCGCGGTGCCGGGGTCGTAGGCCTGCTCGCTGCGCACCTGGCCCTCGAGCTGAACCGCCATCGTGCCCTGCAGAGGCAGCCCGCCTCGGCTGCGCAGCAGCGCGTCGAAGACCGGCGTGCTGTCGAAGCGTGGCATGCAGCACCAGACGACACGGCCGCCACCCTCCAGCAGGGCGCCGATCGTGCAGTTGCCCACCAGCGCCAGCTCCAGGCTGGCGGCCGGCGGTGGGCTGTGGGGGTCGGGGGCGGTCTCGGTCAAGGGGCAACACCTCCACGGGTCGGGTCATCTCTCGGGCGGTCGTCGTGGGGGCTGACTATATTTGGACCCATATGTCCCCCGCCCCGTCGACGCCTTCTCCCGCCAGCCCGGCCGGCACGACCCGCCGCTTCGGCGCGCTGAGAACGCTGCGGCTGCAGCTTCGCTTCCTGCTGCCGCTTCTGGTGACGCTGGTGGTGGCGGCGACGCTTGCGGTGCCGCTGCTCGACCAGGTGACGTTGCGCTGGTTCAGCCGCGACCTCAACAGCCGCGGCCTGCTGGTCGCCAACGCCCTCTCCGACTCGGTTACCGAGGCCTTGCTGTCGTCGCGCCCGGGGCGGCTGCAGCCGCTGTTCGAGCGTGCCGCGCAGGACGAGCGGCTGGTCGCGATCGCGCTGTGCAGCCCGCAGGGCCGCCTGCTGCAAACCACCGGACGTTTCCCGGACTCGCTCTCTTGCAGCGCCGCGCTTCAACTCGCCGGGCGTTCCGAACCGCAGCTCGCTCTCGCCGGGGGTTCGGTGCATGTCGGCGTGCACGATGTCGTCGGCGTGCGGCAACTGCCGACGATCGACATCGACGACAGCCCCCCCGGAAGCAGCCGGCCCGCCGACCCCGAGTTCGCCGCGTCGGCGGCAATGATCGAGCGGCCAGCGCCCACTCCGCTGGCAGCGGCCCCGGAGTTGCTCGGCCGCCTCGTGCTGCTGCACGATCTGAGCTTCATCGACCGCCGCAGCCAGGACACGCGCCGCTACTTGATCGGGCTGATCACCGCACTCGGGCTGGTGATCGCATTGATCACCGTCGTCGTCGCGCAGATCAGCTGGCGCGGCTGGGTCGAAGGAGCCCGCGCGCTGATGCGCGGCGAGGGGCTGCTGACGCCGCTTGTGCCCGCGCCCGAACTGGCGCCGCTGGCAGCCGACCTGCGCGCCCGGCTTCGCGACCTCGAGGACGAGTACCGCAGATCCCAAGGTCCCGAGGCGGAGTGGACCGCCGAACGGCTGCGCGCGCTGCTGCGCACCCAGCTCGCAGGCGACCAGGTGATCGTGGTCTCGAACCGCGAGCCGTACATCCACGAACGAAGCGGCGGCGCCCTGGTCGTCAAGCGCCCGGCCAGCGGCCTCGTGACCGCGGTCGAGCCGGTGATGCGCGCCTGCTCGGGCACCTGGATTGCACATGGCAGCGGCAGCGCCGACCGCGAGGTCGTCGATGGTCTCGACCGCGTCGCGGTGCCGCCCGGACACCACGACTACTGGCTGCGCCGCATCTGGCTCACCCCGGAGGAGGAGCAAGGCTACTACTACGGCTTCGCGAACGAGGGCATGTGGCCGCTCTGCCACGTCGCGCATGTGCGCCCGGTGTTCCGCGAGTCCGACTGGGAGGCCTACCGCGAGGTCAACCGGCGCTTCGCCGACGCCGTGGTGGCCGAGGCGCGCAGGGCCGACCCGGTGGTGCTGGTGCAGGACTACCACTTCGCGCTGCTGCCGGCGATGGTGCGCGAGCGGCTGCCGGAGGCGACCATCCTCACTTTCTGGCACATCCCGTGGCCGAACCCGGAGTCGTTCGGCATCTGCCCGTGGCGGCGCGAGATCCTGCAGGGCATGCTCGGCAGCACGATCCTCGGCTTCCACACGCGCTTCCACTGCAAAAACTTCATCGAGACAGTGGACCGCTTTCTCGAGGCGCGCATCGAGCACGAACACTCGACGATCGCCTACGGCGGCAAGGAGACGCTGGTCGAGAGCTACCCGATCTCGATCGAGTGGCCCGGCGACGAGGCCACCGCCGCCTGGGCGCCGGTGGCCGAGTGCCGCCGGCGCGTGGCCGAGCGGCTGCAGCTGCCCGCCGACCTGTGCCTCGCGGTCGGCGTCGACCGCTTCGACTACACGAAGGGCATCCTCGAGCGGCTGAACGCGGTCGAGCGCCTGCTCGAGAAGTGGCCGCAGTGGATCGGCCGTTTTGTCTTCGTGCAGGTGGCGGCGCCGACACGAAGCGCGCTCGAGGAGTACCGCGGCTTCCAGGAGCGCGTCGCCCGCGTCACCGAGCGCATCAACGCACGCTTCGGGCGCCCCGGGTACCAGCCGGTTCACCTGCTGGCCCAGCACCACGAGCACGATGCCGTCAACGAGCTGTTTCGCGCGGCCGACATCTGCGTCGTCACCAGCCTTCACGACGGCATGAATCTGGTCTGCAAGGAGTTTGTCGCCGCCCGAGACGATCTGCAGGGTGTGTTGCTGCTGAGCCGGTTCGCCGGCGCGGCGCGCGAGATGCCCGAGGCGCTGGTCGTCAACCCGTACCATGTCGAGGAGACGGCCGACGCGCTGCACCGCGCGGCAACCATGCCCGCGGCCGAGCAGCGCGAACGCATGGCCGCGCTGCGGGCGACGGTGCGCGAGTTCAACGTCTACCGCTGGGCCGGTCGCATGCTCGCCGACGCCGGTCGTTGGCGGTTGCGCTTGCGAATCGAGGCGCGGCTGCGGCGCTCGCAGGGCGCATGAGGTCGCCTGCGACCGATGCAGCACCTGTTCTCTCCCCCCGGGCGCGCAGCCCTCGCCGACGTTCTGTCGCAGCGGCCGCTGCTGGCCTTCGACTTCGACGGCACGCTGACGCCGATCGTCCCCCGCCCCGACGATGCGCGGCTGTCGCGCGCGGTGGCGGCACGGCTGGCGAGCCTGGCCGAGCGGCTGCCGGTGGCGATCGTCACCGGCCGCCGCGTCGCCGACGTGCGCGAGCGGCTCGGCTTCGTGCCGCAGTACATCGTCGGCAGCCACGGCGCCGAGGACCCTGCCACCGCCGGCGATGCCGTTGTGCATGCGGCCCACCTCCAGGGGATTCGAGCCCGCCTGGCGTTGCGTGCCGGCGACCTCCAGGCCGCCGGTGTTTCGGTCGAGGACAAGGGGCTGTCTCTCGCTCTGCACTACCGCCTGTCGCGCCGTCGTTCGCAGGCGCGCGCACTGATCGCCGAGTTGCTCGGCGACCTCGGCCCCGGGCTGCGGGTCTTCTCCGGCAAGATGGTCGAGAACGTCGTCGCTGCCGACGCGCCGGACAAGGCGGCCGCGGTGTTCTCGCTGGTGCGGCGCGCCGCCGTCGTGAACGCGATCTTCGCCGGCGACGACCTCAACGACGAACCGGTGTTCGCCGCCGCACCCGCCAACTGGCTGACGGTTCGCGTCGGCCGCGACGACCCGCGATCGCGCGCCCGCTACTTCCTCGACAGCCCGGCCGAGATGGCGATGCTGCTCGAGCGCATGCTCGAGGCGGTGCCGCCGCCGCGCTGAGCGCGCCGCGTGGGCCGAGGGCAAGACAATCACGCCGATGGTGCCTCGCCCGATCGCCCTCGTGCTGTGGCGAACGCTGGCCTTGGCCAGCGTTGCGCTGGGCATGGTCGGCGTCTTCGTCCCCGGCCTGCCGACGGTGCCCTTCCTGCTGGTGGCCGCCTGGGCCGGCAGCCGCGGCTGGCCGGCGCTCGAGCTCTGGTTGCTCGAGCATCCTCGCTACGGCGAAGACATCCGCCGTTGGCGCGAGCGGGGCGCGGTGCCGCGACGCGCCAAGTGGACCGCGAGCCTGATGATGGTGGCCAGCGCCGGGTTGATCGCAATCTCGCCGGTGCCACGCTGGCTGCAGTTCACCATCCCGGCGGTGATGGCGGCGGTCGCGGTCTGGCTCTGGCGTCGGCCCGAGCGGTAGGCCGCCCCGCCCGAGCCGCTGCGGCCTGGCTGCGCCCACGCGTCAGGCGCAGCAGGGACTCTCGCGCGCGAGCTTGGCCTGGGGGCGCACCTCGGCTGCGGGAGGCCCGCCGCAGCCACAGCCCGCATCGCCTTCGGACTTCCTCTGCTCGTCGAGCATGCAACACGCCGAAACGTCGGCCTTCGGCGGTCCTCCACAACATGCCGCACCTGTGCTCGCGGTCCCGGAACCCGACAGGTCGACCGAGCAGACGCCAGTCTCGGGCAGCTCGAGTTGCACGTCGTCCGCGGCCTGCAGGTCGCCCGCCAATGCGGCGACGACCGAGCGGGCCTGCTCGTAGCCGGTGGCCATCAGGAAGTTCGGCGCGCGTCCGTAGCTCTTCGCGCCGATGGCATAGAAGCCCGGCTCGGGGTGCGCGAGTTCACGATGGCCGTGGGGGCGCACGGTACCGCAGCTGTGCACGTTGGGGTCGATCAGCGGCGCCAGCGCATCGGTGCTTTCGAGCCACGGGTCGAAGCGCAGGCGCAGTTCGCGCCCGAGGCCGAGGTCGGGTCTCGAGCCGGTGGCGCCGATGATCTCGTCGATGCCTTCGATCGTCGGCTGGTTCTGGTCGGCCGCGAACATCGTCAGGCCCCGCTCTGCACGTGCGATGGCCTGGATGCCGAAGCCCAGACGGACCTGGAGCCGACCCTGGTCGACCAGCCGCCGCAGACGGGTGCCGAGTTCACCGCGCGCAGGCAGGCCGTCGCTCTCGCCGCCACCGAACAGCCGCCTCAGGTCCGTGCCGCGGACGGCCCACACCACGCGCGTGCCCGGCACCTCGTCGGCGAGCGCTGTCAGCGCAAGCAGGTTTCCCGCGGCCGAGTGACCCGAGCCAACGACGAGCACCTTGCGCCCGGCGTAGCGCGCACGGTCACGGCCCAGCACGTCGGGCATTCCGTGCACGATGTGGTCCCGTGCCTCGGGCTCGCCAGCCGCGTGCAGGCCGTGCAGCCCGAGCGGGTTGGGGTGCGCCCAGGTGCCCGAAGCGTCGATCACCGCGCGGGCGGGGTGCTCTTGGACGCCGTCCACCGTCTGCACCTGCAGCAGAAAGGCCGAAGCTTCGCGGCCGGCGGTCTTGGCCTTGTCGAAGCCGGCGCGCGAGACCGCGACGACACGCGAGCCGAAGTGCAGGTACGGCCCGATCTTTGGCAGCCGCGCCAGCGGCCGCAGGTAGTCATCGACGATTTCGCCGGCAGTGGGCAGGCGGTCGTCGTCGGGCACGGCATGCCCTGCTTCGGCCAGCAGCGCGCGCGCTGCACGATCGACGCTGTGGCGCCAGGGCGAGAAGAGGCGCACGTGACGGTAGCTCTCGAGGTGCGCGGCGACGCCGTCACCGGCCTCGAACATCTGCACCGGCAGGCCCCGTTGCACCAGGTGTGCGGCGGCGGCCAGGCCGATCGGGCCGGCGCCGATGATGGCCACCGGGTCGAGCGAGGACTTTCGGGTGTTCATGGGTGGGTCTCCTGGGTGGTCGCGATCGTCGATCGAATGGGTGGGCGGTTGCATCAGGCGGCGGGCCGGCGCAGGGCGTTGTTCATCGCCTCGCTCATGCCGGACCAGTAGCCGGTCGCACGCGGGGCACCGGCATCGACCCCCACAGCGCGGGGCGCACCGGAACCGCGCTGGTAGGTGCCGAAGAGCTGGTCCCACAGCATCAGCGTGGTGCCGAAGTTCACCTGCGGCACGCCGTCGCCGGTGGCGTGATGCCAGCGGTGGTTGTCGGCAGTGGCAAAGACGAGGTTCCAGCCGCCGTAGCGCAGGTCGGCATTGGCATGCTGGAAAACCGCGACGGCGGTGCCGAACAGGACCAGCATCTGCACGACGGCCGGCGGCGTGCCGATCGCCACCAGCACACCGAGACCCGCGAGCTGGTGCCAGATCATGTTCAACGGATTGGCGCGGAAGCCATTCAGCCAGTACATGCGCGTCGGGTTGTGATGAAAGCCGTGCACACCCCACATCCAGCGCAGCGTGTGCGCGCCGCGGTGCATCCAGTACTGCCCGAACTCGGCGATCACGGCAGCGAGGGCCAGCTGCGCGGCGATCGGCCAGCCGGTCGGGAACCAGCCCAACCCGCCGCCGTTGCCGACGTACGGAACCGTCACGGATGCGACCAGCGGGAGCAGGCCGCGCTTGACCAGCGGGTCGGCAAGGGCCATCAGCACCACCATCGACGTGATGTCGGTGCACCGCTCGCCGCGGCGGCCGCGCTGCCAATCGCGGCGGAAAGGGGCGATGCGCTCGGCGAGCACCACGAGCAGCAGCGCGGCGACCATCGCCGCCACCTGCAGCGGCATCGCGAGCCCGGCATCCCGGTTCAGCAGCCAGGCGGCCACGGCCGCGGTCGTCAGGCCGAGCGGCCATGCCAGCCAGCGGACAAGGAGGGGCCATGTCGGCGCGGCAGGCGCCATGAGGTTCGGTTCGAGCGTCGGCATCTGGGTTCTCCTGCGTCGGTGGGGGCGGCGGCGCCGCGTGCCAAGGCATAGACGGGGCAAGGCGCGGAGGGTCGCAACCGGCGCCCGCGTTGGCACCCTTGCGATCCCGGGGCGACGGCTGCGTCGCGAGACTTGCCACCTTTCGCCACAGCGTGCGTCTATGGGTGGGGGTTGTGACCCCGCCGGGAGCCTTCGTTGGACCTGCACGAACTCGACCTTGCCCCACCCGCCGGTTCGGCCAACCCTGGCGCGGCGATCCCTGCCGTCCTGGGCCAAAATGCCCTGATGCAGGCCGACATCTCGGCGTTTCTGCCGGACGCGACCGCACAGCCCAACGCCGGGCTCGCGGGTTCCTATGCCCGGCTTCGTGAGTCGTTGATCGGCTTCCTGCGCAAGCACACCGGCGACCCACAGGTCGCCGAAGATCTCTTGCACGACGTCGTTCTGAAGGCGCTGGCCGCGAACCGCGACGGCGCCGGCTCCCCGCGCAATCTCACGGGCTGGCTGTATGCCGTCGCGCGCAACGCGGCGATGGACCACCACCGTCGCAGCCGCCCGACCGAGGAGCTCCCGGAAGAACTGGTCGCCCCGGAGGGCGACGACGACGAGGCCACGATCGCAAAGCTGGCCGACTGCCTGCGGCCGCTGGCCGAGCGGCTGCCCCCCACCTACCGCGACACGCTGATCGCCGCCGAGTTCGACGGCCTTACGCTGGCCGCGGTGGCACAGCGGCAAGGGCTGAGCCTTTCGGCAGTGAAAACGCGCGCCAGCCGCGGCCGGCGTCTGCTTCAGCAGCAACTGGTCGAGTGCTGCCGCATTGCGCTGTCGGCCCGCGGCGAGGTCCTCGACTACGACGCGCGAAAGGTCGCCGGCTGCGCGCCCTCGCCCACCGGGTGTCGCATCCGCGATCGCGCCAGCTGACCCCGGCGGACGAACGCGGTGCCCGCGCGGCGAGGCTTGACGTGGATCCTGATACTTCCATATCCTTGGAACCGTGAACGAAAAGTCCGCCGTCGCTGCCCTCGGTGCGCTAGCCCAGGAAGCCCGCCTCCGGGTCTTCCGCGCGCTCGTCGGCGCCGGACCCGCGGGCATGACGCCTGGCGCCCTCTCCGCGCTGCTCGACATCCCGGGGTCGACGCTGTCTTTCCACCTCAAGGAACTGGTGCATGCCAGCCTCGTGACGGTCGAGCGCGAGGGCCGCAACCTCCACTACCGCCCGGCGCTCGGGCACATGAGTGAATTGCTGGTCTACCTGACCGCCCATTGCTGCATGGGCGAGCCCTGTGCGCCCCGTGGCGCGAAACGCCAAACCACCTGCTGATCCGGAACACCCATGACGATTCCACGTCGAATCGCAATGGCATGTGCTCCCGGGACGGGAAACTGGTCGCCACTGTCCTCGGCCGCGCCGAGCCACTGCCGATCCAGGCGCTGCATGTTCTCGAGCATCTTCAGCAAGCAATGCAGCATGTGGGTGACGTCGTTTACCGAGAAGTCTCCGAGGATCTCTTCGTAGTAGGCGCGGATCTTCGGTAGCGCCAGGTCCCGCCAGACATCCGGTCCGAAGGGGTCATCGTGACCACGCGCGAGCGGCGGTCCTGCCCGTCGGGCGCGATTCCAACGTGTCCGTCGCGATCCATGCGCGCTCCGAAACAGCTCCTCGTTGTCGGCACGGAGACCTCCGGGTGACAGTAGCGTCGCACGGCATCGGCGATGCCCGCGCAGGCCCTGCGACCAGCAGCCATGGGCCCGGCAAGCTCGATCGGAGTCGGTCTGTGTGCGGCTGGAGAAGCAAAAAGCCCGGACCTTTCGGTACCGGGCTTCGGGCTGGCTAATGGTCGGGGTGGCGGGATTCGAACTCGCGACCCCTTGCACCCCATGCAAGTGCGCTACCAGGCTGCGCTACACCCCGACTGAGCCGGCGAGTATAGCCCTCGGACATGAGGGCCAGTTCACGGCGTCAGCAGTTCGCGTATCGACATCAGCTCGGCGCGAAGACGTGCGACGTCGGTGGGGCCGCTGGGCGCGCTTGCCGGCGGCGGGTCGGGCTGCGGGGGCACGACCGCGGCCACCGCAGGGCCGTTGGCCTTGGCCGCTGCCATTGCCAGCGGCGCCCCGGCGAGGCCATCGGCCAGACGGTTGCGGGCTCCGCTGATCGTGAAGCCCTGGTCATAGAGCAGCTCGCGGATGCGCCGCACGAGCAGCACTTCATGGTGCTGGTAGTAGCGGCGGTTGCCACGCCGCTTCATCGGTTTGAGCTGGGAGAACTCCTGCTCCCAATAGCGCAGCACGTAGGGCTTCACCCCACAAAGCTCGCTCACCTCACCGATGGTGAAGTAGCGCTTGGCAGGAATCGGCGGCAGCGCTTTCTCCATTGAAATCAATGGGATCGGTGGCGAAAGTTAGACTCTACTCGAAGTCGGGACCGGGCGGCGTGTCGCCTTGCACGATCGATTTCAGCTTGTGACTGGCGTGGAAGGTCACGACATTGCGAGCTTTGATCGGGATCGACTCGCCAGTGCGCGGATTGCGCCCCGGGCGCGGGGCCTTGCGGCGGATGTTGAAGTTGCCGAAGCCCGAGAGCTTGATGTCGTCGCCCCGCACCAGCGTCTCGTGGATGAGGTCGAAGAAGGCCTCGACCATGTCCTTCGATTCGCGCTTGTTCAGGCCCAGGCGGTCGAACAGCAGCTCGGCCAGCTCGGCCTTGGTCAGCGTCGGTGTCTCGAGCGAGGGCAGGATGACCCGGTTCTTGCCATTCGGGGATTCTTCGGTTGCCATGACTCCTCCTCCTCGCTGTCAGCCGCGCAGGCGCGCTCCGCATGCAGCCTGTGCGCGTGCCACCGCAGCAGACTTCGCCTTCTCGATGCGCTCGTCGGTGAGGTTCTGCTCGTCGTCGAGCATCTCCAGGCGGACGGCGAGGCTCTTCTCGCCCGCCGTCAAGCCACCGCCGGCCGTGGCCGGCCGATACACGTCGAACAGGGTCGCCGAGCGGATCAGGCCTTCGGGGTCCGCGCTCAGTGCCGACACCAGCGCATCGTGAGACACCGCCTCGCCCACCACCAGCGCCAGGTCGCGCATCGCGCTCTGGTGGCGCGGGAGCGGCGTGAACATCGGCATGGCGGTCGCCAGCACGGCGTCGAGTTCAAGCTCGAAGACGACCGGCGCGTGCGGCAGTTCGTAGGCTTGGCGCCAGCGGGGGTGCAGTTCGCCGACGTGGCCGATCACCCGGCCACCGACCGACACGCTGGCCGAGCGCCCGGGGTGCAGGGCCGGGTGTTCGGCAGCTGCAAACACCGGCGTGGCCGGCGCGAGCAGCAACTCGATGTCGCCTTTCGCGTCGAAGAAGTCGACCGCACGCTCGCGCAGGCTCCACTGCATCGCATCGGCGGCGCCGTACGCCAGGCCAGCCAACCGCACCGGCTGCCGCAGGCCGGCCACGGCCCGCTCGCCGTCGGCAGCCAGCGCGTCGCGGACGAAGACGCGCCCGATCTCGAACACCCGCACCCGCGGCGCACGCCGCGCCAGGTTGCGCCGCAACACATCGACCAGGCTGCCGACCAGGCTCGACCGCATCACCGCCAGTGGGGCCGCGATCGGATTCAGCACCTTGATCGGGTCGGGATTTCCGGCCAGCTCGTGCTCCCAGCGCTCCTCGACGAAGCTGAAGCAGATCGTCTCCTGGTAGCCGAGGGCAGCGAGCTGCCGGCGCAGATCGTAGGCGCCACGCTTCTCCTCGGGCCGGACGCGTGCCGCAACCGGCGCCACCGGCGCCGTCGACGGCAGCTTGTCGTAGCCGACGACGCGGATCACCTCCTCGATCAGGTCTTCCTCGATCGTGAGGTCGAAGCGCCAGCTCGGTGGCGTGACCGTCAGCCGGCCGGGCTGCTCGGTGAACGGCAGGCCGAGGCGACGGAAGACATCGGCGCACTGCTGTTGCGTGACCGGCATGCCGATGACCTTGCTCGCGCGCTCGATGCGCAGCGTCACCGGCTTGCGCTCGGGCAGGTTCAGCACCTGGTCGTCGAGCGGGCCGGGGCGGCCGCCGCAGACCTGCAGGATCAGCTGCGTGACGCGTTCGACATGCAGCGCGGTGGTCGCGGGGTCGACGCCGCGCTCGAAACGATGTCCGGCGTCGGTGCTGAAGTTGAAGCGGCGCGAGCGCCCGGCCACCGCTTCCGGCCACCAGAACGCGGCTTCGACGTAGACGTTCCGCGTGTCGTCGGAGACCGCGGTGGCGTTGCCGCCCATGATGCCGGCGAGCGACTCCACCGCCTGGGCGTCGGCGATCACGCCGACGCCGGCGTCGAGCTCGACGGTGCTGCCATTCAGCAGCTCGAGCGTCTCTCCCGGCCGCCCCCAGCGCACGACCAGCTTGTCGTGAATCTTGTCGAGGTCGAAGATGTGCGACGGGCGGCCATGCTCGAACATCACGTAGTTCGAGATATCGACCAGCGCGCTGACGCTGCGCTGCCCGCAGCGTGCGAGGCGGTCGACCATCCACGCTGGCGTCCTTGCTTTCGTGTCGACCCCGAGCACGGTGCGGCCCGAGAAGCGGCCGCAGAGGTCGGTGGCCAGCACCTCCACCGGCAGCCTGCGGTCCTGTGCCGGCGGCACGGCGTCGATCGCGGGCACCTTCAGCGGCGCGCCGGTGAGCGCCGACACTTCGCGTGCAATGCCGTACACGCCCAGCAGATGGCCGAGGTTGGGCGTGAGCTTCAGCGTGAAGACCGTGTCGTCGAGCGCGAGCCACTGGCGCAGGTCGGCACCCACCGGGGCGTCTACGGCCAGTTCGAGCAGGCCGCTCTGGTCGTCGCTGATGCCGAGTTCACGCGCCGAACACAGCATCCCGAAGCTCTGCACGCCACGCAGCGTCCCGGCGCCGATCGGCAGCAGCCGGCCATCGCTGCCCGGGGGCAGTTGGGCGCCAATCAAAGCGAGCGGCGCAAGCAGCCCGGCACGCGCGTTGGGCGCGCCGCAGACGATCTGCAGCGGGCCCTGCGCCGAATGCGCGCCGGCATTCACGCGGCAGACGCGCAGCTTGTCGGCCTGCGGGTGCGGCTCGGTACTGAGGATCTCGGCCACGACGACACCGCGGAAAGGTGGCGCCACCGGCCGCACTTCCTCGACCTCCATGCCGGACATCGTCAGCAGGTCCGCCAGTTCGGCGGTGGACAGCGGCGGGTCGCAGAACTCGCGCAGCCAGGACTCTGGGAATTGCATGTCTCTTGCTCGGTGCTCTCGCGGGCGGGCGTTCAGCGGAACTGAGCCAGGAAGCGCAGGTCGCCGTCGAACATCAGCCGCAGGTCGCCGATGCCGTAGCGCAGCATCGCGAGCCGGTCGGGGCCCATTCCGAAGGCGAAGCCGATATTCGTCTCGGGGTCGAGCCCATAGTTGCGCACGACGTTGGGGTGCACCTGGCCGGAGCCTGCCACCTCGAGCCACTGGCCGGCCAGCGGCCCGTGGCGGAAGGCGATGTCGATCTCGGCCGAGGGCTCGGTGAACGGAAAGAACGACGGCCGGAATCGCACGTCGAAGTCGTCGGTCTCGAAGAACTGGCGCACAAAGTCGGAGAACACCACTTTCAGGTCCTTGAAGCTGACGTTCTCGCCGATCCAAAGACCCTCGCACTGGTGGAACATCGGCGAGTGGGTGGCGTCGCTGTCGACGCGGTAAGTGCGCCCGGGCGCGATGACGCGAATCTCGGGCATCGGGTGCATGCCAGCGTACCGGGCGGCGTGGCTGCGTGCGTAGCGAACCTGCATCGGGCTGGTATGCGGCCGAAGGTTCAGCCAGCGGCCCTCGGCATCCTTCAGGTCGACGTAGAAGGTGTCCTGCATCGAGCGCGCGGGGTGGTTCTCCGGATTGTTCAGCGCGGTGAAGCTCATCCAGTCGGTCTCGATCTCCGGGCCGTCGGCGACGTCGAAGCCCATCGATCCGAAGATCGCTTCGATGCGCTCGATCGTGCGGCTGACCGGGTGCAGGCCGCCGCTGCCGCGCTTGCGCCCGGGCAGCGTGACATCGAGCGCCTCGGCCCGCAGTTGGGCCTGCAGCTCGGCCTCGGCCAAGCCGTCTCGCCGTCGCTGCAGCGCCTCTTCGATGCGCTGCTTGACCAAGTTGATCTCGGCGCCGCGCTGCCGCTTCTGCTCGGGGGACAGCTTCGCCAGGCCCTTCAGCAGCTCGGTCACGCGGCCGCTCTTGCCCAGGAAGCGAGCCTTGGCGTTCTCGAGCTCGGCGGGTGTCGGCGCGGCGCCGAACTCGGTCGCGGCTGCGCTCACCAGGTCTTCGAGGTCGTTCATGCTCACGAGCGTCGGGCGGTTGGGTTGCGACAGGATCGTCGGGACGAAAAAAGGCCGTCCCCAGGTGACGGCCTCGAGGTGCTCGGTCCGCCGCCTCGCGCCGGGGGCGCGGGGCGGCAGGAGGTCAAGCCAGCTGGGCCTTCACCTTGGCGACGATGCTGCCGAAGGCGGCCGGGTCGTTGACGGCGAGCTCGGCCAGCACCTTTCGGTCGATGTCGATGTTCGCCTTCTTGAGACCGGCCATGAATTTGCTGTAGGTGACGCCAAGCTCGCGCGAAGCGGCGTTGATGCGTGCGATCCAGAGTTGGCGGAAGACCCGCTTGCGGGTGCGGCGGTCGCGGTAGGCGTACTGGCCGGCCTTCATCACCGCCTGTTTGGCGATGCGGAAGACGTTCTTGCGGCGGCCGCGGAAGCCCTTGGCCAGGGCGAGAATCTTCTTGTGGCGGGCGTGGGCGGTGACACCACGTTTGACGCGAGGCATGAGCTTCTCCTAGCGCAGTCGGGTGGTCACAGGCCGGCGAACGGCAGCATCGCCGTCACATGGCCCATGTTGGTGTCGTGCACGTTGGCCGCACCACGCAGGTGGCGCTTGCGGGTGGTGCTCTTCTTCGTGAGGATGTGGCGCTTGAATGCCTGGCCGCGCTTGACGGTGCCGCCCGGGCGGACGCGGAAGCGCTTCTTCGCGCCGCTCTTGGTCTTCATCTTGGGCATTGCTGCTCCTTCTAGGTTGCCGTCTGCAGGCGTCCGCGATCTTCGCGGCGCTTGGTCGGCCTGCATCGGCTTGGTTGCGCCGGCCCGGTGACCAGACCGGGACGGCGCGGATTCGAACCACTACTTCCTCTTCGGCGCCAGCACCATGATCATCTGGCGCCCTTCGAGCTTGGGCATGTGCTCGACCACCGACACGTCGGCCAGTTCGTCGCGGATGCGCTCGAGCAGCCGCATGCCGATGTCCTGGTGCGTGATCTCGCGCCCCCTGAACCGCAGCGTCACCTTGCCCTTGTCGCCGTCCTCGGCGATGAAGCGGCGCAGGTTGCGCATCTTGATCGCGTAGTCGCCCTCGTCGGTGCCAGGGCGGAACTTGACCTCCTTGACCTCGATCACCTTCTGCTTGGCTTTCGCCTCCGCCGCCTTCTTCTGTTCCTGGTACTTGAACTTGCCATAGTCCATCAGACGGCAGACCGGGGGGTCTGCGGTGGCGGCAATCTCGACCAGGTCCACGTCCAGCTCGCCCGCCATGCGCAACGCGTCCATCAAGCTCACGATGCCCAGCGGCTCGTTGTTGACCCCGTTCAGGCGCACTTGCGGCGCCATGATCTCCCGGTTGAGCTTGTGCTTGCGTTCCACATTGGGAATGCGGCGGTCCATGAAGGTAGCGATGGTGGCAACTCCTTAACGCGCCCCGAAGGCAAGACGAGGCGCACGACAGACGAACGAAGCGCGCCCGGGCGGCTCAGGGCCTGCGTGCGATGTCTGCCAGCACCTTCTCGCCGAAGGCTGCAAGCGGCATCACACCCAGGTCTTGATTGCCTCGGGCGCGAACGGCGACGGTCCCGTTTGCCTTTTCCTTGTCGCCCACGACGAGGATGTACGGGACCTTCTGCAACGAATGCTCGCGGATTTTATAGGTGATTTTTTCGTTGCGCAAATCGGATGCGGCCCTAACTCCTTGTTTTTGCAGCGTTTTCGCTACCGCCGCAGCATACTCGGCCTGGTTTTCTGTGATTGAGGCCACCAGCACCTGCTGCGGGGCCAGCCAGACCGGCAGCGCGCCGGCATGCTGCTCGACCAGGATGCCGATGAAACGTTCGAGGCTGCCGACGATCGCCCGGTGCAGCATCACCGGGTGGGCGCGGCCGCTCGACTCGGTGACGTACTCGCCGCCGAGGCGCTCGGCGGTGTTGAAGTCGACCTGCATCGTTCCGCACTGCCACTGGCGGCCGATCGCGTCCTTCAACGTGTATTCGATCTTCGGGCCGTAGAAAGCACCGTCGCCCGGCGAGACCTCGAACTCGCAGCCCGAGCGGCGCAGCGACTCCATCAGTGCATGCTCGGACTTGTCCCACAGGGCATCGGAACCGACGCGTTTCTCGGGCCGCGTCGCCACCTTGTAGATGATCTCGTCGAAGCCGAAGTCGGCGTAGACCTTCTGCAGCAGCGCCGTGTACGCGACACATTCGTCGAGGATCTGGTCCTCGGTGCAGAAGATATGGCCATCGTCCTGCGTGAAACCGCGCACACGCATGATGCCGTGCAGCGCGCCGCTCGGTTCGTTGCGGTGGCACTGGCCGAACTCGCCGTAGCGCAGCGGCAGGTCGCGATAGCTCTTGATGCCCTGCTTGAAGATCAGCACGTGGCCGGGGCAGTTCATCGGCTTCAGCGCGTACTCGCGCTTCTCCGACTCGGTGACGAACATGTTGTCGCGGTAGTTGTCCCAGTGCCCCGTCTTCTCCCACAGGCTCTTGTCGAGGATCTGCGGACCCTTGACCTCCAGGTAGCCGTTGTCGCGATAGACCGCGCGCATGTGTTGCTCGACCTGCTGCCACACCGTCCAGCCCTTCGGGTGCCAGAACACCAGCCCCGGCGAGTGCTCGTCCATGTGGAAGAGGTCGAGCTCGCGGCCGAGCTTGCGGTGGTCGCGCTTCTCCGCTTCCTCGAGCATCCGCAGGTAGGCCTGCAGCTCGTCCTTGGTCGCCCAGGCCGTGCCGTAGATGCGCTGCAGCTGCTCGTTGGCCTGGTCCCCGCGCCAATAGGCGCCGGCCACCTTCATCAGCTTGAAGTGCTTCAGCCGACCCGTGCTCGGCACGTGCGGGCCGCGGCAGAGGTCCTCGAAGCCACCCTCGCGGTACAGCGACACCTCCTCGCCAGCCGGGATGCTGCCGATGATCTCGGCCTTGTAGTGCTCGCCGAGGCTCTTGAAGTGCGCCACCGCCTCGTCGCGCGGCAACACGCGGCGCACCACCGGCTCGTCCTTCTTCGCCAGCTCAGCCATGCGCTGCTCGATCGCTGCCAGATCCTCCGGCGTGAACGGGCGCTTGTACGCGAAGTCGTAGTAGAAGCCGTTGTCGACCACCGGGCCGATCGTCACCTGCGCGTCGGGGAAGAGTTCCTTCACTGCGTAGGCGAGCAGGTGCGCCGTCGAGTGGCGAAGGACCTCGAGTCCGGCGGGGTCGCGCTCGGTGACGATCGCCACCTTGGCGTCGGCGTCGAGCCGATGGCCGAGGTCGACCAGGCGGGCGGAGTCGCCCTCGCCGATGCGTGCAGCGATGGCCGCCTTTGCGAGGCCGGGGCCGATCGACGCGGCGAGTTGCGCCACCGTCAGCGGGGAATCGAAGGGCCGGACGGAACCGTCGGGCAGCGAGATCCGGATCATGTTCAGGGCTCCAAAAGCAGCGAAGCGCGGTGGTTGCCGCGCTTCGTCTGTGAGAGGGTTGTGACGCGCGCAGCCGGCTAGACCTCGGGGGTGAACGAGGCGAAGAAGGTCGGCGTAGTCCGCGGTGTCATAACCCTTGCTGCCTTTCCTGCTCTTGGTGGGCGTGGAGACGATGGAGTCGCCATTCTAGCCAACGAACGGCCCATGCGGCCAGACGACCCCCTGCCCGATGAAGAGGCACGCAGGAGAAGGGCTCGAGAGGTCTCGCTAAACCTCGTGGCGCTGGTGCGCGACCGCATCCTGACCCAAGTCACTCGCCACGTCGCGATGCTGAACCTGCCCGAAGCGGCGGCATCGCCTTACGCTGCGGCCTTTCCGACCGAGTTGCGCCCTGTGCTCACGGCGCTCGGCGAACGCTTCAACCAGCGGCGGGGCCAGGGTCTGCAGGGACAACGCGCCTTGATGGTCGACGCCTCGGCCATCCTCCGCAGAATCCAGCAGGAACCGGCCCGCTTCGGCCTGCTCGACGCAAGCACGCCGATCTGCGATGCCGGGCGCATCGCCGTGCTGACCGGCGGCGCCGTGACCACAGGCTCCTCGCTGTGGCGCAAGTCGACGCCAGGTTCGCCGCTCAATGGTCTGCGGCCGGGTACGGATTCCGACCGCTTCCTGTTCGCCGACTTCATCCACCCCACCACCGGTGGTCACCGTGCCTTCGCCCAGGGCGTGATGCAGGGACTGCGCGATCAAGGCTGGATGAGGTAGGCGCGCGGCCGCCCTGGGGTCTCCGGCGTCTGGCTGCGCAGACCTTGGGACGCCCCTTACACGAGGAGCTCGACATCGACCGCGCGCCCTCCGTGCACCCAGTCGGCGAATTCGTCGGCCAGCCGTTGGCTCTCGGCCAGCGCGCGCCGCCAGACCCCGACGCGACCCGCGACGTCGTCGCCGAAGTGCCTGAAGTCATTGCGGTCGGGCAGCTTGCCGCGGGGCAGGGTCGCCACCCAGGCCGGGTCGGGCGAAAGCACGACGACGTTGTCAAGCGACGCAGTCGCACGGTGGCGGCGCTTCCATGGCTTGTCGAGCCAGCCCGGCACCACCTGCTGCTGGAAGTGCGGGTACAGCACCAGCCCGTCGGCCATCGCGGCGTAGTGGAGGTGCAGGTGGTAGTCGGTGATGCCGCCGTCCCAGTAGGCACCCTTCGGCGCCCCGGGCAGGTCGTGCACCGCATCGAGCCAGAACGGGATCGAGCAGCTGGCGAGGATCGAAGGCACGAGGTTGTGCGCGTCGAGCGTGGTTTGGTGGCTGCGGAAGTCGCCGAGCGTGAAAGGGAGCGGGTCACGTGGATCCGAGAAGACTACGCGCTCGAGCCACCACGACAGCGCACGCCGGCTCGCCGCGTTGGCGAAGAAGGCAGCGGCGTAGCCCAGCGGGGTGCGCACGCGGCCCTCGCGCGCCAGCAACTGGCGGCCGCGGCTGGTGAAGACATGCAACCGCCAGCGCGGGTGGCCGAGCACCTGCGACGCGCGTGCGCCGATGCGCTGCTCGAGCGTGCGCGCGAAGACGTCGCTGACATGCCGGGGAGCCGGCGCCCTGCCGGGTGCGTGCTCGTAGCGCTGGGTGACGTAGTCGTCGGCCAGCTCGGCGAGCGCCGCGTCGGCGTCGGCCATGCAAGCGCAGGCCATTCGCCAGGCGCCGATCGACGCGCCGAGCAGGTGCACCGTCTGCGTCGACCGCGGCAGCCAGTGGCCGAAGACGAAGCGGTCGATGGGGTTCAGCACCAGGCCTTTGGGCCCGCCGGCGGCGGCGGGGATCAGGCGCACGTCTTGCGGCCGCAACCCGGCCTGCGCGAGATGCGCGCGGGCGCGGGGGCCGGCGTGGACTCTGAGCGCGCGCACCCTGCTGCCCTGCCCGCGCGACCTTCAGCGTTTGGACTGCAGCTGTGCAAAGGCGGCGGCCATCGCACCCCCTTGCGCCACCGCGGTGCCGGGACGTGCAGCGCCAGCGCGCTCCTGGCGTGCCGCCGGCCGGTGGCGGTTGTCGCCCGGCTCGACGGCCGGGCGAGCGGGGGCATCGAGCTTCATCGTCAGCGCGATGCGCTTGCGCGCAAGATCGACCTCCAGCACCCGCACCTTGACGATCACGCCCGCCTTCACGACCTCGCGCGCGTCGGCGACGAACTTGTGGCTGAGCTGGCTGACGTGCACCAACCCGTCCTGGTGCACGCCGAGGTCGACGAAGGCGCCGAACTGCGCGACGTTGCTCACCGTGCCCTCGAGCAGCATGCCGGGCTTCAGGTCGGTGATCGTCGCCACGCTGTCGTCGAGCCGCGCGACGCGGAAGTCGGGCCGCGGGTCGCGCCCGGGCTTCTCGAGTTCGGCCAGGATGTCACGCACCGTCACCGCGCCGAACCGCTCATCGGCGAAGGCCCCGGGCGCCAGCGTGCGCAGCAGCTCGGCGCGACCCATCAGCTGCTCGATCGGCCGCCCGGTGGCCGCCAGCATCTTCTGCACCAGCGGGTAGGTCTCGGGGTGGACGCCTGTGCGGTCAAGCGGGTTGTCGCCGTCACGGATGCGCAGGAAGCCGGCCGCCTGCTCGAAGGTGCGCGGGCCGAGGCCGCCGACCTCCAGCAACTGCCGGCGGTTGCGGAAGGCGCCGTTCGCGTCGCGCCAGCGCACGATGCTGCCGGCCACCGAGATCGACAGGCCCGAGACACGCGCCAGCAGCGGCGCCGACGCGGTGTTGAGGTCGACGCCGACGCCGTGGACGCAGTCTTCGACCACCGCGTCGAGCGTTCGCGCGAGCCGACCCTGGTCGACGTCGTGCTGGTATTGGCCGACGCCGATGCTCTTGGGGTCGATCTTCACCAGTTCGGCCAGCGGGTCCTGCAGTCGGCGCGCGATGCTGACGGCGCCGCGCAGGCTGACGTCGAGCGCAGGCAGTTCCTGGCTCGCGACCTCGCTCGCCGAATAGACCGACGCACCGGCCTCGCTGACCATCACCTTCTGCAGCGGCGATTCGGGTTCGGCGCGGCGAACGCGTGCGATCAGCTCGGCGGCCACCTGGTCGGTCTCGCGGCTGGCGGTGCCGTTGCCGATCGCGACCAGCGTCACGCGATGCTGCGCGACCAGCTTCGCAAGCGTCTGCAGCGCACCCTCGACGTCGCGCCGCGGCTCGTGCGGGTAGACGGTGGCGGTGTCCAGCACCTTGCCGGTGGCCGCCACCACCGCCACCTTGACGCCGGTGCGGATGCCGGGGTCGAGCCCCATCACGACCCGCGGCCCGGCCGGGGCTGCCAGCAGCACGTCGCGCAGGTTGTTGCCGAAGACCTTGATCGCCACCTCCTCGGCCTGCTCGCGCAGCCGCGCGAAGAGGTCGCGCTCGAGCGCGAGCGAGAGCTTGACCTTCCAGGCCCAGGCCACTGTCTTGCGCAGCACTTCGTCAGCCGGCCGCTGCTGGTGGCGCCAGCCGACGTGTCGGGCAATGCGGGCTTCGGCCGCGCCCGGGCGGCCGGGCTCCGGGGTCTCGTCGACCACGAGCTTGACATCGAGCCAGTCCAACGCGCGGCCGCGGAACACCGCCAGCGCGCGGTGCGAAGGCACCTTCGCGATCGGCTCGGCGTAGTCGAAGTAGTCGCGGAACTTGGCGGCCTCGGGCAGCGCACCGTCCTTGCCTTCGGCGAGGCGGCTCTGCAGCCGCCCCTCGGCCCACAGCCAGTCGCGCAGCGCGCCGACGAGCACCGCATCCTCGGCCCAACGCTCGGCAAGCAGGTCGCGAACGCCGTCGAGCACCGTGGCGGCGTCGGCGAAACCGGCCTCGGCGTCGACGAAGGCCGCCGCCTCGGCGACAGGGTCGAGGCCGGGGTCGGCGAGCAGGCGGTCGGCCAGCGGCTCGAGCCCGGCCTCGCGCACGATCATCGCCTTCGTGCGGCGCTTCGGCTTGAACGGCAGGTACAGGTCCTCGAGTTCCTGCTTCGTCGTCGCGGCTTCGATCGCGGTGCGCAGCGACGCTGTCAGCCGGCCCTGCTCGTCGATGCTCTTCAGCACCGCGTTACGGCGATCGTGAAACTCGCGCAGGTAAGTCAGCCTCGCTTGAAGCGTTCGCAGCTGCACATCGTCGAGGCCGCCGGTGGCCTCCTTGCGGTAGCGGGCGATGAAGGGAACGGTGGCACCGCCGTCGAGCAGCCCGACGGCAGCCTCGACCTGCGGCGCGCGGGCGGCAAGCTCGCCAGCCAGCTGTTCGATGATCGGCTTCAATCCGGGAGCGCGGGAGTCAAAGGGCGGCGGAGTGTGCCACGCCGCCTCAGCCGGCTGGCGCCGCGGCGGCTACGCCTTCAGGCTCGCCACCCAGGGGCGGATCTCGAACTGCAGCAGCCCGGCCTCGACCGCCGGATCGGACAGCGCGTGCATGCGCAGCGTGTCCTCGTCGATGTCGCCCTTGCACACCATCATGCCGCCGCCAGCGCTGTCGGAGAACGGGCCGCCCATGACCAGCTTGCCCTCGGCGAGCAGCTTCGCGTAGTGCGCGCGGTGCCCCTGAATGCCGACCTGCTGCACCAGCGGCAACCCCGGCTCCCAGGCGGGGCCGGTGCTGTGGAAAATGACCCAGCAGCGTTCGCTCATCAGGAGCGGACTTTAAGGGCATCCGGCGGCTACCGAGCCTCGACCTTCTTCACGTTGTCATCGCTGTTGCGATCGAGCCGCTTGTTGTACGGATCGACACCGGCGAACTTCGGCTCGTGGTCCACCACCAGTCGCAGTTGCTGGCTGCCGCTCTTCAGCGGCCTGCGTTCGAAGAGCAGCACCGTCTCGGCGCCGAAGCCCTTGCGCCCGGGCTCGGCGGCGAAGACGCCGATGTCGAACGGCTCGTCGAGCGGCTCCTCGGTCTCGACGCCTTTGCCGTCGGCGGCGAGCTTGCGCGCCTGCACCGTGAGCGTGATGTCCCAGCGGCCGTCGGCGCGTTTCGCGGCCCTGGCGTCGGTGACCTTGGCGTCGACGAGCACGATGCGCTCGAAGAGGTCGGTGATCAGCCGGTCGTGCGCCGGCCCGGCCTCCTCGCGCAGCAGGCGCAGGAAGTCGGTCGACGACGGGTACGGTGCCGGCTTGTACGCGTACTGCTCGATCAGCCGGCGCAGCGCCCGGTTGACCACCGGCTCGCCGACCACCTCCTTCAGCCAGTACATCGCGAGCGACCCCTTCTGGTAGTGGATGTAGGGCTGGTTCTCGACCCGCGCCAGCGGCAGCTCCTCGATCAGCTCGCCGCCGCGGGCACGCAGATAGCGGTCGAGCTCGTACTTCAGGAAGCGGCGGATCTGCTCGCGGCCGTACAGCCGCTCCATCACCAGCAGCGCCGAGTACTGGGCGAAGGTCTCGGAGAGCATCGTCGAGCCCTGGCGGTCGGCACCGATCACCTGGTGCGCCCACCACTGGTGCGCGATCTCGTGCGCGGTGACGTAGGTCACCATGTCGACCTTCTCCGGGTCGCGGTGGTCGACCACGAAGCCGATGCCCTCGGAGTAAGGAATCGTCCCCGCGAAGGCCTGCGCGAAGGTGGCGTAGGCGGGGAACTCGACGATTCGTGCCTGCCCGAACTGGTAGGGCGAGAACTCGGCAGCAAAGAGCTCGATCGAGCGCGCCATCGCGTCGAGCATTCGCGGCACGTTGTGCTCGTGGCCCTTCTGGTGGTAGATGGCAAGCTGCACGCCTTGGTGCTCGCGCCGCGCGACCTCGTAGCGCGCCGACTGCAGCGAGAAGAAGTGCTGGATCGGCGCCTCGGTTCGCGTCACCAGCGTGCGGCGGCCGTTGGCGGTGGTGTCGCTGACCACCGCGCCCGGCGCCGCCGGCGTCTGGTCGGCATCGGTCTCGAGCGTGATGCGCGCGTGCACCCAGTCGCTGTCGTTTCGCAGGTAGTGGCTCGCTCGCGCCGCCTCGTCCTCGAGCCGGGGCATGCGCAGCTCGGGCGGCAGGCCGTGCTTGCGGCGCTTGGCGCGGTCCTGCAGCAGCGCCATGCGGTTCATGCCGATCACCGGCGCGACCTCGAAGTTGTCGACGAAGCTACCGTTGTCGACCAGCCGCGCGCGGCCGGGGTCGTTGGCGAAGCCCGGGCGGGCGAGCTCGGTGCGGAAGGCCACGGTGCGCCGTTCGCCCGGCTGCAGCGCCGGATCGAAGCGGTAGATGCGGTAGTCGAGGTCGGCGTACTCCTTCTCGATCACTGCACCGGGCACATCGAGCTGCCGCATCTGCAGCGGTGGCATCCAGCGCAGGTGCACGTGGGTCAGCGGCGCGCCGGTGCGGTTCTCGATGCGGTAGCTGCCTTCGGTGAGCGCGCGCCGCTCGCGCGGGAAGAGCTTCACCGACAGCGTCACGTCGGCGATTCGCGGCTGCGGCAGCTTCTCGAACGGCAGCAGCGTCTTCTCGTAGCGCGCCTGCAGCGCCTCGCGCTCGGGGCGGGTGACGTAGTCGTTGACGACGTTGGTGTTGTAGAAGATCCAGGCCCCGGTGCCGGCCCAGACGAGCGCCGCGCCGCCGAGCCACGCACCGGGCGCGCCACGCAGCGCGCGTGCCGCGCCTGCCAGCCGCGGTGCCAGCCGCACTTCGGCGCCACGCCGGCGCAGCAGCTGCGCCGCCACCAGCAGCATCCCCGCAAAGGCCACCCAGTAGAGCTGGAACCAGGCGCGGCCGGTGGCGAAGTCGCCCTGGCCGTTCATGTCCGACAGCGGCACCCGCGGCGTGCCGGCGTACTGGTACAGGTTGTGCTCGAAGCCGATCGCCGACAGCGTGATGCCGGCCACCGCGTAGACCAGCATCACTGCCCAGCCGATCGCCTTGTGCGGCACCAGCGTCTGCACGAACACCGCCAACACCGCCAGCAGCACCGCCTGCACCGTTTCCGGCAGCACGTACCAGAGCAGATAGTGTCCGGGCTCGAACTGCGTGTAGCCGCGCAACAGTTGCACGCCGACCGCGGTGACGACGCCGGCGAGTGCGGTGGCCAGCAGCACGCCGGCGATCGCGGCCACCTTCGGCAGCAGCTGCACCCAATCGGGCGCGACGGTGGCGTCGACGATCTCGTGCAGGCGTTGCTGCCGGTCGCGCCACACCAGCTCGCCGGCGTAGAACACCGCCACCAGCAGCTGGATGAAGGTGAACGAGCCCTGCAGCGCCTGAACCATCACCCGCGTCACCGGAAAGACCTGGGTACCGTAGAGCTGGCTCGCGTACCACAGCCCGCCGAAGGCGTTGAGCACGCCGATCGCCAGCAGCACGAAAAACGCCGGGCTGCGGAAGACGCTGCGGGCGTCGAAGCGCGCCACGGCGACGAACTGGGCCCAGCGCGCAGCGTCCGGGTGCGGTGCCGGCAACGGGCCGGCAGCTGCCACGGGCGCGGTCTCCTTTGATGCCGAGCGCTCGCGGGCCGCCCGCCGCGAGCCGTTGGCTCCGCCGTCCATGCGGAAGATGCGCCAGGCCAGCGCCAGCAGCACGATGCCCACCGTCAGCCACAGCAGCCGGTTGGCCAGCAGCAGCCCGGCCAGCGGCGGCAGCTGCGTATTGCGCTCGGTCGCCGTCCAGTACTTGGTGGCCACGGTCAGCGCCACCAGGCCGAAGGGGTCCGCAAGTGCACTGACGGTGTCGAAGGCCGGGTCGCGCAGCAGCGCGCGGGTGACGACGAAGAGAACCAGCGCCGCCACCGCGCCGATGTAAGTCCACATCAGGCTGCGCGTCGCGGTGGCGAGCGCGAAGAAACCGGCCGAGATCACGACCAGCGTCGGCAGCGCGAATGCAAACAGCGCAAATGCGTAGTCGCCGGGCCGCCAGGGGCCGATCTTCGCGGGGTCGAGCCACGGCATCACCGAGCCGGCCGCGATGCCCAACGGCACCGCGGCGATGACCAGCAGCGCCACGACGAGCGCGCCGGTGAAGCGGCCGAAGACATAGGGCGTCTTTCCAACCCGCGTCGTGCGCAGGATCGGCGCGAAGCCGGTCTCGTCGTCGCGGATCACTGCGCCGGCGACGAAGGCGGTGACGACGAAGATGCCGAGCACCGACATCACGCCCACCGTCTGCAGCAACGCGTACGGCGAGTTGACGTGCACGTTGCCGCGCGCGCCGATCTGGATCTCGTCCATCGTCGTCGCGCCGAAGGCGAGCAGCGCGAAGAGCGCGACGCCGATCCAGAACACCGGGCTGCGCAACTGGTAGCGCAGTTCGAAGAGGGCGATGGCGCGAAACATCGTCGACACCCGTTTCAGGCCGCGGCGCGCTGTTCGGCCAGCGTCGCGAAGTAGACGTCCTCGAGCGTCGGCACCACCGGCTCGAAGCCGGCCTCCGGCTGCGCCGGTGCGCGCACGTGGACGACGGTGCGGCCTTCGCGCAGCCGGGTCGCAATCACCGGCAGCCGCCCGCGCACACCGTCCAGCTCGTCGCGCGACACTGCGCGCGCCCAGATCTGGCCGTCGACGCCGCGAATCAGCTCTCGCGGGTGGCCGCTGGCGACGATGCGGCCGCCGGCCAGGATCGCCATCCGCGAGCAGAGGTCGGTGACGTCGTCGACGATGTGCGTCGACAGGATCACGACCACGCTCTCGCCGATCTCGGCGAGCAGGTTGTTGAAGCGGTTGCGCTCCTCGGGGTCGAGGCCGGCGGTCGGCTCGTCGACGATGATCAGCCGCGGGTTGCCGATCAGCGCCTGTGCGATGCCGAAGCGCTGGCGCATGCCGCCCGAGTAGCCGGCCACCGCCTTGTGCCGCACCTCCCACAGGTTGACCTGCGCCAGCAGCCGCTCGACCGTCTCGCGCCGCTCGCCGCGCGACGCGATGCCCTTCAGCACCGCCAGGTGGTCGAGCAGCTCGGCCGCCGAGACGCGCGGGTAGACGCCGAAGTCCTGCGGCAGGTAGCCGAGCACGGCCCGCAGCGCCGCGGGGTCGCGGACGACGTCGATGCCGTCGAAGACGATGTGCCCCGCGCTCGGCACCTGAAGCGTCGCCACGGCGCGCATCAGCGTCGACTTGCCGGCGCCGTTGGGGCCGAGCAGTCCGAACATCCCGCGCGGGATCTCGAGGTTCACCTGCGCCAGCGCCTGCGTGCCGCTGGCGTAGGTGTGCGAGAGGTCGGTGATCGACAGCATCGGTTCAGTCCTTCGCTGAGGCGACGAAACGGGGCGCGATGCTGCCATGCCCCTCGCGGAGCGAAGGCCGGTATGCGACGAAGCCGCCGCGGACCGCGACCGGCCCCTGCGGCACCGCGACGAACCGGGCCGCTGTCAGGATCGCCGCGGCGGCGCGACCAAGCACGACCACACCGCGAGGCTCCGCCGATGACCGCCCTGCCCCACCGCCCACCCTTTGCGCGCCGCGCCGCGATGCTGCTGGCGGGCAGCATCGCCACCGCCGCCGCCGCCGGCCCCGAGACGGCATGCGGCGCCCGCAGCGGCGCGACCCCGCCGCAGGTGGTCGAGCTCTTCACCTCGGAAGGCTGCAGCTCCTGCCCGCCGGCGGACCGCTGGCTGTCGACGCTGAAGGGGCGTCACGACGTGCTCGCGCTCGGCTTCCACGTCACCTACTGGGACTACCTGGGCTGGAGCGACCGTTTCGGCAGCCGCGAGGGCACCGACCGCCAGCGCCAGCTGGCACGGCACGACGGTGCGCGCTCGGTCTACACACCCCAGGTGCGCGCCGACGGGCGCGACTGGCACGGCTGGCCGCGGCTGCCGGCCATCGAAGCACCGGCCGCGGGTGCATCACCGCCCCTGCAATTGCGGCGCGAAGGCGACACCGTGGTCGCCACCGTCGGGGCCGCCGCTGCGACAGCGTCGGTCACCGGCTACTGGGTGGTGCTGGAGGACGGCCACGAGAGCCGGGTGCGCGCCGGCGAGAACGCCGGCGAGACGCTGCACCACGACCACGTCGTCCGCCTCTACCGGCCCGTGCCCGCGTGGACCGCCGCGCAAGGGCAGACACTGCGGCTGACCGTCTCGCCAGGCGTGCCGCGATACCCGCGCCGAGTCGCCTTCGTGGTCGTCGACGCCACCACCGAGCGGCCGCTGCAGGCGCTGGCGCTGGGCTGCTGAAGCCCGATCGCACCCGGGTCAGGGGATCGGCGGCCCCGCACTCACCCGCGGCCCAACCCGGCTTCGCGCGCGGTGACGATCGCCTGCGCACGCGTCTGCACGCCGAGCTTGTCGAAGATCGCCGACACCTGGTTGCGTACCGTCTTGTCCGACAGGCCGAGCGTGGCGGCAATCTGGGCGTTGTCGCGCCCCTGCGCCAGCAGCTCGAGCATCTCGCGCTGGCGCGGCGACAGCTGGGCGAATGCCGTGCCCGCGAGCGCCGCGTGCGGTGACGGCAGAAAGGCATGCACCGCCTCCAGCCAGCGCTGCCAGCCGGGTTCCGGCTCCAGCAGCAGGTGGTTGCCGCTGTCGATCGGAACGAACTCGGCGCCCGGGATGCCGGTGGCGAGCAGCCGGCCTTCCTCGAAAGGCACGCGCACGTCGTGGCGGCTGTGCAGCACCAGCGTCGGGCAGCGCACCTGCGGCAGCAGCGCGGTGACGTCGATGGTGTTGAACTCGCGCATGAATCGCGCCGCGTTGGCCGGCGAGGTGGACAGCCGCTCCATCTCGTTGAACCACTGGTGCTGTTCGGCGCTGCCGCCGGGGATGAACTGGGTGGTGAAGAACTGGCGGAACGAGGGGTCCTGCTTGCCCCAGCCGAGCTCGGCCAGCCGGGCCATTGTCTCGGCCTCCTCACGCTGCTCGGGCGAGGTGCTGCGAACCAGCCGGCCCCGGGCGTAGCCGCCGTGCAGAACGAGGTGGGTCACGCGCTCCGGGTGGCGCACTGCATAGGCGATCGCGACCGCCGCGCCTTGTGAGATGCCGAGCAGCGCAAAACGCTCGGCGCCGAGTGCCTGCACCACCGTTTCGAGGTCGGTCACCCAGCTGTCGAAGCCGAGTTCGGCCACTTCCCAGTCCGACAGGCCGCAGCCGCGCTCGTCGTAGCGCACAAACGTGCCGAGCTCGGACATCGAGCGCAGCAGGTGGCGCCAGACCGGGCTGTCCCAGTCCACCTCCAGGTGCGAAAGCCAGGTGGCCGCCTTGATCAGCATCGGTGGCCCGCTGCCGCTGCTGGCGTAGGCCAGCCGCACACCGTCGGCGCTGCGAACGAAACGGATCTGCTGGTGGGGAGTGGACTTGTTCCCGCTCACGGCCCGCAGCTTAATCGGGCCGGCGCCGCGGCCGGTGTCGCCGGTGCGATGATGCAGGCATGCGGCCATGGCCGGCCGGCGCTTTGCGGGGACAGTCGATGAACATGACGGCAGGGGTGATGCTGCTGGTGGTGGTCGCGGTGGTGGTGGTTCTGGCCGGTGCCGGCGCCGTATGGGCGCTGAAGGCGGCACCGCAGGGGCGGCGCCACCCGTCCCGCCGGCCTCGCGGCCGCGCTCGCGGCGCCGCCCGGCCTGCGGTCGCCACCGGCCTGGCGGCCGCGGCGGCCGGCGGCGCCGAGGCGACGCCTGAACGCACGTTGGCGCAGAGCGACGAGGAGCGCATCGAGGCGATGCGGGCGCTGCTCCATCGCGGAGACGAGAAGGCTCGCAAGCTGGCTGCCGAGGGCGACCAGCCGGCGTTTGCCGACACCCAGGCTTTCGACGACCCCAACCCACCGACGCTGCCGCTGAACTGGAGCCACAGCCGGAGCGGCCCGGCGACCAAGCCCCCGGGCGACAGCGGTCATATCCCGCTGTAGGCACCCGAGGGCGGCGCCGAGGATGCCGCGTCAGCGCTGGGCCTTGATCTGGAACCCGGCGCGCGGGAAGTGCACCTGCACGGTGCCGGCGCGTTCGTCGTGGCGGCGGATGACCACCTCGTCGTTGGACAACCCCACCAGCGTGCCGGCCACCGGGTCGGTGCCGTAGTCGTTGGCGGCCACCGTCACCGCCTGGCCGCGTGCGAAGGCAAGGCCGGGCTGCACCTCCGTCGGTGCATGCTGCCCGGCATGCGCGGCGGCGACTTCGATCGCCTGCGCGCCGGTGATGTCCTCGTGCTGGCAGTGACCGAAGGCGAGCACCCTCTCGAGCCAGTTCTGCAGCGCGGCATGGGGTTCGAGGATCGTCAGCAGCGGCGGCGCGCGGCGGACGAACCACAGGCAGTGCGCGACCGAGAAGTCGGCGATGCTCGGCTCGGCACCGAACAGCCAGCGCCGGCCGTCGGCCAACTGGGCCTGCAACGCGGCGACATAGCTAGGCAGGACCGCAGCGGCGTCGGCCGGCGTCTGCCGCCGCATGTTCGCGGTGAAGGCAGCCCGGTCGGTGGCGAAGGCCTTCACCGCCTCGGCCGGAAGGCCCTGGAAGACATGCTCGGCCATCTCCGGCCGCATCGTGTAAGGGATCACCGTCCAGAACAGCGTGCTGTCGGCCCACTGCGCGAGCAGCGGCGCCAGCGGCGCGCTGGCCGGGAACAGCGTCGGCTCGGGCTGCCGCTGCTCGAGCACGCGGGCGATCAGCGCGCTGTCGCAGTAGATGTCGGCACCGATCTGCATGAACGGCGTCCTGCGGTAGCCGCCGGTGAGCGCCACGACATCGGGCTTGGGCATCACGCTCGGCACCACCACCGACAACCAGGGCAGTTGCTTGAAGCCGAACAGCAGCCGCGCCTTTTCGGAGAAGGGCGAGCCGGCATAGTGGTGCAGGATGAGGTCGCTCATGGCGATCAGGGCTCCCAAGGCATGGCGCGCGCGATCACCTCGTCGACCCCGACACCGGCCGGCAGCGCACCGAAGACATCCGACGATTGTTCGATGCGGCTCCTGCAAAAGGCGTCAAAGACTGTTTCCGTGCTGCTTTGGAACAGCAGCGCGGCCTGCACCAGCAGCGCGACGTCGCGTGCCAGCCTCCTCGCCTCGGCCTCGCCGGTGGTGCCGTCGAGGTCCTGCCGCACCTGCTCGGCCAGCCGCCGCAGCCCCGGGCGCGCGGCACACGCGGCCTCGGTCTCGTGCATCAGTGCGTCGGCCACCGGTCCGCCGCGAAGCGCGCGCAGCAGGTCCAGCGCCTGGATGTTGCCGGCCCCTTCCCAGATCGAGTTGACGGGCATCTCGCGGTAGATGCGGGCCATCACGCCTTCGCCCTGCTCCTCGACGTAGCCGTTGCCACCCAGGCACTCCATCGCCTCCTGCGCGAAGGCGGAACCGCGCTTGCAGACCCAGAACTTCGAGATCGGGGTCAGCACGCGGCGCATCGTCGCCTCGTGGCCGTCGCCGTCCTGGCCGTGTTCGGTGCGGTCGACCGCGCGCGCCAGCCGCATCGCCAGTGCGGTCGCAGCCTCGCTTTCGATCGCCAGGTCGGCAAGCACGTTCTTCATCAGCGGCTGCTCGGCCAGGAGGCGACCGAAGGCCGAGCGCTGCGCGCAGTGGTGCAGCGCGACCGACAGCGCCTGGCGCATCAAACCGGCGGTGCCGAGCGCACAGTCGAGCCGCGTCAGCGAGCCCATCGCCAGGATCTGCGGCACGCCGCGCCCCTCGTCGCCCACCAGCCAGGCGGATGCGCCCGCGAACTCGACCTCCGAGCTGGCGTTGGCCTGGTTGCCGAGCTTGTGCTTGAGCCGCTGGACGAAGATCGGGTTGACGCTGCCGTCGCCCAGCCAGCGCGGCATGAAGAAGCACGACAGCCCGCCGGGCGACTGCGCCAGCACCAGAAAGGCGTCGCACATCGGCGCCGACATGAACCACTTGTGGCCGGTGAGCCGGTAGCGCCGGCCCCAGCCGTCCTCTCCGGCGGGCTCGGCACGGGTGGTGTTCGCGCGCACGTCGGAGCCGCCCTGCTTCTCGGTCATGCCCATCCCCATCGTCACCGCGGCCTTCTGCGCCGCGGGCACGAAGCGCGGGTCGTAACGGGTGCCGGCGATCTTCGGGCCCCAGTCGGCGGTGATCGCGGGGTTGGCGCGCAGCGACGGCGTCACCGCGTAGCTCATCGACACCGGGCACAGCACCGAGGGCTCGGCCTCGGTGAAGAGCATGAAGGCCGCCGCGCGCTCGACATGGCTGCCCGGCCCTTCGGCCCAGGGCGTGCCGTGCAGCCGGTGTCGCAGCGCGGCGCCGAGCAGCGCGTGGTAGCTGGGGTGGAACTCCACCTGGTCGATGCGGCGGCCGAAGCGGTCGTGGCTCTTGAGCTCCGGGCCGTGGGTGTTGGCCAGCCGCGCGTGCGTCTGCATCTCCTCGCTGCCGGCCTCGGCGCCGAGGGCGTCGAAGCGCGCCTCGTCGAAGCCCGGGTGGTGCCAGCGCAGCGCCGCCTGCAGCGCCAGATTGATGCGGTAGAGGTTGCGGCCGACCAGCGGCGCGGCCTGGTTGGTGACTTCGTGCGTGATCATCGCCATCACCTCCGGATCATCTCGATGTGGGGAATGCCGTCGTCGATGTAGGGCTCGCCGACGACCTCGAAGCCGAGCGCCTCGTAAAAGCGGGTCAGACGGGCTTGCGCGTTGATGCGGATGCCCTGCCCCGGCCACGCCATGTCACAGCGTGCGATGCCTTCGCGCATCAGCACGCGACCGAGGCCGCTGCCGCGCACCTCGGGCGCGGTGATGACACGTCCGATCGACGGCTCGCGGTACTTCACGCCCGGCTCCACCGCGCGCAGGTAGGCCAGCAGCGCACCCTGCTCGTCGTAACCGAACAGGTGCCGCGACCGGCGGTCGACGCCGTCGGGGTCGAGGTAGGGGCCTTGTTCGAGCACGAAGACACGGCAGCGCAGCGCCAGCGCGTCGTACAACTCGTCGAGCGACAGCTCGGCATAACGCCGCCACGTCCAACGCAGGTTCATGCATCGTCGGCGGCGCCCATCTCGGCCGCCTTGTCCTGCAGCAACCCTGCGCCGCGGGCCCGCTCGGACCGGTCGGCCTCGGGCAGCGGAACGCGGGCGCCCGGTTCACTCACCGCCGTGCACCGCGCTGACCCCGCCATCGACCGCGATCACCTGCCCGGTGATGTGCTTGCCGGCGTCGCTGGCGAGCAGCACCGCGACCCCTTTCAGGTCGTCGTCGTCGCCGATGCGGCGCAGCGGCGTTCGCGCAGCGATGCGCTCGGCACCGCCGCCGGCGAGCGTCGCGCGCGTGAGCTTGCTCGGGAAGAAGCCGGGCGCGATCGCGTTGACGTTGATGCCGCGCGGCCCCCACTCGGCGGCCAGCGTGCGCGTGAAGTTCACCACCGCGCCTTTGCTGGTGCCGTAGGCGATGAACTGGGTGTCGAGCGAGCCGCTGAGCCCGGCCACCGACGCGACGTTGACGATGCGCCCGCTGCCGCGCGGCAGCATGCTCGCGCGGCCGACCTTCTGCGAGAACAGGAACAGGCTGCGCACGTTGAGGTTCATCACCTTGTCCCAGGCGTCGAGCGGGTGGTCCTCCATCGGCGCCCCCCAGGCGGTGCCGGCGTTGTTGACCAGGATATCGACGCGGCCGAGCCGCTGCATCGCCTCGGCCACCACCTTGTCGATCTGCAGCGGGTCGCTGGCGTCGGCGGCCACCCAGCGGGTGTCGATGCCCTTGGCCTGAAGGTCGGCGGCAGCCTCCTCGAGTTCGGCCGCCTTGCGCGCGCTGAGCAGGATCTTCGCGCCCGCCTCGCCCAGTGCCTCGGCGATCTGCAGCCCGAGCCCGCGTGACCCGCCGGTGACGAGCGCGACGCGCCCGTCGAGGTCGAAGAGTTGCTGGATCGGGGTGCTCATCGCGGGGGCCTCGTTGGCGGGATCAGAACCAGTCTTCCTGCACCTCGCGCAGCAGCGGCTCGCGCCGTGCCACCACCGCGAGCCAGGCGTCGGTCTTCGGCAGTTCGTAGGCGTAGAAGTACTTCATCGCGGCGCGGCGACCGCTTGCCGCCGCGGTGCCATCGTCGGCGTCGGCGAGCGCGACGTCGAGCCACAGCCACGCGACGACGACATGCCCGAAGGCCTGCAGGTAAGGCGTCGCGTTGGCCAGCGCCTCCTCGGGCACGCCGGTGGCCCAGGCCGACTTGCTTGCGCCGCCGAGCTTGGCCAGTGCGGCCGCCAGCTCGTTGGCACGCGTCGCCAGCCCGGCGACATGGCCGGCGCGCTCGATCGTCAGCTGCATCCTCTGCGCCAGCCGCTGCAGCGCGGCACCGCCGTCGGCCACCACCTTGCGGCCGAGCAGGTCGATCGCCTGGATGCCGTGTGTGCCTTCGTGGATCATGTTCAGCCGGTTGTCGCGCCAGTGCTGCTCGACCGCGAAGTCGCGCGTGTAGCCGTAGCCGCCGTGGACCTGGATCGCGAGGCTGTTGGCCTCCAGGCACCACTCGCTCGGCCAGCTCTTCGCCACCGGCGTCAGCACCTCGAGCAACTGGCCGGCCTCGCGCGACGCGGCGCGCTCGCCGGTGTGCAGTTCGTCGACCAGCCGCGCGCAGTACAGCGCGAGCGCGAGGCCGCCTTCGACATAGGCTTTCTGCGCCAGCAGCATGCGCTTGACATCGGCGTGGCGAATGATCGGCACCTGCGGCGCGGTGGCGTCCTTGCCGCCGGCGGCCACCGGCCTCCCCTGAGGGCGCTGGCGCGCGTAGGCGAGGCTCGCCTCGTAGCCGGCAAAGCCGAGCATCACCGCGCCGAGGCCGACGCCGATGCGCGCCTCGTTCATCATGTGGAACATGCAGCGCAGGCCGTCGCCCTCCGCGCCGATGCGGTACGCGATCGCGCCCGCGGCGCCGCGCACCGGGAAGCGACCTTCGCCGAAGTTCAGCAGGGTGTTGGTGGTGCCGCGGTAGCCGAGCTTGTGGTTCAACCCCGCGAGCGCGATGTCGTTGCGCTCGCCGGTCAGCCGCCCCTCGGCGTCGACCAACCGCTTCGGGCACACGAACAGCGAGATGCCTTTCGTGCCCGGTGGTTGGCTGCCGTCGGCGCGCGGCACCTTGGCGAGCACGAGGTGCACGATGTTCTCGGTGATCTCGTGCTCGCCTCCCGAGATCCACATCTTGTTGCCGAACAGGCGGTAGCGCGGGCCGAGCGCTTCGGCCTCGAAGTCCTCGCCGTCGGGCAGGGCGCGGGTGGTGATGTCCGACAGGCTCGACCCCGCCTGCGGCTCCGAGAGGCACATGGTGCCGAACCAGCGCCCGGAGAACTCGTTGTTCGCGAACACCTCGCGCTGCACCGGCGTGCCATGCGCCATCAGCAGGTTGGCGTTGCCACTGGTCAGCATGCCGTAGCCGGAGATCGCGACGCTGGCGTGGCTGAAGAAGGCATTCGCCGCCATCTCGACCACGCAGGGCAGCTGCATGCCGCCGATCTCGGCGTCCTGCGCCGCGGCGAGCAGGCCCGACGCGGCGTAGGCCAGCGCCGCGTCATGGGTGGCCCGAGGCAGGTGCACACGTTCGCCGTCGAAACGCGGCTCCTCGGTGTCGGCGAGGCGGTTGAAGGGCGCGAACTTCTCGCGCGCGATGCGCTCGCTGGTGTCGAGCACCGAGGCGAAGGTCTCGCGCGAGTGGTCGGCGAAGCGCGGCCGTTCGAGCAGCGCACCGGTGTCGAGCCAGCGCAGCAGCAGGAAGTCGATCGTCTCGCGCAGGGCCATCGCCGCGTCAGCTTTTCGCCTTCGTCAACGCCATCGTCGCCGAGGCCTTCATCACCAGCGTGCGCTGGCCGGCGGCCTCGGCGTGCACCTCGGCCTCGGTGAAGCTGACGGTTCGGCCGGGCTTGATCACCCAGGCGCGGCACAGCAGCCGCTCGCCGAGCGCGCTGCGCAGCAGGCTGGTCTTCAGCTCCGCCGTCAGCACCCAGTGCCCGGCGGGCGCCAGCGACTGCGCGGCGGCGCCCATCGTGTGGTCGGCCATCGCCGCCATCACGCCGGCGTGCACGACACCGGTGTGCTGCAGGTGCCGGGGAGCCACCTTCAGCACCGTGTGGACCTCGCCGTCGGCGGCCGACACCGGCTCGACCCCGAGGTCGGCCATGAACGGCGCGCCGGCGAAGATGCGGCGCAGCAGGTCGAGTTCGGGGGTCATCCAGGCGCCTTCGCGAGCCCGAACTCGCGCAAGGCGGCCTGCGCGATCGGGCCGCCCCATTCCTGCACGAAGTGGCCGGCTTCGGGTACCTCGAGCGGCGGCGGGCAGCCGCGGATGTTCCGGTGCAGCGGGCGCATCGCCGCCTCCCCGAGCACCGGGTCGGCCATGCCGATGGCCATGAAGGAGCGCCCCTGCCAGCGCTCACGCCAGAAGGCCGCGGCCTCGCGGCTGACGGCAGCGCCCAGCGCATCGGCGCCGTCGGGCACCCGGTTCGGGAAGGCGCGCAGCGCGGCCTTGTAGCGGGCGTCGGGAAACGGCGCGTCGTAGGCGGCGGCCTCGGCCGCCGTCATGTCCTTCTTGCCGCGTGAGATCAGCCGCCCGACCTGCAGGTCGGGTTGCGTGTTCGAGTAGGCGCGCCACTGCCGGAACCCTTCGGTGACGGTGCCGGTGCCGAGCCCGGTGTTCATCAACAGCAGGTGGGTGTAGCGCTCGGGCATCGCCATCGGCAGCGTCAGCCCGAGCAGGCCTCCCCAGTCCTGGCAGACGAGCATCACGCCGCGCAGGTCGAGCCGTGCGACGAAGTCGACCAGCATGTCGCGGTGGAAGTCGAAGTGGTGTGCGCTTTCATCGGCAGGCTTGTCCGAACGCCCGAAGCCGATCAGGTCCGGTGCCACGACACGCAGCCCGGCGGCGGTGAAGACCGGGATCATGTGGCGGTAGAGGTAACACCAGCTCGGGTTGCCGTGCAGGCACAGCGCCGTGACCGCCGCATCGCGCGGGCCTTCGTCGAGGTAATGCACACGCAGGCCGGCATGCTCGAGGTAGTGCGGCGCCCAGCCGAAGCCGGGCAGGTTCGCGAAGCGCTCGTCCGGGGTGCGCAGGGCCTGCATCGCCGCCTCGCGTCAGAGCACCTCGAAGATGCCGGCTGCCCCCATGCCGCCGCCGATGCACATTGTCACGCAGACCTTCTTCGCGCCGCGGCGGCGGCCTTCGATCAGCGCGTGGCCGGTCAGCCGCTGGCCGCTCATGCCGTAGGGGTGGCCGATGGCGATCGCGCCGCCGTTGACGTTGAGCCGGTCCATCGGGATGCCGAGGCGGTCGGCGCAGTAGAGCACCTGCACCGCGAAGGCCTCGTTCAGCTCCCAGAGGTCGATGTCGCCGACCGCAAGGCCGAGCCGCTGCAGCACCTTGGGCACCGCGAACACCGGGCCGATGCCCATCTCGTCGGGCTCGCAGCCGGCGACGGCAAAGCCGAGGAAGCGGCCGAGCGGCTTCAGGCCCTTCTTCTCGGCATAAGTTTCGCTGACCACCGCGCAGGCGCCGGCACCGTCGCTGAACTGGCTGGCGTTGCCGGCGGTGACCACGCCGCCCGGCACCGCGGTGCGGATGTCCTTGATGCTCTCGTAGGTGGTGCCCGGGCGCAGCCCTTCGTCGGCTTTCACCGTGACCTGCTTGCTGCGCAGGCCGAGCACGGCGTCGGCGACGCCGGCGGTGACGGTGCACTCGACGATCTCGTCCGCGAAGAGCCCCTTCTCCTGCGCTGCACAGGCCTTCTGCTGGCTCTCGGCGCCGTAGCGGTCCATGCGCTCCTTGGGCATGTTGTAGCGCTTGGCCACCGTCTCGGCCGTCTGCAGCATCGGCCAGTAGATCTCGGGCTTGTGCTGCACCAGCCAGGGGTCCTGGAACATGTGCTGGTTCATCTCCTGCTGCACGCAAGAGATGCTCTCGACGCCGCCGGCGATGTAGACATCACCCTCGCCGGCGACGATGCGCTGCGCCGCCATCGCGATGGTCTGCAGCCCGCTCGAGCAGAAGCGGTTGACGGTGGCGCCGCTCACCGACACCGGCAGCCCGGCGCGCAGCGCCGCCTGGCGCGCGATGTTCCAGCCGGTGGCGCCCTCGGGGTTGGCGCAGCCCATCAGCACGTCGTCGACGGCGCCGGGCTCGATGCCGGCGCGCTGCACCGCGGCCTCGATCACGATGCCGCCGAGCGTCGCGCCATGGGTCATGTTGAAGGCGCCTTTCCAGCTCTTGGCCAGCGGCGTGCGTGCGGTGGAGACGATGACGGCTCGGCTCATGGCTGTTTTCCTTCGTTCGCGGGGCCCGCGGCCAGCTGCAGCAGGCGGTGGTGGATGCGGTTCATCTCGTCAGGTGAAGCTCTTGCCCTCGGCCGCCAGCCTGGCCAGCAGCGGCGCCGGCTGCCAGAACGCGGCGTCGTCGTGCGGGTTGCGCGCAAAACGCTTCATCGCGGTGACGACGTTGTACAGACCCTGCTGGTCGGCGTAACACATCGGCCCGCCGCGGAAGAGCGGGAAGCCGTAGCCGGTGAGGTAGACCATGTCGATGTCGCTCGCCTTGCTGGCGATGCCCTCCTCGAGGATGCGCGCACCCTCGTTGACGAGCGCGTAGACGAGGCGGTGCACGATCTCGTCGTCGGAGACCTTGCGCGGCGTGATGCCGAGCGCGGCGCGGTGCTTCTCGATCATCTCCACCACCACCGGCGACGGAATCGCGTCGCGCTTGCCCGGCTGGTAGTCGTACCAGCCAGCGCCCGTCTTCTGGCCGTAGCGGCCCATCTCGCACAGCAGGTCGGCGGTCTTGCTGTAGCGCATCTCCGGGTGCTCGGCGTAGCGCCGCTTGCGGATCGCCCAGCCGATGTCGTTGCCGGCCAGGTCGCCCATGCGGAACGGCCCCATCGCAAAGCCGAACTTCTCGATCGCGCGGTCCACCTGCGCCGGCGTGCAGCCTTCCTCGAGCAGGAAGCCGGCCTGGCGGCTGTACTGCTCGATCATGCGGTTGCCGATGAAGCCGTCGCAGACGCCGGAGACGACCGCCGTCTTGCGGATCTTCTTGCCCACCGCCATCACGGTGGCGAGCACGTCCTTGGCGGTCTTCTCACCGCGCACCACCTCGAGCAGCTTCATCACGTTGGCGGGGCTGAAGAAGTGGGTGCCAATGACGTCCTGCGGCCGCCTCGTGAACGAGGCGATCCGGTTCACGTCGAGCGTGCTGGTGTTGCTGGCGAGGATGGCGCCGGGCTTCATCACCTCGTCGAGCGTGCGGAAGACCTTCTCCTTGACGCCCATCTCCTCGAACACCGCCTCGATGACGAGATCGGCGTCCTTGATGTCGTCGTAGGCGAGCGTCGTCTTCAGCAGCGCCAAACGCTGCTCGTACTTGTCCTGCTTGAGCTTGCCGCGCTTGACCTGCGACTCGTAGTTCTTGCGGATGGTGGCGACGCCGCGGTCGAGCGCCTCCTGCTTCGTCTCGAGGATCGTCACCGGGATGCCGGCGTTGAGGAAGTTCATCGAGATGCCGCCGCCCATCGTGCCGGCGCCGATGACCGCCACCTTTTCGACCTTGCGCTGCGGCGTGTCCTCCGGCACGTCGGGGATCTTGCTCGCCGCGCGTTCGCCGAAGAAGGCGTGGCGCAGGGCTTTGGACTCCGGCGTGAGCATCAGGCCTGCGAAGGCGCGCGATTCGAACGCCAAGCCCTCGTCGATGTTGGGCGCCTTGACCGCCTGCTCGACGCAGTCGAGGCACGCCGGCGGCGCCGGGAAGTTCTTCGCCATCGCCTTGACGGTGTTGCGCGCGAACTGGAAGTAGGCGTCGGCGTTGGGATGGGTGGCCTTGAGGTCGCGCACGCGTGGCAGCGGGCGCTTGCCGGCGACCTCGGCCGCGAACGCCAGCGCGCCGGCCATCAGGTCGCCGTCGATCAGGCGGTCGATCAGCTTCTGCCCCGGCAGTGCGGCCAGCACCTCGCTCTTCACCGGCTCGCCGCTGACGATCATGTTCAGCGCCGTCTCGACGCCGAGCACACGCGGCAGCCTCTGCGTGCCACCGGCGCCCGGCAGGAGGCCGATCTTGACCTCGGGCAGCGCCACCTGCGCCCCCGGCGCGGCGACGCGATAGCTGCAGCCGAGCGCCAGCTCGAGCCCGCCGCCCATCACGACGCTGTGCAATGCGGCGATGCTCGGCTTGTCGCAGGCTTCGAGCAGCTTGATCAGCGCATGCAGGTTGGGCTCGGCGCCGACCTTCGGTGTGCCGAACTCGCGGATGTCGGCGCCGCCGGAGAAGGCGCGCCCGGCGCCGGTGATCACCAGCGCCTTCACCGCCGGGTCGGTCTGCGCCCGCTCGATGCCGTCGGCGATGCCGACGCGCGTCGCATAGCCGAGGCCGTTCACCGGCGGGTTGTTCAGCGTGATCACGGCGACACCGTCGCGCACCTCGTAACTCGCGCTCATCGCGGTCTCCTGGGATGGAAATAGAACGACCGTTCGATTCTAGGGTCGGGGCGGGCCTGGGCTGTCCCCGGTGGGACAGCAGCATAGGTCGAATGACAGACGCATGTCAGGCAAAACGGGGCGACCCCTGGCAGCGCACCGACGTGCCTCGTCATTTCCCCCCGGGGACCGGTCCCCGCAAGGCGACCAGGGGGAGCGGCGGCGTTAGCGAGCCGAACCCGATCCGGGTTTCCCGGTCGGGTTCGGTGCCCCCATGGGGGGCGGCCGCCCACGGCCGGGGGCCCACATCAAACCTCCAACCACTCCTTGCGCACATAGGCATCGCCACGCAGGTCGGCCGGCGTGCCCTGGTAGACGATCTGGCCGTGCCCCATCACCAGGCAGCGGTCGGCAACCTCGAGCGCGATCGTCAGCTTCTGCTCGACCAGCAGCACCGAGATGCCCCGGTTCTTCAGCTCGCGCAGGTAGTCGGCGACGAGCTCGACGATCTTCGGCGCCAGGCCTTCGGTGGGCTCATCGATCATGATCAGCTCGGGGTCGCCCATCAGCGTGCGGCACAACGTCAGCATCTGCTGTTCACCGCCGGAGAGCACGCCGGCCTCGGTGTGCTGGCGCTCCTTGAGCCGCGGGAACAGGCGGTACATGTCGTCGAAGCTCCAGCGCCCGTCCTGGCGGCGCGACTTCTGGCCGAGCATCAAGTTCTGGTGCACCGTCAGCGTCGGGAAGATGTCGCGGTTCTCGGGCACGTAGCCGAGGCCAGCATGCGCGATCTCGAAAGCCTTGCGGCCGAGGATCTCGCCGTCGCGCCAGCGGATCGATCCGGTGCCCTCGACCAGCCCCATGATCGTCTTCACGGTGGTCGATCGGCCGGAACCGTTGCGCCCGAGCAGCGCGACGATCTCGCCCGCGCCGACCTCGAAGTGAACCCCGTGCAGCACGTGGCTCTTGCCATAGAAGGCATGCACATTGTCGAGCTTCAGCGTGCCCATCACGCCTCCGCCCTGGCCACCTGCTGATCGGCGAGCACGGAACCGAGGTAGGCCTCCTGCACGCGCGAATTGGCGCGCACCGCATCGGGCACGTCGAATGCGATCACCTCGCCATACACCAGCACCGCGATCTTGTCGGCGAGCCCGAAGACGACCCCCATGTCGTGCTCGACGGTGAGCAGCGTCTTGCCGGCGGTGACCTCGCGGATCAGGTTGACGAAACGCCCGGTCTCGCTCTTGCTCATGCCGGCGGTCGGCTCGTCGAGCAGGATCACGCCGGCGCCGCCGGCGATCGTCACGCCGATCTCGAGCGCGCGCTGCTCGGCGTAGGTGAGGTTCATCGCCGCCACATCGCGCCGGCGGTCGAGCTTGATCATCTCGAGCACTTCCTCGGCGCGGTCGTTGGCGTCGCGAAGGTCGGCCAGGAACTTCCAGAATGCGTAGCGGTAGCCCAGGCTCCACAACACCGCACAGCGAACGTTCTCGAACACCGACAGCCGCGTGAACAGATTGCTGACCTGGAAGCTGCGCGAGATGCCGCGGCGGTTGATCTCGTACGGCGACAGCCCGTCGATGCGCTGGCCGTGCAACAGGATCTCGCCCGAGGTCGGCGCGAAACGGCCGCTGATCAGGTTGAACAGCGTGCTCTTGCCGGCGCCGTTGGGGCCGATGATCGCCACCCGCTCGCCAGGCTGCACCGCGAGCGTGCTGCCGCGGATGATTTCGGTCTTGCCGAAGCGCTTGCGCAGGTCACGCAGTTCGACCGCGGGCACGCCCGGCCTCGCCTCGGGCGCACTCATGCGATTGCCTCCCGGCGCTTGATCTCTCGCTCGATCTCCTCCTGCACCTGGCTCCACTGGCGCACGAACTCGCGCCGCGCCACCTCGAAGAGGCCGATGCCGGTGGCCATCACGAAGGCGGCACCGAACCAGCTGTCCAGTCCCTTGGCGTCGAGCGTCGCGCCCATGAAGCGCATCACCGGCCCGAGCGCGGCGTTGAGCTGCAGGTGGTAGACCATCTCGATCATCGCGCCGGCGCCGATGAGGATCACGAGCGCGGTGCCGCCCAGCGCCAGATACGAGGTCCAGAGCTTGCCGAGCTTGCCGAAAGCGGCGACGCGCAGGTTCATCATCACCAGGCTGGCGATGCCACCTGGGGCGTACATCACCATGAACAGGAAGACCAGCCCGAGGTAGAGCAGCCACGCCAGCGTCAGCTCCGACAGCAGCACCAGCGCCAGCACCGACAGCACCGCGCCGATGATCGGCCCGAAGAAGAAGGTGGCCCCACCGAGGAACGTGAACAGCAGGTAGACGCCCGAGCGCGGAGCGCTGACGACCTCGGCAGTGACGATCTCGAAGTTCAGCGCCCCAAGGCCGCCGGCGATGCCCATGAAGAAGCCCGAGGTGATGAAGGCCAGGTAACGCACATGCTGCGTGCTGTAGCCGATGAACTCGACCCGTTCCGGGTTGTCGCGCACGGCATTGAGCATGCGCCCGAGCGGCGTGCGCGTGAAGGCGAACATCGCCGCGGTGCAGACGAAGCAGTAGACCGCGATCAGCGCATAGAGCTGGCCCTGCGGCCCGAAGGTGATGCCCATGAAGGGCTGGCCGGTGACACGGTTGCCGTTGATGCCGCCCTCGCCCCCGAAGAACCCGGGGAACATCAGCGACATAGCAGCCACCAGTTCGCCGACGCCGAGCGTGATCATCGCGAACGGTGTGCCCGCCTTCTTCGTCGTCACATAGCCGAGCAGCACCGCGAAGACCATGCCGGCCAGCCCGCCGACGAGCGGGATCAGGCTCACCGGCACCGACCAGGCCCCTTTCGAGACCAGGTTTAGCGCGTGGATCGCGAAGAACGACCCGAGCCCGGAGTACACCGCGTGGCCGAAGCTGAGCATGCCACCCTGGCCGAGCAGCATGTTGTAGGCCAGGCAGGCGATGATCGCGATGCCCATCTGCGACAGCATCGTCAGCGCGAGGCTGCTCGTGTACAGCAGCGGCGCCACCGCCAGCAGAACGGCGAAGCCGCCCCACACCAGCCAGCGGCCGACGTTGTAGGGCTTGAAGTGGTAGTGGGGGCGGGACTCGTGGATGTGCGGCATCCGGCTCAACCCTCGCGCGTGCCGAGCAGCCCCTTGGGCCGGAAGATCAGGATCAGCACCAGCAACAGGAACGGCAGGATTGCCGCCACCTGCGAGATCTTGACGCTCCACACCGCGTAGCCCGGCGTCGCGGCCGTCACCTGCAGGCCGAGCCAGCCGAAGAGGTCGGCCAGCGAACGGTCGGAGCCGACGGCGAAGGACTCGATGATGCCGAGACCGACCGACGCGACGAAGGCACCGCTCAGCGATCCCATGCCGCCGATGACGATCACCGCGAAGACCACCGCGCCGACGGTCAGTGCCATCGAGGGCTCGGTGACCCGCAGCGCGCCACCGATCACGCCGGCGAGCGCGGCGAGCGCGGTGCCACCGCCGAACACGCCCATGAACACGCGCGGCACGTTGTGGCCGAGCGCCTCGACCGTCTCGGGGTGGGTCAGCGCGGCCTGGATCACGAGGCCGATGCGGGTGCGCGTCAGCAGCAGCCACAGGGCGACCAGCATCAACACCGCAACCGCCATGCCGAAGGCGCGAAACGCTGGGAAGGTGGTGCACACCGCGCCGGCGGCCTTGCACGACTCGGGAGGCGACCCCAAGGCAAGACCGAGCGAACCCGGCAGCTCGACGATCGTGAACAACGGGTCCTGCAGCGACGGCGGCGGCAGGAAGTTCACCGCCTGGCGGCCCCAGAGCAGCTGCACCAGCTCGAGCACGATGTAGCTCAGCCCGAAGGTGATCAGCAGTTCCGGCACATGGCCGAACTTGTGCACCCGGCGCAGCGCATAACGCTCGAACAGCGACCCCATCGCGCCGACGATCGGCGGTGCCAGCAGCAAGGCCCACCAGAAGCCGACCACCTGCGTCACCGAGTAGGCGACGTACGCGCCCACCATGTAAAAGCTGGCATGCGCGAAGTTCAGCACGCCCATCATGCTGAAGATCAGCGTCAGCCCGGACGCCAGCATGAACAGCAACAGCCCCTGGGAGAGGCCGTTGAGCAGCGAGATCAGGAAGTACGAAGCGTCCATCGAGCTCGAGAAACGGCGCCGCCCCGGAGGGCGGCGCCGGCAACTACGGCCAAGGCCGGAGCAATGCCGTCAGCTCAGGGCTGCTTCATCTGGCACGAGGTGGGCGTGCTCGAGACGTAGGCGGGAATGGCCTTGACCTCCTGGAAGTTCCAGCCGGTGTTCTCGACGCTGTAGGGGTTCTTCGCGTCGGCCTTGCGCCACTCGCTGATGAACAGCGGCTGCTGCAGCTGGTGGTCGGTCTTGCGCATCTCGATCTCGCCCTGGAAGCCCTGGAACTTCAGGCCGCTCATCGCCTTGGCCACCGCCACCGGCTCGGTGGTCTTGGCCTTGGCCATCGCCTCGGCGAGCAGCGCCAGGCCGTTGTAGGTGGCGCCGGTGTACCAGTCGTCGTTGAACTTCTTCTTGAAGTCGTTCTGCAGCCGCTGCACGACGCCCGGCAGGCTGTTGTGGCTGTAGGCCACCACACGGACCTTGCCGCCGACGCCTGCCGCCAGCGCGGTGGGCGTGCCGCTGACGCCGGCGTAGTAGGTGTAGAAGTCGGCGTTGAGGCCGGCGTCCTTGGCAGCCTTGATCAGCAGCGTGAGGTCGGCACCCCAGTTGCCCGTGAGCACCGAGTCGGCGCCCGAGGCCTTGATCTTCGCAATGTAGGGCGCGAAGTCCTTCACCTGGCCGATCGGGTGCAGGTCGTCGCCGACGATCTGCACGTCGGGGCGCTTGCGCTGCATCGCTTCCTTGAAGTAGCGCGAGACCTGCTGACCGTGGGCGTAGTTCTGGTTGATCAGGTAGACCTTCTTGACGCTCGGCTGGTCCTTCATGAAGCTGGTCAGCGCCTCCATCTTCATCGAGGTGTCGGCGTCGAGACGGAAGTGCCAGAACGAGCACCTGGCGTTGGTCAGCTCGGGGTCGACAGCGGCGTAGTTCAGATACACCACCTCTTTGCCCGGGTTTCGCTCGTTGTGCTTGGTGACGGCGTCGGAGATCGCCCCCGCGGCACCCGATCCGTTGCCCTGCGTGACGTAGCGGATGCCCTGGTCGATCGCAGCCTTCAGCGTGTTCAGGCTCTCCTGCGGCGAGCCCTTGTTGTCGAAGGGCACGAACTCGAACTTGACGCCGGCGGCGTTCTTCTTGTTGAACTCCTCGGCCATGAACTGCCAGCTCTTCAGCTGGTTCTGGCCGACGTTCGCGAAGGGCCCCGATAGCGGGTCCATGAAGGCGATCTTGACGGTCTGGCCGGCCTGGGCGAAGACGGCGCCGGACACCAGCGCCAGCGATGCCGCGACCGGCAGGCCGAAGAGGCGGTGCGTGAACTGCATGAAGCTCTCCTGCAGAAGTCGAAAACCAAAAGACGTTACCGGATGCGGTGCTGCAGTGCGTCAGGGACTACCCCCACCTTCGTTGTCGCTGCTGGGACAGGGTGCAGGCCGAATAACCCCGCCGGCGTCGAGACTTGATGCCGCGCACGGCGAGAATCTCGCGCCGCAGCCGCGCCCGGGCGCCCCGCCGCGGCGGAACCCACCGCCAGCCGCAGTATCCTGCCCGCTATGGACCGACCCCATCCCCACGACGACGGCCGCTACGAGGTGCGCCGCAGCGACGACGAATGGCGCTCCCGGCTCGACCCGATGCAGTACCAGGTGGCCCGCCACGCGGCCACCGAAAGGCCCTTCACCGGCCGCTACTGGGACCACTTCGAGGCCGGCCGCTACCGCTGCATCGGCTGCGACATGCCGCTGTTCGAATCCGACACCAAGTTCGACGCCGGTTGTGGCTGGCCGAGCTACTGGGCGCCGGTGAACGCCGACGTGATCGAGCGTGTCCGCGACGAGAGCCACGGCGTGGTCCGTGTCGAGGTGCGCTGCCGGCGCTGCGGCACACACCTCGGCCATGTCTTCCCCGACGGCCCCGAGCCGACCGGCGAGCGCTACTGCATCAACTCCGCCGCGATCGGCTTCGAGCCTGTGCGCCGCCCATGAAGCTGCTTTTCGACTTCCTTCCGATCATCCTGTTCTTCGCGACCTTCAAGTTTGCCGAAGGCAGCCCGCAGGCGGCGGCCGACTTCGCGACCCGGCACTTTGGCACGCTGGTGGCCGGCGGCACCGTGACGGCAACCCAGGCGCCGGTGATGCTGGCCACGGTGGTGGTGATCGCCGCCACGCTGGCGCAGGTGCTGGTGCTGAAGGCGATGCGCCGCAAGGTCGACGTGATGTTGTGGGTGAGCCTGGCGCTGGTGGTGGTGCTCGGCGGCGCGACGATCTGGTTCCAGAGCGAGACCTTCATCAAGTGGAAGCCGAGCGTGCTGTACTGGGCGATGGGCCTGGCGCTGTGGCTGACGCCGCTGCTCACCGGGCGCAACCTGCTGAGGATGCTGCTCGGCGAGCAGATGCAGCTGCCGGACCGCATCTGGCACCGGCTGAACTTTTCGTGGGTGGCCTTCTTCGGGACGATGGGGCTGCTGAACCTGTGGGTGGCCTACACCTTCAGCACCGACACCTGGGTCAACTTCAAGCTCTTCGGCGGCATCGGCCTCGTGCTGCTGTTCACGCTGGCGCAGGGGGTCGTGCTCAGCCGTCACCTGCAGGAACCACCGGGGCCGGTCTCGAACGAGCCGGGGGAGAGCCGGTGAACCGTCCCGCGCTGGCAGCCGAGATCGAGCACACCCTTCGCGAAGCGCTGGCCCCGTCGTCGGTCGAGGTCGACGACGACTCCGCGAAGCATGCCGGCCACGCCGGAGCCCGCGAAGGCGGCCACTTCACGGTGCGCGTGACGAGCCCGCGCTTCGCCGGCCTCAGCCGGGTGGCACGGCATCGCCTCGTGTATGATGCCCTCGGCCCGCTCGCGCCGCGCGGCATCCATGCGCTGGCGATCGAAGCGTCGGTACCCGGCGAGCGCTAACCCCCGAAACGAGAGGCCTGCAGGCCTGCCAGCGCTTCGCATCGCCCGCTCGAAACTCCTTCCACCGATGATTGCCATGAGCTCCGTGTCGCGCCTTTTCCCCGTCCGTGGCCTCGCGCTGGCCCTGATCCTCGCCGCAGGCGGCGCCGCGGCACAGAACGTCGCCATCGTCAACGGCAAGCCGGTGCCGAAGTCGCGCGTCGACACGCTGATCCAGCAGGCCGAGCGTGCCGGGCAGAAGGTGCCGCCCGAGATGCAGAGCCAGGCCCGCGATCAGGTGGTGCTGCGCGAGATCTTCGCGCAGGAAGCCGAACGCCGCGGGCTGGCCACCAGCCCCGACTTCCGCGCCCAGATGGAGCTGGCGCGCCAGAGCATCCTGATCCGCGAGCTGTTCGAGGACTACAAGAAGAAGAACCCGGTCTCCGACGACGCCGCCAAGGCCGAGTACGACAAGTTCAAGGCCCAGGCCTCGGGCACCGAGTTCCGCGCCAGCCACATCCTCGTCGAGTCCGAAGAGAAGGCCAAGGCGTTGATCGGCCAGATCAAGGGTGGAGCCAAGTTCGAGGACCTGGCCAAGAAGGAGTCGAAGGACACCGGCTCCGGCGCGCGCGGCGGCGACCTCGACTTCGCGAAGCCCGATGCCTACGTGCCCGAGTTCGGCCAGGCGATGGAGAAGCTCAAGAAGGGCGAGATGACCGAGACGCCGGTGAAGAGCCAGTTCGGCTACCACATCATCCGGCTCGACGACACCCGCGAGGCCGCCTTCCCGTCGTTCGACGACGTCAAGGGCCAGATCCGCCAGCGGCTCGAGCAGGTCAAGCTGCAGCAGTTCCAGGAAGACCTGCGCGCCAAGGCCAAGACCGACTACAAGTTCGGTAGTTGATAGGGCCCCCACGCTCCCTATCGGTCGCTGCCCCCCAGGGGGGCTTTGCCAGCGGACCGGCGGAGCCGGATCCGCGGCAATCCTCGATTGGGCTGCGGCGAGTCGACCGTCCGGGCTGACTCGGAGCCGGATCCGCGGCAATCCTCGGTTGGCATGGGGCGGGTGGCCCGTCGGGGCGGCCTTGCCAGCGGACCGGCGGAGCCGGACTCTCCTCGGTGGCCGGGCGCGTGGACGGATGATCGCCCGGGGCCGAACAGCCCCGGAAAACCGTCTCTGTTCGGGCCAATGCACTTCGGCACGCTGCCGAAAATGCAACCTAGAGCGGCAGTTTCTCGGCCGCGATGGTTCCGCCAAGGAGCGCACGAATGCCGCAGACGATCAACACCAACATCACCTCGCTGAACGCGCAGCGAAACCTGAGCATGTCGCAATCGGCCCTGACGGTGTCGATGCAGCGGCTGTCGTCGGGGCTGCGCGTCAACAGTGCAAAGGACGATGCCGCGGGCCTGGCCATCGCCGAGCGCATGAACACGCAGGTGCGCGGCATGGCGGTGGCAATGCGCAACGCCAACGACGGCATCTCGATGTCGCAGGTGGCCGAAGGGGCGTTGTCGCGGGTCGGCGAGGCGCTGCAGCGCATGCGCGAGCTGGCGCTGCAGGCGCGCAACTCGACCAACAGCAACGACGACAAGGACTCGCTGAACAAGGAGTTCTTCGAGCTGCAGAAGGAGATCAGCCGCGTCCTCAACGGCACGACCTTCAACAACAAGAAGATCCTGGGCGCCGACGGCACCACGTTCACCTTCCAGATCGGCGCCAACACCACCTCCGACGACGTCGTCGAGATCGACTTCGACAACCTGGCGAGCAACGCCGACATCACCTCGATCACGGTTTCGACGGCGAACATCGGCAGCACCGCCGACGCGACCGCGATCGCGTCCGTCATCGCCGACATCGACACCGCGCTCGACACCATCAACAACACGCGTGCAACCTTCGGCGCGACGCAGTCGCGCTTCGAGGCGATCATCGCCAACCTGCAGGTCTCGCTCGAGAACCAGACCGCGGCGCGAAGCCGCATCATGGATGCAGACTACGCCGCCGAGACGGCGAACTTGTCTCGAGCGCAGATCTTGCAGCAGGCAGGCAACGCAATGGTCGCACAGGCGAACCAGTTGCCCCAGCTGGTGCTGAGCCTGCTGCAAGGCTGACGCCGAACCGCCGACCGTGACACGCGTCACGGCCGACGGCTGACGCCCCTCTCGAGTTCGCGCGGGTGCGTCCGATTCAACGCTGGAGAAGCCCTGCGCCGACGCAGGGTGCCGCTCGCGACGCACGGACACCATGGCCACCATCACCTCCCTGGGCATCGGCAGCGGGCTCGACGTCAACAGCATCGTCACGCAGCTGGTTGCGCTCGAGCGGCGCCCGATCGCACAGCTGCAGACCGCGAAGTCGGACCTCAGCTCGCAGCTGTCGGCCTTCGGCCGCATCCAGAGTGCACTCGACTCGCTTCGCAGCGCGGCACGCACGCTGACCAACGCCTCGACCTGGTCGGCCACCACCGCCACCTCGTCCGACACCACCGCACTCACCGCCAGCAGCAGCAGCACCTCGAGCCCGGGCGCGTACGCCGTCAACGTCGCCTGGCTGGCCACGCTGCAGCTCAACGCCACCAGCGCGCTGCCGAGTGCGAGCGAGACGGTCGGCGAAGGAACCCTCCACATCCAGCTCGGCACCTGGGCCGACGACCTGAGCGGCTTCACGCCGAAGGACGGCAGCGCGCAGGTCGACATCACGATCGGCCCCGGCGAAGCCACGCTCGCCGGCATCCGCGACAAGATCAACGCCACCGCCGCCGCCGGCGTGCGCGCGTCGATCGTCAACGACGCCAGCGGTGCACGGCTGGTGCTGCAGTCCAAGGAGACCGGCGCCGCCAACGGCTTTCGCATCCTGACCACCGACCCCGACGGCGTCGGCGACGACGACGCCGGCATCTCGCGGCTGGCCTACGACCCGGAAAGCGCCACCGTGGTGTCGTCGCGCAGCCAGGCGGCGCGCAACGCCAGCCTCACCGTCAACGGGCTGCCGGTGGAGTCGGCGAGCAACACGCTCGGCAACGTCGTCGATGGCTTGACGCTAAAGCTGCTCAAGCCCACCGCGGGTGCGGTCGACGTCGCGGTCAGCCGCGACAACGACTCGATGAAGAAGTCGGTGCAAGCCTTCGTCAGCGCCTACAACGACGTGGTCAACCTGGTGCGCGACCAGACCAAGTTCGTCGAGTCGAGCAAGACCGCCGGCCCGCTGCAGGGAGACCGCGCGGCGATCACGATCCTGAACCAGCTGCGCTCGGCGCTCGGCATCGAATCGAGCGCGAGCGCGACCTTCGGGCGCGCCTCGCAGATCGGCCTCGACGTGCAGAAGGACGGCACGATCAAGCTCGCCGGCAGCAAGCTCGATGACGCGCTCGCCGACGTCGGCGAGCTGCAGAAGTTCTTCGCCACCAGCACCGACACAGCCACCACCAACGGCCTCGGCGACCGCATGCGCCGCCTGCTCGATGGCCTGCTGTCGACCGACGGCACGGTGTCGAGCCGCCAGGATGGTCTGCGCAAGCTGATCTCGAACAACGACAAGCGGCAAGCCCAGCTCGAAGACCGCGTCCTGGCCACCGAGAAGCGGCTGCGTGCGCAGTACCAGGCGCTGGACCTCAACATGTCGCGGCTGAACGGCCTGCAAGGCTACGTCAGCCAGCAGATCACGAACTGGAACCGCAGCACGGGCTGAAGCCGCCGCCGCGCTCCGTCCGGTCGCTGCCTTGAAGGCCGCGCCGGACAAGTGGCCCGGCCCCTCGCCGGGCGAGATCGTTCCACAGGGACGATCGCGTCCGGGCTCGACCCCAAGGGGCAAAACCAGCGCACCGCCGGAGCCGGATCCGCGGCAATCCTCGGCCTTCGGGACAAGCGCTCTGCCTCCTGGCAATGTCGATCGGCCCACCGAGTCGTGAGACGGTCGCGCCCGTCGCCGCGGTGGGTCTGCCGGCTCTCACGAATCGACGCAATTGCCGGCTTGTATCGCGGCTCAAGTGCTCCGCGGACGCCGCCGATAAGAGGGCTACCCGCCTTCGACTCCAACCCGGCAGCCGATTCCGATGTTCAACCCCACTCTCGCCGCCAGCTTCGGCCGGCAACAGCCCCGCTTCGCCGCCGCCTACCGGCAGATCGGCGCCGAGACCGGCGTCGCCGCGGCCACACCGCACCGCCTGGTCGCGATGCTCTACGACGGCTTCATGGAAGCCCTGGCCGAGGCCCGCGGCGCGATGCGCGCGCGCGAGATCGAGCGCAAGGGCCGCGCGATCAACCGCGCGATCCGCATCCTCGAGGAAGGCCTGCGCGGCGGGCTCAACCTCGAGGCCGGCGGCAAGCTCGCCGCCGACCTGAACGATCTGTACGGCTACGTGACGCTGCGCCTGACGCAGGCCAATCTGCGCAACGACGAAGCCATGCTGGACGAGTGCCAGCGGCTGCTGCAGCCGCTGCGCGAAGCCTGGATGTCGATCTCCAGCCCCGACGGTCGCGCCGACGCCTGACCGCCCTCACCCTGCCCCTGGAGTCGCACCCCAAATGGACACCGAATTGCTCAGCTACTACGAGGCCATCGAGCAGGCCAGCAGCGACATGCTCGACGCCGCCAAGGCCGGCAACTGGGACCAGGTGGTCAAGCTCGAAGGCGCCTGCGTGCTGCTGATCAGCCAGCTCAAGCACGCGGCGCGGCAGCAGCCGCTGGACGCCGAGTCGGCGCGCACGAAGGCCAGGATCATGCAGCGCATCCTGGTCAACGACGCCGAGATCCGCCACCTCGCCGAGCCGTGGCTGCAGGACCTCGACGACCTGATGGCCGGCAAACGCCAGACCTTGCACTGACCCCGGCCTCCCACGGCCACCCGACCGCGCCGCCCATGTTCCAGGACACGCAGCCCGCCACGCTTGCCGACGACGGCAGCGACCCCTGGCGATCGTTCCGCGTCACCTCGCCCGGCGAGATCGGCGCGCTGCTTCGCCAGCTGCGAGACAGCTCGGTCCCGCTGGTCATCAGCGCCCCCGACGGCGCGACGCTCGGCACGCAGGTGTGGGCGATAGACACCTCGCAGGGGCGCGTGAACTTCGCCGCCGACGAGGGCCATCCGCAGCTGGCGCGTGTGCTCGCCGCCGACGAGGCGGTGGCGGTGGGCTACCTCGACAGCGTCAAGCTGCAGTTCGACGTGCACGACCTGCTGCTCGTTCGCGGCGTCCGCAGCTGCACCTTGCAGGCCCGGTTGCCGCAGGCGCTGTACCGCTTCCAGCGCCGCAGCGCCTACCGCGTGCGCACGCTCGAGCGCCACAGCCCGACCGCGCACCTGCGACACCCGGCGATCCCCGACATGCTGCTGTCGCTGCGTGTGCTGGACGTCAGCATCGGCGGCTGCGCGCTCTTCGTGCCGCACGACGTGCCGTCGCTCGAGCCCGGGCTGGCGCTGCAGGCGGTGCGCGTCGAGCTCGACGGCGAGACGCGCTTCATCGCGACGCTGCAGACGCAGCACGTGGCGACCATCCCGCCCGGCAACGGCGGGCTGCGTGTCGGCTGCGAGTGGCAGGGGCTCGACAGCGTCGCCGAACGATCGCTGCAGCGCTACATCGACCAGACGCAGAAGCGCCGCCGGCTGCTCTCGCTGGACTGAAGGGACGGCAGGCATGCACATCCGCCCCCCGCTCGCGGCACCGTGGCGGCAGGCTGCCGGCTTCACGCTGATCGAGATCACGATCGTCGTTGCACTCGCCGGCATCGTGGTCTCGCTCGCCTGGCCGTCGCAGCTGCAGAGCCTGCAACGTGCACGCCGCGCCGACGCGGTGGCGGCGCTGATGCGCGTGCAGTTCGCGCAGGAGCAGTACCGTGCCCACCACGGAGGGTACGCACCGACGCTGGCGGCCCTTGCCGGCGCCGCGGCGCCGCGCAGCCCCGAAGGGCACTACGACCTCGCCGTCGAGAGTGTCGAAGGCCAGCGTGTCACCGTGGCCGCTGCCGCCCGTGGTGCCCAGGCGCGTGATGCCGAGTGTTCGCGGCTGACGCTCAGCCTCGACCAGGGCATGGCCGATTTCGGCCCCAGCCAGCGCTGCTGGAACCGGTGACACCGATGAAGCAGCGGGGCCTGACGCTGATCGAGGCGATGATCGTGCTGGCGATCGGCGCGGTGCTGCTGTCGCTGGCACTGCCGTCGTTCACCACCCACCTGCAACGCCAGCGGTTGAAGGGTGCCGCGCAGTCGCTCGCCGCCGACCTTTCCGAGGCGCGCTTCGAGGCCGCGCGCCGCGGCCAGACGCTGCACCTGGTGTACGCCCCCGGCGCCAACTGGTGCTGGGCGATCACCACCCGCGCCGACTGCAGCTGCCACGTCGCCCAGTCGTGCCGCCTGAAGACGATGCGCGCCGCCGACGCGCGCGGCGTCGTGCTCACCGACGCCGCCACCGCGAGCTTCGAACCCGCCACCGGCACCCCCGGCGCCGAGCGCAGCGCGATGCTGCAGACCACCTCCACCGCCGACCGCCTGCGCGTCGACGTCACCCCGCTCGGCCGCGCCCGCGTCTGCTCGCCCGACGGCCCGATGGGCCAGATCGCGGCCTGCTGACGCCCTGCCGCGGCCCGAACCAAAGCGTCCACCGCGCCCTTCGGAACGCAGCGACCGCAGCGCTCACGCGGCCGCCGCGGATCCGGCTCCGCCGGTCCGCTGGCGGCGCCCCCTTCGAGGGGGAGGCGACCGCCAGGTCGCTTCGGGGGGAGCCCGATCCGGGTCCCCCGGTCGGGCTCGATCCCCCTTGGGGGGACCGGCCGCGCGGCCGCAGGAGGCCAGGATCAGACCTGCATGTTCATGATTTCGGTGTAAGCCTGCAGCAGCCGGTTGCGCACCTGCACCGCGGCCTGGAAGCCGATCTGGCTCTTCTGCATCGCCACCATCGTCGTCTCGAGGCTGACATTGGGGTTGTCGAGCGAGAACTCGCGCTGCAACCGGTCGGCCTGCTGGTGCGACGCGCTGACGCCCTTCAATGCGTCGGCCATCGCGGCCTGGAAGCCGCCGCGCTCGCCGCCTTCGACCCTGCCGGCCAACGGCGTGCCGTCCGGGCGCAGCCCGGCCCGGGCCACCGCCTGGTTGAAATCGAAGGGTTTCAGCTCGAGCTTCATCGTGCGCTCCCGGCCGGCCACGCACCCACGCGGCCTGCACATCGGCGGGCGCCATAGCGGCATCCCACCACGCCCCGCACTCTAGGCAGCCGCCGCTGCCGCCAAGGGGCGAACAGCGCGCCGTTTGCCGGGCTTCTCGCTCCACCGCGGCCGCCGCCGCTTCGGACAATGGCCCGGTCGTGCAGGCCCCTCCTGCGCCCTGGGTTGCCCAAGCCGAATGGAAACCGCCGTCGTCCCCGTCAACAACGAGCCGCAGCTCATCCCCACCGCGCCGCCGCAGCGCCTGGCCGAGCGCGTCGCCGCACTGCCCACCCGTTCGCTGCTGATGGGCGGCATCGGGCTGGTCGCGCTGGTCGCGGTGCTGGTGTCGATGACCTTCACGCTGCGCGGCAGCGACTACAAGGTGCTGTTCAGCCAGCTCAGCGAGAAGGACGGTGCGACCGTGATCGCCAAGCTCGACCAGCTCGGCATCGACTACAAGTTCGGCGACGGCGGCGGCAGCATCCTGGTGCCGGCGTCGCGCGTCTACGAGCTGCGAATGAAGCTCTCGGCCGCCGGCGTCAACAAGGGCACGATCGCCGGCTACGAGCTGCTCGACGGCAACGGCAGCTTCGGCCAGAGCGATGGCCAGCAGCGTGTGCAACTCAAGCGTGCGCTCGAAGGCGAGCTGACGCGGACGATCCAGTCGCTGGCCTCGGTGCAGGCGGCGCGCGTGATGCTCGCGATGCCGGCCCAGAACGGCTTCTTCCGCGAACAGCAGAAACCCACCGCGTCGGTGACGGTGCAACTCCACCCCGGCCGCACGCTCGAGCGCGAACAGATTGCCGGAATCGTCCACCTGGTGGCCGCCAGCGTGCCCGAGCTGTCGACCAAGGCGGTCAGCGTGCTCGACGGCCAGGGCGCTCTGCTGTGGCCGCTGGACGACCGCAACGGCGCGCAGGGCTTCGACTCGGCGCAGTTGCGCTACCTGAAGGAAGTCGAGGCCAGCCACCTGAAACGTGTCGTCGAGCTGCTCGAGCCGGTGGTCGGCCGCGAGAACCTTCGCGCCACCGTCACCGCCGAGGTCGACTTCACGCAGACCGAGTCCACCGCCGAGGAGTTCAAGCCCAACCAGGGCACCGAAGCCGCGGCGGTGCGGGCCACCCGCACCGAGGAGTCGACCCAGGCCGACGCGGCGCGCCCGAGCGGCGTTCCCGGCGCCGCCAGCAACCAGCCGCCGGCGCCGGCCACCGCGCCGGTGGCGGGCGCCGCGGCACCGCTGCAGGGTTCGGGCGGCGCCGCCGGCACCCCGAACACGCGCCGCGAGGCCGAGACCAGCTTCGCCGTCGACAAGACGGTGCGCGTGACGCGCAACGCCAGCGGCACCGTGCGCCGGCTGCACGCGGCGGTGGTGGTCAACCACCGCGGCGTCACCGACGCCAAGGGCAAGACCACCGCGGTGCCGCTGACCGACGCCGAGGTCGAGAAGCTGACCGCGCTGGTGCAGCAGGGCATCGGCTTCAGCAAGGAGCGCGGCGACTCGGTGCGGGTCGTCAACGCCCCCTTCCGCGTCGAAGCCGCTCCCGCGACCGAGCCGGTGCCGTGGTGGATGCAGCCCTGGGTGCAGGACCTGCTGCGCGCCGGCGCCGCGCCGGCAGCGCTGGCACTGGCGGCGCTGGTGATCGTCTTCGGCCTCATCCGCCCGGCGGTGAAGTCGGCATTGCCGCCGGCCCCGTCGCAGGCCAGGGGCGGCCAGCTCGACGCCGTGGTCGGCGACGTCGAGAAGCTGCCCGAGCCCGAGCCGGTGGTCGAGCTGCCGCGCATCAGCTCGCGCCTCGAGGCCGCGCGCGTGCTCGCGAAGGACAACCCGGCCGTGGTCGCGAACATCGTCCGCGACTGGGTCAAGGGCGGCGAAACCGCCTGAACGAGAGACAGGGACCGCGATGGCGCAGGCACTGGACGACAAGGGTCTCGAGGACGCGGCGATCCTGCTGATGTCGCTCGGCGAGGAAGAAGCGGCCGAGGTCTTCAAGCACCTGTCGCCGAAGGAAGTGCAGCGCCTGGGCGAGACGATCGCGAAGCTGAAATCGATCTCGCGCGAGCGCGTCGAAGGTGTGCTCGAGAAGTTCGACAGCGCCGCCGCCGAGGACAGCATGCTCGTCGCCGACACCGACGAGTACGTCAAGGCGGTGCTGCGCAAGGCGCTCGGCGAGGACAAGGCCAACCTGCTGATCGACCGCATCCTGCAGGGCAGCGACACCACCGGCATCGAGAGCCTGAAGTGGATGGACCCGGCCTCGGTGGCCGAGCTGCTGCGCAACGAACACCCGCAGATCGTCGCCGCGATCCTGGTGCACCTCGACGCCGACCAGGCCGCCGAGGTGCTGAAGCACTTCGTCGAGCGCCACCGCAACGAGGTGATGGTGCGCATCGCCACGCTCGACGGCATCCAGCCCAACGCGCTGAAGGACCTCAACGACGTGATGAGCAAGGTGCTGGCCGGCGGCGAACGGATGAAGAAGAGCAACCTCGGCGGCGTCAAGTCCGCGGCCGAGATCCTGAACATGCTGGGCACCGCGGTCGAGACCTCGGTGCTCGACTTCGTGCGCGAGGCCGATGGCGAGCTGGCGCAGAAGATCATGGACAACATGTTCACCTTCGACGACCTCGAGAAGCTCGACGACAAGGGCTTCCAGGCGCTGCTGAAGGAGGTGCAGTCCGACGCGCTGGTGCTGGCGCTGAAGGGTGCGACGCCGGAGCTGCGCGAGAAGGTGTTCAAGAACATGTCGACGCGCGCCGCCGAGTCGCTGCGCGAAGACCTCGAGTCGCGAGGCCCGGTGCGGCTGTCCGAGGTCGAGGCCGAGCAGAAGGAGATGCTGAAGGTCGTCCGCCGGCTCGTCGACGAGGGCCAGATCGTGATTGCCGGCGGTGGTGATGAGCAGCTCATCTAACCCCGGTGGTGCCCGACGCGATGGCGGCTCGAGCCCTTACTCGCGCTTCATCCCGCGCGAAGAGCTGGGGCCGGTGTCGGCGTGGAACCCGGGTGCCTTCGCCGGCACGCCGCGGCGGCACCCGATGTCGCAGGCAGCGGCGCCGGAGCCGGCGGTGCCTGCCGAGCCCACTGCGGCGCAGTGGCAGGCCCAGGTCGCGGCGGCCCGCCAGGCCGGCTACCAGGACGGCTACCGCGACGGGCTGGTCGCGCTCGAGGGCTTCAAGCAGAGCTACGTCAAGCAGATGAGCGCGCAGCTCGGCCGCCTGGTCGAGAGCTTCGACCGCGAGCTCGACGCGATGCACTGCGAGATCGCCGGCAGCGTCGCGCGCACCGCGGTGCAGCTGGCGCAGCAGGTGCTTCGCCAGCACCTCGAGGACCATCCGCCGGTGGTGGCCCGAGTCGCCGCCGAGGCGGTCGAGGCGGTGCTGATGAGCGCACGCCACATCACGGTGCAGGTGCATCCGCAGGACCTGCCGCTGGTCGCCGAAGGTGCCGCCGAGGCGTTGCAGGCGCGCGGCGCGCGGCTGCTGGCGCACCCGGGAATCGAACGCGGTGGCTGCCGCGTCGAATCCGACGTTGGCGCCGTCGATGCGCGCATCGGCACGCGCTGGTCGCAGGCCGCCGCGATGCTCGGTAGCGACGAGCCCTGGCTCGGCGACCAGGCCCCGGCGTCATGAAGCCCCCAGGCCCGCTCCCGGTCGCCACCCCCCGGGGGGGTGTCGCCGGTGCCCCGGCGGAGCCGGATCCGCGGCAATCCGCGGTTGCGGCTCACGCCGGTTCTCGGACGCCCGTCGCCCGCGCGCAGCGCTGGCAGCGCTACCTGGCGGACCTCGAGTCGTATGCCTCGGCGGCGCAGCCGCTCGAGACCACCGGCACGCTGGTTCGTGTCGCCGGCCTCGTGCTCGAGGCCGCCGGCGTGCGCGTGCCGGTGGGCTCGGTTTGCGACGTCGAGAGCGACGGCCAACCGAGCGTCACCGCCGAGGTCGTCGGCTTCGACGGCGACCGGGCCTTCCTGATGCCCACCGGCGAGCTTCACGGCCTGGCCAGCGGCGCGCGGGTCTCGCCGCGGCCGCTTCCCAACCTGCCCCCGCGCTTCGGCGTCGACAACCACCCCTGGCGGCGCAGCGAGGACCGCGCGCTGCACCTGCCGATGGGCGACGGGCTGCTCGGCCGTGTCGTCGATTCGCACGGCCACCCGATGGACCGTGCCGGCGAGCTCGACGGCGTTCACGCCGAACCGATGCTGCGCCGGCCGATCAACGCGATGGACCGCGACCCGGTTCGCCAGCCGCTGGACACCGGCGTGCGCGCGATCAACGCCCTGCTCACCGTCGGCCGCGGCCAGCGCATCGGGCTCTTCGCCGGCACCGGCGTCGGCAAGTCGGTGCTGCTGGGGATGATGGCGCGCTACACCGCCGCCGACGTGATCGTCGTCGGACTCATCGGCGAGCGAGGCCGTGAGGTCAAGGAGTTCATCGAGGACATCCTCGGCGACGACGGCCGCGCGCGATCGGTGGTGGTGGCGGCGCCGGCCGATGCGCCGCCGCTGGTGCGCATGCAGGGTGCGCACTACGCCACCGCGATCGCCGAACACTTCCGCGACCGCGGCAAGCATGTGCTGCTGCTGATGGACAGCCTGACGCGATACGCGATGGCGCAGCGCGAGATCGCGCTCGCGATCGGCGAGCCGCCGGCCACCAAAGGCTACCCGCCGAGCTGCTTCGCGAAGCTGCCGCAGCTGGTGGAGCGCAGCGGCAACGGGCTCTCCGGCGTCGGCTCGATCACCGCCTTCTACACCGTGCTGTCGGAAGGCGACGACCACCAGGACCCGATCGCCGACGCCGCGCGCGGCATTCTCGACGGCCACATCGTGCTCACGCGTGAGCTCGCCGAGGCCGGCCACTACCCGGCGATCGACGTCGAGAAGTCGGTCTCGCGCGTGATGACCGCGGTCACCAGCCGCGAACACCAGGCCGCGGCGCGGCGCCTGCGCCAGCTGCTGGCCCGCTACAACAAGGCACGCGACCTCATCCAGCTCGGTGCCTACGCGCCCGGCCACGATCACGAACTCGACCTCGCGGTTCGGCTGCAGCCGATGATCACCGCGCTGCTGCAGCAGGACATGCACGAGCGTGCGCTGCTCGACGCCAGCCGCCGCCAGCTCGACGCGCTGGCCGCCGCCTGAACAAAACGACCGACGACGAAGCCCCCCATGAGCGAACCCCGACTCGAATCCCTCAACCTGCTGCTCGAGAAGGCCTCGGCCGAGCGCGACCGCCTGGCCGCCGACCTGCGCCGCGCCGAGGAAGTGGCGCTGCGCACCCGCGCGCAGGGCGAGCAGTTGGCCGCCTACCGCGGCGAATATGTCGAGCGCTGGTCGGCCCAGTTCGGGCGCGGCGGCGCGATCGAGATCGTTCACTGCTACCAGTCGTTCATGCAGCGGCTCGACGAAGCGATGCAGCAGCAGCAGCGCCAGGTCGACCAGGCACAGCGCCAACTGGCGCAGCTGCGCCATGCGCTGCTCGAGGCCGAAGTGCGGGTCGCGTCGGTGAAGAAGCTCGCCGAGCGGCGCCGCGCCGAACACCAGCGTGAGCAGCAGCGCCGCGACCAGCGCGCCACCGACGAAACCAGCCAGCAGCTGGCGATGCGCCGCACGCGTGTCGCCGCACTGCAGCACTGACCCCCTCCGGCTCACCCCATGCAGTTCGACCCCCTGATGACACTTCCTGCCGCCGCTGGCGGCGCGCAGGCCGGCAAGGGCACGGCCGCCGGTCCCGGCACCGGTGCCGCACCCGGCGGCGACGACACCAGCCTGTTCGCGCGTGCGCTCGGGCTGGCGATCGAGCCGCTGCGTGCCCGCGCCGGGCTGGCCGCGCTGGCCGACACGACGCCGGCGCCGGGCGACGGCCGTGCATCCTCCGGCAAGGCTTCTGCGGCGCCGGACCTTGCCGGCGACGGGCCGCTCTTCCTGCCCGACGAGGCGTGCAGCGCCGGCCCGCCGGTCGACGCCGCCGAGGACCTCGCGGGGTCGGCGCGCCCCTCGCCCGAGGCCAGCGAAAACCTGGTCGTGCCCTGGCTCGACCTCGGCCCCGGCCTGGTGGCGATGGCGCGCGAGTTCCTGCCGGTTGGCGCCACGACCGGGCCGGCAGCGAAGGGCGACCCGACCGATGCGACGGCCGGCGAGGCCTCGGCTCTGCTGCCCGGGAAGGCCACCCACGCCAGGAGCGCCCACGCCGTCCCCGGCCAGGCCGGCATCGGTCTCGCGCCCGGCGCGCGCCGAGCCGACGCCGCCGGCAAGCCCGACACGACAGCCGCGGCCCGGCCCGTCGAGCGTCGCGGCCGCGCCGAGACGCCGGCTGCCGAAGACCCGGCGCGCCGGACCGGCGCGGCGCTGCGCAGCGACGAGCCTCTGCCGCCCGGCACAACCACGACCGCACATCGGCACGACCCGGCAGCCGATGCCGTTGCCCACCCGAACGATCGCGCCCCGAAGGGCGACAGCGGCTCCGAGATGGCGCCGATGCACGACACCACACACGCCGAGACACCCCCGGCCGTGGCGAACGCGGCACCGCAATCACTGCCAGACACCGCGCCGGCCGTGGCCGGCACCGCGCCGGCGATCGGCTCGTCGCCTGCCGCCGCCGACAACCCACCCGCCGAGGTCCAGCTGCCGACCCCGCTCGGCACCCCGGAATTCATGCCCCACCTCGGCGCCGAGCTGACGGTGCTGGCGCGCGACGGCGTCCAGCACGCCCGCGTGCACGTCAACCCGGCCGAGATGGGCCCGATCGCGGTGCAGCTGACGCTCGACGGTCAGCAGGCGCAGGTGAGTTTGGTCGCCGACAACGCGCTGACGCGCCAGTTGCTCGAGCAGCAGATGCCGTCGCTGGCGGCGGCGCTGCGCGAGAACGGGCTTACGCTCACCGGTGGCGGGGTCTTCGAGCAACCGCGCCAGGCCCGCGAGCAGGCCGACGGCCAGCGCCAGGGCAGCGGCGCCGCGCTGCGCCATGCCGGCGCCGACGCCGGCGACGATGCGACCGAGCGCGCGGCGCCCCGGGTGCTTCGCCGCCAGGGCGTGGTCGACCTCTACGCCTGACCCCCTTCGGAGTCTGCGCGGCAGACTCCTGGCGGTTAGCCCGCGTTTCGCGGCCCTTTTCGCGGCATCCCGGCGGGCCGCGCTTCGAATAATGGCCTTCGAACCCGGCGCGATCGGCGGCCCCCTGGGCCGTCTCGCGCCGCCAGGAAGGATTCGCTCATGTCGAACGCCGCCGCGGCCGAAGCACCGCCCCCCGCACCGAAGGGCAAGAAGAAGCTGATCATCATCGCTGCCTCGGCGGCGCTGCTGCTCAGTGTTGCCGGCGGTGGCGCGTTCGTGCTGCTGAAGAAGAAGCCCGCCGACGCCGACGAGGAGGGTGCCGACGAGGTCGCCCAGGTGGAGGACGCGCCGAAGGCCAAGGCCAAGCATGACCCGAAGGCCGTGCCGGTGTTCGTGCCGCTCGAGCCCTTCACCGTCAACCTCGCCGACCGCGAGACCGAGCGCTACGCGCAGATCGCGGTGACGCTGGAAGTCACCGACGCCAAGGCCGGCGAGCAGGTCAAGGCCTTCCTGCCCGCGGTGCGCAACAACATCCTGATGGTGCTGGCGCACAAGACCTCCGAAGAGCTGCTGCAGCGCGAGGGCAAGACCCAGCTCGCCGCCGAGATCCGCCGCGAGACCGCGCGAGCGCTCGGCGTCGACCCCGAGCCCGAGGCACCACGCGCCGACCCGAAGAAGAAGGGCGCTGCGAAGAAGAAGCCCGAGCCGGTGGTCCTTCCCGTCACCGCCGTGCACTTCTCGAACTTCATCGTCCAGTAAGCCGTGTGCCCCCACGCTCACTTCGTTCGCTGCCCCCCGAGGGAGCTGTCCCGGACCGGGAGACCCGGATCCGGGACGGGCATCGCTAACGCCAGCGGGGTGCGCGCTTGAATCAACAGATTCTTTCGCAAGACGAAGTCGATGCCCTGCTGCAGGGCATCACCGGCGAGAGCCAGAAGCTCGAGGCTGAGGAGGCGCCGACTTCGGGCATCCGCGACTACGACCTCGCCAGCCAGGAGCGCATCGTCCGCGGCCGCATGCCGACGATGGAGGTCATCAACGAGCGCTTCGCGCGGAACATCCGCATCGGGCTCTTCAACTTCATCCGCAAGAGCCCCGAGGTTTCGATCGGCGGCATCAAGGTGCAGAAGTTCAGCGCCTTCCTGCGCGAGATCGTCGTGCCGACCAACTTCAACCTGGTCTCGGTGCGGCCGCTGCGCGGCTCGGGGTTGATCGTCTGCGACCCGAGCCTGGTGTTCGCGGTGATCGACGCACTGTTCGGCGGTGTCGGCAAGTTCCACACCCGCATCGAGGGGCGCGACTTCTCGCCCACCGAACTGCGCGTGATCATGCGCCTGGTCGAGTGCATCATCGCCGAGTACAAGAAGGCCTGGCACGGCATCTACCCGCTCGAGCTCGACTACCAGCGTTCGGAGATGCAGCCGCAGTTCGCGAACGTCGCGACGCCGAGCGAGATCGTCGTCTCGACCAACTTCACGCTCGAGATCGGCGAGACCACCGGGTCGGTGCACTTCTGCATCCCGTACTCGACGCTCGAGCCGATCCGCGACGTCCTGTACTCGACGATCCAGGGCGACGCCACCGAGCCCGACCGCCGCTGGGTCAACCTGCTGAAGCAGCAGATCCAGTCGGCCGAGGTCGAGCTGGTGGCCGAGCTGGCCACCGCACCGGCCACCGTCGAGCAGCTGCTGTCGTTCAAGCCCGGCGACTTCATCGAGCTCGACCTCGAACCACTGATCCACGCCAAGGTCGACGGCGTGCCGGTGTACGAGTGCCACTACGGCACTTCCAACGGGCGCTACGCGCTCAAGATCGACCAGTTGCTCACCGCCAGCAACCATCTGGGCTGGATCGGAGTGGATGAAAATGTCAGCTGACCCGAAAGCCGAGATGTCCGAAGAGGACCGCATGGCCGCCGAATGGGCCGCCGCCCTCGAGGAGAGCAAGGCCCCCGCCGGCTCCGGTGTCAACGGCGAACTGGCCGCCACCGCCGAGACGGTGGCGCCGGCGCAGTTCACGAACTTCAATGCCACCGCCGTGCCGGGCGGCGCCGGCAACGACATCAACATGATCCTCGACATCCCGGTCCAGCTGACCGTGGAGCTGGGCCGCACGAGGATCCCGATCAAGCACATCCTGCAGCTCGCGCAGGGCTCGGTGGTCGAGCTCGAGGCACTGGCCGGCGAGCCGATGGACGTGCTCGTCAACGGCTTCCTGATCGCGCAGGGCGAGGTGGTCGTCGTCAACGACAAGTTCGGCATCCGCCTGACCGACATCGTGACGCCGAGCGAACGCATGCGCCGGCTCTCCAGGACCTGAGACCGGGAGCCGGACAACCGTGATCGGCACCGACTGGTCCGCGCTGCTGTGGTTCGCGCTCGTCGTCGCGGCGATCCCGGTCGCGCTGTGGTTCGTCAAGCGCACGCCGATCGGCCATGGTGCGGCGGCCGGTGCGCCGCGCCTGGTGGCCGTGCTGCCGCTGTCGGCGTCGCAGAAGGTGGTCACCCTCGAAGTCGGCCGTGGCGAACACCGCATGTGGATGGTGCTCGGGGTGACGCCGCAGTCGATCACCTCGCTGACCTCGCTCGCGCCTCAGGAAGAGGCGCCGCCGCCGACACCGGCCGACACCTTCGCGCCGCTGCTGAAGCGGCTGCGCCAGGGCGGAAAGGGTGACGATGCACTTTGACCCCGCACGCGCGGCACGCATCGGCGTGCCGGCGGCACTGCTGCTGGCCTGCGTTGGAGCGCTCGCCCAGGGCCAGGCCGGCGGAAGCACCCTGCCGCTGGTGGTGGCGCAGGGCGCCGGCGGCACCAGCTACTCGGTACCGATCCAGACGCTGCTGTTCTTCACCGCGCTGTCGTTCCTGCCCGCAGTGCTGCTGTTGATGACCGGCTTCACGCGAATCGTGATCGTGCTGTCGCTGCTGCGCCAGGCGCTCGGCACGCAGGCCGCGCCGCCGAACCAGGTGATCGTCGGATTGAGCCTGTTCCTGACCTTCTTCGTGATGTCGCCGACGCTCGACAGGGTCTACGACGAGGCCTACAAGCCCTTCGCCGCGAACCAGATCGCCTTCGACCAGGCGCTCGAGCGCGGCGAGGCGCCGATGCGCGCCTTCATGCTGAAGCAGACCCGCCAGAGCGACCTGCAGCTGTTCGCAAAGCTCGCCAAGCTGCCCGAGGGCACGAAGGGCGAGGCGGTGCCGATGCGTGTGCTGGTGCCGGCCTTCGTCACCAGCGAACTCAAGAGCGCGTTCCAGATCGGCTTCATGATCTTCGTGCCCTTCCTGATCATCGACATGGTGGTCGCGAGCGTGCTGATGAGCCTGGGGATGATGATGCTGAGCCCGGTGCTCGTCGCGCTCCCCTTCAAGCTGATGCTGTTCGTGCTGGCCGACGGCTGGAACCTGCTGCTCGGCTCGCTCGCCGCCTCCTTCGCGACATGAACCACCCCCGCAGCGCCTTCGGCGCCTCCCCGTCGAGGGGGCGCCGCCAGCGGCCCGGATCCGCGGCAGCCGCATGGTTCCGCCACAGCCCAGCCAGCGCCGGCTTGCCCGCCCAACACCGCCAGCCCTCATGAACGCCCAACAAGTCCTCGATGCCGGCCAGCAAGGCCTGATGCTGCTCTTGCTGGTCTCCGCCCCGGTGCTCGTCGTCGTGCTCGTCGTCGGCCTGCTGGTCAGCGTCTTCCAGGCCGCGACGCAGATCAACGAGGCCACGCTGTCGTTCGTGCCGAAGATCGTCGCCGCGGTGGCGGTGCTCGGCTTCGCCGGGCCGTGGATGCTGCAGACGCTGGTCGAGTACCTGCAGCGCACGCTGCAGTCGATCCCCGGCGCGATCGGCTAGGGCGGCCGACGCCGCCGCAGGATGGTCACGCTCACCGAGAGCCAGCTGCTGGCGTGGATCACGCCGCTGCTGTGGCCCTTTCTGCGTGCGCTGGCGCTGTTCAGTGCGCTGCCGGTGCTGGGAACCCGCACGGTGCCGATGCGGGTGCGCATCGCGCTCGCGTTTTTCATCGCGCTCGCGCTGCAGGGCACGCTTGCGCCGCCGGAGCCGGTGCCGCTGGACAGCGCACCCGGGCTGATGCTGGTGGTGCAGCAGGTGCTGGTCGGGCTGACGCTCGGCTTCGCGGTGCGCGTGGTCTTCGCCGCGGTGGAGTTTGCCGGCGAGGTGATTGGGCTGCAGATGGGGCTGAACTTCGCCGGCTTCTTCGACCCCGTCACCGCCAGCCAGGGCACCGCCACCGGGCGTTTCTTCGGCACCATGATCGCGTGGCTGTTCGTGGTCGCCAATGGCCACCTGCTGGTGATCTCGGCGCTGGCGATGAGCTTCGACGCCTTCCCGGCGAGCAGCGAGCCCTTCGCCTTCCTGCAGCGCACCGCGCCCCACCGCTGGGGCGCCGAGGTGTTCTCGATCGGGCTGTGGATCGCGCTGCCGCTGGTGGCGATGCTGTTGTTCGTGAACCTGGTGCTCGGCGTCATCTCGCGCGTCGCGGCGCAGATGAACGTGTTCGCGATCGGCTTCCCGATCACGCTCGGCGTCGGGCTGCTCGGCATCCTGCTGACGCTGCCGGCGCTGCAGCAGCCGTTCACGGTAGCGCTCGAGCGCATGCTGTCGATGTTCCGCTGACCGGCGGGAAGGCCGCTGGTGATGGCGGCCTTTCCGGCAGCCGGGCGCCGGTCAGGCGGCCACCGGTGGCATCGCGCGCCGGATGCCAGCCACCACCGACTGCACATCGCCGGCCAGCTGTCCCGTCGCGCGCTCGGTCTCGATCGCGTCGGCGCCCCGCGCCAGCGCCTGCTCGAGACCCTCGGCCGCCGCATGAACGGCGCCGGCACCGACGTTGCCCGCCGACCCTCGCAGCGCGTGCGCCGCTGCGGACAGGCCTTCGCGGTCGCCGGCGGCCAGCAGCGAGCGCAGCCGCTCCGGGTCGCTCTCGTGGCGACCGACGAAGGTGGCAAGCAGCTGCGCGACCACCGTCTCGCGCGCACGGCACAGTGCCCAAAGCCGGGTGCCGTCGAGCCCGTCGACCCCGGCCAGCCAGCGTGGCATCGGCGCCGATGTCGGCGCGCTCTCGGCCGGTGCGGCCGCGGCTGCGCCGGCGGCCGCGCCGGCGTCGGCAGCGCCGAGCACCTGCAGCAGCGCCGAAAACAGCGCGTCCGGGCTCACCGGCTTCGCGACGAAGGCGTCCATGCCGGCTTGCAGGCACCGCTCGCGGTCGTCGTCGAAGGCGTTGGCCGTCATCGCGACGATCGGCGTCGTTCCGCGCCCGGGCAGATCGCGGATGTGGCGGGTGGCCTCCAGGCCGTCCATCTCGGGCATCTGAACGTCCATCAGCACGATGTCGTAGTCGTGCTGCCGAGCCAGCTCGACCGCCTCGCGACCGTTGGTCGCGGTGTCGACGACGAAGCCGGCGCCGTCGAGCAGCGCGAGCGCGACCTCGCGATTCAGCGCCACGTCGTCCACCAGCAGCAGCCGGGCACCGACATGGCGGCGTCGCAGCTCGGCCTGGGCGTCGCCAGGGTGGGGCCGCGGCGACACCGGCGCGACGCTGGTCTCGCGCCCGCGGCCGACCCAGGTGGTGAACCAGAAGCTGCTGCCCTGCCCCGGCCGGCTCTCGACCCCGGCCTCGCCACCCATCAGCGCGGCCAGCCGCCGCGTGATCGCCAACCCGAGCCCGGTGCCGCCGTAGTGCCGGGTGGTCGAAATGTCGCTCTGCTCGAAGGCCTGGAAGAGCGACGGCAGCCGCTCGGCCGCGATGCCGGGGCCGGTGTCGTGCACCTCGAAACGCAGCAGCAGCCGATCGCCCTCGTCGGCGAGCTGCGAGACGCGGATCGACACCTGGCCCTCGGAGGTGAACTTGACGGCGTTCGAGACATAGTTCAGCAGCGCCTGGCGCAGTCGCGTCGGGTCGCCCCGCAGCCGGTACGGCAGCCCCTCGGCCTCGACCTCGAGCCGCAGCCCCTTCTCGCGCGCCTGTTCGGCCACCAACGACTGCACCTGGTCGAGCAGGGCGCCGAGCGCGAAGTCGGTCTGCTCCAGCTCGAGCCGGCCGGCCTCGATCTTCGAGATGTCGAGGATGTCGTTGACGATCGCCAGCAGGTGCACTGCGGCGGCATCGATCTTGGCCAGCCGCTGCTGCTGGCGCGGGTTCGGGGCGTCGTTGCGCAGAAGGTGAGTGAGACCGACGATCGCGTTCATCGGCGTTCGGATCTCGTGGCTCATGTTGGCCAGGAACGCGCTCTTCGCGCGGTTCGCGGCTTCGGCCTGTTCACGCGCCAGCGCCAGCTCGGCGGTGCGCTCGTGCACCTGCTGCTGCAGGCTGGCGCGGTGGCGCTCGAGCTCACGCTCGGTGGCGCGGCGCCGCAGCACGTTGCTCGCGAGTGCGATCACCAGCACGCCAAGCACGCCGAGCGCCGCCGAACCGCCCACCAGCAGCTGGCGCTGGGTGTCGGTCAACTGCGTCGGCTCGTTGAGCAGCCGGCTGCCCGGCGGCACCGCGGTCAGGTCGACGCGATGCCGCAGCAGTTGCGCGTGGTCGAGCACCGCAACGGTCGGGCTCGAGCGCACGACCGGGATCGACGACGCCGGCTCGCCGTTGACGATGCGGCGGGCCATTCGCGCCGCCGTCTCGCCCTGCGACTGCGAGTCGAGCGGCACGCCGCCGGTGACGCGGCCCTGCCAAGACTCGAGGCTCCACGGTGTGTACACCGGCAGCGCGGGGTTCGAGGTGGCGATCACGATGCTGGCCTCGAGCGTCAGCATCGCGCCGGTTCCCTCGTCACGGTAGTAGTGGCCGCGCAGCACAACGCTGCCGGCGGGCTGCTCGGCCAGCGCGCGCGGCAGCGCCTGGTGGCCGAGCCCGCTCAGCTCGATCACCTCCGGGAGCCCCGCCACCCGCTGCAGCGCGCCGCGGATCGAATCGAGGTTGGCGCGGCCGCTGGGCATGAGGTCGTTGACGACGACGATTCGCGGCGCCTTCGGGTGCAGGCGCTGCACCAGGCGCAGCGTGTCGGCCCAGTCGACACGCTCGACGAGCCCGGTGATGTCGGCCTGGCCGGCGAGTTGCGCATCATCGAGCCGGTTGATGCCGACGAAGACCACCGGTACGCCGCGGAACAACTCGTCGCGGTGGCGCAGCACGAAGTCGAGCGCCTCGGCGTGGCAGGCGATCACGACATCCGGCGGCTGCGCGCCGTACTTGCGCCGGTACAGCTGCCTCAGCTCCGGCAGCACCGACTCCGCCGGGTGGCGCAGCAGGTCCATGTGCTCGACATGGAGCTGGATGCCTCGCGGCGCTCCGGCGAAGATGCCGGCGATGCCACGCAGGATGCCATCGGACCAGGGGTAGGCCTGGTGATAGGCAACCAGCACCAGCACCCGCTGAACCGGCACGGTCTCGGCGCGGCTGTGCCCGGTGGCGAGCGCCCCGGCAACGGCCAGCAGCGCGCGCCGGCGCTCGGCGCCGCGCGGTGATGGGGTCTCTGCGATGACCTTCACTTCGGTGCGGGTCGCCGTCGTCGCGCGCCGCCCTGGTGTTCGGGACCCGACGATAGCCGGGCCGGCCCTCCCGTGGCAATGCCGGGTTGGTGGCGTCAGCCGGGTCCCGGCGACGTGCCCGTCAGCTCGGCGAGCGTGATCTCGCCGAAGCGGGCGCTGCGCGCAAACGCCGCCGAATCGGCACCCGGTGCGAGCAGCAGCGCCTCGATCAGCGGCCGCGCCGCCGTGTGGGAAGGGTCGCCGAGCAGCACGTGGCGCGGCTCCGGGTGTTCGTCGAGCCGGCCGATGACGCCCAGCGTCAGCAGCGTTTCGAGCACCGGCTCGAGCTGAAGCGTGTCGGTGCGCATCGTGGCCGCCATCGCGGCGAGCGTGCTGCCGCCGCGGCCCGAATCACGCGCACGCTGCAGCTGCGACAGCATTGCGAGCGCCAGCGCGAAGCGCTGCCCCGGCGTGTCGGGCCGCCGTACGACGCGCATGCGCAGGCTCGGCGCATAGGCCGCGACCACCGCGCCGAGCAGCACCACCACCCAGCCCAAGTACACCCACAGCAGCAGGATCGGCACCGTCGCGAAGGTGCCGTATACCGCCGAGAAGGTACCCAGGCGCTCGACGTACCACGCCAGCCCGGCCTTTGCGATCTCGCAGCCGATCGCGGTGAACAGCGCGCCGGCCCAGGCGTCGCTCCAGCGCACATGGGTGTTGGGCACGGCACGGAAGAGCCCGGCCATCGCCGCTGCCAGCAGCGTGAACTGCAGCGCGTCGAACAGCAGGTTGACGCTCCCGGGCAGCGCGCCGACCAGCCCGCGCGAAGCGGACAGCGCGTAGCTCGTCACCGTCAGGCTCATGCCGAGCACCAGCGGACCGAGCGTCAGCGCCCCCCAATAAACCAGCAGCCGCTGCGCCACCGGGCGCGAGCGGCGAACGCGCCAGATCTGGTTCAGCGTGCGGTCGATCGTCAGCATCAGCGCCAGCGCCGTCACCAGCAGCAGCAGCACCCCGGCGGTGCCGAGCTGGCTGGCCTTGGCGGCGAACGTGGTCAGCGAACGCAGCACCGGCTTGGCGATGCCATCGGGCACCAAGCTTTGAACCAGGAACTGCTCGAGCGCACCCTGGAACTTCGCGAACATCGGGAAGGCGGTGAACACCGCCAGCATCACCGCCAGCAGCGGCACCAGCGCGACCAGGGTCGTGAAGGTGAGGCTGCCGGCCGTCAGACCGAGCCGGTCTTCGACGAAGCGCTGGCGCAGCGTGCGCATCGTCTCGAGCCAGGGCCAGTGCTGCAGCTCCGCCGCCAGCGCGCGAACGCGCCGGCCGGCGGTGGCCAAGGGGCCGGCAAGCACGGACATGCTGGCTATCATGCCGCATGCCCATCGCCCGCGAAGTGCTCCCCGATGCCGCTGTGCCGGCGCGGCACCGGCCCCTGTCCGCGCGGGCCACGGTGCTGGCGGCGCTGCTGGCGCTCGTGCTGCTCGGGCTGGCCTGGGAGCTCTGGCTCGCCCCCACCGGCCGCGGCACGCTGGCGATCAAGGTGCTGCCGCTGGCGGCTTGTGTCGCCGGCGTCTGGCGTTCCCGGCTGGCCACTTTCCGCGTGCTGTCGCTGCTGGTGTGGCTCTATGTCGCCGAGGGGCTGGTGCGCGCCACCACCGAAGGTGGCGCGGCTCGCGTGCTCGCGTTGGCCGAGCTGTTGTTGTGTGCGGTGATCTTCACCGCCAGCGTCATCCACATCCGCTCCGGGGCAACCCGGCGGCAAGCTGACGAGCCGTGACCCACCGATGAAGGAAACCGCCCTGCGCGCGCTGCGCGACGCCGCTGGCGCCGACCAGGTGCTGACCGAGGGCGACCTCTCCGCCTGGGAGGTCGACTGGCGCAAGCGCTGGCGCGGCAAGGCGCTGGCGGTGGTGCGTCCGGGGAGCACTGCCGAGGTGGCCGCGGTGGTCCGCGCCTGCGCAGCGAACGGCCTCTCGGTCGTGCCGCAGGGTGGCAACACCGGGCTCGTCGGCGGCGGCGTTCCCGATGCCACCGGCACGCAGGTGCTGCTGAGCCTGGCGCGCCTGAACCGAATCCGCGACCTCGATGCCGCCAACCTCACCATCACCGCCGAGGCCGGCTGCGTGCTGCAGGCGGTGCAGGAGGCCGCCGCCGCGCGCGAGCTGATGTTCCCGCTGAGCCTGGCCGCCGAGGGCAGCTGCACGATCGGCGGCAACCTCGCGACCAACGCCGGCGGCACTCAGGTTCTGCGTTATGGCAACGCACGCCAGCTGTGCCTGGGGCTCGAGGTGGTCACCGCAGAGGGCGAGATCTGGGACGGCCTGACCGGGCTGCGAAAGGACAACACCGGCTACGACCTGCGAGACCTCTTCGTCGGCAGCGAAGGCACGCTCGGTGTCATCACTGCCGCGACGCTGGCGCTGGCGCCGCAGCCGGCGGCGATCACGACCGCGCTCGCTGCCTGCGCCGGCATCGGCGACACGGTGGCGCTGCTCGAGCTGGCGCGCGCGCGGCTCGGCGCGGGGCTCACCGGCTTCGAGGTCATGAACCGCTTCTCGCTCGACGTCGTCGCGAGACACTTCCCGAGCCTGCCGCGCCCGTTGCCCGACGCCGCGTGGACGGTGCTGCTCGAGCAGAGCGACACCGAGGGCGAGGAGCGTGCGCGCGAGCGCTTCGAGTCGCTGCTCGGCAGCGCGCTCGAACACGGGCTGATCGCCGACGCGGTGGTCGCCGAGAGCCTGGCGCAGTCGCGCACGCTGTGGCAGCTGCGTGAGGCCATCCCGCTCGCGCAGGCCGAAGAGGGGCCGAACATCAAGCACGACATCGCGCTGCCGGTGTCGGCGATTCCGGACTTCTGCGCCGCCGCCGATGCCGCGCTCGAGCGCACCTTCGCCGGCGTGCGGCTGGTCAACTTCGGCCATCTCGGCGACGGCAACCTGCACTACAACGTGCAGGCCCCCGAGGGTGGCGACGGCCAGCGCTTCCTCGACAACCAGGAGCACGCGGTGAACCGCATCGTCTACGACGCGGTGCAGCGCTTCGGCGGCTCGATCTCGGCCGAGCACGGTGTCGGCCAGCTCAAGCTCGACGAGATCGTCGAGCGCAAGGGTGCGGTGGCGATCGCGCTGATGCAGCGCATCAAGCGCGCGCTCGACCCCGACAACCGCATGAACCCGGGCCGCGTGCTGCGGCCCTGACCGGGTGGAACCGGAACGCCGCCCGCGGCGGCTACCGGCCCCGCGACGTTCAGATCGACCGCGCCGCCAGCAGCTCGCGGACCTCGGCAACCACCTTGGCGAGGTCGACCGGCTTGGTCCAGTAGGCGGCAAAACCGGCATCGCGCGCGCGCTCGCGGTCCCCGGGCTGGACGTCGGCCGAGCACATCACCGCCGGCACCGCCGCCAGGCCCGGCATCGCGCGCAGCCGCTTCAGCACTTGGTGGCCGTCGGGACCGGGCAGGTGCATGTCGATCACCAGCAGGTCGGGCCGCCAGTCACGGACGATTCGCAGTGCCTCGTCGCCATCGGCGGCCAGTCGCACCTCGCAGCCCGCCTCTTCGTGCAGCGCCTCCTCGAGCAGCGCGGCGTTGACCGGGTTGTCCTCGACATAGAGCACACGTGCCGCGCCCGGCGGCAGTGCGCCGGTGCCCGGCGCCGACGCCACGGCGGCGTCGGCGCGCGGCAGCCAGACTTCGACCCGGGTGCCGATCCCGGGGGTGCTGTGCAGCGCGAGCCGGCCGCCCATCGCCTCGACGAGGCGGCGCGAGATCACGAGGCCGAGGCCGGTGCCCTCGGTGTCGCTCGTCTCGCGGCCGAGGCGTTCGAAGGGGCGGAACAGCCGCTCGCGCTGGGCGGCGTCGAGCCCGGGGCCGGTGTCCTCGACGACGAGGCCGAGCTGCGTCGAGTCGCTCTGGTCGACCGACCAGCGCACCTCGCCGTCGACGCGGTTGTACTTGATGGCGTTCGAGCCCAGGTTCAGAAGCACCTGGCGCAGCCGGGTCGAATCGGCGCGCACCAGCGCAGCACCTTCCCCCGGCAGATGCTGCGCGAGGCCGCGCAAGAGGGCCTGCGGGCGCAGCATCGACGCCGCCTCGTGCAGCAGCCGCCGCGCGTCGACCGTCTCCTGCCGCAGCGCAAGCGCACCCTGCTCCACCTGCTGCAGGTCGAGCACGTCGTCGATCAGGCGCAGCAGCTGCTGGCCGGCGGTGACGATGTGTGCCATGTGGTCGGCGCGGTACTCGCCGCGCGAGTGCATCAGGTCGGCGAAGCCGATCACCGCGTTGAGCGGCGTGCGCATCTCGTGGCTCATGCGCGACAGAAACTCGTTGGTGCTGCGGTTCAAGCGCTCGGCCGCCTGCTTGTCGCGAAGCGCCTGGTCGGCCTCGCGCAGGCGCGTGACATCGGACATGCTGCCGATCATGCGCACCGGCCTGCCTGCCTCGTCGCGGGCGATGACCCGCGTGCGGTCGTGCACCCAGATGTAGTGGCCGTCCTTGTGGCGCAGGCGGTACTCGGCCTCGAAGAGATCACCAGCGCCCGCCCGGTGCCGGGGTTCACGCGCGGCGTCGACCATCGGCCTGTCGTCCGGGTGGACGCGGCCGAGCCACTCGTCGAGCCCGCTGCCCACTTCGGTCACGTCGTGGCCGAGCACCTGTGCCCACGACGGCGAGTAGACGACGCCGTCCTCGTGGTCCCACTCCCAGAGCCCGTGACCGAACACCTCGAGCGCAAAGCGCCAGCGGTCCTCTGCGCGTTGCAGCGCCTGCTGCGCCCGCTTCTGCTCGGTGATGAACATCGTCAGGTGCACGATGGATCCGTCGGCCAGGCGCTGGTCGGCCGAGAGCATCCATTCGTCGCGCCAGCGCACCTCCACCGGCGCCGGGCGTTCCTGCGGCTGCGCCAGCCGCCAGGCGATGAACGCCTCCTCGCGGCCGGCTGCCTCGGGGTAGTGGCCGAGCCGAAGGTGATGGCGAAGCATGCTCTCCCAGGTCGTGCAGTCGGCCGGCAGGTTCTTGCCCGCCGTCTCTCGCCAGCGTGTGTTGGCCATCAGGATGCGGCCGTCGGGGCCGCTGATCATCACCGCCGCAGGCAGGCCTTCGAGCGTCTGCTGCAGCAGCATCTGCGCGCGCCGGGCCTCGTCGCGCGCGCGGATCTCGCCGGTGATGTTGCGGGTGGCACCCCGGTAGCCGGCGAATCGCCCATCGGCGTCGAAGCGGGGGTCGCCGTTGATCAACACGGTGATCGTGCCCTGTGGCGTGTCGCGGTCGAGCACGAGTCCACGAAACGGCCGGCGTGCGGCCCGGTCGTCGAGGTAACGGCGGTAGGTGTCGCCGTACTCGTCGCCGCGAACGCGGTTGTGGTCGAGCGGCAGGCTGCCGATTTCGTCGCCGGCCGCGCGGCCGGTGAGCGCCGAGATGGCGTCGGTCATCCACACCATCATGCCGTCGGCGTCGGTCTCCCAGAGCCAGTCGGTGGCGACGCGGCTGGCGTCGTGAAGGCGGGTCGCGAGCAGCTGCCAGTGCGAACGCTCGGCAGTCGCACGCAGCACGGCGGCACCGGCGGTGGCCAGCGCCTGGAGCGACCCGCGCACCGGCGCCGGCGTGGTATCGACACCGTCCAGCACGAGCCGCGCGAAGACGCAGCCGCCGCTGACGGCATCGAAGCGGGACCGGGCGGCAGGGGCCACCGGAGGCTCGTCGCCAACCAGCCGCACCGGAGGCGAAGCGGCCGATTCCCACCAGGCCGCGGCCGCGCCGGTGGTGTGGCGCGCGGCCACCAGCAGCGCCGCCAGCATCTCGAGGCCGGCGCCGTCGATATCGCCGGCGTCGCGGGGGGCCGCGATGTCGTTCGGCAAAGGTGCCGCAGCACTCATGGCGGTTGCGTGGGAGTGCGCGAATAGTAGCCGCCCGCCCCGGCCCGGCGGCTCGGCGCAGGGCCCGCCGAAGGTCTTCAGCGCTGGACGAGTGCGACGATCTGCGCCACCGGCAACGCGCCGGACTGGCGCACCGTCTCGCGGCCACGATCCAGCCGCACCAGCGTCGGGATACTGCGGATGCCGAAGCGCGCCGCCAACTGCGGGTTGTCGTCGCTGTTGACCTTGGCGAGCAGCGCGCGGCCTTTCAGCCGCCTCGCCGCCTCGGCAAAGGCCGGGGCCATCGCACGGCAAGGCCCGCACCAGGGAGCCCAGAAGTCGACCAGCAGCGGCAGCTCGGTGGTGCCGGCAACGGCGTCGAAGTCGGCATCACCCAATTCGACCGGTTCGCCGGCCAGCAGGGGCTGGCCGCAGCGCCCGCAAACCGGGTCTTCCGCCAAGCGCGCGCTCGGCACGCGGTTGACAGTCCGGCAATGCACGCAGGCGATGTGTTGCAGGGGCTCGTTCATCGCTTGCCAGATGAGGCCGACACGACGCCGCACAAGCCCACGCCGCGGCCGGACGCGACGCCTACTGCAGCGGCCCCTCGAGCGCCCGTGGCAGTGGCAGCGCGATGACCTCGATGCCCTCGTCGCGGAGCGCCTCGCGCTCATCGGGCGTCGCCTGGCCGCGAATGCCGCGGCGTTCGGCCTCGCCGTGGTGGATTCGCCGCGCCTCCTCGGCGAAACGCTCGCCGACATCCTCGGTGCCGGCGACCAGCTGGCGCACGGCCTGCAACCACAGGGCCTGCGGGTCGGCAGCGGCGGGCTCGGCAGGGAGCGCGTCGCCACGCCCTGCGCCGAGGTTCAGCCGCGGGGCCGTCGGCAGACGCGAGATCACCTTGTCGGCACACAGCGGGCACTCGACCAGCCCACGACCGTTCTGCTCCATGAAGTCGTCGTCGGACCCGAACCAGCCTTCGAAGCCGTGGCCATTGGCGCAGCGCAGGTTGAGCACCTTCATGACGCACCGATCATAGGCGGCGGCCCCGCGGCATGCCGGTGACGGGCATCACGCCCCCGCCGGGCCGCCGGTGGCTCGACTGCGGCACCGCCGCTCAACTCGTCAGCGCCTTCACCAGCGCATCGCGGCAGGCAGCCATCAGCCCGCCGGGCAGCAGGCCGAAGGCGAGCACGGCAAACCCGTTCAGCGCCAGCAGCGCGCTGACGCCCTGCGCACCGCGCGACGCCGGCGCCGCCTGCGTCGGGGCGTCGAAGTACATCAGCTTGACGACTCGCAGGTAGTAGAACGCGCCCACCAGCGACATCATCACCGCGAACACCGCCAGCCAGATGTAGAGCGCGACGTTGGTCGAGACCAGCGCCTGCAGGATCGCCAGCTTGGCGTAGAAGCCGACCATCGGCGGCACGCCGGCGAGCGAGAACATGAACACCGTCATCACGCCGGCCGCCCACGGGCTGCGCGCATTGAGACCGGCGAAGTCGTCGATCATCTCGCTCTCGAAGCCCTGCCGCGAGAGGAACATCACCATGCCGAAGGTGCCCAGCGTCGTCAGCACGTAGGTGACGATGTAGAACATCGCCGAGCTGTAGGCGTTGCCGGCCGACAGCGTGTTGCCGCTGACCACGCCGGCGGAGAGCCCGAGCAGCACGAAGCCCATCTGCGCGATCGTCGAGTACGCGAGCATGCGCTTGATGTTGTTCTGCGCGACGGCGGCCAGGTTTCCCACCAGCAGCGAGCCGACCGCGAGCACGATGAACATCTGCTGCCAGTCGACCGCCAGCCCGTACATGCCCTCGACGAGCAGCCGGATGGTGATGGCGAACGCCGCGAGCTTGGGCGCACCACCGATCAGCAGCGTCACCGCGGTCGGCGCGCCCTGGTAGACGTCGGGCACCCACATGTGGAACGGCACCGCGCCGAGCTTGAAGCCGAGCCCGGCGACGACGAAGACGACGCCGAACACCAGTACCGCCTTGTTGATGCGGCCGGTGGCGATCTGCTCGAAGACGCGCGGGATCTCGAGCGTGCCGGTGGCGCCGTACATCATCGACAGGCCGTACAACAGCAGGCCGCTGGCGAGCGCGCCGAGAACGAAGTACTTCATCGCCGCCTCGGTGGCGACGGGGTGGTCGCGGCGAAGCGCCGCCAGCGCATACAGCGACAAGCTCATCGTCTCGAGCCCAAGGTAGACGACGAGGAAGTTGTTGGCCGAGGTCATCACCGAGATGCCGAGCAGCACGAACAAGGCCAGCGAATAGAACTCGCCCTTGGCCATCTCGCGCTCGGCGAGCGTCGGCCGCGCATAGGCGATGCTGACCATCACCGCCACCGCGGCGAAGAAGGCCAGCAGGTGGCCGAAGGGGTCGGTGACGACCATTCCCGACAGGCCGTAGGTCGTCTCGCCGGAAGCGAAACGGGTCCAGTGCAGCGCCGCGAACACCGCCACCGATGCCTGCGTGAGCCAGAACGTGGTGCGGCGGGCAGGGTCGGTGACGAAGAGGTCGACCAGCAGCACGGTGCAGGCCGCAAGCAGCAGCCAGGCCTCGGGGACGATCACGGACCAGTTGAGCGCGGTCATGTCAGTTCAGCTTCGAGACAGCCACGTGCTTGAGCAGCTCGGTCACCGAGACCTGCATCACGTCGGTGAAGGGCTTCGGATACAGCCCCATCCCCATCACCGCGGCAGCAAGCAGCGCGAGCATCAGGAACTCTCGGCCGTTGATGTCGGCAAGCGCCTTCACGTGCGCGTTGGCGACATCGCCGAAGTACACGCGCTTGACCATCCAAAGGGTGTAGCCGGCACCGAAGATCAGCGTCGTCGCAGCCAGCAGCGCGATCCAGAAGTTGAACTTCACCGCGCCGAGAATGACCATCCACTCGCCGACGAAGCCGGCGGTGCCGGGCAGCCCGCAGTTGGCCATCGCGAACAGCACCGCGAAGGCGGCAAACTTCGGCATTGTGTTGACGACCCCGCCGTAGGCCGAGATGTCGCGCGAGTGCACGCGGTCGTAGAGCACGCCGATGCACAGGAACATCGCGCCGGAGACGAAGCCGTGGCTGATCATCTGCACGATGCCGCCCGCGACACCGAGCTCGTCGAAGATGAAGAAGCCCAGCGTCACGAAGCCCATGTGTGCCACCGAGCTGTAGGCGACGAGCTTCTTCATGTCCTGCTGCACCAGCGCGACGAGGCCGATGTAGATCACCGCCACCAGGCTGAGCGCGATCATGAACCAGGCGTACTCGCGCGCCGCGTCGGGGGCGATCGGCATCGAGAAGCGCAGGAAGCCGTAGGCGCCGAGCTTCAGCATGATCGCCGCCAGCACCACCGAGCCGCCGGTCGGCGCCTCGACGTGGGCGTCGGGAAGCCAGGTGTGAACCGGCCACATCGGCACCTTGACCGAGAAGGCGGCGAAGAAGGCGAAGAACAGCAGCACCTGCGCCGGCAGCGGCAGCGGCAGCTTGTGCCAGGTGGCGAGGTCGAAGCTGCCGCCCGACTTGAAGTACAGGTAGGTCAGCGCCACCAGCATCAGCAGCGAGCCGGCCAGCGTGTAGAGGAAGAACTTGAAGGCGGCGTAGACGCGCCGCGGCCCGCCCCAGACGCCGATGATGATGTACATCGGGATCAGCGTCGCCTCGAAGAAGACGTAGAACAGCAGCGCGTCGGCGGCAGCGAAGACGCCGACCATCAGCCCGGAGAGGATCAGGAACGCACCCATGTACTGCGCAACACGCTCGGTGATGACCTCCCACGCCGAGATCACGACGACGACCGTGATGAAGGCCGTGAGCAGCACGAACCACACCGACAGCCCGTCGACGCCGAGGTGATAGAAGACGTTGAAGCGTTCGATCCAGGGCTGCTTCTCGACGAACTGCAGTGCCGCGGTCTTGGTGTCGAAGCCGGTGACCAGCGGCAGCGTGACGACGAAGGAGACGAAGGCGCCGATCAACGCGACGACACGCACCATCCAGGCGTTTTCGTCGCGGCCGATCGCCAGCAACACGACGCCGAAGGCGATCGGGATCCAGATCGCGAGGCTCAGCAGACCCATTCTTGGTTCTTTCCGTTCTTCGCCGTTCGGGTCAGGGGGCCGCGCCCGCCAGGTAGGGCCACAGCCGCCACGTGAGGAAGCCGAAGATGCCCAGCACCATCACGAGCGCGTACCAGTAGAGGTGCCCTGTCTGCACCAGCCGCACCACCGACGCCACCGCACCGACCGCACGCGCCGAGCCGTCGATCAGCACGCCGTCGATGACCCTCTGATCGCCGCCCTTCCACAGCCCACGTCCGACCAGCCGGGCGCCGGCGGCCAGCACATGCTCGTTGAACCAGTCCATGTAGTACTTGTTCTCGAGCACGGTCACCAGCGGTTTCAGCGTGCGCGCGATCGCCGCCGGGATCGCGGGTTGCTTCAAGTAGAACCACCAGGCCGTCACCACGCCGGCGAACGCCAGCCAGAACGGCAGCGTCTGCAGACCATGGAGCGCCATCGCCGCCGCACCGTGGAAGTTCTTGGCCAGCGTCGCCATCGCCGGATGGCGCGCGGCGTCGACGGCGATCGAGTCCTTCAGGAAGTCGCCGAACAGCATCGGCTGGATGGTCATGAAGCCGATCACCACCGAGGGCACCGCCAGCAGCAGCAGCGGCGCGGTGACGACCCACGGCGACTCGTGCGGCTCGTGCACATGGCCATGCTCGTCGTGCGAGTGGTCGTCCTCGGGCGGGTGCGGCTTGTGGCGGAAGCGCTCCTCGCCGTGGAAGACGAGGAAGTACATCCGGAACGAATAGAACGCGGTGACGAAGACCCCGGCGACCACCGCCGCGTAGGCGAAGCCGGCGCCGGGCAGCGTGCTCGCGTGCACCGCCTCGATGATGCTGTCCTTGCTGTAGAAGCCGGCGAACAGCGGCGTGCCGATCAGCGCCAGCGAGCCGAGCAGCGAGGTGATCCAGGTCAGCCGCATGTACTTGCTCAAGCCCCCCATGTTGCGGATGTCCTGGTCGTGGTGCATGCCGATGATCACCGAGCCGGCGGCCAGGAACAGCAGCGCCTTGAAGAAGGCGTGCGTCGTCAGGTGGAACACCGCCACCGAGTAGGCCGAGGCACCGAGCGCCACCGTCATGTAGCCGAGCTGGCTCAGCGTCGAGTAGGCGACGACACGCTTGATGTCGTTCTGGATGATGCCGAGGAAGCCCATGAAGAGCGCGGTGATCGCGCCGACCACCAGCACCAGCGACAGCGCGGTGTCGGACAGCTCGAACAGCGGCGACATGCGCGCCACCATGAAGATGCCGGCGGTGACCATCGTCGCGGCGTGGATCAGCGCCGAGATCGGCGTCGGGCCCTCCATCGAGTCGGGCAGCCAGACATGCAGCGGGAACTGCGCGCTCTTGCCCATCGCGCCGACGAAGAGGCAGATGCAGGCGACGGTGATCAAGGCCCAGCCGGTGCCGGGGAAGGCGAGCTTGGCGAGCTCGGGGCCTTTCGCGAAGGCCTCGGCGTAGTTCAGCGTGCCGGCATAGGCGGCGACGAGCCCGATGCCGAGGATGAAGCCGAAGTCGCCGACACGGTTGACCAGAAAGGCCTTCAGGTTGGCGAAGATCGCGCTCGGCTTTTTGTACCAGAACCCGATCAGCAGGTAGCTGACCAGCCCCACCGCCTCCCAGCCGAAGAACAGCTGCAGGAAGTTGTTGCTCATCACGAGCATCAACATCGAGAAGGTGAACAGCGAGATGTACGAAAAGAAACGCTGGTAGCCGGGGTCGCCCTCCATGTAGCCGATGGTGTAGATGTGAACCATCAGCGAGACGAAGGTCACCACCGTCATCATCATCGCGGTGAGGCCGTCGACGAGGAAGCCGACCTCCATCTTCAAGCCGCCGATCACCATCCACTCGTAGACGGTGGCGTCGAAGCGCGCGCCGTCGACGGCCACCGCCTTCAGCACCATCGCCGACGCGACGAACGACACCAGCACGCCGAGGATCGTCACCCCATGCGAGCCGCGGCGGCCGACCCACGAGCCCGCCAGCCCGGCCACCAGCGCACCGGCGAGCGGCGCGAGCGCGGCCGTCAGCAGCAGGTTCTGCGAGATGCTTGCCGCCATCGCGTCAGCCCTTCAGTTCGTCGAGTTCCTCGACGTCGATCGAGGCGCGGTTGCGGAACAGCACGACCAGGATCGCGAGGCCGATCGCCGACTCGGCCGCCGCCACCGTGAGGATGAAGAAGACGAAGACCTGGCCGGCCATGTCGCCGAGGAAGTGCGAGAAGGCGACGAAGTTCAGATTGACCGCGAGCAGCATCAGCTCGATCGCCATCAGCAGCACGATCAGGTTGCGCCGGTTCAGGAAGATGCCGATCACCGACAAGGCGAACAGCACGCCGCCGAGCGAGAGGTAGTGGCCGAGCGTCAGCGGGCCCATGTCAGAGCCGCCCGGCCGCCCGAAGGCGCTGAGCGCCCCCGCGGGGGGCAGCGAACGAAGTGAGCTGGGGGGCCATCTCAGGAGCTTCCTTCCGGCTTGGCCGGCGGCGGCTCGACCACCGGCGGCAGCTTGACGATGCGCAGCCGGTCTGCCTTGCGCGCGCGCAACTGCATGCTCGGGTCCTGGTAGCGCGAGTCCTTGCGGCGGCGCAGCGTCAGCGCGATGGCGGCGATGATCGCCACCAGCAGCAGCACCGCCGCCACCTGCAGCGGGTAGAGGTACTTGGTGTAGATCTCGATGCCGAGCACACGGCTGTTGCCGAGCTTCAGCGCCGCGGGGTCGGGAGCGGGTGCCTCCGAGACACGGAAGCCCCCGAGCAGCACGAGTGCCATCTCGAGCGCGATCAGCGCCCCCACCAGGCCGGCGAGCGGGAAGTGCTTCCAGAAGCCTTCGCGGAAGCGTGCACTGTCGATGTCGAGCATCATCACGACGAACAGGAAGAGCACCATCACCGCGCCGACGTAGACCAGCACGAGAGTGATCGCCAGGAACTCGGCGCGCAGCAGCATCCAGACGCAGGCGGCGCTGAAGAACGCAAGCACCAGGTACAGCGCCGCATGCACCGTGCTGCGCGCGGTGATGACGGCAAACGACGCCGCCAGCAGCACCGCCGAGAAGACATAGAAGAGCGCGGTCGTGGTGTTCATCGGTACTTCGCGTCGGCCGCGCGCCGCTCGGCGATCTCCTTCTCGTAACGGTCGCCCACCGCAAGCAGCATGTCCTTCGTGAAGTAGAGGTCGCCGCGCTTCTCGCCGTGGTACTCGAAGATGTGCGACTCGACGATCGAGTCGACCGGGCAGCTCTCCTCGCAGAAGCCGCAGAAGATGCACTTCGTCAGGTCGATGTCGTAGCGTGTCGTGCGGCGTGTGCCGTCGGCACGGACCTCGGATTCGATCGAGATCGCCATCGCCGGGCAGACCGCCTCGCACAGCTTGCAGGCGATGCAGCGCTCCTCGCCGTTTTCGTAGCGGCGCAGCGCATGCAGGCCGCGGAAGCGTGGCGACAGCGGTGTCTTCTCCTCCGGGAACTGCACCGTGATGTGCGGCGACAGGAAGTGCCGCCCGGTGAGCATCAGGCCCTTGAACAACTCGGCGAGCATGAAGCTCGAGAGCAGTTCCTTGACGGCAGCGAGTGTGGCCATCTTGCCTACTTCCAGATGTTGAACGGCGACTGGATCCACAACCCGACGACCACCAGCCACACCAGCGTCACCGGGATGAAGATCTTCCAGCCCAGGCGCATGATCTGGTCGTATCGGTAGCGCGGGAAGGTGGCGCGCACCCACAGGAACATCGTGACGACGACGAAGACCTTGATGCCGAGCCAGATCCAGCCGGGGATGAAGTCGAGGAAGGCGAACGGCGGCAGCCAGCCACCGAGAAACATCGTCACGCACAGCGTGCTGACGAGGATCATGTTCGCGTACTCGGCCAGGAAGAACATCGCGAACGACATCCCGGAGTACTCGATCATGTGCCCGGCGACGATCTCGCTCTCGCCCTCGACGACGTCGAACGGGTGGCGGTTGGTCTCGGCCAGCCCGGCGATAAAGTAGACGAGGAAGATCGGCAGCAGCGGCAGCCAGTTCCACGACAGGAAGTTCAGCCCCAGCCCGGCGAAGATGCCCTGCCCCTGGCTGACGACGATCGCGCTCATGTTCATGCTGCCGGTGGCCATCAGCACGACGACGAGCGCGAAGCCCATCGCGATCTCGTAGCTGACCATCTGCGCCGACGCGCGAAGCGCACCGAGGAAGGCGTACTTCGAGTTGCTGGCCCAGCCGGCGATGATCACGCCGTAGACCTCGAGCGAGGTGATCGCCATCAGGAACAACAACCCGGCGTTGACGTTGGCGAGCACGACCTCCGGGCCGAAAGGGATCACCGCCCAGGCGGCCAGCGCCGGCATGATGGTCATCACCGGACCGACGAAGAACAAGCCCTTGTTGGCTGCCGTCGGGCGGATGATCTCCTTGAAGATCAGCTTCACCGCGTCGGCGATCGGGGTCAGCAGCCCGTAGGGGCCGACCCGGTTGGGACCTGGGCGGATCTGCGTCCAGCCGATGCCCTTGCGCTCCCACAGCGTGAGGTAGGCGACAAAGCCCATCAGCGGCGCGACCAGCGCAACGATCTTGATCAGGCTCCAGATCACCAGCCAGAGCCCGGGCCCGAGCAGCGCGTTGGCCTGTTGGTGGAGCGGTTCGAACATGGCCGTGCCCTCAAGCCTTCTCGACCGTCAGCGGTCCGAACATCGCGCCGAGCATCGCGGTCGCCGGGTGCCCGGCCGGCACACGGACACAGGCCTCGGCCAGCGTCGCGTCCTCCTGCGCCGGCAGCACGGCGGTGGCCTCGCCTTGCTCGACGACGACCTTCCCTCCCGGCTGCAGCCCGAGCCGGTGCCACAACGCCGCCGAAACCCCCACCATCGGCGGCCGAGCGTCGGCGGAGTGCTGCAGCGCCGGCGCGCGGCGCACCAGCATGTCGGTGGCGTAGATCGGCACGTCGGCCAGCCGCTCGATGCCCTCGGCGGCCGCCGGCAGCGAAGTCGGCACCGCGGCGCCGTTGTCGAGCCGCGAGGCGATGGCGGAGACTTCACCGAGCGCGTCGTCGCGCACCTGCTCCGCAGACTCGTACGCGAATCCCTCCAGGCCGAGCAGGTTGCCGAGCACCCGCAGCACCTTCCACGCCGGCCGGGTGTCGCCCAGCGGCTTGACGACGCCGTGGAACGACTGCGCGCGGCCCTCGGCGTTCACGAAGGTCCCGGCGGTCTCGGTGAAAGGCGACACCGGCAGCAGCACATCGGCATGCTCGGCGACCGCGGCATCCTTGAACGGCGTCATCGCCACCACCAGACCGGAGCCGGCGAGCGCCGCCTTCGCCGCGGCGGCGTCGGCGGCGTCGAGCGGCGGCTCGGCGTGCAACAACAGCAGCGCCTTTATCGGCCGCGAGAGCATCTGCGACGCACCGAGCGCACCGGCATCCGGCACCGCGCCGACGAGTTGGGCGCCGACGCTGTTGGCGGCCTCGCCGAGGTAGCCCACCGTCGCGCCGCACTGCTCGGCAACCCAGCCGGCCAGCCCGAGCAGCACCGAGGCCTGCGGGTGCTGCGCGGCGGCGTTGCCGAGCAGCACCGCCTTGCGCTGGCCCCCGAGCAGCGACGCAGCGACGGCCCTCGCCGCCTCACCCGGCATGGCCGGCAACGGTGCTCCGACGCCCTTGGCCTGCGCGACCGCCGCGGCCACCTCGGCCAGCGCCCCGGCCCAGCCCGAAGGCGCCGCGGTCAGCCACGTCGACACCGGCATCAGCCAGTCGTCGTGCACCGCGTGCAGGCTCGAGACCTGGGCGCCTCGGCGGGCCGCGTGACGCAGCCGCGCCGCGAACAGAGGATGGTCCTTGCGAAGGAACGAACCGACGACGAAAGCACGGTCGAGCGCCGACAGCGAGGCGATCGAGGTGCCGAGCCAGCGCGCCCGGCCCTTCGGTGCGGCATTGCCGGCGTCGGCATGGCGCAGGCGATGGTCGACGTTCCCGCTGCCGAGGCCGCGCACCACCTTGGCGAGCAGGTGCAGTTCCTCGACGGTGGCATGCGCGCTGCCGACGGCACCGATGCCCGCGGCGCCGAACTCGGCCTTGACGCGCTTCAGGCCGTCGGCGACATAGCCGAGCGCGGTGTTCCAGTCCACAACCTGCCACTGCCCACCCTGCTTGATCATCGGCTGCGTCAGGCGCTGGTCGCTGTTCAAGGCCTCGTACGAGAAGCGGTCGCGGTCGGCGATCCAGCACTCGTTGACCTCTTCGTTCTCGAGCGGAACGACCCGCATCACGCGGTCGCCCTTGACCTGCACGATCAGGTTGGCGCCGGTGCTGTCGTGCGGGCTGACGCTCTTGCGGCGTGCCAGCTCCCAGGTTCGCGCGCTGTAGCGGAAGGGTTTGCTGGTCAGCGCACCGACCGGGCAGAGGTCGATCATGTTGCCCGACAGCTCGCTGTCGACGGTGTGGCCGACGAAGGTGGTGATCTCGGAGTGCTCGCCGCGGTGCGCCATGCCGAGCTCCATCACGCCGGCCACCTCCTGGCCGAAGCGGACGCAGCGTGTGCAGTGGATGCAGCGGCTCATCTCCTCCATGCTGATCAGCGGGCCGACATCCTTGTGGAAGACGACGCGCTTTTCTTCGGTGTACCGCGACCCGCTGCCGCCGTAGCCGACCGCCAGGTCCTGAAGCTGGCATTCGCCGCCCTGGTCGCAGATCGGGCAGTCGAGCGGGTGGTTGATGAGCAGGAACTCCATCACCCCCTGCTGCGCCTTGACCGCCTTCTCGCTCTTCGTCCGCACCACCATGCCCTGCGTGACCGGGGTCGCGCAGGCGGGCATCGGCTTCGGCGCCTTCTCGATGTCGACCAGGCACATGCGGCAGTTGGCGGCGATCGAAAGCTTCTTGTGGTAGCAGAAGTGCGGGATGTAGGTGCCCGCGGCGTCGGCCGCGTGCATCACCATGCTGCCTTCCGGGACGCTGACCTTGCGGCCGTCGAGTTCGATTTCGATCATGGCGGCGTCGGAGACGTCAGGCGGGCACCGCGACCCGGCAGGTCTTGTGCTCGATGTGGTGCACGAACTCGTCGCGGAAGTGCTTCAGCATGCCCTGGACCGGCATCGCGGCGGCGTCGCCCAAGGCGCAGATCGTGCGGCCCTTGATGTTGTCGGCCACCGAGTCGAGCAGATCGAGGTCTTCCCTGCGGCCCTTGCCATGTTCGATGCGGTGCACGATGCGCCACATCCATCCGGTGCCCTCGCGGCACGGCGTGCACTGGCCGCAACTCTCGTGCTGGTAGAAGTACGACAGGCGAAGCAGGCTCCTCACCATGCAGCGGGTCTCGTTCATCACGATCACCGCGCCGGAGCCGAGCATCGAGCCGGCCTTCGCGATGGCGTCGTAGTCCATCGTGAGGTCGTTCATGATCGCCGCGGGCAGCACCGGTGCCGAAGCCCCGCCCGGGATCACCGCCTTCAGCGCACCGCCACGAACGCCACCCGCCAGCTCGAGCAGCTTCGTGAACGGCAGCCCCATCGGCACTTCGAAGTTGCCCGGGCGCTCGACGTCGCCGACCACCGAGAAGATCTTCGTGCCGCCGTTGTTCGGCTTGCCGCACTCGAGGTAGGCCTGGCCGCCGTTCGTGATGATCCACGGCACCGCGGCAAAGGTCTCGGTGTTGTTGATCGTCGTCGGCTTGCCGTAGAGGCCGAAGCTGGCCGGGAACGGCGGCTTGAAGCGCGGCTGGCCCTTCTTGCCCTCGAGTGATTCGAGCAGCCCGGTCTCCTCGCCGCAGATGTAGGCGCCGAAGCCGTGGTGCGCGTGAAGCTGGAAGCTGAACCCGGAGCCGAGGATGTCGTCGCCCAGGTAGCCCGCGGCGCGGGCTTCGTCGAGCGCCTCTTCGAAGCGCTGGTAGATCTCGAAGATCTCGCCGTGGATGTAGTTGTAGCCGACCTTGACGCCTGTCGCGTAGGCGGCGATCGCCATCCCCTCGATGACCATGTGCGGGTTGTAGGCGAGCAGATCGCGGTCCTTGCAGGTGCCAGGCTCGCCTTCGTCGGAGTTGCAGACGAGATACTTCGGCCCCGGGAACTGCCTCGGCATGAAGCTCCACTTGAGCCCGCTCGGGAAGCCGGCGCCGCCCCGACCCCGCAGTGCCGAGAGCTTGACCTCGGCCGTCACCTGCTCCGGCGTCATGCCCTCGCCGCCGTCCTTGCCGAGGATCTTGGCCAGCGCCTTGTAGCCACCACGTTCGACATAGTCCTTCAGCCGCCAGTTGCTGCCATCGATGCCGGCGTAGATCTGGGCGCCGATGTGGCGGCCGTGGAAACAGGTCTCACGGCCGCTGGCCTTGAACTTCGAGAGGTCGGGCTTCGCGGTCATTTGGCGTGGGCCCTCAGCAACTCGACCAGCTCGTCGAGCCGCTCGGGGGTCATGTAGCTCAGCATCTCGCGGTCGTTGACGAGCATCACCGGGGCGTCGGCGCAGGCGCCGAGGCACTCGCAGGGCTGAACGGTGAAGGCGCCGTCGTCGGTGGTGCCGTAGGGCTCGACACCGAGCTTGCGGCACAGGTGGTCGAGCGCCTTCTCGCCGTCGCGCAACTGGCACGGCAGATTGGTGCAGACGTTGAGCTTGAACCGCCCCACCGGCTGCTGGTTGTACATGTTGTAGAAGGTCGTGACCTCGTGCACCGCGATCGGCGGCATGCCGAGGTAGGCGGCGATGCCCTCCTCGGCCTCGGCGGAGACCCAGCCTTGCTCGTGCTGCACGATCGCCAGGCAGGCCATCACGGCCGACTGCTTCTGGTCGGAGGGGTACTTCGCCACCTCGCGCGCGAAGCGCGCCAGCGTGGCAGCCGGGAACACCGCAGGGCCGGTTTCTCGAGAGGTGGTCATCGATCGATGTCGCCGAAGACGAGGTCCATCGTGCCGATCACCGCGACGGCGTCGGCAAGCATGTGCCCGCGGGTCATCTCGTCGAGCGCGGCCAGGTGGGCGAAGCCCGGCGGGCGGATCTTGAGCCGGTAGGGCTTGTTCGCGCCGTCGCTGACGATGTAGATGCCGAACTCGCCCTTCGGGTGTTCGACCGCGGCGTAGACCTCGCCCTCCGGCGCGTGAAAGCCTTCGGTGAAGAGCTTGAAGTGGTGGATCAGCTCTTCCATGTTGGACTTCATGTCCACCCGCGAAGGCGGCGCCACCTTGTGGTTGTCGGTGATCACCGGCCCCGGGTTCGCGCGCAGCCAGTCGACGCACTGCTTGATGATGCGGTTGCTCTGGCGCAGCTCCTCGACCCGCACGAGGTAGCGGTCGTAGGTGTCGCCATTGACACCCACCGGCACGTCGAAGTCCATGCGGTCGTAGACATCGTAGGGCTGGTGCTTGCGCAGGTCCCACGCGATGCCCGAGCCACGCAGCATCGGCCCGGTGAAGCCGAGATTCATTGCCCGCTCGGGCGACACGACGCCGATGCCGACGGTGCGCTGCTTCCAGATGCGGTTGTCGGTGAGCAGCGTCTCGTAGTCGTCGACGTTCTTCGGGAATCGCGCGCAGAAGTCGTCGACGAAGTCGAGCAGCGAGCCCTGGCGATTGGCGTTCAGCGCCTTGACCGCCTTTTCGTTCTTGATGCGGCTGACCTGGTACTGCGGCATCGTCTCGGGCAGGTCGCGATAGACGCCGCCGGGGCGGAAGTAGGCCGCGTGCATGCGGGCACCCGACGCCGCTTCGTAGATGTCGAACAGGTCCTCGCGCTCGCGGAAGCAGTAGATCAGGATGTTCATCGCCCCGCAGTCGAGCCCGTGCGCGCCCAGCCACAGGAGGTGGTTCAGCAGCCGCGTGATCTCGGCGAACATCACGCGGATGTACTGCGCCCGCAGAGGCACCTCGACGCCGAGCAGCCGCTCGATCGCCAGGCAGAACGCATGCTCGTTGGCCATCATCGACATGTAGTCGAGACGGTCCATGTAGGGCAGCGACTGGATGTAGGTCTTGGTCTCGGCCAGCTTCTCGGTCGCACGGTGCAGAAGCCCGATGTGCGGGTCGGCGCGCTGGATGACCTCGCCGTCGAGCTCGAGCACGAGGCGCAGCACGCCATGGGCCGCCGGGTGCTGGGGCCCGAAATTGAGCGTGTAGTTCTTGATCTCAGCCATACACGACCATCGCCACCGGCAGCGGGGTGCGCTCGAGCCCGGTGCAGGCCGACTTCGCGCCAGCGAAGTCAAGGCCGCAATTGGGCCGGCCTGAGCCAGAGCTAAACGTGACGTTCTCGATCTCGGCCATCAGAGCGAACCGCCGTAGTTGTCCTCGCGCACCACCCGCGGCGTGATCTCGCGCGGCTCGATCGTCACCGGCTGGTAGACGACGCGCTGCTGTTCGGCGTCGTAAGTCATCTCGACATGGCCGACGACCGGAAAGTCCTTGCGCATCGGGTGGCCGATGAAGCCGTAGTCGGTGAGGATGCGGCGCAGGTCGAGGTGGCCTTCGAAGACGATGCCGAAGAGGTCGAAGGCCTCGCGCTCGAACCAGTTGGCCGAGTTCCACAGCCCGGTGACCGAGGCCACCACGGGCAGGTCGTCGTCGGGTGCAAACACCTTCAGCCTCACGCGCCAGTTGTGCGTCAACGACAGCAGGTGCACGACGACGGCGAAGCGCGGTCCGCTCCAGGGCTGGTTCTTGTAGTCGGCGTAGTCGACTCCGCAGAGGTCGATCAACTGCTCGAAGCGCAGCGCCGGGTCGTCGCGCAGACGCTGCGCGGCAGCCAGGTAGCGGTCGGGCGCGACCTCGATCGTCAGTTCGCCACGGTCGCGGCGGATCGATGTCGGCGCGTCGCCGAGGCTGGCCCCGAGCGCGGCCTGAAGGGTGTCGAGCTTGGCGGTCATGCTCTGGCGATGGTGTTCTCGCGCCAGATCTTGGCCTGCAGCTGCAGGATGCCGTAGAGCAGCGCCTCGGCCGTGGGCGGGCAGCCGGGCACGTAGACGTCCACCGGCACGATGCGGTCGCAGCCGCGCACGACCGAGTAGCTGTAGTGGTAGTAGCCCCCGCCGTTGGCGCACGAGCCCATGCTCAGCACCCATCTCGGCTCGGCCATCTGGTCGTAGACCTTGCGCATCGCCGGCGCCATCTTGTTGCACAGCGTGCCGGCGACGACCATCAGGTCGCTCTGCCGCGGACTCGGCCGGAACAGCATGCCGAATCGGTCGATGTCGTAGCGCGCGGCACCGGCGTGCATCATCTCGACCGCACAGCAAGCCAGCCCGAAGGTCATCGGCCACAGCGATCCGGTCTTCGACCAGTTGATCAGCTTGTCGACCGAGGTGGTGACGAAGCCCTCCTTGAGGATGCCTTCGATGCCCATCTCAGCCTCCGAAGAGCTGCTTCGGGGAGCCCGAGGCCCCGAGGGCCATCCAGGGGCCCCTGCGGGACCCCGGGGGGAACGAACGAATGTGAGCGTGGCGGCCCATGATTCACTCCCAGTCGAGTGCGCCCTTCTTCCACTCGTAGACGAAGCCGACCACGAGGATGGCGAGGAACAGCATCATCGCCCAGAACCCCGCAGGGCCGATGTCGCGCAGCGCCACCGCCCACGGGAAGAGGAAGGCGATCTCGAGGTCGAAGAGGATGAAGAGGATGGCGACGAGGTAGTAGCGCACGTCGAACTTCATGCGCGCATCCTCGAAGGCCTCGAAACCGCACTCGTAGGGGCTGTTCTTGGCCGCGTCGGGACGGTTGGGCCCGAAGATGAAGCCCATCACCTGCGGCGCGACGCCGACGCCGATGCCGACGAGGATGAAGAGGATCACCGGCAGGTAGGGTTGCAGATCCATTTTGCTTCTTCGTCGTCAGCTATCTGTCAGCCAGCCCGTGGTCGAAAAAAAGCGCGCCCGATCAGCGCGCCCCGTTTCTGGTGCCGACGGCGAGACTCGAACTCGCACAGCTTTCGCCACTACCCCCTCAAGATAGCGTGTCTACCAATTTCACCACGTCGGCACGACGCTCATGCGCTGTCGCAGCGTGCCCGGCTCGCATGAGGAGGAGCTCGCCGAACAGCCGCGCATTCTAGACGCAAAGAAGGGGCGTTCTTTGCGCGTGCGCAGCGCTACTTGCTGGCCGCCGCGGCGGGCGCCGGCAGCGGCGACGAGGCCGACGGTGTCGCCGGCACCGCGGAGGGGATCGCCGACGGGATCGGCGATGGCACCGCGCCCGGCGCGGGTGCACTCGCCGCTGCCGGGCGGTCGAGCACGGTCGCACCGCCCTCGCTGCGCACGGCACGCCCGGCGCCGGCGTTCGACAGCAGCGCGAGCACCAGCGTGCAGACGAAGAACACCGTCGCACAGGCGGCGGTCGAGCGCGACAGGAAGTTGGCGCTGCCGGTGGCACCGAACAGGCTGCCCGAGGATCCGCCGCCGAACGAGGCACCCATGTCGGCGCCCTTGCCATGCTGGATCAGCACGAGGCCGATCATCACCACGGCAGAGAGCAGCTGCAGCGCCAGCACCAGGGTCATCCAGATCTGCATGTGTCGTTTTCTCTCGAATGGGATCAACCGCCGGCGCGACAGATGGCGACAAACTCGCCCACCTTCAACGACGCGCCGCCGATCAGCCCGCCGTCGATGTCGGGCAGGGCAAAGAGGCTGGCGGCGTTGTCGGCCTTCACGCTGCCGCCGTAGAGGATGGTCATCGCGTCGCCGCGACCGGTGGCCGCCTGCAGCTGCGCGCGCAGCACGCGGTGCACGTCGCCGGCCTGATCGGGCGTCGCGGTGCGGCCGGTGCCGATCGCCCACACCGGCTCGTAGGCGACGACGATCTCGCCGGCGCAGTGGGCAAGCTGGTGGATCACCGCCGCCAGCTGGCGCTTGACGACGAGCTCGGTCTCCCCGGCGTCGCGCTGGGCCAGCGTTTCACCGACGCAGACGATCGGCGTGATGCCACGCGCCAGCGCAGCCTGCGCCTTGCGCGCCACCAAGGCGTCGTCCTCGTGGTGATAGGCGCGCCGCTCGCTGTGGCCGACGATGGTGTAGCGGCAGCCGAACTCGGCGAGCATCGCCGCCGACACCTCGCCGGTGTAGGCGCCGGACTCGTGCGCCGAACAGTCCTGGGCGCCCCAGCGCAGGTCACTCCGGGCGAGCGTGGCCGCGGTCTCGGTAAGGTACGGAAAAGGCACGCACACCGCGACATCGCAGCCATAGGGGCGCGCCCCAAGCACACCGGCCAGCAGCTCGGCGTTGGCGGCGTGGCTGCCGTTCATCTTCCAGTTGCCGACGACGAGTTTGCGACGCATGCGCATCACCCCCAGGTGAGGACGATCTTGCCGACGTGGGCGCTCGACTCCATCAGCGCGTGCGCGGCGGCAGCCTGCGCCGCCGGGAACACCTGATGGATCACCGGCTTGACGCGGCCGCCCTCGATCAGCGGCCAGACCTTTTCGCGCAGAGCGCGCGCGAGCGCCGTCTTGTAGGCCACCGACCGCGGCCGCAGCGTCGAACCGGTGATCGTCAGACGCTTGCGCAGCAGCGCACCGGAATCGATGGCGCTCTTCGTGCCGCCCTGCACCGCGATCAGCGCCAGCCGCGCGTCCTCGGCCATGCATTCGAGCTCGCGGCCGATGTAGTCGCCGGCCACCATGTCGAGCACGACGTCGACACCGCGCCCGCCGGTCAGCCGCCGGGCCTCGGCAACGAAGTCCTGGCTGCGGTAGTTGATCGCGTGGTCGGCACCGAGGGCTAAACAAGCAGCGCACTTGTCGTCGCTTCCGGCGGTGACGATGACCCGCGCGCCGAAGGCCTTCGCGAGCTGGATCGCGGTGACGCCGATACCGCTCGACCCACCCTGCACGAGCAAGGTCTCGCCGCCGGCGAGCCGGGCGATCTCGAAGACGTTCTGCCAGACGGTGAAGAAGGTCTCGGGCAGGCTGGCCGCCTGCACCATCGTCAGCCCGGCGGGCACCGGCAGGCACTGCCCGGCGGGTGCGGTGCAGCGCTCGGCATAACCGCCGCCGGAGACCAGGGCGCACACGGCATCGCCGATCCCGAGACCGGCCGCCGCCAGGTCGCCGGCCGCGCCCGCGACGACGGTTCCCGCGACCTCGAGCCCGGGCAGGTCGGAGGCGCCGGGCGGCGGCGGATAGACCCCCTTGCGCTGCGCGACATCGGGCCGGTTGACGCCCGCGGCCTGCACCGCGATCAGCAACTCACCGGCTCGGGGCTCCGGGTCGGGGCGCTGCACCTCGCGCAGCACCTCGGGGCCGCCCGGCTGCGCGATCTCGATCGCTCGCATCGATCGCCTCGCCTTCGCGTTCAGCTCGACTTCGGCACGTCGCCGGCGGCTTCGGCGGTGGCCACCGGCTCGACGGCCGGCGCTGCCGGCGGCGCGTCGGCAGCGGCGTCGTCGCGGCGGTCGTCGCGTTCGGCACGTTCGCCACGATCGCTGCGTTCGCCCCGATCGCCACGTTCGCCGCGCTCCCCGCGGTCGCGGCGGGGCCGATCGTCGCGGTCACGGCGAGGCGGACGTTCGTAGCGCTCCTCCTCCATGCCCTCGGGCCGGTCGAGAAGCGCCTTCATCGACAGCTTGATGCGGCCCTTCTCGTCGGTCTCGAGCACCTTGACCTTCACCACCTGGCCTTCGGCAAGGTAGTCGCTGACCTTCTCGACCCGCTGGTGCGCGATCTGGCTGATGTGCAGCAGCCCGTCCTTGCCGGGCAGGATCTGCACCAGCGCGCCGAAGTCGAGCAGCTTGGTGACCGGCCCTTCGTAGACCTTGCCGATCTCGGCCTCGGCGGTGATCTCCTCGATGCGCTTGCGCGCATGCGCGGCTTTGTCGGCGTCGGTGGACGCGATGGTGATGGTGCCATCCTCGGCGATGTCGATCGTCGTGCCGGTCTCCTCGGTCAGCGCGCGGATCGTCGAGCCGCCCTTGCCGATCACGTCGCGGATCTTCTCCGGGTTGATCTTCATCGTGTACAGGCGCGGCGCGAAAACGCTCACCTCGGCCTTGGCACCGCCCACGGCCTCGACCATCTTGGCCAGGATGTGCAGCCGCGCCTCCTTGGCCTGCGCGAGCGCGACCTGCATGATCTCCTTCGTGATGCCCTGGATCTTGATGTCCATCTGCAGCGCGGTGACGCCGCTGGTGCTGCCGGCGACCTTGAAGTCCATGTCGCCGAGGTGGTCCTCGTCGCCGAGGATGTCGGTCAGCACCGCGAAGCGGTTGCCCTCCTTGATGAGGCCCATCGCGATGCCGGCCACATGCGCCTTCATCGGCACGCCGGCGTCCATCAGGCTCAGGCAGCCGCCGCACACCGAGGCCATCGACGAGCTGCCATTGCTCTCGGTGATCTCGCTGACGACGCGCAGCGTGTACGGGAACTCTTCCTTGCTCGGCAGCGCCGCGATCAGCGCCCGCTTGGCCAGCCGCCCATGGCCGATCTCGCGGCGCTTCGGGCTGCCGACACGGCCGGTTTCGCCGGTGGCGAAGGGCGGCATGTTGTAGTGGAGCATGAAGCGGTCCTCGAACTCGCCGGCCAGCGCGTCGATGCGCTGCGCGTCGCGTTCGGTGCCGAGCGTGGCCACCACCAGCGCCTGCGTCTCGCCGCGCGTGAACAGTGCCGAGCCGTGGGTTCGCGGCAGCACGCCGGAGCGGATCTCGATCGGGCGCACCGTCCGTGTGTCGCGGCCGTCGATGCGCGGCTCGCCGGCGAGGATCTGGCTGCGAACAATGCGCGACTCGATCTCGAACAGCAGCCCTTCGACCTTGACGGCGTCGAACTCGACGCCGTCGGCCTTCAGCGCCGACATCGTGCTGGCATAGGCCTCGCGGCAGGCCTGCGTGCGCTGCTGCTTGCTTCGGATCTGGTAGGCGGCGCGCAGCGGCTCCTCGGCGAGCGCGGTGACCTTCGCGATGAAGGCCTCGTCCTTGGCCGGCGGCTGCCAGTTCCACTCCGGCTTGCCGGCCTCGCGAACGAGCTCGTTGATCGCCGCGATCGCGACATTGCCCTGCTCGTGGCCGAAGACCACCGCACCCAGCATCACTTCCTCGGAGAGCTGGTCGGCCTCGGATTCGACCATCAGCACTGCCGCCTCGGTGCCGGCGACGACAAGGTCGAGCTTGCTGTTGGCCAGCTGCGTCTGCCCGGGGTTCAGCACGTACTCGCCGTCGATGTAGCCGACGCGTGCGGCACCGATCGGGCCGTTGAACGGGATGCCGCTGACCGCCAGCGCGGCGCTGGTGCCGATCATCGCGGCGATATCGGCCGGAATCTCGGGGTCGAGGCTGAGCACGTGGATGACCACCTGCACCTCGTTAAAGAAGCCGTCGGGAAAGAGCGGGCGGATCGGGCGGTCGATCAGCCGGCTGGTCAGCGTCTCCAGTTCGCTCGGCCGGCCCTCGCGCTTGAAGAAGCTGCCCGGGATCTTGCCCGCGGCGTAGGTCTTCTCGATGTAGTCGACCGTGAGCGGGAAGAAGTCCTGCCCGGCCTTGGCCTCGGTGCGCGCGACGACGGTGGCGAGCACCATCGTGTCGCCGATGCTGCACACCACCGCGCCGGTGGACTGGCGGGCGATCTCGCCGGTCTCGAGCTTGACCTGGTGCGCGCCCCATTGGAAGGTCTTGGTGACCTTTTCGAAGATGCTCATCGATGGACTCCTTGAGTCGTTGTGGCGCGCTTGTGCGGTGGCGCCGCATCAACCGGGAGCGGGCAGGAGGTGCGCAATGCCATTCCAGTGAAGCCAGCCCGGTGGCGTCGGTGGAATGACACAGCAGCGCGCTTTTCCCGTCTCCGAGAGGCGGGGCCCGTCCCGCGGGCCCCGCGTTCCAAGGGCCTTACTTGCGCAGGCCGAGCTTGCCGATCAACGCCGTGTAGCGGTCGGCGTCCTTGGTCTTCAGGTACGACAGCAGCCGCTTGCGCTGGTTCACCAGCTTCAGCAGGCCGCGCCGACCGTGGTGGTCCTTCAGGTGCTGCTTGAAGTGAGGTGTCAGCTCGTTGATGCGCGCGGTCAGCAGCGCGACCTGCACTTCGGGGGAGCCGGTGTCGTTGGCGGCCCGGGCGTTGGCCTTGACGATCTCGGCCTTCTGGGCGGTTGCCATGGTCATGGGTGAGTTCCTGTCGATGCGGAACACTCGCCCCACGGTGGCGGCTGCTGCCGCCGGCCGCCTGGCCGAGGTTTCCGGTTGCCACTTGCGGACACCAGTGAAACCGACCGGTGCCGTGCGAACCCTGCACCGAAGCCCGGTGCGAGGAAGCTGCGGATTATAGGCGCAACGCCGAAGCCAGCCGCTCGAGCCCGGCGTCGAGCCGCGATGCGTCGCGCGACGCGAAGCACCAGCGCAGCCAGCCTTCGCCTTCGGGGCCGAAGGCCACGCCGGGCGCCAGGCCGAGGCCGTGCGCGGTGACGAGGCGCTTCGCGAAGGCCAGCGAGTCGGCCTCGCCTTCGACACGGAAGAAGGCGTACATGCCACCCGGAGCCGGCGCCACCTCGACCCGCGGCAGCGTGCACAAGCCGGCAACCAGCCGGTCGCGCCGCTCGGCCAGGCGCTCGCGCAGTGCCGGCACGAAGGGAGTCGCGATCTCGAGCGCGGCCAGCGCGCCGCGCTGCACGAACACCGGCGCACACGAGGTGTTGAACTCGATCAGCCGCGCCATCGTTTCCACTTGCGACGGCGGCAGCACGAGCCAGCCCAGCCGCCAGCCGGTCATCAGGAAGCTCTTCGAGAAGCTGTGGGCGACGACCAGCCGGTCTTCGGGCTCCGCGATGTCCAGGAAGCTCGGCGCTGCCGCCTCCGGGCCACGATAGTAGAGGCGCTCGTAGACCTCGTCGGCGACGATCCAGGTGCCGGTGGCGCGGCAGTGGTCGAGCAGGCGTTGCTGCTCGGCGCGTGTCAAGGTCCAGCCGGTCGGGTTGTTGGGCGCGTTGACGAGCAGCACCCGCGTGCGCGGCGTCACCCGTTCGAGCAGCCCGCCGAGATCGAGCCGCCAATCGCCGGCGTGCGGCTGCAGAGGCACACGGACGACACGGCCGCCGAGGATCGCCGGCTGCGCGGTGAGGTTGGGCCACACCGGCACCACCGCGACAACCTCGTCGCCGGCGCCCACCAGCAGCTGCATCGCAAGCATCAGCGCGTTGACACCCGACGACGTGATCGCGATCCGCCCCGTGTCCAGCGGGCGGTGCAGCGCGGCGACGTAGCGGGCGACCGCGGCTCGCAGCTCGGGCAGCCCGAGGTTGTGCGAGTAGAAGGTCTCGCCATCGGCGATCGAGCGTGCCGCGGCGTCGCGGATCGGTTGCGGCGTCGGTTCGTCGCTCTCGCCGAACCAGAAAGCGAGCACGTCGGCGCGGCCGATCGCCGCGTTGGCGACTTCGCGGATGCGCGACCCGGGCAGTGTTTCGATGGGATTGGGCATGGAGATGCGGCGTCAGATTCGGTCGAGCGGCCAGCGCGGCAGGACGTCGAAGGCACCGCTGTCGCCGGCGACGGCAAGCCCGCGTTCGAGCCGCATCGCAGCAGCGAGCGCGATCATCGCGCCGTTGTCGGTGCACAGCTCGAGCGGCGGGTAGTGCACCTGCACGCCGAGCCGCTGCGCGGCGGCATCGAGCAGCTCGCGCAGCCGCTGGTTGGCGCCGACGCCGCCAGCCACGACCAGCCGCGTCGCGGCGGTGTCCTCGAGCGCGCGGCATGTCTTCGCAACCAGCACGTCGACGATCGCCGCCTGCGTCGACGCGGCGAGATCGGCGCGGGCCTGTTCGCAGACATTGGGGCCGAGCTTCGCGACGCGGGTCATCACCGCGGTCTTCAGGCCGGCGAAGGAGAAGTCGAGGTCGCCGCTGGCGAGCAGCGGCCTTGGCAGCGCGAAGGCCTTGTCGTCGCCGAAGGCCGCCAGCCGCGCCAGCGCCGGCCCGCCGGGGTATCCCAGGCCGAGCAGCTTGGCGGTCTTGTCGAAGGCCTCACCCGCGGCGTCGTCGATGGTCTCGCCGAGCAGCCGGTAGCGGCCGACCCCCTGCACCTCCATCAGCTGCGTGTGCCCGCCGGAGACGAGCAGCGCGACGAAGGGGAACTCGGGCACCGGCGACGCGAGGAACGGCGACAGCAGATGCCCCTCGAGGTGGTGGACACCGAGCACCGGCCGTGCGATCGCCATGCCGAGCGCCGCCGCCAGCCCGGCACCGACCAGCAGCGCCCCGGCCAGCCCGGGGCCGCGTGTGTAGGCCACGCAGTCCACCGCGGACAACGGCAAGCCGGCATCGGCCAGCACCTGGCGCGTCAGCGGCACGAGCCTCCGGACATGGTCTCGCGACGCCAGCTCGGGCACCACGCCACCGTAAGCGGCGTGCATCTGCGCCTGCGTGTGCAGCGCTTGCGCGAGCAGTCGCGGCGTGCCGCTCTGCACGGTCTCGACCAGCGCGATGCCGGTCTCGTCGCAGGACGACTCGATCCCCAGCACTTTCACGGGCGGGCAGTGTATCGCCCGGCCCCCTTCGGTCCGGCGAAGGCGATCGGTCCGTGGCACCTTGGTCGCCCATGGGCAGGCTCGCGCCGCCCCGCGCGGGGGCACCGCGCTGCCACCTGGTGCATCGCGGTCGGCACCATCCGCCGCAGCGCAGGCACGGCGCTTGCGAAAGCGCTCGTGACACCCCGCAGCGGTGTCGGTCTATCTCCTCTGCCGGGCCTCTCGCCGGCGCTTTGCAGCCTCCTCGGCAGGCCTCCGGTCCCGAGGGGGCTTCTTTTTCGGCGGTCGGGCGTCAGGCGCCGCGGCGGTCGACCAGCGCGTGGGCGATGGTGCCGAGGTCGACGTACTCGAGCTCGCTGCCCACTGGCACGCCGCGGGCCAGCCGCGTGACCTTGACGCCACGCGCCCGCAGAGCCTCGGCAAGCGCATGCGCGGTGGCTTCGCCTTCGGCGGTGAAGCTGGTGGCGAGGATGACTTCCTCGACCCGCCCGTCGAGCGCACGCTTCATCAGCGCTTCGGCGCCGATGTCGCCGACGCCGATGCCGTCGAGCGGGCTCAAGCGCCCCATCAGCACGAAGTACATGCCCCGGTAGCTGCCGCTGCGTTCGAGCGCGGCCTGGTCGGCGGGGGTCTCCACCACGCACAGCAAGCTCGCGTCGCGTTCCGGGTCGCGGCAGGTGGCACAGAGCGTCGACTCGGTGAAGGTGTGGCAGCGCTCGCAGTGTTTCATGCGCGCCAGCGCCCCGGCGAGCGCACCCGACAGCCGCTCGGCAGCCGCGCGGTCGTGCTGCAGCAGGTGGTAGGCCATGCGCTGCGCCGACTTGACACCGATGCCGGGCAGCCGGCGCAGCGCGTCCACCAGTTCGTCGAGCGCGGCTTCGGCCACGGCTCAGAACGGGAACTTCATTCCCGGCGGCAGCGGCATCCCGGCGGTGAGCTTGCCCATCTTCTCGGTGCTGACCGCTTCGGCGCGCCGGACCGCGTCGTTGAACGCGGCGGCCACCAGATCCTCGAGCATGTCCTTGTCCTCGGCGAGCAGGCTCGAGTCGATCGCGACCCGCTTGACGTCGTGCTTGCAGGTCATCGTGACCTTCACCAGCCCGGCGCCCGACTGGCCCTCGACCTCGATCGTCGCGAGCTCGTCCTGCGCGCGCTTCAGGTTGTCCTGCATCGCCTGGGCCTGCTTCATCAGGCCGGCGAGTTGACCTTTCATCATCTTCGTTCTCTCCTTGATGGGTGCCGCTACAGCGGCTTGACCGAGCCCGGCACGATGCGTGCAGTCTTGAAGGTGCGCAACAGCTCCTGCACCGCGCCATCGTCGCGGATCACCTGCTCGGCCTCGTCCTGGCGTCGCGCGCGCTCGGCGGCTTCGCGGCGCGCGGGCGAGTCGGCGGCCGCACCGGGCTCGGTGTCGACCCGGTGCCGGCCTCCGGACTCGGCCGCCAGCAGTGCCGCGAGCTTCTCGCGCAGCGCCGGTGAACGCAGCGGCTCGCGCTCGACGCGCAGCCGCCAGGTCGTGGATCCGGCCGCGTCGTCGACGCCGACCAGCTCGGCCTGCCACGCCAGCTCGCGAACCAGCGCCGTCAACAGCCCCTTGTCGGCCAGTGGAGCGACCGTGGCCAGCCAGCGGTCGCCGAGCGGCGTGCGCTCGAGCGGGGTGGCCGCTGCAGCGGGCACGACGATCGCCGCCGGCGCCGCGGCGCGCAGCGGCGCGGTCCGGGCCTCGGGCTCCGGCGGCGGGCCTTCGTCGAGCCAGGGCGGTGGCTCGGGACCGGCAGCCGCTGCTGCCCGGCGTGGCACCGGTGTCGACGCCGGCTCGGCCACCACGGGCCCCGATGGCATCGCCAGGGCTGGAGCGGCCGCCCTCGGCGCTGCCGCGGCGGTGCGCGCAAGCGCTCCTTCCCGGGCCAGGGCCGGCCGCAGCGTCGGCGGTGCCGGCTCGGTCGGCCCGGCCGGGGGAAAGGCCAGAAAGCGCAGCAGCACCATCGTCAGCGCCGCGTGCTCGTCGCTCATCAGCGCGAGCTCGGCGCGGCCCTGCAGCACGATGCCGTAGAGCAGCTGCGTCTCGTCGGCGCCGAGCATCGGTGCCAAGCGCAGCGCTTCCGCCTGGTCGGGGTCGGCAGCGTCGAGCGCGTCGGGCACCGCCTGCGCCACCGCCATCTGCTGCAGCAGCGCAGCGGTCTCGTCGAGCACACCCGACGCCGACAGCCCGCGCAGGCGCAAGTCGTCGACCCCGGCGAGAAGCGAGCGGCCATCGCGCCGCGCCAGCGCCTCGACCAGCGTGGCCGCCCGGCTGCGCTCGACGGCGCCGAGCATCGTGCGCACGGCCTCGCCGTCGAGCCGGCCCGCACCATAGGCGATCGCCTGGTCGGCGAGCGACAGCGCGTCGCGCATCGAGCCGCGCGCCGCGCGGCCGAGCAGCCGCAGCGCGGCGTCGTCGAAGGCCACCCCTTCCGCCCGCAGGACCTTCGCCAGATGCTCGCGCACCACCTCGGGCGGCATCGGACGCAGGTTGAACTGCAGGCAGCGGCTCAGCACCGTCGGCAGCATCTTCTCCGGGTCGGTGGTGGCCAGCACGAACTTGAGGTAGTCCGGCGGCTCCTCGAGCGTCTTCAGCAGCGCATTGAAGGCGTCCTTCGTGAGCTGGTGCGCCTCGTCGATCATGAAGACCTTGAAGCGGCCGACACCGGGCTTGTATGCCGCACGTTCGATGAGGTCGCGCACCTCGTCGATGCTGCGGTTGCTGGCGGCGTCGAGTTCGATGTAGTCGATGTAGCGGTCGGCGTCGATCTCGGTGCAGGCGGGGCAGACCCCGCAGGGGTGGGCGGTGATGCCGCCCTGTCCATCGGCGCCGGTGCAGTTGAGCGATTTCGCGAGGATGCGCGAGACCGTCGTCTTGCCGATGCCGCGCGTGCCGGTGAAGAGGTAGGCGTGGTGCAGCCGCCCGCTGGCGAGCGCGTTGCCGAGCGCACGCACCACATGCTCCTGGCCGACCATCTCGTCGAAGCTGCGCGGCCGGTACTTGCGGGCCAGGACGACGGTGCTCATCGCAGGCATTCTACGGACTGGGACCTGCCGCCCGGCGACCGCGCGCCCTCGATAATCGGTGCCATGAAACCCGCTGCACCGATCGAGCAGAACACGACCTTGAGCTACCAGCAGGCGGGTGTCGACTACCACCTGATCGACCCGCTGAAGGTGCAGGCGCAGCGCGCCGCGGCGGCCACCGCGGGCCACCTGGCCGCGCGTGGTTTCGCCGAGGTCACCGCCTCGCGGGGCGAGTCGGCGTTCGTCGTCGACGTCGGGCCTTTCTACCTGGCGTCGATCGTCGAGTGCCTGGGCTCGAAGGCGATCGTCGCCGACGAGATGGCCGCGCTCACCGGCAAGAGCGCCTACGACGCGATCGCCCAGGACACCATCGCGATGGCGGTCAACGACCTCGTCACCGTCGGCGCTACGCCGCTCGTCGTCCAGGCCTACTGGGCCGCCGGCGGCTCCGACTGGTTCCGCGACGAGGCACGCGCGCAGGCGCTGGTGGCGGGCTGGAAGCGCGCCTGCGATGTCTGCGGCGTCGCGTGGGGCGGAGGCGAGACGCCGGCGCTGGCCGGCATCGTCGAGGCCGGCCGCATCGACCTCGCGGCCTCGTGCACCGGCATCGTCGCCCCGAAGGAGCGGCTCTCGGTCGGCGACAGCCTCGGCCCCGGCGACGCCATCGTCCTGCTCGACTCGAGCGGCATCCACGCCAACGGCCTGAGCCTCGCGCGCAAGCTCGTCGAGCGGCTGCCGCAGGGTTGGCTGACACCGGTCGTGCCGGGCCTCGCCTACGGCGACGCGCTGCTGGCGCCGACAGCCCTGTACTCGCCGGTCACCGAGGCGCTGTGGCGCGCCGGTATCGCGGTGCACTACAGCGCCAACATCACCGGCCACGGCTGGCGCAAGCTGCTTCGCCACGCGAAGCCGCTGACCTACCGCATCCACACGCTACCGCCGGTGCCGCCGGTGCTCGCCTTCATCCAGCGCCACGCGCAGCACAGCGATGCCGAGGCCTACGGCACACTGAACATGGGCGCCGGCTTCGCGCTCTTCGTCGGCGCCAGCGATGCCGAGCGCACGGTCGAGGTCGCTCAGCAGGCCGGCGTCGGCGCGCGCATCGCCGGCCGCGTGGAGGCCGGCCCGAAGCAGTTGCTGATCGAACCGATCGGCGTGCGTTTCGGCGACGATGCGTTGAACCTCCGCTGAAACCACCTCACCTACAATCGCGCCCGACGGGCCTCCCCGCATGGGAGCGCGGCCAACCGGGTCAGGTGGGGAACCAAGCAGCCCTAACCGTTGCCACCAGTGCCGGGGGTAAGGCTCGTCACCCACAGCCCGATCCGAGCCCAACCCGGGATTGCCGCGGATCCGGCTCCGCCGGTCCACTGGCAAAGCCCCCCCGGGGGTGAGCCCGGACGGCGACAGTCCGCGGGACTGTTGCCGCCTGGCGAACGGCTGGCCGCTTGCGGCCAGCGCGCCCTGCAAGGGCAGCGACCGGGAGGGAGCGTGGGGGCTAACCTTTCTCGGCCTGCCTGAAAGCCATCACGGCCTGGTTGCGCAGCGTGCGCAGCAGCGTCAGTTCCTTGTCGCCGATGTCGATGCCGCCCGGCGCCGCGGCGTCGGCGTAGATCAGCCCGAAAGGCGCACCGCGCAGCATCAGCGGCAGCAGCAGAAAGCTCGGCGCGGCGATGGTCTTGCGGTACCAGTCCGGCAGCTTGTCGCCGATGCCGCCCCGGCTGCAGTCCTTGATCAGTGTGTCGGCACCCTTCAGGCACACCGCGGTGAAGAGGTCCGGCACCGTGCCGGCAGCAGGCTTCAACTCAATGCGGAAGGCGCGGCTCGCGACGTCGGCACCCGAGCCGAACGACAGCCGTCCGACCAGCGCCGGGTTGCGGGGGTCGCGCAGGCAGAGCACGAGGCGCTGCGCACCGAGGCCGCGGTACATCGTCTCCAGCACCATGCGCAGCACGTCGTTGAGGCGGAAGTCGCTGCTCGCCATCGTCTGCGTCAGGTCGGCAAGGCCTGCGCTCAACAGGTCGGCCACCGCGGTGCCACCGGCGGGAGACGCCGGCGCCGGCGACGCAGTGGCGTTCGACGCCGGCGCGAACACCTGCGTTGGCGTCTCGGCGCCGCCGGCACCGGGTGACAGCGTGTCGCCCGCAGGCAGCAGCCGCCGCGCCGCCGACTGGCGCGTGACGTCGATCCCCATCGTTCGCGCAAAGTCGGCGAGCCGCACCTTTGCCGTCTCGGTGGCCGCGACGACATCCTTGGCTTCGAGGCCGAGCGCGCGCGCATGCGCTTGCGCCAGCGCGCCGACCCCGTCGGGCGCGTGCAACAGCGTATCGGTCAGCTCGTTGGCACAACGGGCCAGCCAGCGCTGCCGCTCGGTGCCGCGCTCGACCGGCCTGGCCGGAACCTCGCCGGCGGGTGTGCGCATGCAGCGCTGCAGCGCGTCGGGCAGACCCCAAGACCGGGCGACGCCGACGCCGAGCTCCTCGTAGCCGATGCCGAGCACGCGCGTCACCGCCTCCTCCGCGCCGAGTTCGTCGCGCTGCTGGCGGATCTGCTGCGCCTCCTCGGGGAAGTAGAACTCGGTCAGCAGCCGGCCGAGGTTCTGGAACATCGCGCCGATGAAGACCTCTTCGCTCTCGCGTGCCAGCGGCGCCAGCGCGCCGGCGAGCGTGCCGGCCATCAGCGCGCGCAGGAACTCCTCCTTCAGGTTGGCCGCGTGCTGCTTGTTCTGCATGTGCTCGAGCAGCACCAGCGAAAGTGCGAGGTTGCGCACACCGCCGAAGCCGACCAGCGCCACCGCTCGCGACACCGTGCTGATGCTGCCGCCGCCGGCGTGGCGGAAGCTGGCACTGTTGACCATGCGCAGCAGTTTCTGCGTCAGCGCGACGTCGTTGAGCACCTCGGCGGTCAGGCTCGACAGGCTCTCGGTCTCGGAGGTCGCAGCACGCTGGATTCGCACCACCGCGTTGCCGAGCGCCGGGAAGTCGCTCTTGTGGCGCATGCGCCGGAGCAGGAAGTCGAGCGTGCCATGGCCGGCGGAGGCGGCGCCACCCTCGGCGGCGTTGCCCGCCGCCAGCCACTGCGCGAGCGCGTCGCGCAGCGAGGCCGCGCTGTCGAAGCGCTTCGCGGCGTCGCGCGCCAGCGCACGCTGAACGATGCCGCGAAGCGGCTCGTCGACGGCGACGTCGGTGGGCAGCTTCAGATCCTCGGCCTGCACACGCGCCAGCGCGCGCATCGGGTGGCTTTCGGCCAGCAGGCGCCGGCCCGAGAGCAGCTCGGCGAGCATCACGCCGGCCGAGAAGACGTCCATCGTCGCCGCCGGCGCGTCGCCGCGCGCTGCCTCGGGCGAGATGTAACCCGGGGTGCCGACGATGCTGCCGTCGGCCTGCGCCGAGACCCGCGCGGCGATGCCGAAGTCCATCACCCGTGCGCGGCCGTCCGCGCCGACGAGCACGTTCGAGGGCTTCAGGTCGCGGTGCACGATGCCCTGCCGATGCGCGGTGGCCAGCGCGTCGAGCACGCCGAGCATCAGCTCGACCGCCGGTCGCGGCGCCTTCGCACCCTCCTTGCGCATCGCATCGGCAAGCGTCGGGCCCTCGACATACTCAAACACCAGGTAGGGCTGGCCGGCGGCCGGCGCGTCGGCCTCGAACACCGGCACGATGTTCGGATGGGTCAGCCGGCTGACCGCACGCGCCTCGTGCAGCCACTCGCTGACGGCAGCGGCATCGGCATCCTGGGCGAACAGCTTCAGCGCCACCTCGCGTTCGAGCCGCGGATCGTTGGCCAGCCAGACGCTGGCCTGCGCGCCGCGGCCGAGCAGGCGCAGCAGTTCGAAGCGGCCCACCCGGCGGCGCCCGGCGACGGCGGCATTGCTCACGAGGCAGCCCGCGGTTCGGCGGCTGCGGCTTCGGCGGCGTCGCCGAGCCCGCGCCCGCTTGCGCTGGCCTGCAGCGCGGCTTGCAGGTCGCGCAGCGACAGCGCCAACACGCGGCCGTAGCGCTGCACCACCGCCTGCAGGCCGTGGGCGACGCGCGCGGCTGGCAGCGCCAGCGTGTCGATGGCTTCGTTGGCGCAGCTTGCGGTGGCGCGGATGATTGCGTCGTCGTCCTCGGCGCAGCGCACCGGCGCCGTCGGCGGCAGGCGGCGGATCAGCTGCAGCACCGTGTCGTCCAGACCCCACCAGCGTGCGACGGCGCTGCCAATCGCCTCGAGGTCGACGCCGAGCACCGCCATCGAGGCAGCGCTCTCGCCCATGCCGGGTTCCTCGGTCTCGCCGTCGGCGGCCGCCGCCGGTTGCATCAGCCGGCGGATCTGTGCCGCCTCGTCGGCGAAGTGGTACTGCACGACCAGACGGCCGAGGTTCTGCAGCAGCGCCACCAGGTACACGACCTCGGCGTCGTAGCCGGCCGGGCGCACGGCCACCGCCAGCCGCCCGGCGCGGCGCACGCGCACCATCAGCGCCTGCAGCTCCTGCGCCTGCGCCGCGGCCAGCGGCCCTGGCCAGCTGCGCAGCGCCAGCGCCGCGCGGCGCACGCCGTCGAGGCCGATCATCGCGATCGATCGGCGGACTGTCATCACCGGGCCGTTGCCCGAGACCTGGCCGCCGCGCAACTGCGCGGTGTTGACCACACGCAGCAGTTCGAAGGCGAGCGCGGTGTCGTCGAGAACGACATCGGCCAGCTCGCTGGTGTGCTGGCTCTCCATCAGCGCCAGCCTCGCTGCACGCTCGGCGCCACCGGGCGCGGCGGGCAGCACCCCCACCGTGCGCAGACGGTCGAGCAGCAGCGCCAGCGGCCCGCCTTGGCTGCCGCTCTCGGCCTGCAGCCAACCCTCGAGGGCACGCAGCATCGTGCGCGCGTTCCGGTATCGCTGGCGTTCCTGCCGGTCGGTGGCGCGGTTGACGATGATGCGCAGCGGCTCCGGGACCGGCCTCGGCGTCGTCCACGGCAGCCGGACGATGTCTCGGCCTTGCGGCGGCAGCCGCGCCGCAGCCCGGCCGGCGTCGGGCTCGTCGAGCGCCGGCTGGCCGGTGAGCATCAGGTGCATCAGCAGGCCGGCCTGCAGCACGTCGGCCTGGGCGGCCTGGCGCTGGGCGCGCAGGGTCAGGGTGTCCAGTGCACCGTGCGAGGCGCCGCCGGCGATGCCGTCTTGCGGGTCGATGCTGCCGACCTCGGTGCCGAGCAGCCGCACCGCGCCCTTGTCGGTGACCAGCACCGAGAAGGCCTCGACGTCGCGGTGCACGAGCCCGGCGTCGTGGACGAAGGCGAGCGCTTGAAGCAGCTGCGCCATCACCGCCGCCGCCTCGGCGGCGCCGAGGCCGGTGTTGCCGCAGCGGTCGCCCAGCGACGCACAGTCGCCGAGTTCGTAGGCGATGAATGGCCAGCCCTCGTGCACGCCGATCTCGACCGCACGCGCGAGCTGCGGGTGGTCGAGCCGGGCAGCCTTGCGGGCCGTCTGCGCCCACAGGTCCATCGACCCGGCGCCAGGGGGCTGCGATCGCGGCATCACCAGAACCACCTCGGGGCCACCGTCGCCCTCGCTGGCCTGCCAGGCCATCGTTCGGTCGCTCTTGCCGAGCAGGCGCACCAGCGCATAGCGGCCCACGCGCCGCGCCGTCGCGCGCGACGCTGCACCCGCCACCTGGGCGGAGTCATGCGACGCGGTGTGGAGCTGGGCTTCGGGCGGCATCAGTCGGCGATTGAACCGCCTTGCCAGCGGACCCGCCGGTCGAACAGCGCCCGGATTGCCGCGCAGTTCCGGCTCAGGAAGCGTCGACCTCGACCAGCACCCCCTCGCCGGTGATGAAGGCTGCGCGCACCGGCTGCGATCCGACCACTGCCTGTGCGGCGCGGCGGTAGCGCTCCAGCTGATCCCGGTACTCGGCCAGCTCCTCGGAGCGCCGGTTGAGCTTGAAGTCGAGCACCCACCAGTCCCCGTCGTCGAGCTGCACCAGGCGGTCGATGCGCAATGGCTCGCCTTCCAGCGCCAACGGCACCTCGTTGCCCGCCCAGCGCAACTTCGTGGGGTCGAACAGCGGCGCGCACTGTGGGCTGTCGGTGATGGCCTGCGCATGGCGGAGCACGGCCCCGGCATCGGCTGCCGCAAGGCCGAACTCCGCCGCCGCCGCGGCCGACGCCTCGGTCCACCGCTCGCGCGGCAGCACCCGCCCGGGCTGCGCCACCCACTCCAGCAGCCGGTGCACGGCGCGTCCGAGCGCCGCCGGTCGCAGGTCGACTGCGGTCGGCCGCTGCGCCCCGGTGGCCCAGGGCGGCGCCGGTGGCAGCTCGTCGACCCAGGTCTCGACCGACGACGCGCCCGCCGGCGGCCGGGGTGGCTCGAGCGGCGCCGCCACCTGCAGCACACGCTGCCACCAGGTCGCCACGGCGCCGCGATGGTGGGGTTCGGTCGACGAGAAGACCAGCGCCCTGCGAGCTCTTGTCATCGCGACGTAGAGGGCGTTGAGCTCTTCGCGCTCGCGTTCGGCAAGCTCGGCCCGCTGCGCTGCGTCGAGCGACGGCACGTCATGCGGAAAGCGCCGCACCAGCGCCACCGCCAGCGGGGCCCCGCGACCGGGCGGCCAGTCGACGGCGACCGCGCCGCGTTCCGCGGGTGGCCTCTCGGGCTCGGCGTCGACGACGAAGACGACGTCGGCTTCGAGACCCTTCGCGCCGTGCACGGTGAGCAGTTGCACCGCACCATGCGGCACCCGCCGAGCTGCCTGCAGCCGGCCGGAGCGCACCGCACGCACGAAGGCGTAGGGCGACAGGAAGCGTGCACCTTCGGCGTCGAGCGCAGCGGCCAGCAGACCATCGACCGCCTGACGCGCCACAACCCGCCGCGCCGGCGGCAGCACGGCGGCGAGCCGGCGCTCGTAGTCGCCCTCGGCGACGACACGGTCCAGCAACTCGTGAACGGTCGACCGCGCCGCGGCCTCGCGCCAGTCCCGCAACCGGTCCCGCGCCTCCCGCAGCGCAGGGCGCTGCTCGATCCCGGCGTGGTCACCGTCGAGCAGCCGGTCGAGCCAGCTGCGGTGCGCCGTTCGCGCACCGGAGGCCAGCCAGGCGAGGTCATCGTCGTCGGCGCCGAAGAGCGGGCTCTTCAGCGCCCGCGCGAGCGAGAGGTCGTGCCCGGGCGAGGCCAGCACGTCGAGCACGGCGACAAGGTCCAGCGCCTCGGGGGAATCGGCCAGCGCCAGCACCTCGGGCATCACGAAGGGCACCGTGCGCGCAGCCAGCGCAGCGGCGATGTCGACCAGCCGCGCCCGGGCGCGGGCCAGCACCATCACCTCGCCGGCCTCTACGCGGCCCTCGGCGAGCCAGGCAGCGATGGTGTCGGCGACGGCGGCCACCTCCAGCTGGCGCCGCTGCTGCTCGGGCTCGCGGCGGGGTTCGGTGAGCGAGTCGCGCCAGCCTTCCCGCAGGCGCGCGCCGTCGGCGGTCAGCCTCGGCACTTGCGGCAGGCGCCAGACCGCCGCCTCGCCGTCGGCCGCGGTGCTGTGGGCCCGGAAAGGACCCCAGCGGCCATCGTGCGAGGCCTCGGCGAAGACCCGGTTCACCGCCTCGATCACCGTCGGCCGGTTGCGCCGCGTGTGGTCGCACTCGAGCGCGTGGCCGCCGAGGCCACCGACCACCAGCTCGCGTGCGGCGGCGAACACCCTCGGTTCGGCACCGCGGAAGCGGTAGATGCTCTGCTTGGGGTCGCCGACGATGAAGACCGCGGGCGCCCCCGGCCCGCCGCCGGCGCCGGCGTACGACGTCAGCCAGCCGAACAGCGTCTGGGCCTGCAGTGGGCTGGTGTCCTGGAACTCGTCGATCATCACGTGGCGCAGCCGCAGGTCGAGCCGCTGCTGCAGCCACCCTGCCGCCGGGTCGGCCAGCAGAACCTGCGCGGCTCGCTCGAGGTCGTTCATGTCGACCAGACCATGCTCGCGCTTCAGTTCGCGGTACTCGGCGAGCAGCGCGCGAGAGAGCCGAACCATCCGCCGGTGGTCGGCGTGAGCGAGGTGCTGGACGGTCGCCGACCGCAGACGCTGCAGCGCCGCGACCACGGCGTCGACGCGCGGTGTTCGCGGCAGCTGGCGGCGCAGTTCATGCGCTTTGGTGTGCAGCGCGCTCCACGCCTCTCCGAATGTGGCATCGAGGTCGTCGCCGCGCTCGAGCGCACGAAGCAACGCTTCGCCGTGCTGGCGCGACTTGGCACCTCCCGCAGCAACCAGCTCGTCGGCCAGCGCTGCCAGCCGACCGCGCAGGGGTTCGCGCAGCAAGGCTTCTCGGGGGTCGGCGAGTCCGGCGTACTCCGGGAACCACGCGCCGGCGGGAACGACGGCGGGCTCGAGCGTCCCGGCGTGGTCGGCACGCTCGACCTCCGCTGACCGCCGCCACACGCTGTCCAGCCATTGACGCACGGTGTCGCGGCGATGCCTTGCCACCAGCTCGCGGTAGTCGCGTGACAGCGCGTCGTCGCGGTCGATTCGGCGATAGGCGCGAGAGAAAAGCTCCGCCGCGTAGGGCTCCGGCTCCTCGACCAGCGACCACGGCGCCGGCAGGTCGAGCTGCGCAACGAGCTGCGGCGGCGCCTGCGCGAGCAGCTGCGCGAACCAGGCGTGAAAGGTCCGCACCTGCACCGGCCGTTCCGCGGCCAGCAGCCGCGCATGCAGCTCGCCGAGCGCGGCCTCGCGAGACCACGCCTCGTCGGCACTCAGCCCGCGCCGGCACAGCTCGTCGACGCGGGCATCGGCGCTGCATGCCGGCGACGAGAAGGAACGCAGCCAGTCGTCGAGCCGCTCCCGCATCTCGCCCGCCGCCTTGCGGGTGAAGGTGATCGCGAGCACCTGCTCGGGTGCAGCACCGTCGAGCAGAGCGCGCAGGATTCGCGACACCAGCATCCAGGTCTTCCCCGCGCCGGCGCAGGCCTCGACGACGGCGCTGCGCCTCGGATCGCAGGCCAGGCGGTAGAACACGGCGGCATCGACCGCCGCACCATCGGCACGAAAGGCGGGGGCACTCACGCGGAATCGACCGCTGGCCAGTGGTCGCGGCGGCAGAGTCCGCGCGCCTCGCAGGTCTCGCACACCGCACCTTCGCCGAGGGGCGGCAACGGCGCGCCGCCCCGGATGCGCCGCAGCTCACCGGCGATCGCCTTCAAGAGCATGTCGGCGCTGTCGGCCACGCGTTCGTGTTCGACCAGACGCGGCCCTTCGCGATGGTCGAGCGCGAGGTAACCCGCCCGCAGCGGACCTTCGGCACCCTCGCGCGCCAGCAGCAGCGCGGCATAGTAGGCGAGCTGCGTATCCTCGAGCGGGGACCTGACCCGGCTCCTGAGCCCTTCGAACGATCCGGTCTTGTAGTCGACGATCATGCGGGCGCCGCCGGGCCCGCGGTCGATGCGGTCGACGATGCCACGCACACGCTGCGGCGCCCAGCCGGCGGGCGCGGCCTCGAGTTCGACCTCGCCCTCGCTCCAGCGCCAGCCTTCGTGCTCGTGCGCCGACAACCATGCCAGGTAGGCGGGAACCAGCGTGTCGACGCTGGCGCGGAACGGCAGCAGCGCCGCGCGGTCGAGGTCGAGGTGGTCGATCGCCTCGTCGGCAGCGGCATGCAGCTCGCCGGCGTCGTCGCCGCCGCTGCGGCGCTCGTGAAAGCGGCGCAGCGCCTCATGCAGCCAGGTGCCGTACTCACGCTTGCCCGGCTCGGCCTGCAGCTCTTCCACCTGCGCAAGGCCGAGCACATAGCGCGAGAAGAAGCGGTATGGGCACTCTCGCAACGCCTCGACCGCGCTGGCGCTCAGGCGTTGCGGCAGCATGTTGACTGCCCGTGGCGACGGCCGCGCCGGCGGCCGGGCCTTCACCGCCCGGCGCCGCGGCTGCCAGGCCTCCTCGGCGGCCAACGGCCGGCCGGCGGCGAGCGCCGCGCGCTCGATCGACTCGACGTCCGGGCTCGGTGCCAGCGGTTCGTCGTGTTCGAAGCGGCGCCGCAGCAGCGTGAGCCTCGGCGCGCGCAACAGCTGCGCGAGCGCGAGCTGACGCCGGCGCCGCCGCTCCTGCGCCGCCACGTCGAGGCCAAGCCGCTGGGCCCGGAGTTCGCCGAGCAGCGTGCCGGCCGGCTCGACCCCGCCCAGCCGCACCTCGTCGGCACCCGGCAGCACGATGTGGTCGAACGGCCGCGCGATCAACCGCGACAGCGGCGCCACCACCACCCTCGCGGCCGCCCCGCCGAGCGGCGGTTCGGCGGCCTCGGCCTCGCAAGCGGTCTCCGCCCAGCGCGTGAAGCCGCCCAGGTCGAAGGTCAGCCTCGGCGCGAGAGCCGCCACGCGCTGCAGCAGGCGCAGCAGCGGCTCGCCACCCGGGAGCCGCCGCCAGGCCTCGAGGTCGCCGTCGGCCTCGAGCTGAGCCCACAGCAACGTGAGCCAGTCGCCGAGCAGCCTCACCGCAGGCCGGCCCCACGGCAGGCGACGCTCTTCGATCTGGAGCAGCAGCGCCTGCACCCCCGGCAGGGGCTCGCGACCGGCGCCGCGTCCGCGCCAGTGTGACTCGAGCTGGGCGACCCGCACCGACCAGCGGTCGCCGAGCCGGCTGCTCTTCAGCCAGTCCAGGCCCTCGTCGGGGCCGGCGTCCGGCGCCATCGCCCGCAGCCGGGCGAGCAGCCTCGTCGCCGCCGGCGTCGTCGACAGCCGCCAGCCGGTCTCGTCGGAGACCTCGACGCCACGCCGCGCGAGCAGCGCAACGACCCGGCGGGCGAGCGCCCGGTCGAGCACCGCCAGCGCCACCCTGCCGGCGCCGGCGCCGAGCGCGTCGAGCACGGTCGCGGCCGAGGCCATCGCCTCGGACTCGCGGTCGTCGGTGACCCAGCGCTGCAACAGGGCCCCGGCCCCCGGCGCCGGCCAGGTCGGCGGTTCGGCAATGTCGAGGTCGATCAGGACCCCCAGCGTGCGCGCCTCAGGCAGCAAGGCTTCGGCCAGCCTGTCGGCGCCGCCGACCCGAACCACCGCCCACGCCGACGGGGCCAGCCCGAACAGCTGGTCGGTGGCCGGCGCCGCCGCGCCGGACGCCCACTCGGCCGCAGCGAGAAGCAGCAGCGTGTCGAGCCCGGCCGCCCCGCCCTCGCGCCCGGCGAGTTCGTCGCGCACCATCTGACGGAATGGCCCGCGCTGAGCCGGCGGACGCGACGCCGTCTCGGCGGCCAGCGTCGTGGCGGCATCGGCGAACAGGGCGGCGGCATGCGCGTCCGGCAGCCCGGGCGGCAGGCGCGTCGACTCACGCAACAGCTGCTCTGCGCGCAGGCGGTCGAGCACGACATCGCCCGTCGGTGCGCCGGGCGGTGGCTCCGCGGGCGGGCCCAGTGCTGCCGCCAGCGTGGCGGGGGTCTCGATTCGCGGCTGCCAGCCGCCGGCTGCCGCAAAGGCGCGGCGCGCGGGGTCGATCAGCGCGGCGTAGGGCACCAGCACCACGGCATCCCGGATCGGCGCGCCGTGCGTGTCGAGGCGATGGCGCAAGCGGGTGGCGATCTCCGGCCACAGCGTGGCGGTGCCGATCTCGGGCCCGATGCGAAGGTGCTCTATCGTCGTCATAGTCCCGGCACCAACCCCGGCGCCGATCCCGGCAGGACCTTTGTGCAATCATTGTGCCCCGCCGCCATCGTGGGCCGCGGTCAAGGAAAGCGAGATGAGCAGCGACCTGATCAAGCACGTCACCGACGACTCGTTCAAGAGCGAGGTGCTCGAATCCGACGTCCCGGTGCTGGTGGACTACTGGGCCGAATGGTGCGGTCCGTGCCGCGCGATCGCGCCGATCCTCGAAGAGATCTCGAAGGACTACGGTGACCGCCTGCGCATCGCGAAGATGGACGTCGACGCCAACCGCGAGGTGCCGGGCAAGTACGGCATCCGCGCGATCCCGACCCTGATGCTCTTCAAGGGCGGGCACATGGTCGGTGAGCTGCGCGGCGCCCACCCGAAGCGTGAGTTGACGGCCTTCGTCGACACCCACCTATAATCCCCCCGCTCGGCAGGCTCGGGCGGGGCTTCCGGCCACCGCGACGACTGCCGGTACATCGGCCACCACGCCCCGGCGTCGCCTCAGCGGCCGGGCCCGAGTGGACCCGGCAAGAACCTTCAGCTCCTCTCCTGCTTCCCGTTGCGGCGCCCGTGGGCGCAGCCCGAAGCACGGCTGCTGAACGCCGGGCAGACACGCGTCGCTCGGGCCGGGCGGCGCTGGTTCCCCCCGAGGGTCATCGTCCCATGCATCTCTCCGAACTGAAGGCCCAGCACGTCTCCGAGCTCATCAAGATGGGCGAGGCGCTGGAGATCGAGAACGTCGCCCGGCTGCGCAAGCAGGAGCTGATGTTCGCGATCATGAAGAAGCGCGCCAAGAACGGCGAGCAGGTCTTCGGTGACGGCGTGCTCGAAGTGCTGCCCGACGGCTTCGGCTTCCTGCGCTCGATCGAGGCCAGCTACATGGCGTCGACCGACGACATCTACCTCAGCCCGAGCCAGATCCGGCGCTTCAACCTGCACACCGGCGACATGATCGAGGGCGAGGTGCGGGTGCCCAAGGACGGCGAACGCTACTTCGCTCTCGTCAAGGTCGACCGCGTCAACGGCGTGACGCCCGAGGAGAGCAAGCACAAGATCATGTTCGAGAACTTGACGCCCTTGTTCCCCAAGGAGCAGTTCAAGCTCGAACGCGACATCAAGGCCGACGAGAACATCACCAGCCGCATCATCGATCTGGTGGCGCCGATCGGCAAAGGCCAGCGCGCGCTGCTCGTCGCGCAGCCCAAGACCGGCAAGACGGTGATGATGCAGCACCTGGCGCACGCCATCGTCGCCAACCACCCCGAGGTGCACCTGATCGTGCTGCTGGTCGACGAGCGGCCCGAAGAAGTGACCGAGATGCTGCGCACGGTGCGCGGCGAGGTCATCAGCTCGACCTTCGACGAGCCTGCCGCACGCCACGTGCAGGTGGCCGAGATGGTGATCGAGCGCGCGAAGCGGCTGGTCGAGCTGAAGAAAGACGTGGTGATCCTGCTCGACAGCATCACCCGCCTGGCGCGGGCCTACAACAACGTGCTGCCGTCGTCTGGCAAGGTGCTCACCGGCGGCGTCGACGCCAATGCGCTGCAACGCCCGAAGCGCTTCTTCGGCGCCGCTCGCAACATCGAGGAAGGCGGCAGCCTGACGATCATCGGCACCGCGCTGATCGACACCGGCAGCCGCATGGACGAGGTCATCTACGAGGAGTTCAAGGGCACCGGCAACTGCGAGATCCACCTCGATCGCCGCATGGCCGAGAAGCGCGTCTACCCGTCGATCCTGATCAACAAGAGCGGCACGCGGCGCGAAGAGCTGCTGCTCAAGCCCGAGATCCTGCAAAAGACCTGGATCCTGCGCAAGCTGCTCTACAACATGGACGAGATCGAGGCGATGGAATTCATCCTCGACAAGATGAAGCAGAGCAAGAACAACCTCGACTTCTTCGACATGATGCGCCGCGGTGGTTGAACGCAGCCGCCGCTACAATCCGACCTTTTTCCTCCCCGGGCAAGTGCGCCGCACGTGTGGCGTGGCTCCCCAAACCGACCGAGGCACCATGAAGACCGGCATCCATCCCGTCTACCGCGAGGTCTGCTTCCAGGACCTTTCCAACGGCTTCAAGTTCGTCACCCGTTCCTGCGTGCAGACGAGGGAGACCATCACCCTCGACGACGGCCGCGAGCTGCCGCTGGTGAAGGTCGAGACGACGAGCGAGACACACCCCTTCTACACCGGCACGCAGAAGAGCGTCGACAACCTCGGCGGGCGCGTCGAGAAGTTCCGCAACAAGTTCGCTCGCGTCGGCATCAAGAAATGATGGCGTAGCCAGGGCTTCGCCACCATCTCGGCACTAGGGCAGCCTCGGCTGCCCTTTTGTTTTTCACCGATCGGCCAGGGTGGCTTTGCCACCGGGCTCGAACGCCTTGGCGCGTCGGGCCGGCGACAGCCGACCCTGGGGCGCTCTGAGGCATCATCGACCACGTGCACAGCCCCACTCCGGCCCTGGTGACCAAGAGCGCCGCACGTGCGCTGCCGCGCCCGGCACTGTGGCTGCTATGCGCAGCCTACCTGGTGCCGGGGCTGTTCGGCCGCGACCCCTGGCGCAACGCCGACATCACCGCGTTCGGCCAGATGGTCGCGATGGCCGAGGGCCGCACCACCTGGCTCACACCGACGCTCGGCGGCGTCGCCGGAGACGCCGCGCTGCTGCCCCACTGGCTCGGCGCGGCGGCGATCACACTCACGTCGCCTCTGCTCGATGCCGCGCTCGCGGCGCGACTCGTCTTCGCCGCCCTGCTGGCACTGGCGCTGGCCCTCACCTGGTCCACCGCGTACCACTTGGCCCGAACTGAGGCCGCACAGCCGGTGCCGTTCGCCTTCGGCGGCGAGGCCGACCCGGTCGACTATGCGCGCGCGATCGCCGATGCGACGTTGCTCGCGCTGATGGCCACCCTCGGCTTGCTGCAGCTCGGCCACGAGACCACCCCGGAGTTGGCGCAGCTTGCCGCGGTGTCGCTGCTGCTCTACGCGCTGGCGTCGGCACCTTACCGAAGCTGGCAGCCGCGGGCGGCGGTCGTCGCTGCATTGCCTCTGCTGGCCGGCAGCGGCGCACCGGCGATGGCACTGGCGATGGGGCTTTTCGCCACCGTCGTGTGCCTGCGGTCGAGCTATTCCGAGGTGCAGCGCTTCGCGCGTTGGGTGGCAGCGGCCACGGTCGGCGCGGTCCTCGTGGCCTGGGTGCTGGGTGCCTGGCGCTGGCGCGGCAGCTGGCCGACCACGGGCGACTTCGTGTCGATCCCTCGCCAGTGGCTGTGGTTCATGTGGCCGGCCTGGCCGCTCGCGCTGTGGACGGCGTGGCAGTGGCGGCATCACCTGCTGCACCGGCACCTGTCGGTGCCGCTGGTGGTGGTGCTGACGGCATTCGGCGCCAACCTCGCGATGGCCGGGTCCGACCGCGCTCTGATGCTCGGCCTGCCCGGCCTGGCGGTGATGGCGGCCTTCGCGCTGCCGACGCTGCGGCGCAGCGCCGCAGCCGCGATCGACTGGTTCTCGCTCTTCTTCTTCTCGCTCGCCGCGCTCGTCATCTGGGTCTTCTACGGCGCGATGCAAACCGGCGTTCCGGCCAAGCCGGCGGCCAATGTGGCCAAGCTCGCGGTGGGGTTCGTGCCGGCATTCTCGGTGGGCGAACTTGCGGTCGCCGTGCTCGGCACACTGGCCTGGCTGTGGCTGGTGCGCTGGCGCAGCCGCCGTTTGCGTGATGCGGTGTGGACGAGCCTGGTGCTGCCGGCCAGCGGCGTCGCGCTGTGCTGGCTGCTGCTGATGACGCTGTGGCTGCCGCTGCTCGACTACGCCCGCAGCCCGCGCACGTGGGTCGAGCGTGTTGCCATTCACCTGCCCGCGGGCTCCTGCCTGGCGGCGCCGGAGTTGTCACCGGCGATGGTGGCCGCTCTCGAGCACTTCGGTCGCTACCGGGTCGACGCGGCGGCGCCGATCGGTGAGTCGCGCTGCCCGCACCTGCTGCGGCTGGTCCGGCAGCGCACGCTGCCAACGACGGCGCCGCCGGGTTTCGAACTCGTCGCCGAGCTGCGCCGGCCGACCGAACGCAACGAAGTGACCGGGCTCTACCGCCGGCGGCCTTCGAACTGACCCTAAATTCGGCAGTTCCCCGCCGCTGATCCGACGCTGAGCGAGCACTGGCGCGGCGGCAGGCTGTCTTGGCACACTCACCCGATGGGTGAGGCAAGACGCAAGGCGCTGGCGGCGCGCCTGG